>Ga0160455_100012_pt1 | contig 588253 bp, 532 predicted proteins | sample HID1972I_E6MG_FD_108206 | JGI IMG/M metagenome (GOLD analysis project Ga0160455, IMG submission 108206) | Enriched pill bug-associated microbial communities from UW Madison campus, WI, USA - HID1972I_E6 MG | ecosystem: Host-associated > Arthropoda: Insects > Digestive system > Unclassified ... | reverse complement strand
ATGGCGCCGAGTGCACCCATGCAATCGGTCATGTTCTGCGCTGCCTGGTACTGGATCAGCGCGTGCTGGCATGCCGCCTGATCGCCTGCTGCCATAAGGTACGTCAGTGCCAGATTTTTCAGGCTGCGACGGCCGGCGCTGATCGGATCAGGGCTATAAGGCCCAGGGGTGTCGTTGCCCTGCAGGGTTGCGCTCCATTCGGACGCAGCTGCTTTGCCCAGGTTTTCCCGGACAGCGTGGCGGGCCTTGGCCAACCATATCGGTTCTATCGGATCCATTTGCTCTGCCAGGAATTTTTCCGAAGGCAGTGTCAGCAGGCGGGCGCGATAACCGGCGTCCAGGCTCGCATCCTGCAGGTTGTTCTTCCAAACCTGCACAAATGTCTCGGATAGGGCTGCTTGCAGACCCTGTTGCTGTGCACTGGCAAGGCCCAGGATCTCGCGGGCTGCCAGTGCCTGCCCGGCTTCCCAGCGGGCAAATGGATTGGGGTCAGACTGGGCCAGGACCGCCAGTTCCGCCGCTGTCCACTCATAGTGCACAATGACTGGCGCGGAAAAATCGCGCAACAGCGACGGGACAGGTTTGGCAGCGATGCCGGTAAAGGTCCAGGACTGACTTTGCTCAGTGAGTTCCAGCAGGCGTGTGTGTTCGCCGGCAGGGTCCGGGGCGGCGTCGTGGCTGGCGCTGTCGTTGATCTCCCTTAACACCAGCGGTTGTCCGTCAGTGGACAACAGGCCGACAGCAAAGGGAATATGAAATGGTTTTTTCACAAAATCCTTGCGGATTTTTTCAACCCCCACCAGCGGTGTGTGCTGCGACAGGGTCAAGGTCACCGTTTGCTGCCCGGCATCGTGGCTCATGGCCACCTTCACCCGTGGCGTGCCTGCCTGCGAATACCAGCGCCTGAAGACGGACAGATCGCGTTGCGGATGCGATTTCGTATATACGTATTCCATGGCATTGACGAAATCGTCGCACGTGACGGCCTGTCCGTCATGGCGGCGAAAGTATTCGTCCATGCCATCGCGAAAGCCGGGCGCCCCAAGCAGCGTGTGCTGCATGCGGATCACTTCGGCGCCTTTTTCGTAAACGGTGGCGGTGTAGAAATTGCCAATGGATTCATAGCTGTCGGGACGGATGGGATGCGCCATGGGGCCTGCATCCTCTGGGAACTGGCCGGCGCGCAATACGCTCACGTCGTCAATTCGCTTGACCGCGCGGGCACTGGCGGCGGCCTGGTCATCCAGCCCTGCGGCCATCATGTCGGCCGTAAACTCCTGATCGCGAAAGACGGTCAGGCCTTCCTTGAGGCTAAGCTGAAACCAGTCGCGGCAGGTGACGCGATTGCCGGTCCAGTTGTGGAAATATTCGTGACCGATCACGGCTTCCACGGCAGAAAAATTGGCATCGGTAGCGGTATCGGGATCGGCCAGCACATACCCGGAATTGAAAATGTTCAATCCCTTGTTCTCCATGGCGCCCATATTGAAGTCGCGTACAGCCACAATCATGAAGCGATCCAGATCCAGTTCCAGGCCAAAGCGCTTTTCGTCCCAGACCAGAGAGCGCTCCAGCGAAGCCAGTGCCCATTCGGTCTTGTCCCGGCTTCCCTTGTCGCTGTATATCTGCAACAGCACGTCGCGGCCATTATGGGTTTTGACGGTTTTTTCGCGGACATCGAAGTCGCCGGCGACCAGCGCGAAAAGATAGCTGGGCTTATGAAAAGGATCATGCCAGACCGCCTGATGGCGGCCGTCGGGAAGGTCGGTGGACGACAGCAGATTGCCGTTGGACAGCAGATAGGGATATTTTTCCTTGTCGGCCGAAAGCGTAACGGTATAAATGCTCATCACGTCCGGGCGATCCGGGAAGTAAGTAATGCGGCGAAAGCCTTCGGCCTCGCATTGGGTGAAAAAGCCGCTACCCGACTTATATAAACCCATGAACAGGGAGTTAGCTGCCGGATCCAGTGTGGTGCATACGCGCAGTTCAAATGAACCGGACAGTTGCGCAATGATCAGTTGGTCCTGGTCCAATTCATAGGCGTCTGCGCCCAGCGCCTGGCCATTCAGATACAGGGCATCCAGACTGATGTCTTCGGCGTTGAGCACCAGATCGGCCGGCGCCTTGTCTTTGGCGGTGAATGTCAGGGTAGAGGTGACAACTGTGCGGTTTTCGTCCAGGTCGAAATTGAGCGCCACCGCATCAAGCGTAAACGGATAGGGTTGATAGTCGCTGCGATAGACGGTTGGACTGTTTTCTTCGATCAATTCTGTAGGCATGGTGGTCACTGTGGTGCTGGTGAACGGAAAGTGAAATTGCGGTACAAACGGCAGGGTTCACTTGAAAAAAAGCGATTCGTAGCTATTTGTTCTAATTATAGGGGCTTGCCCTGAATTGGAACCTTAAAAGACGTTTTGTGTCAAAATTGAAGTACAGTTTGCGGCGCATGTCGGGCGTGGCAGGCCGTCTATGATATTGGCGTTTGATTGGCAGGAGAAAGAAGCATGCGATATCAGCAAGTGCCCCGTATGCGAAACCTCGTTTTGGCTGGATTGTTTCTGGCAGGATTGACCGCTTGCTCAACAACCAGTGAGTTTACGACCCAGGTTACCTCGTTTCAGCAATGGCCTGCTGCCGTTGCGGGACAGCACTACCGTTTTGTCGACAGCAAACAGCAGAATCTGGAGCAGGCTGCCTATACCGGCTATATTCGCAATAACATGTTCCGCACCGGCCTGATCGAAGCGATGGGCCGCCAGAGCGCCCGTTTTGACGTTGGCTTTACCACCGGCACCGAAGTGCGCCAGCAAATGGTCCAGCGGGAAACCGGCAATTATGATTTGTATCCGACACTGGGGCTGGGCATGGGCTTTCCCTATGGCTATTATGGCAACCCCTTCTACAGCAGCTTCGGCTTTGCCATGACGCCACGTTATCAGTTGGTTCCGGTACCTTACCATCGCTATTCGCTTACTGTGTATATTCGTGACAGGCAGCAAAATGGCAATGAGGTATTTCGCGCCAGCGCCGTGGCAGATTCACGCGAGCGCGGCCTGCCCGAAGTCATGCCTTATCTGGCTGCGTCGGTGTTTGACCAGTTTCCCGGCCATAACGGTCAGGTTCGCACCGTTGAGTTTGAACGCAACAAGGAAGGCGTCGCAGGTACAGCGCTCCCCATTACAGTAAAGAAACCTTAGAAGACACCCTTACATGAAACCTATTGAATCCGATCTCCAGGCAGTCGCAACGGCAAAATCCCTGCTGCTGGATCCCTGGGACCTGAATGAAAACCACATGGCCGCCGCGCTGGCCGAGATTTTTACCCATAAGGTCGATTACGCCGACCTGTACTTTCAATATACGCGCAGCGAAAGCTGGAGTCTGGAAGAAGGTATTGTCAAGACCGGCAGTTTCTCCATCTCCCAGGGTGTAGGCGTGCGGGCGCTGGCGGGCGAGAAAACGGCCTTTGCCTATTCAGACAAACTCTCGCCCGAGGCGCTTATGGAATCGGCGACGACAGTCAAGGCGATTGCGCGGCAGGGTGAAGGGCGCATGAAGGTGGTCGGCAACGGCAAAAACAAGGCGCACGATCTGTACGGGCAGGATGACCCGATTGCCGCAATGCCAGCGACTGAAAAAGTGGCGCTGCTTGGGCGGGTCGAAACCATTGCCCGCGCCAAAGACCCTCATGTGATTCAGGTCATGGCCGGGCTGGGGTCGGAATATGACGTAGTCATGATCGTAGGCAGCGATGGCCGCCTGGCCGCAGATATCCGACCGCTGGTGCGACTGTCTGTCACCGTGATTGTCGAGCGCAACGGCCGGCGTGAAATGGGGCATGGCGGCGGCGGTGGCCGTCTGGGTCTGAACTATTTCTCGGATGCATTGCTGCATGAATATGTCGACAAGGCAGTGCACGAAGCGCTGACGAATCTGGATGCCCGGGACGCGCCAGCGGGGGAAATGACGGTTGTGCTGGGCTCCGGCTGGCCGGGCATTCTGTTGCACGAAGCCGTTGGCCACGGTCTGGAAGGCGACTTCAATCGCAAGGGCTCCAGCATTTTCTCGGATCGTATCGGCGAGCGCGTTGCCTCCAAGGGGGTGACCGTAATTGATGACGGCACGATCAAGGATCGCCGCGGTTCCCTGAATGTGGACGACGAGGGTAATCCGACGCAGCACAATGTGTTGATCGAAGACGGTATTTTGCGTGGCTACATGCAGGATTCACTGAATGCACGCCTGATGAAGACCAAGGTAACCGGCAATGGTCGCCGAGAATCTTATGCCCACCTGCCTATGCCTCGTATGACCAACACCTTTATGCTGGGCGGAGATCACAACCCGCAGGATATTGTTGCCTCGGTCAAGAAGGGCCTGTATGCCGTCAATTTTGGCGGCGGGCAGGTCGATATCACCAGCGGCAAATTCGTGTTTTCGGCCAGTGAAGCCTATATGATCGAAAATGGCCGCATCACCTATCCGGTCAAGGGTGCGACCCTGATCGGCAACGGCCCCGACGCCATGAACCGGGTATCGATGATCGGCAACGATCTGTCGCTGGATTCGGGTGTCGGCACTTGCGGCAAGGAAGGTCAAAGCGTGCCGGTAGGGGTTGGCATGCCCACCATCCGCATGGATGGCCTGACGGTGGGCGGAACGGCCTGAGCTTTATCGGCCCGACGTCCGCTTGCGGCGCCGGGCTTTGCAGGCTGCCTTACCGGACCTTGGCGTTGTGCAAGAACCTTGGGGTTATGTGATAATTATGGTCGGGTAAACCGGCTTTTTTTGCGATATCCCGTTGACCCATCCGAAAACGGTGCATTTTGTGGTCCGCTGGGTACAGTCCTGCTATATTTTTTGCCTGACGGCAGATTGATGTGCCAATGTGCAAAAACCTGTGCTAGGATTGCTGTTATGAAACAAGTTAGCCACGTCTTTTTCTTTTTTTATTTTACATTTTCGACGCGATAGGCGGAGGAAAGGACGTTGCGTACTTAGCGAAAGCAGAAACAAGCTACAAGACACCAAAAGGCCGCCAGAATATCTGGTGGCCTTTTTTGTTTTGGGCGATGCTCTGCCTGGCTGGGCAAACTTATAACCGATTCGATTGATTGATTAACGATATATCTGGAGTTTTCCGTGTCCTACAATACCGACGATTTACGTATCCGCGAAATTAAAGAGCTTAGCCCACCGTCTCATCTGATGCGCGAATTTACCTGTTCCGCTCAGGTGTCCGGCCTGGTGCACGATACGCGCGAGGCAATCCATCGCATTCTGCATGCCAAAGATGACCGGCTGGTTGTCATTATTGGCCCGTGTTCAATTCATGACCCGGCTGCGGCGCGCGAATATGTACAGCGTCTGAAGGAACAGCGTGACCGCTTCGGCGACGATCTGGAAATCGTCATGCGCGTGTATTTCGAAAAGCCCCGCACGACCGTGGGTTGGAAAGGCCTGATCAACGATCCGGATCTGGACGGCAGTTTCAATATCAATAAGGGCGTGCGGCTGGCGCGTGAATTGCTGCTGGAAGTCAATGAAAGTGGCGTGCCTGCCGGCTGCGAATTCCTGGATATGATTACCCCGCAATATATTGCCGATCTGGTGTCCTGGGGCGCGATCGGTGCCCGCACGACAGAGAGCCAGGTGCACCGCGAACTGGCTTCGGGCCTGTCGTGCCCGGTGGGCTTCAAGAACGGGACCGACGGCAATATCAAGATTGCTATCGACGCCATCAATGCCGCCTCCCAGCCCCACCATTTTCTGTCGGTAACCAAGGGTGGCCATTCGGCAATTGTCTCTACCGTTGGTAATGACGATTGTCATGTCATTCTGCGCGGCGGCAAGGCGCCCAATTATGATGCCGAAAACATCAACCTGATGTCCGAGCAATTGTCCAAGGCGGGTCTGGCCAGCCGTATTATGATTGATGCCAGTCATGCCAACAGCAACAAGAAATATGAGAATCAGCCGCAGGTGATCGACGATGTGGCCCGGCAGATCGAAACCGGCGACCACCGCATTTTCGGTGTCATGGTCGAGAGCCACCTGGTGGCTGGTCGTCAGGATCTGAAAGAGGGTGTCGAACTCACTTACGGGCAGAGCATTACGGACGGTTGCATCGGCTGGGACACATCGGTCCAGGTGCTGGAGCGTCTGGCTCAGGCAGTGCGTACACGCCGTGAGCAGAAAACGGATATCAACACCTGAATTTTGCATGCTGCATGCAGCGGCAACAGTACCAACTGATGCGCCGCTGCCACGACCTGTTTCGGGGCATTATATGCCCCGAAGTCATTTTGCTTTGCCGCGGGAGTGAACAATCATTAGGGTTAATCACGTTTTGGTTCGTGGCCGGGCAGGGTATACTTTGACGTTTATACCAGTTGTCATAAAAAAGGGTTGTCATGGATGTGAGTGCGCAGCTGCGACATGCGCCGCAGGCCGCGGAAAGCGGACCGGATTTTTCTGAATTGATCGGCGAGTTGCATCGTGGTCTGCCGGTGCATTGTGTGCTATCCCGTGTTGAAGAAAAAAAACCGTTTGAATGTGACGGGCTGACGCTTTTCAAGGAAATGCCAGGCGTGGTTGTGCTTCCGGAAAACGAGGAGCAAATCATTCACGTTCTGAAAACCTGTAAAAAAATGGGCGTGCCCGTGGTACCACGCGGGGCAGGTACAGGCCTGTCGGGCGGTGCGACGCCGCATTCGCAGGGGGTGTTGCTGGGCGTATCCAAGCTCAACAAAATCAAACATATCGACGCGCAGGCAGCGACCGCTATTGTTGAACCTGGCGTGCGCAATCTGGCGGTGTCCGAGGCGGCCGCAGCATATGGTCTGTATTATGCGCCTGACCCGTCCAGTCAGATTGCCTGTTCAATCGGCGGCAATATTGCCGAGAATGCGGGTGGTGTGCATTGCCTTAAATATGGCCTGACGGTCCATAACGTCATTCGTCTGCGAATTGTGACAATTGATGGCGACATTCTGGAACTGGGCGCCGACGCGCCCGACGCACCGGGTCTGAATCTGCTGCCGGTCTTTATCGGTTCGGAGGGCATGCTGGGTATTGTGACCGAAGTCAAAGTCAAACTCATCCCCAAGCCGCAACTGGCGCGCGTCATCATGGCAAGCTTCGCTTCTGTTGAGGCGGCAGGTGAGGCGGTCAAGAATATTATCGGATCGGGTATCATTCCCGCCGGTCTTGAAATGATGGACAAGCGCGCAACCCACATGGTCGAGCCCTTTGTGAAGGCCGGCTATGATCTGGATGCCGAGGCGATTCTGCTGTGTGAATCGGACGGCACCGAGGCGGAGGTTGAAGACGAAATCGTACGCATGGAAAAAGTATTTTCCGATTGCGGTGCGACGCGTTTGCAGACGTCCACGTCCGAAGATGAACGCTTGCGTTTCTGGGCCGGCCGCAAAAATGCATTTCCTGCCGCCGGTCGCATATCACCCGATTACTATTGCATGGACGGCACGATTCCCAAAAGCCAGTTGGCTTATGTGCTCAATGAAATGGTGAAAATGGAAGCGAAATATCAATTGGGTTGTGCCAATGTGTTTCATGCTGGCGATGGCAATTTGCATCCACTGATTTTATTTGATGCGAACGATCCGGACTCAGTGCGGCGCGCGGAAGATTTCGGTGCCGATATCCTGGAGCTGTGCATCAAGGTGGGCGGCACGGTCACCGGTGAGCATGGCGTCGGTCTGGAAAAAATCAACCAGATGTGTTCGCAGTTTACTCGTGAAGAGCTCGATGCCTTTACCGCGCTGAAAAAAGCGTTCGATCCCGATATGCTGCTCAATCCGACCAAGCAGATTCCGACACTGAATCGTTGCGCCGAATATGGCCGCATGCATGTACATGGCGGACAGATCGCTTTTCCCGATATCGAACGTTTCTAAGTATCTTATGAAATTCATTAAAGAAGATCTGGCAGAACAGGTTGCCGCCGCTGTGGCAGGCCGCAAGCAGATTGTCATTCGCGGCGGCGGCACCAAAGCGTTCTACGGCAATGCGATTGCCGAAACAGAACAACTGGTGGAACTGGACGTGACGCCCTATACCGGGATCAGCAGCTATGAACCATCAGAGCTGGTCATGACTGCCCGTTGCGGTACACCACTGCGCGACATCGAAGCGGCGCTGGACCAGGAGAATCAGCGCCTGGCATGGGAGCCGCCGCATTTTGGCCCGCAGGCAACCATCGGCGGGACCATTGCCACAGGGCTGGCCGGCCCGGGACGCATGGCCGCCGGCGGGGCCAGTGACTTTGTGCTGGGTACCGTGTTGCTCAATGCAGAGGGACAGGAATTACATTTTGGCGGCACCGTGATGAAGAATGTGGCCGGCTACGATATGTCGCGCCTGCTCACCGGATCCATGGGCGTGTTCGGCCCTATTCTGGAAATCTCGTTCAAAGTGCTGCCCAAGCCCATTTGCGAAATCACGCTGCAGCGGCACTGCACCCTGAAGGAAGCATTCGAATGCTTTGCCCAGTGGCAGGCCAAGGCGCTGGGCATCAGTGCCTCGGCCTGGATCCCGGAGGGCGATACACAGCAGGGCGTGCTCTATCTGCGCGTCTCCGGTGCGCAGCCTGCCGTCAAACAGGCATGCGGTGTCCTGGGCGGCGAGCGAGTGGAAGAGCAGACGGCTAAAGATTTATGGCTGTCGCTCAGAGAGCATACTCACCCGTTTTTTGGCGATACGGTCTGGCGCATATCTGTGCCGCCTTTGGCCGACACGGTGAACGAATCAGTGCCGCTATTGGAGTGGGGCGGCGCGCAGCGCTGGCTGCGACAGGTCAGCGATGTGACCAACATTCGTCACGCCGCCGCGCAACGCGGCGGGCATGCGGCATTGTTTCGCGCCGGCGCGGGCGTCAGCCAGCCCGTCGATGGTGTGTTCCAGCCGGTCAGCGCCGGGGTTGCCGCCATTACCCGCCGCCTCAAGAGCAATCTTGACCCGTTAGGCACATTTTACTCAGGCCGGTTACTCAGGAATATCTAACGTATCATGCAGACCAATCTTGCCGACTGGGCAAAAAACAGCAGCTATGGCGAAGAAGTGGATGCAATCTTGCGCAAATGCGTGCATTGCGGCTTCTGTTCTGCCACCTGTCCCAGCTATCAGATACTTGGCGATGAGCGCGACAGTCCGCGTGGGCGCATTTACCTGATCAAGGAAATCGTTGAGGGCAAGGAGCCCACCAGCATTACCCAGAAGCACCTGGACCAGTGCCTTACCTGCCATAATTGCGAAACTACCTGCCCGTCGGGTGTGCAGTACGGCCATCTGGTCGATATCGGCCGCGAACTTGTCGCAGAACGCGTTACCCGTACGCCGACAGACCGTTTTCGGCGCACCTTGCTGGCGGCCGGTCTGAACTCCCAGGCCTTTGCACCTGCGGTGAGACTGGGTCGCATGTTGCGCTCTTTTATGCCGGCCACACTGGCGGCTAAATTGCCGGAGGCCCGTCCGGCCGGCACGCTGCCGGTCGGCCGCCACCAGCGCCGGGTGCTGGTGCCGCTGGGGTGTGTTCAGCCAGCGCTGATGCCTTCGATCGATGCGGCGACCATAAGGGTGCTGGATGCTGCGGGAATTTCATCTGTCGATGTCAGTCGCAATACATGTTGTGGCGCCGTCAATTTTCACCTGGACAAGGTAAACAGCAGTATCGCCCAGATGAAAAGCAATATCGACGCCTGGGTGCCGTTGCTGGAGTCCGGCCAGGTGGAGGCCGTCATCATGAACGCGTCCGGTTGCGGGGCGTTCGTCAAAGAGTATCCGTTTTATCTTCGCAACGAACCGGGGTATGTGGAAAAGGCGCGCTATCTGGTGCAGCACGTAAAGGATATTGCCGAGGTGATCGCGCCCGAAGCGGCGGCACTGAAGGCCAAGTTCAAAAAGCCGCTACCGGCGTCGGCCGCATTTCATCCGCCCTGTACGCTTCAGCACTGGCAGGGACTGCGTCCACTGACCGAGTCGTTACTGGCCGATCTGGGGTTTGACCTCAAGGCGTTTGGCGAGGCCAATCTGTGTTGCGGCTCTGCCGGGACGTATTCGGTGCTTCAGCCGGAAATTGCCACAGGCCTGCGCGACCGCAAGCTGGAAGCTATCGGTAAAACTTCGCCTGAAGTCATCATTACCTCCAATATGGGCTGTATGTCCCATTTGCAAACCGGAACCCAGACACCGGTGCGCCATTGGGTCGAAGTGGTCGATGCAGCCTTAAGTGCCTAGAAGACGCTGATTTCCCCGTTTGGGCAGCCGGGACGGTAAAATATCGTCCATGACTGAACAATCCTCTGTAAAACCTCGTGTAGTGGTGGGCATGTCCGGCGGCGTAGACTCGTCGGTCAGCGCCTGGCTGCTTAAAGAGCAGGGTTATGAAGTCATCGGGCTTTTCATGAAAAACTGGGAAGATGACGATGATTCCGAATACTGCTCAACCCGTCAGGACTGGCTCGATGCCGCCAGCGTTGCCGATCTGGTCGGCGTGGACATCGAAGCGGTCAATTTTTCCGCCGACTATAAGGACCGCGTATTTTCGGAGTTCCTGCGGGAATATTCTGCCGGCCGCACGCCCAATCCCGATGTCCTGTGCAATGCCGAGATCAAGTTCAAGGCGTTTCTGGATCACGCGCTGACCCTGGGAGCCGATTACATTGCGACCGGGCATTATGCTCGCGTGCGGGCGGTGCAACGGGACGGCGCCACTGAATATGAACTGCTCAAGGGGCTGGATGCCAGCAAGGACCAGAGCTATTTCCTGCACCGGCTTAATCAGGCGCAATTGTCCAAGGCCCTGTTTCCCCTGGGTGAAATTGACAAAACCGAAGTGCGCCAGATTGCCCATAAGCTGGGTCTGCCCAATGCGGCGAAAAAGGATTCCACAGGTATCTGCTTTATCGGCGAGCGCCCCTTTCGGGAATTTCTGAATCGTTATCTGCCTACCAACCCAGGCCCCATTCTTACCGAGGATGGCCAGCAGGTAGGGCAGCATCACGGGCTTGCGTTCTATACCCTGGGTCAACGCAAGGGATTGGGCATAGGCGGCATCAAAGGCCGTCAGAATGATGACGGCATCGCCGACGCCTGGTATGTTGCCCGCAAGGATTTGCGAAATAATATCCTGTATGTGGTGTCGGGTCATGATCATCCGTGGCTGCTGCAGCACGAGGTGCGTGCCGAAGATGTCAGCTGGGTGGCCGGACATGCGCCTGTCGCAGGACCGTACGGGGCCAAGACACGCTATCGGCAGGCAGACGCGTCGTGCGAACTACTCCCGGGCAGCGATCCGGGCCGATTACATTTGAAATTTTCCCAGGCACAATGGGCGGTTACACCCGGTCAGTCCAGCGTTTTATACGACGGCGATATTTGCCTGGGTGGCGGCATTATTGCCTGAAGTTCGTCCGGCAGGGCAACGACCGTCTGCCGGTAATTCTCACTTTATTTTTTTTATTTCATTATGAATATTTCAGATTCGATTACTCCGCTCAATGCGTTATCTCCGCTGGACGGTCGTTATGCCTCTCGTGCAGCCGCCTTGCGGCCCTTTCTGTCAGAGGCCGGCTTCATGGCGCATCGTGTGGAAGTCGAGGTGTCGTGGCTTATCGCGCTGTCGCAGGCTGGCCTGAGCGAGTTGCCGGCGTTCTCTGCCGATGCCGAAAACGCCTTGCGCAGCTGGGTACAGGATTTCAGCGAAGCCGATGCCCAGCGCATCAAGGATATCGAGAAAAAAACCAACCATGATGTCAAGGCCGTGGAGTACTGGCTAAAGGAGAAAGCGGCGGGTAATGAAGAACTGTCGGCTGCTGCGGAGTTCATCCATTTTGCCTGCACTTCGGAAGATATCAATAATACGTCGCACGCCCTGATGCTGACACGTGCACGTGACCAGGTGATTGTGCCCGCGTTGCAGAACCTGCTGTCGATGTTGAAGAATGACGCTCGTCAGTTTGCGCAGCAGCCCATGCTGGCCCGCACGCACGGGCAGCCAGCCAGTCCCACAACCATGGGCAAGGAGTTTGCCAATGTGGCTGCGCGCCTGGAGACAGCGATTGCTGCTATTTGCGCGGTCAAGCCCCTGGCCAAGCTCAATGGTGCAACCGGCAACTACAACGCGCATTACTCGGCCTATCCGGAACTGGACTGGCCTGCGCTGAGCAAAAAAGTCCTGGCCGATTTGTCCCTTACACAGAATCCCTATACCATCCAGATCGAGCCGCATGACTGGATGGCTGCGCTGTTTGATGCCATTGCGCGCGCCAACACCATTTTGCTTGACCTGAATCGCGACATTTGGGGCTATATCGCGCTGGGCTATTTCAAACAGCGTCTGCGCGAAGGCGAAGTGGGATCGTCAACCATGCCGCACAAGGTCAACCCCATTGATTTTGAAAACTCCGAGGGCAATATTGGTCTTGCCAATGCAGTCCTGAAACACTTGTCCGAGAAACTGCCGGTGTCCCGCTGGCAGCGTGACTTGACCGATTCCACCGTATTGCGCAATCTGGGCGTTGCCCTGGGTTACTGCATGGTTGCCTGGGACTCATGCAGCAAGGGGCTGGGTAAACTGGAACTCAATCCGCAGGCAATTGATCGCGATATTGACCAATGCTGGGAAGTGCTGGCCGAGCCGGTACAGACCGTGATGCGTCGTCACGGCCTGCCGGAACCCTACGAGCAGTTGAAAGCACTGACGCGTGGTCGCGGGATTACCGAAGAAGCATTGCGCTCGTTTGTTCAGGGGCTGCAATTGCCCGAGGATGCGAAGCAGCGATTGCTGCAGATGACGCCGCGCAGCTACATCGGCCTGGCAGCAGAACTGGCCGCCAAAATCTGAATGCCACTTCAGATAGGTACTTCAGTTGGCTGATACTGAACCAATAACGGTTACGATCTGGCGCGTCATGATGTGACATGTCAGCCGGATGACAGGTCGTGCATCAGTATCAGCCACGCCAGCCAAGGGGCAGTCGGACATGGTGTCTGCTGCCCCTTGTGCTTTTTTGCGATGGCAAATGATGAGGTATTTGCGCTATCATAGGCAAGTCATTTATCCGGGAGTCAATGTAATGAAAACATCGGTTGTGGTCGCTGCTGCCTGTTTGACCTTGCTGTCCTTGACGGCAAATGCGGAGTTTCTCAAACCCAAAGAAGCGCAGGATTATCGTCATCACGGTATGGAGTTTATTGGGGACAATTTCAAGCGTATGGGCCATATGGTCAAGGGCGAGCAGCCTTACGACAAGGAGGCGTTCATCAAATATGCGAATCTGCTCAAGACGCTTGCGCCGCTGCCTTTTGAAGCTTTCTACAAAGGCTCAGAGGGCGGGGATGCAAAGGATGAGGTGTTTTCAGACCCTGAGGGCTTTAACAAGGCCAAAGATAAAATGCTGGTTGCGGTAGACCGGCTTGCTGCCGAAGCGCCATCTGGCGATATGCAAAAAATCAAGGTGGCATTCGGCGGGGTCGGCCAAAGCTGCAAGGCTTGTCATGACAATTATCGCAAGGATGATTAAAGTGTAATACGGTTGTGCCGGCCCCGCTGGCGATCCTGGCTGCCGGCAGGCTGCTTTGGGTAGATTGTTGCGCTCAAGGAACGGTCATCCTGCATATGAATCACATCGGGCGTAAATGGATATTCCAGATGTAAAGGAACGTCACAAACGCGCCGGCTGGCATCCGTAACGGCACACGCTGCTTGTAACGTGCGATTCGGCCAGTTCAGAATTGTGAGAGCCAGAACACGAAAGCGGCGCAGATCAGCAATAGGATGGACGCCCGAATGGCGGTTGCGGCATTATCCTGGCTGCGTACTGGCGCTTTTGCATCCACAGGCTGCCGGGCCGGGGCGTCTCCGGTCACCATGGCGCGTATCAGGGGCTGGCGGCGAAACATACTGTAATAGGCAATTGCACACAGATGCAGCGCCACCAGTGCGACAAGTACCCACTCGCTGGCGTGGTGGACGCTGTTGAGGAACCGGCTGAGCGCCGGGTCCAGCCCGCTTAGCGGGCCTTCGAAAAGGATGTCATCACTGGCAAAGAGCCCGCTGGCTGCCTGCACGCCAAAGGCCAGCAGCATGGCAACGACAGACCAGGCGCCCAGTGGGTTGTGGCCAGCTGTCCATTGTTTTGTACGTAAATAGATGGCAATTTTCCGCGGGCCCACGACAAATTGCGTAAACCGCGCATAATAGGGGCCGATGACGCCCCAGACAAGACGGAAAAGAATGAGGGTAAGTACGGCATAGCCGAAACGCGAATGCCAGGTCATCCAGTCCAGGCCGGTTTCCGACAACCAGCCCTCGGTGACGCCGGCAGACTTGACGCAGAAATAAGCGCCGCCCACGCAGACAACCAATAGCCAGTGAAACAGTCGCAAAGGCAGATCCCAGACTCTGATATTATTCATTTGTCAATTTCCAGCAGGTTGCTTTCAGGCCGATTTCCGTTGCCCGACTTTACTGTTATTTTAACATTTGCAGTGTATTTGCCCCGGAGTTAGTCTATGATAAGCGAACTATTCAAATCAGCTTACAGGTACTCATGTCGCGTTCAACCAAAGTCTTTCTTGCGATCATTGCAGCGGCCGTGCTGGCAGGGTGTTCCTCTACCAAAACAGGCAGGGATCGTTCGATCAGCCATTCTCCACGAGAACAAGTGGTGCGTATCGGATATGACGAAAGCGCCTACGCTCTGCCGATAGGGCAGCCTACCATGCTGGTGGGGCGCGCGTTCATTTACGATGCCATTAATGGCGGAGAGCGCAGTGGCGGAAACGTCGATGTCGTGCTCAATCCCGTTTCAGCCATGAGCGACCAATGGTTCAACGTGGTGTGTCGCCGCGGCAATGTGCTGGCAGGCAAAGCAGATCCGCGCTACGCAGCCAGGGCCTATGCCTCTAAGACCAACTCTTTCGGTCAGTTTGTCTTCACCAATGTACCGTCGGGCGAATATTACCTTACCACGCGGCTTTACTGGATGGATACCAAACCCTTCTCTGGCGCCGTCCAGTATGGTGGGTTGCTGGCCAAAAAAGTACGGCTCGTTCCGGGGACAAATACGATTAATCTGTCCGACAGCGACAAATGCCGAGGCTATTTCCATTGATCATGCGGTTTCCGGCTGACCTGCGGCAACGGACTGGATCGTCCATGTTATCCGACGCTTTTCCTTTTTTTTCCACATACAACTTGCTTCATTCACATTTTGCAATGAATTTACCCGGCTTTAATGATTAAATTTTAGGCAGGCAAAAGTTCTGCTTTGTGTTCTTGCAGCATTTTTTTCATTTTATTAGAAAGGCAAACTATGAAATTAATTACGCTTGTTACGGTCGTTGCAGTAACGACCGCTGTTGCGGGATGCAGTTTTTTTGAAAAAAAGGCCACATCCGCAACCGTAGCGCCAATGGGTCCTGGCACTTCAGCGACCGCCGTCCAGACGACCGGCGCCGGTAATCTGGAAGTTTATGTGGGTTCAACAGCCAAGCCTAAAGTGACCAAGGGCAAGTCAGCCAAAACGATTCCACTGCAGGTTGGAGACCAGACTTACCAGGGGGTCGGCCCGATTCTCACTCGTGCTGATATCAAGAATGTCTTCGTGACCAAGGCCGGTGATCGTCCCGCGTTGGGGCTGCGTGTAACACCTGAAGGCGCCCGCAAGTTGAATGCCGAGATCTCCGGCAAAGCCGTCAAGGGAAAAATGGTTTTGGCCAGTCTGAATGATTCCATTTTTTCGACGACAATTGCCTCACCTGGCGCCGTGGATGACGGCGTGCTGCTGATGCCCATGGCTACGCTGAACAACGCCAAGACGGCGGCAGACATTATTCGCGGTAAAAAGTAATATCGCCTGGGTCTTCGGTTTTGTCGTGCCGGTTGCGTTGCGTGCAGTGTTCACTCTGAATATTGTTAACAATTGAGCGTTGTTTTTTCTCTGAATCTGTTGTAACGTAATCGGACGACTTATGCGAAGTTGTTCTCAAATTAGTTTTAATTAGGAAATACTATGAAATTATCCAGAAAAGTTGCGTTGATTGTGCTTCCTCTGGCTGCAGTTCTGGCCGGATGTAACACAATGAAGACTGGTACCGAGAGCAATCCCGGCACCTCTGCACAGACCCCTGCTGCAAAAGGTACTGCAGTAGACGTATTCCTGGCTTCTGACAAAGTCATCAAAAGTTATCGTCCTGTTAAGCTGAGTGAGAAACAGACCATTTATGTCAGCAAGACGCCGATTATTACTCGTGCCAATCTGACCAGTGTTGACCGTGTTCGCGACAGTCAGGGCCGCTCTTTTGTCAAATTGTCTCTGAATCCCGCCGGTGTTGCCGCTTTGAATGCAGCGCCCAAGGAACAGGGTTATGCGACAACCGTAGGTGGTCAATTGGCTTCCCTCACCGGTATTCGCCAGAGTAACGATTTCCTCTTCATGGTCCGGGATGACCAGGTTGCGGGATCCGTTGTCGAGGCCATCGCTCCAAAAACAGCAGCCAAATAATATCGGCTGCGTGCATTGCCGCCTGCCTTGTAAGTGGCAATACAAGCCTCGCCCTGCGGCGAGGCTTTTTTACGACCTTTGATCTTGTCATGTATAAGTCGTATTCTATGCTACCCGATGTCCAATAAAAGGTGCACAATGCTGTCGTTTTTTCCAGCCCGTTTCCTGGCATTTTTCCTTGTCATTCTTGGCACGGTCGTGTGCCTGGTCCTTGGCATGACCGTCGCCGCAACGTGGTATGTGGCCGCGCTTGTTTGTTTGCTCCTGACGCTGATTGGTATTCATGACCTTGTTCAGTCGCGCCATTCGGTAAAACGCAATTATCCGGTTATCGGCAATCTGCGGTTTCTGCTGGAATTTATTCGGCCGGAACTGCGGCAGTACTTCATCGAAAGCGATACCGATACGCTGCCTTTTTCACGCGCCCAGCGCTCTATCGTTTACCAGCGGGCCAAACAGCAAATCGACAAGCGCCCCTTTGGCACGATCGAGAATGTCTACAGCGATGATTACGAATGGGTCAATCATTCGATGATGCCCAGCCATATTCCTGACCGCAATTTCCGGATTGCCGTGGGACAAGGCCAGTGCAGTCAGCCTTATGACATTTCGGTGTTCAATATTTCGGCAATGAGTTTTGGCGCGCTATCTGCCAACGCCATCCGCTCGCTCAACCGCGGGGCCAAGGCCGGTGGGTTCGCCCATGACACAGGAGAAGGTGGGATCAGTAGCTATCACCTTGAAGCCGGGGGTGATCTGATCTGGAACATTGGTTCCGGTTACTTTGGCTGCAGGGATGAAAACGGACATTTCTCCGATAGCGCATTTGCCCAGAAAGCGACCTTGCCCAATATAAAAATGATTGAAATCAAGTTGTCGCAGGGCGCCAAACCCGGGCATGGGGGCATTCTGCCGGGCGCCAAAGTCACTGCCGAAATAGCAGAGGTGCGTGGCGTTACGCCAGGTGTCGATTGTGACTCGCCAGCAGCGCATTCGGCGTTCAGCACGCCGGTCGAACTGTTGCTGTTCGTCCAGCGCCTGCGCAAGCTGTCCGGTGGCAAGCCCGTGGGCTTCAAGCTGTGTATCGGTCATCCCTGGGAATGGTTTGCCATCGTCAAGGCCATGCTGGAGACCGGTATTACGCCAGACTTTATTGTGGTGGACGGTTCCGAAGGCGGAACCGGGGCAGCGCCCGTGGAGTTCGTCGACCATATGGGCGTGCCGCTCAAAGAGGCTTTGCGATTGGTACACAATGCTTTGGTGGGGGCCGGGTTGCGCGAACGCATCAGGATTGGCGCATCGGGAAAAATTATTTCCGCCTTCGATATACTCAGGACACTGGCGCTGGGCGCCGATTGGTGTAACAGTGCGCGTGGTTTTATGTTTGCTGTAGGCTGTATTCAGGCGCAGGCCTGTCATACCGGAAAGTGTCCTTCCGGCGTAGCTACCCAGGACCCATCGCGGCAACGTGCCATTGTTGTAACGGACAAGGCCGATCGGGTGACCCATTTTCATCGCAACACAGTGCATGCCCTGGCTGAGTTGCTGCAGGCCGCCGGACTGACTCATCCCGAACAATTGCGGGCACATCATGTGGTGCGGCGCATATCCAGCTCTGAGGTCAAAGTACTATCGGCGATTTATCCAGAGCTGGAAAAGGGCGATCTGCTCAAAGGCAATTATCGGCTGAAGATTTTCGAGATCTGCTGGCCGCTGGCTCAGGCGCATTCTTTTCAGCCAGCGCGTTCCATTGATCTGGTTGCCAGCGAGGTTAATACCGGATATCAGGCCGGTGACAAACCGGCAGAAAAGGACGTGCCGTTCAATAAGGCGTTGCAACCGCTTTAAATTGATTGCCGCCAGTTGCCAGTGCATCCTGGTGCACTTGCAGTGCAAGGCGAACGTATTACGTGTGCCGCCTTGCCAGCGCAGGGCCCGCAATGTGCCCCGGGTTTTCAGTGCAGGCGAGGACGGCAGCTTATTGGGCGGCGGGTGCCGCAGGCTTGGCTGGGGTTGCTGGAGCCGCTGCTGCCGCCTGTGCCAGTTTTTCGCAATTTGCCGTGAAATCCTTGATAAAGCGATTTTTTTCTGCGATTTTTTCCTTGGGAGTAGACCACAGCAGCTCGACAAACTCGATAAATGAAGAGACACGTTCGTCGGGAATGGTCGTGTTGTTGCTAACTGACTCGTTGGCTTCGTCCTGCGTCTTGCCGTTTACGCGCATATCATAAAGCTGCGCAATAATCTTGCTGGCATCGGTGCAGGTAAGCGTGACAGGCGTACCGTCACTGCTGGCGTCTTCACCTTGCGCATTCTGATAGGGGTCGTCCTGCTTCGGTGGCGGCACCGGCGCTGGAGGAGGCTGACGCAGTTCTGACTGCTGGGGTGGTTCGACATCGTCGTCATTGAAAAGTGTTGTCTCAATAATTTTCCATGCACCAAATGCAATGGCTGCTGCAACCAGCAACAAAATGAGCAACTTTATGAACGATTTCATGTATATCCTTACGCTTGTGTACGGGGTACGAACCGCCGTACCTGACTATGACGAATCAATATACTATAACTTATTTGTGGCGGTCAGAAAATTCAGTAACCGATAAACATATTTACGAAATCATACGGTCATCCTGCTGCGCCTAGCCGGGTGTTGGAATTGTCACAATTTGCCTGTTTCTCGGAAAAACAGGAGGCTGACGGGATCGTCGCGCAGGTCGTGCTGCAGGTTTTGCATCCAATTGTGCACTGCTTGTTTCAGGGGAACCCCCGGCAGTTACCGTTGTCGCAAGTCGATCACCGTCGTGGCGGTCCGGTCAGGGCTGGACAGGTGCTCTTAATGCCAGGCGCGCCGATGTTGGCAAACGATACAAATGACACAAACCACAAGAGGGACGAGAGGGGCAGCAATTGCGCCGAATCGCCTAACGGCCTGCCAGCAATTGGGGGCAGCGATGGTCCTGAAAGTCGCCTTCAGCCGACGCCCCCGGCCGGTGCGTTGCAAACAGCACAAACTGCTGTTCAGACAGGGGGTACAGGGCCAAGCTTACATTGGCCATGTCCTGTCGCGCATGTGCAAGCGAACCGATGGCCAATGCGATGGCCCCCTGCTGCTCGAGCTCGTCCAGCGACAAGGTTCGCGCCTGGTACGCATGGCCATTGATGCCTCCCGGCACCGGCTTCCAGTGGGAATCGAACTGCGATTGCAAGTCGGCCAGGCGTTCTCGCAGGGCGGGGCGGATACACGAGATGTGGATATGCAGATGATTCTGGCTGCGGCCCGATTTTGAATTGACGGTAAAGGAATAATCCTGCACTGCGATGGCTCTGCCCAGCAGCCGGTCCATGTAACGGCGGGCGTGCCATGCTTGTGCAAAATACGGAGTACGGCTTGCGCTCAGCAGCACAGGATCTTCCAGACCAGTGACGTGCCGGGTGGGCATATGCAAATACTGCAAGGGTCCGTTTTTATCCTTGAAGATGACATAACCGTTGTCCATGTCAACCTTGATGCACGGCAGCGGGGGACTTTTGCCGGCCAGCTGATTGGGGACGCATTGGTCGTGCACAAAATGCCAGAGTATGTCGCCGCGTGCCACCGGTTTGGTTGGCACTGCCGCCTTCGGCGCGGGAACCGACGAGCTGTTACATGCCGCCAGCAGACTGACAGCGGTAAGTAAAGTGGCAGCAAGCCCGCAACGGGACCGGACAGACATATTCAATCCTTTTTCAGTGTGCTTGCCATTACTCCATGGGTTCGCGCATTTCAGTAATGTATGAATGGTCGGAGCGCATGACGACAAATACGAAAATGGCGTTGGCGATGCCAAGAAAAAGAACAATCAGCGCAACGGTACTAAAGGCAATAAGCAGGCCGGTAATAATCGAGCTGGCTACCAGGAAAATGGCATTCATGATATTGTTTGCGGCAATCACACGCGAGGAATGGGTTTTCGGTGTCTTTTGCTGGATCAGCACATAAAGCGGTACGCTGTACAGCCCGGCCGACATGCTCAGCAGGAATAGCCCGGTGATCAACAACCAGTTGGCGGGCAGTCTGACAAATTCGTGCAGCTCCAGCAGATGCGTGGCATTCAAATCATGGGCCAGAAAATACAGCGCAACGGAAAAGACGGTCATGCCGGCGGCGCCTACGGGGACAAGCTTGAGCACGTTCAGCCCTTTCTTGCCGATCCAGCCGCAAAGGACAGAGCCAAACCCCACCCCGATGGAAAACACACCCAGAAGCAGGGTGGCCACCTGTTCGTCGCCACGCAGGATTTCCTTGGCAAAAACCGGGAATATATTCAGATACACCGCGCCAAAAAACCACATCCAGCTGATCAGCAGAATGCTTTTGAACACATGTCGGTCATGGAAGGCGTACTTGAGGTTTTCTATCGTGCCGCCGATCGGATTCCAGTCCAATTTCAGATCGGCAGAAGATACGGGAGTGGGCGGAATCAGCCCTGAGCAGAGCCGGCCTGCGACCGCGATCAATACGCAACTGGCCGCTACATAATGGTAGCCGATGCCCTCTATGCCGGCCATGAATCCACCCGCCATATTGCCCACCAGAATCGCGACAAAAGTGCCCATTTCGACCCAGCCATTACTGCTAACCAGCGTCGTGCCGTGAAAGACCTGAGGCAGATAGGCAAACTTGACCGGACCGAAAACGGTGGAATGGATGCCCATCAGCAGCACGCATAGTAGCAGGATGTAAACTTGCTGGTAAATGAGTGCAAAAGCGGCCAGTCCCATAATCCCGATTTCAGCGGTTTTGATCCAGCGCATGAATCGCGCTTTCTCGAACTTATCTGACATTTGCCCGCTTACTGCTGACAGCAGCAAAAACGGGATGATGAACATGCCATTGATCACGACGCCGGCCATTTCCGGCGGCAACCAGCTGACCGAAACATGATACGTAAGCATGAGCGTGACTGCGAACTTGAACAGATTATCATTGGCTGCACCCGATATCTGTGTCCAGAAATACGGAGCAAAACGCCTTTGCAGCATGATATGGGTCGCATTGTCGGCTGCAGCGCCGTCTTTGGCAGTATCGTGGGAAGAGGGATTTGTCATGAAAATATATGTTACAGCAGCGGAACTCGCCGGTCAGAAACAACAGTCGCAACATTAAACCAAATTGCAGGTTCGTGGTAAAGGAATAGCGGTTTAGTTAAAATGTATCATTGGATCTGTCAGAATTTCGTCATTCTGTCAACACAATCGGCTACACTCTGAGCACCGAAAACACGTTTGCGAGTAGCGATATGCAACGGTTCCTGTCGACATTAATATTAGCAATCTGCGCGCCGGCGTACGCCATGGGCTGGGCTGCGCCGGCGTCGGCTCCTGTCAAGAGCGGCAACGCCTTGGCTGGCGGCGCCGATCGCTGTGAGGTCGTGCTGGACACGTTCAACAAGGCCGCGCTTGGCGGGCAGATTGATACCGCGCAGCTGACCGACGTTGTGCGCTCCCTGACATCCCGGCAACAGCTGCCCGCCAACTTTGTAACCAAGAAGCAGGCTCGTCAAGCTGGGTGGTCGCCAGGGCAGTCTTTTTCCGATATCCCCGCATTGCGTGGCAAATCGATTGGCGGTGACCATTTTGGCAATTATGAGCGTCGCCTGCCACGGGAGCAATGGAAAGAGGCTGATCTGGACTATCGTGGGAAAAAGCGCAACGCCAAACGGTTGGTCTTTGCCCAGGCCGGCCAGCAGTACGTGACCGTGGATCATTATGAGACATTTCACAAGGTGCCAGCATGTCGATGAGAACTTCGAAACGCAGGAGAATGAAGGCCGTACGCCGCACCCCCGCGCCGCTCAAGACCTGCGAACTAACGCATATTCATTCGATTGATGACGTTTACGATCAATTGCAAATCGCGTTACATCTGCCCCAGTATTTCGGCCGCAATCTTGATGCACTCTACGATAGCCTGAGCTCGGATGTAAAGGGCCCTTACCGGATTATCTGGCACGGCCATGCCAGAAGCGCGATCGAGCTGGGCGAACTGTATTATGAAGGATTATTGGATATTTTCAGGGCGGTGGCCAGCGAACGTGATGACGTGCAGCTTGAACTGGAGTGAGCGTGTAAACGCAGTCAGGCAGGGCTGATTTGTCCTGGGTGGACCAGGTGTGATGGTCTGCAAACAGCGAAGTGGCGCGCGGATTGCCGATCTGGGCTGACGCAAAGACCGCAGCATGTTCAGCAGACGGGTGATCAGCGCAGGAGTATATTGCGCAGAGCGCGCCTTTGGTAGGCGCTCCTTTTTATCGAATGTATGAAAAAACCGGCCATGGGCAAGACCCATGAGCCGGTTTGCTGTTTGTCAGCGCTGCTCACACAGCATACCGTTTCAGAGTGCGATTTGGCGTTCTGCTGCGCCCGGGTTCTGCATGGCCTTGTCTGCTGCGGCTGTAAACAGCACATCGGTGGAGGAGTTGAGCGCAGTTTCACTGGAGTCCTGCACCACACTAATGATGAAGCCGACCGTCACTACCTGTGCGGCCAGGTCATTGTTGATGCCAAACAGGCTGCAGGCCATCGGAATCAACAGCAGCGAACCACCGGGCACGCCCGAGGCGCCGCATGCACCGATTGTTGCCAGGACACTGAGCAACAGTGCAGTCGGAATATCAACCGGAATGTTCAATGTATGGACGGCAGCCAATGTCAGAACCGTAATGGTAACGGCTGCACCGGCCATATTGATGGTTGCACCCAGCGGGATCGACACCGAGTAGGTATCTTCGTGCAGGCCCAGTTTTTTGCAAAGAAGCAGATTCACCGGAATGTTGGCGGCTGAACTGCGCGTAAAAAAAGCGGTGACACCACTTTCAGCCAGGCACTGGAATACCAGCGGATAGGGGTTGCGGCGAAGCTTGAAATACACGATGAGCGGATTGACCACCAGGGCGACAAACAGCATGCAACTGACCAGAACCAGCAACAGCCGGCCGTAGGCTTTGAGCTCGCCCAGACCGGTTGTAGCTACGGTAACTGCAATCAGACTGAAAATGCCCAATGGCGCCAGGCGGATAACCCAGCGCACCACATTGGTCACTGCCTGCGCTGCGTCGTTCAGGATAGCCTTGGTGCCGGTGCTGGCGTGACGCAGGCTGAGGCCCAATAAAATGGCCCAGCTCAGAATACCGATATAATTGGCTGTCAGGATGGCATTGACGGGGTTATCGATCAGGTTGAGCACCAGCGAGCGCAATACTTCCACAATCCCCGCCGGGGCACTTTGCGTTACCTGACTGGCCACCAGTGTAAGCGTCGTCGGAAAGGCAAAACTGGCCACGACGGCAACCAATGCAGCTGCAAACGTACCCAGCACATAGAGTAATAAAATGGGTTTGATATATACTTCGGTGCCACTGCGATGCTGGGCAATAGCTGCCATGACCAGCACGAAGACCAGTACCGGTGCGACTGCCTTGAGGGCGCCAGTAAAGAAGGTGCCGATGATCTGACTCGATTGGGCAGCCTGTGGAAAAAGTACGCCGAATAAAATACCAAGAATCAGACCGATGATGATCTGGCGAACGAGATTACCGCGGGCGATAGCGGCGAATAAATGCTGCATAGTCATGACATTATTCCAAAATGCATGTGATCCCGCAGAATCGTGGGCAGCACAACCACTGTCAGGCCGAACGCGTGCGTGCGGGCAAAGGCTGATCCGTATCTGCAGGAAAACGATAGAGGCGTTGCGATCGGGCAACGTAAAAAACGGGATGCGCGGCTCAGGATTGGTCTAAGAAATCCTGCTGGGCGTCATGTTAGCTGCTTTTTTGCCGCTTGTGTTTCGAAATGATGACATCAGGCCAAAACGGGGTTATGCGCAGGATGACCGGTTTTGCCGTCTATTAGTCGCTATCGTCCCAGGTCCGGGTCGCGGCACTCGTGGCGTGCTGACCGGTTTCCGATTGCGTGCCGGCGCTGCCTGCACCGTCAGCGCTGTTATGCTTGTCCGCCTTAATGACGCTGATTTCGCCATTGGCCTCCAGAAAAGCGCGTTTGACCTGCATCAACTCATCAATCCCGTTAATGCGCAGCTGTTCCAGCAATTCGGCGCGGGTGACATATTCGCGGCGCATATTTTTCAGTTGCAGGATACCGTCCTTGACGAGCAACAGTTGGTCAGGTGAAAGCACACGGCTTACCGCTGGGAAGAAATATCCCAGACGGTCGACCAGGAAGGACCACAGAACAATACCGGCGGCCACGATCAGGCCATCGGTGACGGTATCGGAAGATCCCGATAGCCCATTGCCGACGGCTTCCGATACCAGCATCACCACGACAATATCGGCAAAACCCAATGAGCCGATATTGCGCCGACCGCCAAACCGGAACAACAGATAAATACCCCAGTAAATGGCCGTGCTGCGCAAAAAAGCCTCGCCGTAGGTCTGCTGCATCTGAAATACGTCGCTTAACATGCTCATGGGGGAGTTCCTGTAAAAGTAGGAGGAGTACAAACAGCGGTCATCCTGCAGAGTATACCTTGCGATCCGCGACCATAAAAAAACCGCCCCATACCGGTAGCGGCACAGGGCGGTTGTTGATTGTCGCCAGGCTAACCGCAAGACGCGGCTAACCCGGGACGGCGGTTTAATCCTCTTCGACGAACGTCTCTTCGCGTTTCTTGCGGATCGAGGGGAGCGCGACCAGCACTACCAGTGCAGCAGCCAGAACCAAGAGTGACAGAGACAGTGGGCGGGTAACAAAGGTACTGAACTCACCCCGTGACAACAGCAGGGCGCGACGGAAATTCTCTTCCATCATCGGCCCCAGAACCAGTCCGAGCAACAGCGGGGCGCCCTCGCATTTGAGTTTGCTCCATACATAGCCGATTACACCGAAAATGGCCATGATGTAGATATCGAATACGTTGTAGTTCAATGAGTACACGCCGACAGTGCAGAACAGGACAATAGCCGGGAACAGAACACGGTAGGGAACTTTGAGCAACTTGACCCACAGGCCGATCAGCGGCAGATTCAGAATCACCAGCATCACATTACCAATCCACATGGAAGCAATCAGACCCCAGAACAGCTCGGGGTGGCTGGACATCACTTGGGGACCTGGCTGAATATTGTGGATGGTCATTGCACCTACCATCAGCGCCATTACCGCGTTGCCCGGAATACCCAGTGTCAGCAGCGGGATAAATGACGTTTGCGCGGCTGCATTATTCGCAGACTCAGGGCCTGCCAGACCAGCAGGGTGACCCTTGCCGAAGCGTTCCGGATTTTTGGAGATCTTTTTCTCCAAGGTATAGGAGGCAAAGGACGACAGCACGGCGCCGCCACCAGGCAGAATGCCCAGCGCCGAACCCAGCAGCGTGCCGCGTATGCAGGCCGGTGCGGCTTCCTTGAATTCCTGCTTGTTCGGGTACAGGCTACCGATCTTGTCGGTAATATCAACGCGGTTTTCCTTTTGTGCCAGGTTGTTCATGATTTCGGCCAGGCCGAAAACACCCATGGCTACCACGGCAAAGTCGATCCCATCCTGCAGTTCGGGAATGCCGAAGTCAAACCGGGCGACGCCAGAGTTCACGTCAGTACCGACCATACCCAGCATCAGACCCAGCAGAATCATGCAGATGGCTTTAGGCAGGGAGCCCGAAGCCAGTACAACCGCACCCACCAGACCGAGCACCATCAGGGAGAAGTACTCTGCGGGGCCGAACTTGAAGGCGACCTCTGCCAATGGTGGCGCAAACGCAGCCAGCAAAACGGTTGCAAAACATCCGGCAAAGAACGAGCCCAGTGCGGCGATGGCAAGTGCCGCTCCCGCTCGCCCGTTCTTGGCCATCTGGTGTCCGTCCAGCACCGTGACCACCGCCGAGGTTTCCCCAGGCAGCGCCACCAGGATGGCGGTGGTTGAGCCTCCGTATTGCGCGCCGTAATAAATACCGGCCAGCATAATCAGGCCCGCGGTGGGAGGCAGAATGTATGTCAGCGGCAGCAGCATGGCAATTGTGGGAACGGGCCCGATGCCGGGCAACACGCCAATCAGGGTGCCAAGAATACAGCCGAGTAGTGCGTACATCAGGTTTTCAGGCGTAAACGCCACCGAAAACCCCAGCGCCAAATGTTGAAGTAATTCCATAATGATTATTTTCCTTTAATCCGGCGGACCAGCATGACAACGGCAATAACAATACCTACGGGTATCAGAATCTGCGCGGCTATGCTCCATTCTGCAATGGGCTCAGGCCACAGCGGGAAGATCAGGCCCAGACCCTTGACAAACGCCAGCCAGGAGAAAACTGTCAGGAAAACGGCGTTGCCAATGGCGATCATTAAACTGAATTCGTGGCTGGCCAGACTGCAGAAAATCACCAGTAGTGGAGTGGCAATGTACAGACCGAGGTGGTCCAGCATGAGGCCGTAAAGACAGATGCTGCCGATAATCATAAAAAGAATATCCCAGTCGAAATGACCAACTGCGCTATCTTCACTTTTTTCGCCCCTCAGAGAGGTCAGCGTTACTACTGCGCCCAGCAAAGCCATGCAAATGGCCAGCCAGAATGGGAAATAGCCTGGACCCATGCGGCTTGGCGTGCCCATGTCATAGCTGTAGGAAAAAATGGCAAATCCCAATCCGACCGCCACGAACATCAGGCCGGACCAGAAGTCCTGTTGATTTTTTATGTGCATAATCTGTACCTTTTAAGTCTCCACTAAAATTGCAGGTGTATAGCCGAAAGATTGTATAGAGTCCCCAGTCTTGCTGTGGATGACGAAAACATTACCGTTTTGTCATGATTGCATTTGAATAAAAATGTATATTGGAATTCGGAACGGTACGATACGCGCGAGGGCATGAAATTGTATGATGCTCAGGTGGCGGCGCAACGCCGGCAAAAAGCATAGGAACGGGGGACGCTCATGTGGCACTGCTTGGTCATTGAGGACGATTATGAAAACGCACGGTATATTGCCAATGGCCTGAATGAATTGCGGCACGATGCTGTGGTTTGCAGCAATGGCGCAGACGGCATGCGACGCGCCAGCGAGCAGCAATGGGACATTATCATCCTGGACCGGATGCTGCCTGGCAATATTGATGGCCTGTCCATTCTTTCCACGCTGCGCGCGCTGGGCAACAAGACGCCGGTGCTGGTGCTTAGCGCCTTGTCGGGTGTGGATGAGCGCGTGCGTGGCCTGAAATCGGGCGGCGACGATTACCTGACCAAGCCATTTGCCTTTTCCGAGCTGATCGCCCGGATCGAGGCGCTGATCCGGCGTGCCGGCAGCGACGATACCGTCAAGCAATTGAGGGTAGGCGATCTCAAGCTGGATCTGATCAGCCGCAAGGTGGAACGCAGCGGCAAGCTCATCAACCTGCAGCCCCGGGAATATCGTCTGCTTGTGCATATGATGCAAAACGCCGGCAATGTCGTGACCCGCACCATGCTGCTTGAATCGGTATGGGACTATCGTTTTGACCCGCAATCGAATGTGATTGATGTTCAGATCAGTCGCCTGCGACGCAAGATCGACACTGGCTTTCAAACCCAGCTTATTCACACGGTATGGGGCGAGGGCTATGTCCTCGCGGACCAAGGGCAGGTAACCGGTCAGGATATCGCCCAGTCATGATTGGTCAATTTGTCCGTTTTCTGGACCGGACCTGGAATTCGATTTCCTTTCGATTGACATTTAATTACGGATTGCTGGCGATCTTTTCTATCCTGGTCCTGATGGCATTTATATATTTACAGGTGGTAGGTGCGTTGCATTCCCAATTGCAGCGGCAAATCGCTTCGACGACCCATCGACTGGTGACCGATTTTGAAGCGGGCGGGTCAGACCGGCTGGTCCGTTCACTGGCCTTTACCCTCTCGGATGATGTCGATTCTGACAAGGGGTTGTATCTTTTGCTCAATCAGACGGGTGAAAAGGTGATCGGCAACCTGGATGCTGCTCCGGTCTCGCGGCTGTCGGAGATCGCGGAAGCTGACGTGAGCAACGAGGGAGTCGCGCTTACCGGCAGGTTCAAGATATCGATGCTGGATGACGGCAGTACACTGGTTGTCGGGGTGGACCTGGCCGAGACCAACAGAACCATTGCATTGATCGGACAGGCCTGTCTGGTCACGCTGTTTGTTGCTCTGATGCTGGTGATCGTGGGTACATTTATCTTCAGGCGCGAGCTCGACTTCAGGGTCAGCAGCATTCACAAGACAGCCACGCAAATCAGCAGTGGTCAACTGTCCTCGCGAATCCCCCTGTCTGAAATCCACGATGAGTTTTATCATCTGAGCTACGAAATTAACTCGATGCTGGACCGTATCGAGGCGCTCATGAAAGGCGTGCGCCATGTATCTGATACGATCGCGCATAATTTGCGCACGCCACTGACTCGTATTATCAGCAGGCTGCGTACTGTGCAGCGGCCCGGTCATTCCGCGCAGGAGGTGTTGCAGGCTACGCATTTCGCCGTTCAGGAAATTGAAAACCTGAATCAGCTGTTTGAGAAGCTCCTGCAGATCTCCGAGATTGAAGCCGGTGTGCACCGGCAACGCTTTCGCATCTGTGATTTTTCCGCGATCGCGGATGACGTCATTGACCTTTACAGCGCCTTCGCCGAAGACCGGCATCACCAACTGTCATTGACTGTCCAGGGCGACTGTCATATCCAGGGGGATGCAGACCTGCTGGCCAGCATGCTGGCCAATCTGGTGGATAATGCACTGAAATACACCAGCGAACATGTCTGGGTCAGTTTACAGGCTGAGCAGGGGCAGTTATCGATTCGGATAGAAGATGACGGTCCCGGTATACCAGCCAGCGAATATGGCAATGTGGGCAAACACTTCTATCAACTGGATTCCAATGCCTCCGGCTTTGGGCTCGGGCTCAAAAGCGTCATGGCCATTGTGACCATGCATGAGGGAACCCTGACGTTTGAAGACCGGCAGCCCGGGCTCAGAATCACCATTGTGTTTCCGATCGAGCAGGGGTAGGTGCCGGACATAGATCGGGATATCGGCCGTCAACCGAAGTAGGGCGCCCGTCTGCCGACCTTGGTCACACCGTCTTCATCAATCTGATAGAAATCGTTCGGGCTGTTCCAGCACTCGTCAAACAGCGCATCCAGACGCTCTGGTCCGAGCTTTTCGTACGCGTTTTCCTTGACCAGAACGAATCCATCCCGGTGGCTGTTCATGTAATATTTCACAAGTGATAGCTGTTTGCCCACCCGGTAAGCTTCGTAGACCACGCCTAATGCATCGCCCTTGCGTACAGCCCATTTTTCAAATGCCATCGCTGTCTCCCAGCTTAATTGTTCACTATACAGCAGATACGACAATCATTGCTGCCAAAGTAGCGTAGCGGCGAGTTGGCGCTGGGGGCTGCAGAGGGCAGTTCTCTGGCCATGATCCTGGCCGGCCTCAGTTCAGCTCAGTTTCAAGGTCAGGCGCAGCATGTCGTGCAGCCGGATGCCGTCTTCGACAATGGGTTCATTATAGTTGTCAATGAAAAAATTCCGTTCAATGTCGGTCACCCGAAAACCCTGTTTTTGGTAAAAGGCGAGCTGGTAGCCGAATGATCCGGTCCCCACCTCCAGTTGTCGGGCACCCGACCGGCGATAAAAATCGATGATCCACTTAAGCAGCAACGTGCCCGTACCGGTTTTCTGCTGATCCGGCTGCACGGCGATACTCATTATTTCGCAGGATGTGGCCCCCCGCGGTCGTACCAGGCATGCACCGATCACCATCCCGTCGCGGGAAGCGACAAAACAATCCGATTGGAGAAGATAAGAGCGAATCTTCTTCTCGGATGGGTCGGCGAGCAGCAAAAGGTCAATGGGTGCTTGCGTTGCTGGCACTTGTTGAATGAGGGGCGGCATATTTCAGGTGAGGGTTTCGTTCGCGGATAATGCCCGGGCTGGATTGTTTCCTGGTCTTCGTCATACCCAATGACATTGGTGCAAGCGCCCATGGGCCTGCAGGTGGCCATCTATATAGAAAAGATGGCCACCTAAGGTGGAACTTGGCTTTATTGTCTGATGGACAGTCGTAAATCGTTAATACGTTTTAATTGGTCTGCTGGCAGGCCGTCAATGTTCTTCAGATTGAATCCTTTTGATACCAGAACGGTCCCCAGATTCTGGTGCAATGATGACAAAAAGCCCAAGATGAAACCATTGGACGGGCGCTTAGCATCGAAAGTGCCACTTAGTACAATTTTTTCGGCATTGAGTACTTTGACTAGATGAACCTTCTTATAGTATTTGAAGCCACCATTTTTTATAAACTCCAAGCCTCGTTCCCACGATGTCTCAAAATTAAGATCCTTGTTTAGCGAACCGATTCGCAGTAATGCGTCATTACACGCTCCGCTTAAGCCACGATCTTCCTGGCTAATTGTAGCTTGCATTGTCAACTCAGCCAGGGGAGAGATATTTACATCAAAGATACCCAATGATTCTAATAGTCGTTTCCGCTTTATCGCAGTATGGTGTTTATCTAATATTTCTTTTCTGGCTGGCGTCAGCCGTCTGTTGAACGAAGCCAATTGGCGTTTGTAATACTGGTCGATGTACCTTCTGGCTCGTGCATTAACATAAAAATCGTGCTCGTCTATGCTGTCATTCACAAAATCACGGTAGAGTTTTCCAAGCATGCCCATACTTTGTAAATGTCTGGCCATCGAATGGCCCACACCATATACACGCAAGTGCTTGATATTCTCACCATAGCGACGCGCATGCCACTTGTCGAACTTATGCAACGGATCATAAACTACGTACCCGGTTGCCGTTACGTGCCTGCCGTCAAAACATCCCGAACCCCAGTCATAACGAGCTGCTGCCGATGAAAAACGTCTCTCCCATGGGACTTGAATTTTATTTAGAGTGGATATTGGATTAATTAGCAATACTCGATCCAAACGTAATTTGTTTGAAAAAGCAGAAACGCCATAACCACCCATACTGCCTCCATATCCCAACCTTGAAGGAAAGTCTGCTATATAGGCTGTGACATGCTCCAAGAATGATTCAAATTTGGCATTTCTGTACCAATTGCTGACATCAATTGCTGCAAAGGAAATAACATTTCCTCCATTCTTTTTTATAAATTCGAAACCCCAGGGCGAGACCCCCAGTTTTGTGCGTTGGGTTTTGATAAAGTCTCCCGCGCCAGCGAAGGAGACCACAATTGGCTTATGAGTATCAGTAATATGAAATTTGCAATAGACGTCTTCAACTGAAAAATGTCCTGACTGTTTTCGGAAATAAGATTCCATATTCCTCTCGTATTCTGATGTCTCGAATGATTATATTCAAACATGGTCAACTATTGAGAGTTAACTGAATAAATCAGTAAAAATTCAGTTGCATTGTGATAGCAGATGATGGTTTGATCCAATTTTTATTGGAATCGTACTGAGTCGTTCAAAAATGATTAGCCAATTTGCTTGGCTGTGTGGGGCGCGATAAAAAAGCTGTGTTATTGGTTTCGATTCATAGTTTTATACCAAAAGCTCCCACCGAAAGTGGTATTGGTCTGAAACAGGCTCTCTCTAATGCTAAGTTCATTGTCAGCCAGCATCGATACAATAGTAATTACAAAATGAATGTTTAACTGTAAATGCAAATCGATATATTTATGTCATGGTGTAAATAATTTGTATAAATTGTTTATAATAATATTCTTGATGTAACAAAAAGACCAAAAAAGGGACAAACTTAATGAAATTCAAGGTTGGCCAAAAGTGGATCTCCAGAAGCCATATTGTTGCGACCATCGTAAAGGTTTTTTCTGATGGTCGAGATTTCCCGGTACATGGTGTATTTGCCAATTCACGCGATATACAAGAATTCACCGCTGACGGAAGGTTTTCTAATGATGGGGAAGATTTACCCGGGGACTTGATCGAGTTGGTTAAATCATCCACGGAGTTTGTTTCAGAAAACGATTACGACCTGGTTGAATACTATGAATTGCTCGAATATCAATTTCTAGTTGATGGGAACATTTCAATCCCTCAAGACATTCGCAACAAGACTGCTACGCTATCGCAAGCGCTGGCTTTGATGCTTGATATTCAGAATAATGGATACGATCCAACTGAATGACTTGGATTTTTGCCTCATATCGCCATTGAAAAAATTATCGCCCCGGATCGGTTGCTGCCTTGCACCCGTCTGACTGTATATTTAATATCCGTTTGTTCAATAATAAGTCCTTAAAATGGGCTGGAGCATCTTGACGATCAATGACCTAATCGTGCTCGTTCTTAGGGTGTAGGTAAGCAGCTCGCATGGCGGCTATTTAAATTCGACTTGACGGTATGCAGATCACAAAAAAAAACATATGCAATCAGTCATGCGTTCTCACTCATTCAGCCCAGGTTAGGTTTAGGTCGAAAAAAAACAAATTCAGTCGGGACAAAAAATACCACCCGAAGGCGGTATGGTTATCATTTAAGGGTTAAAAGCTGAGCTATTGCCCCGGAATTTGATCTATATTGATGTTTGAAAGTCCTTCGCCAAGCTGCGCGACCAATTCGTCCTTGGTTAAAAACTTTGCCTCAATCATATCCTTCCACTGGCTGCGATCTGTATCGTTGGTTTCATGAGCAGTTAAAATAAACATCGGTTTTTTGGAGTCGACAATCACCGGTGTGGCCGTATCGAGGAGCAGATGAACTACAGCGAAACTGAGAATGTAATGTACCGGAACCCTTCGATCGGACACGTATGCAAGACCTGCGGAACCGTTGACTTTCCGAGTGGGTACTAATTTAAATCGCTTATTGTCGCCAGATCCGTAAGTTCCCATATAAAACCCGCTTGCAAAAGTGATACCGTGGTTCTTAAATTGTGGATGCAGGTATCTCCTTAACTTCTCGATATAATCAACAGCTAAGGCGTCGTCGTCGTCAAGCCGGGCGGTAATTATGGTATCCGACTCTTCGCTCAATAGCTTTTCTCGCAATAAAGCCTTTTCAAAAGGAACAGGTCTTTCTGAGACCGACAAAAATGCGGTATAGATGTTTTTCCGGTTTATAACCAGTTCAAACAATCTATCCTTCCATTTTTGTGGTAGTAAGTCGGAACAGCGTAGCACCACATTGAAATTTGTATCTGTCTGTGCATCCAGGGCCGGCAAGCAAACATTCTCGAAATAATCAAACCGGGATTTAAGTCTATCTTCATTGAGAATCATTTCAATCCGCTCGGTCAACTCCTTGCCTTTCCCTTTGCGAAAAGCGTGATGTGATTCGTGGACATGTGAAAATCGGATGAATATCACTATATCGGACTTTTGTATTCGGTCGTTGAGCTGGTCAAATCGTTGCATCTCTCTCACCTTTGAAATATTGTATTAAATAAGTAATATTTTGATACTTATTTTATGTCTAATATTAACATTGGTAATGTTACGCAACAAAAAATATCTGGAAATCTACATATCTGTGTTTCGGCCGTAGAAGATGGTTTTGGAACCGCTAGAATAAATACTCATGTTGACAAATGGATAATTACCAAGGAGTAACTAATTTAGAGGGATAGGGATCTTGCTGTGAGAGGAAGAGTACTAATTGGCATATAAGTGATAAGAGGTGACGTGGAAGATGAGAAATACCTATTATCGGAGTGGCTACTCGCTGAAGACGAATCTGTATACACGACTGATTTGGCTGATGAGCAGCGGCCAGTGTGGAGAGCGAAGGGATATATGCGTTAGATAAAACAGCAGACGAATGGACTCAAACCATACTGAAATCACCATATGTTCTATCGTCTTATCGGGGCCTGAAGATAAGTGAATTTTTAAATAGCGAGGAGCCTGATGTTGATCAGACAGTACAGATCGGCGAGGCTATTCGAGAACAGAGTTCCAATAGTAATAAATATACAAGTCTTGATTTTGAAGGCAAGTTGGTAGCTGTCGGTGGGCACTATTGTCCAATAGAGCTACTCTCAATATCCGTGCTTCGGGAAGTGTCGAAAATGCTATCCATCGATTCCGGATGTGGACCTATATTCTTGTTTCTCCTTGCACTCGTAGAACGGAGTGATCACATCACCTAGTGCCAGAGCCACTGAATCATAAGTGGCATTCGTCGGCAGCTTCGGCTCTACGTACTCAGTGAGATTTCCCGATAGTGGTGGGCCGCACAAATAACCAGTATTTATGCGTCAAGAAAACTGTCAAAATTGTGAAAATGGGAGGGCGGGTTACATGTGCGGATGGGTAAGACAGAGCGGTGATTCGAATCGCATATTTTCATGATGTCGGTATTTAGGAGAGCGCCGGCTGCCAGCCTAAGGTTTAGTGACACTACACTGACATGTTATTTCGATTACAGTAGTGATTCCGATCACAGGAGGATGGAATCATGGCATTCGAAGATCAGATTGTTAAATATACTCAAACAGTAGCTGAGCTAGACGCGGTAGACAAGACCAATTTATCTGATGGGCAGCAGGCTAGTGTGGAGAATGAAGGGATATATGCGTTAGATAAAACAGCAGATAAGTGGAATCAGACCACATTGAAGGCACCCTACATTCTATCGTCCTATCGTGGATTGAAGATTTCTGAGTTCATTGATACCAACAATATATTGCACGTCGATAATAAAGCCAAAGTACAAGAGGCTTTTAATGTACTTCTAAATAGCGGGAGATATACTGAGCTGGATATGGAAGGCCGACGTGTAGCTATTGATGGGGTGATGGATTTCGGCGCTATTTGGGAAGGCAAACCATCTCAGGGTATTAAGACTGTTAGAAACGGCTGGTTCAGCGCACTAACTGACATGTCATCGCCTTCAAACTTTACTAGGAATGTGACTACTACTATTGGAAAAGATGTAATTAATATCTCTTCAACAGACGGGATTGCTCCGGGAATGTATGTTTCTGGTCCAGCCGTTCCAAGGGAAACTTATATTGTTTCTGTTGGAGAAGATGGTCTGGGGACTGCGAGAATAAATACTCATGCATGGAGAACCGTCAAGGATGCAGTGCATCGGTTTCAAGAGTTTGATTACATGTTTGACTTTAAAAATGTGTCAGGCCTTTCAAATTTCCGATTTCACAACATCACATTTGATGCGTTAAACAAGATATCAATTATTCGAGGACCTCAGAGCGGGTCTACCATGACACTTAGCCATTGCATTTTGCACCAACCCAAAATGCGAGGTATTACATTTTGGACTTCGGGAGGGTCCAACTTACAGATGGATAATTGCCAAGGAGTGGCTAATAAGACGGATAGGGGTCTTCCCCCGGAAGAAAGAGTAGGTGTATTTTGTACTGTTACTACGAATGACTGCAAGTTCCGAGGTAATTATGTCTGGCAATTTAAACACACGTTAGTATTGCACGGCTCAGGGAACGTAATTGTAGGGAATCATTTTTGGCAAGGTAAAAACCCCGAATCTGAAGTAGGGCCTTTTGACACCAGGACTGCTAGCATCATTTTAACTTCCGCAAACAATAAGACCAATATCACCGGGAATTATATTGATAACTCCTGGATTGAACTGGCCAACGATAATACTACGGATCTAAATTGGCCGCTTGGAGGTGGAGTTACCATTACCGGGAATCAATTTACTACGGTTTCGAGGATAGGCACTTATGGCTTCATTGCGTTGGCTCCCTATAAACCGAATTCTTCATGTGCGAGGATTTCAGTTATTGGAAATGTTTTCAAGAATGTCTATGGAGGCGCTTTTGGCGCGATTGTACCGATGGAGAAGGCCGATGTGATCATCGTTCCTCAGGGAAGCTACGGGTCAATCGACCATACTCAGGTCTCGCAAATATACTGGAGATCAAATAACTATGGTCAAGTTAAGAAAGAGACAGCTTCAGAGTTGACCGTTGAAAAATTTGTACCAGCTGGCTCGGAAACCTCAACTGTCGGGTTTTCTTTTCAGGAACTTTTTCCTTGGAATTTTTATCCCAGAGCAGTGCAGTCGACATCCGTTTATTCGGCCAAGACGGCAGCAGGTGTGGCAAGTCCAACGCCGGTGATGGTCGATGACAATTTAGGCTCGAATTACATAATCAATATGCGATTGGGAGAACCGCGTAGCGGACGGTTTGGAATCACAGTTACTTGCAATGCTGCAGATGAGCAATAAGTTGAGTTAGAAATACGGCCAGTGGCAATATTGCCACTGGCCGTATTTTATACGCCTAAGGCTGAATACTGACTTTGGCCCATCGAACGAAGGAACGGATGTGTTCATGTCTAGGACGAAAGCGTGCCTATTTCTACTAGAGTAGAGCGTTGCTGCACCAACATCATGCAACGATTATGTATCAATTAATAATTTATGTTACGATACTTAAAAGCCAAAACATAAATTATTTAAACCTACATGAAACTCAGAATAGGCCAAAAATGGCGAACCAGAGACGGCAGTGTCTTGACAATTGTCGATATTTATAACGACTTACGGCCGTCCCCAGTCATTGGCATGTTTGAATATGGCAATGAATTCTACGACTATTCACTATCAGGAAAATATAGCTTCGGCGATGCGGATTCCGAGGGTGATTTGGTCGAGTTGATACACGACCCAGTTTCGTATTCCAGTAAGTCACAACATACAATTCAAGATGTTTTAAATTACCTTGAGCGTAAGTTTCTGGTAGACGGGAAAATTGAGTTTCCTGAGGCAGTTATGCAAAACACAGCAAATCTATTTCAGGCGGTGATCTATACACTTGACCAAGAGAACGTTGGCGAGCATTACGATGACGACGAGTATTGAATTATTAAAGTGGTGAAAAAAAGCGGAAGTATCAATAAGATCGCTGTCTATAATCCACTACTATGTAACCACAGAGTCCGCTCTACCTTCAAGGGTTCGCTCGCCATGCCAATGCGCATGACTCGGTAACCATTGACGCCGAAAATCAACATTCCATTAAAGCCTCAAGTCAAAATAATCGAATTATAAGCTGCATCCAGCGGTGGTTTCGGTTCCACGCGTTTAGCGAGATTTCCCGGTAGTGATGGACGAGTTCCGGGCAACGCCCATGTCAATCAAGCGTCAGACACTGGAGCACAACTCGCACCGCCGATGCTGATTTGCGCATTGAGATCAATGGACGGGTCATTCAGCCTCATACGCCCTGCAAGAAAAAAGGACTTTATCGCTTTGAGTTGCCAGCTGGGGTGTCAGGCGGTATTCACATACTATCCAACGCTGCAGTCGTGCGTGAAACCTCTTTAATCAACCGAACCGACCTGTGCACTGTCGGCGTGGGCCTGTCTTGCATATCGTTCACCATTGATGGCCAACGTAGAGAAATCGATTTGAATGATGCCTCACTTACCGGATTTAATGACGTTCAGGAAATAGACGGCATGCCGATGCGCTGGACCAGCTGATGAAGCGGTGATTCCAACCAGCCTGGTACCTGTTTCGAAGGGACCTATGGTACTGGAGTTGAATGTGTTGCGTACGCATATGTACTGGGTACCGTCGATCCAAATGGAGCGAGCACGAAAAGCTGCATAAGCGTTGCTTGAGCAGTATTAGGTTATAAGAAAAGCCGCACTTTTGTGCGGCTTTGTGCCGCTCTGACGCCGAGATATGCGATATCGGAATAGTGATTGAGGGTGACCACCAGGCGATACGGCAACTGAATGCGCTGCAGGATTGGGCGGAAATTGTCTCTAAATAGGCTCCTTGCCGGTTATCAGCGCACAACCGGCACAGTCTCTTGTCCATCTCGGTGAAGTAAATGTCAAAACCGAGCTTCAGTTTTAAGAAATATAATATACTGTGCTCGTAAAATCAAAGCGAAATATTCGAAAAATTACTGACTTTAATACTGTGGATAATTCTATCTAAATAGAATTAGGTTCTAGTCCATTTTGTGCTAATTTGTGTTGTACATTATTTTTTAAAATTCACAACCGAACAGGATCGAGAAAGCTATGGGAATGTACGATACTTCGCTTTACTATAAATTACAGAAGAATGACGATAACACTTTTACAGTTAAACCCGGTGGATATTCCGCAGCCAGCCATGCGACTGAATTGGACGGCGAAGACGACGGAGTTTTATATACTTCCGAGAAAATCGAATTTTGGTCTCAGGTTGGTAACAACACTATTGAAACGCAAATCGAAGGCTTCTACACTGGTGGATATGTCGTACACGTAGACGACGAATATATATTCCTCACGAATATGGCTTATAGTGAAAATCATCGTTTTTCTTTACAGACAACGGACACAGGGCATTCCGGGTTGCCGATATGCTTTTTAAAAGGAACGATGATTAGCACAGCGAGTGGGGAAACGCGGGTTGAATGCTTACAGATAGGCGATGAAATTTTAACTGCTAGTAAAGAGTTAAAGACCATCAAATGGGTAGGATTCCGTAAATTTAATCGGGCTCGAATACCTGAATCCAGTCGCCTAAGAACGTTTCCTGTACGTATTGTCAAAGGAGCGTTCGCAGAAAATGTACCACATCGAGATCTGACCGTTTCTCCAGGCCACCGCTTCAACTTTGACGGCGCCCTGGTCCCTGCCTTGTCCCTGGTCAATGGGATCACCATCATCCAGGACTTCGACGTTCAACAGTTTGAGTACTACCACGTCGAACTGGAAAAATTTGATATGTTGATAGCTGAAGGCGCTGTCGCAGAAAGTTACCTGGAAGTCGGCGACAATCGCAATTCCTTTCAGAATGCAAATACGGTAGCCGCAAATCCTGACTTCGGGCCGGCGCCTGAGCGCGTCTTTCTGCCGGAGTATGTTCAAAAGATCACGTCCGAAATTATCCAGCCAATACGCCTCGAATTGTTCAAACGAGCTGAAGTATTGATGGGTGCAGCTCGCACTGCGGATACCAACCTGCGCATTGAAGTCAATGGTCAGGTCATCCAGCCTAATACGCCCTGCAAGAAAAAAGGACTTTATCGTTTTGAATTACCCAGCGGCTACAATGGTGATATCCACATTCTATCCAACTCTGCGGTTGTGCGTGAGACGTCCCTGATCAATCGCACAGACATGCGCGTCATTGGAGTGGGATTATCTGGCATTGCCCTCGTTGTCGACGGTATGCGCCGCGAAATCAATTTGAATGTCTCGACGCTGAGCGGATTTAACGAATCTCAAGAGATGGAAGGCATGCTGATGCGCTGGACAACTGGTGAAGCGGTGATCCCGGCCGGCTTGGTACCTGCCACAAAGGAATCTGTGATACTGGAGCTGAATGTGTTGCGTGCGCATATGTACTGGGTACCGTCGATCCACACGGAGCGAGCGCGAAAAGCTGCATAGGCGTTGCTTGAGCAGTATTAGATTATAAGGAAAGCCGCTCTTTTTTGCGGCTTTCACATCTATACCGGCTCGCTCGAATCCTCATCCTGATACCTGCTATTCCCACCTTCCGCGTCACCTCATACCACTCAAACACCGATTCAGGTCGGGCCACAGACAATAACTCCTTCGCCTGGTCGACGGTCGTAGCCGGATCCAGTCATTCCCGGGCGTGCTCGGGGGTCAGGATGATAGGCCTGCGGTCGTGGATATCGACCATTCCGTCTGCTGAATCATCCGTCACAATGGCGAAACCCGATTCTTTGCTGACCTCCGCACCTTCCCGTCAGCCTGAGATAGCCGCCATCAGTATAGGCTTGCCATCTGCTGGCCGGATGTGCCACGGCTGCTTGTCGCCTTTCTTGCCAGTCCATTCATACCAGCCATCAGCCGGCAAGATCATTCGACCGTGGATTATCGGGCCCTTCCAAAAGCTAGTGCCCAATACAATCTTATCCAACCTCGCATTGCTGACGGGTGATCGCTTATACCAGGGCGGGGCATATCCCCAGAATTGACGCTCAAGGGTAGGGGAGCCGGTCAGTTCATGCATTACCATCGGCTTCGTCCCGGGCGGCACGTTGAAGCGCAGCCCGTCACCTGGATCAAATATTTTGTGCATGTTGGTGAACACCGGCGCAAAATACTCGTCCGGCAATTCAGCCTGTCTTATTCTTCCGCACATTGTCCAGTACCTTTATCCCTTCCATAAAGCGTCGATCATCGCTCCGTTGCAACAATTGCTCTTTGGCTTCGGCTGCCCGAGGGTGCAACGGTGCACCATATAGGTTCATTTCGTGCTGCAGTATGACCCGCATTTGATGCATGCCCACTGTATCGTCGCCTACGTCCTCGCGCCAGACTGTGCGCATGCTCCGATAGCCTGACTCTAAATCCTAGACTATCTGATGCAGCCGGGCAATTTCCTTGAGCAGGATGTGAATTGTGGGGTTACGATCGCCCGCACGGTTCGTTTTGTGAATCTCCAGGAGTGTACTGTACTCCAGAGGGGTTATTTCTTCTACTTTCATATCTGCTCCGGTGGTGTCGCGGAGCTAGAGTAGGGGCCTAGGAGGGGGATTTTACACTGTTTGTACAGTACTGGATATTAGATGCTGTCTAATATTATGGGAATACGCGGGAGTTCTGAAAATAAAAAGGCCGCGTTCGAGGCGGCCTAAGTATTTGATATATCTACGGATTAAAACTGTGTAAATGGTGGCTCTTCCCCGATTCGAACGGGGGACCTGCGGATTATGATTCCGTCGCTCTAACCGACTGAGCTAAAGAGCCATTCTCACAGCTTTAACCTCATAAAGATGAGGTTTCATTCAAACCGGCGCTGTTCCCAAAAAACTTACATGGTTGCAGTGCAATTGAATGAAGCATGAAACTATATCAGGATTTTTCCCCCTGCGCAAGCGTTTATTGCAGCGCACGCAGGATTTTCTGCCCGGCACGTCCGTCCGGCGTCAGCCCAAGCTTGCTTTGCTCTGTTTTGATGGCCTCGCGTGTCTTGCTGCCAATCAGGCCGTCGGGTTCGCCGATATCGTAGCCACGGCTGAGCAAGGCTTTTTGCAGCGTTACCCGGTCGGCGCGTGACAGGCCTGGATCATCAGTTGGCCAGGCGGTGACAAAGGGGCCCGCGCCGCGCAGCCGGTCACTCAGATGTGCAATCGCCAGGGCGTAGCTTTCGGCAGCGTTGTAGCCATAAATCACGTCGAAATTGCGAAATACCAGGAATGCCGGTCCGGCAGCGCCCGCTGGCGTCAGCAGGCCCGCTTTCTGGTTGCCAGAAACACGCGCATCCAGCGGTTGGCCGTCGATCGTCGTGACACCCCGCGCCGCCCATGTCGAGACGGATTTTTTATTGCGCCGACCTTCACCTGCCGTGTTCATGCCGGCAGGCAGGCGTACTTCGAATCCCCAGGGCTGTCCGGTCTGCCAGCCGCCCTTGGCAAGAAAGTTGGCGGTGGATGCCAGCGCATCGGCCGAGTTGTCCATCAGGTCGCGGCGACCGTCACCGTCGAAGTCCACGGCCAGTCGCTCGAACGTGGATGGCATAAATTGCGTGTGCCCGAAAGCACCCGCCCAGGAACCGACCAGGCGTTGGGGCTGGATATCGCCCGATTGCAGAATCCGTAGCGTGGCAAAAAACTCCTTTTGAAAATAGGCTTGTCGACGTCCATAACAGCTGAGCGTGCCTAGCGCTTGCACCAGCGGATATTTACCTTGTGTCTGCCCGAAGTTGCTTTCCACACCCCAGACCGCTACGACGGTTGCGGGGTCTACACCGTACTGTGCCGAGACACGCCGCAATACATCGGCATGGCGGGTCAGGTTGCTTTTGCCTTCACTGATCCGTTGTTCATCGACCAAGCCAGCCAGGTAGTCCCAGATCGGCTGGCGAAATTCCGGCTGGTAATCGAGCTTTTCCAGAATACTCATATCCGGAGTGACACCCTGGGTAAACTGGGCGAAGGATTGCGCGGAAATGCCGGCGCGGGCTGCCTGTGGCTGCAGCTTTTGCATACATGCAGCAAAATCGCTGCCGCTTTGCGCGAACGCTGCACCCGGGATGCCAATTGTCAATAGGATAGTGAGCCGCTGCAGTGAGCGAGAATGGGAACGGCGCGAGCGGCTGATAGGCATGAATACGGCTCCTGATGATGATCAAATCGTGTAATGGATTGAAGTCAAATTCTAACGTATGTGCCATTTTGTTTGTGATTTCATGTGTTTGGCGGAAAACATGGGTAAAATTGACCGCAGTTCGTTAGAATCAGTATCCATAATCCTATTCACTCGTTGAGATTGCATTGTATGAAGTTGAAAGTATTGGCAACGGCTCTGGCACTTCTGGCTACCTCGGCCTGTGTATATGCCGACTCAGAAGCGCTGAACCGTATCGAACGGCTTGAGCAGTCGCAATCCGCGCAGCATCAGCTGCTGGTTCAAAACAGCAGCCCTTCGGCCGATGCTTCTAAAGCGCCGGTCTCGCAGAAGAAGCCCGAGAAAAAAGCGCTGGAACCAACAGTGGATCAGGCCAAGGCTGCCATTATCGTGGCCAATATCCTGACTCGCTTTGAGTATGACAAGAAACCGCTGGACGAAAATATGTCACATGCGGTATTCAAGGAATATCTCAAAATGCTGGATCCGGCAAAGCTGTATTTGCTCAAGTCGGACATCAACGAATTCGAACCGGTGCGCCAGAACATTCACACCATGCTGATGACCGGGCGTCTTGCGCCGGCGTTTGCCATGTTTGAAAAGTACCGCGATCGGGTCGAGCAGCGCTTCGATCATGCCCTGGCCTTGCTGGATAAGCCTTTTGACTTTGATATTGAAGAATCCTTCGATCTGGATCGCAAGAAAGCCGAATGGGCAACTTCCGAAGAGCAGATCAACGATTTGTGGCGCAAGCGGATCAAGAACGATTATCTGCGTTTGAAACTGGCGGGTAGTAAAGACAGCGTGATTGTCGAGAAACTCAAAAAGCGCTATATCAACAATCGCAACCAGATCATGCGCATGAACGGTGAAGACGTTGCCGAGATGTTCCTGAATGCCTACGGAAACAGTACCGATCCACATACGTCATATTACAGTCCCAGCTCTGCGAAAAATTTCGACGTACAAATCAGCCTGTCGGTTGATGGCATTGGCGCTGTTTTGCAAAAGCGCGATGAATACGGACAAATCCGTGAGGTGGTGCCGGGCGGCCCGGCGGCCAAATCCGGCAAGCTCAACCCCGGCGATCGCATTGTGGCTGTTGGCCAGGGCGAATCGGGCCCCATGGAAGATGTGGTCGACTGGCGCCTGGATGACATCGTCAAGCTGATTCGTGGCAAGCGCGGTACGACCGTGCGCATCGAGATTATTCCGGCCGAAAGGGGCATGGAAGGCAAGCACACCACCGTTTCCATTGTTCGTCAGAAAGTAACCATGGAAGACCAGGCTGCCCGTTATCGCATCTTTGAGGCGGGTACTGACGGGGACAAGCGCAAGGTCGGTATCATCACGATCCCCAGTTTCTATGAAGATTTTGATGCGAAAGCACGTGGCGAAAGCAATTACAAAAGCCTGACCCGCGATGTCCGGTTGATTCTTGAAAAGCTTGACAAGGAAGGCGTGGACGGCGTTCTGCTTGATCTGCGCAACAACGGTGGCGGCTCGCTGAGCGAAGCGGCCAACCTGAGTGGTCTGTTCCTGGGTGGTCCCAATCCGATTGTGCAGGTCAGCACCGCCGAGGGAACCACTTCCAATGTCCGCAGTGCGACGGGAAAAATTGTTTGGAACAAACCGGTAGGGGTCATGGTCAATCGCATTTCGGCCTCTGCATCGGAAATTTTTGCCGCGGTTATCCAGGATTATGGCCGTGGTGTCGTCATTGGCGACCCGACGTGGGGTAAAGGTTCGGTACAAACTATTCGTGGTCTGGATGAATTCCTGCGCCGACATGAAGGCGAGGAACTGGGTTCGCTCAAATGGACCATCCAGAAATTCTTCCGTGTCAACGGCAGCTCCACGCAGGAAAAGGGTGTGGTGCCCGATATCGTATTCCCATCGGCCTTTGATCCGACCGAGCTGGGCGAGTCCAGCTACGAGAACGCCATGCCATGGAGCAAGATCGCCCCGACCAAGTACAGCGGATACGATTCGCTTGCCGAAAAAATCGGACCACTCAAAACCATGCACGAGCAGCGCACGCAGCAATCGGACAGCTGGAAGCTGTTGCTTGACGAACTGGCATACGCCCGCAAGACGTCCGACAAGAAAGTTATTTCACTGCGTTATGCCACGCGTCTGGAAGAACGCGAAAAAATGTCCATGGAGCAGTCGCAGTTTGAAGAGCGCCGCAAAAAACTGGGTGAATCCGATGTTAATTCATTTCGCCTGGATGATGGCCTGGCAGCAGGGGAAGGCAACCTGACCCAGGAGCTGGCGGATGAGAAAAAACGCAAGGAAAGCCTGGATATTGCGATCAAGGAAGCAGCCAACATCGTGGCGGATCTGGCAAAACAGAAGTAGTCCTTCGGCGCATTCAGTTACAACGATTCACAACTCGCGCAGACAGACATATCGCATTTACCCGTACGATATGTCTGTTTTTGCAATCGAGCAGGCAGATACCCGTGCTGATCCCGTTTATAAAGCTGATGCAGTGTGCATTCATCGTAGCTATGTTGACTGCCTTTTCCCTGGACGTGGCTGGCGCCCAGGAGTCTTCCACACGCCCCGCGCTGACCGTGACGGTTCAGACAGTCAATTCCACTAAAATCACTCCAGGTTTCGGGGCTACCGGCAATATTCGCGCCTGGCACGATGCCAGCGTCAGCGCCCAGACCAGCGGTCTTCGGCTCAAGGCCCTGTATGCCGACGTGGGCGACAGGGTAAAAGCAGGGCAGATGCTGGCCGAGTTTGAAGATACCTCCAGTCGCGGCGATCTGACCCAAGCCCAGGCGCGCTTGCGACAGGCTCAGGCTTCGCTGGATACGGCCAAGCGCAATGCGGACCGCATTCGGAAAATCCGAGGCAGCGGCGCCATCAGTCAATCTGAAGTGGATCAGGCTCTGTCGGGTGAAAAAAATGCCCTGGCCGATGTCACTGCAGCCAGGGCGGCATTGGAAACCCAGACGCAACGCAGCTCTTACACGAAATTGCTGGCGCCCTCCGATGGCGTCATCTCGGTGCGCAACGCGGTCATCGGTGCGGTGGTCAATCCTGGTCAGGAAATTTTTCATCTGATTGTCGATAACCGCCTGGAGTGGCAGGCGCAACTGGGCATGCGCAATCTCATGCAGATCAGTGAAGGGATGCCGGTGCAGGTTGTGTTACCGAATGACAGCAGGGTGGCCGGTCGAGTGAGACAGATCGGGCCCACACTGGATGAGCAGACGCGCCAGGGCATCGTTTATGTTGATCTGGCATCCGATCCGCAATTGCGGGCAGGCATGTTCCTGCGTGGCCGTTTCGAGCTGCCTCCCAGACAGGGACTGACCGTGCCACGTCAGGCGCTGGTGCTGCGCGATGGATTCAATTTTGTTTTTGTGCTTGGGGACGACAACAAGGTCGCACAAACCAAAGTGCAAATTGGTGGCGCGGCCAACAATACGATAGAGGTGACTGCGGGCCTGCGCGAAGGAGACCGGGTTGTGACGCAAGGTGCGGCGTTTCTGAATGACCAGGATACGGTGCGGGTGGTCGACGCGGCAGCGCCGCAGCCTGCTGCGGGCGCGATTCGCGAACCCGCGCCGGACAGCGTACCGGATTCCCCGGCTGCATCCGAAGCCAGTCCCGCCGGGAACTGAACATGAACGTTTCTGCATGGTCTATAAAAAATCCGTTGCCGGCATGCATGCTGTTTGTACTGCTGACGCTGATGGGGCTGTATGCGTTTCATGCCATGCGGATCCAGAATTTTCCCGATATCGATCTGCCTACTGTAGTTGTCACGACCGTCCTGGAGGGGGCGACGCCAAGCCAGCTGGAGAATGATGTTGCCCGCAAGATCGAAGATAACCTGGCAACGGTGCAAGGCATAGACCATGTCTTTAGTACCTTGCAGGATGGCGTCGCTACGATTACTGCGCAGTTTGAACTGGAAAAGCCGATACAGGAAGCGGTCGATGATGTGCGTTCGTCGGTCGCATCGGTGCGCAATGATTTGCCGGCAAACACCGAGGAACCCATCGTAACCAAACTGGACCTGGCGCAGCAGCCGATCCTGGCATTCACCGTCAGCTCCACACGTCGTGATGTGACGGATGTGTCCTGGCTTGTGGACAATACCATTGCCCGCAAACTGCTCACTGTCTCTGGTGTTGGCAAGGTCAGCCGGGTTGGCGGGCGCGATCGGCAGGTTCGCGTAGATATGGACCCGGTGCTGTTGCAGGGGCTGGGCGCGACGGTTGCCGATGTTTCCCGGCAACTTAAATCTGTGCAGCAGGAGCAGTCGGGGGGGAAGGCCGAGCTTGGCCTTCAGAAGCAGCCCATTCGCACGCTGGGCGCCGTCAAAAGCGCGGCAGAGCTAGATGATTTGCGCATTCCCCTGAGCAACGGCAAAGTCATTACATTGAGCGAAGTGGCCACGGTCCGGGACAGTTTTGCCGATCCGGTCACCGCCGCGTTCCTGGATGGTAAACCTGTCGTGGCATTTGAAGTGGCACGCAGTCGCGGGGCGGGGGAGGTTGATGTCGGACGAGGCGTGATGCAGGCGCTGGAGCAGATTAAAGCCGAGTATCCCGATCTGACCTTCCGGACGGCATTCGATATGGTGGAGCCGGTTCAGTCTGAATATGACGGGGCCATGCATATGCTGTACGAGGGCGCGTTGCTGGCGGTGCTGGCCGTCTGGCTGTTTTTGCGCGATATCAGAGCGACCTTGGTATCGGCCGTCGCTTTGCCCTTGTCCATCATACCGGCATTTGTCGGTATGTATTTCTTTGGCTTTACGATCAATGGTGTCACGCTGCTGGCCCTGTCGCTGGTGGTTGGTATTCTGGTAGATGACGCCATTGTCGAGGTCGAGAACATCGTGCGGCACCTGCAGTCAGGTAAGTCTCCCTATCGCGCGGCGATGGAGGCGGCCGATGAAATTGGTCTTGCCGTCGTGGCCACTACTTTTACCCTGATTGCCGTGTTTTTGCCAACGGCATTTATGAGCGGCATTGCCGGCAAGTTCTTCAAGCAATTTGGCTGGACGGCCGCTATGGCCGTCTTTGCCTCCCTGGTTGTTGCCCGTATGCTCACGCCCATGATGTGTGCCTACATTTTGAAAGGCAAGAAACAGGCGCCCAAAGATCCGGGATGGATGAGGCTGTATATGAAGTGGGTAGACCGCTCGCTGCGTCATCGATGGGTTACCGTATTTATTGCCGGTCTGTTTTTTGTCGGTTCGATCGTTATTATTCCGCTGCTGCCTACGGGCTTCATGCCTGCCGATGATCTGTCCCAAACCCAGGTCTATGTCGAAATGCAGCCAGGTACGCCATTGGCACAAACCGAGAAGACGGCCGAGCGGGTGCGCCAGCTGGTCATGGAGAATCCGTCGGTGCAGTCGGTGTATACCAGTATCGGTGGCGGGGCCGCGGGCGGCGACCCGTTTGCCGGCGGCCAGACTCAGGAAGAGCGCAAGGCCACGCTGACTGTGCTGTTGCAGCCGCGTAACGAGCGCCCGGTAAAGCAGGAGGTTGAGGCAGATATTCGCAGGCGCCTGGAAGTCGTTCCGGGCGTGCGCCTCAAAGTGGGGCTGGGCGGCTCTGGAGAGAAATATATGCTGGTGCTCTCAAGCGAGCAGCCTGATGTTCTGATGCAGACTGCGCTGCAGGTCGGACGGCAATTGCGGTCGATAGAGGGCCTGGGCAATATCTCCTCTTCGGCCAGCCTCATACGCCCGGAAATAGAAGTGCATCCGCGTTTCGATGATGCGGCGCAACTGGGTGTCACCAGCGCCGCGATGGCCGATACCTTGCGTGTTGCCACGGCCGGCGACTTTGAAGTGGCATTGTCCAAACTCAACCTGGATCAACGACAGATTCCGATTGTCGTTGCGCTGGAAAAATGGGCAATCAAAGACCTGGATTTCATCGAGAATTTACGCGTGCCCGGCGCAAACGGGCCGGTGCCGTTAAGCAGCGTGGCCGATGTGCGCCTGGGCGGTGGTCCGGCGGTCATCAATCGCTATGATCGGGCTCGTAATATTACGTTTGAAATAGAACTTTCGGGCATTGCGCTGGGCGATGTGGTCAAGCAGGTCAGGCAATTGCCTGCCATGAAAGCGTTGCCCGCCAGCGTGTCAGTCATCGATATTGGCGATGCAGAGGTCATGGAAGAATTGTTCCAGAGTTTTGGGCTGGCGATTGTCATTGGGATTGTCTGCATTTATATCGTCCTTGTGCTGCTTTTCAAGCAGTTCCTGCAGCCCTTGACCATCCTGGCCGCGTTGCCGCTATCGCTGGGCGGCGCGTTCGTGGGTTTGTTGCTGGCCGACAAGAGCTTTTCAATGCCGTCGCTGATCGGTCTGATCATGCTTATGGGTATCGCGACAAAGAACTCGATTCTGCTGGTGGAATATGCCATTCTGGCGATCAAAGAGAAGGGCATGACGCGCCTGGAAGCGCTTGCCGACGCATGCCACAAGCGGGCCCGTCCGATCTTAATGACCACGCTTGCCATGGGCGCCGGCATGGTTCCTCTGGCGGTAGGCTGGGGTACTGCGGATCCGGCCTTTCGTTCACCCATGGCCATCGCTGTGCTGGGCGGGCTGATTACCTCCACGTTTCTGAGCCTGTTGGTGATTCCGGCAGTGTTCCTGATTGTTGATGATGTGAGTGGTTTTTTCCGGCGCCATACTGGTAAATTGTTCAATGATCCGGAGTGAGATGTGGCAGCCGCAGTGCATGTCGCAGTCGCACTGCGATAAAGCGGCCCGGTGGCGTGTCTGCGCGCGTATAACAACGGGTAGAATGGTGCAGACACCAGCCGGATCTGGCAAAGGACAACACGATAGGTGCTCGACAATGGTAACCGTACAATGAAAATTGTGCTTCTCGGCAAAACCGGCCAGGTGGGGCGGGCGTTGCAATCTGCGCTGGCGCCGTTGGGACAGGTTATCGCGCCAGGCAGGCCAGAACACGGGGCCGGGCTAAGCGCAGTGCCGGTTGAGGTGCCTAACCTGCATGGATCGTGGCAGGCGGATTTGCTCGACCCGGCGCAATTGTTCGAGCGCACGCTTGCCTTATCGCCTGATGTAATTGTCAATGCTGCCGCCTACACGGCCGTTGATGAGGCCGAGCAAAATGAGGCCACGGCCATGGTGGTCAACGCCGAAGCGCCTGCTGCATTGGCGCGGGCGGCGGCCCAATGCGGCGCCCTGTTGATTCATTATTCCACTGATTACGTTTTTGACGGCACGGGAACGCGGCCCTGGATCGAGGCTGATGTGGCCAGGCCGATCAATATTTACGGACGCAGCAAACTGGCGGCAGACCACGCCATCATGCACAGTGGCTGCAGGCACCTGATCTTTCGCACCAGTTGGGTATATAGCCGCCAGGGCCGGGGCTTTCTGCAGCAGATGATGCAACTGGCCTTGAGCCGTCATTGCTTGCGCGTGGTGAGCGATCAGATTGGCGCGCCGACCAGTGCATGTCTGATCGCTGATATTACTGCAGCAGCAATTGATAAATATCGCAGCCATCCTGCGACAATTGAAGACGGCTTATATCATTTGGCAGCCAACGGACAGACCAACTGGTTTGATTATGCCTGCCATATTTTTGCACGCATGCGGGCCAATGGGCTGGATCTGCCGCTTGATCGCGTCGTGCCGGCCAGTACCCTGGAATATGGCAGCCCTGCGCGACGGCCTTTGAATAGCAGGCTGGACACCGGCAAGCTGGTCAGTGCTTTTGGCCTGTCGTTGCCCGGCTGGCAGCAGGGCGTTGACGCTACTGTGGACGCCTTATGCGAGGGCCCCCAGGATGGTCATTTTCTATTTTGATGCGGAAGCCGCAATAGCTGGTTTCAGATCATAGAAAATCTTGCCCGCGTCAATAAATTTATACAGCATGCTCTCGACACTGACAGCCTGGCCCTGCTGGTTCTGCGCGTGCATGGACTCGAGCATCTCCTGCAATAAAGCGATAAATGACGACACCAGCGTCGTATCCATGCTCCAGTAGCTGTTGGAAAACTGCAGCGCCAGCGCACCGGCAGCATTGGCGGCCAGAGTTGCGTTGGGAAACACGTAACGCCCCTGGGCTCTGTCGGCAAAGTGCATGGTATCGGTTAGCGCTGACACCAGTTGTACACCGGGCGACATTTTGAATACTCTTTTGAACGGCTTGTACAGATCGTGGTGTTGCCCGACTTGCAGAAACCATAGCAGGCAGGTCAGTTCACTGAAGGCGGCAATCGCCTGATTGCTGCCCAGATTGCGATCAAAGCCCTGAATCTGTTCGTTGCCCGCGTAACTCATGAGATAGTCCACCTGCTCAATCAAGGCATCATGCTGTGGTTGAGACAAGGGATAAGCAGAATACTCCACGAGTGCGATGCGCGACCCGGGCGCGTGGGTATTGATGCTGGCGATTGTAGCCAGCAGATTGTCATAGCTTTGCGCTGATTGACCGCCGGCGGTTAGCGCCTGACTGTTACCGTGCGCGGGGTCGTCCGATGCGTCGATGCCGGCCGAATGACCGGCTTGCTGCTGGTCTGCGTTGCCCGCATAAGGCGCGTTGGTGGCGCTGGTAATAATGAAAAGCGCGTTTGTGCTAGTATCTGTCATGAGTAGGTGCCCCGGATGCCATAGCCCGGAATAATGCCAAGTAAACCGGCTATTTTAGCAAGTTAAGCAACCTTGGGCGGCCTCAAGCGCAACTACAGGGTAAATGGGCGACTATCCAGCCAGCGCAATTGCTCGCCGGCCGGCGCCTCTGACGACCCCCTCGGAATTCTTTTATATATGAACGACATCAGCCAGATCGAAAATCGTGTGCGCCATTGGCTTGAAAAAGCGGTTATCGGCCTCAATCTTTGTCCTTTCGCCAAAAGCGTCTATGTGAAAGACCAGGTGCGGATTGCCATTTGCCAGGCGCAGGACAGGCACGCGCTAACGGCGCAGCTATACGAGGAATTGCAGTTGCTGGCGAGCACGCCGGCGCAGCAGATAGACACGACGCTGCTGGTGGTGCCCTGTTTGTTCGAGCAGTTCAGTGACTTTAACGACTATCTGGATATTGCCGAAGCGGTGCTCGATGAACTGGAACTGGTTGGTGAAATACAGCTTGCCAGTTTTCATCCTTTTTACCAGTTCGCCGATACCGAGCCAGACGACGTGAGCAATTATACAAACCGCGCACCCTATCCCATTTTGCATCTGTTGCGCGAAGATAGCCTGGATAAGGCGGCGGAGCAGTACCCGGATGCCAGTGTGATTTTCCAGCGCAATGTCGCGGTGGTCCGGGAGCTGGGCGTCGATGGGTGGCGCCGGCTGTTGCAGGATGATCAGGAGTAACCTGTTGAAATGCAATAGCTTTTCTGGTGGTTCGGGTATTGTGGATTGCCTATAGTTTGTGGTATTATGTAATCTAAGCTGTATATCTGGTTGACTGAATGTTTTCTGGACGCGGGTTCGACTCCCGCCGTCTCCACCAACAGTGTATTTGCTGCTGCACCCGCAAGGCGGGTTCAAGTATGCTGTTGATGGGGACGCCATGGTTTCGACAGGAAAAGATAGGAAGATCGGCAGCCGGTAGGCGATGACCGTAAATCAAGCAAAACCTTTAAATGCAAATGACGAAAGTTACGCATTAGCAGCCTAATATTGGCTAGCTAGGAGCTTTATCCACTTGGCAACAGAACGGATAAAAAAGGGAGCTTCGGCTCCCTTTTTCATTGCATGGCACACGTCTGATGCCATTACTGGCGGTTGCCTGTTATGGCGAAGCGGTGCATTAGAATCTGCTCCATGAACGGGGCCGCGTCCCGTTCATGCCGGATACCAGCTCTCTAGCGGATTTCGTAAAGATAAAGTTCAACTCGCCGGTTTACGGCGCGTCCCTGCGCCGTCGTATTGCTCATCAGCGGGTCAATCGATCCTCGGCCTTCGAGCTCAATCAGCACACTTTTAACATTGCGTTGAATCAGATAATTGGCTACGGCAGTGGCTCGAGTGATCGACAATGTCTGATTGGTAACCGAGTCTCCCTGAGAGTCTGAATGGCCGACTACCTTTATACGTAAGTAGGGCGACTGGGAGAATGCGCCTGCCACCGCGTTGAGCACCGGTTTCATCTTGTTGTTCAGGCGTGCGCTGCCGCCACGAAAGGTCGTTCCTCCGGGTAAAATCACGCGCAGGCTGCCATCGCGCACGCGATTGACCTGGATGCCAAGATTTTGCGAATCGGAGGCGCGAATCTGCCCGATAAGTTCATTCCAGTTGCTCGGCGTGGTCACGCTGCGCTGTGTTACTGGCAGTCCACTGGTGTCAACGGCAATGCCACCACCCGGATCGTCCGCACCGCCGTTGCCGAAAGAAGCACAGGCAGTTAGCAGCAATCCGGCCGTGGCGATCACCGTGGCCCGTATAAACGCGCTCAGTTTCATGATTTTCCTATACTTGCCTGTTCTTTGATTTTTACGACGGCATCCCATACATCTTCAGGCATGAGTGCAATCTGATCCGCATCCCAGGCCTTTACTTCATTGGCATCAACGCAATAGCCATAAGCGGCGGCAACGGTTGGCATGCCAGCTGCCTTGCCTGCGATGATATCACGTTCGTCATCACCTACATAGATACAGGTTTCGGGTGCAACCCCGGCCAGTTTTGCGGCGTGCAGCAGCGGCGCCGGGTGCGGTTTGGAGTAGGCAAGCGTGTCACCGCAGACATTGGCTGCGCTGCGATCGGTCAGTTGCAGATAATCAAACATTGGCAGCGACAGGGCTTCGGCCTTGTTGGTTACGATACCCCAGCGCAGGCCTGACTCTTCCAGCTTGCCGAATAACTGTTCAATACCCGGAAAAAGCGTGGTGTTGCGTGTCATGCAGGCGCGGTAGTCGTCGAGAAATCGCAAGCGCGTCGGTTCGTACTCTTCGTCGTCCGGGGTAAGCGCCAATGCCACACGCAGCAGCCCGCGCGCGCCCTGGGATGCGACACAGCGCAGCATCTCGTAGGGAAGTGGCGGCATGCCCCGATACTGGCGCTGCAGATTTGCAGCGTGGGCCAGGTCAGGAGCGCTGTCGGCCAGCGTACCGTCAAAGTCGAAAAGCACAGTGGTGATCATTTGTAGGTCGCCATCAGATAGTTGACCGAAGTGTCGTTGCTCAGGGAGTAGATATCGGTAATGGGGTTATATTGCATGCCTTTCATGGACATGGGCTCCAGTCCCGCTGCGCGAGCGCTGGCAGCCAGCTCGCTCGGGCGGATAAAACTGCTGTGGGTGTGCGTATTGCGTGGAAGCAGATTAAGCACGTACTCGGCGCCAACGATGGCGAACAGAAACGATTTGAAATTGCGATTCAGCGTTGAAAAAAACACCAGGCCGCCCGGTTTGACCAGGGTGGCGCAGGCCCGGACAATGGAACCCGGGTCTGGCACATGTTCAAGCATTTCCATGCAAGTCACGATATCGTACTGTGCAGGCCGCTCGCCGGCGATCTGCTCTGCGCTGATGTTTTGGTATTCCACTTGCACGCCGCTTTCCAGGCCGTGCAGGCGCGCCACGTTCAGGGACTTTTGCGCCAGATCGATACCGGTGACCGATGCGCCGCTGGCAGCCATGCTTTCGGCAAGAATGCCGCCGCCGCAGCCGACATCAATGATTGACTTGCCCTCCAGGCCGCCGGCCAGGGACGAGATCCATTCCAGGCGCAGTGGGTTGATGGCGTGCAGGGGCTTGAACTCACTGGTGGGGTCCCACCACTTTGCCGCAAGATCGCCAAATTTATCCAGTTCGGCCTGACTGGCATTGACGGGCAGGGAAGATGGCGTGCTGGTCTGTGACATAGGCAGTGGTGAAAGTGATACCGTGTATATATGAGAGTGATAGCTGCATTTTACACCACTGGCGACCGATGGGGCGGCAAGCCGTGGCGGCAGGCCCAGACAGCACACCGGAAGCAATCGGCCAGACGTAAAAAAGGCTCCTTAATGGAGCCCTTTTTACTGCTACTAGGAGCCTTTTTGCAGGAGACGCTGGATTAGCGGCGTGTACCTACGATTTCGATCTCTACGCGACGGTTTTTAGCACGGCCTTCGCGAGTTGTGTTTGAGGCAACTGGTTGTGTTTCGCCACGGCCGGAAGCAATGATCTGGTCAGCAGGAACACCACGGGAGATCAGGTAGTTCTTGACTGAAGCAGCACGGCGCTCAGACAGTTTCTGGTTGTAAGCATTGGTACCAACAGAATCGGTATGACCAGTAGCGATCAGAGATTCCAGGTTCAATTGAGTAACTTGCTGGGCAACTTGATCCAGAATGTTACGGCCTTCTGGTTTAAGTGTTGCTTTGTCGAAGTCGAAGAATGTATCAGCGTTGAAGGTTACTTTGTTGGCAACGACTTCAGCTTGAGGAGCGCCACAACCTTGAGCTGCGGTTGCGGGTGTCCAGAAATTGTCGCGCCAGCAGTGTTCATTCGTGCCGTTCATCCAGACCAGACCGTATGGATTAACCCAGTTATCGACGGTTTGCGCTGATGCTACACCTGACGTTGCGGCTGCAACAACGGCGAATGCCAATGCGAATTTAGAGGGTTTGTTCATGTTTCTCCTCGTTGAGCTTGATAGCTAAAAGTTGACTCGCAGCGAAACCCGCCGCAGATTGAAATTCAGGGTCAGTATAGCAACGCTTGGATATGGATTCAAAGGGTTGCACTAGTTTTCCCTTGTTCGTGGTTCAATCTTAAGCGATTTTTGAAGTCTTTGCCGAGACTAAGTCCTACATTTTTAAGGGAACTTTCCAATATTGTCTCTTATGCACCAAATTTGTTGGATTTCAACCACAAACCGTGTTTCAAATTTGCTGCAAATGCCCGTTGTACGAAGCAAGCACCTGAAAGAAATGAAAAATTAAAGCCCAATACTTAAAGTAAAGTCTCAAATGTACAAAGTGGTCATAAATGTTCACATTACGCATGTTCCGGTGCGCTGAACGGGCTGTAACAATGATAGAATGACGGATTCGCCCCGCGTGCGAGACCGGAAAACGCCTGCCGGATTTTCTGACGTTGTATCAAATCAAAATAAGTTATGAGTACTATGGATTCTTTTGCCAGGGAAACCCTGCCAATATCGCTAGAAGAGGAAATGCGCCGCAGCTATTTAGATTACGCCATGAGCGTAATTGTCGGCCGGGCGCTTCCCGATGTCAGGGACGGGCTAAAGCCTGTGCACCGCCGGGTGTTGTTTGCCATGCACGAGTTGAACAACGACTGGAACCGGGCCTACAAGAAATCCGCTCGTATTGTCGGGGATGTTATCGGTAAGTATCACCCCCACGGCGACCAGGCGGTATATGACACCATCGTACGCATGGCGCAGGACTTTTCCCTGCGCTATATGTTGGTAGACGGGCAGGGTAACTTCGGGTCGGTTGACGGCGATAGCGCTGCCGCCATGCGTTATACCGAAATCCGCCTGGCTAAAATCGCGCACGAGCTGCTGGCCGATATTGATCAGGAAACGGTCGATTTTGGCCCGAACTACGATGGCAGTGAGCAGGAACCGCTGTTGCTGCCTTCGCGCGTACCGAATCTGCTGATCAACGGCAGCTCGGGTATCGCCGTGGGCATGGCTACCAATATACCTCCGCATAATCTGAGCGAAGTCATCGACGGCTGTCTGTATTGCCTGCGCAATCCCGGCTGCACCCTGGAGGAGCTCATCGAACTGATTCCTGCCCCCGATTTTCCTACCGGCGGCATTATCTACGGTATGACCGGCGTACGCGAGGGTTATCGTACAGGACGCGGGCGTGTCGTGATGCGGGCCAAAACCCACTTCGAGGACATGGAAAAGGGTAATCGTCAGTCCATTATCGTTGACGAGCTGCCATACCAAGTCAATAAAAAGACGCTGCAGGAACGCATTGCAGAGCTGGTCAATGAAAAGAAAATCGAAGGTATCTCCGATATTCGCGATGAGTCCGACAAGGACGGCATGCGTCTGGTCATTGAGCTGAAGCGCGGCGAAGTCCCCGAGGTCATTCTGAACAATCTGTTCAAACATACGCAACTGCAGGATACCTTCGGTATCAACATGGTTGCGCTGGTGGAAGGACAACCGCGACTGCTTAACCTGAAGCAGATGGTCGAGTACTTCCTCAGCCACCGCCGGGAAGTGGTCACGCGTCGCACGGTATTTCAATTGCGCAAAGCGCGTGAGCGCGGGCATTTGCTGGAAGGTCTGGCCGTTGCGCTGGCCAATATCGATGAATTCATTGCGATCATCAAGGGCGCACCCACGCCTCCAGTGGCCAGACAGGAACTGATGGCGCGCAACTGGGATTCTTCGCTGGTGCGCGAATTGCTGCTACGGGCAGACGATGGCAGCGTACTGGGAGGCAGTGCCGCCTATCGTCCGGAAACCCTGGCCGATATTTTCGGGCTGCAGAGCGATGGACTGTATCGTTTAAGCGACATCCAGGCCCAGGAAATTCTGAATATGCGTCTGCAACGCCTGACCGGGCTCGAGCAGGACAAGATCGTCAATGAATACCGTGGCATCATGGACACCATTGCCGATTTGCTGGATATCCTGGCCAAGCCCGAGCGGATTACCTCGATTATTTCCGACGAGCTGGTTGCCATCAAGGCCGAATTCTCCACCAACGCCAAAGATGTGCGGCGCTCCGAAGTGGTCATGAATGCGACCGAGCTGGATACGGAAGACCTGATCACGCCTGCCGACATGGTGGTTACGCTATCCAATAGCGGTTATATCAAAAGTCAGCCCTTGTCCGAATACCGTGCCCAGAAGCGGGGCGGTCGTGGCAAGCAGGCGACGGCTATGAAAGAAGACGACTGGATTGATCAGTTGTTTATCGCCAACACTCACGATTTTCTGTTGTGTTTCTCCGATCGCGGCCGGGTTTACTGGCTCAAGGTCTGGGAAGTGCCTCAAGGCACACGCGGTTCTCGCGGACGCCCGATTGTCAATATGTTCCCGTTGATAGACGGCGAAAAAATCACGGTTGTCCTGCCTGTGCGTGAGTTTTCCGACACCAGCTTTGTGTTCATGGCAACGTCTCGCGGCACGGTCAAGAAAACCCCGCTGTCCGATTTTTCCAATCCGCGCAAGGCAGGTATTATCGCCGTGGCGCTGGACGAAGGCGATTATCTGATCGGTGCTGATCTGACTGACGGCGAACACGACGTTATGTTGTTCTCGGACGCGGGCAAGGCCGTACGCTTTGACGAAAATGACGTGCGTCCAATGGGCCGCACCGCCCGTGGCGTGCGCGGCATGAATCTGGACGGCGATCAGCAGGTTATTTCGCTGCTGGTGGCCGGTGACGAGTCACAAAGCGTGCTTACCGCAACCGAAAATGGTTACGGCAAGCGCACCTCTATTTCGGAATATACGCGCCACGGCCGTGGCACCAAGGGCATGATCGCTATCCAGACCAGCGCCCGCAATGGCAAGGTCGTGGGTGCTGTCCTGGTGAATCCATCAGACGAAATCATGCTGATCACCACCGGTGGCGTCCTGGTTCGTACCCGAGTCTCGGAAGTGCGGGAAATGGGCCGTGCGACACAGGGCGTCACGTTGATCAGCGTCGATGACGGCAGCAGCTTGTCAGGCGTACGGCGTGTGGTGGAAAGCGATGCCGATGTTGATGCGGATATAGATGCCGATGAGACAGACGCAGCACAGTTGCCTGCCGCTGGGCAGCCGGATTTGCCAGCCGATGACAGTAACACGCCGTCGGGCGATGATTCAGGCCCGGCGACACCGGATACCGATACAGAGGCCTGATTTTTTCAGAGTAAATCACCTTAATTTCAGGGTTAATAATGGGTACGCAATTTTGGAATTTTTCGGCCGGGCCGGCTGTCCTGCCCAAGCCTGTTCTGGAGCAGGCAGCTGCCGAAATGCTCGACTGGCGCGGCAGCGGCATGTCGGTCATGGAAATGAGTCACCGGGGCGCCGAATTTACGCAAATATGCGACGAGGCTGAAGACGATCTGCGCACCCTGTTGGGTATCTCCGACGACTATGCCGTGATTTTCATGCAGGGTGGCGCTACGGCAGAAAACGCCATTGTCCCGATGAACCTGATCGCGCGTAATCCGTCCAATAGTGCCGATTACGTCCTGACCGGCAGTTGGTCAGTCAAGTCGCATAAAGAGGCGCAACGCTATGGCAATGCACGGGTGGCTGCCGCTGCCGATACAGACCGGCAGATCGATGGCGTAACGTATGGTGCCTGGAGCTGGGTGCCGCCGCTGGATTCCTGGCGGGTACAGCCGGATGCTTCTTATTTGCACTATTGCAGCAATGAGACCATTGGCGGTGTGGAAATTGCACAGATGCCTGACATGCAGGCATTGGGCGTACCCGATGTGCCGCTGGTGCTTGATGCCTCATCGCATTTCCTGTCTCGCCCGCTGGATGTTTCCCAAACCGGCATGGTGTATGCGGGCGCGCAGAAAAATGCGGGCCCCGCTGGCGTGACCATGGTGATTGTGCGCAGAGACATGCTGGGCCATGCGCTCGCGTGCACACCGTCGGCCTTCGATTATGTGAACGTGGCAAAAGAGCGCTCCCGCTACAACACGCCACCAAGCTACGGTATTTACATTTGCGGGCTGGTGTTCAAATGGCTGCTCGAACTGGGCGGACTGGCCGAGATCGAAAAGCGCAATCTGGCCAAATCGCAAGCCCTGTATGCTCAGATAGACAGTAGCGACTTTTACGCTAATCCCATACAGCCGGCGTTCCGTTCCCGCATGAATGTGCCGTTTACGCTGGCCAGTGAGCAGTTGACCAGCCAGTTTCTGAAAGAAGCTGCGCAACATCGCCTGCTAGCTCTGAAAGGGCACAAGTCCGTTGGCGGTGTGCGTGCATCCATCTATAACGCAATGCCTATGGAAGGCGTTACAACACTCATAGACTTCATGAAAGAGTTCGAGCGCACGCATGGATAATTCACTACAGGATGCGCTCAAACCGCTGCGCGACAAAATTGATCAGATTGACCGCGATATTCTTGACCTGCTTAATCAGCGGGCGCAAACGGCCATCGACGTAGGTCGGGTCAAGTACGAGCATCAGGCCGACAGCGCCGTGCTCAAACCCGAACGTGAAGCCCAGGTCATCCGGCGCCTTCAGGAGCTCAATCGCTACGGTACCTTTACCGAAACGGGTGTGCGGGCCGTCTGGGCGGAAATCATTTCGGTTTGCCGGGGCCTGGAAAAAGGACTGACAGTGGCCTATCTTGGCCCGGAAGGGTCATTTTCCGAGCAGGCTGCCATGGAGTTCTACGGCCATTCTGTCCAGGCGCTGCCGTGTCCGTCCTTTGACGAGGTGTTTCGTGCCGTCGAGGCAGGGCAGGCCGATGTCGGCATGGTGCCGGTTGAAAACTCCACCGAAGGGGCGGTCAACAGGACACTGGATCTGTTTCTCAATTCTACCGTCAGGGTGCATGGGGTTCGTTCCATTCCCATCCGTCACTGTCTGATGAGCCAGCATGGCACCATGGACGGCGTCAAAAGCATCATGGCGCATCCGCAGGCGCTGGCGCAGTGCCAGAAGTGGCTCTCGCAACATCATCCGACGCTCGAGATCGTGCCGGCAGCCAGCAATTCCGAGGCGGCCAGACATGCGGCTCAGGACGAAAGCGTTGCGGCAATTGCCGGCGAAACTGCCGCTGTTTTCTGGAATCTCGGGCTCGTGGCTTCCGGTATCCAGGACGATGCCAATAACAAGACCCGCTTTCTGGCCATTGGCAATATCGAAACGGCGCCCAGCGGACGCGATCAGACCAGCCTGATTTTTGCGGTACCCAATCGCGTCGGCGCGGTATACGAGATGATCAGCCCCTTTGCGCGCAATGGCGTGTCGATGACCCGTTTCGAATCCCGGCCGGCACGCACCGGTCAGTGGGAATACTATTTTTATGTCGATGTGTTAGGCCACTGTTCTGACGAGAACGTGGCACGGGCGCTGGAAGAACTGAAGCAGCAGTCCGCATTTTTCAAAATTCTGGGTTCTTACCCAATGCAATAGAAGGTGATTTGAATGTCCGGTATAGCCAGTGGGTTCGGTATATCCAGTAATGTCGATGCGATGATGCCATACCAGGCAGGAAAGCCTATCGAGGATCTGGCGCGTGAATACGGGCTTGATCCGGCCAGTATTGTCAAACTGGCATCCAATGAAAATCCGCTGGGCATGTCCGACTCGGTACGTCAGGCGATCAGCACGTTTCTCGAAAGCGTGCCAGGGCAGGCGCTGGGTCGCTATCCCGATCCCAATGCCTTTTCACTCAAACAGGCGTTGGCTGCGCATTACCAGGTCCCCGCCAATTGGCTCACGGTAGGCAATGGCTCCAACGACTTGCTGGAAATTATTTCACTGGCCATCCTGGACCAGCAGGCATCCTGCGTTTATGCTGAGCATGCATTCATTGTGTACCGGCTGGCAACGCAGGCGCGCGGCGCCACCCATATTAAAGTGCCGGCGGCTAGTTTCGGCCACGATCTGCAGGCCATGTTCGAGGCCATTGGCGACGATACGCGTCTGGTCTTTATTGCCAATCCAAATAATCCGACCGGCACCTTCCATAGCGGCGACGTGATTCGCAGTTTTGTTGAGAAAGTGCATGCGAGCTACGGCAATCGCGTTACAGTGGTACTGGATGAAGCGTACAACGAATATCTGGATCCGCAGTTGCGGTTTGACAGCGCCCAGTTGGTCAGAGATTTTTCCAATGTCATCGTGGTCCGCACGTTTTCCAAGGCTTATGGCCTGGCAGGGATGCGCATGGGGTTTGCCATTGCGCGGCCGGAAATGACTGATTATTTAAATCGCGTTCGCCAGCCGTTCAATGTGAATTTGCTGGCCCAGGTGGCCGCGATCGCAGCGCTCAAGGACACTGCGTTTCTTGAGAAGACCTACGAATTGAATCGTGACGGCAAGCGCTGGCTGTCGGCGCAGTTTACTGAAATGGGGCTGGAATTTGTCCCCAGCTTCGGCAACTTCATTTTGCTGCGGGTGGGTGATGCAGCGGCAGTAAATACAGCGCTGCTGCAGCGTGGCGTTATCGTGCGCCCCGTTGTCGGTGATGGCCTGCCTGAGCATCTGCGCGTTTCTATCGGATTGCCCGAGGAAAACGCCAAATTCATCAGCGCGCTCAAAGAGGTGCTGGGCAAGTGATGGCAAGCAAGGCCAGCGAGCGAGCAGTGGCTGCAGTGCCGCCGCTTCGGATTCCGGTTTTGGCCGTGGTTGGCGTCGGTCTGATCGGCGGTTCACTGGCATTGTCGCTCAAGCGCAATGGCGTTGCCGACAAGGTCCTGGGCATCAGCCACGACCCGGCAAGCATCAACAAGGCGCTGGAACTTGGCATCATTGATACAATTGCGTCTTTCGAGCAGGTCTCGCAGGCAGACGTGATCGTCATCGCAACGCCGGTTTCTGCATTTGAATCGGTATGCAATGCGATCAAGCCATTTTTGGCGCCACGCACGATCATGACTGATGTTTGCAGCACCAAGCAGCAAGTGGTTGCCATGGCCCGACGCTCGCTGGGCGACCGCGTGGGGCAGTTTGTTCCGGGGCATCCTATTGCCGGTGCCGAAACGTCCGGCCCTGCCGCAGCCAACGCTTTTCTGTTTGAACAGAAGCAGGTTATCCTGGCGCCGTTGCAGGAGAATACGCCGGAGCAGATCGATCTGCTGACCCGGTTGTGGGAAGCCTGCGGGTCTACAGTCAGTGCGATGGACGCCGCCCAGCATGATCGCATATTCGCCGCAGTCAGTCATATGCCGCACTTTCTGTCGGCGCTCTATATGTACAGCTTGCTGGGCGCTGAACAAACCGATAGCAAGCTTAAGTATGCTGGCAGCGGGTTCCGTGATTTCACTCGGATCGCTGCCGGACCTCCGGTCATGTGGCGCGATATTTTTTCAAGCAACCGAGAGTGCATGCTAGAGGAAATTACCCGTTTTCAAACCTGCCTGGAGCAGGCCCGGCAAATGCTGGAGAGCGGCAACAACGAAGCGTTCGAGGCATGGCTGGCAGCCGCGGCCCAGGCGCGGCGAGATTGGGAGAATCCATCATCATGAGTGAAGCAAGTCAATATCTGGCGCCGGCGGTACGCGTCCGAGGGAAGATGGCGCTGCCTGGCTCGAAAAGCATTTCGAATCGGGTCCTGTTGCTGGCGGCCCTGTCCGAGGGCAGTACGCGCATCGACGGGTTGCTCGATTCCGATGATACACGCGTCATGCTTGCTGCGTTGCGCACGCTTGGGCTGCAGATTGATCACGCAGGCAACAATCAGGTTGTGGTGCATGGCAAAGGATCGTTTCCCCAATCGCAGGCAGATCTGTTTCTTGGTAATGCCGGTACGGCGTTTCGCCCGCTGACCGCCGCACTGGCCATGGCCGGCGGCCACTACCGCCTGCATGGCGTACCTCGGATGCATGAGCGTCCGGTCGGAGACCTGGTCACGGCACTACAGGCAGTTGGCGCACAGATCCGCTACGAGGGTCAGAGCGGTTATCCGCCACTGCAAATTTCGCCAGGGCAACTGCATGTTGACGGTCCGATTCCGATTCAGGGCACTGTGTCCAGCCAGTTTCTGACCGCCTTTCTAATGATGGCGCCCATCCTGGCGGCGCGGGTCGGCCATGACATCACTTTGCAGGTCCAGGGAGAGCTGATTTCCAAGCCGTATATCGCCATTACGCTGCAATTGATGGCGCGCTTTGGCGTCACCGTTGTACAGCATGGCTGGCAGCGCTTTACCATCGCTGCAGACAGCCGATACACCAGTCCCCAAACAGTGGTTGTCGAAGGAGATGCCTCCAGTGCGTCTTACTTTCTGGCGCTGGGGCTGCTTGGTCAGGGCCCGGTGCAGATTAACGGCATCGGCAGGGATAGCATTCAGGGCGATATCGCGTTTGCGCAATTTATTGAACGGCTGGGCGGAAAAATCACCTATCAGGATCAATGTCTGATTTCCGAGAGGGCGCAAAGCATTGCAGAGCAGCCTTTGCCGGCGTTCGATGAGGATTTCAACCTGATTCCCGATGCAGCCATGACGGCGGCCGTGCTGGCCTTGTATGCCGACGGCCCTTGCATGTTGCGCAATATCGGTAGCTGGCGCGTCAAGGAAACGGATCGTATTCATGCCATGCATACTGAACTGAGCAAACTGGGCGCGGTGGTTGAATCCGGTGCAGACTGGATACGCATTACGCCGCCTGGGCCCGGCAATTGGCAGACAGCACAAATTGCGACCTACGACGATCATCGTATGGCCATGTGCTTTTCGCTGGCCGTATTCGGGCCGGTCGGTGTCACAATCCTGGATCCTGCTTGCGTGAGCAAGACGTTTCCTGACTATTTTTCGGTATATGATGCGCTGGTCGCAACGGCGCAGGAAGGGGTGTCATGATTGGCGGGACGCGGACAGACGATTGCATTCCTGTTATTGCCATTGACGGGCCGACCGCCTCAGGCAAAGGCACGGTCGCTGCCCGGGTGGCCGATGCGCTGGGCTGGTCCGTCCTCGATAGCGGCGCGTTGTACCGTTTAAGTGCGCTCGCAGCGCTCAGACGCGGTATAGCCGATAAGGACGAACAGGGGCTGTCCGATATTGCGAGACAGCTGGATGTTCAGTTTCAGGGAGATAAAGTGTTGCTTGACAACGACGACGTCACAGCGCAATTGCGCCAGGAGCATATCGGCGACATGGCTTCCCGGATAGCGCCGCTGCAGCCATTGCGCGATGCCCTGCTGGAGCGCCAGCGGGCGTTTCGGCAGGCTCCGGGACTGGTTTGCGACGGTCGGGATATGGGAACAGTCGTATTTCCTGATGCATCTCTTAAAATTTTCCTGATTGCAGACGTCGATGCACGTGCGCAAAGACGCTATAACCAGTTGATCGAAAAAGGTTTTTCTGCTAATCTTGGCGACTTGTTAAAGGATTTGAAAGCGCGCGACGACCGGGATCAGAACCGTTTGGTGGCGCCACTTAAGCCTGCAGATGATGCCGTGGTGGTTGATTCTTCCAATTTGGGAATTGATCAGACTGTCGAGCGCATCCTGGCTCACTGGCGTAATAGAGCAGAACGTAATGTAATGTAACGGTTTCGTAAATGAGTATGGGCTGAAATTTCAGCCAGCGGGTATCAGGGCAGAAGGTCAATCGTGTGTCATCACGCGTCAGACCCGCAGCCTGTTATTGTTGGCTTGCAAGCGGTAGCAGCGCGTCTGCATGTTATCGAATGCAAAGCGATCGGGGGGCAATACTGTCGGGGTAGTTCTACAGGCTGCAGCTTATCTGCCTGCAGCAATACTCCCGCCGACACCAATGCCCAGATCCGCAGGCGTTTGTTGTTCGCATTCCTGTCTGATTCTGTCCCTGCTCGTTAATGCAGCCTTGGCAGGGCGCAGTTGCAGTACACACTATTTCTTTGGCGAAGTCAGTATGATGGCTACACCAAAGGTACAGAGCAGTTTTTTCAACGGTCATGGCAGGCGCGAAAGTCACCTGCGTTATCGTTGGATTTCAAGGGCTTTCGTCTGGATTCAGGCGAAAGGTTTTTTCACTCCGCCGCGGCAGGCTGTTCTGCCAAAGCGTGTTTTTAAGGCCAGGAGACCGTGACGGTCCCGGGATTTTTCTAATGTCATCCATTTCTTTACAAGACGCCACTGGTGGCGAAAGCTTTGCCGATTTATTTGCTCAAAGCGTAAAAAACCAGGATATGAAATCAGGTGAAGTGATTTCAGCCGAAGTGGTCCGTGTCGATCACAACTTTGTCGTAGTTAATGCGGGATTGAAGTCCGAATCTCTCATCCCTCTTGAAGAATTCCTGAATGATCAGGGCGAACTGGAAGTTGCTGAAGGCGACTTCGTTTCTGTTGCCATTGATTCACTCGAAAACGGTTACGGCGACACCATCCTGTCCCGTGATCGTGCAAAACGTCTGTCTGCATGGCTGTCACTCGAGAAAGCGCTCGAGTCCGGCGAAATGGTAACCGGCACCATCACTGGAAAAGTGAAGGGCGGCCTTACCGTCATGACAAACGGCATTCGCGCCTTTTTGCCTGGTTCACTGGTTGATCTGCGTCCTGTTAAGGATACAACACCGTACGAAGGTAAAACGATGGAGTTTAAAGTTATCAAACTCGATCGCAAACGCAATAACGTCGTTCTGTCACGTCGCTCCGTTCTTGAAGTGAACATGGGCGAAGAGCGCCAGAAACTGCTGGAAAACCTGAAAGAAGGTGCAGTGGTTACCGGTGTTGTCAAAAACATTACAGATTACGGTGCGTTCGTTGACCTGGGCGGTATCGACGGTCTGTTGCACATTACCGATATGGCATGGCGCCGTGTTCGTCACCCATCTGAAGTCCTGTCCGTTGGTCAGGAAGTTCAGGCCAAGGTTCTCAAGTTCGATCAGGACAAGAGCCGCGTTTCCCTGGGTGTCAAACAGCTGGGCGAAGATCCATGGGTTGGTCTGGCACGTCGCTACCCACAAGGCACACGCCTGTTCGGTAAAGTGACTAACCTCACCGACTACGGTGCGTTCGTTGAAGTAGAAACCGGTATCGAAGGTCTGGTACACGTTTCTGAAATGGACTGGACCAACAAAAACGTTGATCCGCGCAAAGTGGTCAGCCTGGGCGAAGAAGTTGAAGTCATGGTTCTGGAAATCGACGAAGATCGTCGTCGTATTTCACTTGGCATGAAACAGTGCCGTGCAAACCCATGGGAAGATTTTGCCACCAACTTCAAACGTGGTGACAAAGTTCATGGCGCAATCAAGTCCATCACCGACTTTGGCGTATTCATCGGTCTGCCTGGCGGCATCGATGGTCTGGTTCACCTGTCTGACCTGTCATGGGCTGATTCTGGCGAAGAGGCCGTGCGCAACTTCAAGAAAGGCGACGAGATTGATGCCGTGGTTCTGGCGATCGATACCGACAAAGAGCGTATTTCTCTTGGTATCAAACAGCTCGAAGGCGATCCGTTCAACAACTACGTTGCAACGAACGACAAGGGTGCCGTTGTTCCTGGCGTGATCAAGTCTGTTGAAGCCAAAGGTGCGGTTGTAACGCTGTCACTTGAGGTTGAAGGCTATCTGCGCGCTTCTGAAATTTCAGCCGGCCGTGTCGAAGACGCGACCACTGTTCTGAAAGAAGGCCAGAACGTCGAAGCCATGATTCTGAACGTTGATCGCAAGGCACGTTCAATCCAGTTGTCAATCAAGGCACGTGACAATGCTGAGACCGCAGATGCGCTGCAGCGCATGAGCGATACCAGTGCGTCATCCGGTACGACTAACCTGGGGGCTTTGCTCAAGGCGAAGCTCGACCAAGCTAAAGACGATTAAGCTGTGACTAAATCAGAGTTGATTGAAGCACTAGCGGCCAGCTATCCACAGCTGGCTGCCCGTGACACCGACTTCGCTGTCAAGACGATGCTTGATGCCATGACCGTTGCTCTATCCAGAGGTCAGCGCATCGAAATTCGCGGTTTTGGCAGCTTCTCGCTGTCAACGCGTGCTCCACGGGTTGGGCGCAATCCCAAGTCCGGCGAACAGGTGATGGTCCCCGGCAAACGGGTGCCTCACTTCAAGGCGGGCAAAGAATTGCGCGAGCGCGTTGATTCTGTTTTTACCTCTGCTGACGACACCAAGCAGGATGCGTCCGAGAATGGTCATTTTGACGCCCAGGCGGCCAAGGTAGCCAATCTCTGATCAAATCAGACAGGTGTTCGTTTCTAAAGATGTCCAAAAACCCCGATTGCAAAATCGGGGTTTTTGTTTTTAGTCCATCAATTCGCATTACAATGGCGAATAATTCAATTTCAGGAGCAGGCCAATGCGTTACATTGTCTGGGCATTGCGAATCATACTTTTTTTGTTGGTCCTATTGTTCGCACTCAAAAACACCGATCCCGTTACTGTGCGGTTTTTTGGTGATTATACGTTTGCCGGTGTACCGCTTATTGTCGTGTTATTGCTTGCATTTTTCGTTGGTGCATTGTTTGCGTGGTTGGTCAGTATTCCTACACGCTTGCGTAAAACCCGTGAGGTCGGTCGCCTCAAAGGAGAGGTAGAGCGTTTGAACCGTGATGTGGCCGATACCCGTCAGTCGCTGGAAGCGCTCAAGGCCGAAGAATTGCGCCTGCGCAGCAGCGTGGCCTCGACAAGCACCGCCTTGCAGACGCCTGCGCGGGAGACCGCAGTTGGACTTTGAAGCATGGTGGCTGATTCTGATCCCCATTTTGTTCGGACTGGGGTGGATCGCAGCCAAGGTGGATGTCCGGCAGATCGTATCTGAAAGCAGGAATTTGCCCGACTCCTATTTTCGCGGGCTTAATTTTCTGCTCAATGAAGATCACGACCGGGCTATTGATGCGTTTATCGAAGTGGCCAAACTTGATTCCGAAACAACGGAATTGCATTTTGCGCTTGGCAACCTTTTTCGCCGTCGCGGAGAGATTGAGCGGGCCATTCGGGTTCATCAAAGCCTGCTTTCCCGTTCCGATTTGCCGCGAGCCGACAGAGAGCATGCCCTGCATGAAATCGCCCAGGATTACTTCAAGGCTGGCATGTTTGACCGCGCTGAAAATGCCTTCAAGGAAGTGCAAAATACCAGCTACGGCGTTTCTGCGACCCGGGCGCTAATTCGTATTTACGAAGCCGAGCACGACTGGGAAAAAGCGATTGCCGCTGCGGCGCACCTGCGTGAACTGACCGATGAGCCGTTGCCACAGCGCGTCCATTACCATTGCGAACGGGCACAGGCCGCATTAAGTGCGAAAGAGCCGGATTTTGCCCGTATTGCCGCAGAGCTGGATGCTGCAGAGCGCGAAGCCAGGCACAACATGGAGCAGGGTGGATCCCAGGCTTCTTACGCCCGTATCGCCATTTTGCGCGCCTATCTGGCCCGTCGCCTGGGTGATGGCAACACCGAGCGCCAATGGCTGCTTTCCGCGCTGGAACGCTCGCCTGAGTTCGCCGGCCTGGTGGCCAAGCAGATCATGGACAATTTCGCTGCAAGCGGCCAGGAGGAACAGGCGGTCAGCCTGCTCAGGGACCATTATTTTGCGCATCCCTCGCTGGATGTATTCGAAGTGGTATTTGCTGCATTGCGCAAGCAGGGGTTCGCTCCGGCCTGGCAGTTTGCCCAGGATTCCCTGCATCAGCATCCGTCATTGCTAGGCTTTGATAAAGTATTGCAAAGCGAACTGGCGCAAGAACAGAATTCGGGTGGGCAAGGCGAACTGCAGCAACATATGCCCGATTTTGACCTGTCATTATTGCGATCCATGATTGACAAGCACACCCGGCGTATGGACAAATATGCCTGCCGGGTTTGCGGATTCCAGGCGCAGACCTATTACTGGCAATGTCCTGGCTGCAACTCATGGGAAACTTATTCGCCACGCCGCCCAGAGGAATAGTCGTATGCGTGCATTTCCAATAGAAAAAATCAGACAGATTCGTGTTCTGGTCGTGGGCGATGTGATGCTTGACCGCTACTGGTTTGGTGAAGTCGAACGTATTTCGCCAGAGGCGCCGGTACCAGTGGTGCGCGTAGCCAAACGGGAAGACCGGCTGGGCGGTGGGGCCAACGTGGCCCGCAATATCGTGGCACTCGGCGGTGGGGTCACCTTGTTGGGCATCGTGGGCGATGATGAGGCTGGCGAGCAGATCGCCAGGCTGGCGCGCGAAGCGGGTATCGATACCCAATTATTAATCGACGCATCCATGCATACAACCCTGAAAATGCGTGTGCTGGGGCGCCAGCAGCAATTGTTGCGGATCGATTTTGACTATCTGCCTGATGCGCAGACCCTGCAGCAACTGGAACAACAGTATCACCGCCTGCTAAACGATCATGACATTGTGGTTCTTTCCGATTATGCCAAAGGTGTGCTCACTCACTGCGCCGTGCTGATCAAACTGGCGCGCGAACGCGGGATACCTGTGTTGGTCGACCCCAAAGGGGACGAATATGACCGCTACGCAGGTGCAAACCTGATTTCTCCGAACCGCGGAGAAATGCAGCAGGCGGTTGGCAAATGGAAAACCGAAGAGGAGCTGACGCTGTCTGCCCAGAGCCTGCGCCAGCGGCTTGCGCTTGAGGCGCTGCTGATTACGCGCTCGGAGCAGGGAATGACTTTATACACTGAAGCGGGGCGGTTCCATGTGGATGCTGCCGCGCACGAGGTCTTTGATGTCTCTGGCGCCGGCGATACGGTTCTGGCGACCATGGCGGTAACCCGTGCCGCAGGTGCGGACTGGCATGAGGCCGTCGAGTGGGCGAACCAGGCCGGTGGTATAGTAGTAGGTAAACTTGGAACATCTATAGTAAGTGCAGAGGAACTGACATGATTATCGTAACCGGAGCCGCGGGTTTCATTGGCAGCAATCTCGTGCGTGGACTGAACAACAGGGGCATCACCAATATCCTGGCCGTAGACGATCTGACCGATGGTGATAAGTTCGTCAATCTGCGGTCAGGAATGATTGCCGATTATATGGATAAGGACGAATTTCGTACCCGGGTCAACAGCGGCCAGTTCGGCCCGGTTACCGCCATTTTTCATCAGGGTGCCTGTTCGGATACGACTGAAAGAAACGGTCGTTACATGATGGATAACAACTATCGGGTCACGCTGGAGCTGTTCAATTTCTGCCAGGCTCGCAGCATCCCGTTTATTTATGCGTCTTCCGCTGCCGTGTACGGTGCGGGTCCGGATTATATCGAGGCGCTTGAAAATGAAAAGCCGCTGAATGTATACGGTTATTCAAAGTTCCTGTTTGACCAGGTGGTGCGTGAGCGTTTTGAACACCGTACGGCACAGGTTGTGGGTCTTCGATACTTCAATGTGTATGGCCCGAATGAACAGCACAAGGGCCGCATGGCCTCCGTTGCCTTTCATAATATGAACCAGTTTCTGTCGGAGGGCCATGTGCGGCTTTTTGGCGGCTGGGATGGCTACGAAGATGGTGGTCAGCGGCGCGATTTTATCTCTGTGGATGACGTGGTCGCGGTCAACCTGTTTTTCCTGGATAACCCGGAACAGTCCGGCATTTTTAATTGCGGTACCGGTCGGGCACAGCCCTTTAATGACATCGCCTGCGCGGTCGTCAATACCCTGCGGGAAGAGAGAAACGAAGCGCGCCTGTCGCTGGATGCGCTGGTTCGCGAGGGACTTATTCGCTATATTCCGTTCCCCGATGATCTCAAAGGGCGCTACCAGAGCTTTACCCAGGCTGACACTACCCGGCTGCGGGCTGCCGGTTTCAAGGCCGAAATGAACGATGTGGAGCAGGGTGTTTCCAGCTATATCCGCCGATTGCGTTCGGATAACGCATAGCGCGTCCGGCCTGCAGGCGTCATCCAGACCTGTGTCGGAGCATTGCAGGCAATCTCAGATTGATCCGATTTACCATACTCATCAGGTTTATCACGTTCATTTAACTTACCCGGGCGCATCAGGTGCGCCCGGGTTTTTTATGATCGTCCAGGGTGGTCATACATGCCTGGCCCTGTTCAGTTCCCGCCGCATCCGAGCGCACTGGATTGTTCGCGCCGGTTTCTGCCGATGGACACTTCTATCTGCGTGTTCGGGACGCAAAAGCACCGCTATGGCACACTACAAGACATCCTCTGTCATCGTTCTCCGTCTTGTCTTGCATATGCCATTTGTCCACTGCTGTCGTTCCCGATCCGGGCTGTTGTGTTTCTTTCTTGTGTTGGGGGTTTCTCCTGTTAATGCGCTGGACCTGAACCTGGCCACGCGAGCCCAACTGCGTGCGATCAAGGGCGTTGGCGACAAACTGGCTGGCCGCATTCTGGCGGCCCGGGAACACGGCCGCTTTGTCTCCATGGAGGATCTGGCGGACCGGGTTGCGGGAGTGGGGCCGAAAAAACTGCAAAAATTGCGCGAACAGGGCGTCCGGACGGGTTCACTTGCCGGACGCGCTGTGCACCAGCCGGCCAGTACCCGATCACCCGGTAACAAGCCGGTACGTCCTGATCCTGACCAGTCCTTGCCTGTCAGGCGCAACGTGGCTGCCAGCAATGCAACAGCAAACGATCTGCAGCCTGCTGCCAGCGACGGCCTGACACGCAGGCCCATCCCGGCCATGCCTATGTTGATTCAGCCACGCCGGCGGGCAGGCAGCGAACCGTCAGATCTGGGAAAGAGGCCTGCCAGTACCGCAGCGCAGGGCAAAACCCATTGATCGGTCAGGGTATAAGCCCTGCAAGCGCGATGTTGAATGCTATGATTACCCTCACCAAGCGCCTGTTGAGCCCACTTCGGCACGTCAGGGTTCGTTCGCAACTTACGATGCCCACATGGATTTTCGGGGTATCCCACACTCCATTCTGACCTATCATGACAAAATCGTATCCCACAATCGAAGATACCATCGGCAACACCCCCTTGGTACGCCTGCAGCGCATTCCCGCACATTTGGGTGAGGCACGCGGCAATGTGATTCTGGCCAAGCTCGAGGGCAACAATCCGGCCGGTTCAGTCAAGGACAGGCCGGCATTGTCCATGATCCGGCATGCGCAGGCGCGCGGCGACATCCGGCCCGGCGATACACTGATCGAAGCCACCAGCGGCAATACCGGTATTGCGCTGGCCATGGCAGCCGCCATCAGCGGCTATAAAATGATTCTGATCATGCCAGATAACCTGTCGGTGGAGCGCCGTGCGTCGATGAACGCATACGGTGCCCAGCTGATCCTGACGCCGGCAGACAAGGGCGGCATGGAGTATGCACGGGATCTGGCGCAGTCCATGCAGGCCGAAGGCAAGGGCAAGGTGCTGGATCAGTTTGCCAATCCCGATAATCCACGTGCCCATATCGAAGGCACCGGCCCGGAAATCTGGGCGCAGACAGACGGGCAGGTTACGCATTTTGTGAGCGCCATGGGAACCACTGGCACGATCATGGGGGTTGGCTCTTACCTGAAGTCGCGTAACGCCGATATCCAGATCATTGGCGCACAACCGGCTCCCGGCGCATCGATTCCAGGCATCAGGAAATGGTCTGAAGAATATCAGCCGGCTATCTATAACCAGGCCGGCGTTGACCACTTCGAGTTGATCGGACAGCAGGAGGCCGAGGATATGGCCCGTCATCTGGCTGCCAGCGAAGGCATTTTCGGTGGTATTTCGTCTGCAGGCGCGCTGGTGGCTGCCTTGCGCACCGCCGAACGCGTCAATAACGCAACCATTGTATTCATCGTCTGTGATCGCGGTGATCGGTATTTGTCCCAGGGCGTGTTCAATCCTGTCTGAGCAGGCCTCGATGAACCACAGGCGGGCCGCAACGCACTGCAGGTACCGAATAGTTTGACATAGATCAAGATCGCTTTCTTGGATCGATACTATGATCGCAGGTATGAAACCCGCCTCCATTTTCTCGATCCCCAGCGACCTGGGCGCTCAGGAACGCCTGCAGCGCAGGCACATGCTTGCCCGGCTGGGGCTGGCCTGGCTGGTCATGATGCAGGTCATGATGTTCGCCTTCCCGGGTTATCTGCGCGCCAGCTACGTTGATGCAGAAACAGTCGATACACTGGATACGGCCATTATCGTCATGAACTGGTGCAGTCTGCTGCTGACCGTGCCGGTGCTGCTTTATTGCGCCTGGCCTATCTGGCGTGGCTTTCTGGGCCGGGACCCGCATGACACCCATCAGCAGTCCATGAACTGGCCCATTGGGCTGGGCATAGTGGTGGCCTTTGTTCCCAGTGCCATCGCGACCTTTCGCCAGTCCGGTGAAGTCTATTTCGAATCCATTGCCATGTTCGTTGCCTTCGTGCTTACGGCACGCTATCTGGCGCTTGCCGCCAGGCAGTCGGCGGGCGCGACGCTTGATCAGCGTTTCGATCAGCAGTCCAGGCTGCTGGCCAGGACGGCGGACCGGGTCGGGTTGTACTTTGTAAGTATACAAATTGCGCTCTCCATTGTGTCCGCGCTCATCTGGTACTTGTTCATTGATTCGGACCACGCCCTGTCGGTGCTGGTTGCGCTGTTTGTCATGAGTTGTCCTTGCGCCATGGCCATGGCGGTGCCCTCTGCACAGGCAGCGGCGCGCGCCATCGTTGTTGGCAGTCCGCCACTGAATCAGAACGAACTTATTGCCTTGCGCGTGCAGACTGTCCGCGTTGGCCGCCGGGCGCTTTACGGTTCGTTGTTGTGGCATCTGCTTATGATTCCGTTTGCCATGATTGGTCTGGTGCAGCCGTGGCTTGCGGCGATAACCATGCTGGTTTCGTCGCTGGCCGTCGCGTTCTACGCTTGGCATTTCTATAAGAACTATACGATCGGCCAGCCAGTCGGCTCCGGCACGATCGCGATCCACTCTTCATCGGCCTAGTACTGCCATGGACGTATTCTTTCTCTTGGTGTTCCTGGCTTTTTTGTTCGTCATGAGCATTGGCGGCGTGCTGTACTGGGCCGTGATGTCGGGTCAGTTCGAAGACAGTGACGAAAATGCCAGTGTCATATTGCAGGACGAAGATGCAGCCTGTGTGCGATCCGATGGCAAGCGGAGCAGGGCAGCGCCTGACGTGCCTTCTGCCAAATCATAGCGACTGAACCGGTCGTTGCCAATGCATCTGCGTTACCTCAGTCACATGACAAAACTGTTGTTTTCCTCGTAACGGCCCGACTGACTACGCATGGTTTTGCGCCTGTTTCGCTTATGTCTTGGTGCAACTTGATATTTATCAAATCGCTGCATTGGGATCTATTTAAGATTGAACAATAGGGTTTTTTTTAGGGGAATTTTATGCGTGCCCAGAATGCGCGCTCCGCGGACGCGGAGATCTTCAATTACACAGTCGTGCGCCAGTTCACCATCATGACCGTTGTGTGGGGAATTGTCGGCATGTTTGTGGGTGTCTACATTGCAGCACAACTGGTCTGGCCGGAACTGAATGTCGTAGACTGGCTCAGTTACGGTCGTCTGCGTCCGTTGCATACCAATGCGGTTATTTTTGCCTTTGGCGGTAGTGCGCTGTTTGCTACCTCCTATTATGTCGTTCAGCGCACCTGTCAGACGCGCCTGTTCTGTGGTCCACTGGCCTCGTTCACGTTCTGGGGCTGGCAACTGGTCATTGTGGCCGCTGCGATCACGCTGCCGGCCGGCTACACAACCAGCAAAGAATATGCCGAGCTTGAATGGCCTATCGACATCCTGATTGCCCTGGTCTGGGTAGCCTACGCGATTGTCTTTTTCGGGACAGTGGTCAAGCGCAAGATGAAGCACATTTATGTGGCCAACTGGTTCTACGGTTCATTCATCCTGACGATCGCCATTCTGCATATCTTCAACAACATCGAGTTGCCCTATAGCTGGTTCAACTCATATTCCGCCTACGCTGGTGCGCAGGATGCCATGGTGCAATGGTGGTACGGTCACAACGCGGTGGGCTTTTTCCTGACGACCAGTTTCCTGGGCATGATGTACTACTTCGTGCCCAAGCAGGCCAATCGTCCCATCTATTCGTATCGTCTGTCCATTGTGCACTTCTGGGCACTGGCCTTTACCTATATGTGGGCGGGTCCGCACCATCTGCTGTACACCTCTTTGCCCGACTGGACGCAAAGCCTGGGCATGGCGTTCTCCCTGATTCTGCTGGCGCCTTCCTGGGGCGGCATGATCAACGGCATCATGACCATGTCCGGCGCCTGGCACAAGCTGCGCACTGATCCGATCCTGAAGTTTCTGGTCGTCGCCCTGTCTTTCTACGGCATGGCAACCTTCGAAGGTTCCATGATGTCCATTCGTACCGTCAATGCGCTGTCCCACTATACCGAATGGACGATTGCACACGTTCACTCCGGCGCGCTTGGCTGGGTGGCCATGATTACTTTCGGCAGTCTGTATTACATGATCCCCCGTCTGTATGGACGTGAGTCCATGTATAGCAAATCATTGATCGAAGCCCATTTCTGGATGGCCACTATCGGCGTCGTGCTTTATATCGCATCCATGTGGATTGCCGGTGTGATGGAAGGCCTCATGTGGCGTTCTACAGAGGTTGACGGCACGCTTACCTACGCGTTTGTGCAGGCCCTGGCGTCCAAGCACTTTCTGTATATCATCCGTGTCCTGGGTGGAGCCTGCTTCCTGGGCGGCGTCCTGGTCATGTTCTACAACATGTTGATGACCATCAAGGGGCTCAAGGGCGTGAATCCGCAAATTCCTGTGTTTGCCGGACACGATGCGCGCACTTCTGCTCAACCTGCTACTGCTGTTTAAGAGAATTATCATGACGAATCAAAAAAAGAGTGTCTTCACACATGAAACGCTGGAAAAAAACGTCGGGCTTCTGATCATTTTCTCGATTCTCGTCGTTACGTTCGCCGGACTGGTTCAAATCGTCCCGCTGTTTTTCCAGCACTCTACAACCAAAGCGGCACCCGGTGTGGCACCGCTGCAGGCGTTGCAGATCATCGGCCGCGACGTCTATATCAAGGAAGGCTGTGTCGGCTGTCATTCGCAGCAAATCCGTACATTGCAATCTGAAGTCTCCCGTTACGGTCCTTACTCGGTAGCGGGTGAATTTGTCTATGACCATCCCTTCCTGTGGGGGTCCAAGCGAACCGGCCCGGATCTTGCCCGTGTGGGCGGACGCTATTCCGACGAGTGGCATCGCATCCACCTGCGCAACCCGCGCGATGTCGTCAAAGAGTCCAATATGCCTGGTTATTACTGGCTTCAGAAAAAGGACATTTCCAATGAAAATATCCAGGCACGCATGAGCGCATTGCGTACGCTGGGCGTGCCCTATACCGACAAACAGATCGCCGAGGCACCAGCAGCCCTGAAGGGTAAAACAGAAGAGGATGCCATCATCGCCTACCTGCAGAACCTGGGTGTGGGCTACACGGCTGCGCTGCGCGAGCAGCAAGACGTGGCGGCATCCAACTAGAAAAGATCAGGGACAGGTGAAATGATTATGGACATCCTTATCGGGATCATGACGGTTGTATCCATCGTGACGTTTCTTGGCATTATTGCCTGGGCGTGGTCCCGGCATCGCGTAAAGGACAACGAAGAGGCTGCACTGCTCCCGTTTGCCGTCCCTGACGAAGAAATGACAACTCGTGGTAAAGGGTAAAAAAAATGAGTGATTTTTTCAGTAATTCGTGGAGTTATTACATTGCGACCATAGCATTGGTCGGCGTGGCATGGTGTATCTGGTTGCTGTTTACCCAGCGCCGGTGGCTCAAGCACGAGACGCCGCAAGTTGACGATACCGGTCATGTCTGGGACATAGATCTGCGTGAGCTGAACAACCCCGTTCCCCGTTGGTGGACGATCATGTATCTTGGATTGTGTGCGATCGCCCTGGGCATCATGGTGCTGTATCCGGCACTGGGTTCTTACCCCGGACTTCTCGGTTTTACTGCTGCAAAACAGGTGGTTGCCGACCGCGAAGAGCAGGCCGCCCGGATCAAGCCGCTGTTCGAGAAGTTCTCGTCGATTCCTGTGCCGGAACTGGCTAAGAACCCCGAGGCACATGCCATCGGCAAGCGCCTGTTTCTGAACAACTGTGCCCAGTGCCACGGCTCTGACGCCAAAGGTTCGCCCAACTTTCCCAACCTGACCGACAGCGACTGGCTCTATGGTGGCACACCCGAGATCATTGTCAAAACGATCACGGATGGCCGTCACGGCGTGATGGCCCCGCTGGGTGCAATCGTATCTGCCGCCCAGGCCAATGAAATTGCCAACTATGTGCGCTCACTGTCTGGTCTGGCCAGCGATCCCACGCTATTGCGCGCGGGCGAGGCGGGTTTCAAGAAAGTGTGTTTCGCCTGTCATGGCATGGATGCAAAAGGCAACCAGGCATTGGGCGCACCTAATCTGACTGATAACGTCTGGCTCGGCAGCAGTTCCAAGGATACGATTATCAATACGATTTTGCATGGCCGCCAAGGCGTGATGCCTGCGCAGAAACATAATCTGTCCGAAGACCAGATCCGCATGCTGGCTGCATATGTATGGGGATTATCCAACAAATAATCACGCATAGAAGAATCGTCAAATTATGTCAGATAAGCAACCAGAGCAGTCTGCCAATCAGGATGTGCCTGCCTGGCAACCACCAAGACTGAAACCACCACGGCCTGTCTCTGCCGACGACAGCAGCATGCAGGTCGAGGAGATTCGCGCAAAAATATATCCGCGCTCCGTAACCGGTGTGTTTGCCAAATGGCGGATTATTCTGGTGCTTGCCACGCAGGCTGTTTTCTATGGCTTGCCCTGGCTTCAATGGAATGGGCGTCAGGCGGTGTTGTTCGATTTGACAGAGCGCAAGTTCTATATCTTTGGCATTGTGCTCTGGCCACAGGATGTGTTTTATCTGGCTATCATCCTGATTATTTCGGCCTATGGGCTTTTTCTATTTACTGCGCTTGCCGGCCGGCTGTTTTGTGGGTATGCCTGTCCGCAAACCGTGTATACCGAAATTTTCATGTGGATAGAGCGCAAGATCGAAGGTGATCGCGTTGCCCGTATCCGGCTCGATGAATCTCCAATGAACTTGCGCAAATTCAGGATAAAGGCGACCAAGCATTTTTTATGGATCGCGGTAGCCTGGTGGACAGGCTCGACATTCATTGGTTATTTCTCACCCATTCGGGAATTAGGCGTTGAACTACTGCATTTCGAACTGAGTTTCTGGCAGTGGTTCTGGATGGTCTTTTATTCGTTTGCAACTTGGGGAAATGCCGGTTTTCTACGGGAGTCCGTCTGTAAATATATGTGCCCCTATGCCCGCTTTCAAAGCGTGATGGTCGACAAGGATACGTTTGTCGTGACCTACGACCGGATTCGTGGCGAGCCGCGGGGTCGTCGCTCCAAGAAAATCATTCCCGGCCAGGCTGGTCTGGGCGATTGCGTAGACTGTACCATCTGTGTGCAGGTCTGTCCGACCGGAATCGATATCAGGGACGGCCTGCAGTATATGTGCATCGGCTGCGGCGCCTGTATCGACGCCTGCAATCAGGTGATGGAAAAAATGAACTATCCGCGCGGGCTGATCCGCTATACATCCGAAAGCGGCATGCTCGACAGACTGGACAGGAAACAGGCACGCCAGCGTTTGTTCAAGCCCCGCATTTATATTTATATCGCGTTGCTGAGCATCTTCATTATCGGCTTGCTGGTTTCGCTCTCGCTGCGGTCACCGTTAAGGGTTGATATCGTACGGGATCGTGGGGTGCTGGGACGAGAGATACCCGGTGGAATGATCGAGAATATCTATCGTATTCAGGTCATCAATATGTCGGAAAAAGACCAGAGGTTTATCCTCAAAGCGACTTCCAAAGATATCCCACAAGTGATGGTATTGGTCGGAGAAGAGAATGGGCACCAAATCGATGTGCCGGCTTTTTCCAATCAGTGGGTTCCCATGGTCATTCGCGTACCGGTGCAGGGCTCGGCCAAGGGATTGCATCCGTTGACCCTGCATATCGAAAACACGGATAAGACCGAAGGCACGTTATCGGCGCAACAGGACACAACTTTTTTTGTCCCTAATTGACAAGGAGCACAAGGATGCAACGAGAGGAACGAGGTAGCGAACCGTGGTACAAGGAGCCATGGCCGTGGCTGCTCATGGCAGGTCCCTTTGCGGCTATTATCGGTTGCGTGATTACCATTGTTCTGGCGTTTCAGAATAATCCCGACCGCGATGTGCGACTGGGTGTCCGCAAGCAGGGGCTGGTGGTGACCCGTGAAGGGCCAGGATCGTTGGTTCCGGCAGCGCCGGCGGCCCCTACTAATGTCAAACGGGAGTAACCATGCGTACCATCATGTGGATACTCTGGCCATCGTTTCTTGCGGCCGGCTTTGCCAGCGGAGTGGTATTTGCGCTGGTTGATCCTCGGGATATTCCCTTGTTCGGACACATCCGCATATCGAGTGAGCTGGCCTATGCTGCCGGTTTTTTTCTCTTCTGGCTGACAGCCGCTTTCTCCAGTACGTTCAGCTTTTTCATGGCTAACAGCGGCAATCAACTATCGCTGTTTTCCAGGCAGACCGAACTGGACGATTAACCGCCCGGGACAGTTCAATCCCTGTATCGCGGCGCGGCTTGGCCGGCAATTGCGATTGCCGTTTGGATTGGTCTGGCTTAGTTGGTGCAGTTCTGGATTTGTTCAGACAGCCTGCCATTTTTGGAGAGCGGCTGGATGTGGCTGACTGTTAACCCCGAACGCCAGTTTCCCTGGGTTTGATCGCCTGGCTGCTTCTAAATTCTGATGTGGCGAAATGTCGCCCGTCATGATTGGCATGACGATCGCAGATTCATTTCGTTCAGACAAGCGCCTTGCGCAAATCCATACGTTGCACGTTCTCGTTTTGAATCAACGATTGCAGACCGTTGAAGTCCAGAATTCGTACTTCACGCTGATGAATACGGATCAAGCCTTCCTTGGCAAATCGTGATAGCAGGCGGCTGACTGTTTCAAGCGTCAGTCCCAGATAATTGCCAATTTCCTCACGGCTCATGCGAAGTACATACTCACTGCCCGAATAGCCCAGACAGGTGAACCGTTGCGATAAATTGATCAGGAACGCAGCGAGCCTTTGTTCGGAACGCATGGCGCCCAGCGACAGCACCATGTTGTGCGAGCGCGAAATTTCCTGGCTCATCAGGCGCGTGACACGATAGGCCAGTGCCGGAATTTCCTTGGACAGATAACTCAGGTCGTTCATGCGGATGACACAAACCTCTGTATCTTCCATGGCGATGGCGTTGGAAACATGCACATTCTCTGCGAGCGCATCAAGACCAATGATTTCACCAGCAAAGACAAAACCGGTAATCTGCATGTGGCCGGATTCGTTTTCCAGTTGCAATTTCATGGATCCGGAACGGATAGCGTACAGGGCCGTCAGCCTATCGCCAGCCTTAAAAAAGAGGGTGCCTTTTGGGATGCGGATTCGTTCCTTGACCAATTCGTTCAATCGTGTTGCATCTTGCGCAGTGAGCCCCTGCGGTACGCAAATATGCCCCAGCACACAAGTATTGCAGTAAACGGAATCCTTGTTCAGAAGCTGATGTTTGATCATGGTATGCGCGTGACCTTGATAGCAATCAAAAGTGCCGTAGCGGCGGTTAATTGTCGTTTTTACGATCGGGTAACGCAGCTGGACTGGTGGCTTGCAGTGACACGAACACTACACGAACAGCGGGTAACCATCACAGCATGCAATGCAAGAGGGAATATTCGTGTAACTCCCGATTTTTATTCATCTTTCTTACAAATTATAACATAGTCGGACTATCGTTTTCGGATCGGGTGCACGCCCCGCATCCCCAGTCGGGCGCATAGATTCAATGCAGATTCTGTGTTGTTGTCCGGTGGCGGCTCTTAGGTCAGACCGCCAGAAATTGTGCTTTGGCCTGCGGATCATGAGCAAGCGCATCCATGGTGGCGTCGTATTTGATCTGGCCTTTTTCCAGGATGTAAACCCGGTCGCAGACCTGCCGGGCAAAATCCATGTTCTGTTCTGACAGTAGAATACTTACCCCTTGCTCTTTTAAGGCAAGCACCATTTTTATCATCTGTTCGACCACAATGGGGGCCACGCCTTCGGAGGGTTCGTCCAACAGCAGCAAGTAGGGGTTGCCCATCAGCGTGCGCGCTACGGCAAGCATTTGCTGTTCGCCACCACTCATTTGTCCTCCGCGACGTGTGCGCATGTCGGCCAGATTCGGAAACAGCGCAAAAATCGCTTCGACCGACCAGTGAGCCACGGGTTGGCCATCGGGCCAGACGCGGGGTGCCTGTCTGCCGGTATCGAGATTTTCCATGACACTCAGATCGGCAAAAATCCGTCGTTCTTCAGGGACAAAACCAATTCCGGCCCGGGCAATCTGATGCGGCTTGCAGGCAGCAATTTGCTGTCCCATAAACTCAATGGCGCCCTGGTGGGTCACCAGCCCCATGATGCTTTCAATGGTCGTAGATTTGCCGGCGCCGTTGCGGCCCATCAACGCCACCACTTCGCCTTTTCCGACAGTCAGGTTAATGTCAAACAGAATATGGGCTGCGCCATACCAGGCGTTTAAATTCCGCACCTGCAATAGCGCTTGCGGCTGACCCGGCTGGGCAGTGGCGGTCAAATGGGTCATGGGCGCACTCCATCTGCGGTATCTGTCCTGGTTCCTGCGCCCGAAAGGGAGGGCCCGCTGGCGTCGTGCTGCGGATTCAGGCCTGTGCCGAAATAGACCTGCCGCACGTTGGGATCGTCGCGGATCTCGCGCGGGGTACCTTGTGCAATCAACTGGCCACGGGCCAGTACAAGTATTCTATCGGCAAATCCAAACACCACATCCATACTGTGTTCAGTAAACAAGACAGCGGTATTGCGCGCCTGGGCGATGTCACGCGTTAATGTCATCAAGTCCTGTCGCTCGCGAGGAGCCATGCCGGCGGTTGGCTCATCCATCAGCAGGAGCCTGGGTTCACTGGCCAGCGCCATGGCAAGTTCGACGCGTTTAATATCGCCATAGGCCAATTCCGAGCATGGACGACCTGCCTGCGCCAGCATGCCTACCTGCTCAAGCAATGTACTGGCCTGTTGCCGGTACAATCTGTCCGCAGACTGCCATATGTGATAGGTACGACGTCGATAGGCGAGCAGGGCATTTTGAATGTTCTGCAGCACGGTGAACGAACTGAAGGTCGCGGCAATTTGAAAGGTGCGACCCACGCCTTTTTTCCAGATCTCTCTGGCCGGCAGATTGGCGATGGACTGACCGGCAAGCAGGATACTGCCGTGCGTGACCGGCAGCTGCCCGCCGATCATATTGAATGTGGTTGTTTTGCCAGCTCCGTTGGGGCCGATCAGTGCCAGTAGTTCACCGGCCCGCAAGCTAAAACTGATGTCGTCCACGGCAATAAAGTCCCCGTAGCGTCGGCTCAAATTGTTGACCTCAAGCAAATTCATGGTTGCCTTCCTGCAGGTCGTGCCCGACCCTCTTTGTGAAACCACTGTCCGATCCGATTTCCAAGGCCGCCCAGGCCTTGCGGAAACAGCAGTACCAATAACAGGATAATCAAGCCGAACAGCCCTTTCCAGTACTCGGTAATGCCCGTGATGTAGTCATGGAGCAAAACATAAAATGCAGCGCCGCCTAAGGGGCCGGTGATCGATTGAATACCGCCCAGCAGGACCATGACAAGGCCGTCAATCGATTTGCTCACATACAGTTCTTCGGGCGATATGCTGCCTTTGGAAAAGACGAAGAGGGCGCCTGCCAGTCCGGCAAAAAAACCTGCTATGACAAATGCAATCCATTGCACACGCATGCTGTCGATGCCGATGGCGCCGCTGCGTTGCATTGAGTCGCGGCTGGCCCTGAGGGCATAGCCCAGCGGCGAAAACAATAACCAGCGCAGCGCCAGTATCGAGAGCAGCACGACGGCAAGCACAAAGTAATAAAAGTGGACGGGGTCTTCCAGCCAGGCGGCAGGCCAGATGCCGATCAGGCCGTTGGAACCGCCGGTGACGTCATTCCACTGATATGCCACGGACCATGTAATCTGGGCAAATGCCAGCGTGAGCATGGCAAGATAAATACCCGATAGCCGCACGCAGAACCAGCCGTAGATCAGCGCAGCGATGGACGCGACCAAAGGCGCCAGCGCAATGGCGGCGGACATGGGAAGGGCATAACGCTGCAGCAGCAATGCGGCAGCATAGGCGCCCACGCCATAATAGGCAGCATGGCCAAAAGAGTGCATGCCGCCAGCGCCCATGATGAAATGCAGGCTTGCGGCAAAGAGCATGGCAATGAGGATATCCTGTATCAATACCGGCAAATAGGGCAAGGTCTCGATCGCCAGGGGCACGCAGATAAGCATCGCGACAACGCATGCGCCGATGATTTTGAGCAGCGCGCTCGCCGGACGGTATGGCGCTTCGGGTGTGCCGGCACTGCGTGGTGTACCGGTGCGGGCGCCAAACAATCCCCAGGGTTTGAAGATAAGCACAACCGCCATGATCAGAAATTCGACCACCAGGGTCAGTTGGGGAAGGGCAATCTCAATGCCGGCCAGATGCACTGTCCCCAACCCGATGCACAACGCCTTGACCTGGGCAATAATAAACGCGGCAACGAATGCGCCGGGAATGGAGCCCATCCCGCCAATTACCACCACGGCAAACGCATCGCCAATTGTCAACAAGTCCAGGGTCAGGCTGGCCGGTTCAATGGGAAGCTGCAGTGCACCACCCAGCCCGGCAAGAAATGCGCCCAGTGCAAACACGCCGGTGAACAGCCAGCTCTGATTAACGCCCAGCGCTTCAAGCATTTGCCTGTCCTGCGTCGCTGCGCGGATGAGCGTGCCCCAGCGGGTGCGATTGAGCAGCAGCCAGAGCAAAAGCAGCACGAGCGGACCGATCAGAATCAGCAGCAGGTTATAGGTCGGAAATTGCCGACCGAAAATGGGAACAGAACTGGCCAGGCCAGGCGCCTGCGGGCCCAGCAGATCTTCGGGCCCCCACAACCACAGCGCCAGATCGCTAAGAACCAGGACCAGGGCAAAAGTGGCAAGCAACTGGAATAGCTCCGGTGCCTGATAGATACGCCTGAGCACCAGCAGCTCGATCATGGCGCCCAACACTCCGACCAGCAGGGCGGCAAGCAGCAAGGCAAGCCAGAACCCGCCGGGCCCAGTTGGTAAAAAATACGTGGCCAGACTATAGGCAAAATACAGGCCGAACATATACAACGACCCATGGGCAAAGTTGACAATACGGCTGACGCCAAAAATCAGCGATAGCCCGCAAGCAACCATGAATAGCGATGAGGTGCCAGCCAGGCCATTAAGAAACAGAACTGCAAATCCGCTCAGATCCATGGGTATTCCTGTGCACAGGGTGCACTGCCAGCCCGGTACCGCTGCATTCCCGGGTCCTCCGTGCCGTCTGCGACGGCGCAGGGTGTGGTGCCGGCTTTAGGGCAGTGTCCGCCTTTGTGATGGCGCGGCTGCAGGTGCATGGGGTAGCCCTGGGTACCGTCTCTTTTTGGTGGAGTCATTGCGTGCCAAACCACTACTTGGCAGGACGCATTTTGGCAACTTGTGCATCATCGGGCTGGACAGTGGCACCATCGATATAGCGGATGTCTGTCATGATGCCGCGACCATCCTTGACGTCCAGTTTGCCGATATATGCACCCAGGGTTGATTGATGATCCTGCGGACGATAGGAGATCGGGCCGAACGGCGAGACGACCTCAAGACCGGAGAATGCCTTGCGGATTGCCTCTGTATCGGTTGCATCTGCCTTGCGAAAGCCTTCCGCGAGTGACTTGATGGCCATATAGCCGACGATGGAACCGAGCCGCGGATAGTCGTTGAATCGTTTCTGATAGGCTTCAAGAAAGGCCTTGTGCTCGGGGGTATCGATAAATTGCCATGGATAACCGGTAACGATCCAGCCTTTTGGCGTATCGGCTCCCAGGGTGTCCAGATATTCGGGTTCTCCGGTCAACAGGCTGACTACCGGCATGTTGTCAAAAAACTTGCGGGTGGTGCCGGCGCGGACAAACTTGGTGACATCAGGGCCGAACAGGACATTGAAAATGGCATCCGGCTTGGCTTCGCCCAGCGCCTGGATGACATTGCCGGCATCGACCTTATTGAGTGGGGTAGCCTGCTCTGCGACAAATTGCACATCTGGCTGCGCCTGCTTCAAAAGCGTTTTGAAGGTCTCGGCAGCCGACTGGCCATACTCGTAATTGGGGTAAACGATCGCCCAGCGCTTTTTATTGAGCTTGGCCGCTTCAGGCACCAGCATGGCTACCTGCATATAGGTAGAAGCGCGAAGACGATAGGTATAGTCATTGCCATCGGCCCAGACCAGTTTGTCGGTCAGCGGCTCGCTGGCCAGATAAAACACCTTTCGGTGTGCCGCAAAATCGGCCAGCGCCAGTCCGATGTTGGATAAAAAGCCACCGGTCAGCGCATGCACCTTGTCCCTGCTGACAAGCGCCTGGGCTTCCTTGATGGCATTACCCTGGTTGCCGGCATCGTCGCGGATAATGATTCTCAGCTTGCGGCCATTGATCCCGCCGTCCTGGTTAGCCTGTTCCGCCGCCAATTCCATACCGTTTTTATAGGGTTCCAGAAAAGCAGGAAAAATCTTGTAGCTATTGATTTCGCCGATACGTATTTCATCGACCGCTTGCGCATGCACGGCAGGCGTCATAGCCAGACACGTCATTACGCTCGTGATGATAGCCAATAACCCTTTTGGCGCGCCTTTTTGCATGATATCTCCTGATAATGCCTGATTTTTTGATGTATCCCTAAGTGTAATTTAGTTACCTGAATTTTGATAAATAATATGTTCTCGATTATGGATTTTTTTGCTGGCGTGTTTGCGTCTCTTTGTGTTCGGACCAGAGTCATCTGCAAGTAGGCGATCATCACCTGCGCAGTGCCGGAGCGGCGAGAATAGAAAACCGCTCTGCAGCGGGCTGAGCGTCGACGCGATTGCGTCCGTGGCGGGCAGAAAACGGCATCATGGAAGATAGAATATGGCGTGTTTCGGAGAGTTGTTAAAACGCCGTGTTGCCGACGATCTGATGCGTCCGAAATAAGCCCGCAATATTATAGACAGATTGATTTATAATATTGTCTCTGGTCGAAGCTGACCGTTCATGGCCGCTTGTTGCTGCATCCATGTTCTATAACCTGGATCGCAGCCGTTGCCCGGGCGTTTGCCGCCTTCGCGGGTTCGCGGACAGTCTTGTAACGTTTTCTTTTTTTCAAATTTTTTGTTGCTGTCATTGCAGCATCCGCTGGCCAGGGGCCGACGTGGCTGTCTGCGGGTGACCGTCTGTAGTGTCGTTTTTTTGAAGGATTTTTATTATGTCATGGCAATTGTGGTCAGCGTTTTTCCTGGCATGCTGGATTATCAGCATTTCGCCCGGCGCGGGCGCGATTGCCTCCATGTCTACTGGTGTCAATCATGGCGTGCGCCTTGGGCTTTGGAATATTCTGGGCCTGCAACTGGCGCTGGCGGCGCAAATCTCGATTGTTGCCGCCGGCGTGGGCGTATTGCTTACAACCACCAGTTGGGCCTTTGCGCTGATCAAGTGGTTCGGGGTTTTTTATCTGCTTTATCTGGCCTGGCAACAGTGGCGGGCGCCCGTGCGCGTGATACAGCTGGATGCCCGTGTGCCAAATGTACCGGCGCACCGATTGGTATTGCGTGGCTTTCTGGTCAACATGAGCAATCCCAAGGCAATGGTGTTCCTGCTTGCTGTCCTGCCGCAGTTTATTGACCCGCGCGCACCGCTTGCACAGCAATACCTTGTTATGGGTATTACCATGACGGTGGTGGACGTCATCGTCATGAGCGCCTACACCTGGCTGGCGGCCAAAATCTTGCGATTGATGCATTCGGCAAAACAGCAGAAAATCCTCAATCGTGGGTTTGCCGGCTTGTTTACCCTTGCGGCCGGTCTGCTGTCCCTTGTTCACCAGGCGGGCAAGTAACCCGCCACAACGCGGCACAATTTAGCCGCGCCATCTTTACTCGCGCCATCTTTAACCGTGCCGCCGGTAAGTCTGGCGCGGCACTTGAATCAAGCCAACCGGCAAATCGGACACGGTTTGCCGGTCAATATACGGCGGTTATTTCACCCGCTTGTATCCGTCAGTTATCCATCATCAGTTCATGGTCATCAGTTTATAGTCATCAGTTTATATTCGCTGGCTCATAGGTGACGATCATTTTGCCGCCAATCCGGCCTGTTGGATGATCGCTTGATTATTACGCGATTCTTCATCAATAACCCGCTGAAAGACTGCAGCGCTGCCGCCACTGGGGATATTGCCCGATTGCCGCAGGCTGTCTGCTATTTCACGATCTTGCAATGCCGAGTCAAACGCCTTGTTCAACTTTTCGATCACCGAGGTAGGTGTACCGGCTGGCGCGACGATACCAAAATTGGATTTCAAATTTGCCTTGGGCTGCCCCAGTTCGGTGAATGTGGGCGTCTCGGGCAGGCCCTCGATGCGTTGCTCGGCGCCAATCGCCAGCGCATGTAGTTTGCCTGCCTTGATGTTTTCTATCAAGGTAGCGGAGACATTGGTGGAGAACACCTCGAATTGCCCGCCCAGTGCATCGTTCATTTGCTGGCTGCCGCCTTTGTAGGGAATCAGGGCCATGTCCAGTCCTGCGTCATGAGAGATCTGGCCGAACATGATATGGCCTATGGTGCCCATTCCTGATGTCGCCCAACGCAGCTTGCCTGGCGCCTGTTTTGCGGCCGCGATGAAGCCGTTGAAATCGCTGGCCTGTAGCGTTTGTGTTCCCAACAGAACGACAGGAGAGTACATGACGCCGATTACCGATGTGACGGCTTTCTCAGGCGCGTAATTGACTTTGGAGAAGTAGGGCGTCAATGTCAGCGGGCTGGTGGCAGAAAAGGCCAATGTATAGCCGTCAGGTTTGGCTCGGGACACTTCGGCGATATTGATCGTGCCGCCGGCGCCAGGGCGGTTCTCCACGATGACCGGCACCTTGAGTGCATCGGCCACTTTCTCAGCCAGTTTGCGCGCAACAACATCACTCAGGCCACCGGCAGGGTAACCTACCGACAGCCGGATGGCCTTTTCGGGGAACTCAGCAGCTGCAGCCAGGGGGATGATTGTGGTACTGATGGCAGCTGCAATGAACCGCTGCAGGAACCGAGAAGCGTTGGAAAGGGTTGTCATGTTGGCAAAAAGAAAAAAGGTTGAGCAGTGAAAAAAGGAAGCGCAGGGCGCGCGCTGTCAGCGGACTCTGCGTATCATCATCGATTATATGACATATGCTATTGCTTTCAGGACCATGTGCGTGCTCTGTGCCAGCATGAGAACGTGAAGATTGCTGTGAGCACGGGTGGCCCGGCGGATGCATGGCATTTATGGCGTTTCAAGGACTATCCTGGCAAGCGCTGCATCTGGTCTGAAGTGTTTTTACAACAATTCATTCTTTTTCGTGGGTTTTTTCAAGAAAGGAAGGGTACCCACTGGTGTTTTTTTTGAGGAGTCTATATAATCCTTGTCTTAGCTCTTCAACAGTAAACGACAGTTTTCTGTTTTGCCCAGGTGGCGGAATTGGTAGACGCGCATGGTTCAGGTCCATGTGCCTTCGGGTGTGGGGGTTCGAGTCCCCCCTTGGGCACCACTGCTTTTTTATGATTGTTATGAAAAACAGTCATACTTTTTAGCAGTAATTTCCAGTAGTTTTCCAGGTATTATTTCTCTATATTCTTCAGCGCCAACATTGGCCGCTTCAGCAAAAAATCAACTATTCCAAGATAAGCTGCACAAGCTCGTAGTGAGCTGGCTATATACGACCCTGTAAAAATACAGTTAAAAAATCAATTGCGATATTGCTCACGGCGTCAAAAGTGCCTGGCACCGTACAGGTAGTCAAGAGAAGACAGATTGTGCTAGAATTTTTTGCCGCCTGACGGGTGAGCCATTCGCCACTTGCGGATGCAATTGGTAAGGTTATATAAGTTGTACAAGAGGAACATGAAAGATGAAACTGGCCGAAGCCCTGGCGTTACGCGCTGATAGCCAGACGCGCCTGGCGCAGCTAAAGGCGCGTCTGCTACGTAATGCCGCTGTTCAGGAAGGAGAGTCGCCCGCTGAAGAACCCCAAGCGTTGCTGGCGCAGTACGAGGCGCTTTGCGCCGAGCTGGTGCAACTGATCCGACGTATCAATCAAACCAATTCGGTGACGAATGTCGCGGGCAAAACCATGACAGAGGCACTGGCTGAGCGTGATATTCTTAAGCAGCGTCACGCGACCTATATTGAACTGGCGCAGGCGGGCACAATCTCACGATCGGTTGTCACTCGTTCAGAGGTGCGGTTCAAAAGCACTATCGATGTAGCAAGCATACAGAAACAGGCTGACCTGCTGGCCAAGTCGATACGTGAGCTTGATGCGCGAATTCAGGAGGCAAACTGGCAGGTAAGTTTGCAGGATTGACAGAACGCCGGTAACCGATGGCGATGCGAACGCAACCCCTTCCAGCGGGGCAAGCTGGAGCATAGTGGTGCAAGGGGCTGCACCGTGGGCTCAAGCCCGATCATTTACATGGCACGCCCAGCATTCTTACATCAGTACGCAGCACATTTCACAACATACAACCATGCGTTGGTCGCTCAAGCGGTGAGGGTGGGTCAGGGGAATCAGTGCAACCGTAGCGCATTGGGTGTTCTGTCGAGTATCGTACTGCCAAGCCAAGCCAAGCCAAGCCAAGCCAAGCCAAGCCAAGCCAAGCCAAGCCAAGCCAAGCCAAGCCAAGCCAAGCCAATAGCGCTGGAAAAATGCGCCAGCGCCCTTGGTCATGAATGTTCGTAAGCGGATATTCGGAAGGAGCAATTGGACAGTGAATTTTCGCTAATGAGGATTCGCCAATAGGGATTTGACACTGGAATCGATGCTGGATTCGGCTACTTTTGCGGGCGATTTTGCAGTCTATTTCACGACTTTATTGAAAAACGGGGCGTTGCACCCCGTTTCGTGGCGTCGCGGATCAGGTGGCCGCTCTTTCCTTCAACATACTGTAGAGCTGATCCTTGAGCTGCAGTTTTTCTTTCTTCTTCTTCTCGATTTCAGTATGTTTTTCACTGAAATCCTGTGTTTCAAGGTTCTGTAATTCCTGGTCCAGATCATTATGTTTTTTGAAAAGGCGCTTGAAATTGGCGTCTTCTTCTTTGAGCCGGGATATTAAATCACGATATTCAGGGAACATACCGACAACCTCCGTCTGTTGTGAGTTGGAAAATCCATTATACAGACAAAGAATGCCGCAACCCAAATTTCAGTTGCGGCATTAATTTACTAATAAAAACAGTATGTTAAAAAATAACCCAGCTATTTGGCAGGCGGGGGCGGACGGCGGTGTGTCACAGGTACCGCCTTGTTTTTATCGTTCAGATTGACCGCTGCAGGAAACAGATCCCAGATGGCGATGAACATGGCGGCAATCAGCGGGCCGATCACAAAGCCAGTCAGGCCAAACAGGGAAAGGCCTCCGAGTGTAGAAATCAGAACCAGATAATCCGGCATTTTTGTGTCTTTGCCCACCAGCAACGGACGAAGAATATTGTCCGACAGGCCGATGACCAAAAAGCCGAACAGAACCAGGATAATGCCATTCCACAAGTTACCTGTAATCAAAAAGTACACAGCAACGGGCAGCCATACAATGGCGGCACCCACAGCAGGCAGCAGAGACAGGAAACCCATGATTACGCCCCACAGCAAGGCGCCCTGAATTCCCAAAATCCAGAAAATCATGCCGCCGAGCACGCCCTGCACCGCAGCGATGACCACATTGCCCTTGACTGTTGCCCGTACCACCGTATTGAATTTCTGGAACAGAAACTGTTTGTGGTCGTCGGTCAATGGAATCAGGTTTTTGATACGTTGTGTGAGCGCAGGTCCATCCTTGAGCAGGAAAAACAGCAAATACAGCATAATGCAGAATTCAACCAGGAACGCGAAGAAGTTCTGGCCAATATCGAGGGCCTGCGTGGCCAGATACTTACTGCCCTGCATCATGCCTGATGAAATTTTGGCATAAAGCGAAGACAGGTTATAAATTTCGAACCTGGCCAGAAAATCACGAACCGATGTGGGGAGCGCATCTGATACCTGCCGGATGTATTCGGCGATATTGAATTGGCCTGATTCTATACGCTGATAGAACAACAGCGATTCGTTGATCAGCGAGATGGAAATCAGAATCAACGGAATGATGGCAATCAGCAGGCAGATAATAAGCGTGATGATCGATACTGTGGTGTTTCTGCCGGGCATGCGTTCCAGTATCCATACTTGCAGTGGACGGAACAGTACAGCCAGGACAATTGCCCAGAAGATTGCGCCATAAAAGGGTACGAGCATTCTCAGGAATGCGAGCGAGACCGCAATCAGAATGATGATGAAGGTATTGAAGTAAATACCGGAGCGGTTCAGATAAGCCATAATGGTGCATAACCCTAAATTAGGATGATGACCATTCTAGATGATTTTTTTCCGATTCAAGAACATATTCTTTACAATATTTGCAAATAGGCGATTAAGGTAATTAACCCATGCTGCAATTGAAAACAATATTTACAATCGGCATGCTGGCCGGTGCTGTAACACTGGCTGGTTGCTCTACAGCGCCGCCGAAAAATGCGGAAGATCTGTGCGCGATATTTCAGGAAAAACCGCAATGGCATACTGCGGCGCTGGCCATGCAGAACAAATGGGGCGTGCCGATTCCGGTGCCCTTTGCCATGATGTATCAGGAATCGTCGTATCGGCACGACGCCAAGCCTCCCAAAAATTATTTGCTGTGGTTTATTCCCTGGGGGCGGGTCAGTTCAGCCTATGGATATGCCCAGGCCAAAGACGAGGTGTGGAGCGATTACGAGCGCGAAACCGGCCAGAGCGCCAGTCGCGACAGCTTTGAAGATGCTCTGGATTTCATGGGTTGGTATATGTCCAAGGCACAGGTGCTTAACGGCACATCCAAATGGGATGCCTACGGACAGTACCTGAATTATCACGAGGGTTGGAGTGGGTATCGCAACCAAAGCTATCAGGCTAAGGCCTGGCTCATGCGTACAGCCGAAATTGTCAGGGAGCGGGCAGCCCGTTACACGGCCCAATATAACCAGTGCCGTGCCCAATTAATGTAATGAGAAAGCGGCCAGTACCCGGAATACAGGCAATATCCGGGTTATAAGCTGGGAATTATGCCGCTGCGTTGCGCGGTTTACGCCGCCACACCAGAATGGCATACGCTGCCACGCCGGCAATCAGGCCCCAGAATGCGGACCCAACGCCAAAGAACGAGACGCCGGATGCGGTCATTAGAAACGTGATGACGCCGGCCTCGCGTTCTGATTCCTCGGCCATGGCACCAGCCAGTCCCGAGGAGAGGGCGCCCAGCAAAGCCAGGCCGGCCAGAGAGGCAACAAAAGTTTCCGGTATGGCAATAAATAGCGTGGTCACTACGGTCGCAAACAAACCAAAAAATATATAGAATACGCCGCACACAATACCTGCCACATAACGCCGTTGTGGATCGGGATGACATTCCGGGCCGGTACATATTGCAGCAGTGATCGCGGCCAGCGTGGTGCCGTGCAGGCCAAAAGGGGCAAACAGAATGGTCGAGATGCCAGTGGTGGTAATGAGCGGGGAGATCGGCGTATGGTGATATCCACTGGACTGCAGGACGGCAACGCCCGGTGCATATTGCGAGGCCAGTGCGACAAAGGCCAGTGGAATGCCGACCCCGACCAGCGCCGGTATTGACAGGCCCGGCATCGTAAATTCAGGGACCACCAGGCTGAAGCTGAGCACCTGCGTGTTGAGCTGGCCCAGCGCGACGCATACCGCGATACCGGTAAGCAGTGCCGCCAGTACCGCATAGCGCGGTATGGCGCGCTTGATGACCAGGTACGCCAGAATGATCGGCAGCACCAGCGCGGGAGCCTGTTGCAGTGATACAAACAGGTGAGCGCCGAATGCAAACAGAATGCCAGCCAGCATCCCCGACACGATACTACGGGGCACATGCTGCATCAGTCGGGAAAACAGGCCGCTGATGCCCAGCAACACAACCAGCAGCGCAGCAAATATATACGCGCCAATAATATCGTTGTAGGAATATTGGGGAAGGGCATCGATAAGCAGCGCCGCGCCACCAGTGGAAAAAGCGCAGACGATGGGCGTGCGATAGCGGATACTCAGCCAGAGACCGCATACGCCGCTGGTAATGGACATGGCCCAGATCCAGCTTGTGAGTTGCATCTGGCTGAGCCCGCCAGCCTTGGCCGCCTGAATAATAATGGCTACCGGCCCGGTTAAGGAGACCAGGACGGTAATCAGTCCAGCAATGGACGCCGACGTGGAAAAGTCTTTTTTGAAGTACTGCCAGGCATTCATAACTGCACCGAAAGGGAATCAGTGCAGATTATGCGGCCTGATGAGGCCGACTGCAATCCCTTCGATGGCAAAATCATTTTCAACTGAAACGATAATGGGGGAGAAATCATCGTTTTCCGGCAGTAGTTCGACAATACGACCCCGGCGGTTGAAGCGTTTGACTGTTACTTCATCATCGATGCGGGCAACGACGATTTGGCCATTACGTGCGTCCGGCGAGCGTTTTACGGCCAGCAGGTCGCCATCCATGATGCCGATGTTTTGCATACTCTGCCCCTTGACGGTGAGCAGATAATCGGGCTGCTGTTCGAAGAGAGACGGGTCTACCGAGAGTTCGCGATGGATATGTTCGGTGGCCAGGATGGGGCTACCGGCGGCCACCTTGCCAACCACGGGCAATATCAGTTGACGCAGACTGTCTGCCAGAGAAACGCCGGCACTGGCCGGCGCACTACCGGATGGCGAGCTTGCTGCCGACTCGGCATCTTCGACAAGACGGATACCGCGCGAGGCGCCCGCTGTAAGCGTAATGGCCCCTTTGCGAGCAAGCGCCCGCAAATGATCTTCCGCAGCATTGGGCGATTTGAATCCCAGCGCCGCGGCAATCTCTGCACGGGTTGGCGGAAAGCCGGTACGGTCCACAGCGGCTTTGATCAGATTCAAAATTTCCTGCTGACGCGCGGTAAGTTTCAGGCTCATGATTCCCCGTAATGAAAGAGACAGATAAAAAAACGGACTGTATGTATATACAGTCCGTATTCTGACGCATTCACCAGCGCTTGGCAAGCGTTTTCAGTGACAAATTGCCTGCAGGCCGCGGATTTGCTTCGCTACTAATTACAGTACGGCGGCGATCGCCTTTACTACGCTGTCAATATTGCGGCTATTGAGCGCAGCAACGCAGATCCGACCGCTGTTGACCGCATAGATGCCGTGTTCGTTGCGCAGGCGCTCTACCTGTTCTTTGGTCAGGCCTGAATAAGAGAACATGCCGCGCTGGGACATAACGAAACTGAAGTCCTGTTTGACACCGGCGGCATTCAGTTTATCTGTGAGCTGCTTGCGCATATCGCGAATGCGTTCGCGCATCTGCGCCAGTTCGCTTTCCCACTGGGTGAACAATTCCGGCGTATTCAGGATCTGCGCCACCACCATTCCGCCGTGGGTCGGCGGGTTCGAGTAGTTGGTGCGGATAACCCGCTTGATCTGACTCAGGACACGTGTGGCTTCATCCTTGCTGGTCGTCACGACTGTGAGCGCGCCCACACGTTCGCCATATAGAGAGAAGGATTTGGAGAATGAGGAGCTGATAAACATGGACATGCCGAGATCGGCGAACAGGCGCACCACGGCGGCGTCTTCCTGCAGGCCTTCGCCAAAACCCTGATAAGCGATGTCAAGGAACGGCACCAGGTTGCGCTCTTTGACCAGGGCGGCGATCTGCTGCCATTGTTCCAGGGTTGGGTCGACGCCGGTCGGGTTGTGGCAGCATGCATGCAGCACGATGATGGACCCTTGCGGCATGGCTTTGACCGCGGCCGCGAATCCGTCAAAATTCAGGCCGTGAGTAGCTGCATCATAATAGCTATAGGTTTGTACGTTGAAACCGGCGCGTTCGAACAGCGCGCGGTGGTTTTCCCAACTTGGGTCGCTGATATAAACGGTTGCATCCGGTTGCAGCTGTTTCAGGAAGTCGGCGCCAATTTTCAGTGCGCCGGTGCCGCCCAGTGCCTGGAAGGTAAGGGCGCGGCCTTCGGTAATGACGGCCGACTCCTTGCCGAAGAGTAGTTCCTGCGCGCCCTTGTTGTAATTGCCGATGCCTTCAATGGGCAGGTAGCCGCGTGCTGCGTGCGCCTGGACGCGCTGATTTTCGGCTTCCTGAACTGCCTTGAGCAGTGGAATTTTGCCATTATCATCGTAATACACGCCTACACCCAGATTTACCTTGGTATCGCGGGTATCGGCGTTGTATTGTTCATTCAGACCCAGAATCGGATCACGGGGGGCGAGCTCGACGGCATTGAAAAGAGTGGTCATCGTTATAAGAAAAGGTAAGGTTGCAGGGAAGGTCAATTAAAGTGGATAATGGAAGATTGTACGCCTAAATCAGTGCCAATTTAACCCTGGATGCACAATCTATGAGCGAAGCCGGATTTATCGAATTTGCCGACAGCCCGTTTCAGCTATACCAGCCGTATCCGCCAGCCGGCGATCAGCCCGCCGCCATTGACGCACTCACGCAAGGGGTCGACGACGGTTTGATGTACCAGACGCTGCTTGGCGTCACCGGATCGGGCAAAACCTTCACCATGGCCAATGTTATCGCCCGCCTGGGCCGTCCGGCGCTGGTGCTGGCCCCGAACAAGACACTGGCCGCCCAGTTGTATTCGGAGTTTCGGGAGTTTTTCCCGCGCAATGCGGTGGAATATTTTGTGTCTTACTACGATTACTATCAGCCCGAAGCCTATGTGCCCACGCGCGATCTGTTCATTGAAAAAGACTCGTCCATCAACGAGCACATAGAACAGATGCGCCTGTCGGCAACCAAAAGCCTGCTGGAGCGGCGCGACACCATTATTGTCGGTACGGTCTCCTGCATTTACGGTATTGGTAATCCGGGAGATTACCACGCCATGGTGCTGGTGCTTCGCACCGGCGATCGCACGCCACGTCAGGAAATCCTGGCGCGCCTGGTCTCCATGCAGTACGAGCGCAATGACATTGATTTCACGCGGGGCACGTTCCGCGTGCGCGGCGAAGTGATTGATATTTTCCCGGCAGAGAGCGCGGAACTGGCAGTCAGGCTGAGCCTGTTTGATGACGAGCTCGAGAGCATTGATCTGTTTGACCCGCTGACCGGCAAAATCCGCCAGCGCGTTCCCCGGTTTACCGTTTATCCGAGTTCGCACTATGTGACCCCGCGCGATACGGTGTTGCGGGCCATTGAAACCATCAAGGAAGAGCTGCGTGATCGCACCAAATTCTTTGTGGACAATAACCAGCTGGTTGAGGCCCAGCGCATTGAACAGCGTACCCGGTTCGACATCGAAATGCTGCAGGAGCTGGGTTTTTGCAAGGGGATCGAAAACTACTCCCGCCATCTGTCTGGCGCGGCGCCTGGAGATCCACCGCCCACGCTGATCGATTATCTGCCACAGGATGCGCTCATGTTCTTTGACGAGAGTCACTGGATGATGGGGCAGTTGCGCGCCATGTATCGCGGCGACCGGTCGCGCAAGGAGACCCTGGTGCAGTTTGGTTTTCGTCTGCCGTCTGCGATGGATAACCGGCCGCTGAAGATGGAAGAGTTCGAGCAGCGTGTCCGACAAAGCGTATTTGTCTCGGCCACGCCTGCAGACTATGAGAATGAGCACTCCGACAATGTGGTGCGTCAGGTGGTGCGACCCACCGGCCTGGTCGATCCCATGGTCGAGGTGCGGCCGGCACTCACTCAGGTGGATGACCTGCTGGGCGAGGCCAAGCTGCGTATCGCGATCGGAGAGCGGGTGCTGGTAACCACCCTGACCAAGCGCATGGCAGAGGATCTGACCGACTACCTGACCGAAAGCGGCATGAAAGTGCGCTATCTGCATTCGGATATCGATACGGTTGAGCGGGTCGAGATTATCCGCGATCTGCGCCTGGGCCATTTCGATATTCTGGTGGGTATCAACCTGTTGCGCGAAGGACTGGATATTCCCGAGGTCTCGCTGGTGGCTATTCTGGATGCCGATAAGGAAGGCTTTCTGCGTTCCGAACGCAGTCTGATCCAGACCATTGGTCGTGCGGCACGCAATTTAAATGGCCGGGCCATTCTGTACGCCGATCGCATTACCGATTCCATGCGCCGCGCCATGGACGAGACCGAAAAGCGTCGCAATCTGCAGATTGCGTTCAACACTGAGAACGGTATTGTGCCGCAAGGGGTGCGCAAGTCGGTACGCGAAATGATCGACGGCGTGATCCAGGAAGCCCCCGACGCACTCAGTGCCGAGGATATTCGTCTTGAGTCATTGCTGGTGGATGAAAAGGCGCTGGCCAAAGAGATCCGACGGCTGGAAAAACAGATGCAGGATCATGCCCGCAATCTGGAATTCGAACAGGCGGCGGCGGCCCGGGATCAACTGACCCGTCTTAAGGAAATGGTGCTATTGCGCTGACGGTTGCCAGCGCGGCAAAACCTTTATTATCCGCCATAATCTATATTTCATTCGGGCCGCCGTGGCGGTTTAAGCTGCCTATAAATCAGGTTATGATACAGTCCGTTTTTCAACAAGTTTCGATCTGACAAAAAATGCGTGTGAACTCTTTCAGTAAACAATTCATTGCGCTCATTGCCCTGGTGACGGTTCTGAGTGTCATTATTGTCGGATATATCGAGCAGCAGGTCGTCGAGACTGTTGCCCAGCCGGTTCCCGCTAAGCAGGAGGCTGAACAGAAGCATAATGAAGCGCTCATCAATTCGCTCACCAATATGACGCAGAGCGTTCGCTTTCCGCTGAACGAGCACGCGATTATGTACACCGGGTATATTCTGGGTGCAGGGTATTCTTCCTATCAGTTCCGCGCTTTCAAGGATCAGAAGCTGAAAGTCAATCTGAAGGGAGATGCTTCCATTGATCTGGCGTTGTTTGGTCAGGAGGCTTATTCGTTGCAGCGAGATACCGAATATGTTATTCCGTCTGAAGGGCTGTACGAACTGCGCGTCCTGTTCAAGACCGACATGGAATCCCGTCAGGAACAGGCTGCCATTGCCCACAAGGCTACGCCGGTGCCCTATACCATCACCATCAATCTGCAGTAAACGGCCGATAGCGTATTTGTTCGGTTGGCGATCGGGATGGGATAGTTGGCCGGCAGAAAGGGAATGACAGGCTGCGGCTTGCCAAATATTCAGGCTGCCAAATAGCTGAACAGTAGCCGTTTCAATATGGAAAACAGCAAGCTAAAAGTGACTGTCAAAAAAAGGGGCTTTGGGCCCCTTTTGTCAAACAGCTGTGTTGATCAAACTGTGGTGTTTATTTTGCAGTCTGTTTTTCGCCACCCAGTGCTTCGACCAGCGCCCCCAGCAGCCCTGCCAGTTCGGCGGTCATGAGGGTCATATCGGCATCGAAGCGTTCCTCTTCATCCATGGCCGACATATCCTGATTTTCCTTGAGGATGTCCAGTGGCGCAATACGTTTGATGATCAGATTGTCGCTCAATACAAATGAAATACGATCCGACCAGGTCAGCGCCAGCTTGGTGCATTGCTTGCCTGACTGGATATGCTTTTGCACATCTTCCTTTTCAGGGCTCTGGCGAACGTAACGAATAGTCGCCTTGTTCTCTGACGATGATTGCAATTCGGTATCCTGGTCGACCGAGAACATCGCAGGCGCTTCATCGGCAAGCAGCCATTCGGTCATGGCGGCGGCCGGAGACTGTTCGGTGTACAGGCTTTTGAGCGGCAGCGGATCAATGACTTTGGCCAGCGCGCCAATTACTTCGTCGGCCTTGGTTGCCGAGGCGGCGTCGATGACCAGCCAATGATTCTGGGTGTCGATCCATACGCGGGTATCGCGGAATATGCTGAATGCCTTGGGCAACAGGGTATCGGTCACCTGTTCCTTGATTTCACGCATTTGCTTGCGCCCGGGTTTGTATCCTTGCTGCTCTTCGATTTCCTGTGCGCGGACACGGGTAAACTGATTAACGACGGTAGCAGGCAGCAGTTTCTTTTCAATGCGCAGCGACAGCAGATACTGGCCGCTAAGGGCATGAGCGAGCATACCGTTTTCCCGAGCGGGAACCCATCCCATACTGTTCATATCCGATTTATTGCCAGGAACGAAAGCGGCTTTTGCCAGCTTGTCTTCAAGCTCTTCCTGCGTGGGTTTCCAGTCGGCAGCCAGCCGGTAAACGCTCAGATTCTTAAACCACATACTTTTACGCCAAAAGCATTTATTGTACCGGCTATCGTTGCCGCACATGTGTCGGGCACCTGCCTTGTTGCCGAAAACTTTATGCCGTTCTATACAATAGACGGTGGGCAGAGCATACGATGCCTGGCTGCCGACGCGAGCGTCGCCTGCTTTTTCTGCATGCCAGTTGCGTCTGGCGACAGATTGTGTGCCGATGTGTTGGAACAGGCCAAAAAAAACCTGCCCGGGGGCAGGTTAATACGGGTTTCAGCGCTACGTAAAACTTACGGGGTGTAGCACTGACAATGCTGACGAAACTTCAAAAGGGGATTGAAACTTGTCATTTCGTCATCATCAGGGACGAAATATAATGCGGATGCTCTGACAATGTCCTGAATCGGATTGGTAAAGAACTAACAACTCATAAAAAAATGCAGATAATATGATTATACTGGCTAAATATACAGTATAATTTAATGCGATAATATCCGATTATCACAATATGTACGAATCCTGTAATGGATAAGCTGTAACGGATAATCTGTATGGATGTTCTGTAATGGAAGATCTCTAATGAATAATCTGTATGGATTATTTGTAATGGATCGCTGTTATCCGGTACATGTACGACGCAGGCGAGTGTGAAAACAAGACGTTATCCGTCCCTGCGCAGTGCGTTGCCATGATTAGCAGGGACGGTTTACAGCTTGGCCCATTGGTTGGCATAGAGGTTTATAGCCAGGGCAGCCAGTGTAAAAATGTTGTACTTACGGCATTCACGTCTTTATTCATAAGCAGTTTGTCTATATATTGCGATATCAGGTTTCTCTATTTAGTCACAAGGACCCTCCATGGACGACAAGCAATCCAAAGCCGCACGCGCCGACCGCGCCAAGGCACTCAGCGCAGCACTCTCTCAAATCGAAAAGCAGTTCGGCAAAGGCTCTGTTATGCGCTACGGCGATAACGAAGTTTCGCACGACATCCAGGTCGTCTCCACTGGTTCTCTCGGGCTCGACATTGCGCTGGGCGTAGGTGGGTTGCCGCGTGGCCGTGTTGTGGAAATCTACGGGCCGGAATCTTCTGGTAAAACCACGCTAACGCTTCAGGTCATTGCTGAAATGCAGAAAATCGGTGGTACCTGCGCGTTTATCGACGCCGAGCATGCGCTGGACGTACAGTATGCCTCCAAACTGGGCGTCAATCTGGCAGATCTGCTTATTTCCCAGCCCGACACAGGTGAACAGGCGTTGGAAATTACCGATGCGCTGGTGCGCTCCGGATCCGTCGATCTGATTGTTATTGACTCGGTTGCTGCACTGGTGCCTCGAGCAGAAATCGAAGGGGATATGGGCGACAGCCTGCCCGGTTTGCAGGCGCGTCTCATGAGCCAGGCGTTGCGTAAGCTGACCGCATCCATCAAGCGTACCAATTGCATGGTGATCTTCATTAACCAGATTCGAATGAAAATTGGCGTCATGTTCGGTAGCCCTGAAACAACAACGGGTGGTAACGCGCTTAAATTTTATGCATCGGTTCGCCTGGATATCCGCCGTATTGGTTCTATCAAGAAGGGCGATGAGGTTGTTGGCAATGAAACGCGCGTCAAGGTAGTCAAGAACAAGGTTGCACCGCCGTTCAAACAGGCTGAGTTCGACATTATGTACGGCGCCGGCATTTCACGTGAGGGCGAGATGATTGACCTGGGCGTGCAGGCTGGTGTCGTAGACAAGGCAGGTGCCTGGTATAGCTACAGTGGCACTCGCATTGGTCAGGGCAAGGACAATGTCCGTGATTACCTGAAAGAGCACAAGGAAATGGCTGTGGAAATTGAAAACCGGGTACGTGAAAATATGGGTGTTATCGCGCGTGCTCAGGAATTTACGGCCGATCCGGAAGATGTTGCTCAGGCCGCGGAAGCTGATGAGTGATTTTTCCCAAGGGCAGGGCAGGCGCGGCTCCGGTCGCAGCTTGCTTGCCCGTGGTATTTCGTATTTGTCCAGGCGCGAGCATTCGGAATACGAGCTAAGAAAAAAGCTCGCCCCTCACGCCGAAAGCCCGGAAGAGCTTGATGCGGTAATGCTGCGCCTGAAGAAAGAAAACTGGCAGTCCGACAGTCGTTTTCTACAGGCGACGGCGAATGTTACTTCGCAAAAATGGGGGGCGATGCGTATTGCCGCGAAATTACGGCAGCATCACCTTTCTGAAGATGATGTCAATGCAGCGCTTCACAATTTACAGAGCTCCGAATACGAGCGCGCCAAAGCGGTCTGGGAAAAAAAATTCAAGGGAGAGGCATATGCCACTCCTCAGGAGTATGCCAAACAAATGCGCTTCCTGCTTAGCCGCGGCTTCTCCGCAGATATTGTAAGAAAGATCATCCGTGATCCGTCAGACGTTTAACTTGCATGCCCAATGCGGTCCGATAGCATCGTTCGATCAAATAACCAACGATCAATAGTGTGGTCAAACAACCGCAATCAGACAGTCGTAATCAAATACCATAATCATACAAGTCAAGCAGCCGCAGTCATGCAATGACCACAGCAGCATCCTGCCCGCTCTTGCGTCAGCCACACATTCCCGGGCTTTGTCACAAGGTGTTGAGTGCTGCGTTTAGAGCTTGGGGCGGCGATAACCACCGGGCACACCGTTGGGCGACAGGACAAACTGCCAAAGCTGGTTGTCGCGCGCCCGGAACGAGCCGGCACAAATGAGCAAGTAGTATCTCCACATGCGATAGAAGCGTTCGGAATATTGCGAAGCGTGCTTGTCCCAATGTTTTTCGAAATTGGCATGCCACGCCATGAGCGTTTTGTCGTAATCGGCGCCAAAATTGTGCAGGTCTTCAATCAGAAACAGCCCTTCTGTATGGTCGGCAACCTGGCCAATCACGGGAATTTCCCCGTTGGGGAAAATGTATTTGTGAATCCACGGATCGGGATCGTGATCGCGAATTTTCCCGCCGATGGAGTGCATGAGAAATAGGCCATCGTCTTTCAGATTTTTGCGTGCCGCTTCAAAGTAGGTACGGTAATTCTTGCGCCCCACGTGCTCGAACATCCCAAGGCTGACAATGCGATCATATTGCCCCCTCAGATCACGATAGTCCTGCAGGATAAACTCCACCGGCAAGCCTTCGCACATTTTCTTGCCATATTCGGCCTGCTCTTTGGAAATAGTGATGCCAGTGCAGTGCACGCCATAACGTTCGGCGGCAAAGCGCATAAAGCTGCCCCAGCCGCATCCGATATCCAGTACCGTCATGCCGGGCTTGAGCTCCAGTTTCTGGCAAACCAGATCCAGCTTGGCTTCCTGCGCCTTATCCAGTGTGCTGGCATTATCCCAGTAACCGCATGTGTAGGTCATGCGTGCATCCAGCATATCCCTGAAAAATTCGTTGCCCAGGTCATAGTGCTTTTCGCCCACTTCCCAGGCTTTGGAGCGGGTCTGGTTGTTCACAAAGCGGGCGCGTAAAACATGCCAGAAGGTAGCGGCCGTTCTGACTTTGTCATCGATGCGGTGCCGAAGCAGGCGGGTGATCATTTCATCAATCTGGTCGCATTCCCATTGACCGTCCATATAACTTTCACCCAGGCCCATGCTCCCCTGGGCAAGAATGCGATCTGCTGCTCTGCTATCTGTGAGACGAAGGTCCCACGGTGCATCTCCGTTGATCGTTACACCTGCCGTTGCAGCAAGTTTGCTCAGATGATCCACGGATGCTGAATGTTGACTGCCCACGGCCATTTCCCTCTGCTCCTGCCTTTCAAAGAATTAAACAGAAAGTATTGCGAAACGCTGCAACATAGAAAAAATTGATGTTTTTGCGCATAGCAATATTTTTTCCCTAAAGGAAATATATATCCATGGCGCTAGGGTTTGCAACCCACAAATTCATTTGCGTATGCATTTAACAACTATGGGCAGTCCGAACCGTCAGGAAGCCATACGAATGCCAGACAGGTGCTTGAACGAGATTTCCCTGGCCAGTTCCACAAACGCCTGAATATAGGGGGTCTGGCGGTCTTCCGTGCGGATGGCTGCATACAACGTGCGCCAGATGCCGGGCGCTTCTCCCAGATGGACGATTTTGAGCCAGTCCTGAGCCTGATACTCGGTAAGCGCCCAGTTCGGCAAAGCTGCCACACCACGATTGTTGTTGACCAGTTGGATAATCATCGGCGTCAGTTCAGACTTGCGTATGGAGGCAGGCTCCACGCCCGCAGGGTCCAGGAATGCAGTGAAAATATCCAGGCGTTCTTCTTCCACGGGGTAGGTAATCAGGACCTGATTGCTCAGATCTGCCGGCTTGATAAAGCGCTTGCGAGCTAGCGGATTGTCTGCGGCCACTGCCAGTACGAGTTCATACTTAAATAGTGCCACATATTCCACCGATTCATCTGGCACGGGATCCGAGGTAATGACCAGGTCCAGATCACCGCGCAGCAATGCGGGAATGGGCGCGAAGGAAAAAGCAGCGGACAGATCCAGTGAAATGTCCTGCCACTGCAACCGAAACGCATCCAGCGTGGGCATCAGCCATTGGAAGCAGGAATGACAGTCAATGGCCAGATACAGGCGGCCCGTGCTGCCCGATGCCAGCTTCTGCATTTCGCGCTCGGCGCTGCGTATACGGGGCAGGACGTCGTCGGCCAGCGTTAACAGACGCAATGCGGCAGTGGTAAAGCGGGCAGGGCGCGTGCGGCGATTCAGCAGATTCAGATTGAGCCGGCTTTCCAGTTCGCGGATCTGGTGCGAGAGCGCCGATTGCGTTACCGACAGGCGTTCGGCGGCATCCTGCAGGTTGCCTGCTTCACGTATGGCCGTCAGCGTTTCAAGATGTTTAATTTCAATCATGGTAAATATTACTTGCGTGAGAATTTTTCATTTATGCCTGAATGGTATCAAGAAAGTATCGATTCGGCGCCTTTTGCCTTGTCTTCATTACTTATAAGCATATCATCCCGAAAAATAACGTTAAAAATCAAACAGGTATCTGTAAATATGAATTTTTCTAATACTACATTAATGAATTTGAGCTGTCTTCATTTTCCAGGCGCGGCACAATCTGCCCACTGACTTAATCAGCGCTCATGCGAGGCCGCTTCACTCCGGAACTGGAAATGGAGGTGGCTGTTAAATATTATTGAAAAGCGAGATTACATATGGCACTAACACACAACCTGGGCTTTCCGCGCATTGGCGTAAAACGGGAATTGAAAAAAGCGTTGGAGGCGTATTGGGCGGGGCAGTCGACCGAAGATGAATTGATCGAAACGGGCAGGCAGTTGCGCGAGCGTCACTGGGCAATCCAGCAGGCTGCGGGCAATGCTTTCGTGACGGTTGGCGATTTCGCCTGGTATGACCATATTCTTGAGTGGTCAACCACGCTGGGGGTCGTGCCGCCGCGCTTTAACCATCCGAAGAATGCATCGGTCGATCTGGATACGCTGTTCAGAATGGCGCGTGGCCGTGCCCCTAGCGGTGAACCGGTAGCGGCATGTGAAATGACCAAATGGTTCGATACCAATTACCACTACATTGTTCCGGAGCTGGCTGCCGATCAGGCATTTTACCTGGCGCGCTCGAGCTTGTTTGATCAGGTTGCCCAGGCTCAGGCATCGGGCTACAAGGCCAAGCCGGTCATTCCTGGTCTGCTGACTTATCTGTGGCTGAGCAAAGGTGAAGCGTTTTCGAGCGCAGAAGATGAGCGCAAACTGGCGCTGGTTCCGCAGCTTCTTCAGGTCTATAAGCAGGTGCTGACACGTTTGACTGAACTGGGCGTGCAATGGGTGCAGGTTGACGAGTCGGCATTGGTGCTGGATCTACCGCCGGCCTGGCAAGAGGCCTACCGGCAGGTTTACGCAGCGCTGAGCACAACGCCGGTGAATATTCTGCTGGCAACCTATTTTGGTGATGTTGCGGACAATACGGAACTGGTATCCTCGCTCGCCGTGGCAGGGGTGCACTTTGATCTGGTTCGCGCTCCGCAGCAACTGGCCCGCGTGCTGCCAGCCTGGCCCGCCGACCGCGTGCTGTCAGCCGGCATCATCAGTGGCCGCGATGTCTGGCGCTCCGATCTGGATCAGGCCGCCGCTTTAGTCGCTCCGGCAGTGGCGCAACTGGGCGAACGGCTGTGGCTGGCACCGGCGTCATCGCTGCTGCATGTGCCGGTAGACCTGGTTGAGGAAACCCAACTGGACGATGAAATAAAAAGCTGGCTGTCTTTTGCTGTACAAAAGCTTGACGAATTGAGTCTGCTGGCTGCGTCAGTGAACGGCACGCTTACCGACGCGCAGGATGCAGCGCTTGCCCGGCAGCGTGCTGCGCTGGCCGATCGCAAAGTGTCGCTCAGGATTCATAACCCGGCTGTTACCGAACGTGTGGCGGGTGCAGCGTCGGTTGCGCGCGAGCGTGCCCCCTTTGCCGAACGTATCAGGGGGCAGCGCGAGGCGCTGGGCCTGCCCGATTTTCCCACAACCACCATTGGTTCCTTCCCGCAAACACCGGAGATCCGCAAGGTTCGCCGTGACTGGAAGGCTGGCGCGCTGAGCGATACCAAATATGAAGAAGCCATTCGCCAGGAAATTCGCGAAGTGGTCAGATTCCAGGAAGAAGCAGGCCTGGATGTTCTGGTTCACGGGGAACCCGAGCGTAACGACATGGTGGAGTACTTCGGAGAGCTGCTTGCCGGTTTCGCATTCACGCAGAATGGCTGGGTCCAGAGTTACGGTTCCCGTTGTGTTAAGCCACCCATCATTTACGGAGATGTCGCTCGCCTGATTCCAATGACGGTAGAGTGGACCGCCTTTGCCCAGTCGCTGACAGACAAACCCATGAAAGGGATGCTGACCGGTCCGGTCACGGTGCTGCAATGGTCTTTTGTGCGTGACGACCAGCCACGCCAGGCAACCTGCCTGCAATTGGCGCTGGCACTGCGCGACGAGGTCCAGGATCTGGAAAAAGCCGGTATCCGGGTCATTCAGATTGACGAGCCTGCTTTTCGCGAGGGATTGCCGCTGCGCAAGGCAGACTGGCAAGCCTATCTGGACTGGGCGGTTGATTGCTTCAGGGTCAGCACCTCGGGTGTCCAGGATACAACGCAGATCCACACGCATATGTGTTACTCGGAGTTCAACGACATCATCGAGTCTATTGCCGCAATGGATGCGGATGTGATTACGATTGAAACGTCCCGTTCGAACATGGAGCTGCTCGAAGCATTTGAACGCTTCAACTATCCAAACGATATCGGGCCCGGCGTCTATGATATTCATTCGCCCAATGTCCCGGATCGGGAGTGGATGATCCAGCTAATGAACAAGGCGGCCAGTCGTCTGGATCGCAAGCGGTTGTGGGTCAATCCCGATTGCGGACTGAAAACCCGCCAGTGGCCCGAGACGCGCAGCGCACTGATCGAGATGGTCAATGCCGCTCAGGCACTGCGCGCCGCGGTTTAAAAGCCTGCCGCGTTGTTAAATGAATACCGCGTTGTAATTTGAACGCGTGCTGTTTGCCAACCTTTTCCACGGAGATTGCGGCTTGCCGCCACTCCGTGTTTTTTTTGCTTGAGGCCGCCTGTGCCCGTCCGAGCGGGTTCCGGCGCACGTTATTCTAATTTTGCTTTGCAGCAAAATTTCGCATATATGGCCTTTTTGTGGGCGAGCGCGCAAGGGAGTACGCTATACTTTATCGGTTTACTGACCAATTACTCCTCAATCGTTCGAACATGTCTCTGGGTTCTTCGGCACGCAAGCCAATTCACACCCGTCGTATCACCATGGATGCCTATCTCCGGGAGGATTCCCTCTGGGAGCTTGAAGCGCATCTGGTCGATGTCAAAGCGTATGACTTTCCTACCAAAGTCGGTGCAATGCACCTGGCTGGCGATCCGGTGCACGATATGACAATCGTTCTACTGGTTACGCCAGACGGGTTGATTTCCGATGTTCGGGCCAAATATCAGGCTGCACCTTACGATTCGGCCTGTATGGCCATTGAACAAGCCTACCGTGGCCTGGTCGGGTTGCACCTGCTGCGTCAGTTCAGGGCGGCGGTGCGTGACCGCTTCGGTCGTGTCGATGGCTGTACGCATATGTCCGAGCTGGTTGTGCTGCTGCCTACGGTCTTTGTGCAGAGCTTGTCGGCACAGCGCCGCGAGCATGCGGAGAAAACCGGGAAAAGGCCGTTCCAGCTGGAAGGGTGCCACGCGCTGGCGCTCACTTCTCCGGTGGTCCGGGAGTTTTATCCGGAGTGGTATGTCAGCCCGCAAGATGGTAGTAAACGCCGGGTCCGGCAGTCATGATCGTTGTACAGGCTTCAAATAGTCTCATTTCGTGTGCTCGCGCAACGCTGAGCATTTGTTTTTTTATCCTACGCTAATAGGTAATACATGAAGATCCATGAGTATCAAGGCAAAGAGCTGCTGAAAAAATTCGGCGTGACGGTGCCTCGCGGCATCCCCGCATTTTCCGTAGATGAGGCGGTTGCTGCCGCAGAGAAGCTCGGTGGCCCGGTTTGGGTTGTCAAGGCGCAGATTCATGCAGGCGGCCGCGGCAAGGGCGGTGGCGTGAAACTGGCAAAGTCTATTGACGAAGTGCGCCAGCTGGCTTCTGAAATCCTGGGTATGCAACTGGTTACCCATCAGACCGGCGCTGCGGGTCAGAAAGTGAACCGTCTGCTGGTTGAAGAAGGCGCGGATATCAAGAAAGAGTATTACGTCGGCATTGTGACCGATCGCAATAGCCAGCGCGTATGCGTCATGGCATCGAGCGAAGGCGGCATGGACGTTGAGGAAGTGGCGGAAAAAACACCGGAAAAAATCCTGAAAGTGTTTGTTGACCCAGCTCAGGGCTTTACCGATGACGAAGCGCAGGAACTGGCGCGTGGTATTGGCGTACCCGAAGCGTCGGTCCAGAAGGCTGCCGTCGAATTCCAGAAACTGTACAAGGCATATTGGGATACCGATTCTTCCCTGGCTGAAATCAATCCGCTGATCCTGACAGGTTCAGGCGATATCGTCGCACTTGATGCCAAATTCAACTTTGACTCGAACGCATTGTTTCGCCACCCCGAGATCGTTGAATATCGCGATCTAGACGAAGAAGATCCTGCCGAAATCGAAGCCAGCAAGTTTGACCTGGCCTACATTCAACTGGATGGGAACATTGGTTGCCTGGTAAATGGTGCCGGCCTGGCCATGGCCACCATGGATACCATCAAGCTGTTTGGCGGAGAACCCGCCAACTTCCTGGATGTGGGTGGTGGTGCGACCGCTGAAAAGGTCACCGAAGCATTCAAGATCATGCTCAAAAACAAGGAAGTCAAAGCGATTCTTGTGAACATTTTTGGCGGCATCATGCGCTGCGATGTCATCGCCGAAGGCGTCATCGCTGCCTGCAAGGCCGTTAACCTCTCGGTCCCTCTGGTTGTACGCATGAAGGGTACCAATGAAGAGATGGGCAAAAAAATGCTCGCCGAGTCCGGACTGCCAATCATCAGCGCCGATACCATGGCTGAAGCCGCGACCAAAGTCGTAGCCGCCGTTAAGTAAGCAAGGAATTTTTCATGTCAATTCTGATCAATAAAGACTCCAAAGTCATCACTCAGGGTATTACCGGCAAAACCGGTCAGTTCCACACACGTATGTGCCGCGATTACGCCAATGGTAAAGAAGCCTTTGTGGCTGGCGTCAATCCCAAGCGCGCGGGCGAAGATTTCGAAGGCGTGCCTATTTACGCTTCGGTCAAGGATGCAAAGGCGCAAACCGGTGCCAACGTGTCCGTTATCTATGTTCCACCGGCAGGGGCTGCCGATGCGATCTGGGAAGCGGTAGAGGCAGACCTGGATCTGGTTATCTGCATTACCGAAGGTATTCCTGTGCGCGATATGCTGGCCGTGCGCAACCGTATGCGCCAGGAAAACAAGAAAACGCTGCTGCTGGGCCCGAACTGCCCTGGCCTGATCACGCCCGATGAGCTCAAGATTGGCATTATGCCGGCGCACATCTGCAAAAAAGGTCGCATCGGCGTAGTCAGCCGCTCTGGCACACTCACATACGAAGCGGTTGCGCAGTTGACCGAGCTGGGTCTGGGTCAGTCCAGTGCCGTCGGTATTGGTGGCGACCCGATCAACGGGCTCAAGCACATTGATATCCTCAAAATGTTCAATGAAGATCCTGAAACAGACGCAGTGGTCATGATTGGCGAGATTGGCGGACCTGACGAAGTCAATGCCGCTGAATGGGCCAAAGACAATATGACAAAGCCGATCGTTGGCTTTATCGCGGGTGTGACTGCACCTCCTGGAAAACGCATGGGTCATGCCGGTGCGCTGATCTCCGGCGGCGCCGATACGGCAGATGCCAAGCTGGAAATCATGGAAGCTTGCGGTATCCGCACCACGCGTAATCCATCTGAAATGGGCAAATTGCTCAAATCAGTACTGTAAGTTCCCCTCGCGGCTTATCGCTCAATCCGGGCGATAACTGCTGAAACGCTCCTGAAAATCACAACTGTGTTTATGTGATTTCAGGGGCGTTTTCTTTTGTGGCATGTTCTGAAGTCAGGGAACTGTAAGCAAAGATTCATAGAATGATGGCACGAATAAAAACGTACCCGAATCAGCATCGCGGGTGATAACACAGACAACATTTTCTCATTTTAAAGTCTCTTTGGAAGGTTCACTATGGATATAGGTTCTTCGGCGTTCTGGCTCGCCCTGCTTGAAATCGTATGGGTAAATATTTTGCTGTCGGGCGACAACGCGGTGGTAATTGCACTGGCGGCTCGCACGTTGCCGGAAAACCAGCAGAAAAAGGCAATTGTGATTGGCTCGGGCGCTGCCATCGTCATGAGGATTATTCTCACACTGGTCGCAGCCAAACTGCTGATGCTCCCTTATCTGAAAATCATCGGCGCCGTGCTGTTGGTCTATATCGGGGTTTCTCTGGTCAATTCGGACGACGAGCAGGACGGACATGAAAAGTCCCATGCCACACTCATGAGCGCGATTCGCACCATCCTGGTTGCCGACCTGGTCATGAGCCTGGATAACGTGGTTGCGGTTGCAGCTGCAGCCCATGGCGATACCACGCTGCTGGTCATCGGACTCGCACTGAGTATTCCTCTTGTCATCTTCGGCAGCACCTTGCTGCTGAGCGTGATTGAAAAATTTCCGATCATCGTATGGCTGGGCGCGGCGCTGCTCGGTTATATTGCAGGTGAAATGTTTGTCGGCGACCCTGTGATTGAGCCGCGAACCGAGAGCTGGGCTTCACTGGCGCATATGACTCATCACCAATTTGGCATTACCATGGGTATTGCAGGTGCGCTGCTGGTTATTGTGCTGGGCAAAATTTTTGTGACTCGTACAAAAAAACTGACGTAAAACTGAATACTCTGTTTTATAATTGCTCGCAGTCTGGAGCAGGAAAGGGCGCGCAAGTGCCCTTTTTTTATATCTTCTCACCAATCACACCGAACCGTAGCGGCTCGGATGGTCGAGCAGGTTGTGTCCGTTGTATTGCCGCGCGTCCAATGCGCGGCGCGATACGATGCAGGTGCCGGCAAATCAGAGGGCATTCGACAAACGCCAGGCCCACTTGCATATCATACAAATCTAACAGAGGTGATCTTTCATTATGCTTGAGTTTTTTCAGACGCTGAGCTGGACCGCAATATTCCAGATTATTCTCATTGACATACTTTTAGGTGGCGACAACGCAGTCATCATCGCCTTGGCATGCCGCAATCTGGAAAAAGCGCAACGCATGAAAGGTATTCTTTGGGGCACTTTCGGCGCTATCATCATGCGGGTGATCCTGATCGCTTTCGCATTGAAGCTGCTTGAAATTCCTTATCTCAAAATCGTTGGCGGCGCGCTGCTGATCTGGATCGGCATCAAGTTGCTGATTCCCGAAGAAGATGAACATGGCAATGTTTCCGGTGGCACTTCGGTGTGGACGGCTGTAAAAACCATTTTGATTGCTGACTTTGTCATGAGTCTGGATAACGTCATTGCCATCGCTGCCGCGGCACAGAAAACCACGCCCGGACATGAAGTGGCCTATGTGGCATTTGGTCTGATTGTCAGCGTACCAATTATTATTTGGGGCAGCACCCTGGTGCTCAAACTGATCGACAAGTATCCGCTGGTGATTACGCTGGGTGCCGGCCTGCTGGGCTGGCTGGCTGGCGGCATGCTGATTTCCGATGTATTTACCGAGAGAACATTCTTCAATGGCGAACATGCACCGCAAACTGTTAAGATTGCAGTAGAAGTCATTGGCATAATCGTGGTTGTTGGTCTGGGTAAATGGCTGGCTTCCCGCAAGGGCAAGTCGCAGGTAACTGAAACACACTAATCCGCACCCACAGATAGTCCGAGATTGCCCGGATGCTGTACTGATCCGGTTGCTCCGGAAGGCAACCCCGCCAGGCTTTGTGCCCCGGCGGGGTTTGTTGTTTTGCATGTTCGCAGACGCCAGGTCTGCCACTCGTATGAAGGTCTGACACCATGGAAGAAAAACCCAAGCGCAGCATCTTGCAAGGTCTGCTTATTCTGGCAGTGATCGGTATAGTCGTTACCGTAGCCATTAACTATTTGCGTTAGTACAGGATCGACGGCCAAAGATTGGACATCCATGCACCAGTCCCTGTGTTGTGCTGGTGTCAGCCAGGTTGCATCCGGTACTTCTGGTCCTCATTGCCCACTTTTCCCCTGATTCGGGATTTTAAATATATTTAGCAGGAACCCCGCGTGACCGAACTTAAAAAACTGACCATCGCAACCCGTGCCAGCCGTCTTGCCCTTTGGCAGGCGCATCACGTTCGTGAACTGCTCCTGGCTCATTACCCGCAGTTGCAGGTCGAACTTCTGGAGCTGACCACAAAAGGCGATCAGATCCTGGATCGTACGCTGTCAAAGATAGGTGGCAAGGGGTTGTTTATCAAGGAGCTGGAAACTGCGCTGGTAGACGGCAGGGCAGACCTGGCCGTACATTCGCTCAAAGATGTGCCGGTTGATCTGCAGTCTCCGTTTACGCTGGCTGCGGTCCTGGAACGGGCTGACCCGACTGACGCCTTTGTATCATCAGCCTATCATCAACTGAGCCAATTGCCTGCCGGCGCCGTGGTGGGAACATCCAGCCTGCGCCGTGAATCGCAGATTCGGGCAGCCTATCCGCATCTGGTGGTCAAGCCCCTGCGCGGCAATCTGGACACCCGCTTGTCCAAACTGGATAACGGCGACTACGATGCCATCGTACTGGCCACTGCGGGCTTGCTGCGCCTGGGACTGGGTGACCGCATAGCATCGCGGCTGGAAGTCTCCGAGAGTCTGCCTGCTGCAGGACAGGGAGCGCTGGGTATCGAGGTGCTGGAAGGGCGTGCGGAACTGCTGGAAATGCTGGCTGGTCTGGCCAATCCTGCAACCACAGCCTGTGTCACCGCGGAGCGCGCAGTATCCAGGACGCTGGGCGGATCCTGCCAGGTGCCGATTGCTGCGTACGCTACGCTGACAGACAATGCGGTCACGCTTAATGCACTGGTGGCAACGCCCGACGGCTCGCGTGTATTACGCAGTACCCGGACATCCGGTGCCGAAGGTGCAGATCAGTTAGGCGTTGAGGTGGCGCAAGCACTTCGGGAGCAGGGGGCCGACGAGATACTGGCGGCATTGCACGAGGCATCACAGAACGACGCCGACAAGGTGTGAGCCCCGGTCGTGCATCATTCGCGCGCAACGGTCATTCTCACGCGACCACAGGGAAAAAATCAGGCGCTGCAACTGCGCTTTGAGCAGGCAGGGTTGCGCGTTGCCGCGCTGCCGGCCCTGACCTTGCAGCGCATCGCCGTTGCGGGTCCGGTTCCTGATCCAGCCACATTTAATCTGGTGTTTTTTGTCAGTGGTTTTGCCGTTGATTGCTTTTTTGATCTGCTGGCTGAACAAGGCATGCAATGGCCGCAAGGGCACCGTGCCGGCTGTGTAGGCCCCGGGACCGTACAGGCGCTGCTGCGTCAGGGTGTTGCGCAACAGCAGATCCTGTGTCCTGCAGACAACCAGCCCTACGATTCCAGTGGTTTTCTGGCCCGGTTGAAAACCAGTGCCGTTTTTGCTTCCCTGCAGTCCGTATTGATTGTATGCGGCACCACCGGCAACCCGGGGCTTGGCCGGCAATTGCAGGACTTGTCGCTTGCGGTCACGCGCCTGGCCCTGTACAGACGGGATGCCAGGCAGTGGGATAAGCAGCAACGGCGCCAAATGAAGAGCCTGTTTGCAGATCCGGCAGAAAAAAAATATGTGGTGCTGACCAGTCCTCAGGGGATAGAGGCGTTTGTCGATAATCTGGCCGCAGCTCAGATAGAGCCGGATCCGCTTGCCGGAACCACGACCTTTGTGGTCACCCATGCAGGGCACATCGATAGCCTTAAGCAGGCCTGGCAGCAAAAATTGCCAGCAGGGAACGCCAGCACACTACGTATCGTACAGGCGCTGCCGCAGGACGATGCAATTTTCCACACCGTTACAATCTCGGATTAAAAGCCTGCTGTAATCCACTACAATGTACAAATCTTTCACGAACGTATCGCCAAGCGGTGTATTGGTTTTCTGGATAGTAAGGAATTGAAAAACATGGAAAAAAAACAGGACGACGCGCGAAATACGGAAAATGAAAAAAAACCGGAAGCGGCTGGCTCGCATGCGCAGCCAGGGAGCGCAGCGCCGGATACAGTGACGGATGTGGAACTGGCAAACGAGAAAAGCACGGCTGAGAAAACGACAGCGCGTGCTGGTCATGCCGATACTGCAACCGCAGGCAAGTCGGGCTCTGGCCCTGCAGGCGGCGCCATCCCTCCTATTGATAAAGGCCAGGACGACAGCATTTCCGGCAAAGGTACGAAAGGGCCATTGATTGCGGCGCTTGTTGTTGTTGCAGCCATTGCTGCTGGTGGTTATTACTATTCTCAGAACAATCAGTCAGAGTCTGAAAGCAGCGGTCAGACCGCCAGTGAGCCTGCCTCGTCCGCGCCTGCAGCAGATGCAACTGCTGATTCAACAAATTCATCAAGTTCTTCACCATCAGACGCGGCGGGCAATGCCGAGTCGGCCCAGAGTGCCGACACAACGCCCGCCACGACACATGATGATACCCAGCCCGGTACCGATAGTGCAGGCGCATCGGCTGCCGACACAGCATCGACTACGCCGGATGAGACCAGCGGCAGCACCAGCAGCACGCCCGTAGGCCCGGCGGCAAGCAATAGCGAACCAACCCAGACGGAAACAGAGGCTACCGGCAACGCGACCGAGCCATCGGCAGGGGCCACAAGCAGTGACAACACATCCGGTGATGCGTCAGCCGGTGCCTCTGCGCAAGATACTGCGGCCACGCCCCCATCCGCTGCAGGTACGCCGGCAACAGCCGTAGATACACAGCAAACGTCCGGTGCTTCGTCAACCGCGGGTTCGGGCACGGGTGGTGCTAGCGGCTCCTTGCCGGCTGACATCCGCGATCAGCTTGATCGCCAGTCGGCGCAGATCATTGCGTTGCGCGATCAACTGGAGTCTTCACAGAAGCAGCTCCAGCAGTTGCAAACGACTCGTTTGCAAGCCTCGCGGGACGAGACAACCCTGTTTGTGGTCAATGATGTGAGTCGCCTGGTTACCATGGCGCAAAACGAACTTGCCATTGCCGGCAACCTTGAAAATGCCGTGGCTTCGCTGGAAACGGCAATCAAGGCCATAGATCAGGCCGATGCGCCGGTGTTGGCAGGGTTACGCGGCGCTTTGGCAGCCGATATTGTTACGCTGAAATCAGCGCCGACCATCGGCGTGGACGCGCAATTTGCCCAAGTCGCGGCATTGTCCGGAAAAATTGATGCATTGCCGATGCTGGCACCGGATCAGGCGGGTGCCAAGCCCATGGCCGGACAGTCGTCGGATGTGACTTCCCTAGCGCAAGGCGCGAACGATACGAGCTCAGTCGCATCTTCGGATGTCTGGTATGAGCGTGCCTGGAACGAGGTGAAAACCTGGCCAGCTGCTGCCTGGGAAGGCTTGCGCTCTGACCTTGGCGGGATTGTAAGAGTGGAAAAACTGGCCGATCCAAATCAGGTGTTGCTCACGGTTGATCAGGCCGCCCAGTTGCGGGCAAATCTGCAACAGCATTTGCATTTTGCCCAGCAGGCATTGCTCAATGGACAGCAGGGCATTTGGACTTCATCGCTTGAAACCGTCGTCAAGGGCATCAGACAAAGTTTCAATCAGGATTCGGTTGAGACGCAACAGGTGCTGACCCAGCTTCAGCAACTGCTCCAGGCTGGTGTCAGGCAGCAGTTGCCGTCCATCACGCAGAGCGTGAAGGCTGTCCAGGAAACCCGCAAGCAGCTTAAATCCATGAATCCCGGACAGGAGTAATGCATGCGAACCAGTTTGAAAGTACTTGTCCTATTTGCTGTCGCTGTTGCTGCCGCACTTTTGCTGCGCGATTCCAGCGGCTATTTCATGGTTGTGACCGGCGATGAGCGCCGCACGGTGTCGCTGGCTGCCGGTCTGGTCTTCATTGTCATTGCCTTTTTCATTTTTTACCTGATCTTTCGATTTATCGGTGTTCTGATGGACGCGCCAACGCGATGGCGCAACTGGAATCAGCGCCGGCATACCCGCAAGGACTATGATCTGCTGGAACGGGGCTGGGTCGAATTGCTGGAAGGGCGAAGCAGCCCGGCAGAGAAGGATTTGACCCGTTTGCTCAATCGCAGTCGTGACAGTGGCAGGCAGGCGCTCGCCAGTCTGGCGGCAGCCAAGGCGGCGCACAACCAGTCGCGCTATGCCGAAAGGGATGCATTGCTTCTGACTGCGCAGTCCAAGGCGCAGGGCAACCCCAGGATGCAGGACGCCACCACCACAATCCGTGCGGAAATGCTGCTGGAGCAGGGTGAAGCCAAACAGGCGCTGGCATTGCTCGAGCCATTGGCAAAGGCCGGAGGTGCCAATCAGGACCATATCCAGAAACTATTGCTGCGCGGTTACAAGCAAATTGGTAACCAGGATAAGTTGCTGCAGGTAGCGCGTGTGCTGAACAGGAAAGGAACCATCGATAGCTTCGAGGGCCAGCGTCTTATTGAACATGCCGGTGCGGCAGTCATGAAAGCGACAACCCGGGACAGCTGGGCCAATACCTGGAAGTCATTCAGCACAGCTGAAAAGGTCATGCCGCTCATCGCACTGGCTGCGGCCGAGAAAGCGCAGGCAGCTGGCCATCCGGATACTGCGGGGCAGATACTGGAAGCGTCATTGCGGGAACATATTGACCCGCGACTGCTCAACGCCTATGTCCAGTGTCCGGCCGAACAGGTTAGTGCTCGCCTGACCAAAGCGCAGCAATGGCTCGAGAAAGATGAAAACAATCCTGATCTGCTCAATGCGCTTGGTTTCTTATGCCTGGCCGCGCAGTTGTGGGGGCAGGCCGAACGTTATCTGACTCGCAGCCTCAAGCTGCGTGAAGATCCACGCACGCACACCTTGCTTGGTGCGCTTTACGACCGTCTGGGCAAGCCTGCCGAAGCTGTCAAACACTGGCGTTTTGCCTCGGCTTCCATCTCCATGCTGCCCACAGTGGCGGGAGAAAAATATTTGCCGGCAGCCGATACGCGAATGGATCCGGACGGCCCGCCGGACCGCAAGCGTGCCGAACAGCAAATCGAGCAGGAACGGGCAGATGATGCAACCGAAAAAACAATCTATGCCAAACGGCCGGAAGCCGATGATGAGTACTTCGACAGTGCGCCCATCCCCGGTATCAGGACGGATGAATTGAATGAAAAATCGTAACCACGACCAATAATCGTAACTACAGTAACCAGAAGAGTTGACTATGAGCTTGAAAAATGTCCCGGCCGGTTCCAAGACGCCGGAAGAATTCAATGTTGTAATTGAAATTCCGATGAATGCCGACCCGGTTAAATACGAAGTGGATAAAGACACCGGCGCGGTGTTTGTAGATCGCTTCATGATGACAGCCATGCACTACCCGTGCAATTATGGCTATATTCCAGACACACTGTCTGATGATGGTGATCCGGTCGATGTGCTGGTCATCACGCCGTTTCCCGTTGCTGTCGGATCGGTTATCAAATGCCGCGCCCTGGGCGTGTTGCAAATGGATGACGAAGCCGGCGGTGACGCCAAGTTGCTGGCCCGTCCGGTCGACAAGCTGTACCCTCCCTACAGCAACTTGAATGCCCATACCGATTTGCCTGAGCAGGATCTGCAGCGCATCCAGCACTTTTTCGAGCATTACAAAGATCTTGAAAAAGGCAAGTGGGTCAAGGTCAAAGGCTGGGAAGGGATCGATGCGGCGCATACAGAGATCACCAGCAGTATCGAACGATTCCAGAAAGGTAAATAATCCGCTGGTTTCCAACCACTTTTAAAAAGGGCACGGCAGTACACGACCGGGCCCTTTTTTTGATGGCGCGCACAAAGGCATCCACGCCAACCTGCCGCAACGTTTTATTGATCAACGATAACCAAGACTATTTAAGAGACTGCTATGACATATGTATTTGCCGCCCCCGAGATTGTTTCTCTTCCCATTGCCGGTAGCGATGCCCGCTTTCCGGTGCGTCGTGTTTACTGCGTAGGACGCAATTACGCCGAACATGCAAAGGAAATGGGCTTTACAGGTCGTGAAGATCCTTTCTTTTTCTGCAAGCCAGCTGATGCGTTACTGCCTGTCGCCGACGGACAGACAGGGCAAATGCCGTACCCGTCCAAAACTGCCAACCTGCACTATGAAATGGAGTTGGTAGTCGCTATTGGCAAAGGGGGCAAGGACGTGTCGGTAGAGGAGGCGGCGCAAATGGTTTTCGGTTATGCGCTGGGCCTGGACATGACCCGTCGCGATTTGCAGGGCGAGGCCAAGAAACAGGGCAGACCCTGGGAAGTGGGCAAGGCATTCGATCTGTCTGGCCCGATCGGCCCCGTGCATCCGGCCGCATCGGTCAAGGGTATAGATTCGGCCGCCATCACGCTCGACGTTAATGGCCAGACCCGTCAGAGCAGCACCATCGCATCGCTGATCTGGTCCATTCCGGAATCCATTGCCTATTTGTCTGGATTGTTTGAGCTGCAGCCTGGCGATCTGATTTTCTCCGGCACGCCGGAAGGGGTGGGCGCGGTCACGGTTGGCGATGAGCTGGTCGGTAAGGTGGACGGGCTGGGTCAGTTGAACGTACGCATCGTTTGATCGTAGTCGTATTCGTTCCTGCTGCAAAAACCTGCGGCAAGGGACGAAAAACGCTTTTTTCAGGAATGCAGGTGCGTGCTCAAAGCCATTTTCAGTCGCATCTGCACACAATCAAGCCGCCTGTTGCCGGTGCAAAACGTTAAATATTAAGACACCAGCAAAGTGCAGCATTCAGCCTTTTGCAAGCTAAATCAAGCAGATAGCCAAATTGATCACTGCCCGAAAAAATTGCAAATGTTACAAATACAAGCACTTTATAGTCGTTCTGTAATGACCTTTGGCGTGAAAGTGCGAATAATGGTTTGTACTGATTTCGCAATTCAAATAAAGAGGTTAAGTCATGAAATTCAATACGACACGATCAATGGTTTTGACGGCGGTATTCGCTGGCTTGTTAGGTCTGGCCGGATGCGACAACGGTGGCGATTCGACTGAACCCAAAGCGCCGGGTACAACGTCTGAGGCGCCGGCAGCACCTGCGGCTGAACCGGCTGCACCTGCTCCGGCGGCCGAACCGGCAGCACCTGCCGATTCAGGCACCACACCAGCGCCTTCAGGCGACGCGCCTGCTTCTGGCAGCCAGCCACAATAAGACGGGGGGAAATCTCATGAAACTTCATACGATACGCACGGTAGCCCTGGCGGCAACCCTGGCAGGTTTGTTAGGATTGGCCGGATGTGACAAGGGTGCAGATTCGTCTGCGCCGGAAACCCCACCGGCCTCATCTGAAGCACCGGCTACGCCGGCACCTGCTGCTGAACCTGCGGCGCCCGCTGACTCCGGCACCACACCAGCGCCTTCAGGTGAAGCGCCTGCTTCTGGCGGTAGCCAGCCACAATAACTGAAAGGGAACGCATGAATCTGAATATGACACGATCTGCGATTCTGGCAGCTGTGGTGGCGGGATTGTTCGGTCTGGCCGGTTGCGACAAGGGCGCCGATTCCACGGCGCCCGAAACGCCGGCGGCGACCTCCGAAGCGCCTGCCACTTCCGCACCAGCTCCTGAGTCGGCTGCTCCGGCAGAATCCTCAACTGCACCCGCCAGTTCGAGTGCGACACCGGGCGCCGAGTCTTCATCCAGTACGGGTGAGGCACCGGCTCCGGCGGCCGATTCGGCTGCCAGTGCTGACAGCAGCCTGCCGCAAACTTGCCAGGACTACTTCAAAAAAGCCGAGGACATGGTTGTAAAGGCAGGAGGATCAGCTGAACAGATGAAGCAGATGATTGATGAGCAGCGCTCGCAAATGGCTGCCATCAAGGACCAGGCTCAGCTGGAGTCCAGCTGCAAACAGGCGCTGGACATGCTGGATCAGCAACAGCAAAAAATGCCGCAATAAATTCTGCACGCATCCTTGCGGGCTTGCACCGCTAAAACATTCGATGGAGTTTTTGCAAAGTCTCTCCATCACGATTACTCTCTCTGGGCGACTCGACAATAGCATTGTTGGTCGCTTTTTTTTTGCGCTGCTGCTTCTTGCTTGTTGTAACCCAGGCGCCCACTGTGCATCTATATAAAAGTCTTGCAGACAGGCTTGGATGCTATGCTGGCGAAAACCGGACCGTAGCCGCTAAAACGTGCGACTGCCTGAACAGATATCGAGCGGATGGGATGCGTGCGCTCGAAAAATGGCGAAAAAAAATTGACCGAAGTCAAAACAGTAGGCCAGCAGTTTTGCTAGAATGGCCGCGTTATCGGGGGAATGCCTACTCACATTCTTGATGTTTACGTTAACAGCGTTGTTGCGGCAGCCGTGGTGTAAATGACAGTATGTCTGGCAAGGTCTGTGATCATGTTCTTTCTGCGCAGACAGGCAAAGGATATGATCTCTCGTCTGTTACGACCGTGGTATCGTGTATGCAAACCTTATTGATCTCCACCGGTATTGTCGCGCTGGCCGAAATCGGCGACAAGACCCAGCTTCTGGCGTTCATTCTCGCAACGCGCTTTAAAAAGCCTCTCCCCATCGTTCTGGGCATCTTCTGTGCCACCGTAGTGAACCACGCGCTTGCGGGCGCGGTTGGAGCCTGGATCACGGCAGTCATCAGTCCTGAGGCGCTACGCTGGATTTTGGGCTTGTCATTCGTTGCGATGGCCATCTGGATCATGATCCCCGACAAGATTGAAGCGGGCGAGTCTGAATGGGGTAAAAAGCTGGGTGTTTTTGGCGTAACCCTGATCACATTCTTTCTTGCAGAGATGGGCGATAAAACCCAGTTGGCGACAGTCGCGCTTGCTGCCAAATCAGGCCTTCCCGTACAGGTGGTGATAGGCACAACGCTGGGAATGCTGATCGCAGATGTTCCTGCTGTGCTTCTGGGCAAACAGCTTGGTCAGCGAATATCCATGAAGCTGGTGCATTCCATTGCTGCGCTGGTTTTCCTGCTGCTTGGCCTGGCTACGTTGTGTGATCTGGGGTCAGGGCTGGGTATCTGAATAATTGAGCACGGCCAGACAAAAACGGCAGCAGATCTCTTGATCGCTGCCGTTTTGCTCGGGCAAGCCCGATAATGATTCAGGATTTTTTCAGACAACTGCTCATGAATGTTTTGCGCGCATCGCCGGCAAGCGCTTTGGCCTTGGCATCCTTGTTGCAGTCTGCCATGCGTTGCTGTGAACTGGTCAGCGGTTTGCCGTCTTTGGTTGTGCTGTCGCCGCTCAGGCAGGTCTTCATGAAGGTTTTGCGAGCGTCACCTTGCAGGCTTTTTGTCTTGGCATCTGCGTTGCAGGTAGTCATGCGATTTTGCTGGCTATTTTCTTTTTTTGCGGGCGTTGCCGTCTGTGCCATGGCTGCGGTGCAGAAAAGCGTTGCGGCAACGGCTGCAAAAAATGCTGATTTGCTGATTGATTTCATTTTTCATTCCTTTTCAACGAAAAAAAGCAGGCATGATCGAGCGCTCATGCTGCGCATAGCATACGCCTAAATCATAAAATCTGGCGAGCGAAATTTCGCAAATGCTGACCCAGGCAACTGATAAGCGCTGGGGGTCATGCCAGGAGTGTCGTTTCTGCGCGAATGGCCAAAAAAAATACCTTCGCGGCGGAAGGTATTTTTTTCAATCTGGAATGCGACTATTTATTTCTTCATCATATCGAAGAATTGGTCATTGTTTTTCGTGGATTTGATCTTGTCCAGAATGAATTCCATTGACTCGACTTCGTCCATATCGTGGATGAACTTACGCAGTACCCAGACGCGTTGCAGCTTCTCGGGCTTCATCAGCAGCTCTTCACGGCGGGTGCCCGATTTGTTCAGATTGATGGCAGGATAAATCCGTTTTTCTGCCAGGCGGCGTTCAAGATGAACTTCGCAGTTGCCGGTACCTTTGAATTCTTCATAGATAACTTCATCCATGCGGCTGCCTGTTTCGATCAGGGCGGTGCCGATAATCGTCAGGGAACCGCCTTCTTCGATGTTCCGGGCGGCACCAAAGAACCGTTTGGGGCGCTGCAGCGCATTGGCATCGACACCGCCGGTCAGGACCTTGCCTGAGGAGGGGACGACGGTATTGTAGGCGCGGGCCAGGCGGGTAATGGAGTCCAGCACAATGACCACGTCTTTTTTCAACTCGACCAGGCGTTTGGCCTTTTCGATAACCATTTCTGCAACCTGTACGTGACGGGTGGCGGGCTCATCGAAGGTAGAGGCGACAACTTCACCGCGCACGGTGCGGGTCATCTCGGTCACTTCTTCGGGGCGCTCGTCAACCAGCAGGACGATCAGCGTGGCATCGGGGTAGTTGGTGGTAATGGAATGCGCAATATGCTGCATCATGACCGTTTTGCCCGATTTCGGACTGGCGACGATCAGGGCACGCTGGCCTTTACCGATGGGTGAAAAAATATCCAGGATACGGCCGGTGTTGTTTTCTTCGCTTTTGATATCGCGTTCAAGAATCAGGGGATCGTCCGGGTGCAGGGGCGTCAGATTCTCGAACATGATGCGATGTTTCATCAGTTCCGGAGAGACGCCATTGACGTTTTCCACTTTGACCAGTGCGAAATAGCGTTCGCCGTCTTTGGGCACACGTACTTCACCTTCGATCGAATCACCTGTGTGAAGATTGAAGCGGCGGATTTGCGAAGGGGAAATGTAGATGTCGTCGGTGCTGGCAAGGTAGGAAGTTTCGGGGGAGCGGAGAAAGCCAAAGCCATCGGGCAGTACTTCCAGCACGCCGTCGCCGAAGATTTGTTCCCCCATTTTTGCGCGACGCTTCATGATGGCGAACATCAATTCCTGCTTGCGGAAGCGGTTGGCGTTTTCGATTTCCAGGCCAGCAGCCATTTCGAGCAGCTGCGACACATGCAGTGCCTTTAATTCATTAAGGTGCATTATTTATTAGTAAGGATAGATAAGGATTGAAATAAGAGTCATGGCGGCGGGCTGACGAATGAGCCCGCGCGAAAAAAATAACTTAAATGGATTCGTCAATGAACCCGGTAAGCTGGGTTTTATTGACTGCACCGACTTTGGTTGCAACAGCTTCGCCGTTTTTGAAGAGCATCAGCGTCGGGATGCCGCGAATGCCGAACTTGGCAGCCACTTCCGGGTGGTCCTGGACGTCGACCTTGACTACCTGGACACGGCCTTCGTAGTCGCGGGAGGCCTCTTCCAGTAGCGGAGCAATCGCCTTGCATGGACCACACCAGGGGGCCCAGTAGTCTACCAGCACCGGCAGCTCCGACTTGAGCACTTCGGCTTCAAATGTTTTCTCGGTTGCGTGTTTGATCAGATCGCTCATAATGTTTCAGGTGACAATGGTCAAGAATAATCGGAAATGGAATATAACGTATTTGGGATGCCTCGATTTGAGGTCGATCAAAGCGGATAGGTTTGATGTGAGCTGCAACGGAATGGATTTTTCAGTTTGAATTCCGAAGCCGGCGTATGAAGCCGGGCCAGTCAAGGAAAGGATACTCCTGAAAGGCAAACAGCAGCCAAATGCGTCTGTAGTTAAATGTAAGAATACCATTTATCGATAAAGATTGTCGAAAAGCGTGATTATTAGGCGACAAAAAACGCTTTGAGCACGTAAAATGTCTGTTTTTTTGAACAGTATTGAGAAACACGTGGCCGCCAAGCAAAGCTATGACGAAGCATCAATCCGGGTCCTCAAGGGCCTGGAGCCCGTGCGCGAACGCCCGGGCATGTACACCCGCACGGAAAATCCGTTGCATATTATTCAGGAAGTCATCGACAACGCTGCCGATGAATCCCTGGCGGGTTTTGGCAGACAAATCACCGTTACGGTCAATTCCGACAGCAGTGTAACGGTCGAAGATGACGGACGAGGCATTCCCGTCGGTCTGCATCCCGAGGAGAAAGCGCCGGTTGTTGAAATTGTCTTTACCCGGCTGCATGCCGGCGGCAAGTTCGACAAGAAAGCCGGTGGCGCTTACGCATTTTCGGGCGGCCTGCATGGCGTAGGCGTGTCCGTGACCAATGCACTGTCAACCCGGATGGAAGTGACCGTCTGGCGCGACAGTAGTGAATACCAATTGGTATTTGCCAATGGCGGGATGGTAGAGACGCCGCTGGTCCGGCTGGGTGATGCCGTACCACGCAAGAAAACCGGTACTCGGGTGCGCATCTGGCCTGACCCCAAATATTTTGACACTGCCCAGATTCCAATGAACGAGCTGCTGCGTTTGCTGCGCAGCAAGGCCGTACTCATGCCTGGTGTCACCGTTGTACTGAATAATGAAAAAAACGGCGAACAGAAAAAATGGCTTTACGAACGCGGACTCACCGGCTATCTGACCGAATCGCTGGCGGGGGAAGAGTTGCTGGTGCCGGTGTTTGCCGATAGCCAGTATGCAGATAAGTCACACGAGTATTTTGCCGATGGCGAGGGCGCCGAATGGGCTGTAGCCTGGACTGCCGAAGGTCAGGTAGTGCGCGAATCCTATGTCAACCTGATTCCCACCTCGGCTGGCGGCACGCACGAAGCCGGCTTGCGCGAAGGGCTATACACGGCGCTCAAGAGTTTCATCGAGATGCACAATCTGCTGCCCAAGGGCATCAAGCTGCTGCCCGAAGACGTATTTTCCCGGGCCAGTTTCGTGCTCTCGGCCAAGGTGCTGGATCCGCAATTCCAGGGTCAGATCAAAGAGCGGTTGAACAACCGTGATGCCGTCCGGCTGGTTGGCGGCTTTGCCAAAACCTCGTTTGAATTGCGCCTGAACAGTAACGTGGAAGCAGGCAGAAAGCTGGCCGAGCTGGCGATTCGCCAGGCACAGGTACGCACGCGTTCCGCGCAGAAAGTCGAAAAACGCAAGAGCTCCGGTGTTGCAGTTCTGCCGGGCAAGCTCACCGACTGTGAATCGTCCGACAGTACCCGTACCGAAGTGTTCCTGGTCGAGGGCGACTCTGCGGGCGGCTCTGCGAAGATGGGCCGCAACAAGGAATTTCAGGCAGTCCTGCCGCTGCGAGGCAAGGTGCTCAATGCATGGGAAGTGGAAAAAGATCGTCTGTTTGCCAACAACGAGATTCATGACATTGCCGTTGCCATTGGCGTAGACCCGCACGGTGCCAATGATAATCCTGATCTTTCCGGGCTGCGCTATCGGCGCATTTGCATTCTGTCCGATGCCGACGTTGACGGTTCGCATATTCAGGTGCTGCTGCTCACGCTGTTCTATCGCCATTTCCCCAGGCTGGTGGAAAACGGCTTTGTGTTTATTGCCAAGCCGCCATTGTTCAGGGTGGACGTTCCAGCCCAGGGCAAGCGCCCGGCGCGCAAGCTGTATTGCCTGGATGAATCGGAACTTGAGGCGGTCCAGGACAAGTTGGTGCAGAAGGACGGCGTTAAACCTGCCAGCCTGAGTATCAGCCGCTTCAAAGGGCTGGGCGAGATGAGCGCCGAACAGCTGTGGGAAACGACAATGAATCCGGACACCCGGCGTTTGCTGCCTGTAGGGTATGGCGAACTGACGTCTGAAGAGACGAAAAAAATGTTCAATATGCTGATGGGTAAAGGTGAGTCTGCGCAGCGACGCAGTTGGCTCGAAGACAAAGGTAATTTAGCGGAAGTGGATGTGTAATGAGTGATCAAGACCAGACGGACCTGTTTGAAGCAGCGCCTCCCGAAGACGAAACCATCACCCTGGGTTTGTATGCCGAGCAGGCGTATCTGGACTATGCGGTATCGGTCGTGCGCGGACGTGCCTTGCCCGACGTGGGCGACGGACAAAAGCCCGTACAGCGACGCATTCTGTATTCCATGAGCGAAATGGGCCTGCGCGCCGGCGCCAAGCCGGTCAAGTCGGCCAGGGTTGTTGGCGATGTGCTGGGCAAGTTTCACCCACACGGCGACCAGGCTGCATATGATGCATTGGTGCGGATGGCCCAGGATTTCACCTTGCGCTATCCGCTGATTGACGGCCAGGGCAATTTTGGCTCGCGTGACGGCGATGGCGCTGCAGCCATGCGATATACCGAAGCGCGTCTGACGCCCATTGCCGATGTGCTGCTGGGTGAAATTGACGAGGGCACGGTGGATTTCGTTCCCAATTACGATGGCAGCCAGCAGGAGCCGCAGATGCTGCCTGCGCGCCTGCCTGTCATGCTGCTCAATGGCGCCTCGGGTATTGCTGTCGGAATGGCAACAGAAATTCCTTCGCACAATCTGCAGGAAGTGGCGGCTGCAACCCTGGGTTTGCTGCGTCATCCGCGCATGAGCGATGAAGAGCTGTATACGCTGATCCCCGGCCCGGATTTTCCCGGCGGGGCCCAGATCATTACGCCAGCCAGCGATATTGCCGCTATCTATTCGTCAGGTCGTGGCTCGCTCAAGGCGCGGGCGCGCTGGGAATTTGAAGAAATGGCACGTGGCCAGTGGCAACTGGTTGTCACGGAACTGCCGCCCAATACCTCGGGCCAGAAAGTGCTGGAGGAAATTGAGGAGATCACCAATCCCAAGGTGCGAACAGGCAAGAAAGCGCTGACACCCGATCAGCAGGCAAACAAATCTGCCATGCTGGGCATGCTTGATGCCGTGCGCGACGAGTCCGGACGGGAAGCTGCGGTGCGATTGGTTTTCGAGCCAAAGTCCTCGCGCATTGACCGCAACGAATTTGTCAACCTGCTGCTGGCGCAGACCAGCATGGAAGGCACGGTATCGGTCAATCTGGTCTGCATCGGCATTGACGGTCGTCCAAGGCAACGCAATTTGCGTACCGTGCTTGAAGAGTGGCTGCAGTTTCGCACCCAGACGGTCACGCGCCGTACGCGACACCGTCTGGATAAGGTCATCGATCGCATCCATGTGCTGGAAGGCCGCATGCTGGTGTATCTGAACGTGGATGAAGTGATCCAGACCATACGCGAGTCCGACGAACCGCGCGCGGCTCTGATGGAGCGCTTCTCGCTGACGGAAAGACAGGCCGAAGACATTCTTGAAATGCGGCTGCGCCAGTTGGCAAAACTCGAAGGGTTCAAGATTGAACAGGAACTCAATGACAAGCGTGATGAAGAGAAGAAACTGCAGGAGCTGCTGGACAATCCGTCTGCGCTCAAGCGGATGATCGGCAAGGAAATTGAAGCCGATGCGAAAAAATATGGCGACCCGCGCCGCACAATCATCCAGGAGGCCGAAAGGGCTGTACTGGAAACGCGTATCGTGCAGGAACCGGTTACCGTCATCGTGTCGGAAAAAGGCTGGTTGCGCTCGCGCCAGGGCCATGGTCACGACCACACGCAGTTTGGCTTCAAGACCGGCGATCGCATGTACGCGGCCTATGAATGTCAGAGTACCGATACCTTGATCGCGCTTGGCAGCAACGGCCGCGTCTATTCCGTAGCGGTATCGACGCTTCCGTCGGCGCGGGGTGATGGTCAGCCCATCACCAGTATGGTTGACCTGGAGCGTGGTACTCAGGTCACCCAGTTTATCGCCGGCGCTGCAGACAGTCGCTGGTTACTCATGCAGAGTAACGGACTGGGCTTTACCGCAAAACTGTCGGATATGATCAGCCGTCAGAAGGCAGGCAAGCAGTTCGTCACTGTCGAGGCCGAGCAGCATTTGCTGCGCCCCATACCGCTGTTCAGTAATAGTACCCACCTGGCGATGTATACCGCCAAGGGGAAAATTCTGATCATTGATCTGGGCGATGTGAAATCGCTTGCCGGCGGCGGCCGGGGAACCCAATTGATGACGCTTGATGCCAACGATAGTCTGGCCCAGATTATTCCCGTGGGCGAGGGCGGCATTCTGGTGTCGGGCATCTATCGCAACAAACAGACCGAGGACACGCTATCGCTGCAGGCACTGGCCGAGTACATTGGCAAACGTGCCCGCAAGGGGCGCCTGTTCGTGGTGCGCATGAAAAACATTACACTGTTGCCGGTCATGGCAGCAAACAAGGAGTAGAGTCGTGGGATATAAAGTGACGGTGCATCCCAGCAACCACCAATTTGAAACGGCAGAAGGGCAGACTATTCTGGATGCCGCGCTCGGTGCGGGTTACGTGCTGCCCTATAGTTGTCGCAGTGGTTCATGCTCCACCTGCAAGGGTAAAGTGATTAGCGGTACATTCGAAGCCGGTCCGGCTCCGGCGCAGATTCTGTCGGCCGAAGATATCAGCGCCGGCTATACGCTGTTCTGTCAGGCGCACGCAACCAGCGATATGGATATCGAGGTGCGTGAAGTACGGATGGCCAGTGACATTCAAATTCGCAAGATGCCTGCCCGGGTCATGGCGCTGGACAAAAAAGCTGATGATGTGATGATCATGAGCTTGCAGTTGCCTGCCACTGAACCATTCCGATACTATGCCGGACAATATATTGAGTTCATTTTGAAGGACGGCAAACGGCGCAGCTTTTCCATGGCAACTGCACCTAATGGCACGGAACCGGTGGAGCTGCATATCCGTCATCTGCCCGGAGGTGTGTTCACAGACCATGTTTTTGGTGCCGGTGCAACGCAAATGAAGGTACGTGAAATTTTGCGGGTTGAAGGCCCGCTGGGTTCGTTCTTTTTGCGCGACGACAGCGATAAGCCGATTATTTTCCTGGCCAGTGGTACCGGGTTTGCGCCCATCAAGGCGATGATGGAGCATATTATTGCCAAAGGCATCAGCCGTCCGGTCACGCTCTACTGGGGCGGGCGCCGCCCGCAGGATCTGTACATGAATGATCTGGCCCAGCAGTGGGTGCGCGATCTGCCGTTTTTCACCTATGTGCCCGTCATCTCGGACGCAACCCCGGAAGACGCCTGGACAGGCCGCACTGGCTTTGTGCACAAGGCTGTCATCCAGGATCATCCCGACCTGTCAGGCCATCAGGTATATGCGTGTGGTGCGCCGATCGTGGTCAATAGTGCGCGCACGGAATATACCGGTCTGTGCGGTTTGCCGGAAGAGGAGTTCTTTGCCGACTCATTTACATCGGAAGCGGACGCCATTCATAACTGATGCAGCACGTGGTAGTGATCTGAAGCCGGTGTGTCGCAGCGACGCACCGGCTTTTGTTCATCTGGCCATATCAGTGTGTACATCTGGCCATATATCAGTGTGTACATCTGGGCAAACGCATCGCGCAGCATATCCAAGCGGCTCATATTCTGTGTGCCGTGGCCGACAGAGGTCAGGAAGCGACACATTACTTTGACATTTGCAGTGCTGACACGCGCAATCGTCGAAAGTCATCTTATAATAACGGGTTACCAAATTTTTCTTCCATTTCTTACAATGAAAGTCGCTGACATCCGCCAGAAATTCCTGCACTTTTTTGAATCGAAGGGCCACACCATTGTGCCGTCTTCTTCATTGGTGCCGGGAAACGACCCCACTTTGCTGTTCACCAACTCCGGTATGGTGCAGTTCAAGGATGTATTCACCGGCAAGGAGGCGCGGCCATATTCGCGTGCCACCACCTCGCAGCGTTGCCTGCGTGCCGGCGGCAAGCACAATGACCTGGAAAATGTCGGCTATACCGCCAGGCACCATACGTTTTTCGAAATGCTGGGCAACTTCAGCTTTGGCGATTATTTCAAGCAGGATGCCATCCGCTACGCCTGGGAATTGCTGACCACCGTCTATGGCCTGCCGGCCGAGAAACTGTGGGTAACGGTCTATCAGGAAGACGATGAAGCCTATGATATCTGGCTCAAGGAAATCGGCGTGCCGGCAGAACGCATTATCCGTATCGGCGACAACAAGGGCGCACGCTACGCGTCCGACAATTTCTGGCAAATGGCAGATACCGGCCCTTGCGGTCCGTGTTCGGAGATTTTCTATGACCACGGGCCCGACGTCTGGGGCGGCCCGCCGGGATCACCCGAAGAGGACGGCGACCGTTATATCGAGGTGTGGAACCTGGTGTTCATGCAGTTCGAGCGCGACCAGCAGGGCAATATGACGCCGCTGCCGCGCCCCTGTGTTGATACCGGCATGGGGCTGGAGCGCATCGCTGCGGTGTTGCAGCACGTTCATTCCAATTACGAAATCGATCTTTTCCAAAGCCTGATCAAGGCCGCAGCACGTGAGACCGGCACCAGCGACCTGTCCAACAATTCGCTCAAGGTCATTGCCGACCATATTCGTGCGTGCAGTTTTATGATTGTAGACGGCGTCATCCCCGGGAATGTTGGTCGCGGCTATGTGTTGCGCCGTATTGTTCGCCGCGCCCTGCGCCACGGCCATCAGTTGGGCAAGACAACACCGTTTTTCCATCAACTGGTGACTGATCTGGTCGAACAGATGGGGCAGGCCTACCCTGAATTGGCCAAATCGGCTGAGCGCGTGGCTTCCGTGATCCGTCAGGAAGAAGTGCGCTTTCAGGAAACCCTGGTCAACGGGATGCGCATCCTGAATGACGAGCTGGCTGCCCTGGACAAGGATGGCGTACTTGATGGCCAGACAGCCTTCCGTTTGTACGACACCTTCGGTTTCCCATTCGATCTGACCGCCGACGTGTGCCGTGAGCGCGGTTTTGGCGTTGATCAGGCGGGTTACGATGAAGCCATGGCGCGTCAGAAGGCCCAGGCCAAAGCCAGCGGCAAGTTCAAGATGGCGGCGAACCTGCAGTACGAGGGCGCGCAAACCCGCTTCGAAGGGTATGAGCATTTGCAAACCACCGCAACCGTACAGGCGCTCTATGTAGACGGCACGATGGTCGATGCCGTACAGGAAGGTCAGGATGCCATTGTTGTGCTGGACAATACGCCGTTTTATGCGGAATCCGGCGGTCAGGTTGGCGACAGCGGGGTTCTTACCGGTTTTGGTTCGGCTTTTGATGTTGCAGATACACAAAAAATCCAGGCCAATGTATTTGGCCATCACGGTACGGTAAGCCTGGGCAGTCTCAAGGTTGGCGACCAGGTTCAGGCTCAGGTGGACGCCGACAGGCGTGCTGCCACTGTACGCAACCACTCGGCCACGCACTTGTTGCATAAGGCGCTCAAGCAAGTGCTGGGCGAGCATGTGCAGCAGCGAGGTTCGCTGGTTGATCCCGATAAGACCCGCTTTGACTTTTCCCACGGCTCACCGGTGACTGCCGCGCAGATCCGGGATGTGGAAGCGATAGTGAATAACGAGGTGCTGGCCAATAATGACGTGGCTGCGCGCGTGATGTCCTTTGATGAGGCAGTGGCGGACGGGGCCATGGCGCTGTTCGGCGAAAAATATGGCGACAGCGTAAGAGTTCTGGATATCGGATTTTCCCGCGAACTGTGCGGCGGCACGCACGTAGCGCGCACCGGAGATATTGGCCTGTTCAAAATCGTATCCGAGAGTGGTGTGGGTGAGGGCGTGCGGCGTGTGGAGGCCATCACCGGTCACAACGCTTTTGGCTGGGTACAGAACCTTAATGCTTCGGTTCAGCAGGCCGCTGCCATCCTCAAGAGCAATCCTGCTGATCTGGTGGAAAGAACCCGGTTGCAGCAGGAACAGCTGCGTGCGGTGGAAAAGGAAATGGATCGCCTCAAGGCCAAGCTGGCGGCAGCCTCCAGTGCCGATTTGTCGTCCCAGGCCGTGCAGGTCAAGGGAGTGCAGCTATTGGCCCTGGTCATTCCAAATGCCGATCCGAAGTCACTGCGCGGTCTCATTGATAATCTGAAGAACACCCTCAAAAGCGCCATTGTGCTGCTGGCCACTGAAAGCGATGGTAAAGTCAGCGTAGCTGCCGGTGTCACGCAGGATCTGACCGGAAAAGTGAAGGCAGGGGATCTGGTATCCCATGTGTCTGCACAAATCGGCGGTAAAGGTGGCGGTCGGCCCGATATGGCCATGGGCGGCGGCACCGATGCTGCGGCTTTGCCGGGTGCCGTGGCTGGCGTTCGGCAATGGGTGGAATCGCGGCTGTAAACAGGCGCAGAGGATCCGGCGGCGTCCGCGCCCTGTAATCATTTGCAGGGTGGGAGCTGGCTAATCTTAGGAAAATAGCTATGTCAGAAGATGTTGCATTTGTTCAGGTGGTTGATGCGTCGGGATTGACTTGCCCGCTGCCGATCTTGCGTGCAAAAAAGGCGCTGGCGACCATACAAAGCGGCGAGGTGCTGAAAATCATTACGACAGATCGCAATGCGATTCGTGATTTTCAGGCGTTTTCCAAGCAGACGCACAACCCGCTTTTGTCTCAGGAAGAAACTGAGACGGGTGCCGTTCATTACCTACAGAGACGCTAAGTCTGTTGTTTTAATTCGGTTTTTCAGATCAATTCGCGGAATTTTCTTGGCAGGTGGTGGCAATTGGTGCTATCATCTTCTGTTTTAAGAATTCCTGAACTCATTCACAAAGGTCTACCTATGGTGGTTATTCGTCTTGCCCGCGGTGGCTCAAAAAAACGTCCGTTCTATAATCTGGTTGCTGCCGATTCGCGCAACCGTCGTGACGGTCGTTTCATTGAGCGCGTCGGCTTTTACAATCCTGTAGCCAAAGAAGGCACAGAAGCCCTGCGCATCGCATCTGATCGCGTTACATACTGGGTTGATAACGGCGCTCAGCTGTCTCCTGCTGTTGCTCGTCTGGTCAAAGAATACTCGGCAAAAGTAGCCAACGCTTAAATTCAAAGCGTTCAAAGCAGCTTTATTCAAAAGCGGATTTTGCTTAAGGTTTGCTTCTGAATCAAGCGTCGGCGTTACTTGCGCCTGTATCAAACGGGTAAAAGTACTGGCTCTGGCCCTGGCTTCATGCCGGGGCTTTGCCATTTACGCCGTCGCTATTGGACAAGCCGGTTTAAAGTAAAATAAACCGTTCGAAAGACTGGCTAACAGACCGTTCAATGGCTTGTCCGTCGGATCGTGTATTGGATCGTCCAGTGGAGCGTCCAATAAACTGGCCTGATGCTCGCAGTTGTGGCTGAAGTCAGTCTGCGAACGCCTCTGGCGTCCTTTTTTGTGGCGCCCCTTTTTTGTTTTATCATCATTTGAATTTTCATTGCCTGGAGCTGGAATGAGCACGCTACCCGAGGATCTGGTCGAGCTTGGCCGTATTGTGTCTGCCTACGGCGTCAAGGGGATGGTAAAAATCCAGCCCTATTCGGACGACCGCAGCGCGCTGCTGGATATTGAGCAGTGGTGGCTGGCGCGTGTATCGCCGCGCGATGGCGCGCTGTTGTCCGCCCATACGCCTATTGGCGTGCAGCGGGTGCGGGAGCAGGGCGCCGATCTGGTAGCGGCCCTGGAGGGTGTTACTGATCGCGATCAGGCTGAGGCCATGAAAGGCACATCCATTTTTGCTTCGCGCAGCCTTTTTCCTTCGGCGCCAGACGATGAATATTACTGGGTCGATCTGATCGGCAGCCGGGTTTATCTTGAAGATGACGGCCAGCTTGCAGGTATTGTCCTGGAGGTGATGGACAATGGCGCGCATGGCGTGCTGCGGGTTGCCCGGCATCAGGCCGACGCGCAAGGCGAGCCGGCACCGCTTCTTGACGCCAAAGGGCGCGTCCAGGAATGGCTGGTGCCGTTTGTCAGCGAACACGTGCCGCAGGTGGATGTAGCCGCTCGCCGCATCGTTACCCGCTTCCCACTGGATTTCTGATGCGGTTTGATGTGATTACCCTGTTTCCTGAGTTGTTCACTGCAGTGAGCGATTCGGGTGTTACGGGCAGGGCGCATCGGCAGGGCATATGGTCGCTCAATACCTGGAACCCCAGAAACTACACCACAGACGTGCACCATACGGTCGATGATCGCCCCTATGGCGGCGGGCCGGGTATGGTTATGCTCAGCCAGCCGCTCGAGCATGCATTGATGGCGGCACGCTCGCATCAGCAGGCTCAGGGCGTATCGTCTTTGCCTGTCATTTTGATGAGCCCCGTGGGGCGTCGTTTTGACCAGGAGGTGGCCCAGTCGCTCGCGGCTACGCCGGGTGCGATTCTGCTTTGTGGCCGCTACGAAGGCATTGACCAGCGCTTTATAGACCAATATGTAGATGACGAGCTGTCTTTGGGGGATTTTGTGCTCTCAGGTGGAGAAATTGCCGCCATGGCAATCATGGATGCTGTAGTCAGGTTGCTGCCCGACGTGCTGCATACGGCTGATTCGGCAATCCAGGACTCTTTTCAGCCGTCATTGTCCGGCCTGCTGGACAGTCCTCACTACACACGCCCGGAGCTGTTTAATGGCGTCCCGGTACCGCCGGTGCTGTCCTCGGGTCACCACAAAAATATTGCGCGCTTCAGGCGCGAGGCCTCGCTCGCACTCACCGCTCACCGTCGCCCGGATCTGATCGCTGCGGCCCGGCAAAAGGGCTGGCTGACGAGCGAAGATGAGGCATTTTTGCGAACGCTGCAATCCGGCATATAGCCGACAGTCATGCTAAGGGCAGGGTTTTTGTCGCTTCGGGTCCTTGCCTGTATTACTATTGCTTAGTCAACTACTTTTCCGTGCAGATCGGTGCGGCCAAGCCATGTGCTGTTCAATTGCGTCGCCTGCCGGGCGCGCAGCGTGCTGATCCTCTGCGTTTATACCTTCAGGCCCGTTAAAGGCGCCTGCTGTCAGAATTTTGCGAGGCCGTTGTGATTCCATTTTCAGTATTAGATTTATCTCCCGTCAATGAAGGCGAAACTACCCGCGAAGCATTGCACCATTCCCTGAGTCTGGCGCAGGCCGCTGAAAAGCTGGGCTATCGCCGGTTCTGGATGGCCGAGCATCATAATATGCCGGGGATTGCCAGCGCGGCGACTTCGGTTGCGCTCGGATTTATTGCGGGCGGCACGCAATCGATCCGGGTTGGATCGGGCGGTGTGATGCTGCCGAATCATTCGCCGCTGGTGATTGCCGAGCAATTTGGCACGCTGGCCTCGCTCTATCCTGATCGTATCGATCTGGGACTTGGGCGTGCGCCGGGTACGGATATGACAACGGCCCGGGCATTGCGGCGCGACATCCATGCTGCCGCAGAGCGATTTCCTGAAGATGTTCAGGAATTGCAGGCCTATTTTGAAGACGCGCGGCCCGGACAGGCTGTGCGGGCGGTGCCGGGTACCGGATTGCGGGTTCCCTTATGGCTGCTGGGCTCCAGTTTGTACAGTGCCCAGCTGGCGGCGCACCTGGGTTTGCCCTTTGCATTTGCATCGCATTTTGCTCCTACCGATCTGATGCCTGCACTGTCGGTCTATCGGACTATGTTTCAGCCGTCTGCCTATCTGGAAAAACCATATGCGGTGGCCTGTATCAACGTCATTGCCGCCGATACCGACGAAGAGGCCCGGTTTCACTATACTTCCATGCAACTGGCGTCGGTGCAGCTGTTCCGGGGCAAGCCAGGCAAAATGCCGCCACCGGTAGATAATATCGATGCGCTGGTCACACCCATGGAAAAGGCCGGTGTCGAGCAGAAACTGGCTTATTCCATGGTTGGATCGCCCGCCACTGTACAGCATGGCATAGAGCGCTTTATTGAGGCTACCGGTGTCAATGAGCTGATGATCACCTCGCGCATTTATGACGTACAGGCCAGGCTCACGTCCCTGGCATTGACGGCGCCCATATTCAATCCGAATCTCAACGTAAACGCCTGAATGTAGCGCACCCGGCGTTGCCCAGTATGGGCGGCATCGGCTATTTGTGTGCATTGCAACAACGTTTTTCACCAACGCACTGCTTTGGTGCAGCAATTGCGTTAAAGTTGTGCTGTGCACTAAATATTTGGCTTTTGGCTATTTTCACTTGAATTTAAAGCGTGTATGATTTAAGTATCGTCGTGCGGTTCGATTCATGGGTCTTAGCATCTTGATTTTTAAGAAAAAATCTCTATATAACTCGTATTGAAACGTAAATAACTCTTGCCTTTCTTAGGGTTTTCCATCACACTATATGGCTATGGTCACTAAAGTTCTTTTTGTATGCATGGGCAATATTTGTCGCTCTCCCGCTGCGGAGGGGGTCTTTCGTCGCCTTGTCGAAGAGGCAGGCTTGCAAGACTCCATCACGACAGATTCGGCCGGAACTCAGGACTACCATATTGGTGATCCTCCGGACGGTCGCGCCCAATTGGTGTCGAGAAAGCGCGGCTACGATATTTCCCAATGCCGCGCCCGGCAGGTCACTCCCAATGATTTCAAGGAGTTTGATCTGATTCTTGCAATGGATTGGGATAATCTGTCGTATCTGCAGCAAATTTGTCCGAAGCCACAACAGCACAAGCTGATGCTGCTTATGCGATTTGCCAACGACTACGAAGAGGCAACGGTGCCGGATCCCTATTACGGTGGTCTGGACAGCTTCACGCGCATGCTCGACTATCTCGAAGACGCCTGTCAGGGCGTGTTCGAGATCATCAGTAAACGCGTCAAGCAATATCAGGCGGCCTGAGGCGGCTACGGCCCAAACTAAAGCACTAATACTAGGCGCTCAAGAAGCTGTCATGTGCATGGCACTTGGCGCCGCCGGACCGGGAAGGGTAACCTGCCATCGGTCCAGGGGATAGCAGGCAATCTGTCATCCCCTGTTTTATGCCCGGTTACTCATCGACGGGAAAAACAGTTTCAACCTGTTGTCCTTCTGTCTATTGACTCCCCCAGCCGGCATTTCCCTCTCGTAAGGGCATTTCGCAACACCTTTTTATTGCATCGCATTAATCCCTAGTAATTTACTAGGGATTTTGCTATACTTGACTAAATTACTAGGTTTATTGGCAAAGGATTCGCTATGCGTCTTACTACAAAAGGTCGTTTTGCTGTTACCGCCATGATTGATCTCGCCCTGCGTCAGAATGGCGGGCCTATTACCCTTGCGGCAATCAGCCAGCGGCAGAACATTTCCCTGTCCTATCTGGAACAGTTGTTCGGCAAGCTGCGTCGTCACGAACTGGTCGACAGTGTGCGCGGACCCGGCGGGGGTTACACCCTGGCCAAGTTCGCTCGTGAAATCACCATTGCAGACATTATTTTCGCGGTTGACGAGCCCATTGATGCCACCAGCTGTGGCAGCAAGACAGACTGTTCCACCGGCAAGAACGGGTCGCTCAGCGGCAAATGTATGACGCACGACCTGTGGACCCGGCTAAATCGTACTGTTGTGGATTATCTGGACTCGGTTTCCTTGCAGGATCTGGTCGATCAGCAGCGCATGCGCCAGCTTGAGCACCAGACCGATTCCCCGGTTGTACAAATGAAAAAGACACCTGATGCCCTGGCATCTGTTATCGCTTAATCAGTGGAGTATAGAATGCTTAAATTACCCGTTTATCTGGACTATTCAGCGACCACCCCGGTAGATCCTGAGGTAGTTGAGAAAATGGTGCCATGGCTTTATGAAGAGTTTGGCAACCCTGCCTCGCGCAGTCACTCTTTTGGCTGGACAGCCGAAGAGGCCGTTGAAACCGCCAGAAAGCAGGTGGCTGATCTGGTCAATGCCGATCCACGTGAAATCGTATGGACCTCTGGCGCAACCGAATCAAATAACCTGGCAATCAAGGGCGCTGCCAATTTCTACAAAGAACGCGGCAAGCATCTGATTACGGTGAAAACCGAGCACAAGGCCGTGCTCGATACAATGCGGGAACTGGAGCGCCAGGGATTTGAAGTGACCTACCTGAACGTTCAGGACAACGGTCTTATCGATATGGACGTTCTGAAGGCGGCCATTCGTCCCGATACCATATTGATTTCAGTCATGTTCGTGAATAACGAAATCGGCGTCATCCAGGATATTCCAGCCATTGGCGAGCTATGCCGCGAAAAAGGCATCATTTTCCACGTGGATGCAGCCCAGGCCACCGGCAAGGTGGATATTGATCTGGCCACGCTGAAAGTGGACCTGATGTCCTTTTCAGCGCACAAAACAAACGGCCCCAAAGGTATCGGCGCCCTGTACATTCGCCGCAAACCGCGCATTCGTATTGAAGCGCAAATCCATGGTGGCGGTCATGAACGAGGATTCCGTTCCGGCACGCTCGCGACCCACCAGATCGTGGGTATGGGCGAAGCGTTCCGCCTGGCCAAGGAAAAAGGCCATACCGAAAACGAACGCATCCGCGCGCTGCGCGATCGCTTGTGGAACGGGCTGTCCACGATCGAAGAAGTGTATCTGAACGGCGATATGGAAAAACGCGTGCCGCATAATCTGAACGTCAGTTTCAATTACGTGGAAGGTGAGTCGCTCATCATGGCAATCAAGGAACTGGCCGTATCCAGTGGTTCTGCCTGTACCTCTGCCAGCCTTGAGCCATCTTATGTATTGCGTGCGCTGGGCCGCAATGACGAACTGGCACATAGTTCCATCCGGTTTACTATCGGCCGCTTCACAACCGAAGAAGAAGTCGATTACGCTGTCGAACTCATCAAGTCCCGGGTCGACAAACTGCGCGATATGTCTCCCTTGTGGGAAATGGCCAAGGAAGGCATCGATCTGAACAGTGTTCAGTGGGCAGCGCATTAACAGTTTCAGGAGAAATTATCATGGCATACAGCAATAAAGTTCTTGATCACTATGAAAATCCTCGTAACGTAGGCTCGTTCGAGAAAGGCGATGAGTCTATCGGTACCGGCATGGTTGGCGCTCCGGCCTGTGGCGATGTAATGAAGCTGCAGATCAAAGTCAACAAAGAGGGTGTGATTGAAGACGCACGCTTCAAAACCTATGGCTGTGGCTCTGCCATTGCCTCCAGCTCGCTGGTTACCGAATGGGTAAAAGGCAAGACGCTGGATCAGGCGCTGGATATTCGCAATAAGCAAATTGCCGAAGAACTGGCACTGCCACCGGTGAAAATTCACTGCTCTATTCTGGCTGAAGACGCCATCAAGGCAGCAGTTCAGGATTACAAAGACAAACATACAGGTTAAGCACAATGGCAATTACCTTATCTCCGAAAGCGGCGCAGCACATAGAACGCTACCTCCAAAAGCGTGGTAAGGGGATTGGTCTGCGCCTGGGTGTGCGCACTACCGGCTGTTCCGGTATGGCGTACAAACTTGAATATGTTGACGAACCGGATACGGCTGACGAAGTATTTGAAAGCCACGGCGTGAAGGTCTTCGTAGATGCGAAAAGCCTGCCCTACATCGACGGTACCGAGCTTGATTATGCCCGTGAGGGATTGAATGAAGGATTTAAATTCACCAATCCCAATGAAAAAGCAGCCTGCGGCTGCGGCGAATCATTTACGGTGTAAACGTGACAGAGCAGGCAGCATCACATTTCTCGTTATTCGGTTTACCTGAGCAGTTCGCCTTGTCATTGCCCGACCTGGAACAGACATGGAAAACCGTGTCTGCCAGGGTGCATCCCGACCGTTACTCCACAGCTTCGGCTGCCGAGAAACGGGTTGCCATGCAATGGTCATCGCGCATCAATGAAGCCTATCAGGTCCTCAAGAATCCGCTGGCGCGGGCACGCTATTTGTGTGAACGGGCAGGGGCTGATATTGGCGCCGAAAACAATACGGCCATGGCCCCGCAATTTCTGATGGCTCAAATGGAGTGGCACGAAGCGCTGGACGAATTGCGTGACCAGCCTGACGCACAGCGCGTGCGCGAGTTTTTACACACGCTGGAGCAGGCCGAGACCGACTTGTATGCACAGTTGCATACGCTACTTGATGTCCAGAAGGACATTGCTGCGGCAACCGCAAAAGTGCGCGAAGGCATGTTCATTTCGAAAATCCATCAGGACGCCAAAGCGTTGCTGCGTCAACCTAAATAGAATTTTCAAAGCATGGCACTCTTACAGATTTCCGAACCCGGAGACTCTCCGGTCCCTCATCAGCGTCGTTTTGCTGTTGGTATTGATCTGGGTACGACCCACTCGCTGGTTGCCGCAGTGCGTAACAGCATTCCCGAAGTCCTGGCCGACGAGAACGGCAAGGAACTGTTGCCTTCTGTTGTGCGTTACCTGGATGGCCAGGGTGTGGAAATTGGCTACCCGGCCGTTCGCAAGCAAAATACCGATCCGTTGAACACGCTGGTCTCCGTCAAACGGCTTATGGGCCGTTCCTATGACGAAGCGATCGGCATGAAATTGCCCTATGAGTTTTCACCAGGCGAGGGTACAGTGCGCATTCGCACCCGCCAGGGTGACAAAACACCGGTAGATGTGTCGGCACAGATCCTGGCCAAGTTGCGTCAGCGTGCTGAAGATGTGCTGGGCGACGATCTGGTGGGCGCGGTCATTACCGTGCCTGCCTATTTTGACGATACCCAGCGTCAGGCAACCCGCGATGCCGCGCGCGTGGCTGGTCTGAACGTACTGCGCCTGCTGAACGAACCGACAGCGGCAGCGATTGCCTATGGCCTGGATAATGCCTCTGAAGGGGTGTTCGCTGTGTACGACCTGGGCGGCGGCACATTCGATATCTCTATTTTGCGCCTGAGCAAAGGCGTGTTTGAAGTGGTTGCTACCGGCGGCGATACGCAACTGGGTGGCGACGATTTTGACGAAGTCATTGTGGCCGATATCATGAAGCACCACAGCCAGGAGCAACTGACTGTGGCGGATCGCCGGCTTTTGCTGAGCCGTGCGCGTCAGATGCGGGAAAAACTTTCTGGTGCCAGCAAGGCGGCCTTTGAGGTGTCCTTGTCCAATGGCCTGAATATTGACCAGATGTTTCCGCAAAACCATTTCGAAAACATCAGCCGTCACCTGATTACGCGGACGCTGACGCTGGTTGACGACGTGCTGCATAGCGCCGGATTGACCCTGCAACAGATCGATGGCGTGGTGCTGGTTGGCGGTGCGACCCGTATGCCAGTCGTGCGCAACCGCGTGCGCGAATATTTCGATCAGCAACCATTGACCGATCTGGATCCGGACAAAGTCGTGGCGCTGGGCGCAGCGCGTCAGGCACACTTGCTGGCCGGCAATCGCGCCCCTGGCGAAGACTGGCTGCTGCTGGACGTGACGCCGCTGTCGCTGGGCCTGGAAACCATGGGTGGCCTGGTTGAGAAAATCATTCCACGCAACAGCACTATTCCGGTAGCCCGGGCTCAGGAATTTACGACCTACAAAGACGGCCAGACCGCCATGAGCATCCATGTGCTGCAGGGCGAACGCGACCTGGTCACCGACTGTCGTTCGCTGGCACGTTTTGAACTGCGTGACATCCCGCCGATGGTGGCCGGTGCAGCGCGTATCCGCGTGACTTTCCAGGTGGATGCCGATGGACTGCTCAGTGTCACCGCCGCCGAACAAAGTACCGGCAAAGAAGCGCAGATTACCGTCAAACCTTCTTATGGTTTGACCGACGAACAGATTACCGCCATGTTGCAGGAAAGCATGCAGAACGCCGGCGAAGATTCAGCGCAACGTATGCTGCGCGAACAGCAGGTAGATGCACGCCAGTTGATCGATTCCGTCAAGGCTGCCATGGAAAAAGACCGTGACCTGTTGAGTGAAGAGGAAATTCGCGACATTACCGAGCAGATTGAATCGCTATCGGGTCTATCCGATACCGATGATATTGTCGACTGGCGTGACGCCACTGACCGGCTGGCCAAGGCCACCGAAGATTTCGCTGCTCGTCGCATGGACAGAAGCATTCGCGACGCGCTCGCAGGCAAATCGCTTAACGATATCGCTTAACGATCTCATAACGGACCCAAGTTTATGCCCAAGATTACCGTATTACCGCATCCCGACGTCTGCCCGGAAGGCGCCGTCATTAACGATGCACCAGAAGGCACATCCATTTGCAGGATTCTGCTGGACAATCATATTGAGATAGAACACGCTTGCGAACTGTCCTGTGCCTGCACCACCTGCCACGTCGTGATCAAGGAAGGTTTCAATTCTATGGAAGAAGCCAGTGATGACGAGGAAGACTTGCTCGATAAGGCCTGGGGGCTGACCCCGGTATCGCGATTGTCATGCCAGGCCTTGGTGGCCGATAAGGATCTGGTTGTGGAAATTCCTAAGTACACCATTAATCATGCCAAAGAAAACCACTGACAGGTAGCTGCTAGCTGCCGTGCCTGCAGACCAGGAACGCCCCTGAATCCATTGGTGATTTATCAGGGGCGTTTTTTATTCCGGACGCGCTTTTCGGTGCCTTGGCACGGGTTGTTTGCCTATGTGCCTGTTTAAGGTCATTGAAGGCCGTTCGCAGTGTATCGACTCTTGGTCCTGGTAATCTCATGACCTGACTGGCAAGGTCAGTTGTGTGGCTGATGATTGCTGATTACTCCAACAGGCTGAGTATGCCAAAAGCCGCTTGCTTTAAAAAAGCTGGGGTAAATGACACCAAGCAAGCCCGTAACCATTGTAGGAGGAACTGCCTGTGGATGCGGGCGGACTGGCGGTGTAGCGTTGACCAGTGCCCGGCAAATGACCAGCAGCAGCAATACAAACATGGTCCAGGTCTTAAAACCCATGGGGTGCCTCTGACCCGGGTTTAGTCATTATCCTGTTAGGTGGGTTCGGACTCATATAATCGTCTTTTCTCTCAAGCGAGCTGTAAAGGAAGTGCCTGTCTTGTGGGGGCAGGGCCACATGCAGCGTTTGATTAAAAATCCTGAAACAGGCTGCTGCCTGCGTTGACGACATCATTGTGGCGCCGCAGATGCAAGCCGAAATGAATACGCAGCAAGGGCACAAGTATGACGCATGTGATCCGAAATCGAATTGATATGGATCAAGAAAAAGACGATAGCCGGTAAAAATTCATATACAGTCGGCCCCGTTGCCGGACGGACAAGACAGCCAACGGGTGCCGGCGCTATTAAACGCTGGGTAGCACCATATAGCACTGCCCTGGACGACGGCCAGTACTGCTTCTGGCCAACTCGTATCGATTTTACGAGAGAAAACCGGCTTGTCATAGAACGCTTCTGCAGGGACGTTGCTCCTTGCCCGGGTGTTGGGAAACCCGGCTTAGTCCCCGGTTACGCAATCCGATTGCGGATAATGACCCCATCCAGTGCCAGTACCCCTTGCCTTTCAGGTAAGGCAAGAATCGGATTGATATCGATTGACTCTATTTGATCGCGCTGATCATAGGCCAGTCGGGAGAGGGCTACCAGTGTGTCGGCAAGTGCCGGAATATCTGCCGGGCCCCGGCCTCTGGCGCCAGAAAGCAGCGCTGTGGCGCGAATTTCGTGAATCATCGACAGGGCCTCGTCACGGCCAAATGGCGCCAGGCGAAAGCTCACATCTTTGAGTATTTCTACAAAAATTCCTCCCAGGCCGAACATGACGACGGGGCCGAAAACGGGGTCACGATGCACGCCCATAATGCACTCGACGCCTCCATTGCACATGGGTGCAACCAGTACGCCGTCAATTTTCGCCTGCGGCATTTGAGATTGCACAGACGACAATATGTCATCGTAAGCGTGTAAGACTGCCTGTTCGCCGCAAATGCCAAGCTTGACGCCGCCTACATCACTTTTGTGCAGGATGTCGGCTGATACAATTTTCATCACAGCCGGACTATTCCACTGGCGGGCAATGGTTTGTGCTTCAGACGCTGAGTTTGCAACGGCAAACGGGGTTACAGGAATGCCCGCCTTTTTCAGCACCGACAGTGAGTCAGCCTCGTTCAACGCACCCGAGCCTTCAGGCAGGCTCACATGAGGTCGCTCGTCATTTTGCCCGGGGGTCATTGCCGGCCGGTGAAGCATGATTCTGGAAAGGGTGCGGATTGCCACGCTTGGATCAGCAAACACCATTGCGCCGTTTGTCTGCAGTACATTTTTTCGTTCAGCGGGCAGCAGCGCGCTGATCGTAAGCGGGATGTGTGGGTGCTCGGCGTGAAGGACATGAACCAGCTCTTGCAAATAAGGCCACAGTGTTTCCGACGATCCGGCTGCAGCCAGAAAAATGGCAAGGGCGCCATAGTTACCGGTGCCAAGCAGATCGCGGCTGGTATCCAGAAGGATAGACAGATCGGTCAAGGCATGGCCCGTTACATCAACAGGATTATTCGCGCCCGCAAACGGAATACGGGCCAGTAACCTGGCTTTGACTTCTTCGGGTGGCGCTGGCAGGCTCAGTCTGTTTTCATCTGCTTCATCGGCCATCAACGCGCCGACACCGCCAGATATGGAAATAATGGCCAGGTTCTGATTGGCCGGGCGGCCAGGCCATTTGCTGAGCGCCTGACCGATATTGAAAAATTCGTCAATGGTGTAGGCCCGGATCACGCCGTATTGTTTGAACAGCGCGTCATATACGACATCGTCACCGGCCAGGGCAGCGGTATGCGAGGCGGCTGCCTGTGCTCCCGAGTGTGTCCTGCCGATTTTTGTCACGACCACGGGTTTGCCGGCAAGATTAGCCGCCGATAGCGCCCGCTTTAACTTGTCGCCATCTTTGCAACCTTCGATATAGGCCATGATGATGCTGGTATCGGGATCGTCGACCAGCCATTGGATGCAGTCGGCGACATCAAGATCGCTTTCGTTTCCGGTACTGATCCAGAATGACAGGCCGAGATGGCGCTCGCGCGCCAGGCAATAGGCATACGCGCCGAAAGCGCCACTTTGCGTGACCATGCCGACGTCGCCCGCAGGCAGCCGGCCATTGAACGGAGCAGGGGAGAACGTTGCATAGGTGTTTTGACGGACATTGATAAAACCAAGGCAGTTGGGACCCAGCAACCGTATGCGCCTCTCTCGTGCAAAGGCCTGAAGCTGTTGTTGCAATTGAACCCCGGCATCGCCCACCTCGGCAAAGCCGGAAGTAAAGATCACGGCGTTAGCGATCTGCCCGGGTCGGGATTTTTCAAGGGCGGCAAGTACATGGCTGGCGGGAACGGCAATAATGACAAGGTCAATCGCATCTTCGATATCGCCCAGGCTGGCGTGGCAGGGAAGGCCGTAAACCGTATCCTGCCGCGGGTTAACCGGATAGATTTTTCCGGCATATCCGGCCTCAAGCAGAAGCGCAATGGGCACGGCCCCGGATTTTCCTGCGGTATTGGATGCGCCCAGAATTGCAATGCTTTTGGGCGAAAACAGCGTGTTCAGTGTTTGGCTCGTATTCATATTAAGTATATCGTTTAGGGGTTTCACAGCGTCATGTCAATGACATTGCGGCCGGTGCTTTTGCGTTCCAGCATTTGTTTTGTGACTTGTGGCAGGCTGTCCAGTGATATCACCTGGCAGATATCATCCAGATGGTCGGGCCGATAAATCGTAGCCAGCTTGTCCCAGATTGTTCTGCGTAGCGCCATCGGGCCACCCGCGTTGATACCCAGCAGCTTGACTCCCCGCAGAATGAAAGGAAATACGCTGGTATCCAGGCGGGCGCCACCGGCATTGCCAAAGGCGGTGACAATGCCTTCCGGTTTTGTCGTTCGAAGCAGCCAGCCCAGAACCGGGCCACCCACCGAGTCAATGGCGCCGGCCCATTGACCCGAAGCAAGTGGTCCGCTCGGTTCAAGATCGGGAACCTCTATTACTCTGGCCGCGCCAAGCTTTTTGAGATAGTCATGTGCAGCGTGCTTGCCAGTGATTGCGACCGGTTGATAGCCGCAATGATTCAATATGTCAATTGCAATGCTGGCGACGCCGCCTGTCGCTCCGGTGACAGCAACTTCCCCTTGCTCGCGGCTGAGTCCGCATAGTTCCATCCAGTGCAGTGCCAGCGCGGCGGTGTATCCTGCAGCACCAAGGGTCGCGGCCTCGCGCAGGCTGAGTCCGGCAGGCATGGGCAAGACCCAGTCCGATGACACACGCGCATACTGGGCATGCCCGCCGTCATGTTCGACGCCCAGGCCAAAGCCGTGGACAACCACAGGATCTCCTTCTTTCAGTTGCCGGTTCGCAGATGAAACAATGTGTCCGCTCAGATCAATGCCACTGATGCGCGGATAATTCCGGATAATTTTTCCCTGACCGTTTGCGACGAGTGCATCTTTATAGTTCACCCCGGCGAACGCCACTTTAATGAGGGTATCGCCCGGCGAAAGGTCGTCAACCTGCAGTTGCCGGAGATGGCTTTCTGGCGGTTTGCCCGCGCCTGGACTTTCCACACGAAAAGCTGAAAATGAGGTCATGCTGATTTCCTTATCGAATGCTGGACGACTGTAAAATACGCTTTGCCAGAAAGGCCCGATGCAGCTCGTTGGCGCCATCGTAAATGCGAAACGGTCTTGCCTCGCGCCAGATGCACGAGACAACAGTGTCATCCGACACGCCAAGGGCCCCCATCATCTGCACGCACCTGTCGGCAACCCGCCCTACGGCTTCCGATACGAATATCTTTGTCATTGCAGATTCATTTTTTACCGATACTGCCTGATCCATCAGCGTGGCGCACTCTCGGACCATCAGTCGGCTTGCATGCAAGTCAATATGAGAGTCGGCAATCATGGCCTGGATTTGCTGCAGGCCCGATAAGCGGCTACCGAAGGCATCTCTTGTCTGCACATAGTCTTGCGCGATTTCCAGGGCGCGCCTGGCCCGGCCGATAAATCGCATGCAATGCGAAAGACGAGCCGGCTCCAGGCGTAGTTGAATGTGCTTCATCCCCATGCCTATCTGGCCCAGCACGGCATCATCTGGGACATGGCAGTTTTCAAGCAGGATTTGTGCATGCCCGCCAATCTGGTATCCGGTGACGGTCGCGATATCCCGGGTGACACGATAGCCGGGCGTGTTGGCGGGAACGATAAACAGCGTCACGCCTTCGTCGGTTGTGGCAGGCAAAATGGCAAAATCGGCAGCGACGCCGCCACTGATAAATTTCTTATGGCCGTTGATGCGCCACCCGTTTTTATCTCGCGTTGCCTGGGTTTGCAACATATTCGGATCTGAGCCTGCGCCGGGTGCCGGCTCGGTCATGGCAAAACACGCACGCTTTTCTCCGCGAGTCAGCGGTCCGAGGTAAGCCTGCTTTTGTTCTTCGGTGCCAAGCTGCAGCAGGGTGAGCATATTCGGCTGATCGGGCGGCGCGCAATTGAGCGCAAGCGGACCAAGCATGCCACGGCCTGCCTCTTCAAAAATGACGGCGCATTCGCTCCAGTTCAGTCCGAGCCCGCCCCATTCGCGGGGTAACTGCGGGCCGTAGATGCCAGTTGCCCTGGCTTGCGTGCGCAGTTGCCCGCAAGCGACATCCAATGCGGCAACGTCTTTTTCCAGCGCCGGCTGCTCAAGGGGTATAGCCACCGTGTCGATAAAATGTCTGACTTTATCCCTGAGCGCTTCTGTTTTTTGATCCAACATAAGTCAACATGTCCTGGTTTAATTTTCTAGATGCAGGTCGGCATCACGAACAATGGTTTGCCATTTTTCGGATTCGTCTTGGATGTACTGCGTAAACTGTTCCGGTGTTCCGCCGACGGTGTGGATACCCTGTTCGAGCAGAAAGCCTTGTACCGCTTTCTTTTTCAGCACCTCATTAATCTGTGTATTCAACTTGCGTATCACCGCTGGCGGCGTGCCGGCCGGCGCAAGCACACCCCACCATGAAGCGGCCACCACGGGGATCTCCAGTTCGGTGAGCGTGGGTACGTTCGGCAGGGCAGGACTGCGTTTATCGGCGGCAATGGCCAGCGGCATCAGGCGCCCGGCTTTTACCTGCCCGTAAGCGGGAGCCAGGTTGTCAAAACTTAATGGGACTTGATTGCCGGAGGTGGCCACCACCGCCTCGGCGCTGCCTTTGTATGGAACATGCTGTAAGTGCAGCCCGGTTTTCTGGTTGAAAATTTCAGCTGCCATATGAGGGATGCTGCCAACGCCCGCGGTGGCATAGGACAACGCTTTGCCTTGCCGACTCTGGGTCAGAATGTCCTGAACCTTTTTAACGCTGCTGTTGGGGCTGGTAAAAATGTAAACGGGCACATCGGTTGCCAGCACGACAGGTGCCAGATCTGTTTTTACGTTATAAGGTAGTGTTTTATAAAATGCGGGATTGGTGGCCAGGTTGGCGGTGCCCATCAGCAGGGTATAGCCATCGGGCTTGGCACGCACCACATAGCTGGTGCCGATCTGTGTTGCACCGCCTGCCTTGTTCTCGACCACAACCGGCTGCTTGAGCCGCTGGGCAAGTGTTTTGGCAATAATACGCGCCGCCGTATCCGCACCACCGCCGGCGGCGTAAGGAACGACAAGTGTGATAGGCCTGTCCGGGTACTCTTCTGCCTGCGCCGGTACAGCAAGCCCGGCAGTTGCAACCAGGGCGATGAAGGTGATTATATTTTTCATATCATTGCTCCGGCAGCCTGTTAATTGACACTGACATTTGTCTGTTTGATCATGTCGGCCCACCAGCTTGTTTCTTCGCTGATCTGCTTGGCAAAGGCTTGCGGTGTATTTCCTTCGGGCTCTGCGCCCAGTTCGGTCAGGCGCTTGCGAATATCGGGACGCTTCAACACTTGTACTGCCGCATCATGCAGTTGCCGGATAATGGGTTCGGGGGTTCCTTTGGGCACCATCAGGCCCTTCCAGGCCATGATGACATAGCCGTTGAGGCCCTGTTCTTCAAATGTCGGAACATCGGGCAGCGCTTCGGCTCTTTTTGAGCTGGGCACACCCAGCGCGCGAAGTTTTCCGCTCACGACATGCGGCAACAGCGGTGGCATGTTGTCAATCATCACGTTGATATGATTGGCCAGCAGGTCACTGATGGCCGGACCCGACCCCTTGTAGGGCACATGCTGCATCTTCAGGCCCGCCATTTTGTTCAGAAGTTCGCCAGCCAGATGGGCAGGACTTCCAGTGCCGGGAGAGCCAAAGGAGATGGTCTGCGGATGGCTCTTTGCATAGCTAATGAACTCCCTGATATTTTTGGCGGGGATCTCGGGATTGACGACCATCACGTTATGTTCACGGGTCAGCGCAGTCACCGGCAGCAGGTCTTTGCCGGGGCTGTAGTTCATGTTCTTGTAGAGGCTGGGATTGATGACCGTCGGGCCTGCAGCAGCCAGAAGGATGGTATATCCATCCGGTTTTGCCGTGGCGACAAAGTGACCTCCTATATTGCCGCCTGCTCCGGGCTTATTCTCGACCACGATTACCTGGCCCAGAATAGGGCGCATGGCTTCGGCAAGCAGTCGCCCCAGGATATCGGTTGATCCGCCTGGCGCAAATGGAATAATCAGCCTGATCGGCTGGTCGGGATAGGCCGCACTGGCCAAGCCCGGTACGATACCGATTATGGCAGTTGCAATAATCGTGATTATGGATCTTTTGAACATAATGGTCTCCGTTGTTATTGAGCCTTCTGACGAGGCATTGCTTGTATTGCGAATGAAATGGGCGCCCTAGCGATTAATGGGGCTTTAACGACCGGGCTCGAAGCCGGCGTTTTTCAACGTCAGGCGGGCAATGTTGAGTTGATGGATCTGGCTGGTCCCTTCGTATAGGCGAAACAGGCGTATATCGCGGTAGAAGCGTTCAATGCCAAAGTCCGCGATATAGCCATAACCGCCAAACATCTGTACGCAACGATCCGCGACCCGCCCGCACATTTCCGAGCAAAAGTATTTGCAAATGGATGCGTTCATCGTGACGTCCTTGCCTTCATCGCGCTCTCGTGCCGTTTGCAGCACGAGCGCTTTGGCCGTTTCAATGTCCGTTTTGCAATCGGCGATCATCGCCTGGATCAATTGAAAATTCATCAGAGGCTGACCAAATTGAGAGCGATTGCCCACAAACTTCATGGCTTCGTCCAGCATGCGGATTGCCGGACCAATGCACAGCGCCGCCAGGTGAATACGCTGTTTGTTCAATACCTTCATGGCGGTTTTGAAACCCATGCCTTCCATGCCGCCGATCAGGTTGGACGCGGGCACGCGGCAGTTGTCAAAATGCACTTCGGACACGGGTGAACCGGCTTGTCCCATTTTCTCGTACGGTTGCCCGGTAGTCAGCCCGGGCGTGTCACGCTCTACCAGAAATGCCGAAATGCCGCCAGCCTTGGGATTGTCCGGATCGGTGCGGGCCATGACGGTGAAAAGATCGGCTATCGGCGCGTTGGTAATAAAGCATTTTGTGCCGTTCAGCACATAATGATCGCCTTCGCGTCTTGCCGTGGTCTGTAATGCTGTGGCATCTGAACCGGCTTGCGGTTCCGTCAGTGCAAATGAACCGGTCATCCGTCCGCTGGCCAGTTCGGGCAGATAGCGCTGTTTTTGTTCAGGCGTGCCATCGGCCACCAGGCCTTCGGAGCCGATGCCGGTGTTGGTACCGACACGTGCCCGAAACGCGACCGAGCATTGCGACAACTGCATGGCGGCAAGAACCAGTTCTTCGGTCGTCATTCCGAGTCCGCCGTATTGCTCGGGAATCGAGTAGCCGAACATATTCTGTTGCGCCATCTCCTTGACGACATCGTCAGGAACTTCATCCGATTGAGCGATGCGCTTTTCTTGTGGCACCAGGCGTTCATGTACAAAACGCCGTAGTGAATCTAAAAAAATAGTGAACGACTCGGGGTCCCGCAGCATGCTGATTCTCCTTCTCTGCTTTTGTTGGTGGTGTGATGGACATGGCGCTAATGTTGGAAAAGCATAGCAATTTATATTTAATAGCGATATTATTGTTTCGATATATTGAATTTAAGCGAATAAATCTCGATTGTGATACGTATTTTTTGGAGGACTTTCCGCATGCAAGACACAGATAGACGTAGCGATCCCCGTTTTGCGACAACGGTGGCACACGGCATGTCGGTCTTGCAGTGTTTCCGGATGGCAGAGCCCGCGCTCAGTAATAAAGAGCTGGCTGAACGCACCGGCCTGTCCAAAGCCACCATTTCGCGGCTGACCTATACGCTGGCGCTAAAGGGGCTATTGCTGTATGACATGCAATTGCGACGCTATCGGCTGGGGGCCGGTATTCTGTCGCTGGCGCATCCCATGCTCAGCGGGATCCGCCTGCGCCAAGTGGCAAGGCCCTTCATGCGGGCGCTGGCAGATCGTTGCGAAGGATCCGTGTCGCTTGGCCTGAATGACAAGCTGCATATGGTGTACATCGAAACCAGTCGAGGTCACGAGGTCATCGGCTATCGTCCCGATATCGGCGCGCGCCTGCCCTTGCTGGCTTCGGCAATGGGGCGCGCCTGGCTTGCCAATGCGACATCGGAACTACGTGAAAGCGTGCTGGCACAGATTCGTAGCGAAGATGCCTCGCAGTTGCAGATGCATGGCGCTGCCTGGGAGCGAGCCCGACATGACTGGGATACAAAAGGCTATTGCCTCTCTTTTGGCGACTGGCAGGCAGATGTCCACGCGGTTGCAGTTGCCCTGCGCGATCCGATAGACGGCGATTACCTGGTCTTCAATTGCGGGGTGCCGGTATCAAGACTGAAGAACAAAACCATTGAGGCGGTCGCCGCCGGACCGCTGCTTGCCATGGTTGATGAAATCAATAAGTGCCGGCTTCAGGAGGCACAAAATGGCTGAGTCTGAAAGCAAAGCCGCGGACCCGCAATTTGCCTCTACGCTGGCGCAGGCAATTGATGTGCTTGCCTGTTTCAGGTCGGGAGAGCCATCGCTGGGAAATAAACAGATTTCGCTGCGTACCGGCCTGTCCCCGAGCACGATTGCCAGGCTTACCCACACGCTTGTACAACTGGGATATTTGCGACGTGCACCGCAGGGCAGGCGCTATCTGCTGGGCCCGGCCCTGCTCACACTAAGTTACCCACTTCTTGCAAGCCTGCAGTTAAGGCAGATTGCCCGTCCTCTGATGCTGCGGCTGGCGCTGGAGGTCAATGGAGCTGTCTCGCTGGTTATTCGTGACCGTTGTAATATGGTTTATGTTGAAACGGCGCGCGCCAATGAAACCCTGCAGGCGCATCCCGATATTGGCGCTGCATTACCCATGATGTCCACCGCTGCCGGCAAGGCCTGGCTCTGTCGCGCCTCAGCAGACGAGCGCAACGCCGTCCTGAATCGCATTTGCGTGGAACAACCCGACTACTACAAGGCACATCAACCCAGTCTGGCTGAGACCTATCGGGAATTCGAACGCTATGGTTATTGCTCGAACAACCAGCATTGGGTGCCGCATTCGTTTGGCTTTGCGGTTCCCTTTGCCAAGCCAATCGATGCCAATATTTTCGTTCTCAATTGCGGCGTCCCTGTCTCTGATGGTTCATTTGCCGAGCGTAACAAGGAGATTCCCAAGCGGCTTCAGGTACTGGTAAACAGTGTGCAAAATACGCTTGGACTGTGAATTTTTATCTGAGACCGCATTTATTCTTTGAGATCGCTTTTTATATGATCAATATAGAAATCGATATCAGCTTTAGAATATCCTAATATTTGACCAATTTCGTGTTCAACAGATTCGACATAGCCGTGTTGTCTTCCATACCGGACAAGCTCTGCCAATCTAATGGCTTTTTCTTTTGCACCTGGAGTCCATACGATTAGCCCGTTATCCGCCGCCATTTGAAATGATTCAAACTTACCGTTTTCAATGTATTTTTTTATGTCGTGTAAGTACTCGTCCGGAAAGTCAGCATAAAAGAACGCCACTTCCTTCTTTCCCGCCAGCATTAATTCTGCTTCTTTGAATTCATGAGGTCCTAAACGGCCATTGTGATCGTTATCAAAAGTCATTATAAAATCCTAGTTGCACCGTGCAACATGGCGACCAGCCATAGGTTCTAACTCACATGTACTTTGAGCAAGTCTAAATTGCATTGATGGAGATCAAGAAATGGACGTATCCAGCATACGACTGGCTTTATTCGGCGGTAGATGGGGTGAGTTGCGTGAATCGAACAATAAAGCTTCCGAAGCTTCATTGTTCGACATTCGGTTATGACTAAGATTGTGATTAATAAAAAAACGCCGCCCTACCCAGAAGAAGGTGAGGCGACGTTTTGGGCGTGATAAAGTCAGCAGTACTATTTATAGCTTAACGGCTTTTTCCTTGCCTGTGAGATAGCCGACGGCAGCGCTGAAGCGATCATGAAATTTTTCATCGATCAGCGGAGCGACCTTGTCTTTGACCACGTCGTGCAGGCCGGGTTTGCCGTCTTTGCCTTTTTCCCAGTCACCGGGGTGCTGGAAGTTGCTCATGATGTAGGTCCAGCCATTGAGCTCGTCTACCGACTGCAGGCCGGTGGATTCGGCACCGGCAGGGCAGGACAGCACTCGCGCGAGCTGTTTTGTGTCCACGTTGTAGGCCCACAGGAAATTATTGACGTGGGTGCCGCTGTCTTCACCAATAAACAGCGTGCGCAGTTTTTCGGAAAACTTGATATTGTCCGGATTGGCAATTTTATCGGCGTTGGCCGTATTGCCCAGCGCATCGGGGGTTTGCAGGTCTTCGCCGACCAGTTCTGCGGGTGGTTTCATGTCGACCGGAACCCATTCGCTGTTGATTTGCTTGCCGGTATTGTCTTTCTGTCCGCCTTTCAGATTCAATGCATAGACGGCGCCGGCATACGGGCCTTGCACCTTGATATCGCCCGAGCCATCCAGCATGGCATCGCGCACATAGGACATGGCTGAGTAGGCGATTTTATCCTTTGCGTTAACTGTGGTGCCTTCCATTTTTGAAAAGCCCATGCTGCCGCCGGCAACGGCGGCGTGACGGTGGGTTTCCAGGAAAGTAGCAGCCTTTTCCATGCCGGGTTTCAGCTTGACCCAGTTGACCTTCTTGTCAAAGACGATTTTCTTGAAGGAATCATCATTGGGGTCTTCCGTTTTCACTTCCATGATGTCTTCGGGTTTAAGCTTGTCAGCCAGCGCTTCAATTTCATCGCTGGTCGCATGACCCAGATGAATCCAGCTCAGATCGGCCGAGCCTGGGCCTTCGCCGCTGGTCTGGTGCCATTTTGCGACATAGAGGTTACCGGCAGACAGGTCTTTTTCTTTATCAGCAACAAACATGAACAGGCCGCCGTGGTTGGCATCGTCGCCCATCAATGCGGTACGATTGTCCGGCATTACCTGGATCAATTCATGTGAAATACGGCCCAGGTTGTAATGTTTCTTGATGGTGGCAGTGCCGTCTGGGTTGACCGTGACTTCAGGCATATGACCGTAGTGATACGGGTTGGCTTTTTTCTCGTCGCCAAACAAGGCTTTGCTGAACCCTTTGAATTCGTCGTTCTTGGCCACTTTGAAGGCATCGGGCTCATACTCTTCGCTGGACAGATGGGTATTCCATGGCGAGAGTGAGGCGCCACAGGTGATCCACAGGCCATGTACACCAGAGGTATCGACATTGTGATATTTCACCAGCGACAGATGTCCGGTATCCGGATCCTGGTCCAGGGTGAGCACGGCAATGGGAGAGGGCAATTTGCCGTACATATCGTCGCCATTCAGATTGCGGGTGGTGTATTCGAACTGTACTACCGCAAATACCGTATTGCCTTTGACGCCTTCTACCTTGGCGTTGTCCAGCTTGAGCAACGACGTGCCATCGGGGCTGTCGGAGAAAATCTGGCGCTCTTTGCCCGCAACCGATGCGTCCATGATGGGCTTGTTATTGATGTCGAAGTAGCCGCCAGCGATGATCCGGCCGCCTTTGCCGTCGGGTACGTTGTCGCCGGTCAGAAAGAACGGTTTGTAAGCCAGTTCAAACGTCGTGTCGGTCTTGTCAGCCCAGTTTATTTTCAGGGAAGATCCCACTGTGGTGTCAGCCAGCGAGGCAGGATTATCCAGTGTGGGTGCGGCCATGCCAATAAACTCGGCAGAGGCGAATGCCTTTTGTACCGCCTGAGCTGTCTGGGCGGTGGCAAAGCCGGCAAAAGTGCCCAGAACGCCGGTAGTAAGCGGCAACATAGGCGCACTGGCCAGGGCCATCAGGCTGCGACGACGGGACGGGGAAAAGTGAGCGGATTTCATATTACGTGATCCTGTTGACAATAATGCGCAGATATTACAGGTTTAATATGACAGGAATTCGTACGCTGGCTGACAATAAATTGAGGCTTTCAGGCAGGGGGAGTGGTTGTTATCCTGACCTGATTGCGCACCTCAGGATTCGGCAGATAGCTCGGAAATTGCATTGAATCAGGGTAAGACGCATAGGATAAATGTATATTTTGCAGATTTTCAGTCGTTTTTTTGTTGTTTTGCCAGACAGAATGCAGCTTTCGTGTTGCATGGTGCTCGAGTAACGTCAGAAATTGAAAACAAATAACCCCAATGAACAAGACATCATGAAATTCCATCGCCAAACCCGCAAGCGTTATTACGAGGATAGTTATGCCAGCCACTGTCAGGCCGGCGTCATCAAAATTGAAGCAGATACGATCGAGCTTGATACCACGGTGGCTTTTCCCGAAGGCGGCGGGCAGGAAGCAGACCATGGCACCATTACGCTGAACAATGGTCGCGTTCTGAGGTTTATCGACGCAAGAAAAATGTACGGGCATTTGCCCGGGATTGACGGTTTTCCAGATGTTCAGGTCGGTGGCGTCATCTGGCACAAAGTGCATCCGGATGATGTGTCACTTTTAGGCGACCTGCATATTGGCGACTGCGTGACGGTGCGTATTGATACGGATCGAAGAGCGCGCTTGATGCTCAGTCATACCGCGTCTCATATCCTTTACGTGGCCGTCGGTATGATCCGACCGGATGCCGTGCAGGCCACCCTGGGCTGTCATATCCGCACCGATGGGGCACGGTTTGATTTTGGTGTCAATGCGCGCTTTACACCGGAACAGATCAGTCAGATCCAGGCCTGCGCCAATGACCTAGTTTCGCGCAATGCGCTCATCACGATGAGTGCACATCCGCAGGAACCGGATTTGCGCAGCTGGCATTGCGAACAATACCAGATTGCCTGTGGTGGCACCCATTTGGACTGCACCGGGCCGGTTGGTATGCTGGTGGTGAAACGCAAAAGCCTGGGCTCGGGCAAAGAGCGTTTGAGCTGCAGTTTTCCTGATGCGGTGGTTGATACCGCACGCTTTCATTGAATGTTTGCGTTCTACAATTTTAACCAGCTTGGCTTTCAACCTGACGTCATAAGAGGGGGATTAATCCGGCCCTCAAGTTAAAATAACACCCGGCGGAGCCGGCTCGATGGGCAAACGCATTAATCGCGGTGGTGACGCCGGTGGTGTGAGCGATGTCCACGATAGTCTCGATGACCTCGATACGCTCGATGGCCTCGATATTCCCGATGGCCGCGATATTCTCGGTAGTGGGACCGAGGGCGATAGTATCGATTACGACTGTAATGGTCGTATTTTCTTTCATACTTTGGCCCGCCGTAGCGGTAGCCGTCACGATACCCATAATTGCGATCATGCACTACACAGCCGGTCAGAAAAATGGCCAGAAAACCAATAATTACAAGCAATTTTTTCATTAAAGTTCTCCCTTTTCACTTCGCCGATATAGTAAATAGGATCAACTTGAATGTGTATTGCTCAGTTGTAAGCCGAATTTCAGTCGGGTACAGAGAAAACGGGCATCGAGTGCCAATCCCGACTATGAAGGGTGGCTGACTCTGAATTTTCGAAAAGCCATGATCCCTGTCTTATAGTTCATTTTTAAATATCAGTCCTTTTCCTCCCAGTCCCTATATGCCTACAGCTTCTTTGTTCAGTTTATAGTCAGTATTTTATCATTCTGAAAAAACTATAAGTTAGATCAAAATTCAGAATACGACAGCGCCAGCTTGTTGTGGCACTCTTATGAAAAATCTAGGAGAACGTATGACAGAATTTGATCTGCTGGTGACTGGCCATCTGGTATTGGCGCACGGAGAAATTTCCAACGGGTATGTAGCCATCCACAAGGGCAAAGTGGCCCATGTAGGATCGGTCAAGCACGGACTGCCGCCTGCGAAGCGGACAGAGCATTTCACTGACTGCTATATATTTCCGGCCGCCATAGACTCGCAGGTGCATAGCCGTAGCCAGAAAGGGCAGGAGGATTTTCTCTGGTCCACCCGCTCGGCGGCGGCCGGTGGCGTCGGAACGATTGTGGATATGCCTTATGATGCAGGAATGCTGATCTGCAATGCGCAGCGGTTTGAACTGAAAAAACAGGAAGCCCAGCAACAGGCAAGGGTGGATTTTGCGCTATATGGAACCGTGCATCCGGACGAGGGGGCCAGCAAAATCGATGAAATCGTCGCCGCCGGCGCGATCGGCTTCAAGTTTTCTACGTTCGGAACCGATCCAGAGCGTTTCCCCCGTATTCCAGCCTTTACCATGCACGATTGTTTTGCGGCCATCAGCGGCTACGGGTTGATCGCAGGGGTTCATAATGAAGATGACGAAGTCGTCAAGCACCTGATCGAACGGGTTCGGGGCCGGGGCCAGACAGATTATTCCGGCCACGCTGCCAGCCGGCCCGTATATGCGGAGAATCTGGCCGTGCTCCAGGTATATGAACTGGGGGCCGACACCGGCTGTCGTGCCCATGTCGTGCATTGCTCCAATGGCCGCGGCTATGAGATTTGCGCGTCATACCAGCGTCAAGGGTATCCCGCAACGATGGAAGCCTGTCTGCACTATATGGTGTTGTCCGAAGAGGATGATGTCCGGCATCTGGTGGGGCGGGGCAAGGTCAATCCGCCTATCCGCGGCAAGCGCGAGCGTGAAGCGCTCTGGCAGCATCTGGCAGCAGGTAACCTGACGGTGGTATCGACCGATCACGTCAGTTGGTCGCTCGATCGCAAGACCAGTACGAATATGTTTGACAATGCATCCGGTGCAACTGGTCTGGAAGTATTGCTGCCAATGATGGTCACTGAAGCGTCAAGACGTAATATTCCGTTGAGCAAGGTTGTACAGGTATTGACCTACAACGTGGCACGGCTTTTCAGCATTCAGGATACGAAGGGCGCACTGGAAGCGGGGCGTGACGCTGATCTGGCCATTCTGAAAAAGGATCCGTACGTATACGACGGCAAGGCCAGTGGACAGAATTTCTCTGATTGGAGCCCATACGATGGTCGCACGATCGATTTCAAGGTGAAAAAAACCATGGTGCGTGGCAATTGGGTATTCGATGGCAGTAACGTTACCGCCGAGCCAGGCAGTGGCCGGTTTATTCGTCCCCTATCAACGGCAGGATTATCGTCATGAAGAAAGCCAATCAGCAGCGTTATTGGGATGCCCTGATGGAATTGGGCACAATTACAGATGCGGCGCTGCCGTATACAAGGCGATCCTTTAGCGAGACTTTTCTGAAGGGGCGCCAGTGGATATCCGAGCGGATGCAGCAACTGGGCATGGTGGTGCATGTGGATGCGGCCGGCAATCTGGTGGGGCGCCTGGCCGGTACGGATAAAAACGGCGAAGTGATCGCTATTGGTTCGCATAGCGATACGGTGCCAGGTGGCGGGCGCTTTGATGGCGTTGCCGGCGTTGTTGCCGGGCTGGAATGCGTGGCCTCGCTGCAGGAGCGCAATATCAAATTGAATCATACGCTTGAGGTCATTGATTTTCTGGCAGAAGAACCCAGTGAATGGGGCCAGTCATGCATTGGCAGCAGAGGTATCAGTGGTCATTTGTCAGAGGATATCCTGCGTTGCGCACACCCACAGACCGGAGAATTGCTGGCAGACGCGATCGTTCGCATGGGCGGCAGGCCAAATGCCCTGGCCAAGCGAGACGATATCAAGGCATTTTTTGAAATTCATATTGAGCAAGGATGCGTGCTGGAAAACGAGGCGTTGCCGATTGGCGTGGTCAGCGCCATTGTCGGCATTATCAGGGTGCGCATCAAATTCAAGGGGCAGGCTGCGCATGCGGGGACGACGCCCATGCATATGCGCAGCGATGCACTGCTTGCGGCAGCACAGACCGCCTGTGATATTCGCCAATTTGCAGCTCAGATGGCCAGCGACAAGCCGGAGCATTATGTGGTAGCCACTTGTGGCCAATTCAATGTCAAACCGAATGCCAGCAATGTTGTGCCAGGGTTTGCCGAAATTTCAGTTGAAATGCGCTCGGATCATCGGCCCAGCATGGAAGCCTTGCACAGGCAGCTGGAGCACATTGCTGCTCAGGCGGCAGCAATGAATCAGGTTACGCTGCTATCGTGCGAGACGGTCACCGACACCCAGCCCGTCGTCTGTGCGCCGCAACTGATGGCGCATATTCGTGATGCCAGCGACAGCCTTGGGTTGCCGTACAAAGTGATGCCCAGTGGTGCTGGCCATGACGCAGCATTTTTAAGCCATATCAGTCCTTCAGCAATGATCTTCGTACCCAGCAAAGAGGGTAAAAGTCATTGCGCGCACGAGTGGACGTCGGCAGAAGAGCTCGCCCAGGGAATCAACGTGCTGATCGATGCAATAGAGCGATTCGACGGTTCAGTAGAAAAATTAAAACAATCGGCTTGACGTTGATCGTCGAGTATCCAAGGACAAAACATGGAAAAAATTCAGGATTACCGGCGGGGGGGAGCAACTGAAAACAGCGTGCCGGCCTACCCGGCCAACCCCCAGGCAGCCACGAAGAACAGCAATAGTAAAACGGCCAGGGCGGTGGCGGCTGCCTCCATAGGTAATGCACTTGAATGGTACGACTTCAGTGTCTTTGCTTTTTTTGCCAGTTATATCGGGCACAGTTTTTTTGTGGATGGCAACGAAGTATCGGCACTGATCAGTACGTTTCTTGTGTTCGCTGTCGGGTTTATCGCGCGACCCATCGGGGCATTGTACCTGGGTTCCTATGGCGACCGGGTAGGGCGCAAGGCGGCATTGACGCTGACGATCGGAATCATGGCGGTGGGTACGCTGATTATCGCGATTGCACCGCCAGTGTGGATGATTGGTGTCGGCGCTCCTATTCTTTTGTTAGCCGGGCGGCTGCTCCAGGGATTTTCTGCCGGTGGTGAAATTGGCGGCGCGACAGCGTTTCTGGTGGAAAGCGCTCCTGTGGAAAAGCGGGCCAGCTATGCGGCATGGCTTCAGGCCAGCATGGGGGTCTCAAACATCCTGGCCGCGTTCATGGGCATGATGATCACAACGTATTTTGATGATGCGACCATCTCTCTGTGGGCCTGGCGCATTCCCTTTGTCGTTGGATTGCTGATCGTACCTCTGGGTTATTATATCCGTCGCACGCTGGATGAAACACCCGAGTTCGAAGCGCAAAAGCAGAACCAGTCGATAGACAAAAAGCCGTTGCTGGACATTGTACGCCTCTATCCGCGTCACATGATCCTGGGTGTTTTGTTTTCAATCCTATGGACCGTGTGCGTGTATGTGCTGGTCATTTATATGCCTACCTATTATGCGTCACCGGTGATTGGTCTGGGGTTCTCGCGGAACCAGGCGTTTACTGCATCGCTGTTGGGCAATATATTCATGGTGATTGGATGTGTCTTTGCCGGTAGACTGGCTGACCATATCGGGGCATCCAAAGTGTTGCGCACCGGCTGCGTGACACTGATGTTTATTTCCTGGCCGCTGTTGACCTGGCTGCATCACTCGCCGACCATGACCAATCTGATCATTGTCCAGATTTTGCATTGTTTTGCCGTCTCGCTGTTTGCCGGGGTTGCGCCTTCAGCGCTTGCGCAACTGTTTCCCATACAGGTCCGGTCCAGCGGCATGGCAGTCTCATACAATATTGCTGCGATTTTCTTTGCGGGCTTTACTCCTGCTTTGATGACATGGGCGACCACCGTAGACGTCATGGCTCCGAGCTATTACATGTTTATTGCATCTGCAATTGGTCTGCTTGCGACGATAGGAATGTACAGGCTCAAAAGGTAAGTCATAATAGCACTATGACCCTTAAACCAAGCCATATCCTGCAGCAGCTTGAATTCAGGAATCTCATCCGTTTTTGTCATTTGTGCCAGACGCGAAGTCTGGCACAAACGGCTGCGCAACTGGGTATTGCGCGGTCGGGCATTAGCGATTCGATTGGCACGTTGGAAGGGCTGTGCGGCCTGCCGTTATTCCGGCGCGAATTTCGACAATTCATTCCCGATGATTCGGCATTAATCTTGAGTCATCATTTTTTGCGGCTTTGCCTGCTGGAAGATTTTGCCTGTCGATACACGCAAGCAGCCTGCCATGAGCTGGGCTGGATCCGAATCCGCTTTCCCTATACCGCTTATCGCGGACAGACCAGCGCTGCCTTTTTTGATGCGATCTTAAGGACCCAGCGTCAGTACCAAAATATACTTTTCAGTGTTGAGTTTTACGACAGTTATCTTCAGCAGTTCGATAGTCGGGAGGAATGGACGCCCCCCTGGCCACGCCTGGCGCAAATTGATATTGTGATCAGCCCGATTCTGGAAAACCCAGGCGCAAATTCATTTATCAAGACTGGCGGGTGGCTTCTGTTGCATTCGCAAGCGGCGCAGTTGACGCCAGGCCGCGCCGGGATAGATGGGCGGTATGAAGGCAGGGTTTGCATTCCGCGTATGCCCTGGGCACTATTGCAACAGGCTATGCAGGTATGTGCACAATTGCAACTGGACTATGAATATGACGATCGTGATTACCTGCAGATCATGATGCGTCCGCCCGAGGATAACCGTGTTTTTCTGGTTAACCAGCTTTGTCTGGATGCGACCTTTGATGCAAACTGGCAGCTTAGCCCTGTAGATAGTGCGCTGATGTCTGCGATTGAACTTCGTGACTACGATGATCATCCCGGCGCACAACTGTTGCTTCATAATTTGCGCCGTGTCATGGATCGTCCCGCGTCCGGCTCGCAGCCTTTTTCACCCGAAACCACACTGAGGCAATGGCATTATTTTGGCCTGGTCGCCGAGCAAAGTTCAATTCGCAAGGCTGCTGCCCAGTTGTATATGGCCCAACCCGCACTGAGCACGCAGCTCAAACGTTTTGAATCGTCTCTGGGATCGGTTCTGATTGATCGGCACCAGGGCACCCGGCAACTGGCCCTGACGCCTTCAGGCGCATTTGTATTTGACGTGCAGCAGGGAATGCGGCATATGTTGGCTGCCATACAATCCTTTTTGCAAACCCGGCGATTACAGCAAAATCAGAGATTGTCGCTGGGTGTGGTGCCAAGCGCAGACGTCAATAGCAGACTCAGCGAGCTTATTGTTAATCAGGTGGCAAAATGGCAGGCACATTATCCGGATGTGCGACTTGAAATTGTCGAAGATAAGCAGCAAGTGCTTGTCGGGCTGTTACGCAGCCAGCATATCCATTTGGCATTTGTCGAAGACAACGTCTCCTGGCTGGTGCAGGAAGCGGTATCCGCGCCAGAATCCATTGGCTTGGTGGTTGCGCCAGAACTGGCGAGCCGATTGGGTATTGTGCAAGGTCAATCGCTCGATTGGCATTCACTGCGTGATTATCCACTGGTTTTACCCAGGCGCGAATCAGGGTTGCGCAAGCTTATCGACGACCATTGTGTCGGCCAGGGTGTTACGCTTGTTGCGGATGTAGAGTCCGATAGCCTGAACATCAACCAGCGCTGGATTGCCGAGGGAAAGTATGGGTCGCTCTTGCCCCGGTCGGCGCTCGAAAGTCTGATATCCGTGTACAAGGCATGGTTCATCCCGTTGACCCCGGTGCTGCACCGGACGATAAGATTATCGTATCTGAAAAATCGTCATCTTAATCCGGTGGAAAAAAATCTGATCGATTATCTGCGGCTTAAGCTGGAAGACGAGCCTGGGCAGTAACATACGTCGCATGCCTGACCCTTGAGATGTTGCCATAGGTGATGCGATTTGCCGACAACACTTGCGCGTGGCAACAAACCGCCCTGAAAGAGACCAATAAAAAAGGTGGCATAATCGCCACCTAATCATCCAGCATAACGCCGCTTACTATTGCCGGGTCAGTCTTCCTTGCGCAGGTGCGGGAAGAGCAGTACGTCACGAATAGTGGGACTGTCAGTCAGCAGCATAATGTATCGGTCAATGCCGATGCCGCAACCGCCGGCAGGCGGCATACCGTATTCGAGCGCACGAATATAATCGGCGTCGTAATACATGGCCTCTTCATCGCCGGCATCCTTGGCAACAACCTGTGCCTGGAAGCGTGCTGCCTGGTCTTCGGGATCATTCAGCTCGGAGAACCCGTTAGCAATTTCACGACCGGTAATGAACAGTTCAAAGCGCTCAGTGATTTCCGGGTTGCTGTCCGAGGCGCGTGCCAGCGGAGAGACTTCTACCGGATAATCAATGATGAAGGTCGGGTTCCACAATTGTGATTCGGCCGTTTCTTCAAACAATGCCAGTTGCAATGCGCCAATACCGGCACGCGCCAATACCGGGCCATCTACTTCCGCGCCCAGCCGGCGCAGTTCGTTTCGCAGGAATTCAACGTCATTGAGCTGTGTTTCTGTATAACCTTCGGCGTATTTCATGATCGCCTGCGTGATTGTCAGGCGATCAAACGGCTGGCTCAGGTCCAGTGGTTTGCCCTGATGCGTCAGAACGGCAGTGCCGGTTGCCTGCACCGCGACATCGCGCAGCAATTGCTCGGTAAAGTCCATGAGCCACTGATAGTCGGTGTAGGCCGCATAGAACTCCATCATCGTAAATTCAGGATTGTGCCGCGGGCTGACGCCTTCGTTGCGAAAGTTGCGGTTGATCTCGAAGACCCGTTCAAAGCCGCCTACTACAAGCCGTTTCAGATACAGCTCGGGTGCGATGCGCAGGAACATCTGCATATCCAGCGCGTTGTGATGCGTCACAAATGGCTTGGCCGCGGCACCGCCGGGAATAGGGTGCAGCATGGGGGTTTCCACTTCCAGAAAGCCCGATTCGTTCATGACCGAGCGCATCGCGGCAATGGCCTTGCTGCGCACCTTGAAGGTGTTGCGTGATTCTTCGGTCATGATCAGATCGACATAACGCTGGCGATAGCGCAGCTCCTGGTCGGCAATGCCGTGGAATTTGTCGGGCAGGGGCCGCAGGGACTTGGAAATCAGATTGATCGATTCGGCGTGAATCGATAGCTCGCCCTTGTTGGTCTTGAAGACCCGGCCACTGACGCCGATGATGTCGCCAATATCCCAGGTCTTGAACTGTTCGTAAACCTCTTCGCCCACGCCTTTTTTGTCCAGATAGATCTGAATACGCCCGCTGGCGTCCTGGATGGTGGCAAAACTGGCTTTGCCCATGACACGCTTGAGCATCATGCGGCCGGCAACACAGGCAGGATTGGCCTGCGGGTCCAGGGTTTCTTTGTCGAACTGGCCAAACTGCTCATGCAGCGCTTGTGCCTTGTGTTGTGGTTTGAAGCTGTTGGGGTAAGCTACGCCTGCCGAGCGCAGGCGCGACAGTTTTCCTCGTCTTTCGGCGATGAGTTTGTTTTCGTCCACTTCGGTAACGGGCGCGTCTTTCTGGTTGTCGTTCATAGGGTTTGCTGATGTTTAGCTTGGCATGTCAGACAGATGTGACATGCCAGGGTGAATGGGTTACAACATTGCGGCGAGCCGCCCCAAGCAGGGCAACGGCGCTGCTATTGCCTGATTACTGGCTGTACTGGCGTATATCATCGAGCTCTTTGCTGGCAAAGTGTTCGCTATTGATATACCGGATAATATTCTCTGCCACGGCCTGGGGGCTGCGCAGCACGCCCGTTTCATTCATTGTGTTAAAGCGCGCCAGATCCGGAAAGTCGTTTGTATTGCCAGACCGGATGGTAGCCTGCATGCTGGTGTCGATGACGCCGGGGGCAAGCGAAACCAGCCTGGCGCGCGGCGCTTCAAGACGGGCGACACGCGTATACATGTCTAGCGCAGCCTTGGTAGCGCAATAGACGCCCCAGCCGGCTGTGGGTGAGCGTCCGGCACCCGAAGATATATTAACGACCCGTACATCTGCGTCAAGCGTGCGGGTGGCGCGCAGCAGGGCGGTCGTCAGCAACATGGCGCTGGTCACATTCAGATTAAATGTGCTGGAGATGGCATGGGCGTCGTCGAGCGTATCGTACTGGGCAACAGGGCCCAGCGAACCGGCGTTGTTGATCAGCAGATAGTGGTCTGCAGTCTGATCCAGCTGCGCAAAAATACCCAATGCAGCCGCTTCGATATGCTGAACATCTGACAGGTCATGACCATAATGAATATGCTGGCACCCGGATGCCTCGGCCAGCCGCTGCGTTTGCGGGTCGCTGTTGCGCGATACCGTGATGAGTTGGCGCGCGCTGCCCGCCAGGCTGCGGGCCAGTTCTGCACCCAGGCCACGCGAGGCACCGGTAACGATAGCGATGGTTCCACTCATGTCAGACTCCTTGCTTTAAGCTGGCTTCGATAAACGGGTCAAGGTCGCCGTCCAGTACTTTTTGGGTATTGGATATTTCGACGTTAGTCCGCAGATCTTTGATACGGCTATTGTCCAGCACATAGGAACGGATCTGATGACCCCAGCCCACTTCGGTCTTGGCGTCTTCCAGCTTCTGTTGCTCGGCCAGACGGTTGCGCATTTCCAGCTCGTACAGTTTGGAGCGCAGCATGGACATGGCTTCGGCCCGGTTGCGATGTTGCGAACGGTCATTCTGGCACTGTACAACAATACCTGTCGGTGTATGGGTAAGCCGGACTGCCGAATCGGTTTTGTTGATGTGCTGCCCCCCCGCACCACTGGCGCGGTAGGTATCGACCCGCAAATCTGCAGGGTTTATTTCAATCTCGATGGAGTCATCGATTTCGGGGTAGACGTAAACACTGGCAAAGGATGTGTGACGTCCGTTGGAGGAATCGAACGGGCTTTTGCGCACCAGTCGGTGTACACCGCTCTCCGTGCGCAGATAGCCGAATGCGTATTCGCCTTCGACCTTGATGGTTGCCGATTTGATGCCGGCTACGTCGCCATCTGACTCTTCCAGTACTTCGGTTTTGAAGTCCTTGCGTTCGCAATATCTGAGGTATTGGCGCAAGAGCATGGAAGCCCAGTCCTGGGCCTCGGTGCCGCCGGCGCCGGCCTGGATGTCGACAAAGCAATTGAGGGGGTCGGCCGGGTTGGAGAACATGCGGCGAAACTCGAAGCCCTCGATGATCTTGCCAAAGCCCTCGGTATCTTCTTCAATGGCAAGCAGGGTCGCATCGTCATCGTCGGCACTGGCCAGTTCGAACAGTTCTTGTGTATCGCGGATATTTTGCTGCAGTTCATCCAGGACAAGGACGACATTTTCCAGCGTCTTTTTCTCCCGGCCCAGTTCCTGGGCTTTCTCGGGATTATTCCAGACGTCCGGATTTTCCAGTTCCAGGTTGACTACTTGCAGTCGTTCCGATTTGGATTCGACGTCAAAGATACCTCCGAAGCGCGTCCTCGCGCTCAGCGTAGTCTTCAAGACGGGCGGCGAGTTGGTTTTGACGTTCTGCTTCCATGCGTGTTATTCCCTTGCTGAGTAATTTTGCTTAACCCTTTATTTTAGCGCACCCGTGCGCCATGGCTGGCAGAATGCCGATATTCTGCTGCAAAACTTGCTCAGTATTCCTGCCGAACGCGTTCCCGGCCTCTAACGTGCGGGTTGCTGGCCGGATACATTGCCGAAGGCGCCCCCGACCGTGCCAACCACACCGTCGATATGTTGTCCGGGTGTGCCGGTTGTTGTGCAGGCGCTCAAAGCCAGAAGGGTAAACAGAAGGGCGCTGGTAAATTTCATAGGTGTTTTTCTGGGAAATAAAAAGGCAGCGTACCAAATTGCCGTTGGCTTGCCTTGTCGGGACGGTAAACGTTGTAACAAGAATACCCGAAAACCGCCCGTTTGATAGCGATCGTAATAAATGGCACGTCGCTGTGCTGCATCTAGAAGGCAGCAGGTTCGGCGTGGCGCACCATCAGTTGCACATTTACAACGCCATTCCAGGCATTGGGTGCAATTTCGTAGATAAGATCGGTGTATTCCGGCAAGGTCTCGGCATGATTGAACCAGATCGCATCGTATTGCTGGTTCATGCGTTCCAGGCGTAATTTAAGGTGTTTTTCCTTGAGCAGGCGCTGATTGAGCACCCTGAACGTGTCCCGGAAGAGCGGGGGAGGAAAACCGGCACCCCACACATGCTCGTGCAACATACCGGCCACTTCTGCTGTCGTAAAAAGGGGGTCCAGCGAGCCGTCGGTCTCGATCAACGGCTCAAAGCTGTCTTTGCCGCTGATGCGACGTACTGCCAGGTCAAAGGCCTCTTCGAATTCGGCAAAAGCCTCTTGCCGCAGCGTCAGGCCGGCGGCCATGGCATGGCCCCCGAATTTGAGGATCATGCCGGAATGGGTTTTGGAGACCAGATCCAGGACATCGCGCAAATGCACATCCGGTACTGATCGGCCTGAACCGCGCAGTTCGCCGGGATCGCCCGGGGCAAAGGCCAGGGTTGGTTTCCAGAATTTTTCCTTCAGCCGTGAGGCAACAATGCCCACCACGCCCTGATGCCAGTCCGGATGAAAAACACAGACAGTGGCATTGCGGGCTTTTTCAGGCGCTTCCAGGCTGACCAGGGCTTGTTCACTCATATCCTGTTCGATGGTGCGACGCCGATGGTTCATCGTATCCAGTTCGCGGGCCAGCGCCAGTGCTTCGGCCTCGTCGTCCGTCGTCAGGCAGCGGATCCCGATGCTCATGTCGGCCAGACGGCCGGCGGCATTGATTCGGGGGCCGATGCGAAAACCCAGGTCCAGTGCTGTTGCTTCACGGTTGTCGCAACTGGCAACCAGGAACAGGGCCTTAAGGCCAGGCTGCAACTGATTGTTCCGGATTTTTTTCAATCCCTGCGATACCAGCAGGCGATTGTTCGGATCCAGCCGCACCACATCGGCTACGGTTCCCAGCGCGACCAGATCGGCCAGCGCGTCAAGCCGGGGGCCCGCTTTGGCATCAACCCAGCCACGGCGGCGGAATTCCGCGCGCAGCGCCAGCAAGACGTAAAAGATCACACCCACGCCGGCCAGGTTCTTGGAAGGAAATTGGCACCCAGGATGATTGGGGTTCACAATGGCGATGGCATCGGGCAGTGCATCCCCGGGCAGGTGGTGATCGGTGACCAGTACCTGCATGCCAAGGTCGTTGGCAGCCTGTACGCCTTCGATGCTGGCGATGCCATTGTCTACCGTGATCAGCATGTCCGGCTTACCGGCATGGTGCCGGCTGGCCAGCTCTACCACTGCGGGTGACAGGCCATAGCCGGTTTCGAATCGGTTGGGCACCAGAAAATCCACATCGGCGCCAAAGGCGCGCAAACCCCGCAAGGCGACGGCGCACGCGGTGGCGCCATCACAGTCGTAGTCGGCAATGACCAGCAGTTTTTTTCTGGCGGCAATAGCATCGGCAAGAATGACCGCAGCCTTGTCTGCCTGATTGAGTTCAGACGGGTTGATCAGATCGGCCCAGGACAGGCGCGTTTGCTCGGACGAGGTCACGCCGCGCGCGGCCCACAGACGGGCCAGCAGCGTGTGAATGCCGCTTTCCTGCAATTGTTTTTCATAGTCCGGATTCACCAGACGGGCTGTGATTTTTACTGAGACCACCATTGCTTCCATTGCTTGCGTTGACCGGGCAGCCACTTGAGCAGCGCCGGTGTAGGTTCCAGGGTGAGCGTGATCCATCGGTCATCGCCGGTCAGGATCAGGCTGACTGGCATGGTAACAGGGTTGCCCCCAGATTGGGTTTTGAGGGCTGCCGCCAGTTCAAGTGTAAGTGTCTGCTCCACTGCCGGCAACAGCGCCAGCCAGTGCCCCCATTGGCGCTGGCGATGGGCCGCTTCCAGCTCGCGTATCACGATCGGCATTGTCGTTGACGGGGCTGTCAATTGTGCTGGGGTGGCGCCGCCAAACAGCCAGCCGCCATTGATGAGTGGCATCTGCCTGTCGCGCCGCACCTCATTCACAGGGTGATGATGCCACGCAATCTGCAGTTCACTGAGCAGGCGACGCAAGGGTTTGAATGCATCCTCCTGAGGCCAGACGTGTGCCAGATCAGCGCTGGCAATCAGCGTCGGGCTGAGTGACGGCAAATTGAAACCGTTCGGTACGGCCACTGTCCAGCCTTGCCGGGTGTGGCCAGTCAGGGTAAACGGGGTATCAGTGAATATATCAACTGCACTTTCATAAAGCGCCAGGCTTTCCTGCTCTGTCACAGCAATATCGCTCGCGGTCAGCATGTGTGCACCGCTGTTGCTCAGGCCAAAGTGTGCCAGCTGAAACAGCCAGACGGGTTCAGTGTTTTGCGCTTCTGGCACCAGAATGGGCGCCAGGGCGGCGCAGGGCGCCTGACCAGGCGCAGGCGCAAATTGATAATGCTGCACCAGCCAGGCTTCGTAAGGCGTGCAGCCGGTCTGGTCCGGATCGGCCGGATGGATATGTGGGGTGGCGTATTCGAACAGGCGTCGCAGCAGCGTTGCGGTTTTTTCCAAATGGACAGCAGTTTCGCCTGCCACCGAATGCGGGGGAAGCGCCCCGGAAATGATCAGTTCCATGCTGGACCTGCGCACATAATGAAAATCCTCATTCTATGCAGCGCCAGGAGTACTGGCGTATTGAGAAATATTGAAAATGAAATTGCTTGGGACATGGATTCGCATGAGGCGCCATTCATTGCCAGTACCTCGTATCCCGGTTCGGGATTCGTTTGCAGGGCGCTCTGATGGCTACAATTTAAGTGACCGATCAGGGATTATAACGGCTAAGTCACGGCAGCAAGCGTATCTGCGCCAGGACGGGGCCGGGCTTGCTCCTGGGTGCCGGTTATATCCGGTGTCGCGTTTGGACTGTAAACAACAGCGTGGCCTACGGGCGCGGGCAAGTACTGCCGCGTGCGGTCAGGCTCCGGACGACTAAAGTGAAGAGGCCTTAACAGTAAAGGTCCGTCGGGCGGGTATGGTCAGGCAGATCCGTTGGGTCAGTCTGGCTTGCATAGTCATTTTCCGGGCCGCATCAAGTCAGCCAGTGTGTTCATCCTGCGCGTGCTTGATATCCTGAATGATGCTCTCTTCGATCAACCCGGCGTCTGAAGTGACGTTAACGCTGTATCCGTCGCCAACTGTTACCCATTTTCTGCGCTTGCCGCCTGGCCCCGTCATTTTGCAGGATACCTGGAAATTGTACTGGCTTTGCGCAGGAAGGCGGCTCTTGCTCGCACCCACTTCGTAGTAGCTGGTGACCGATATCCTGAAGTCTTTCGGGTCAACCTGGGCATCGCGACAGATTCGTTCCCGGGAAATCAGTTTCCAGATCTGTTCTTCGGTATTGTGCTTCGGGCGGAAAAAATAATTAAAAATGAGGAATGCGGCTATACCCGCAATAATTAATACACTATCGACACTCATTGGTTATCCTCATTCAAGTAAGTTAGGGATCTTACCTATCATTTGCCTTCATGGGTGAGGTATTGGCCTTTTATGAAGAACCGTTTTTGCTTTTACAGGGTTTATGGCATTCATCCGGCCTCATAGGGGCATAATGGTTAGTCAATCATCAAAATGGATTCGACATGAACAGAAAAGCCATACAAATCTCAACATCACCGTTAAATGCAGGTGGCGTCGTGTTAATCACTGTGGCCAATGACGGTTCCATCTGGCAATCCAACAGGCAAAATACTTCTTCATCCAGTGATAAATGGTCCGAATGGACAAAACTGCCGGATCTGCCGCAGGGGGACGTTGACGAAGCACTCAAAGAAGGATGACAACGTACGCCACGCTATCTGTTCGGTCATGGTTTTATCGATCTGGACAAGGCGAGCTGAACGATCTGTGTTGCTGCACTATCATGGTGAGCGATTAAATTATACTCTTGCAGCCCATTGTGGTAGGTTCATGTTGCCAGGTAATATAAGCGGTCATCAAAAGCGCTCACCTGTTCCTGGTGCCCAGTGTCATTAGTGATGAGACTTAAAAAAAACGGGCAGGAGGGCTGATTCGGCGCGTAATGGATGATGGTGGTGTTTATACCGTCAGTCCACAATAAACAGTTTGACGCCGGTGCGCGTGAAGGAACGATGGGCTGCATCGCCAAAATCAGAGACCTGATAGCTCATGCCCGCTGTGAGTATGAATGTGCGTCCATCTTTCAATTGTGATTCCAGCGCGCCTTCCAGCACATATAGAATGTGCCCGCGATCGCACCAATGGTCTGCCAGATAACCGGGAGTATATTCGACCATACGCACGCGAATGTCGCCAATATTGAGCGTGCGCCATAATGCCTTGCCTTGCTCGCCCGGATGTTCGGTAGCCGGTATTTTTTTCCAATCGGTAACGGTAAAGGGCAGGGCAGGTATCTTCAAAGTAAACCTTTGCGCGAAAAGAGTTGTCTGCCTGCAATTATAGCCCGGCCGTTGCATTTTTTATCAAACAAATGTGACCAGGATGGACTCCATGCGACCTATCGCTGGCACCCTCTTTTTACTGCGTTCGGGCAGCCGCCAGCCCTTCAGAGACATACCCATGGGGCCAGGCTGTTAAACGAGTCACGCCCGACAGGTCTGCTCAAAAGCGCAAAAAGCCCGCGGATGGCTAATGAAAATACTGATTGGCAATGTAACGCCGCACCCGCGACAAATTCAGAAAATCAATATCCTGTCGATGCCGCTGCCTTTCTACCAGTGCAATAAATTGTTCGGCTTCGTTGTCGCGCAATGTGCGACTGTCACCATTTTGATAACGAAACTTGACGCCGGGATGGCCGTATTCATAAAGTACGCTTACAGACTCAATGTGGTTCATAGAGACCTCCAGATGAACTGATATAAGCGCGGCGGTACATTGTTGATTTTGGTCGCCGTTACTTATATGGGATAACCCATAGACTCATGATATTTATATGAGGTCACTGCAGGGATAATCAAGATCAGCACGGGCGGGGGATGATTTCGTTTCTGATTGGTCAACGGTACCCCGTCTGTTATTTACTCATCAGCAATTTGATTTGATTGTCAGAGCGCTGCACAGGTCGACTGAGCATTTGGCTGGGTAGTGATAGTAAAACCAATTGTTTGCGAAAAAATTAATCACAAGCGAAATAGGCGTTGAGATCACGGTGAACGCGCTTGCATGATTCGCATAGAAGGTTGTATACAAATGTAATAATTGTCACCCTGTTGCCATATTGGTATATGGAAATAGTCGGATCAATATAATCGGCATATTGCTAGCGGCGGGGTCTTGCTGCTTACCTTTCATGCCGGAAATTGCCCAATATCCTGATCCACCAGATTGACCAACGAGGACTAAAATCAGATGAAACTTCGCACCACCGTCACTACGCTGTCTTTGCTTATGGCAGCTGCATTTCCTTTATCTTCTTTTTCTCAGACTACGGCGCCGGACGCCAAGCAAAGTTCTCTGGCAAGCGGTCTGGTGTCCGATGGCGGCGTATCGGCAGAGCTGACTTCGGTCGTAAAAACGGGTAATCGCGTGACGGTCAAAGTGCGTTTCATGGAAACGGATCCGGAATCAAACAATATCAGTGTTCTGTATTCGCGTCTGGATAAATCAGCATACGAAAACGATTTTTACTTACTGGCAGGAGATAAAAAGTATCTCTTGTTGAAAGATTCCGCAGGCAAGCCGTTGGCTCCCGAAAAACTGGTATTGGCCGGAAAGGGGAAATTGCGCGGCATCTGGTACGGCACTTTTCCCGCACCCCCAGCAGGAGAGAGCCTGATGTTATTCCTGCCGAATATCGAACCGCTTGGCCCGTTCTCAATCACGGGTGAATGAACCAATGCAGCGCGGTTATTTTATCCGTATGGCGCGGTTATCCTGGATACTGCTGGCGTTGGGGCTGCCTGGCCTGGCGATCGCGCAAGCTGCTTTCAATCCTGACCAGTACGTTCTGGACCTGGTGCCTCAGGTACTCGACTTGCAGGCCACTTCCTCGGATTTACAGGTCGCTTCATCTGATTTGAACGCGGCAACCAGTGACTTGTCCGAGAACGCGAAAAAGCTTATCGAAGCAAATGGCCACATCACCGTGCGTAAGGCCGATGGCGGCACCATTCTGTCGGTTGCCAGCGATATTCTGTTTGCATTCGATAGTGCGAATTTGTCACCAAAGGCTCAGGCAACATTGAAGGATATCAGCACCATCATCAATGACAGTCAGGTGAAGGTGGTCAAAGTGATAGGCCATACGGATGCCAAGGGGACAGATGCCTACAATCAGAAACTGTCCAAGGCCCGAGCTCAATCGGTGGCAGCATTTCTTGTCCGTGAAGGGGTGGCGCAATCGCGCATCAGGTCGCAGGGGCGTGGTGAAGCTGAACCCGTGGCCGAAAATGAAATCAACGGCAAGGATAATCCGCCAGGACGGGCGAAAAACCGGCGGGTTGAATTCGTTCTGCCCAAGTAGGCGTATTCCGTCCTGGGCCGGGGCGCCTGTTATGTCTGCTATTTTTTTGGCGATCTACCCCAGGATGTTCATTTGTTTTTATACGAATCACGCTGAACATCCTGCGGGTTTTTCGACCAGAAAATACGCCATGTACGCTATTTGTACCATTACGTCGCCATGACAGGGATGGCGGATTTTTCTGCACAATATTTCAATAGTCATTTCTCAGGAGCCGAGAGGGCCGCGCATTTTTTTCCGAATGTTGCTGCCGTCGAACAAAGGGATGCTCGCGGACAAAGCGCGGCTTGGCCAGCATCACGGCGATCGCCGATTATTCGACATTACCTGATATAGACGTGCTGTAGCAGCGCGAAATAATAGTCCTGAGTGCGCTGGCCAGCGCTGTGAGCGGCGTTGCCGGGGGCTGAGTCTGTATTGCAGGGTAACGGGTATCAGTATGGGGATTGCAAATAGAACGGAACAAAATACACTGAAATACAATCTTATGGAGGAGTCTGGCCTTGCCTGTCAGCCATAGGGGTTTTCAGATATCATCGGGGGCTTGATCTCTTTCAGTTGCGCCTGCCGTTGACGGCCAAAGCTACCGCTTAAGCGGTAAGCGCATGATAGATAAACGAAATTTTCTTTTAATTCGGTTGTTCCATGCTGGAATGCTAATTTTTGTAAAGAACAATATACGTGAAAATACCTTTTGAATTATGGATTGGTGCCCGGTACGCCGGCCTGACACGCACGCGTGGTCGGGGCAGAAAAGGCGATCGGTTTGTCTCTTTTATCGCAGGCACCTCCATGGTCGGGATTGCACTGGGCGTTGCCGCGCTGATTATCGTGCTGTCGGTCATGAATGGTTTCCAGGTGGATGTGCGCGACCGCATGTTGTCGGTGCTGCCACATATCCAGTTGGTCGTTCCCAATGAAGATCCGGTTGCGGTCACGGATAACTGGCAGAAGCTGGCTGAGCAGGCCAAGCAGAATCCGCAAGTAGAGGGCGCCTCGGCGTTTGTCGCAGCCGGAGGCATGCTGGCGCGGGGCGATGTACTTAAAGGGGTGGAGATTCGCGGCATCGATCCGAAAAACGAAGGCAACGTTTCGGAGTTACCGCAGCAGATGATCAATGGCTCGCTCGACAGCCTTGAGCCTGGCAGTTTCAGATTGGTGATCGGCAGCAACCTGGCTCAATATATGGGGGTGACGGTCGGCGATACGCTGTTGCTCATGACACCCCAGGGCTCAATCAATCCGTCGGGCTTTTCGCCGCGCATGCGTCAGTTCACCGTATCAGGTATTTTCTCGTCTGGCCATTACGAATATGATTCCAACATGGCCTTTATCGCCGTCAAGGATGCGGCCGTGTTGTTTCGCGATGTCGGATCTGCCGGCGTTCGCCTGAAAATCCACGACATGATCAATGCCCCCGAAGTGGCATCGCAATTGACCAACTCACTGCCGCCAGGCGTCGTGGCGCGTGACTGGACCATGGATAACCGAACCTGGTTTGCAGCGGTCAAAACCGAAAAACGCATGATGTTCCTGATCCTTGTTTTGATTGTTGCGGTCGCTGCATTCAACCTGTTATCCTCGCTGGTGATGGCAGTCAAGGACAAGCAGTCGGACATTGCGATTTTGCGCACGCTGGGCGTCAGCCCTTTTCAGATCGGCAAGATCTTTCTGGTACAGGGCTCGCTGATCGGCATTATCGGGACCTTCCTGGGCGTGTTGTGCGGGTGCCTGGTTGCCTACAATATCGATGTTGTGATTCCTTTTATTGAGCGACTGTTTGGCATCCATTTCCTGGATCCGAGTATTTACTTTGTCAGTACGCTGCCATCGCACCCCGAAGTGGACGACATCAGCCTGATCGGTATCACCTCGCTGGTGCTGTCGTTGCTGGCCACTATTTATCCAAGCTGGCGGGCTTCCCGCCTGCAACCTGCAGAGGTGCTGCGTCATGATTAAGCCGGAAAATGTCTCCATGCCGCAGGGTTCCTATGCTCTGGAATCGCGCGATGTGGTCAAATATTATGAAGATGCCAATGCGCGCCTGGATATTCTGAAAGGTGTATCGCTACAGGTTTCTGCGGGCGAAATGGTTGCCATTATCGGCGCATCAGGTTCGGGAAAAAGCACCTTGCTGCATATGCTGGGGTTGTTGGACAAACCGAGCTCAGGCCAGATTCTGATCAATGGACAGCAGACCCATGCGCTGCCTGAAAAGGCCATCAGCCGGATTCGTAATGAGAGCCTGGGCTTTGTCTATCAGTTCCATCATCTGCTCAATGAGTTCAATGCGCTGGATAATGTGGCCATGCCATTGATCGTGCGACGGATGGATCGCAAGCAGGCACGATCCCAGGCTGAGGCTGTACTTGAGCGTGTAGGTCTCAAAGAGCGGATCCATCATACGCCAGGACAATTGTCGGGCGGTGAGCGTCAACGTGTGGCATTGGCGCGGGCGCTGGTGACGCGACCTGTGTGCGTGCTGGCCGATGAACCTACGGGGAACCTGGATCGTGAAACGGCTGCCAGTATGTTTGCCTTGCTCAAGCAGATGAACACGGAATTCAGAACGGCGTTTGTCATTGTGACTCACGATGCCAAACTGGCGTCGCTGGCCGACCGGCAACTATTGATGGAACGGGGCGTATTGCAGGCAGCCTAATCGCGCACAATGCGCCGCCACGTCCTGCAACGCGAAGGAGAGGTCATGTTCATAGATACACATTGTCATCTCGACGCATCCGAATTTAATGACGATCGCAATGATGTTATTGCGCGTGCTGAACACGCCGGTGTCAGGCGGATCGTCATCCCCGCCATCGGGCGCCGCAATTTTTCCACGGTTCGGCAACTGGCTCACTCTTTTGCCGGTGGCTATTATGCGCTTGGCATTCATCCCTTATTCGTTGCGCATGCGGCGCACGAAGATCTGGATATTCTGGCGCAGGAAGTAGAGCGGTCCCTGGCAGATCCGCGCTTTGTTGCCATCGGTGAAATTGGCCTGGATTTTTTCGTCAAGGAGATTGCCCAGGGGCCGCTGCGCGAACGTCAGGAGTACTTCTACCAGCAACAGCTCAGGCTGGCGCGCGAGTACGATTTGCCCGTGCTGCTGCATGTGCGTCGTTCTCAGGATATTATTTTGAAATACCTGCGTCGCTACCCGGGCATCGGTGGTATTGCCCATGCTTTCAATGGCAGTGATCAGCAGGCTGATCATTTTGTTGGTCTGGGGTTTGCATTGGGCTTTGGTGGCGCAATGACGTTTACCCGCGCGCATCAGATCCGTCGGCTGGCCTGCCGCGTTCCGCTGGCCAATATCGTGCTGGAAACCGACGCTCCGGACATTCCTCCGGCCTGGCTACGAGAGGATCACCCTCGCAATGCGCCGGAGCAGATTCCGGCCATCGCCCAGGTGCTGGCTCAATTGCGCAACCTGTCAGTCGATGAGATTGCCCAGGCTACCGGTGCAACCTCATCGCAGGTTCTGCCGCGATTGGCCACGCCCTGAGGTTTGAAAAAAGTGGGCCTGACCCATTTCGGGCCACAGCCGTACGCTGAATGCCGGGATGGCAAAGGCTGAACAGCTATCATGACAGTACGGACGGCACACAACCCATTCTTGTTGGCGCTGGTCGTATTGCCTGATTGATAAATCGGTCACGATCATCTTGCAGTGCCGGGCGGGCTGTTGAACAATGGCTGTAGCAAGATTATTGATTCTGACCCGGCCTTATGCATGCGCGCGCGACGCTGTCCGTTTTTCTCCCTTTTCTCCCTATTCTTTCTGTGTGTGCTACTGCTTTTTCGCCCGCGCGCGACACGTTAGCGGCGGGAGCTCCCGACCCCGTTGTGCAGCCCTGGCGTTTACCTGCATTTGTGTGGATTTGCAGCGTCGCGTTGGGCATTGCCATTGTGCAATGGTGCCCGCTACTGCCTTCGCCAGGTGTATTGATTCCGGTCTGGCTGGTCTGCCTGTGTACCTGGTGGCTGTCGAAGGCGTCATTGCAAGGGTCATCAAGTGGGGTCTGGGCGCAGCAAACCTTGCTATTGGAGCGGGAGCGGGTGCGCACAGCGAACCGGACAACAGGGCGCACCGCCAGGCATCGTACTGACAGATACCGCGATAGCAATACAGATACACGGGCATGCCGGTTCATGCCAAGCCTCATCCAGGTTGCATTGCCACTCAGTGTGCTGGGCCTGTGCCTGTTCAGCGGTATGTTGTATTCGGTCTGGCGGGCGCAATGGCGCCTGGCAGATAGCCTTGATCAGCGACTGGAAAATCGTCCGCTGTCGGTGCAGGTGCAAGTGACCGGGTTGCCGCGTGATCTGATCAACGGGTGGGCATTCGAGGCGCGTATCGTCGCTGGTGTGCTTGCGCAGCACGTGCCTGAACGGGTGCTGCTGCGCTGGTATACGGGCCCGCGCAACGGGCCGTTTACACCACCGCAACGGCCGGCGGCTGGTTTGCCCGACCTGCGTCCCGGACAGATATGGCAAATGACGGTAAAGCTCAAACGCAATCATGCACTACGCAATTTTCATGGGTTCGATTACGATGCCTTCCTGTTTGCTGCGGGTTTGCGTGCCAGCGGCACGGTCATCGGTTCCGGGCGCCTGCTGCGTGATGAGGTCTGCAGCGCATGGAAACCCTGTATTGAACGGGCTCGGTTCGTCCTGCGCCGCGCCTTGAACCAGGTTTTGCAAGATAAGCGCTACGGTCCGGTGATCATCGCACTTGTCATGGGAGACCAGAACGGCATAAGCAACGAAGACTGGCAGATCTTCAATCTCACTGGCATCACACATCTGGTGTCGATCAGCGGCTCGCACATTACCATGCTCGCTGCCCTGGGTAGCCTGGGGGTGTTTCGGCTGTGGCGACGGCTGCGTCTGCAAGGCAAGCAACTGGCTGAACGCAGGCCGACCCAGATCGTGGCCGCCAGTGCGGGATTGCTGGTTGCTGCCACCTATTCAGTACTGGCAGGATGGGGCGTCCCGGCGCAACGCACCTTTATTATGCTGGCAATATTCTGGCTGTCGGTCGCAAGGCGCGTCCGTGTCAGAAGTACAACTTTGCTTGCTCTGGCAGCCTTGAGCATACTGTTGCTGGATCCGTGGGCCGTGCTGTCTACCGGATTCTGCCTGTCGTTTGCTGCTATCGCCAGTCTCATGTTATGGGGATCCCGTAGCAGGCAACATGTCTCGGTACCGCCCAGTCTGGTGAACAGAGGTTTGCAGCGCTTGTGGGACGCCGCAAAAATGCAGCTATTCATGAGCGTCGCTCTGGCGCCGTTGCTCATAGGCCTGTTTCAACAATATGCTTTTGTGTCGCCGCTTGTCAATGCCTTTGCTATTCCGGTGATCGGTGGGTTGGTTACGCCGCTGGCGCTGCTGCTGGCCGTGTTGTGCGCGACCGGTTTGTGGCCATCAGTTGCCGCCTGGCTGGCCGATGGCGTGCATCGACTGCTTGAAACTGTGTTGGCTGGGGCGCATGCGTTAGCTGGCATCGATTGGGCAGCGCGCGATTTTCCTGCCGTACCTGGCCACTGGATTGGTCTGGGTATGCTCGGACTGTTGGTGTTCGTTCTGCCCAAGGGCATTCCTGGGCGTGGGTTCGGTTTGATCCTGTTGATTCCGGTATTGTTTTTTCGGCCACCCCGGCCATTGGCGGGAGACTGGTTCATGACCGTGCTGGATGTCGGGCAGGGTGCTGCGGTGCTGGTCAGTACGCAGCGGCATCACCTGCTGTTTGATACGGGTCTGCGCAGCAGTGTCGATAATGATAGCGGCAACCTGGTTATTGTTCCTTATCTGCGGGCCACGGGTATTAAGGCGCTGGACGAGTTGATCATTTCCCATTCCGATCTTGACCATGTCGGCGGAGCGGGCAGTGTGCTGCAGCAGATGAATGTGAAGCACGCCTATGCCTCATTTGCACTTGATCATTACCTGGAACGCGAACAGGATGCCTTGCAGCGAAATCTGCTAGTGAAAAACCCGCAAGCGACCTTTGATTTTTGCCGGCGCGATGTAAGCTTTGAATACGACGGTGTTCAATTTCGTTTCTATCATCCTGCCGAAATCAAGGGGATACCCGCCAAGGCGGATAACGATCACAGTTGTGTTTTGCGGATACAGGGCAGGCATCATTCCGCGTTATTGACCGGCGATATCGGCGCTGCTGTTGAAGCCAGGTTGCTGCAGGCGCCATCGCCAATTCCCGAAACTGATGTGATCATGGCCCCGCACCACGGCTCTGCCGGTTCGTCGTCGATGGCGCTGGTTCAGGCTATGCAGCCGGCCCTTGCCTTTGCCCAGGCAGGGTATTTGAACCGTTATGGGCATCCGGCCAGCAATGTCGCGGCACGTTGGCGCGCTACCGCAAGGCTGTATCTGGATACGATTGACGCCGGTGCGATTCAGATCCGGTCCGGCGCCAATGGTTTATGGATAAATTGCGCGAGGGCATCGCGGCAACGTTATTGGGATGGCTTTTAGCTTATGATAATTACGCCCAGGCACGCCTATGTCGGCGCCAGCTATTTCTGTGGCGATGCGATTGAGCGCATGCGCTCACACCCCAGGATACGCTGTCTTGCATCCCGTTTAACGCTATGCCATTCAAGGAGTTTTTATGCAATCGCCCCGTTTGAATTTCGTCAACTGTATGAGTCCTGCCGGTATTCATCGCATGGCCTATCGGGAATGGGGTGATCCGGCCAACGGTCGGGTGCTGTTGTGCGTGCACGGGCTGTCGCGCAATGGCAATGACTTCGATGAGGTGGCCAGGGCCATGTCCAAGGAGTATCGTGTCGTCTGCCCGGATATCGCCGGACGCGGCGCATCCGATTTTCTGGTCAATCCTGCCAGCTACATTGTGCCTCAGTATGTATCGGACATGACTACGTTGCTGGCAAGATTGCAGCCGCAATCGCTCGACTGGCTGGGCACGTCCATGGGCGGCCTGATCGCATTGGCTTTTTCCGCGGTGGTTGGCGCCAAGCACGCGGCCATTGCTGCGGCGGGCAATAGTGCATTGCCCAAAACCACCGGCCTGTCTCTGGGAAAGCTGATCCTGAACGATGTCGGGCCGGCGATCGAGCTGGCCTCTATCGAGCGGATCGCCGGCTATGTCGGCGTTCCTCTGCAATTTGACTCCTTTGAGGCTGCGGTTAACCATATGAAAACCAATGCGGCCTCTTTCGGTCCGCTAAGTGATGCGCAATGGATAGCGTTTACCAAGGCGGCCATGGTGCAAAAAGGGCAGGTCTGGACCCAACACTATGACCTGGCGATTGCCCAGGCTTTTGCAGGCCTGAAAGATGAAAAGATGCTCAAAGCCGGTGAAGCCATGTTGTGGCGAGCCTTTGAGGCGTTGCAATGCCCAATTCTGCTGATACGGGGCGAGCGTTCCGATTTGTTAAGCAAAACGACAGCCGAACAAATGCAGGCGCGCAATAAGCAACTGCAAATGATCGAAATTGCCGAAACCGGTCATGCGCCTTCGTTATTGCCGCAGTCACAGGTGCAGGCCGTGCGCCGGTTCCTGCTGTCCTGAACCGGGGTAGGGGAAGCTTCGCGCCATAAAGCCGTTCAAAAGCTGTCTTTGCAGGACAGAGGGCGTAAAATGTCAGCAGGATGACCGCTTTTATACAGGCGTTTTGCAGGCGCCTGTCTTGAACAGTCGTTCGCAACAATCCGGCTACAACCCGGTTCATATGGGTTGCCGGACAACATTGAACACCAATCAGCATTGCAGGAAGGGCCATGACAGATTCGCTCGCATTTAAGGCAGATTTACACTGCCACTCTACCGCATCGGACGGCGTATTGGCGCCTGCCGAGGTAGCTGCGCGCGCGCACGCCAATGGCGTGACCCTATGGAGCCTGACTGACCACGATGAAATCAGCGGGATTGCGCAAGCCCGACAAGCCGCTCAGTCGCTGGGCATGCAGTTTGTTTCTGGCATTGAAATTTCGGTGAGCTGGGCCGAACGTACCTTGCACGTGGTCGGACTCAATATTGATATTGAAAACACCCGGCTCAACCAGGGGCTTGAGCAGATTCGACGGGATCGCGAGATACGCGCCCATCAAATGGCAGACAAGCTGGCTGAGCTGGGAATTGCCGGATCTTATGACGGCGCCCTCAGTTATGCCGGTAACCCGAATTTGCTGAGCCGGACCCATTTTGCGCGCTATCTGGTTGAGCAGGGATATTGCAAAAGCATGCAGGACGTATTCGATCGCTATCTGGCTGACGGCAAACCCGCCTATGTGGCTGGGGAATGGGCCGGGCTGGATGAGGCGCTCGACTGGATCCATGCTGCCGGTGGCATTGCGGTCATTGCACACCCCGGTCGTTATAAATATTCACGCCGGGAGTTTACGACGCTGTTTCGTACGTTCAAGCTGATGGGAGGCAAGGGGATCGAAGTGGTCACCGGTTCCCACACGCCCGATCAGTACCACCAGTACGCCAATGTGGCACGCCAGTATGGTTTTCTGGCGTCCTGCGGATCAGATTTTCATAGCCCCAAGGAAAGCCGCATGGACCTGGGCAGATTACCTCCCATGCCAAGCGACCTTGTTCCCGTATGGAAAGCATTCAACTGAAATTATGAATAAAGCATTTGTCAAGGAAAAGGAAGACGACGACGAGGACGATCAGAGTCCCGAGGCCGTTGCCCTGCCGCCAGGCACCCGCAATTACATGACGCGTGATGGCTATACTATGCTGCGCGATGAATTGACGCATCTGATGAATGAAGAGCGACCCGAAGTGGTTCAGATCGTTTCATGGGCCGCCTCAAACGGGGATCGCTCTGAAAACGGCGATTATCTCTACGGTAAGAAACGATTGCGCGAAATTGATCGCCGGATCCGTTTTCTGACCAAGCGGCTGGAGATGGCCGAGGTGGTGGATCCCGGCAAGCAGCCTGATCGCGACCGTGTGTTTTTTGGCGCTCAGGTGCTCTATTGCGATGAACTGGGCGAAGAGTTTCGCATCACCATTGTTGGCGTTGACGAAGCCGAACCCCTGCAGGGGAAAATCAGCTGGATTTCGCCGGTCGCCCGGGCATTGCTCAAGGCCCAGGAAGGCGACACGGTCACGTTGCGCACCCCTTCAGGCGTCAAGCAACTGGAAGTGCTGGAAATTATTTATCCTGATGAGTAAGTGAAAACTGTGCCTGGTCGTCCTGGGCCAGCTGTTTTTCCAGTATGGGCATGGCTTCTCGCAGTGCCGAGACCAGGGTATACGGTGGATTGACAACAAACATGGCGCTGCCATACAGCCCATAGCCGTTTTCCGGTGGCCTTTTTACCGCCAGGCGAACGTGCACCCAACTGGCGTCGCTGATCTTTTCCAGCTGTTTTTGCATATCGTGCACTTCTTTGCGCCGCACTAACGGGTACCAGACCGCAAAGCAGCCGGTCGCAAATTTCTTCAGACCTTCCCTGACGGCTGTCAGGGTATGACGGTAGTCGTTCTTGTCTTCGTAGGATGGATCAATCAGGATAATGCCGCGTCGAGGGGCGGGTGGCAATTGCGAGAGCAGGCCGGTAAACCCGTCTTTCTCAAAGACGCTGACCTGTCTTGCCACATCCCGCGATTGCATCTGTATATTTTCATCCAGATGCGTGATTTCAGTGGGATGCAGTTCGAACAGGCGCAGCCTGTCCGCAGGGCGCATCAACTGCAATGCGATCCATGGCGAACCAGGGTAGACGCTCAGGCCGCCCTGATCATTGAGCTGTCGTACATGGTCGATATAGTCCGCCAGCAGTGCAGGCAGCTGGGGCAGATGCCACAGCCGTTCGATACCGTCGCGAAACTCGGCGGTTTTCTCCGCCCAGGCATCGGTCAGATCATAGACGCCTGCACCGGCATGCGTATCAATAACCCAGTAGGGCGCGTCCTTGCGATTGTAATAGTCGAGAATATGCAACAGGACTGCATGTTTGAGCACGTCGGCATGATTGCCGGCGTGAAAGGCGTGACGATAACTGAACATGTGGCAATACTTTAATAGGCGCCGAGATCGGCAGGAATACGGACGAGTTCGTCCGTGAAAATGGCATCGCAGCCCCAGGCAAGTAGCTGTTTGGCCCGGCGGTAATCATTGACGGTATAGGCGCATACTTTGTAGCCTGCGGCGTGGATCCGCGCGATCGTTGGTTGGTCCAGATATTTCTGGTTCAGATTGATGGCATGGCAGCCCAGTGATTCGAGCGTGCTCTCAAAATCGTCGGGCAGGGTGTCGATCAGGAACGCCCTTGGCACATCGGCAGCATCGCGTGCAAATGCAGCCAGCGCTTCGCGTGAAAAGGAGGAAACCAGCGGAGCGACGCCGCCATTTGCCCACAATTGCTTGACAGCCAGGGCCACTGCGGCGCCGGTTTGCGCTTCACGGCCAGGGCATGGTTTGATTTCGATATTGCACAGCAGACCGTTTTCCAGAATGAAGCGGGCAAACTGGCTGAAGGCCGGCAGCGGCTCACCGGCGTACCAGGCCGAATGCCAGCTTCCCATATCCAGCTGGCTTAGCGCTTTGAATGGCATGCCGGCTGCTGCGCCAGTGCCGTCAGAGGTGCGATCCACCGTGTCGTCGTGCAGCACGACCAATACGTCGTCGCCGCTGAGCTTGACGTCAAACTCCGACATGATAAAGCCATGGTCGTAGCCGCAGCGCAGGCCCGCAAGCGTGTTTTCAGGGGCAATGCAGCCGCCGCCACGATGTGCGATAACAGCGGGATACGGCCAGGATACAGGGGATTTCGAAGGCATACAGGCACCAGGGGTCGTGAAATAAGGGCAATAGCAGGCATTGTCGCACGCCGGCTGGCGCAGCGCACGTTGCCGCCGCATGCCAGCCAATTGCCTGAATTGATGCTAAAGTTTTATTTTAATTGAAAAAACGCTTAAAATAAGCGGTTATTCTGAATCGCTTTGCCAACAGGCGGCTTTTCGCTTTCGCATCAGACATTCATTTTGGTCGGGAACACAATGCTAGAATCCTTTCGCACGCATAAACGTTTATTACTTGTTGTACTGTTCGTTCTGGTCGTGCCTTCTTTCGTCTTTTTAGGTGTTGCCGACTACCAGTCGTTTACCAATAATGACGTGAAACTGGCTTCGGTCCGGAAAAACGACATTACCCAGGCGCAGTTTGACCAGTCCTGGCGTGAGCGTCTGAACCAGTTGCGCGAGCAAAATGGCAGCAATTTCAACATCAATGCCGTCGATACCCCGGCCAATCGTCAGGCCTGGCTAGACCAGTTGGTGGACAATCAGGTGCTGCAGCAGGAAATGCTGGACCAGCATTTCAATGCGACAGACAATATGGTGCGCCAGGCCATTGCCAGCACGCCCGATTTTCAGGACAACGGCAAGTATTCGTTTCAGAAGTACAGCCAGTTTCTGGCCGAGCGCAATATCCGCGACGTCGATTATGAGCAGTATGTGCGCCAGAGCCTGGCATTTGCGCAGTTGCTCGAGCCGGTTGCCAGCACGGTGAGCATTCCGGTGCAAACGGCCGCGCTGCTGCAGACGGCCATGACGCAGGAACGTACCGTCCGGCTCAAAACCTTTGAGGCAGCGGCCTATGAGCAATCGGTGCAGGTCAGTGACCAGGAAATTGCCGATTGGTACGAAAAGAACAAGCAATCACTGCAGGTGCCTGCGTATGTCAATGTGGACTATGTCGTCCTGAACCAGGGTGCGGCTCTCAAAACCGTAGGCGAGATTTCCGACGCCGATATTGAAAGCTATTACAAGGCTAATATCGCCAAGTACACCAAAAAAGAGCGACGCCAGATCAACCATATCCAGATCCAGATTCCTGCCGGCGCTGATGAAGCGGCACAGAAAGCGGCCCAGGACAAGGCAATTGAAGTGGCGGAAAAGGCCAAACAGAATCCTGACGCCTTTGCTGAACTGGCAAAAACCTATTCGGACGATGCCGGTTCAAAAAATCAGGGTGGCAGCCTGGGTACCCTGGCCAAAGGCGATATAGCGCCTCTTGATGATGCCGCTTTTGGTCCGCAGGCTCCCGGCATTACTGATCCGGTCAAAATCGACAACGCCTGGCATGTGCTGCAGATTGCTAAAATCGAGCCAGGTCAGGTTGAACCGCTGGCGCAACTGAAGGAAAGCCTGAAAAAGGAAATTGCGTTGCAGCAGGCATCTGAAAAATTTGCCGACTTATCGACCAAATTGACCCAGTTGTCCAGCACTGAACGCGATTCTCTGCAACCGCTGGCCGATGCCCTTGCGCTGGACATTCGCCATGTCGGTGGTGTCAGTCAGACGGCTTTGCTGCCAAAAGAACAGGTGGGCGATAATGCCGCGATGGGCAGCAAGGATGCCGCCTATTTTGAATCCGGCCGGGTTCGGGAAACGCTGTTTTCCGATGAAGTGCTCAAGCAGAAAAAGAATTCCGGGGTGATCGAGATTTCCCCATCCGAGTTGATGGTTGTGCGTGTGGCCAAGGACGTTCCGGCCGCGGTTCCTGCGCTGGACGACGTCCGTGAGACCGTTCTTAATCGCATTCGCGATGAAAAAGGGAAACAGCAGGCTGGTGAAGACGGTGTAGCGGAACTGGCTATGCTTAAGGAAAAAGGACCGGGTGAGCTGACCGGCTTTGGCAAGGAAACCACCATCAGCCGCCTGACACAGTCACAGTTGCCACCGGCCATGCTCAATGCCATCATGAGCGCACCTGCCGATAATCTGCCTGCCTTTGTCGGCTTTGAGCTGCCTAATGGCTATGCCATTGCCCAGATCGAGAAAGTGACCGAACCCACTGCCGAGGCCCGCAATATGTTTGACCAGTATCTGCGTCAGGCCATGATCGCAGGGACCGGGGCACAAGTTGCCCAGAGCGTGACCCGACTGATTCGCCAGACGCATGACGTCAAAGTGTATCCCGATGCCGAGAAAGTGGTTAACGACGCTGCCGGTAATCAGTAAGCGCTTTTTCCAGAACAGGCCAAACCGTCTGGGCCATCAGCGGCTGGGCCTGTTCGGCGGGGTGAATGCCATCATCCTGGTACATATCCCGCTGCAGGGCAAATGAGGCAAATAGAAAGGGCACCAGATAGGTGTCCTTTTCTTTTGCCAGCGTACCAAACATCTGCTGGAACTGATGGGCGTAATCGGGCCCGAAGTTGGGCGGAATCTGCATGCCGATCAATACCACTTCGGCCTTGACGGCCTTGGCGCTCTCGATCATGGCTTGCAGATTGTCTCGGCTTGCTTCAAGCGAGAGGCCGCGCAACGCGTCATTGGCGCCCAGTTCCAGTATCATGATGGCAGGCTGATGTTTTTTCAGCAGGGCAGGCAGGCGACTGCGTCCTCCTGCAGTGGTGTCGCCACTGATACTGGCATTGAGCAGTTGCGCATCGCCCAGCGCCTCTTTTTTATTCTCCGCCAGCCACTGTACCCAGCCGGCACCGCGTCTGATACCATATTCGGCAGACAGGCTGTCACCCACGACCAGAATGACCGGTGCGTTGGCCGATACCGGTTTTTCCTGGGCTTTGGCCGCTTGCGGCCAGACGAACACCCACAGGCTTATCAGAATGGACAGAACACGAATCATGGACGCAGATGTTGTCATTGAAGTTTCTCATTTGAAAAAACACGTTGCCGAGGCAACTGGTACGCTGGACATTTTAGATGATATTTCCTTTGGGCTCGAACGCAGTGCGACATTAGCCATTACAGGCAGTTCCGGATCAGGAAAATCGACGTTGCTGGGTATTCTGGCTGGCCTGGATACGCCGTCCTCAGGACAGGTGCGGTTGATGGGCAAAAATATTTTTGAGATGGATGAAGATGCCCGCGCTGTGCTGCGGGCTCAGAATATCGGTTTTGTATTTCAGTCTTTCCAGCTGCTGCCAAACCTGACTGCGCTGGAAAACGTCATGCTGCCGCTGGAATTGCAGGGGCAGCCGGCGCGGGACGCCGCCCAGCAGATGCTGGAGCGGGTCGGACTGGCCTCACGAATGCATCATTATCCCAAAACATTGTCCGGGGGAGAAAAGCAACGGGTGGCCTTGGCCCGGGCTTTCGTGGTGAGCCCGGCAATCCTGTTCGCTGATGAGCCAACGGGTAGCCTGGATACGGAAACCGGTCAGCGCATTGCGGATCTGATGTTTGAGATGAATCGGGAAAAAGCCGCCACATTGGTACTGGTAACCCATGACCAGAAGCTGGCTGCGCGCTGTGATCAGAAAATTACGCTGATCTCTGGCCGCCTGGCCGCTACAGTACCGGATCCTGATTTGGTCTGACTTTGAGCCGCGCCACTTTCTGCACTTGCGATACGTGGCGGACCATGCGAAATACCCGCGCCAGATGCTTGCGATCATGGACCTGGATTGTCAGGTGCACCACGGCCAGATTCTGAGCATCCTCATTCATGGACATCGTCAGGATATTGGAGTCAGCCGCAGAGATCTGCGCGGCAATACGGCCCAGCACCCCTTTTTCATTACGGATAACAATTTCCATGCGCACGGGCAGGTGTGAAGCGGTTTCCTCATCCCAATACACCTGCACCCAACGGTCGGGTTCCCGGGAGCGCAGGCGCATCGCGGTCGGGCAGTCATCGGTATGAACGACGAGCCCGTGCCCCGGGCGGATCAGTGCGACCAGGCTGTCACCGGGAATAGGGCTGCAGCAGCCCGAGAGCTGGACGGCCTGACCTTCGTTGCCCTGAATGAAGATCATCCCTGCGTGAGCAATGGACACTTCGTCAATGACTGCGGCACTGGTGGCGAGCATGGCATTCTCGACTGCGAAGCGGCGTGCGACCACGGCAGCCAGTCTGCGGCCCAGGCCAATGTCGGCCAGAATCTCTTCGCGTGAGGAGGCGCCCGAACTGCGCGCCAGTTTTTCCCACTCGGCATTATCGGCATCGGGCAGGGGAATGTTCAGTTCCTGCAGTGCCTGTTTGAGCATTTTCTCGCCAAAATGAATGGAATCTTCATATTTGACGGTTTTGAGGAAATGACGGATTTCGGAGCGCGCCTTGCCGGTGCGTACATGGTTGAGCCACTGTACGTTGGGTTCCGAAGCCGGCGAGGTAACAATTTCGATGGTATCGCCGCTTTTTATTTCGGTTTTCAAAGGGACAAATTCGCCATTGATTTTTGCCGCGACTGCCTGATTGCCAATATCGGTATGAATGCCGTAGGCAAAATCAATCGGCGTTGCACCGCGCGGCAGCGAGACGATTTTTCCTTTCGGTGTCAGCACATAGACCGCGTCGGGGAACAGATCGACCTTGACGTGTTCAAGAAACTCGCCGGAATCGCCGGTCTGGCTCTGGATGTCCAGCAACGATTGCAGCCAGCGGTGGGTCTGTTTCTGCAGATCGTTCAGCGAGATATCGTCTTCCTTGTACATCCAATGCGAGGCGACGCCTTTTTCGGCAATGTGATCCATGTCCCGCGTACGAATCTGAAATTCGATGGGCGTGCCATAGGGGCCGACCAGCGTAGTATGCAGGGACTGATAGCCGTTGATTTTGGGAATGGCGATGTAGTCCTTGAATTTGCCTGGCACCGGTCGGTACAGCTGGTGGATGGTGCCCAGCGTCAGATAACATTCCTGCAGGGTATGCACAATGATTCGAAAACCATAGATGTCCAGCACTTCGGAGAAGGATTTCTTCTGCTCGCGCATCTTGTTGTAGATGCTGAACAGCGACTTTTCCCGGCCGCTGATTTCCGCTTCGATGCCATTGGCTGGCATGGCAGAAGTAATATTTTCGGCAATACGGGTGAGCACTTCGCGACGATTGCCGCGTGCGGCCAGGACGGCCTTTTTCAGTACGTTGTAGCGATTCGGGTTACTGGCTTCAAAGCACAGGTCCTGTAACTCCCGCACCAGTGCATTTAAGCCCAGCCGGTGTGCAATGGGCGCATAGATTTCCAGCGTCTCGTTAGCCACTCGTCGGCGTTTTTCCGCGCCGACCGCGTCCAGCGTGCGCATATTATGCAGTCGGTCGGCCAGTTTGATCAGAATGACGCGAACGTCTTTAGCCATGGCCAGCAGCATTTTCCGAAAGCTTTCCGCCTGCTGTTCGGCCTTGGTGGCAAAATTGAGTTTTTCCAGCTTGGTCAGGCCGTCCACCAGGTTGGCCACGTCCGGATTGAATTTTTCGGCAAGCTCTGCCTTGGATACGTTCTGGTCTTCGATAACGTCATGCAGCAGCGCAGCCATCAGGGCGTTGGAGTCCAGCTTCCAGCCGGCGCAGATTTCGGTAACCGCAATCGGGTGGGTAATGTAGGGTGCGCCAGATGATCGGAACTGGCCCAGATGCGCCTGATCGGCAAAGCGGTAGGCTTCCCGTACCTTATCGATTTCCTTGCTGTCCATATAGGTGGACAGCATTTCGGTTAAATGGGCCAGTGATGCAATGGCCGGTTCGTGGCGTGTGGCGCTATTGGGGACGGCCTGCGGGGGAATGCGTTGCTCGTCGTCCTGCAGTATTGATGCGTTTGCAATAGAGGTGGCAGCCTGCGCAGACTGCCGGTGGCTGTTACGATTTCGTCGACGGAAAGGGGACCCGGCACGCAGCGCGTGCAACAGCGAGGAAGATGCGTCCTTGAGTCCCATATGACCTGCCTGTGCCCGACAATCAGGTAGGCACTTTACGCAGCATTTCCGCTCCGGTCAGACCTTTGGCAATTTCACGCAGCGCGATCACGGTCGGTTTGTCCTTGTCCGGATCGACGCGTGGTTCATGGCCCTGAGCCAGTTCGCGGGCGCGGTAGGTCGCCGCCAGCGTCAGATTGAAGCGGTTTGGGATGTGCATCATGCAATCATCGATAGTAATACGAGCCATGGTGTTGTCCTTAGCGGGTAAGCAAAAAAGTAAAAGTCAAATTACCGAACGGAATCGGAAATTCCGAGCTGGGAGAAGAGTTGGGCATGCCGGGCGGCCTGGGACTGGTATCGGAGCCTTGCGGCTGCAACGATTTTCTGTAATTCATTCAGGGCAGTGGCAAAATCTTCATTGATAATAACATATTCGCACTCCGGAGCGTGCGCGATCTCGCTTCCTGCCGCCAGTATCCGGCGGGTGATGACGCTGGCCGAATCCTGACCTCGCTGGGTCAGCCGGGTTTCGAGCACCTCAATGGACGGTGGCAGGATGAAAACACCCGTTACGCCCGGGAAATGCTGCCGAACCTGGCGCGCGCCTTGCCAGTCGATTTCCAGGAGAATGTCCTTGCCCTGAGCAATGGCTTTTTCTATGGGTGGTCTGGGCGTGCCGTAAAAATTACCATGGACTTCAGCCCATTCGAGCAATTGGTCGGTCTCGCGCAATTGCAGAAAGTCTTGCTTGGTGGTGAAATAATATTCGCGGCCTTCCTGCTCACCAGGGCGCGGATCGCGCGTGGTGCATGAAATGGACAGGGAAATGTTGTCGTCCTGCGCGAGCAGCGCATTGACCAAGCTTGATTTGCCCGCACCGCTGGGTGCGATAATCATGAAGACATTACCGGGAAATTTAAGCATAATGATGACGGTGGCGGCAAAAGAAAATCATAGCAAAAAAACCAGCACTTTTCGGCAATTGCCTGAACCGGTGCGTTTTTTGTCATGTTCTGAAGTGGCCGGATCGATTGGTGCGCACGTTTCAAATTGAGTGCAGTACGAAACAGCATGAAAAAACCAGGCGCTGCGTGCCTGCAGGAATTATTTCAAACCTGATAGCATAGCGGTTCCGTTTCCAAAGGAGTAACAAGAATGAATACACCCCCCCTTAAAGTCGCCGTGGTCACAGGAGCAGGATCCGGCATCGGGCGCGCGGTGGCGCTTGAACTGCTGGGCACCGGCTACGCCGTTGTGCTGGCCGGCAGGCGCGCCGATGCCCTGGAGAAGACCCGCACTGCGGCCGGGGCCGATGCAACCCGCGCACTGGTAGTGCCGACCGATGTGACCAGCGAGCAGGAAGTGCGCCGGCTGTTCGATACCGCTCAGCGCGAGTACGGGCGCGTTGATGCGCTTTTTAACAATGCGGGGCGGGGTGGTACGCCGGTTCCTGTTGATGAGTTCTCGGTTCAGGAGTGGCGTGACATTGTTGATGTGAATCTGACCGGTATGTTCCTGTGTGCACAGGCAGCGTTCCGTGTCATGCGACAGCAGGATCCCCAGGGGGGGCGTATTATTAACAATGGTTCAATTTCGGCCCATGCGCCGCGGCCCATGAGCATTGCTTACACCGCCACAAAACACGCCGTGACCGGGCTGACCAAATCGCTGTCCCTTGATGGACGAGCTTACAATATTGCTTGCGGCCAGGTGGACATTGGCAACGCCGGTACCGACATGACGCAGCGCATGCAAAAGGGCATCATCCAGGCAAATGGCGAGACGCGTGTGGAGCCGGTCATGGACGTGGCGCACGTGGCTCAGACTGTACGCGCCATGTGTGATTTCCCATTGGAAACCAACGTGCAGTTTGTGACTATCATGGCCACCAAGATGCCTTATGTCGGACGTGGCTGATTTGCGCCTGACGCAAGCGGCAGCGCGGGGCAATGGCTTGCCCCGGCGTACAACGCAGCAGCCTTATATACAACGCTGATCTTAACTAGCAGGGAGCAGGGCATGACCATTCAGAAAATCAAACCGCGTATCGCCGATGTTGGCGGCATCCCCGTTGCCCGTGCGCTGCCAAACCGTGAACGACGCACAATCGGATCCTGGTGTTTTCTGGATCATGCCGGCCCGGCCCGCTTTGAAGAAGGTAATCCGGGCATGCAGGTGGGCGAACATCCGCATATCAATCTGCAAACCTTTACCTGGATGCTTGAAGGGGAAGTGCTGCACAAGGACAGTCTGGGCAACGAGCAATTGATTCGCCGCAAGCAGGTCAATCTGATGACTGCCGGCCATGGCATCGCGCATACCGAACAAACGCCGCCAGGCATCAACGTGCTGCATGCGGTGCAGTTGTGGATTGCCTTGCCCCAGTCCGAGACGCCCATTGCCCCGGCCTTCGAGCATTATCCCCAATTGCCCGAGTGGATGCAGGCCAATACGCGATTCACTTTGCTGACGGGCGAATTTGCGGGCCGGCGCGCACCTACCCGCCAGTTCACGCCCTTGGTCTGTGTTGACATTGAGGCGCTGGGGCCGGACAGCATCGAGCTGACACTGAATCCTGAATTCGAATACGGGCTGTTCCTGATCACCGGTGCCCCGGCCAGTATCAACGATGAGCTGTTTGAATTGGATGAGGTGGCTTTTCTGGGTATGGGTAAAAATACAGTGCGCATCAATACGACGGCCGAGTCACGTCTATTGCTGCTAGGCGGCACACCGATTGATGTTCCGGATTTTCAGATTTGGTGGAATTTCGTCGGCTCGCGCAACGACATTATTCAGGCGCAAAAGGACTGGAACGCCCATGACCCGCGATTCGGAAAGGTGGATACGCAGATGAAACGCTTGACGCCGCCCGATTTGCCCTGGGTAGAGAAGGCGCAGCCAGCGTCTTGAGCAGGCGAGCCGCAGTTGTCTGCTTGCGGCAGGCGCTGCTTATTCGATATTCTGTGCCTGTTCACGCAACTGCTCAATAAGCAGCTTCAGGTCAATAACCGATTGCGTGACCTCCAGCGAACTTGACTTGGAACCCAGGGTGTTGACTTCCCGGTTCATTTCTTGGAAGAGAAAATCCAGGCGTTTTCCCAGACTGAGCGCCTTGGCTCCAGATTTAGAGTCGGATTTTCCTGACGAGAGAATGACCCGAAGTTCGGTCAGATGGGAGTCCAGCCGCGTGAGTTCTTCTGCCACATCAATGCGCAGGGAAAACAGGGATGATTCTGCGGCAATACGTGCGGAAAGCTCGGCGCCGCTGATTTGCTCAAAGCCATTGGGGCAGGCGGCATTGAGGGTGTCGGTCAGTTTTCCGGCCAGTTTCTTGCGGTATTCCTCAAGAATCCCGGGCAGTCGCTGCTCGATGGTGCCGATTACTTTTTTCATTTCTTCGGCAGCCTCGAGCATTGCCGTGGCCAGACGCTGACCTTCTCTGGCACGAGCAAGAATCAGCTCTTTCAGAGCGCTGCGTCCCGCCTGCATGCATTGGTTCAGCCACATGGCCGGCGAGTCGTCCTCGTTGTACTCGTTGGGGGCAGGCCAGTGCAGCAGATCCGTCATGCCTGGCGCAGCCAGATCGGGAATAATTTTGCGTGCAGCCTGATAGCGTTCGTTAATCAGCGCCAACTGGTCGGCCTCGAAGGCGCGCTGCTGCAGGCTGCCGGATCGGGCAAAAGAGACGCGTACTTCCAGTTTGCCGCGCTTCAGATGGCTGCCAAGCAACTCTCTGAGCGCGGTTTCCGCATGACGCAGTTCATCGGGAATCCTGAAGGTCAGATCAAGGTAGCGGCTATTGACGCCCTTGAGTTCTACGCTTACGCTGCCAAGCAGAAATTCGGAACGGGCACTACCGAAAGCCGTCATGCTGTGGATCATATGTTGTCCGCTATTATTAAGATTAGATGTCCAGGGTAATGCGTCTTTCCAGCAGATTCAAAAAAGCGACTGGATGACTGATCCGATTATAAGTGATGCAAATGACCATTTTATGCGCACGGCGCACTACAATGTAACTATTGATAATCGATGAGGATATTATGCCCAGCGCAGATCTCAACCTAAACTTTGCTCGTCCCTCGGGTCGGGAACACGATATGATTCGGCCGCTTTCAGTTACACGGCGTTACACCAACTATGCGGAAGGGTCCGTGCTGATCGAAGCTGGCAATACCCGCGTACTATGCAATGCCAGTGTCATCGAGAGCGTACCGCCTTTTTTGCGCGGCAAAGGCCAGGGCTGGGTAACGGCAGAATACGGTATGTTGCCGCGTTCAACCCATACCCGTTCCGATCGTGAGGCCGCGCGCGGCAAACAGAACGGGCGTACGCAGGAAATTCAGCGTTTGATCGGGCGCAGCTTGCGCGCGGTCATTGATATGCAAAAGCTGGGCGAGCGCACCATTCAGATTGACTGCGATGTTATCCAGGCCGATGGTGGGACCCGTTGCGCCAGCATTACCGGCGCCTGGATCGCCATGGCCGACGCGGTCAGCCAGTTGCTCAAAGATGGGCAACTGGCCGCCAATCCGCTTAGAGACAGGGTAGCTGCAATTTCAGTCGGCATGTACAAGGGACATGCCGTTCTGGATCTGGATTACGAAGAAGATTCTGCCTGCGATGCCGATATGAATGTGGTCATGACCGGTTCGGGCCAGTTTGTGGAAGTGCAGGGTACGGCCGAGGGCCAGGTATTCAGCCGCCAGGATCTGGACAGTTTGCTGGCGCTGGCTGAATCGGGGATTGCCCGGTTGTTGCGCGAGCAACAGTCGGCGTGGCCGGCGTAGCATCGCAACGGGTCGCCGTGGTGCGTTGAGTCAATCGCGGTACTGGCAGCGGCGTGGCGCTGCTGCGGTGCGCCCCTGTATGTCGACTGTGATATCTGTCTGCATCTGGTGAAAATGCCGTTTGTGATTCGCGCTGGGTGATTTGTGATTCTGCGCCGTGCTTTGCAATTGCCGGGCCGGATGGATGTCTATCGGATGGTGCGCATTGCGCGATGACCGTTTGTCGGCATCGGTCCAGCAGTGGGCGCGCCTGAGTCGCGTTGACGCAGCGCGTCTTCGTAGATTGTTATTATTAAATATAGAGTGTGAATATATGGATGTAGTACTGGCTTCCGGAAATAAGGGAAAGTTGCGCGAGTTCAGTGCGCTGTTTGCGCCGTTGGGCATGCGTCTTATTCCGCAGCAGCAATTGAATGTGTCGGAGGCGCCCGAGCCTTTTCATACTTTTGTCGAAAATGCGCTGGGCAAGGCGCGCCATGCCAGTGGGCAAACCGGTTTGCCGGCGCTGGCCGACGATTCCGGCCTGTCGGTCCAGGCCCTGGGTGGTGCACCCGGCGTGCTATCGGCGCGGTATGCCACGCTGTTCGGCGAAGAAAAATCAGATGCGGCCAACAACCGTCGCCTTTTGCTGGAGCTGCAAGATCATGAAAACCGCCGGGCTTCCTATATAGCCGTGCTGGTTTTCGTTCGATCCGAAAATGATCCCTGTCCTGTCATCGCCCAGGGCACCTGGCATGGTGAAATCGCCCTGCAGGCTGCGGGTGACAACGGGTTCGGCTATGATCCCTATTTTTATATTCCCGAGTTGGGGAAAACCGCTGCTCAGCTTGATCCGCAGGTCAAGAACAGTGTGAGTCATCGCGCCATGGCGCTCAAGCGTTTGCTGGCGGACCTGGGTGCCGCGTGATCGAAAATATCGTTCCTCTGCAGCGGCTGAAGCCGACAATCAACTTTAACATCAGCCTGCCGCCCTTGTCTTTGTATATTCATGTGCCGTGGTGCGTGCGCAAGTGTCCGTATTGCGATTTCAACTCCCATGAGAAAAAACAGGACATTCCCGAAGCGCGTTTTCTGGCGGCACTGCGTCGCGACCTGGAAGAGACGCTGCCATTGGTGTGGGGCCGTCCGGTTTATACTGTATTTATCGGCGGCGGCACGCCCAGTCTCTTGTCTGGTGAAGCGATCGAACAGATGCTGGCCATGGTGCGATCGTATTTGCCACTGGCGCCATCTGCAGAAATTACCATGGAAGCCAATCCCGGTACGGCCGAGGCGGACCGCTTCGCGCAGTATGCGGCAGCAGGTGTCAACCGCTTTTCCCTGGGCGTGCAAAGTTTTGATGACAACGCGCTACAGCAGCTAGGTCGTATTCACAATGCCCGCCAGGCCGAAAAAGCCATTGAGCTGGCCATGAACGCAGTGTCCCAGGTCAATATCGATCTGATGTATGCATTGCCCGGGCAGACGGTCGCCAAAGCCCGCGCCGATGTGCAGCGGGCGCTGGCCTTTGGCACCCAGCACCTGTCGCTCTATCATCTGACCATGGAGCCGAACACGGTCTTTGCCAAATACCCGCCAAAAGACCTGCCTGATGAAGATAGCGCTGCCGATATCCAGGATATGCTTTTTGAGCAGACCCGGGATGCCGGTTTCGAGCATTATGAAATTTCAGCCTACGCTCGTCCGGGTTGCCGTGCACGCCACAATCTCAATTACTGGGAGTTTGGCGACTATATCGGTATCGGACCCGGCGCACATGGCAAGCTGTCGTTTCAGGACCGCATTATCCGTAGGGCCAATGTCAAGAACCCGCAGACCTGGATGGATCGCGCGCTTGAGGCAGACGGCGCTGGCAGGATCATGCGGGAGCAGACCCTGGCGGTGGCAGAGTTGCCCTTTGAGTTCATGCTCAATGCGCTGCGACTGGTTCAGGGGGTGCCGGCGACGCTATTTGAAGAGCGAACCAGCCTTTCATTGCTGGCTGTGGCCCCGCTCATTCGCAAGGCGGTTGAGCGCGGGCTGCTTGAACCCGATCCGATGACCATACGACCCACCGAGCGCGGCCAGGCATTCCTGAACGATCTACAGGCGATGTTTCTGCCCGAAAAGAAGGCATCCTGAAGTCCTGTTCCTCGCGCTCGCATAACGGCGCTTGTATCTTTAATGCCGGCTGCATATGTATGGCATTGGTGCGTTTTTGCCACAAGGCACCAATTAAGTGCATATGAAATAATTTCAAGCACTAAAATAGTGCAAATAAATCACGAATCTGCCACGCATCCGGTCATCAAAAGCTGGCATGATACTTGCTTTTAACTACGGCATACGGCCGGCTCAGGCCCTGTCATTAGACATTACTCATGGAGATAGTATGACAACCCCTCAAGACGTTCTAAAGCTGATCGGTGATCGCGAAGTGACTTTTGTCGATTTCCGGTTTACGGACACGGTCGGTAAAGAACACCATATGACCATTCCATCCAAACTGCTGGACGAAGACAAATTCGAGTCCGGCCAGGCTTTTGATGGTTCGTCCATTGCCGGCTGGAAAGGCATTGAGGCTTCCGATATGCTGCTGATTCCCGATGCCAAATCTGCGCGTCTGGATCCATTCCGTGAAGAACCCACATTGATCATGACCTGCGACGTGGTTGAACCGTCTGATCTGAAAGGATACGACCGCGATCCGCGTTCTTTGGCCAAGCGTGCCGAAGCCTACCTGAAATCCAGTGGCCTGGGTGACACCGCTTACTTCGGTCCTGAGCCGGAATTCTTTGTCTTTGATGGCATCACCTGGACCGACGATATGTCCGGCTGCTCGTTCAAAATCAAATCTGACGAAGCTCCATGGTCATCAGGCACTGAGTCGGAGTCTGGCAACCTGGGCCACCGTCCACGCGTCAAAGGCGGCTATGTGCCTGTTTCACCAGTCGATTCCTTTGCCGACCTGCGTTCTGAAATGAGCCTGATTCTGGAAGAGCAGGGCGTGCCGGTAGAAATCCACCACCATGAAGTGGCCGGCGCCGGCCAGCTGGAAATCGGTACCCAGTTCTCTACGCTGGTTCAGCGTGCAGACTGGAACCAGATCCTGAAATACACTGTGCACAATGTAGCGCATATGTACGGCAAAACTGCCACCTTTATGCCCAAGCCGCTGTTTGGCGATAACGGTTCAGGCATGCACGTTCACCAGTCAATCTGGAAAGATGGACAGAACCTGTTCGCGGGCAATGGTTATGCCGGTTTGTCTGAGTTCGCCTTGTTCTATATCGGCGGTATCATCAAGCATGCCCGTGCGCTTAACGCGATTACCAACCCGGGCACCAATTCCTACAAACGTCTGGTGCCGCACTACGAAGCCCCGGTCAAGCTGGCATATTCTGCCCGCAACCGTTCAGCCTCGATTCGTATTCCTTATGTAGGCAATCCGAAAGGCCGTCGTATCGAAGCGCGCTTCCCCGATCCGCTTGCCAACCCTTACCTGGCGTTCTCTGCGCTGATGATGGCCGGCCTGGATGGCGTGCAGAACAAGATCCATCCTGGTGATCCTGCAGACAAAAACCTGTACGATCTGCCACCCGAAGAAGACAAGAAAATTCCGACCGTTGCCTCGTCACTGGAAGAAGCACTGGCTGCACTGGATGCAGATCGCGAATTCCTGACGCGCGGGGGTGTCTTCAGCAACGATATGCTGGACGCCTATGTTGATCTGAAAATGCAGGAAGTGACACGTCTTCGCATGACGCCGCATCCTGTCGAATACGATCTGTACTATTCGGTGTAATTGCCGCATACGGGCCTGTCATACCTGAAAGGGGGATGGCGTTTGCCATCCGGCCCGATTGTATCTCCCACGGCAGACCGGCATCTGTCGCCTTGCGGCTGAATCCGGCATGCATCGCCGCTTCGGGCCGGAAGGATGACGCCTCGTCAATCATCTCGCTTTGTGCAGCGTGGATACTTCAGGACTCCCAATGGCAACGAAACTGACAGACGCTTACGATCTTCTTGCCACATCCGTTTTACTGGTGGATGACGATGGACGTCTTCTACATATCAATAGCGCCGCGCAGGACCTGCTCGAGCGATCGCTCAAGTCTCTGGAAAGATCGGCCGCTGTTGATCTGTTTACCGATGCCGAAGCCTTTAACAAGGCGCTCGATTACGTATCGGGCAGAAAGCTTTCAAGCGTGCGACTGACGCTGACCTTGCGCAAGGCCCTGGAAAACGTGCCTGCCAATGTGACGCTGACTCGCCTGGAGGCCATGCCGTGGCGCATATTAATTGAAATACGCGAGTTCGAACAGCATGCGCTGGCCGAACGCAATGAGCGGCTGTTTCACGAAATCGAGATCTACAAGGACACCTTTCGCAACCTGGCGCATGAAGTCAAGAACCCGTTGGGTGGCTTGCGCGGTGCGGCCCAGTTGCTGGAAATGGAGCTACAGGATCCGGCGCTCAAGGAATATACTCAGGTCATTATTGATGAAGCCGATCGTCTGCAGGGTTTGGTGGATCGCCTGATCCGCCCGAGCCAGTCGCAGTTGTCCCTGTCTGTGATCAATATCCATGAGGTATGCGAACGGGTACATGCACTGATCAAGGCAGAGTATCAGGATCGCATCACCATTGTGAAAGATTACGATGCGTCGGTGCCAGACATGAAGGCCGATATGGCCAAACTGGTGCAGGCCTACCTCAACCTGGCGCGCAACGCCGCGCAATCGCTGCTTGGTGACACCGCGGTGCGATCACTATCCGATAACGGGCACGAGGCACCTGAAGGCAGTGGTTGTATTGAGCGCAGCGACGATAGCCTGGAGCAGGTTGGGCCGCTATTGACGCTGCGTACTCGCATACTGAATAAATTTTATCTGCTCAATAAAGTGCACCGCCTGGTGGTGGTGGTCTCTGTTGTGGATAACGGCGCAGGCGTGCCAAAACAATTGAAGGACCGGATTTTCCACCCTCTGGTCACCGGCCGCGCAGAGGGCACCGGCCTGGGGCTGAGTCTGGCCCAGGAACTGGTGCATCAGCACGGCGGACTTATCGAATTTGATTCAGAACCGGGTCATACCGAGTTCAGAATGTTGTTACCGTTGGAGCAAGTATGAAAACAATCTGGATTGTCGACGACGATCAGGCCATTCGCTGGGTACTGGACAAGGCGCTGCAGCGGGCAGGGATGGCACCGACCTGTTTTGAACGGGCCAGAGACGTGCTCGATGCATTGCAAACGGAACGACCCGATGTGCTGGTTACGGATATTCGCATGCCGGACATGTCGGGCATTGATCTGCTCAAGGCGATCAAACAGCGGGCGACAGATTTGCCGGTCATTGTGATGACTGCCTATACCGATCTGGATAGTACGGTGACGGCTTTTCATGAAGGCGCGTTTGACTATCTGGTCAAGCCGTTTGATGTGAATGAAGCGGTGGCGCTGATTGAACGCGCATACGAACATGGCCGTGAAAACGCGGAACATGCAGAACAAACCGTGCTGGCACCGGCGCTGGCCGCCGATTACGACAAGATGATGACTCAATCGTCATCCCGGCAGATGCAGGAGATTTTTCGCGCCATTGGCCGCCTGGCGCCGTCCAAGGTCACCGTATTGATTACGGGTGAGTCAGGCACCGGCAAAGAATTGATTGCCCGCGCTGTGCACAAGCATGGCACACGGGCGGGGAAACCATTTGTGGCGCTGAATGCGGCGGCCATTCCCCGTGACCTGCTTGAAGCGGAACTGTTCGGACATGAACGCGGTTCGTTTACCGGCGCCAGCGCACAGCGCCGTGGTCGCTTTGAAGAGGCCAATGGCGGGACACTGTTCCTTGACGAAATCGGCGACATGCCGCTGGAGTTGCAAACCCGTCTTCTGCGGGTGCTGGCCGAAGGCAATTTCTACAGAATCGGTGGTTCACAGCCGGTGAATGTGGACGTCCGCATTATTGCGGCCACCCATCAGCCGCTCGAGGTGCGGGTCGAGCAGGGTACCTTTCGTGAAGATCTGTTTCATCGCCTGAATGTCATTCGCTTGCGGGTGCCGCCATTGCGCGAGCGACGGGAGGATATCGGTCAACTGGCAGGGCATTTTCTCAAGGTCGCAGCCAGCAGTCTTGGTGTGGCGCCCAAGCAATTGAGCCCGGAGGCGCTGGACATTCTTCAGCAGTTTGATTTTCCGGGTAATGTGCGCCAGCTCGAGAACTTTTGTCATTGGCTTACTGTCATGTCGCCGGCGCAGCGGATCGATAAGAACGATCTGCCACCTGAGCTCATGGCAAGCCTGAGTTTTTCACCTGGAACTGAGCGGACCCCGGACGGTCTGACACCGACAGCGGGCACCGTCGGGAGCGCCTCGGAAACGACGGCGCATTGGTCTTCTGTGACGACTGCTCCAGTCACAAGTCATTTGCCACATACGCCGTTACCGGGGGTCGATTACAGTCAGCAGAACTGGCTGGACAAACTGGGGCTTGAGGTCCAGCAACGCCTGCAAAGCAATGAGAAGGACATCATGGCGCATCTGACGCAGGAGTTCGAGCGCATTGTGCTGACCACGACGCTGGAAAATTGCCGTGGGCGACGTATTGACGCAGCTGCCCGGCTGGGCATCGGTCGCAACACGGTGACGCGCAAGCTCAAGGAACTGGGAATAGAGAATCTCTGATCAGCGGCCTGGCTCAGTCAGGCCGCTTCAACTGCCGATCTACTACAGTTTTGCTATTGAGTTGGCGTCTTGTCCATGCGACGCCAGGCCTGCAGCTTGCCATCTTTCATCATGCCGATATGATCGGCAATGGCTTCGGCTTCTTCCATATTATGCGTCACCAGAATGGCGCTGATGCCGCTGTACTTGAGAATCCTACGCACTTCTACAACCAGTTGCCGGCGAATTTCCGTATCCAGATTGGAAAAGGCTTCGTCCAGTAACAGCAGTTTGGGCGAGGGCGCCAGTGAGCGCACCAGTGCAATGCGCTGTTGCTGGCCACCGGACAGTTCGTGCGGGTAGCGGTCACGCAGATCAGACAGGCGTACCAGTTCCAGCAATTCATCCACACGCTGTCTGCGTACTTGTTGGGGTTGCCTGCGCAGGCCAAACGCGACATTCTGTTCGATTGTCAGATGTGGAAACAGGGCATAATCCTGGAACATCATGCCAATGCGACGATGTTCCGGTTCAACCATGCGACCGGGCTCGGCGATGACCTGACCGTCCAGCAGAATTTGTCCGGCGTACACGGGCTCGAAGCCTGCAATGGCGCGCAGGACCGTGGTTTTACCACAGCCGGACGGGCCCAGCAGGCAAACGATCTCACCCGCAGGCACCTGCATGGTGTAGCCGTCCACCACGACCTTCATCTGGCGATCCTGTTTATAGCCGAGCCGGATGTCGTTGATTTGCAAAATGGGTGTCGCGTGCATCAGTAATTTGCCTTCAATTGGGTACGGGCCAGCAAGATCACCGGGATCAGCCCGGCAAATACAATAATCAGGGCGGCAATTGCCCCCTCGTCATAGGTGCCACGCGCCGCCTCGGCATAAAGCCAGGTCGAGAGCGTTTCAAAATTGAGCGGGCGCAACAGCAGGGTAGCCGACAATTCTTTCATGGCATCCACAAAAATCAGCAGCGCTGCTGCGCCCAGCGCCGGGCGGAGCAACGGAAAGTGAACACGCAGGAAACTGCGAAAGGCAGTGTGCCCCAGACTGCGCGAGGCCTGTTCCAGCGAAGGAGGAATCCGGGCCAGGCCCGATTCAATACTGCCAACCGAAATGGCCATAAAGCGCAGAGTATAGGCGCAGACAATGCCGGCTGCCGAGCCCATGATATACAACTGTGGCGGGATACCCGCCAGCGCGTTCATGACGCCTGAAATGAGCTGGTCAAACCAGGAATACGGAATCAGCAAGCCCGTTGCCAGAACGGTACCGGGAATGGCATACCCAAGGCTACTGCAACGAGCAAGCAGGCGTGCGGTGCTGCTGCGTGCATGACGCGCAGACCAGGCAATAATCAGTCCGCAGCAGATGGTGACGACAGTGGCTGCCAGCGACACGGATATCGTATTGTACGTGGCCCTGAGCAGCTCCATTGATACTGCTTGCAGCGACGACAGGCGCTTGATTGATTCGTTCACCAGAAACCAGAAGGGGATAATAAAGCCGGTAATGATGGGAAACCAGCCCAGCAGCATGGCCACAACGGCGGCAATGCCGCGCAGTTGCACAGGTTGTATCGGGTGCATGCGTTGAGTGATAGCATAGCGTTGGCGGCGCCGGGCATGGCGCTCCATGTAAATCAGCAGCGTGACCACGGCCAGCATGACAATCGCGATTTGCGCTGCACCCTGCAGATTGGAGCGGGTGATCCAGGTGGTATAGATGGAGATGGTCATGGTCTGGATGCCGAGAAATTCAGATGCGCCGACATCGTTCAGGGTTTCCAGCAGAACCAGGCTTAAGCCCACCGCCATGGCCGGGCGAGCCAGCGGCACCACCACGCGCCAGAAGGCTTCGCGACGCGAGCATCCCAGTGTCCTGGCCGCTTCCAGCAGGCTGGCGGCCTGCGTCATGAACATGACCCGGACACTTAAATAGACATACGGATACAGCACCAGCCCCAGCAAAATGATGGCGCCGGCCATGGAGCGCAGGTCGGGTAGCCGGAATTGGCGTGGCGAGTCATAGCCCAGCAGGTCGCGGATCAGGGTTTGTATCGGTCCCAGTGGGTGCAAGACATCCAGATAAGCAAACGCCATGATGTATGTGGGTACGGCCAGCGGCAACAGCAGGCCCCAGGTAACCAGCCGGCGGGTGGGAAACAGATAGGCAGTGGTCAGCCAGGCGCTGCCGCCGCCGATCAGTGCGCTCAGGATACCCACGCCCAACAACAAGAGCACGGTGTTCGACAACGAAACCGGAAGCACATTGTGCAACAGGTTCAGCCAGTGACCGGTCTCGCCGGACAGAGCCAGCGCGGTCAATACCAGTACCGGCGCAAGTACGCATAATGCCAGAGCGGCAGCTATCCACTGGCTGGGTGGCCAGCGACGGGTAGCGGTCAAGGCGGCAGAAGAGGGGGTGACCATACCGAGTTTACCAAATGCATCCGGCGGGCTTGATGCCCGCCAGACAGGAAAATACAAAAAGGAGAACGGTTGATCAACCTTGATCGGCGCGTGACAGGACTGTCAGGCTTTTCGTTCTCAGAGCGCAATTAGCGACAATTATTGATCGAAGCCGACCTGGTCGACAAGTTCGCTGGCTTGCTTACGGTGCTTGGCAATGTCCGCCAGTGGCAGAGTATCGGCTTTCAATGTGCCGAAGCTGGCTACCGTCGGATCCAGTTTTACGTCCTGGCGTACCGGGTATTCGTAGTTGGCGCTAGCATACAGACTCTGCGCTTTTTCGGAAGCCAGGTATTCCAGCAGTTTGACTGCGTTGTCCTTGTTGGCTGAGTATTTGGCGATGGCTGCGCCGCTCACGTTGACATGGGTGCCGCCGTCTTTGCTGCTTGCAAAGGTTGGCAGAATAACTTTGATCGCATTGCCCCATTTATATTGGTCCGAATCGGGTTTTGCATTGCGCATCTGGCCGACGTAGTAAGAGTTGGCAATGCCGATATCGCATATCCCGCCAAGAATATCTTTGGCTACGTCACGGTCGCCACCGGCGGCCTTGCGGCCCAGGTTGGCCTTGACGCCCTTGAGCCATTCTTGCGCTTTTTCGGCGCCGTCATGGGCAATAACTGCAGCAAATAGGCTGGTATTGTATGGATGCTGGCCCGAGCGGATGCATACCTTGCCTTTCCATTTGGGATCGGCCAGTTCTTCATAAGTAAATTTATCCAGGTTCAGGTCCTTTGCGGCATACAGCACCCGGGCCCGTGTCGACAAGGCAAACCACTGGTTGCCCGGATCGCGCAAACTGGCCGGAATAGCCTGAGTCAATGCATCCGATTGCACCGGTTGGGTAACGCCGGCATTCACCAGATCAATCAGGTTGCCATAATCGACCATCATGAGCAGGTCGGCGGGTGAACGTTCACCTTCACTCTTTACGCGTTCGGCCAGGCCGTCTTTCATGAAAACCGTGTTGGTCTTGATGCCGGTTTCCTTGGTGAAATCGTCCAGAATGGGCTGAATCAGCTTGGGTTCGCGCGTTGTATAGATGTTTACTTCACCCGCGGCATAGGCCTGAGCGCTACAAAGTACACCGGCGCATGTGAGCACCTGGGTAAGAAGAGAGAGAGATTTCATGACTGCCTTTAATTGATGTGAGAATAAATCCAACCGGGCCATTCGTTGCGGTTAATCTGGTACCGGCAAATCGAATGTTGCTGACAATAAGAATGATTTTCACTATATTACTTCAGCAAAATTTCAGCTACGAAGTAAATCAATTTTTTTTCTAAAATTTTGTCGAAAAATGCAGAAAATGCGACAGATGTTGTCCTGTCCGTCAGGTTTGGCCTGTTACGTTAGCTGAGTATTGCTGCCTGGGCGCAGTCATGCGTTGCCCGCTGCGGAGATTCGCGCCGCCAAATTCGGTGAACTGTACCTGCCGTAACACGATTATTTTCGGGCCGAAAGTGTATATACTATTGTTATTGCCTATAGTAAACGCCTCGTTCATTGGAGAATCTCATGACCAAACAAGTCATTCAGACAGACAAAGCCCCCAACGCCATCGGCCCATATTCCCAGGCAGTGGTTGCACCCGCGGGCAGCACCGTCTATCTTTCCGGCCAAATCGGCCTGGATCCGGCTACGGGTGACCTGGTTTCCGAACAGGTCGAAGAACAGGTTCGGCAGGCATTCAGCAATATGAGCGCAGTCATTCATGCGGCCGGCGGCTCATTGCACAGCGTTGTGAAACTGACCTTGTTCCTGACCGATCTGGCCAATTTTGGCATCGCGAACACAGTGATGTCGGAACTGATCCCCGAGCCGTTCCCCGCCCGCTCGACGGTTGAGGTCAGCGCCTTGCCCAAGGGCGCCCTGTTTGAGGTAGAGGCAATCATCGTCGTCTGACCATCTGGTTGTCATGCCTGCTGCTTCCGCGAGAGCCGATAGTCCCACCGCCATTAGCAAAAAATTTGCAAGCCTCGGACTGGTTCAGGACTTTGATTTTGTTTTGCATTTGCCGCTGCGTTATGAAGACGAAACGGCGCTGCATCGCATTGACTCGCTGTATCCGGGTCAAATGGCGCAGGTCGAAGGGATCGTGCGCAAAGCCGAGGTACTTATCCGTGGCCGGCGACAGCTGACTGCCACGATCGACGACGGCTCCGGCCAGTTGTCGTTGCGCTGGCTGCATTTTTACCCAAGCCAGATTAAAGCGGTTGAGCAAGGAAGGCTTATTCGCGTGCGTGGCGAAGTGCGTGGCGGATCGTTCTGGGGGTTTGAAATGGTGCACCCCAAAGTCAGCCGCGCCGGTGCGCCACTCTCGGATCGCCTGACGCCGGTGTATCCGGCGACAGAGGGCCTGAACCAGCCGCAAATTCGCAAAGCGGTCAATGCTGCGTTGTCTCGGGTGCGGCTGGATGACACGCTACCCGCAGCGGTTCAGCGCAAATATCAGCTTGCTCCCTTTGCCGAGTCCATACAACTGCTGCACAATCCACCCAAGCAAGCCGATACGCTGGCGCTGATTGAAAAAACGCATCCGGCATGGGAGCGGATTAAATTTGATGAGCTGCTGGCGCAGCAGTTGGCGATGTCGCTGGCGCGCGCCACGCGACAGAACAAGAAGGCTTATGCCATGCAGGGCAAGGGTTCCGGGCTGGTGAAACGCCTGCTTGCTCAGGTAGGCTTTACCTTGACTGCGGCACAGGAACGCGTCTGCAAAGAGATTCTGGCCGATATGCAACGCACCTTTCCCATGCAAAGATTGCTGCAGGGTGATGTCGGTAGCGGTAAAACGGTGGTGGCCGCCATTGCGGCGGCACATGCGATCGACCAGGGGTTTCAGGTTGCCATTATGGCGCCCACCGAAATCCTGGCCGAACAGCATTTCAGAAAAATGTCCGCCTGGTTTGAGCCGCTGGGCATCCGCACCGGTTGGCTGGCCGGCAGCCTGACGCCGAAAAAAAAGCAGCAGGCAGCGGCGCTGGTGGCCGACGGTACCACACAACTGGTGGTCGGCACCCAGGCGCTGATTCAGCAGCATGTGACGTTCGCCAGGCTGGGTTTGATGGTTGTGGACGAGCAGCATCGTTTCGGAGTCGGACAGCGCCTGAGCCTGGCTCGCAAAGGCGAGCAGGAGGCCGTCGCGCCGCATCAATTGAGTATGAGTGCCACACCGATTCCGCGTACACTGGCCATGACTTTTTTTGCTGATCTGGATGTCTCGGTGATCGACACCTTGCCGCCAGGTCGTACACCGGTGATCACCAAATTGTTTGCCGATTCCCGGCGCGACGAATTGCTGGCGCATGTGCATGAGGTGATTCGCCAGGGCAGGCAGGTATACTGGGTCTGTCCGTTGGTTGAAGAAAGTGAGGCATTGCAGTTGCAGACGGCGACCGACACGTTCAACCGGCTGCAGCAGGACCTGCCTCAATTGCGCATCGGCCTGCTTCATGGGCGCTTGCCGACGCAGGAAAAAACAGCGATCATGTCTGCGTTTCACGGGCATGCGCTGGATTTGCTGGTTGCCACGACCGTTATTGAAGTTGGCGTGGATGTGCCCAATGCCTCGCTGATGATTATTGAGCACGCCGAGCGGTTCGGGCTGGCGCAATTGCATCAGTTGCGGGGGCGGGTGGGCCGCGGAGAAAATGAATCGGTGTGTGTGCTGCTATACCAGGCGCCCCTGTCGTCGGTGGCAACCGCCAGGCTCAAAGCCATGTATGAAACGCAGGACGGCTTTGAAATCGCCCGGCGCGATCTGGAACAGCGCGGTCCGGGTGAGTTTCTTGGATTGCGGCAATCGGGCATGGCGCTGTTGCGCTTTGCCGATATCGACCTGGATGCGCCCATTGCCGAGCAGGCGCGTGACACGGCGCAGTGGCTGCAGTCAACGCATCCCGAGGCAGCAGCGGCGCATTTGCAACGCTGGGCGCGACAGCGGGCAGATCTGCTCAGAATATGAAGTACTTCATCTGAAGTACGTCATCCGGATGTACCCGTTCTGGCTCGTCATGCGAGGCTCAGAATGTGCGTTTGAACAGGACTATCCCGTCCAAGGCTGCCCATAGCGGCCAACTTGACCCTTACTTTTATGCGGAGCCTGGCGTGACGCTTACCGAACTCAAATATATCATTGCAGTAGCCCGGGAACGACATTTCGGTCGTGCCGCAGAGGCGTGCTTTGTCAGCCAGCCGACCTTGTCTGTTGCCATCAAAAAGCTTGAAGATGAGCTGGGCGTGGTTATTTTCGAACGTGGCGGCAATGAGGTTGGCGTCACGCCAACCGGGCTGCGGATCGTCACACAGGCCCAGAAGATTCTTGAAGAAAGTGCCAACCTGAAAGAAATCGCCAGGCAGGGAAACGATCCGCTTACCGGCGCGTTGCGCGTCGGCGTGATTCATACGATCGGGCCATATTTACTGCCCAAGTTGATCCCGCTGCAATTGCGCATCACCCCGCAGATGCCGCTGATCCTCCAGGAAAGTTTTACAGTGCGCTTGCTCGAGTTGCTGCGCCAGGGCGAGATCGACTGCGCCATCGTGGCATTACCGCTACCCGAAGCCGGGCTGGAGGTGCGCCCGCTTTATGAAGAAGATTTTATTGCTGCGGTTCCGCGCAATCATCGCTGGGCGGGGCTGCCGCAAGTTGACACCGAAATGCTGAAGCAGGAAACCATGCTTTTGCTCGGCGCCGGTCATTGCTTTCGCGATCAGGTGTTGGAAGTCTGCCCGGAAATGTCGCGCTTCTCGGCAGCCGCAGATGGCATTCAGCGTTCCTTTGAGGGCTCGTCATTGGAAACCATCCGCCACATGGTGGCAGCTGGCCTGGGCATCACGCTGTTGCCGATGACTGCCCTGCCCGAGAAACCGCCATCTGCTGACGATCTGGTGCATTATGTGCCGTTAAAGGAACCGGTGCCAAACAGGGAAGTCGTGCTGATCTGGCGTCGCAGTTTTCCCCGATTACAGGCGATTGATGCCCTGGCCGATTGCATTTATCGATGCGATCTGACCGGAGTCAGAATGCTCAACGGCAAGGTCCGCAGCCTGTAGTGCATCTATCGTGCAAACCCGGATCAGGGTTTACCTTGAAATTTCTGACAAAATTGAATCAATGCAAAAAAAAGTGCGAGAATAGCAGCGTTAAACGTTATTACGTATTCTTACATTACCGGAGTATTTACAAATGAACTATCTGAAAGCATCTGCACTGTCCATGGCCATTTCTGCCGGCCTGATGCTGTCGACCCAGGCACTGGCTGCAGATACCATTAAAATCGCGGCAGTCGGACCGGTGACCGGCCCGGTAACGCAATATGGCGATATGGTACGCGAAGGCATTCGCACAGCCATCGAATCAATCAACGCCGCAGGCGGATACGATGGCAAACAGTTCGAAATGGTTGAAGTAGATGATGCCTGCGAACCCAAACAGGGCCCCATTGCTGCCAACAACGTCGTCAACAAGGAAATCGGTTTTGTAGTCGGCCCGGTATGCTCGGGCGCAACGGTTGGTGGCGCCTCTATCTACAACCAGGAAGGGGTCGTCATGATTACGCCGTCCGCAACGGCGCCCAACGTGACCGATGGCAAAAACTTCGATTTCGTTTTTCGCACTATCGGGCGTGATGACCAGCAAGGTCCTGCTGCGGCAAAATATATCATCGACAGCGTCAAGCCCAGCAAGGTTGCTATCCTGCATGACAAGCAATCTTATGGACAAGGCATTGCTTCATCGGTACGGGACAATCTGAAGAAGGCCGACGTAGCCGTCGCGCTGTTCGAAGGCATTAATGCCGGTGAGACCGATTACTCATCGGTGATCACCAAAATGAAATCGGCCGGCGTTGATTTTGTTTACTACGGTGGCTACCATCCTGAAATGGGCCTGCTTATGCGCCAGGCAGCAGAGCAGGGCCTGAAAGTCAAATTCATGGGCCCCGAAGGCGCCGGCAATCCTGAAATCAATGCGATCGCCGGTGATGCGGTAGAAGGCATGCTGCTGACGCTGCCTGCAGATTACTCTGCGTTGCCGGAAAACAAAGCTGTGGTTGAAGCATTCAAGGCTAAAAAACGTAATGCGTCCGGCGCTTTCCAGCTGACCTCCTACGCTGCGACACAGGCTATCTTCGAAGGAATCAAGGCTACCAAAAGTACCGATCCTGAAAAAGTGGCCGAGTGGCTGCATGGCAATACAGTGAAGTCGGTGATTGGCGATCTGTCATGGAACAAGCAGGGCGACCTGAACGAGTTCAAGTTTGACATCTACACCTGGCATAAGGACGGCAGCAAAACAGCTGTGAAGTAAAAGGTTTCACCACAGTGGCGCTCATCATCGGCCACGTGTAGTGAACCGGATCGGCCGGCCAGGTCATAAAAAGACCGGACTCATCAATTGGGTCCGGTCTTTTTTTTCGTGGTCGGCTCAGTCAGGCTGACACAGACCGTACATCGCACCGTTATAGCCGAACAGATTCAGCCAGTGTCAGGCGCTGAGATGCGATGAAAAAAAAGCAAGGATGCTGCTTTCTTCTGATCAATCAATACGACGTGTTGTGACAGGATCGAACCAGTGCAGATGATGTCGGGCGTCTGCACCGGCATTGATCGTGTCGCCGATCTTATAATTGGCGGAGGCCGTTTCATGGACATCGCAACGGATAACGACCAGGGTATCACCGACTCTTCCGTGGATGAGTTTTTCAGATCCCAGGATTTCGATCATTTCAATCGTCATCGGGATGCCGGGCTGATCGAGCTCGACGTGTTCCGGACGAAAACCCAGGATAATCTCTTTGCCACGGGCACGTTCCGGCACTTGTGCCGCGGGGATGGCCATTTGCTGACCGTCCCTGGTCATAATGTCACCGCTGGCGGTCACTGACACCGGGATCAGGTTCATCGGCGGCGAGCCAATGAAGGCGGCGACAAACGTCGTGGCTGGTTTCTCGAATACTTCAATCGGGCTGCCGATCTGTTCGGCAACGCCTTTGTTCATTACGATCATGCGATCGGCCAGCGTCATGGCTTCGACCTGGTCATGGGTGACATACAGGCTGGTGGTGCGCAGGCGTCTATGCAGTTTCTGGATTTCCAGGCGCATCTGTACCCGCAGTTTGGCATCCAGGTTGGACAGCGGCTCATCGAACAGAAACACCTTTGGTTCGCGCACGATGGCGCGGCCCATGGCCACACGCTGACGCTGTCCGCCGGATAACTGCTTGGGCCGGCGATCAAGCAGGCTGCCCAGCTCCAGGATGCCAGCCGCCTGTTGGACCCGCTCATCAATCTGTTCTTTGGTCAGCTTGCGAATTTTCAGGCCATAAGCCATGTTTTCATAGACCGACATGTGGGGGTAAAGCGCATAGTTCTGAAAGACCATGGCAATATCGCGCTCTGCCGGTTCCAGCCCATTGACGACGTTGCCGTCGATCAGGATCTGGCCTTCTGTCACCGATTCCAGGCCGGCGACCATGCGCATCAGCGTAGACTTGCCGCATCCCGAGGGACCGACGATGACAATGAATTCACCGTCCTGCACGTCCAGGTTTACGCCATGGATCACGGCAACATTGCCGGGATAGGTTTTTCTGATATCGTTAAATTGTAGTGTTGCCATTTTGATAATCCTTTATTTCTCGGTATCCACGAGACCCCTGACAAACCACTTCTGCATCAGCACCACGACCAGCCCCGGCGGAATCATGGCAAGCAGGGCGGTTGCCATCACAATATTCCAGTCAGTCACGCTGTCGCCGCCGCCGATCATAGTGCGGATGCCGACCACAATGGGGGTCATATCGTCTGTCGTTTTCATGACCAGCGGCCACAGGTATTGGTTCCAGCCGTAAGTGAACTGAATTACGAACAGGGCGGCGATGCTGGTTTTTGACAAGGGCAGTAAAATATCGAGGAAAAAACGCAAGGGACCGGCACCGTCAATTCGCGCGGCCTCGATCAGTTCGTCGGGGACAGTCAGAAAGAACTGCCGAAACAGGAAGGTAGCCGTGGCCGAGGCAATAAGCGGCAAGGTAAGACCGGCATAGGTATTGGTCAGGCCAAGACCGGCAACCACTTCAAAAGTAGGAGAAATACGCACCTCCACCGGCAGCATCAGTGTGATGAAAATCATCCAGAAACACAGCATGCGGAAAGGGAAGCGGAAATACACCACGGCAAACGCCGAGAGCATGGAAATGGTGATTTTTCCGATGGCGATTGTCATGGCGGTAACGAAGCTGACCCAGAGCATGTGGGCGACACTGCTTGGCGCAGAACTGGAGCCGCCAAGCAGGGCATTGGTATAGTTTTCTATGAAATGGCTGCCAGGCCAGAGGGACATGGGGGCATTGGCCACTTCCTGGGCCGTCTGGGTGGATGCCACGATGGCAATATAGAGTGGAAAGGCCACCACAACCAGTCCGATGATCAGGATCAGGTGGGCCAGCAAGTCTAGTATGGGGCGTCGTTCAATCATTACGGTATTTCCTTAGTACTGGACTTTACGGTCAACGTAGCGGAACTGGATGACCGTGAGCCCAATCACAATCATCATCAAAATGACCGACTGTGCGCCGGACGAGCCGTAATCGAATGACTTGAATGCAGTCTTGTACACGTTGTAGACCAGTATGTTGGTAGACGTGCCGGGGCCGCCCTGGGTAGTCGTATCGATAATCGCGAATGTTTCGAAAAAGGCATAGACGATATTGATGACCAGCAGAAAGAACGTGGTGGGCGACAGCAACGGGAACACGATGGTGCGAAAGCGCCGGAACGGGCTGGCACCATCGATGGCTGCTGCTTCCAGCAACGAGGTGGGAATAGACTGCAGCCCGGCAAGAAAAAACAGAAAATTGTAGGAAATCTGCTTCCACACTGCGGCGATGACAACCAGCGTCATGGCGTCGGTCGAATTTAAGCGTGGGTTCCAGCTGATGCCAAGGTTGGCCATATATACAGCCAACGTACCTACTGCGGGCGAAAACAGAAATGCCCACAGAACACCCACAACGGCCGGTGCAACGGCATAGGGCCAGATCAGCAGGGTTTTGTAGGCGCCGGCTGCGCGCACCACGCGATTGGCCATGACCGCCAGCAATAGCGAGACCACCAGGCCGATGACGGCAACCAGTCCGGAAAACAGCAGTGTCACCCAGAAAGAGGAATAATATGTGCTGTTGCTAAACAGGCTGGTGTAATTGTCCAGGCCAACAAACTGTTGATCGCCGCCGAAGGCCGATTCGATAAAAAACGATTGCCAGATTGCCTGGCCGGCGGGCAGGAAGAAAAAAATGACTGTAATGAGCAACTGCGGCGCCAGCAGCAGATAAGGCAGCAGTTTATGGTTGAAAACAACGCGTTTTTCCATGAGATAATTCCGATGCAATATCCGGGAAAACGACGCAACCCGGATATATGGCGATAGACAAACAGCAGTGACCTTAACGGTCGGCAGAGCAGGTCTGTTCTGACTGAAGACAATAGAACACTTGCCATTGTGCCGGTAAAACCGGCAGCATTTCAATGCAAAAAATGATGACAGCAATAAAATAAAAACAGCGAGGGCAATGATGCTGTGCCCTCGCTGCCTGATCGTTCACAATACCTTATTTGTTGCCGTTTTCAAAACGAACCAGCAATTCATTCGCCCGTTTTTCCATGTCGGCAGCACCGTCCTTGATGGACACCTTGCCGCCGAACATGGATTCCATGACACCTTCCTCGATGTCACGAATCTGTGGCAGAAAGCCCAGACGAACACCGCGCGATTGCGCCGTAGTTTCCACATTCAATTGCTGGAACGGGACATCGGTGCCGGGGTTCTTGTCATAGTAACCGGAAGCTTTGGTGGCTTCGTAGGCGGCCTTGACCACAGGCACATAGCCGGTATCCTGGTGCCATTTGGCAGCGACATCCGGTTTGGTCAGGTAATGGAAGAATGCGGTCACGCCTTTGTAGATTTCCGGGGATTTTTTGGAGAATACCCATAGCGAAGCACCGCCGATTACGCTGTTTTGCGGGGCGCCCTTGACGTTGTCGTAATAGGGCAGTTTGGCAACGCCGAACTCGAATTTACCGTTTTTAAGGATATTGGCGCGCGTGCCGCTGGATCCGGTAAACATGCCGCATTTGCCGGAGATGAAGAGGGCGTTGGCAGCATCGCCGCGACCACCGTAGGTGAAGGTGCCTTCCTTGGACATTTTGCTCAGAAATTCAAAGTGCTTCAGGAATGCATCCGATTGCAGTTCGACCCGGGCGTCCAGACCGCCAAAGCCATTGTCTTTGGACGCGTAGGGAACATTATGCAGGGCGGCAAAGTTTTCGATCAGCACCCATGCCGGCCATGACGTGGTGTAACCGCATTCGACCCCGGCAGCCTTGAGTTTTTTCGCAAAGGCTTCGATATCTGCGTATGTTTTGGGACCCTGTTCCGGGTCCAGACCGGCTTTTTTAAACAGGTCTTTGTTGTAGAACATCACGGGTGTCGAGCTGTTAAAAGGCATGGAAACCAGTTTGCCGCTGGTATCGGAATAGTAGCCGGCAATGCCCGGTACAAAGGCTTTCGGGTCCAGCGGATTATCGGCTTTCTGTGCCATTTCCTGTACGGGCTCGATGGCACCTTTGGAATACATCATGGTGGCAGTGCCCACTTCAAACACCTGGATGATATCCGGTGACTGTCCTGCACGGTATGCCGCGATCCCCGCGTTCATGGATTCCCCGTAATTGCCTTTATACGTCGCCTTGACGACATAGTCTTTCTGCGAAGCGTTGAAGTCTTTTACAATGTCGCTGACTCGCTCGCCCAGCGGGCCTTCCATTGAATGCCAGAAGGTAACGTCGGTAGCCGCTAGGGCGCTGAAGCTGGCAAAGGACATGGCGCAGGCCAGGGACAAAGTACGGATCGTATAGCGCATGGTTGAATTCTCCGGGGGTAGGGATGTCCCGATACATAATGGGGACGTGATAATCGGCATTATAGTATGACTTGTTTGTTGCAGAATAGTGACTATCCCTAACCCGTCCCGGCTGCAGGCGTTTGTCGCCAAAGTCCAGTAAAATCACCCGTTTGCTTGTCTTTTTGTCTGGTTCAGCGTATTTTCTGATGTGCTGTCGGGCATTAGCAGAGTACAATCGCTGACCATGAAAAACTCACTCACTATCGCTTTTATCGGTGGCGGAAATATGGCAGGTGCCATGTTGGGCGGCCTGCTTGGCAATCTGTGCCAGCCACAGGACATCCTTGTTGTGGATCCCAGCCAGGCAACACGTTCGGCATGGGAAAACAAGGGGGTGGCCACCGCGGCCGCAGCCTCCGAGGCACTCAGTCAATATAAAGTCTGGATCTACGCCGTCAAGCCGCAAGTCATGCAGCAGGCCATTGATGCGTCGCACCGGTTTTTGCAGGACGACACGCTGGTGATCAGTATTGCCGCAGGTCTCACGACGGCATCGCTTGCCGGCTGGCTTGACCAGGCCGAGCCAGCGCGCGGCACCCGGCTCATTCGCTGCATGCCAAACACCCCGGCACTGATCCGCCAGGGTATTACCGGGTTGTACGCCATACCTGCCGTACCCGCATCGGACCGCGAACTGGCTCAGAAAGTGCTCAGTTCAGTCGGTGAAGTGGTCTGGGTAGACAATGAAGCCCAACTGGACGCGGTCACTGCGCTGTCTGGCAGCGGCCCTGCCTATGTTTTCCTGTTTATTGAATCGCTGATCGCCGGCGGCATCAGCCTGGGCCTGAGCCAGGAACAGGCACAGCGTCTTGCGCTGGCCACACTCAAGGGAGCAAGCCTGCTTGCAGCTGGTTCAGATGACTCGCCGGCACGATTGCGGGAAAACGTCACGTCGCCGGGCGGCACGACGGCTGCGGCGCTGAATCGGTTTGCGCAGGGCGATTTTGCCGGACTGGTACAGGCTGCCATGCAGGCGGCCAATGACCGGGCAGCGCAGATGGCGCAGGAGTCGGCTGCAGCCGGCCAGCCCGCTCAAGATCCTGGAAAGAAATAGCATGAATATCACAAGATTTGAAAAAATGACGATAAACCAGACTTTGTTGGCCGTTGCCATCATGGGGCTGATCATCGTGTCGTCCAATATCCTGGTACAGCCGCAGTTCCATATCAACGCCTGGCTGACCTGGGGCGCCATTACGTATCCGGTCTGTTTTCTGGTAACCGACCTGCTGAACCGGCGTTTTGGCCCCTCACGGGCCCGTCGCGTGGTGTGCATCGGTTTTATCTTTGCGGTGCTGGCTTCCTATGTCGTGGCGGACTCGCGCATCGCGGTTGCCTCGGGAGTGGCATTCCTTACGGCACAGTTGCTCGATATCCTGGTGTTTGACAGGCTTCGCTACAAATCCTGGTGGAAAGCGCCTTTCATCGCAGGCTGGCTGGCCGCCATCATCGACACATTCCTGTTTTTCGGCGTGGCCTTTGCCGGCACCGATGTACCATGGGTGACGCTGGCCACGGGTGACGTAGGCATTAAACTGGTCATCAATGCGATGCTGCTGGCGCCGTTCCGCGTCCTGATGTGGAATCTTGGCCGTCCGCGCAGTGCGCAGGCGTAAAGCAGAAATAATTGCAGCATAAGGGAGCCAGGCGAAGGTGATGGTTAGCCGTCAGGCCTGCTCCTTCAGAAACGACGTAATCCAATAAGAGCAACGGGATCGCCATTCATTCCATACGGGTTTCCAGGCGGAGTGAGGACGGCACGGGGAGCGCATTATGCAGGAATTTCTACCTCAATTCATTCAACAACTGATCAACGGGATGTCGCTGGGTGCAATCTATGCCCTGATCGCCATCGGGTACACCATGGTGTATGGCATTATCGGTATGATCAACTTTGCCCATGGCGAAATCTATATGATTGGCGCCTACGTGGGGCTGGTGACGTTATCGGCGCTGGGTATCAATCATGGCATTCCGATACCGTTGGTCATTATCGCCATGCTGCTGATCTCGGCTGTCGTTACCGGCTTTTACGGCTATGCGGTTGAAAAGATTGCCTATCGACCGCTGCGCGGCAGCCCGCGGCTGGTTGCTTTGATTTCCGCCATCGGTATGTCCATTTTCCTGCAGAACTGGGTTGCGATCGGGCAAGGCTCGCGCGATATGGCCGTGCCCAATCTGCTGGCCGGATCGTTCCAGTTCAGCCTGGGTGGTGATTTTGCCATTACGCTGACCTATTCCAGGCTGATGATCATGGGTGTGGTGTTTGTGCTGATGGTCGCACTGACGCTTTTCATCCGCCACTCCCGCATGGGGCGTGCGTCCCGTGCCTGCTCCCAGGATATGCGTATGGCCAGCCTGCTGGGCATCGACACCAATCGTGTCATTTCATTCACATTTATTCTGGGAGCGGTGCTTGCAGCAGTCGGTGGCGTGCTGATTGCTCTGACCATAGGCAAGTTGAATCCGTTCATTGGTTTCATTGCCGGTATCAAGGCGTTTACGGCCGCTGTGCTCGGCGGCATAGGCAGTGTTCCGGGGGCCATTCTGGGTGGCCTGTTGCTGGGCGTGGCCGAAACCATGGCCGCTGCCTACATTGGTTCGGAATATAAGGATATTGTGGCTTTTGGCTTACTGGTGCTGATCCTGTTGTTCAGACCGACTGGATTGCTGGGTAAACCGGAGGTAGAAAAAGTATGACGCACAATCTCAAAAACGCCATTATTGCTACGCTGGTGGCCGGCATTCTTCTGACGCCCATTTTCGGGCTGGGCCTGGTTCGCCAGGGCGTCAGCATGGCGATTGTTCCCGACTGGAGCATCGTTCTGATCGGCATGGCAATTGTGTTTATCGTGCAGCTGGTCAAGCCGCTGATCTTCAAAGGCAACACGACGTCGCCGGCCAAAAAACTGCGTTCGGACAAGCATGCCGTCCTTGGCCAGAAGACCATGTTCGGCCTGTTTGCCCTGATGCTGGTTATTGCTGTTGTCTGGCCCTTTTTTGGCGACCGCGGTCAGATTGATATTGCCACGCTGGTATTGATTTATGTAATGCTGGGCCTGGGACTGAATATCGTGGTCGGTTTCGCCGGGCTGCTGGATCTGGGGTTTGTCGGGTTCTATGCCGTTGGCGCCTATACCTACGCATTGCTATACCACTGGGCAGGCTGGGGTTTCTGGGAGGCGCTGCCTCTGTCCGGGTTGTTTGCCGCGCTCTTTGGCTTTGTTTTGGGGTTTCCGGTATTGCGCCTGCGCGGAGATTATCTGGCCATTGTGACCCTTGGGTTTGGCGAGATTATCCGCCTGTTGCTGACCAATCTGACCAGTCTTACCGGCGGTCCGGACGGTATTTCGGGTATTCCCAAGCCGTCGGTCTTCGGCTATGAGATGGTCCGTCGTGCGCCCGAAGGAGAACAGACCTTTCACGACTTAATGGGCTGGAAATTCGAAACCGTAGACGTGGTGATCTATCTATATCTGATGGCGTTGGTGCTTGCCGTTATTACATTTATTATATCCGCCAGGCTGATCCGCATGCCCGTCGGTCGCGCATGGGAAGCGCTACGCGAAGACGAGATCGCCTGCCGCTCCCTGGGGATGAATCCCACGAAAATCAAATTATCTGCCTTTACCCTGGGCGCCATGTTTGCCGGTTTTGGCGGGGCGTTCTTCGCGGCGCGGCAAGGTTTGGTCAATCCCGAGTCGTTTACGTTTATTGAGTCCGCGCTGATTCTGTCCATTGTCGTGTTGGGCGGCATGGGGTCGCAGATAGGCGTTATCCTGGCTGCCATCGCATTGACTGTATTGCCTGAGCTGGCGCGTCAGTTTGCTGAGTACCGGATGCTGATATTTGGTCTGGTGATGGTGCTGATGATGATCTGGCGCCCGCAAGGCCTGCTGCCGGTCAAGCGTCCTCACGTGGAGATTGGAAAATGAGTGATGTAGTCCTGCGTGTCGAATCCCTTAAAATGCGTTTCGGCGGTCTGCTGGCTGTCGATTCGGTCAGCCTGCAAGTGCAAAAGAATGAGGTCTTTGCCATTATCGGCCCTAACGGCGCAGGCAAGACTACGGTCTTTAACTGCATTAGTGGTTTTTACAAGCCCACAGAAGGTCGTATCGATCTGCACGGTAAGGCGCTTACCGGTTTACCCAGTCACAAGGTCGCCCAGCGTGGGGTGGTGCGTACCTTTCAAAACGTGCGTCTGTTCAAGACCCTGACGGCCCTGGAAAATCTTCTGGTGGCCCAGCATACACAGCACGAGTCCAATTTTCTGGCTGGTCTGCTTAATTTGCCGTCATACCGCCGGGCCGAACGCAAGACGCTGGAGGCCGCGCTTTTCTGGCTAGATTTCATGGGCATTCGCGAGTATGCGAATCGCGAAGCCGGTACCCTGGCATATGGCCATCAGCGTCGGCTGGAAATCGCCCGCTGCATGATTACCAAGCCGACATTGCTGTTGCTTGATGAGCCCGCGGCAGGGCTCAATCCACAAGAGAAAAAGGACCTGTCCGGCCTGATCAATCGCCTGCGGCACGAATTTGACCTGTCTGTCTTGCTGATTGAGCATGACATGAGCCTGATTATGGGTATATCCGACAGGATCCTGGTCATGGAACATGGCAAGCCGATCGTGACCGGGGCACCCGACATCGTACGGGCTGACCCACGGGTCATCAAAGCGTACCTGGGAGAAGAATAAGATGCTGAAACTGGACAATGTAAGTACACACTACGGTGCCATCCAGGCGCTCAATTCGGTGTCAATTGAGGTCAATGAAGGGGAAATCGTTACGCTGATCGGCGCCAACGGCGCCGGCAAGACGACTTTGCTGATGACAGTCTGCGGCAATCCCAGGGCTTCGTCCGGCACGATCCGGTTTCTGGACCAGGATATTACCGCTGAACCTACCTCGTTGATTATGCGCCGCGGTATCGCAGTGTCACCGGAAGGACGCCGCGTCTTTCCTGATCTGACCGTTCTGGATAATCTGAAAATGGGCGGTTTTTTCCTGCCGCGCGAACAGATAGAGCAGGGTATTGATCATGTATTCGGATTGTTTCCCCGCTTGAAAGAGCGTGCCTCGCAACGGTCGGGCACCATGTCAGGAGGCGAGCAACAGATGCTGGCCATAGGCCGCGCACTGATGAGCAAACCACGCCTGCTGCTACTGGACGAACCCACGCTTGGCCTTGCGCCGCTGATAATTGCACAGATTTTTGAAATTATTCAAACCATCCGCGAGCAGGGCGTGACGGTTTTTCTGGTGGAGCAGAACGCGAACAAGGCCTTGAAGGTGGCTGACCGCGGATACGTACTTGAAACGGGCAGCGTTGTATTGGCCGACACGGGCGCCAATCTGCTGGTCAACGATGACGTGCGCAAAGCTTACCTGGGGCACTGATTTTGCATGCTCAATGACGAGTGCTCATTGACCATGCATTGTATTGCGAACAAGAACCCTTGGCTTGCGCCTTGGATAACGCCCGTTCGCTATGGTCCGTCGCGCGCAGGATAATCCTATGCAGGACAGCGAATCCGGATGAAGCCGGACCGGGCCAAGTGTAGGAGAGTCTTTGGCCCATTTCTGTTTTCATTTTCATCCGCTTCGATTGGCCACTGCGGTGGGGCGGCTTCTATTTCATATGAAGGCCGCTTCAATCGAGTCACTTGCTCAGAACCATTGCTTCAGAAAACCAATTTTATCGGGTTGCGTCGGTGGGTGCCGATGCGTTCGCCGCATCAACGGAGGGTTCTACCTTGGGTTCCTGGGCTTCAGTTTTTCCTGGTAGCGATAGCGTCAGCAGGCCCGCCTTTTCTTTTGCGCGCTGATAGGCAGGACGCAAGCGAATGGCTTCCAGAAAAGCCTTGATGTTAAGCAGGTTGTCACCTATCAGGCCACGACCATGCAGTACCTGCAATGCAAATCCCATCTGGATGTCGGCGGCGCTAAAGTGACTGCCACAGAACCAGCCGGTATTGCCCAGTTCGGTGTCCAGGAAATCGAGCTTGACGTTCAAATCGGGCATGACGAAGCTGTCGAGTGTGCTGTTGACTGTTTTTTTCACAATGGAGCGTGCAAAAAAGGGCACCCGGGCATTGGCCATTTTATTGAGCACCAGTGTGAGCAAAGCGGGCGGCATCAGCGAACCTTCGGCAAAATGCATCCATTGCGAATAACGCAGGTAGTCTTCAGAGCAGATGGGCGGACGCAATCCACGAGTGTCATAGCGGTTAAGCAGATACTCGATAATGGCGCCGGATTCGATCAGGGTGAAGCCATTGTCGAACAGCACGGGCGCTTTACCCAGGGGGTGTATGGCCTTTAAGGCGCTTTGCGCCCGCATGGTTTCCGGATGACGCTCGTGACGCTCAATCTGGTAACTCAGCTCAAGTTCTTCCAGCAGCCAGATGATGCGGAACGAACGTGAGGCTTCCAGATGGTGTAATGTGATCATAGCTTTCCCAGGTCAATGTTGATTACAGGTAACCGTCAGTTTACCAAAATGCGTGGATTGTTGCCGGGTATCACTCGTTGCAGTGTTCGTCCATGCATGCGTGCAGTGTGAATAGGGGCGATGCCGAGGTTAATCGGCGCGATAACGAACGATGGCGGCGTTGCACATCACAAGACGTGCCGGGCAGGTGCAGCAGTTGCAATTGCGCGTGCGATGTAGGCTAATCAGAGTATGCAACTACCGGTTTGGCGTGTCCGATCATGCGATAGCAGCGGCCTGGCCGCAGCCGTATCGCATTTACACTTAATCTGATAGACCGACAAAGCCGGTAGCCAGAACGAGGGCAGAACACTGGCGGTACGCAGGCAGTAAGCCGGCTGTATCGGGCTCAGAGCAGTGTGCGAATTTTTTCCGTCACCTGCTCTGGCGTCTCGCTGTCGGAGGCCAGATAACGGGCTCGGCCGTCTTTATCAAAAATATAAATGCCGCGACCATGCATCACTTCGTATGCTTCTGGATTGCTGGCATCCCTGGGCTTGCTGATCTGGTAGGCAACACGGTAGCGGCGCGCGACAGCGGCGATCTGCTGCTCGCTGCCGGTCAGGCCGATCGCGCCATTACTGAATGCGTCGACATACGCCTGCAGCACTTCAGGCGTATCACGGTGCGGATCAACACTAATGAAGAGAATCTGTGCCTCTTTGGCCTTGGATCCTAGTTGTTGCATTACTTCTGACAGCTGCGCCATGGTCGTGGGACAGATGTCCGGGCAACTGGCATAACCGAAAAACAGCATCACGACCTTGCCTTTTACCGCTTGTTCGGTCAAGGTCTTACCTGCGCTTGCATTAAGCGAGAAGGATAGATCCGGCAGGTGATTGGCTATCGGATAGATGGTTGTCGGGCGCTGGCTTTGCGTCGCTCCGGGGACATCGGGGATGCCCTGGGCAAGCGCCGCATGAAATACGAAAGGTACGGCCAGGGCCAGGATCTGGGAAAGGCGAACGCGCATGATACTTCCATTAAAAATCAGGTGGTGGCGTCGGCCACAAGTCCGCTGTGACGCAGCAGGGCCTCGGGTGAAGGGCCGCGACCGCGAAATGCTTCAAACGATTCTGCAGCGGGGCGCGAACCGCCCACGGCCAGAATCTGCTCCTTGAACGATTGACCGATTTGCGGATTCAAAGTTCCCCGATCGCTGTCGGCGTGTTCTTCAAACAGACTATAAGCATCTGCTGACAACACCTCGGCCCACTTGTAGCTGTAATAGCCCGCGCCGTAGCCGCCGGCAAACAGATGGGAAAAGTTATGCGCAAACCGGTTCCAGGAAGGCGGCATAATGACGGCTACCTCCTGACGGACCTGATCCAGGATCTGCATCACGGCGTCAATTGTGGTTGGCTCAGCGCGTGTGTGAATCAGCATATCGAATAACGAGAATTCGATTTGGCGCACCATTTGCATGCCGCTTTGGAAGTTGCGAGCCGATAGCAGTCGCTCGAACAAATCGCGATCCATTTGTTTGCCGGTTTCCCAATGCACGGCCATGCTGCGCATGACCGGCCACTCCCACACGAAATTTTCCATGAACTGGGAGGGCAGTTCAATTGCGTCCCATTCGACACTGGCAAAAGGCGAGGCTGCAGGTTCGTCTACTTTTGACAGCAGCGCATGCAAGGCATGGCCTGTCTCGTGAAACAGGGTAATGACATCATCATGGGTCAGCAGGGCGGGCTTGGTCCCCTGGGGACGCGAGAAGTTGCAGTTAAGGTAAACAACCGGCATGATATTAAGCGTACTGGTGACATGTCTGCTTCGTTCGCTGTCCACCCACGCGCCGCTTTGTTTTCCCTTGCGGGCATACAGGTCGGTATATAGGTAGCCGATGACACGCCCCTGTTCCTGCACTTCAAAAACACGTACGTCGCTATGCCATACCGGCGCTTCAAAAGGCACCAGATCTATACCGAATAGCGTTTTGATCACGCCGAACAGTCCGCTCATGACGTTTGCTTCGCTCAGATATTGTCGGACTTCTTCATCCGAGTAAGCGTATCTGGCCTGACGCAACTGTTCTGAAACGTAGGTGTAGTCCCAAGGTTCAAGGGTGGCCATCCCCAGTTCCGAGGCGGCGAAATCGCGCAAGGTCGCAACGTCCTGTTGGGCAAACGGGCGGGCCTTTGCGGCCAGGTCACGCAAGAAGGCAATGACCTGGTCTGCCGATTCGGCCATACGGGTTTGCAGGCGCATCTGTGCAAAATCGGCAAAGCCCAGCAGGTGCGCATCTTCCAGCCGCAAGTCAAGCAGTTTCTCAATGACAGGCGAGTTGTCGTATTGCGGCTCTCCCAGCTCGGAAGCCAGTGTGGCGTAGCCGCGATAGAGTGCTTCACGCAAGGTGGCGCTTTTCGCATATTGCATAACCGGCAGATACGATGGCATTTTCAGGGTAAAGCGCCATCCGGGCTGCGCGGGCTGGGCGACGTCGTCAGCATTGTCAGATCTTTCCGAGCCATCCGTTTCGGTCGATTGAGCGGCGGCTTCGCTCGCAGCGTGGGCCGCCGCGTCAATGACATCTTGCGGCAAGCCTTCGAGCAGCGTGGCGTCATGGACCTGATAGTGCCAGTTGTCCATGGCATCGAGCGCATTCTCGGAAAATTTCTGCGAAGTCAGCGCAATGTCTTCGTTCAATTGCGCGTAACGCTGTCTTTTTTCGCCTTCCAGTTCGACGCCGCTTAAGCGGAAATCGCGCAGTGCCAGTTCAATGATGCGCTTGCGGGTTGGGGTGTAGCTTGCGAATTCAGTACTCGTGGAGACCGCAAGATAGCGCTCGAACAGATCCCGGTTCAGGCCGATCCAGGTGGAAAACTCAGTGATGACCGGCAGCATGTCGTTGTAGGCTTCACGCAGCGCTGCGGTATTGATGACGGCGTTCAGGTGTCCTGCGACTGACCAGGCACGCCACAGACGGCTGGATAACGCTTCCATGGGTTCAATGAAATTATCCCAACCAGGCTGTGTGTTATCGCTGACCAGGGCTTCTATCCCCTGGCGCGTTTCAGCCAGAAGCAGTTCAATGGCCGGCGCGATATGTTCCGGCTTGATCGACGCGTAGTCGATCAGGTCAGAAATAGGAGCGAGCAGTGGATTGCCGGTTGTGGCAGCGGTTTGGACAACCTGAGTTTGCGTCATAGTTAAGCTTTCTGTTTCAGATTTTGTTGTTCGGCTGCGTGCACGGTATTGAGCAGCAACATGACAATGGTCATGGGGCCAACGCCGCCGGGCACGGGAGTGATGGCAGCAGCCACTTGCCGGGCGCTTTCAAATTGCACATCGCCCTTGAGCTTGCCGTCCTGGCCACGATTGATACCGACATCGATGACCACTGCGCCGGGTTTGATCATATCGCCGGTGATCATTTCAGGCTTGCCGGTGGCGACCACCAGAATATCGGCGCGTCGCGTCTGGGCGCCCAGATCGCGGGTTTTCGAATTGCATATGGTGACGGTTGCGCCGGCTTTCTGCAGCAGCAAAGCCATAGGCTTGCCAACAATGTTGCTGGCGCCCACCACGACTGCCTCGGCGCCGCGAATGGTGACCTGTTCGTCTTCCAGCATTTTCATGATCCCATATGGGGTGCAGGGAATGAAGGTAGGCTTGCCGATCATCAACGCCCCGGCGTTGCTGACGTGAAAGCCATCCACATCTTTGGCCGGCGAGATCGCTTCGATAACGGTATCGGCATTGAAATGCGGCGGCAGAGGCAACTGAACCAGAATGCCATTGACCGAGGTATCGTTATTGAGCGTGTTGATACGTGCCAGCAGCTCGGCTTCGGTCATCTGGGCCGGATAGGTTTCAACCGACGAGGTCAGCCCAAGCTTGTTGAACGTGTTGGCCTTGTGATTGACATATACCTGTGACGCAGGGTCGTCGCCGACCAGAATAACAGTAAGGGAAGGGACGATACCCTGTTCCTTGAGCCGGGCCAGATGCGGAACCATTTGCAGCTTGAGTTTTTCGGCCAGCTGTTTGCCATCGATAATACGTGCAGTCATGTTGTTTGTGCAGTCCTACTTTACCAAAGCCACTTTCATTAAATCGGCCACCGTGGTTACTTCCAGTTTTTCCATAATGTTGGCGCGATGCGCTTCAACTGTTTTGATGCTGATGTTCAAATCGTCGGCAATTTGTTTGTTCAGCCGGCCGGCCACAATGCGCTCAAGGACCTGTTGTTCGCGGGCTGTCAGGCGACCGATAAGTTCTTCATGGTTTTTGCGAGCCTGTTGCTCGGAGGCATTGCTGACAGCCTGCTCCAGCATGCGTGCGATGATTTCGCGCAGGTCCGCTTCGTTAAACGGTTTTTCCAGAAAGTCGACGGCACCTTTTTTCATCGTGGATACTGCCATGGGCACATCGCCGTGGCCCGTAATGAACACCACAGGAATGGTCGCCTTGCGTGCCACCAGTGTCTCCTGCAGTTCCAGACCAGACATGCCCGGCATGCGCACGTCGGCAATCAGTACGCTGATGACGTTCGGGTTGTAGCCTTCGAGGAATTTTTCCGCGCTATCGAAGGCCACAACCTGGTAGCCGTTAGCCTCAAGGAGCCAGCGCAGCGAATCACGCACCGCTTCGTCATCATCTACGATATATACAATGCTGCTTGGGTTATTCATACGGTTAATTCCTCTTTGATAGGTGTGTCATTGGGCTCTTGTGGAGCACAGGGCAGGGTGAAATGAAACAGGGTGCCGCCGTCCGGATTGGCCTGCGCCCAGAGTCTGCCATGGTGTGATTCGATAATGGTGCGGCATATATTCAGGCCCATTCCCAGACCTTCGGATTTGGTACTGAAAAAAGGCTCGAACAGTCGTTCGGGCTCTTGTATGCCGTGACCACGATCGGTCACGATAAATTCGACCAACTGGTTCTGCTGTTTGATTTCCACGGTCAGCAGGTCATGCTCGGAGTGGTTCATCGCTTCCAGGCCGTTTTTGACCAGATTCAGCAGTACCTGTTCGATCAGAATCGGGTCTGCCAGCACATGGGGGATATGATCGGGAATAATGGCTTCGATGCGAATCTGCCGCTTGCGGGCGTCGATCTCGGCAAAGTCCAGCGCATGTTCGACAATTTCTTCAACCGGTACGCGCTGGCGGCGCGGCTCGCTGCGTTTGACGAATTCGCGGATGCGGCTGACAATTTTGCCAGCACGCTCGGCCTGGTTTGCCGCCTTTTCCAGCGCAGAAAGCAGCGATTCGTTGGTAGCCCGTCCTGATTTGAGCATCGCCACTGCGGCCATATTGTAATTGGCAATGGCGGTCAGCGGCTGGTTCAGTTCGTGCGCAAGGGAGGAGGCCATTTCACCCATGGTGGTCAGGCGGCTGGTGAGCTGGATTTTTTCCTGCTGATTACGCGACTCTTCTTCGTGCTTGCGTCTTTCGGTAATGTCGCGCGCCACCTGCAGGCGAACGCGCCGCCCGTCGGTCCAGACCAGCATGCGATGCTGTACTTCAAACCAGCTGTTGACACTGGGCGCATACTGTTCGATGGAGTCTTCGGTAAAACGGCCACGCCGGCCAGCCAGCAGTTCCGCATGGCCCTGGGGCTGTGAGCCGAAAAGACGCCGATAGGTACGATTGGCAAACAGCAACTCGCGCCCATTCACGGTATCTGCTACTACGGAGATCGCGTCGTCCAGCCCTTCGAGAACCGTCATGAAGCGCTCATGGGCCGCGGCCAGGGCTTCGCGCACACGCTTGGGTTCGGTAATGTCGGTCATGGAGGTCATCCAGCCGATCTGTTCGCCGTTGGGATCGCGCAGGGCAGAGACGTACATGCGCGAAGTAAAGCGTGAGCCGTCGCGCCGTTGCGCTTCCACTTCCAGTCCCGTGCTGGGCGTTTTGCCGGACATCAGGATGTCGAGGGTGCGCTGGTGTTCGTCATAGCGGCCGGGTACCCAATAGGGAAAGGGGGTACTTTTGCCCAGCAGGTCTGCCTCGTTCCATCCCATCATGCGGCAAAAGGCAGGGTTGACATAGGCGATACGGCCCTGCATGTCCAGCACGCGCATGCCGGTTGACATGGAGTTTTCCATGGCACGGCGAAAACTGGTTTCAGCCTGCAGTGCCGCTTCGGCATGTGAGCGAAAACGCGTATAGCGCCATAACGCGAGCAGGCTGATAATGATGATCAGGGAGAGGGCGATGACGAAAAAAAGCAGCCGCTGCTGGCGGGTTTCTTCGTCCATGGTAATGAACATGACGCTCTGGCTATGCAAACGCTGCAGCCAGAAAAAACCGGCCATAACCAGCAGGTATAGCACCAGAACAAAAACGGGGGTAATCCAGTACAGGCCGCGTTTTCTGAATTTTGCGCTATCGTAAAAAGACGAGGTAAGCAAAGATTTGCTTGGTAATTCGGGCATGCTCATGATCACAATTCGTAACCTGGACATTTTAAAGGAGTTAGATGCAAATTCACAGCAACTGCGCAAATTTTGTCATTTAGTCATGTTGCGCTGCAATGTAAATTTCACATTATAAAATTCAATATCATTATATAAAATATTCCTTGTCAGAGGCGGCCTGCTCTTTTAGAATGGGCAGCAGTCAGGTGTACAAATCCGCAAACCGGGTTTCCCTGCACGCCGAAAATGGTATGGTTACATAAACACGATAGTGGCGTGGCCAGCATAAAAAATCGATATGGAGAACTGAATGTCTACATCAGATAAACCTCAGACAGGCAAGTCCACAGATGTGGATAGCGTAGAAACCCAGGAATGGCTCGATTCACTGGAAGCAGTACTGGACAGAGAGGGCCCCGAACGCGCGCACTTTCTGCTTGAGCGACTGACCGATCTGGCACGCAGATCCGGCTCCAATATTCCATATTCCCCTCATACAGCCTATGTGAATACCATACCACCCGGACTTGAACCGCGACATCCCGGCAATATGGCCATGGAAGAGCGTATCCGCTCCTATGTGCGCTGGAATGCCATGGCGATGGTGGTCAGGGCCAATAAACACAATCCTGAGGATGGTGGCGATCTGGGGGGGCATATCGCCTCTTTTGCATCGCTGGCTACCATGATCGGTTGCGGCCAGAACCATTTCTGGCACGCGGCGACCGAAGACCATGGCGGCGATCTGGTGTATTTCCAGGGCCACTCTTCGCCTGGCGTGTACGGACGCGCCTATCTTGAAGGACGCCTGACCGAAGATCAGCTGGACAACTTCCGTCAGGAAGTGGGCGGCAAGGGTCTGCCTTCCTATCCGCACCCCAAACTTATGCCGGAATTCTGGCAGTTCCCGACCGTTTCAATGGGTCTGGGTCCATTGATGGCTATTTATCAGGCCCGTTTCCTGAAGTACCTGCATGCCCGCGGCATCGCCGACACCAGCAAACGCAAGGTCTGGGTGTTCTGCGGTGACGGCGAAATGGATGAACCGGAATCCCTGGGCGCCATCAGCCTGGCGGCACGTGAGAAACTGGATAACCTGATTTTCGTGATCAACTGCAACCTGCAGCGTCTTGACGGACCGGTACGCGGCAACGGCAAGATCATCCAGGAACTGGAAGGGGAATTTCGCGGCAGCGGCTGGAATGTGATCAAGCTCATCTGGGGCGGTTACTGGGATCCGCTGTTGGCGCGCGACAAGGAAGGCATTCTGCGCAAAGTCATGCAGGAGACCGTTGACGGCGAATACCAGGCCTGCAAGGCCAATGATGGCGCCTATGTTCGCGAACACTTCTTCGGCAAGGACCCGCGCCTGCTGGAAATGGTCAGCCGCATGAGCGACGAGGAAATCTGGCGCCTGAATCGTGGCGGCCATGATCCTTACAAGGTATATGCTGCATTTGACGCAGCCCAGAACTCGGTCGGTCAGCCTACCGTCATTCTTGCCAAAACCATCAAGGGGTATGGTCTGGGCGCAATTGCGCAGGGTCAGAACCCGGCTCACCAGCAAAAGAAACTGGATATCAATTCACTCAAGGGCTTCCGTGACCGTTTCAATATTCCGGTAGCCGACGATCAGCTCGAGAACCTGCCATACTACAAACCGGCTGAAGATTCGCCGGAAATGAAGTACCTGCGTGAACATCGCGAGAAACTGGGCGGCTACTACCCGAGCCGTCGTCCGCAAGCCGACGAAAAACTTAAAGTGCCTGCACTGGACGTTTTCAAGGCGGTGCTGGAACCGACCAGCGAAGGTCGTGAAATTTCCACCACTCAGGCCTTTGTCCGCTTCCTTAACCAACTGCTGCGCGACAAGCAACTGGGTGAGCGCGTGGTCCCGATTCTGGCCGATGAGTCCCGTACCTTCGGTATGGAAGGGCTGTTCCGCCAAATCGGTATTTACGCTCCCGAAGGGCAGAAATACACGCCGGTGGACAAGAACCAGGTGATGTATTACAAGGAGTCGGCTGACGGCCAACTGCTGCAGGAAGGGATTAACGAGGCGGGGGCATTTGCTTCATGGATTGCTGCGGCCACGTCCTATTCGACCAACAACCGCATCATGATTCCGTTCTTCATCTATTACTCAATGTTCGGCTTCCAGCGTATTGGTGATCTGGCATGGGCAGCGGGCGATATGCAGAGTCGCGGCTTCCTGCTGGGCGGCACTGCCGGTCGCACAACGCTCAATGGCGAAGGCCTGCAACACGAAGATGGTCACAGTCATATTCTTTCTTCGACCATTCCAAACTGCGTCAGCTACGATCCGACCTTTGCGCACGAAGTGGCCGTGATCATGCAGCACGGCTTGAAACGGATGGTGGAAAATCAGGAAAACGTGTATTACTACATCACCCTGATGAACGAAAACTATCCGCAGCCGGGCCTCAAAGAGGGCGATGCAGATGGCATTATCAAAGGGATGTACAAGCTGCAATCCACAACGGGTGGCAAGCATCATGTACAGCTCATGGGTTCGGGCACGATTTTGCGCGAAGTCATGAAGGCGCAGGAACTGCTCAAGCAGGACTGGGATATTTCTTCTGATGTCTGGAGTGTTACCAGCTTTACCGAGCTGCGCCGCGAGGGTCTGGATGTAGACCGTCACAACTTGCTCAATCCCGATGGCAAGCCGCAAGTGCCTTACATTACCAAGCAACTGGAAACATCAGAAGGTCCGATCATTGCTTCGACCGACTATATGAAACTGTTTGCAGACCAGGTACGGGACTTTATGCCCAAAGGGCGCACGTACCGGGTGCTGGGCACCGACGGATTCGGCCGTTCCGACTTCCGTTACAAACTGCGTGAGCACTTTGAAGTGGATCGTCATTTCGTTGTTCTGGCTGCGCTCAAGGCGCTGGCCGACGACGGTGTGATCGACAAATCAAAAGTGAGCGAAGCCATTCAGAAATATGGCATTGACACCAACAAAGCCAATCCTCACCACGCATAAGGCAGATCATTATGAGCAATGTAATCGAAATCAAGGTTCCGGACATTGGTGATTTCAGTGAGGTGGAAGTCATTGAGTTGCTGGTGGCGCCGGGCGATACCGTTAAGGAAGAACAAAGCCTTATTACTGTTGAGTCGGATAAGGCATCCATGGAAATTCCTTCCTCCGCTTCAGGCGTTGTCAAAGAGATCAGCGTCAAGGTTGGCGACAAAGTGGCTGAAGGTAAAGTGATCCTGACCCTCGAAGCCGAGCAGGCTGCCGCCACGGACAGCGGCAAGCCTGCCGCCGGGAATGCGGCGGAAGATGCTGAGCAGCCGGCGGACAAGGAGGAGCCTGCAGAGCAGCAAGAGGCAGCACAACCGGCTGACGCCAATAGTGGCAGCGCCACGCTTGAGGTGACGGTACCGGATATCGGCGACTTCAGCGAGGTAGAAGTGATTGAAGTGCTGGTTGCGCCGGGTGATAAAGTCACGCAGGAGCAAAGCCTGATTACCGTGGAGTCGGATAAGGCATCCATGGAAATTCCTTCGTCTGACGACGGCGAGGTTGAAGCGGTGCTGGTCAAAGTGGGTGATAAAGTGGCCAAAGGTACGGCCATTGTCAAGCTCAAGTCCGGCGGTAGTTCTGCCAAAGCGGCTGCGGCCCCTGCCGAGACAAAGAGCAAGCCGGCCGATAGCAATGCTGACAAGGCCCAGGCCGAACCGGCTGCTGCTGCCAAGGCGCCTGCGCCTCAGGCAAGCGGTGCTGCGCAGCCACGCGTTTCACCCACGGCTGCTTTCGGTTCTGCCGTATCTGCCCGCAGTTTGCCGCATGCTTCGCCATCGGTTCGGAAATTTGCCCGGGAACTGGGTGTAGACCTGACCCAGATCACCGGCTCTGGGGAAAAACAGCGCATTACGCAGGACGATGTTCGCAAATTCGTCAAGGCCGCGCTTGCTGTAGCCACCAGTACGTCCTCTACGACCACCAGTTCGCAAGTGGGCGGTGGCGGCCTGAGCGTTCTGGACTGGCCGAATATCGATTTCTCCAAATTCGGTCCGATAGAAAGCAAGCCTTTGTCGCGTATCAAGAAAATTTCCGGCGCTAACCTGCATCGCAATTGGGTCATGATTCCACATGTGACGAATAACGAGCAGGCTGATATTACCGAACTGGAAGCCTTCCGGGTTGCCATGAACAAGGAATACGAAAAGGCCGGCGTCAAGTTCACCATGCTGGCGTTTCTGATCAAGGCCGTGGTATCGGCACTGCAGAAGTTTCCGGAGTTTAACGCTTCGCTCAGCGGCGATAATCTGGTGCTCAAGCAGTACTTTCATATCGGGTTTGCAGCCGATACACCAAACGGCCTGGTCGTGCCGGTGATTCGTGATGCAGATAAAAAAGCGGTCAGCCAGATTGCCAAGGAAATGACCGAGCTAGCCAAACTGGCACGGGATGGCAAACTGTCACCAGCCCAGATGCAGGGCGGGTGTTTTTCCATCAGTTCGCTCGGTGGTATTGGCGGCACAAGCTTTACGCCTATTATCAATGCACCCGAGGTGGCCATTCTGGGCGTCTCCAAATCTTCCATGCAGCCGGTATGGAACGGTAAGGAATTTGCGCCGCGCCTGATGTTGCCGCTGTCGCTTTCCTATGATCATCGTGTGATCGACGGTGCCGCTGCAGCGCGCTTTAACGCGTATCTGGCTGCAGTTCTGGCGGATTTCCGCCGTGTCCTGATCTGACGGAGATACTGATGAGTCAAGTAGAAATCAAGGTGCCCAATATCGGCGACTTCGATGCGGTAGAGGTAATCGAAGTGCTGGTCGCCGAAGGCGATACGGTCAAGGAAGAGCAGAGCCTGATTACCGTTGAGTCGGACAAGGCGTCCATGGAAATCCCGTCTTCGGCTGCTGGCAAGGTGGTGTCCCTGTCGGTCAAAGTGGGTGACAAGGTTGCCGAAGGCGATGTTGTTCTGATGCTTGAAGCTGCTGCGGCAAGCGCACAGGCTGCGGCCGGCGACAAGCCGGCGGCGCAGGACAAGGCGCAGCCTGCTGCAAAAAGCGATGCGGCTGCGGTTCAGAAAGCGGCTGGTGCCGACGGCAAAGCCCGGGATGGTGCCGGCGAGTCACCAGACAAGCGGCCAGCGCAGGACACAGATGACAATAAATCTGCGGACGTAGCTGCTGGCAGTGAGGTTAAGTATTCGCCTCCGGCATCGGTGCCTGCGGACGGTTGCGATGTGCTCGTACTGGGCGCCGGTCCTGGCGGTTATTCGGCTGCATTTCGTGCTGCCGACCTGGGACTAAACGTGGTGCTGGTCGAACGCTACGCCACACTGGGCGGCGTGTGTCTGAACGTCGGATGTATCCCCTCCAAAGCGCTGCTGCACAGTGTATCGGTACTGGAAGAGGCGAAACACCTGTCCCAGAACGGGATCATCTTTGGTGAACCGACCATCGATCTGGACAAGCTGCGAGCCAGCAAAGACAAGGTGGTTTCCACACTCACCGGTGGCCTGACCGGCATGGCCAAGGCGCGCAAGGTCAAGGTGATTCAGGGGTTGGGCGAGTTTGCCGACGAACATCATTTGACTGTGAAGAAAGATGATGGAACAAGTGAAACAGTGGCTTTCAAGCACGCCATTATTGCGGCTGGCAGTCAGTCGGTGAAACTGCCTTTTCTGCCGGAAGACGAAAGGATCGTCGATTCCACAGGCGCCTTGAGCCTGAAAAGTATTCCGGAAAAAATGCTGATTATAGGCGGCGGCATTATCGGCCTGGAAATGGGCACGGTCTATTCTGCTCTCGGAGCACGTCTGGATGTCGTGGAAATGCTGGATGGCTTGATGCAGGGTGCCGATCGAGACCTGGTCAAGGTCTGGCAGAAGAAAAACGAAGGCCGTTTTGACCAGATTATGATCAAGACTAAAACCGTTTCTGCCGAGGCCAAGCCCGATGGTATCTGGGTTAAGTTTGAGGGCGAGGCAGCGCCCGCCGAGCCGCAGCGCTACGATCTGGTTCTGCAGGCGGTCGGACGCTCGCCCAATGGCGCAAAAATTGGTGCCGACAAAGCGGGTGTACAGGTTACTGACCGTGGCTTCATCGAGGTGGATGAGCAGATGCGCACGAATGTTCAACATATCTTTGCCATCGGCGATATCGTGGGGCAACCCATGCTGGCGCACAAAGCCGTTCATGAAGCGCATGTCGCTGCCGAAGTGATCGCAGGGCACAAGAGCTATTTTGATGTCCGCGTGATTCCTTCTGTTGCCTATACCGATCCGGAAGTAGCCTGGGCAGGTTTGACCGAGGAAGAAGCCAAGAAGCAGGGCATCAAGTATGAAAAGGGTGTGTTCCCCTGGGCGGCGTCGGGTCGGGCCATTGCCAATGGTCGCTCCGAAGGCTTTACCAAATTGCTGTTTGATGCCCAGACTCATCGAATCATTGGCGGCAGTATCGTGGGCACCCATGCCGGCGATCTGATTTCCGAAGTGGCGCTGGCCGTAGAGATGGGTGCCGATTCTGTGGATATCGGCAAGACCATTCATCCTCATCCTACGCTTGGCGAATCGGTGGGCATGGCAGCAGAGGTCGCTCATGGCACTTGCACCGATCTGCCTCCGGTCAAACGCAAGTAGACCGGTTGTTCTGTGCTGACGGCAGCGACACCGAGCGTGTGTCGTTGCTGTCGCAGCACGATGCTGTGGTGCGATATGGTTTTCTGCGGGCTGCGCACGCTGCAGGCAAGTAAAGAACACTCTTATTTCCGGTTAGCGCCGAAAATGAGGGTGTTTTTCATTTTGATGACTTAAAATTCTGCTTTCGGGTATTTCATTTTTATTATGTCTGCCGTTCCTACTAGTAAGCACTCGCTGGCCGATTGGCTGGCTTATCTTGAATCCCTGCACCCCAAGGCGATCGAGCTCGGTCTGGACCGAGTCAGAACGGTAGCCCAGCGCCTGCAGGCCTGCGAGGGCGGCGGCGTCAAAATCATTGTGGGTGGAACCAACGGCAAAGGCTCCACCTGCGCCATGCTCGAGGCCATTTATCTGGCCGCCGGATACAAAACCGGTCTGTATACCTCTCCTCATCTGATCGATTTCAATGAACGCATCCGTCTTCGTGGCGAACTGGCCACAGACGAGCAAATTGTTCGGCAACTGGCGCAAATCGAGACGGCACGCGGTGACATAACGCTCACATACTTCGAATACACCACACTGGCTGCGCTGTTGCTGTTCAAAGAACACCAAATCGACGTGGCCATTCTGGAAGTTGGCCTGGGCGGGCGGCTGGATGCGGTCAATATTGTGGATGCAGATTGTTCCATCGTTACCAGTGTCGATGTTGATCATGTCGAATGGCTCGGAGATACCCGGGAGAAAATCGGCTGGGAAAAAGCGCATATTTTCCGCAAGGGAAAACCGGCCATTTGCAGCGACCCGCAGCCGCCGCAGTCTGTGCTTGACTACGCGCGCGAGATAGAAGCGGATCTGTGGCTGTTCGGGCACGATTTTAACTATTCGGCAGACAAACAGCAGTGGGCTTTTGCCGGTCGCAATCAGCGCCGCAATGCGCTGGCGTATCCCGCCCTGCGTGGCGCCAACCAGTTGCTTAATGCCTCGGCTGCGCTAGCCGCCATCGAGTCGTTGCGGGATCGGCTAGCTGTTCCACAGCAGTCGGTGCGCCAGGGCTTGATCCAGGCCGTGCTGCCCGGCCGCTTTCAGATTATTCCAGGACAGCCTACCGTGGTGCTCGACGTGGCGCACAATCCGCATGCAGCGGCGGTGCTTGCTCACAATCTGGATAGCATGGCCTATTTTCCCTACACCCACGCGGTGGTCGGCATGGTCAACGACAAGGATTGCGACGAGGTCATCAAAAAGTTCGGCCGCAAGGTGGACCATTGGTATTGCGCCAGCCTTGACGGCGAGCGTAGTCGCAGCGGCCAGGATATCGCCGAAAGAGTGCGCAAGCAGTTGCCGGCCGATGCTGAAGGGTTACCAACCGTAACGGTTTTCGATTCTCCGGCTGCTGCCTATGATTCTGCACGTTCAAAGGCCGCCGACAATGATAGAATAGTCGTGTTTGGCTCGTTTTTAACCGTGGCCGCAGTTTTACAGCATTTGGGGCGTCCAGCCGTCTGAAGCTTATCTTTATAAATAGTCGGGAATAAGTTATGGGTTTATTCAATTCACAAGATAATAATCGGCCGGGACAACGCCGCACCCAGTCTGAACAGAACCAGGCTAATGACCTGCGGGTCAAGGCCAGAAACCGGCTGATTGGCGCGATTATTCTTGTTCTTGCCGCAATCATTATCGTGCCTATGGTGCTCGATACCGGCGGTACTGACAGTACGCCGACACCGGCCCAGAAACCACCCTTGGTATCGGGCGGCGGCGACAGCAATTCCTTGTCCGTAACTACAACGCCAGGCGTTGAGTCCAGCGGTCCGAGTTCCACATCGCAGCAGGCCACTGTTGATGGCAGTGTATCGCAGACGCCACCGGCGACAGGATCTGTCGCTGCCGGAACTGCTGAGCAGCCACAGGGTCCAGGGACTACGCCGGAAGGCCAGGAACCAGGATTGACAGGACTGACAGAGGCCATTGACCCGAACCGATCCATCGCTTCGGGTACGGCAAACCAGCCGGTAACGCCCGAGGATCAGGCTGAGCAGGCAAAGCAGGATGCCGCTGCCCAGGCTAAAGCCCAGGCTGATGCCAAAAAAGCAGCTGAACGCAAAAAGGCAGCAGCCAACAAAGCCGCAGAGCAGCCTAAAAAGCCTGGCGTGATCAGGGATAATAATCGTACCGATGATGGTTCCCGTGCACTGGCCATCCTGGAAGGTCGTGAACCGACACAGGCCGAGAAAAGCAAACCCAAGGTCACCTCGGGAGATTATTCCCTGCAAATCGCTTCCTACGGCTCTTCGGACGATGCGCAAAGCCGCCGCAGCAAATTGGCTGCCGAGGGGGTGTCCAATGTGTATGTTCAGAATTCTGTCGTAAACGGCAAGCAGATTTATCGTTTGCGCGTCGGTCCGTTCAAATCACGTGAAGCTGCACAGGCAGCGCAAACCCGCCTTCGTTCACTGGGTTATGACAACGGTTTCATTTCGTCGAATTGATATTCATGCACCGCAGTGACCGAATTTGATTACACCTGTCTCGGGATTATCGCTATCTCGGGGCTCCTTGGATTAATGAGAGGGTTTCTCAAAGAAGCCTTCTCATTAATCGCTTATGCCGCCGCATTTATTGGCGCGATCTGGTGGGGCCCGGTGGTTTATCCCTGGGTGATGCAATACGTCAACAATGCGCTGATCAGCATGGGCATCGGCTATGCGGTTGTATTCATCGCCATTTTACTGGTTGTCGGTCTGGTCAACGTGACGCTGGCAACCCTGATTGAAGCCACCGGCCTGGGACCAGCCGACCAGGGGCTCGGCATTTTGTTCGGCATCGCCCGCGGCGTCATGATTATCCTGATACTGGTTGTGCTTGCCGGCTATACGCCATTTCCCAAGGAACCCTGGTGGGTCAATGCCAGGTTTTCGCCGATGGCGATGATGGCGGTGCATGAAATCAAGTTGCGCCTGCCGGACAGCATCGGGTCATATTTACCTTATTAGTTTTTCCATTAGTTTTTCTCTCTCGTATTTTTCAGGATAGGCTTTTTATGTGCGGAATTATCGGTATCGTCGGGCGCGGTCCAGTGAATCAACTGGTGTACGACAGTCTGCTGTTACTGCAACATCGTGGACAGGACGCCGCCGGCATTGCGACCGCCTACGGCAACCACTTCAACATGTACAAGGCCCATGGCCTGGTGCGCGACGTATTTCGCACTCGCAATATGCGCGATCTGCCCGGCCATTCCGGTATCGGGCAGGTGCGTTACCCAACGGCCGGCTCCAGCGACTCGCTGGAAGAGGCGCAGCCATTTTATGTTAACGCGCCTTTCGGCATTACGTTTGCTCACAATGGCAATCTGACCAACTGGCGTGAACTGCGCGAGTCGCTATTCAAGGTGGATCAGCGCCATATCAATACCAATTCAGATTCTGAAGTTTTGCTCAATGTTTTGGCGCATGAACTGCAGTCGGCGGCAAAGGGCAGTAGTCTGGATCCAGCTGCCATGTTCAGCGCGGTCGCGGCATTGCATCGACGGGTCAAGGGCGCATACTCGGTGGTTGCGCAAATTGCCGGATATGGGCTGCTGGCTTTCCGGGATCCGTTCGGCATCCGGCCGCTCTGCCTGGGCAAGTTTGAATCGGAGCTGGGTGCAGAATGGATGGTGGCGTCTGAATCGGTTGCGCTTGAAGGCAGCGGGTTTGATTTCGTTCGTGATATTGGCGCCGGCGAAGCCGTGTTCATTGACCTGGACGGTAATGTGCACGAGCAGCAATGCGCCGACAATCCGGTGCTCACGCCTTGCATTTTCGAATATGTCTATTTTGCCCGCCCCGATTCCACCATTAATGGCGTGAATGTGTACAACGCGCGCCTGAAGATGGGCGAGTATCTTGCCGATAAAGTCGCCAGGCAGCTGCGCTTGCGGGAAATTGATGTTGTGATGCCTATTCCCGATTCTTCCCGACCGGCCGCCATGCAGCTGGCCTCCAAGCTCAAGCTTGAGTATCGTGAAGGGTTCATCAAGAACCGTTATGTAGGTCGTACCTTTATTATGCCCGGGCAGGCAGTGCGCAAGAAATCAGTCCGCCAGAAATTGAACGCCATGAGTGTTGAGTTCAAGGACAAAAATGTGCTACTGGTCGATGACTCCATTGTGCGTGGGACAACCAGCCGCGAGATTGTCGACATGGCAAGAGCGGCAGGGGCCCGGAAAGTGTTTTTTGCTTCCGCCGCGCCTCCGGTCTGTTTCCCCAATGTCTACGGCATTGACATGCCAACCCAGGACGATCTGATCGCCAACGGCAGAACAGCTGAAGAGGTCGCTGCCGAGATCGGGGCAGACGGCCTGGTGTATCAGGATCTGGCTGACCTGAAAGCGGCCATTTCGGATTTGAATCCGGCGCTCACTCAGTTTGAGGCCTCCTGCTTTGACGGGCACTATGTTACTGGCGATGTTGACAGCGCCTATCTGGAAAGGCTGCGACTGACCCGGCATCAGGTCAAGGAAGGCCAGGCGGTTGGCGGCCTGCAATTTAATATGGGGTACGCAGCCAACGTTTAGGCGTTGCATGTGTCCTGGTCTCTGCCCGTGCAAAGCGGCAGAGGCACCATTTATAGCATAGCGCCCGGCTTGAACCGGGTGCTATGACTCAGACCAAATAAGCGGCATCGCCGCCGTCGTGACAAGACAGTCATTGCGGCAGACGCTGGCAGGCCACAGAATTATTCCAAAGCATGATCCGATTTGCGGTGGCAACACTCGTACATTGCCAACTAGCGCATTTCGGAATATAATTGACATGTCATCTATTGATAAATCATTTATGTCTCGTTCAAATACAAGCCCGAAGCCGGATTTCGGACGGGTGCTTCTCTCTCTTTCAGGACAAATCAATCGTCAGTGGCGCAGGGCACTGGATCGCCGCCTGCAGCCGTTGGGGTTGACCGAGGCTACCTGGTTACCGTTGCTGTACATTGCACGAGCGACGCAGCCATTGCGTCAAAAGGATCTGGCTGCCCTGATGGGGCTCGACAGCTCATCGGTGGTGCGTTTGCTCGATGGTCTGCAAACGGCGGGTTATATCCAGCGCCTGGAAGGCACGGACAGGCGGGAAAAAATCATCCACCTCACAGATACCGGCAGGCAAACCGTATCCAGCGTCGAGCAGGTCGTGCTGGAAGGCCGGCGCCGCTTGTTCCTGGATATTGATGACGCAGACCTGGAAACAACCCGCTCGGTATTGCAACAGCTTCTGAGCACGCTTGAGTCGCTGGACGGCGCGCTCTGGTCCGATACGGATGGTGCCGATTCTCATGCCTGAAAAAATCCTACTGCGTGCGCCATTGTGGCTACTGGTGCTGGTAACCTTGAGCGGCACGCTGGCTATGCATATGTTCGTGCCGGCCATGCCGGATGCTGCGGCCGATCTTGGCGCCAGCATGAGCGCCATGCAAATGACGATCAGCCTGTATATTCTCGGCCTGGCTTTCGGTCAGTTGATCTATGGTCCGCTATCTGACGGGTTCGGTCGGCGGCCATTGCTGCTTGCCGGCCTGTCTATCTATGTGCTGGCCGGCGCAGCGGCCGCCTTGTCGCAAAGCGAGTCTACGCTGGTGCTGGCACGGCTGTTTCAGGCGTTGGGCGGATGCGCCGGCCTGGCGCTGGGACGGGCCATTGTGCGCGATACGGCGGCAGGCGATAGCGCCGTCAAGGACCAGGCATTGCTCAATCTGATCATGATGGCCGGGCCGGGTCTGGCGCCGTTGCTCGGGTCATTTCTTACCTTGCATTTCGATTGGCGGGCTGTTTTCTATGCGCTCGTATTGCTGGGTGTGATTACCTTGCTTTCTACCTGGCGAATGCTGCCGGAAACCGGCACGCCAACCGGCAAAGTGCGGCCGGCCGCTTTGGCCTCGGATTACAAAGCGCTACTGCGTTCACCGTCGTTTTTGGCCTATGCGTTTGGCGGTGGCTGCGCCACAACGGCCATTTATTCGTTTATTGCCGCTGCGCCTTTCATCATTACCACGGATCTGCATCGATCTGTGCAAGAGGTGGGCTTATATCTGGCGCTGTTGATCGTTGGGCTGTCGGTAGGGAATGCGGCAACAAGGCAACTGATTGGTCGTTTTTCGCTGGAGCGGCTGCTGATTGGCGGCAATGCGCTAAGTGTTGTTGCGGCCTTGCTGTTGCTGGCTTTTACGCTGGCAGATCTACTGCATATCGTGAGCGTGACGGGGCTGATGTTCGTATTTGCTATCGGCGCCGGCATTGCAAGCCCGGCGGCCCTGACCAAGGGGCTGAGTGTCGATCGCCATCTCATAGGCTCTGCAGCGGGTCTGTATGGTTTTACACAAATGTTGGTGGGGGCCATCTGTACGTCGCTTGTCGGGCTTGGAAATAATCCAGCGCTTACCGCATTTACGGTGCTCGCATGCGCCGCTATCCTGGGTCAGGCCGGATTATGGTTCGGCATGAAACAGGACCGACGCATGGCCCATAACGTATTGGCCTCGGATGCATCGGCGGGTCATCACTGAAGCGGTATCCGGCAGGCGCGGGCCGCTGTTATGCAAGGCGGGAAGAGCGCTGCGTTTTCCCGAACAACGCATAACCACTCAACGCCAGTAATACGACAAACAACACTAAAGCCCACAGGACATATTCAACCCCAAGCACGCTTACCTTGGCGTCCATGCAAGTGGCATAAATGCCGAATAGCCAGGGTGCCAGGCCGTCAAGTCCGGTGGTTCTGGACATGAAAATATCAGCAAAGGTGCGATCGCACGACACCATTTCGGACGCGACCGTATGCTGATACCAGGCTGCAACGATACCGGCGATGGACAGCGCGAAAGATAACAGCGCCATCACGCGCTTGGCTGCACCAGGAACCAGGTTGCCCAGCAGGCAGACGCCGGCGATGACCAATAGAATGAGCCGCTGTAATACACACCACGCGCAAGGCGGCATATTGAAAACATGCTGGCTGACAAGCGCGACGGCCAATGCAAGCAGGCAGAGCAGGGCAATAAGATTCAGACGAGACTGGGTCATAGAGAGGTTCTGGAGTAGGTTGAATAAATATCGGCAAACAAGCGCATGATCAGCTCATGCGCGCCGTCCCACATAATCTGGACACCGATACACAGCAGAATGAAAGCGGACAATCGCATGAATACGGCGGTCCCCGAAGCGCCCAGCCGGGCAAGAAAGCGTGCGGCAAACCGCAGGCAGAAAAACAGGATGGCGCTGACGCTGATTACGGCCAGGATCATGGCGCTCACGCTCATGACGCCGGCGCCGGCGCTGATAAAATCAAAAGAAGCGCCAACGGTAATGGCTGCAGATATACTGCCCGGTCCGCAGGCGATCGGGAAAGTGAGCGGGTAAAAGGCGCTGGATTTTACTTTTTCCTGCGAATAGTTTTCCACCAGCTTTTCATGGGCATCGGTATCCGGATCTTTGGCATTGACCAGTTGCCAGGCACTGGCCACGACCAGCAGACCGCCACCGACACGGACAATGGGTAGCGATAGGCCGAAAAAACTCAATACCATATTGCCGAACAGTGCGGCAAGCGTGAGCATCACAAAAACGTTGACTGAAATGCGCTTGGCCAGCTGCTTTCGGGTTGAGGCGCTGGCCCCTTCGGTCATGGTCAGGAAAATGGGCGCAACTGCGGGTGGGTTTACGATAGGCAGCAGCGTGGCCAGGACAAACAGAAAACTTCGGCTGAAAATCAGGATATATTCGTTGATGCTCATTGTTGTCTATTTCTGCGCGGTCAGGTTGTTGATTGCGGTAAGCAAGTCACGCTTGAACTGCATTTGGGTGCGTGGGTTATCCAGCGCGCTGCCGCCAAGAATAAAAATATCTTCGACACGGTCGCCCAGCGTCATGACCTTGGCCATTTGCAGGTTAATCTGGTGCCGCTTGAAGGTGTTGGCGAGCGCATAAAGAATCCCAGGGCTGTCCATCGCTGTAATTGACAATCGCCAATACTGACTGTTTTCATCGGGTAAAAGTTCAATCAGGGGCACCAGAGGAAACGTGCGCGAGCGGCGGACATTGGCGCCCACGACATAGCGGTTGCTCGTCAGGGCTAAGGGTTCGTTCTGGGCAGGCAGCGGCTCGTTCAGCCGGTTGCGCAAGCCGTGTTCGATCAGCGGCACATTGGAGCGGATGTCCGCGTCAATGGCTGCGCTGTCCACCACGAAACTGTCCAGTGCGTAGCCCTGGCGCGTCGTGTGAATGCGGGCGTCCAGAATATCAATGCGTTGTTCGTAGAAGTAGGAGCAGATTTGTTCAAATAGATCGGGGCGATCGGGCGTGTACACCATCACCTGAATGCCTTCATTATTTTCGGTAGGACGGGCCCGGACCTGAGCGCCCACCTGCGGCAACATGCGGTATAGAAGGCGGGTATGCCAGGCGATATCTCTGGCTTCATGCCGTAAAAAATAGGCCACATCCAGGGTGTTCCAGAACCGGTCCCGATCCTCGTCGCTGATGCCCGAAAAACGCACAAGCGCAATCGCGTCGTTCTTGCGCTGCGTCAGTACTGATTGCCGGTCGAATACGTTACTTCCCAAGGCTGTCAGCGTGTAATGATACAGGTCTTCCAGCAATTTGCCTTTCCATGCGTTCCATACTTTGGGGCTGGTGCCGCGAATATCGGCGACCGTGAGCAAATACAGGGCGGTCAGGCGGCGCTCTGTCCCTACGATATCGGCAAACTCCTGAATAACCGAGGGCTCGGACAGATCTCGCTTCTGGGCGAACGCAGACATGGTCAGATGGTGCTCTACCAGAAATTCGACCAGCGCGCGATCTTGCGGATCCAGATTATGGTCGCGGGCAAACTTGCGCACTTCCAATGCGCCCAGTGTCGAGTGATTGCCGCCACGTCCTTTGGCGATATCATGGAACAGGGCGGCCACGTACAGCAGCCAGTGCTGGTCCATGTCGGCAATCAGCCGGCTGGCCAGCGGATATTCCTGGGCATGTTCAGGCATGGTGAAGCGGCGGATATTGCGGATCACCATGAGCGTGTGCTGGTCAACGGTATAGACGTGAAACAGGTCGTGCTGCATTTGTCCCACGATTTTCCGAAACACCGGAATGTACTGGGGCAAAATGCTGAGCATGGTCATGCGCCTGAAACTGTGCACAATGCCGGTGGGCTGTTGCAGTATCTGCAGGAATAGCCATTTGTTTACCGGGTTGCGACGAAACTGTGCGTCGATCCGATGGCGCGAGCTCCAGATCTGTCGTTGCAGCTTGGCCGACATGTCGTTGACTTCCGGGTGCTGCTGCAATACCAGAAACGCTTTCAGAAGCAGTTGCGGTTTGCGCTCGAATGCGTCGTCTGCGACAAGATCAAGCTGTTGGCCGACGCGGCAGAAATCTTCATCAATCATGACACTGCAATCTTTGACCGGGAAAAAATACTCCCGGAAACTTTGCATCATGATGTGGTTCATCAAATAGACGGTTCTGGCAGCCCAGTAGTAGCGCTGCATGAGAATTTCGCCCGGGCGCCGAGTGTCGGTGGCCTTGATGCGGTATACCTCGGCCAGCAGCGGCTGGTTGTGGAACATCAGGCGATCATCACGTTTTCCTGCAAGAAGATGCAGGTCTATGCGCAAGCGCTTGAAAGCCTGCTCGGCCTTGGCACATTTGGCGGCTTCGTCGCGCGTCATCATGCCGTGCGCGACCAGGTCGCGCCAGCTGCCGGACAGTCCGGCGGCAAGACTGATCCAGCGGATCATCTGCAGGTCGCGCAGCGCCCCCGGGGATTCCTTGCAATTGGGTTCAAGCGAATAGGGTGTATCGCTGTAACGTGCATATCGCTGTTGCAGCTCGAGCTGCTTGGCCAGAAAGAAATCCTGGGGATTCAATTGTTCGCGGAAGCGGGTCTCCAGCGTGGATACCAGCTTGCGATTGCCCAGAATGAAACGCAACTCAAGCAAGCCGGTTTCAATCGTGATGTCGGCCGCGCTTTCGCTCAGGCATTCGTCGACGGTCCGCACGCTATGGCCGATATCCAGGCCCAGGTCCCACAACGAGGATACAAATTGCTCCAGAAGCGCTTTGTCGCTATCTTCGGGTGGTCGTTGCAAAAGGATAAGCAGGTCGATATCCGAATAGGGAAACAGTTCACCCCGGCCATATCCGCCGATGGCGCACAGGCTGGCGCCGGCCGGCAGGGGAAAGCTGGTCGCCAGCTCTTTCATGGCCTGGTCGGTGTGTTTTCTGAGCGCCACTAGCAATGAATCCGGGCGCGACCGGTGCTGGCGGTAATTGTCCAGGGCCTGTGTTTTCTGCGCCTGCAAACGGTTGCGAATCGCGATAGCCGGGCTCACGGTGTTCATGAATGTCCTTCGGGCCTCATGGCGTGCAAACAGGCCGTCAGGGCAGGTTCGTGACAAAAGCGGGCGGGGCGGGCATGCCCGGCGAGCGCGTCAATACATCGTAGCCATTCTCGGTCACGATCAGCGTATGCTCCCACTGTGCAGACAGGCTGTGATCGCGGGTGACTACCGTCCATTGGTCCGCCAATACCCGTGTTTCGCGGCGACCGGCGTTGATCATGGGCTCAATGGTGAATACCATGCCCTGTTTCAGGGTGAGGCCCTCGCCAGGTTTGCCATAATGAAGCACTTGCGGGTCTTCATGGAAGCGCTGGCCGATACCATGTCCGCAATATTCCCGAACGACGGAAAAGCCGTTGCTTTCGGCGTGTTTTTGAATCGCGTGGCCGATATCGCCAAGCGTGGCGCCGGGACGTACTTGTTCTATCCCGAGCCACATGCATTCATAGGTAATGTCGGTCAGGCGCCGGGCCAGAATGGACGGTGCGCCCACGTAGAACATGCGGCTGGTATCGCCGAACCAGCCATCCTTGATGATGGTGACGTCAATATTGAGCACATCGCCCGATTTGAGCTTTTTGTCACCCGGGATGCCGTGGCAGATAACATGGTTGACCGAGGTGCATACCGCACCGGTGAAGGGCGGGTACCCTGGGGGCTGATAGCCGATGGTGGCCGATTCGACGCCCAGTTCTGTCATGAAATCGTGACAGATTTGGTTGATTTCGCCGGTGGTCATGCCCGGTTTGATCTGCGGCGCAACATGGTCAAGGACCCGGGCTGCGTCTTCGCAGGCTGCCCGCATGGCGTCAATATCCTGCTGATTTGTGAGTGTGGCCATAACTGCTTGAGTAAATGAGTGAAATAATAGTAGAATTATAGGCTTTCCCGGATTTGTTTGGCGAATCTTTGGTAAAAACAGCCGGTTATCGGGGTTGCCGGGGGTTGCTGTACAGTGTACAAGGCAATGGCCCTGACTAGCAAAATTACGCGCCAAGCCCCGTAATACAGCGCTGATACCGCTTGATGCCAAGGTTATAAATACCAGGAAATACCAAGATGGCAGGTATTGAGGGTAACACCACGTCAAAGTGTGCCTGCTTATGGCAGGCAGGGCGCGGTGGCGGGAAAAATGCCGGAAAATGTCAGTGAAGTTTGTTTTTTATATTAATAGCGCGCCGTTTTTCCTAGGGTGTTGATTATATACAACAAAATCAATATCAAGACGGTGCTGGAACTTAACCCTTTGGAGTTATAAATCATGTCATTAATGCGTGAAATGCTTGAAGCTGGTGTGCACTTTGGCCACCAAACCCGTTACTGGAATCCTAAAATGTCTCAGTACATTTTCGGTCACCGTAACAAAATCCATATTATCAATCTGGAAAAAACCGTTGCCAATTTTCTGGAAGCCCAGAAATTTGCACGCCAAATTGCCTCACGTGGCGGCAACATCCTGCTCGTGGGAACAAAACGCGCTGCCCGTGAAATTATTGCCGAAGAAGCGGCGCGTTGCGGTATGCCCTTTGTAGACAGCCGCTGGCTGGGCGGCATGATGACCAACTTCAAAACGGTCAAAACATCCATCAAACGCCTCAAGGACATGGAAGCGGCCGTTGCCGACGGCAGCAAAGAGCGCATGAGCAAGAAAGAAGGCCTCATGTTTGATCGCGAAATGGACAAGCTGAACAAATCCATTGGTGGTATCAAGGATATGAACACCTTGCCTGACGCGCTGTTCATCATCGACGTCGGCTATCACAAAATCGCCATCCAGGAAGCCCGTACACTGGGTATTCCCGTTATCGCAGTTGTCGATACCAACCACTCTCCGGACGGTGTTGAGTACGTTATCCCAGGTAACGACGACTCTGCCAAAGCGATCGCGCTGTACGCAAAAGGAATTGCCGACGCAGTTCTGGAAGGCCGCGAGCAGAACCTGAACGGTGTGGTTGAAACCATCGTCGAAGGTGAAGAAGAGTTCGTCGAAGAAGTACCGGAAAGCAACTAAGCTTTACTGCAGCACAATGCGTCCGTTGCTCACGGACGCATTCTTCAAATCCGTCAATACGTGCAGCGCGGTTTGCCGTTATCATGTCATCCGCGCCTGCTATTGTCACCATTTCGAGTGGCACGGGCCTGTTCCGGGTCGCTTCTCTTTCCTGCCATAGCAGGATCGTTTAATAAATTTAACTGGAGTTATCATGGCTGTGATTACCGCCTCAATGGTCAAAGAGTTACGGGAAAAAACCGACGCCCCCATGATGGAATGCAAAAAAGCCCTCTCCGAAGCAGAGGGCGATATGGTGCGTGCAGAAGAAATTCTGCGTGTCAAACTGGGTAGCAAAGCCAGCAAAGCCGCTACGCGCGTGACCGCCGAAGGCCTGATCGGCCTGTATATTGCTCCTGAAGCAAAAGTTGGCGCCGTTGTCGAAGTCAATTGCGAAACAGACTTTGTTGCCAAAAACGAAGATTTCATCAATTTTGTCAACAGTGTTGCCCAACTGATTGCTGAAAAGAATCCTGCTGATGTAGCGGCCCTGGCCGACTTGCCGATGGGCGAGGGCACGGTTGAAACGACGCGCGCCGCGCTGGTCGGCAAAGTTGGTGAAAATATGGCCATTCGCCGTTTCACCCGTTTCGAGACCGAAGACCAATTGGCCAGTTATGTTCATGGCGGCCGTATCGGTGTTCTGGTTGACTACAAGGGTGATGCCGAAGTGGGTAAAGATCTGGCCATGCACGTTGCCGCTACCAAGCCTAAAGCGCTGGATGCCTCGGGTGTTGCCCAGGCCGATATCGATGCTGAGCGCTCTGTTGCCGAACAGAAAGCGGCCGAGTCAGGCAAGCCTGCCGAGATCGTTGCCAAAATGGTCGAGGGTTCTGTTGCCAAATTCCTCAAGGAAGTGACATTGATGAACCAGCCTTTCGTCAAAAACGACAAGCAAAGCGTTGAGCAAATGCTTAAAGAGAAAAAAAGCGGCATCAATCGCTTCTCCCTGTTTGTTGTTGGTGAAGGCATTGAAAAGAAAACGACTGACTTTGCAGCAGAAGTGGCTGCCGCAGCTGCCGGTAACTAACTTCTTATTATTGCGGTCGCGCCATGCAGCAGCGTATGCAGATGTGACCGGCAATAAAGCAGTCGTCAAATACAGGCCACCTGATCAAATACGGGTTGTCAGTTCAAAGAATCCCCTTTTAAGGGGATTCTTTTTGAATTCCGTAAATGTCATAGCCAGAGTGGTTACAATAGCGTGTCAATTTTCAAAGGTAGTTCGGCCATGAGCAGCAAATACAAACGTGTGCTTTTAAAACTTTCGGGTGAAGCGTTAATGGGCGAGGACGCCTACGGCATCAACCGCAGCACCATCAATCGCATGACTGGTGAAATCGCTGAAGTCTCGCGCATGGGCGTGGAGCTGGCCATTGTGATCGGTGGCGGCAACATTTTCCGGGGCGTAGCGCCCGGCGCCCAGGGCATGGACCGCGCAACTGCAGACTACATGGGCATGATGGCCACGGTAATGAATGCGCTGGCGCTGCAGGATGCGCTCAAGGCGCATGGGGTGATCACCCGGGTGCAGTCAGCCCTGAATATTGACCAGGTCATCGAACCCTACATCCGTCCCAAGGCGCTGCGCTACCTGGAAGAGAAAAAAGTCGTTATTTTTGCGGCCGGGACCGGTAATCCGTTTTTCACTACCGACACGGCTGCCGCCTTGCGCGGCGCAGAAATTGGCGCAGAAATCGTCCTGAAAGCGACCAAGGTCGACGGTGTCTATTCAGCTGATCCAAACAAGGATCCTACCGCAACGCGCTATTCCCGTATCAGTTTCGATGAGGTTATTACGCGCCGCCTGGAAATCATGGATGCCACCGCGTTTGCGCTTTGTCGCGACCAGAAACTGCCTATCAAGGTGTTCAATATCAACAAACCGGGTGCGCTTGCCCGCGCAATTTGCGGTGAAGATGAAGGCACGCTTGTACACGTATAAAGGAAAGAAATGAGTATCTCCGAATTACAGAAGTCGGCCGAGAGCCGCATGAACAAATCACTGGACACTTTGAAAACAAACCTGTCCAAAATCCGTACAGGCCGTGCGCACGCCGGCATTCTGGATCAGGTCAATGTGGACTATTACGGCTCTGCTGTGCCGGTCAGCCAGGTCGCCGCAGTCAATGTTGTTGATGCACGTACACTGAGTGTTCAGCCTTGGGAAAAACAGATGGCCGGCCCGATTGAAAAGGCGATTCGCGAGTCCGATCTGGGTCTGAATCCGGTATCCATGGGTGAAACGATCCGCGTTCCCATGCCGGCCCTGACAGAAGAGCGTCGCCGCGATCTGGCCAAAGTGGTCAAGAGCGAAGGCGAAGATGCCAAGATTGCAGTGCGCAACCTGCGCCGTGATGCAAATGACAGCTTCAAGAAGTTGCTCAAGGACAAGGAAATTTCTGAAGATGACGATCGTCGCGCCCAGGATGTCATCCAGAAAATGACTGACCGCTTTGTTGCCGAAATCGACAAGGTCGTTACACAGAAAGAAGCCGAAATCATGACGGTTTGATCGTGCCGGCATCTTTCCGACGGCATTGTTTTTAACTGAATAGATCAACTCATGAATCCAAGTTCCACACTCTGCGTTCCAGAGACTGGCAACATTCCCAGACATATTGCAATCATCATGGACGGAAACGGGCGCTGGGCGACACGCCGGTTCATGCCGCGGACAGCGGGCCATGCCAAGGGCGTGCAGGCGGTGCGACGGGTTGTGGAATATTGCGGCGCCAATGGCATTGACTACCTGACCTTGTTTGCCTTCAGTTCCGAAAACTGGCGCCGGCCGCAAGAAGAGGTGTCCCTGCTGATGAAGCTTTTTGTGCAGGCGCTGGAAAAGGAAGTTTCCCGCTTGAACAGCAATCATGTCCGACTAAGGGTGGTAGGCGATCTGTCGCCTTTCGAACCCTATCTGCAGAAACTGATCCGGGATGCCGAAGCCACGACCAGTGGCAACAGCGGCCTGACGCTGACCATCGCCGCCAACTATGGCGGGCGCTGGGATATCCTGCAGGCATTTCGCAAAATGTTGCAGGCACACCCGGAACTGGCCCAGGATACAGCGCAGGTGTCCGAGAAGATGCTCAGCGAGTATCTTTGCATGAACTGGGCTCCAGAGCCCGATTTGTTCATTCGCACAGGTGGCGAGAGTCGCATTTCAAATTTTCTTGTCTGGCAGCTTGCCTATACCGAATTATATTTTACCGACTGTTACTGGCCCGATTTCGGCGCCAAGGACATGGATCGGGCCATCGAGTGGTATCGTGGGCGTGAACGCCGATTCGGCCGAACCAGCGCGCAAATTTCGGATGATTCCCCGTCCGCCTGAAGGAGAGCGCATGTTATTGCAGCGCATCATTACCGCGGTCGTTCTGTTGATCGTCCTGCTGTTGGTCAGTGTTTTTTTTGCGCCCGTGTGTTTTCGCATTTTTATCGCCATAGCAAGTGCCATTGCGTTGTGGGAATGGTTGCGCCTGACTGCGTCGGCAAATTCGGCGCGGGCGATTGCAATTGTTTATCTGGTTGCTGCCGCGTGGACCGCAAGTGCGGGCTTTGATGATACCGCAATGACCTCCGCGGGCGCTGCAGTTACCAATATGTCGTGGGCCGACTGGATCAAGCCAATTGCTGCTGTCGTCGCCACGCTGGGGGTGTTGTTCTGGACAGTGGCTGTGCCGCTGATCCTGAATCGCGCCGATACGCAGCGTGCGCCGGTCAGCGTGCTCAGCACTCTGGCCGGCATTGTTGTCGTTAGCGGTAGTGCGCTTGCCCTGGCGATGCTGCATCAGCAACATGGGGTTTGGTTCATTTTTTCGTTCCTGGGCGTGATCTGGTGCGCCGATACCTTTGCCTATTTTGGCGGCAAACATTTTGGCGGTGCCAAACTGGCGCCGGCCATCAGTCCGGGCAAAACCCGTTCGGGCGCGATCTGCGGTCTGATTGCAGCGGTTATCTGGATGTTCGCCACGATGTATATCGATGGCAGCTTTGCCGGCTATGTGCACCAGTATTTTCCCGTGCCGCTTGTGCTGTTGGTCGGGGCGGTGCTGGCAACGTACTCCATGATCGGAGATTTGTATGAATCCCTGATCAAGCGCCGCGCAGGCATCAAGGATTCAAGCAATCTTTTGCCGGGACATGGCGGAGTCTGGGATCGGTTCGATTCGATTCTCTCGGTCACCCCGCTGGTCCTTGCCCTATGGATGTTGATCCGGCATTTTCATTAACGGCGCTTGCGCCCAAACACTTTTCCGGAAAAGAAAGTCCATGCAGAATATTACGATTTTCGGAGCAACCGGCTCGATTGGCGACAGTACTCTTGATATCGTGCGCCGGCATCCAGACCGATTCAGTGTGTATGCGCTCAGTGCCCAGCGACGCATGCAGAAACTGGCGCAGCTTGCGTTGGCGTTTTCGGCCAAAGTGGTCATTGTTCCCGATGTTGATGCCGTTGATGCGTTTCGCGCGCACTGGCCTGCCCAGCATGAGCTGCCAGAGATAAGGATGGGCGAGCGTGGATTGTGCGAAACGGCCAGAGATCCCGAGACAGATTGCGTAGTGGCGGCCATTGTTGGCATTGCCGGCCTGGCATCAGCGTTCGAAGCAGCGCAGGCGGGCAAGCGTATTTTGCTGGCCAACAAAGAAGCGCTGGTTGCTGCCGGCTCGTTATTTATGCACACGGTGCAAACCCACAACGCGCAATTGCTGCCCGTCGATAGCGAACACAATGCCATTTTCCAGTGCCTGCAAAATGGCAGGGAAAAGCAGCAGATACAGCGACTGATCCTTACTGCCTCCGGTGGCCCGTTTCGTGATACAGCGATCAGTGAGCTGGATTATGTAACGCCTGAACAGGCTTGCCGCCATCCAAACTGGAGCATGGGACAGAAGATTTCCGTGGATTCGGCAACGATGCTCAATAAGGGCCTGGAAGTGATCGAGGCGCACTTTCTGTTCGATCTGGCGCCTGACAAGATCGACGTGGTCATTCATCCCGAGAGTACGGTGCACTCCATGGTCGAGTTTATCGACGGCTCGTTGCTGGCCCAACTGGGTAATACCGATATGCGTATTCCGATTTCCTATGTCATGGGGTATCCTGAGCGCATCGAGAGCAATACGCCAGCCTTTGATCTGCGCAAGTTGCAGCAATTGAATTTTTCACTTCCCGATTTCGCGCGCTTCCCCTGTCTGAAGCTGGCCTTTGATGCTTTGCACGCAGGCCAGGCCGAGTGCATTGCCCTGAACGCTGCGAACGAGATCGCCGTGGCCCATTTCCTGCAGGGTGGTTTGCGCTTCACTCAAATTGCCCAGGTGATCGACCGGGCGCTGGACTGGCAAAGCGGCCAGACCAGCCCCATCGGCCACATTGATGATGTTTTCCAGCTCGACCTCCTGATACGCGAACGCGCCAGGATGTTTTTACCTGCTTCGGCCTGACTATTATGCTTTCCAGTATTGTTTTTTTCATTGTCACGATCAGTATCGTGGTGGTTTTCCATGAGCTGGGGCACTATCTGGCTGCACGCCTTTGCGGTGTTCATGTCGAGCGGTTTTCACTTGGCTTTGGCAAAGTGCTGCTTAGCCGGCGCGATTCCCGGGGCACAGAGTGGGTCATTTCGGCATTGCCGCTAGGTGGTTACGTCAAGCCCCTGGCCGAACCCGAGACCGGTGCCATGGTCCGGGGCAGGGGAGCCATGAGTGAAAAATCTCCCTGGCAACGCATGTTGATTTTTGCTGCGGGCCCGGCATTCAGCCTGCTGCTGGGCATTCTCATTTATTCGGTCATGTATATGGCGGGCAGCAATGTGCCGCAGGCGATCCTGGGTGCGCCGGCCGCCGGCACGCCTGCCCAGGTTGCGGGCATCAAAAAAGGCGATCGGGTAATCGGCCTCAATGGCAGTAACGTGCATTCCTGGACCCAGTTGCAACAACAACTGCTGGAACCCATGATTCTGGGGCAGTCGGTCACATTGCAATTGCGAGACACGAGCAATACCGATCGCGATGTTACGATTGCCTTGCTGCCAGCCCCTCAAGACCTTGAAGGAATCAATCTGTCCAGACTGAACGGGCTGGATATTGATGCACCGCCTCCCAGTGCTGCGCAGGTTATTGCCGGTGGCGCCGGAGAAGCAGCCGGGATAAAACAGGGTGATGTTATTGTTCAGGCCGGCGCTCGTACAGACTTGAATGCACGTGCATTTATCGAGGAAATCGAGAAAAATCCAGGCCAGGAAGTGCCCCTGGTTGTGTTGCGCGATGGGCAGCGGGTTACGCTCAATGTAACGCCGCGCCCGACCAAAGGCCCGGATGGCGTCTCGCAGGGTAAAATCGGCGTGGCGCTGCAGTCCGGTTATCCAATGACGTTCGTGCGCTATGGTTTGTTTGAAAGCGTGACCCTGGCCACCACGCGAACGCTGGATACTGCCTGGTTTTCGGTAAAGATGCTGGGCAAAATGGTTACCGGACAAGTGTCCTGGAAAAATATCAGCGGACCTGTCACCATTGCCGATTACGCTGGCAAATCGGCCAGCCTGGGGTTCGAGCGATTCATTGAGTTCATTGCGCTGATCACCATCAGTATCGGTGTGCTCAACCTGATCCCGATTCCCGGCCTGGATGGCGGGCAAATGCTGTTTGCATTTTTTGAAATTGTACGGGGTCGTCCTTTGCCGGCATTTGTGCAGGAAAAAGGCCTGGCATTGGGTTATATGTTGTTGCTTGCCCTGATGGTGGTGGCATTTCTCAATGATGTCATGAGAATTACCGGATAACCCTGGTGATGCCGCTAACGTATTAACATACAAGGAAAATTGCTGACAAGACGCTGTGTTCTGACATACAATTTAGCGCTTATGCATATCCGAATCCACAAGGAAAGTCCGAATGTCTTTGAGACAGCTTAGTTCAATGAAAAAGAAAGCGATCCCGGCTCTGATCGCGATGCTCATTCTTCCGCAGGCATCTTTTGCATTTGCGCCATTCGTGGTGCAGGATATTCAGGTAAAAGGATTGCGCAGTACCGATCCGGCTACCCTGTTCAATTACGTTCCAGCCCGTGTTGGCAAACAATTTACAGAAGAGCAGGCTACAGACTCAGTCAAGCGGCTGTATGCCACGGGCCTGTTCAATGATGTCAATATTTCCACACGTAACCGTGTTGTATATGTGGATGTGGTGGAGCGTCCGGTGATTTCGTCGGTCACGTTCGACGGAATGAAGGCATTCGATAGCAAAACCATTACAGAAACGCTGTCTGGCGTTGGCTTTGGGGCAGGCCGTGCTTATGATGAAGCCTTGCTTGAGCGCGCCAAAAATGAAATCCGGTCGCAATATGTTTCAAAGGGCCATTATGGCACCGAAGTGAACTCGGCCATTACACCATTGCCCAATAACAGGGTTGGCATCAGCTTCAACGTACAGGAAAGCAGTATCTCCCGTATCCGGGATATCCACTTTGTGGGCAATGAAGCCTTCTCCGAAGGCACACTGCGCGATCAGATGGATATGACCACACCTGGTTATATGACCTGGTATACAGGCTCTGACAAATATTCGCGTGAAAAACTGGATAAAGACACTGAATCCATCCGTAAATATTACCTGGATCGTGGCTACCTGGATTTCGCCATGGATTCGCCTCAGGTCAATATCACACCCGACCGTGAAGATATTTCAATCAATCTGACCGTCAACGAAGGCAAGCCGTACAAACTGCGCAAGGTGCAACTGGCGGGGAATCTGATGGGACTGAACAACGAGCTGCAGGCGCTGATTGAACCCAAGCCCGGTGAGACCTACAGCGAAGAACGGGCGCAGAAAACCACGGATGCCATCAAGAGCTATCTGGGGGGCCTCGGTTATGCGTTCGCCAACGTCAATGCCAATCCGGTAACAGACAAGGAAACCCAGGAAGCCGATCTGACCTTTTTTGTAGATCCCGGTCGCCGAGCATATGTGAACCGTATCAATATTGGCGGCAACGTACGTACGCGGGATGAGGTGATCCGTCGTGAAATGCGCCAGCAGGAAGCTGGATGGTATGATGAAAATCGCCTTTCCCAATCCAAGGACCGCGTCAATCGTCTGGGTTATTTCAACAGCGTCGATGTGACCCAGATGCCGGTTGCCGGCACGGATGACCAGGTTGACGTGAATGTAGACGTCAAGGAAAAGCCTACCGGCCTGATCAATCTTGGCGTGGGCTACGGTACGACGGACAAGTTGTCGTTTACGGCTGGTATCAGCCAGGAGAACGTTTTTGGTTCGGGCACCGATCTTGGTCTGCAGCTCAATACCAGCAAACGCCAACGTAATATCAGCCTGACTCACACTGATCCATACTGGACAACCAGTGGCATCAGCCGCACGACCTCGCTGTATTATCGTACTGAAACACCGCTTAACTATAACGTTGAGCAGGACGAAGATTCTTACCGCACCCGTACGATCGGCCTGGGCATGAACTTTGGCATACCCATTTCCGAAAATGACCGGATTATCATGGGTGCCACTTTCGAGAACAGTAGAATCAAGCTGCCCAGCGATAACTCAGGCTATCTGATTCCCAAGGCTTATCGCGATTTTGTAGATGATTACGGTGAATCGACCAACGTGCTGATGCTCAATCTGGGCTGGAGAAAGGATACTCGTGATAATGCGTTGGCACCAACACGCGGCTATTTGAGCTCCGTACAGGGTACACTGGGTGTGGGCGACCTGAAATATTATATGTTAAGCGCTCAACAGCAGTATTATATGCCACTGGGCAAAGACTATACGCTGGCGTTTAATGTGAGTGCCGACTATGGTCGCTCGCTGTCCAACGACAAGCCATTCCCGGTCATCAAGAACATTTATGCCGGCGGTATCGGTTCGGTGCGTGGTTATGAAGGGGCTTCGCTGGGTGCGCGTGATCCGGTCTCCGGAGACTATCTCGGTGGTTCTACGCGGGTTGTCGGCAATGTGCAGCTGTATCTTCCATTCCCCGGCACCCATAATGACCGCACGTTGCGCTGGTTTGTCTTTGCCGATGCTGGTAAGGTGGGTACGACAGGCAAGGCAAGTTGCACTACCGGTAACGCGGATGAAGGCGGGCTGGTCGAGGATCCTTGCGGATGGCGCTATTCGACCGGCATAGGTCTGTCCTGGCAATCGCCGTTGGGGCCGCTGGAAATTTCTTATGCTCATCCGATTAGTCCCAAACCTGGCGATAACAAGCAGAAATTCCAATTCCAGATTGGTACGTCATTTTGATTCTTATGCCGTAAGTAGTCTGTTGTAACACGTCTGCAGTCGCCCTAAACGGGCGGCAGACGTCATCGCCTGCTTTTTAACGCTATAATCAATTTTTTCTCTGAAGGTTAATGTATATGAGTTTTAGCTTGGCACATACGAAGTTCAACAAACGCACAATTAACCAGTTGCTTGTGGCTACTGTGCTCGGCGTTTCTGCATCTTCTGTTGCATTTGCACAAACTGCCGGCAAAGCTGCAGACAAAAAATCGGCGAATGCATCTTCAGCATCAGCCGCGACTGAAAGTGCTCCGGTTTCCAATATCAAAATTGGTTTCGTCAATACGGAAAAAATCCTGCGTGATTCAGCGCCCGCGAAAGACGCTCAGACTAAAATCGAAGGTGAGTTCAAAAAACGCGACACTGAACTTCAGAAGCTGGCCAGCACGCTGCGCACCAAATATGAAAGTTTCGACAAGAATGCGCCCGTCATGTCCGATGCAGATCGGACCAAGGCCCAGCGCGAACTGTCTGATCTTGATACCGACCTGCAGCGCAAGCGTCGCGAGTTCCAGGAAGACTTCAATCGTCGCCGTAACGAAGCCTTTTCCGGCATTGTCGAGAAAGCAAACGCAGCGATCAAAAACATCGCCGAAAAACAGAATTACGATCTGATCGTTCAGGATGCGGTAACCGTCAGTCCACGTATTGATATTACCGATACTGTTATCAAAGCTCTCGACAACGGTAAATAAGCATGGCGCAGGATCCTGAGACTGTTCACGCGGTAACGCTGGACCGCCTGCTTAGCGCAGCCGATACACAGGGTCTGGAGTGGGAAATAAAAAATCCACAGGGCAGGGCGATGCCGGTCATTACTGGCATCGCGTCCCTGACGCATGCGACTGCGCAATCCATCAGCTTTCTTTCCAATCCCAAATTCTTCGATCAACTGGCCACCACCAAGGCCGCAGCGGTCATGCTGCCTGCCCGTGCGCTTGAACACCTCCCCGCGCAGACGCCATTCCTGGTGGTATGTTGCGAAGACCCGTACCTGCTGTATTCACGGCTGAGCCAATGGTTTGAGAAACAGCGTCTGGCAGGGCTGTCGCGCACTGTACACCCTACCGCCGTCATCCATGAGAGCGCCCGCATTGGCAATAACGTTGCCATTGGTCCGCATGTGGTCATTGAAGAAAACGTGCAGATCGGCGATGGCGTTACCATCGGCCCCGGCTGCGTCATTGGCCGTCATTGCCATATTGGTGCTGATAGTCTGCTGCATGCCCGTGTGACGTTCTATGCCGATGTCCACCTGGGCGAGCGCTGCATTATCCATAGTGGCGCTGTACTGGGCGCTGATGGTTTCGGATTTGCGCCGGACGCAACCAGCGAGCCGGGCGGCTGGTCCAAAATTGTCCAGTTCGGCGGCGTCGTTCTTGGCAACGACGTTGAAATTGGCGCTAATACCACGATCGACCGCGGCGCGCTGGACAATACCGTTATCGGCAATGACGTGAAGCTGGATAACCTGATTATGATCGGGCACAACGTGCAGATCGGCGATCATACGGCAATGGCTGGCTGCGTCGGGATCGCTGGCTCCACGACCATTGGCAAACGCTGCACCATTGCCGGTGCGGCCATGCTTTCTGGACACATTACACTGGCTGATGACGTGCATATTTCCGGCGCGACCGGTGTCATGTCCGACATCAGCAAGCCCGGGCGCTACACCGGCGTATTTCCGCTGGCCGAGCATACGGTATGGCAGAAAAATGCCGCTGTCCTGCTGCAACTTGCCCAATTGCGCCGACGCCTGCGCGACCTGGAAAAGGCATAATATCCCGTTCGTTGCCGAAGGTTCGCTATTTTCCGGCGAAATTGTCTAAAATACCCTCATCCCTATAACCATAGATTTTAATTACAGGACTATTCATGCAAGTAGATATTCAAAGCATTATGGCGCGGCTTCCACATCGCTATCCGATGCTGCTTGTAGACAGAGTCCTGGAAATGGTGCCTGGCAAAAGCATTATTGCCATCAAGAATGTGACCATCAATGAGCCGTTTTTCAACGGACACTTTCCCGGCCGGCCAGTCATGCCGGGCGTGCTGATCATTGAAGCGCTGGCTCAGGCTGCGGCGATATTTTCTTTCGCCGAAGAGGATGGTTCCTGCAAACAGGATATCTCGCGCAAGGCCTATTATCTGGTAGGTGTAGACGGTGCGCGTTTTCGCAAGCCGGTAATTCCGGGAGACCAGCTTCAGCTGGAAGTTACTGCTGACCGAGTCAGCAAAGTCATCTGTAAATACAGTGCACGTGCCACCGTAGACGGGGCAGTTGTAGCTGAAGCTGCGATCATGTGTGCGATTCGTGATCTGGACGAATAATGACCAAACTTATTGATTCCACCGCCATTATTCATGATGGCGCAAAGCTGCATCCCACTGTAAAAGTGGGCGCCTATTCTGTCATCCACGGCAATGTCACGATCGGTGAGGGCAGCGTTGTTGGCGAACATTGCGTCATCGATGGCCTAACGACAATCGGCAAAAACAATGTGTTCTACCGGTTTTGTTCGATTGGTGGCAACCCGCAGGACAAAAAATATTCCGGCGAACAAACGTCGCTGGAAATCGGCGACTGCAACACCATCCGCGAGTTCGTGACCATCAACACCGGGACCACTCAGGATGTGGGCACTACGCGCCTGGGTGATGATAACTGGATCATGGCGTACGTGCATATCGCCCATGATTGCCAGATCGGCAGCCATACCATTCTGGCCAATTCCGTACAGCTGGCCGGCCACATTCATATTGACGACTGGGCTATTGTTGGCGGCAGCTCTGCCGCACATCAATACATTCATATCGGCGCCCACTCCATGACAGGCGGGATGAGCGCCATTCGCCAGGATATTCCTCCGTATATTCTGGGCGCCGGCCAACCCTATCGGCCTGCCGGTATCAATTCCGAAGGGCTCAAGCGTCGCGGCTTCACGCCAGAACAGATTCACGCGATCAAAGACGCCTATAAAATCATTTATATGCGCAAGCTGAGCACTGCTGATGCCGCCGAGGAAATCGTTCGTTATCAGCAGGATCATCCTGATACCGCCAGCGTGCTTGATCCGTTTGTGAGCTTCTTCGAAACAGCCTCGCGTGGCGTTAGCCGGGGATGAGCCTGGTCTTGTCGATGGTGGCGGGTGAGCCCTCCGGTGATCTGCTCGCCTCCAGGATCATCCAAGGGGTACGCGCGCGCGATCCGGATTTGCAGGTCTCCGGAATCGGCGGCCCGGAGATGCAGCAGCAGGGAATGCAATTGCTGTATCCGATGGACGATCTGTCCGTTTTCGGTTACGTAGACGCGCTTAAAAATCTTCCCCGACTTATTCACACGCATTTGCGCTTTCGTTCTTCAGTACTGAAGTTGCGGCCCGACGTCTTTGTCGGTGTTGACGCACCTGATTTCAATCTTCGTCTGGAACACCATCTGCGCCAGCGAGGCATCCCTACCGTTCATTTTGTAGGCCCGTCCATCTGGGCATGGCGTTACGAACGCATCCACAAGATCCGTGCTGCTGTATCCCATATGCTGGTGCTGTTTCCCTTTGAGGAAGAAATCTATCGCAAGGAAGGCGTGCCTGTAACCTATGTCGGACACCCGCTGGCTGCGCAGATTCCGGCACAGCCCGATAAGCAGCGGGCGCGGCTGCGGTTAGGCATGGACCCGGACGGTGCAGTGCTGGCCATTTTGCCCGGTAGCCGGGCCTCGGAAATTGCCGAACTGGCTCCGCGTTTTCTGCAAGCGGCGAGCCTGCTGCAAAAAGACGACCCGTCTTTGCGGTTTATTGTGCCGCTGGTCAACGAAGCCCGTCAGGCGCAATTCAATGCGATTGCCCAGCGCCATCCGGTGAAGAATCTGCAGTGTTTTCGCAGCCGTGTGGCAGATCATCCCATTGCCTGGGATGTGATGGAGGCCTGTGACGCTGCGCTGGTTGCCAGCGGCACGGCGACGCTGGAAACGGCCCTGTTTCAGCGGCCTATGGTTATATCCTATGTGCTCACGCCGCTGATGCGCCGGCTGATGGAGTGGAAAGCCGGGCAGGATGGTCCGTCGCTGCCGTGGGTCGGCCTGCCCAATGTATTGCTGCGCGAATTCGCGGTGCCCGAGCTGCTGCAGGAGGCGGCCACGCCCGCCAATCTGGCAACTGCATGCGTACGTGCGCTGACCGACACGACGTATATTGAACAAACCGAAGCGAAATTTCGCCAGTTGCATCGCCAGCTCAATCGCGATACGGCAAAACTGGCAGCGGAGGCGATCCTTGCGACTGCGAACGACTGATCTTTCTCTGTTTGGCAATCTGCCTTTGCCACGCATGACTGCGGGTATCGATGAGGCGGGCAGGGGGCCGCTGGCCGGGGATGTCTTTGCCGCCGCGGTAATTCTTGATCCCAACCGTCGTATCAACGGGCTGGCTGATTCCAAAACACTGACCGCCGCCAAGCGTGAAAGCCTTGCACTGCGTATTCGTGACAAAGCCCTTGCCTGGTCTATCGCCAGCGCCAGCGTTGCGGAAATAGACCAGTTCAATATTCTGGGTGCAACCATGCTGGCAATGAAACGCGCATTCGAAGGGCTGGCAGTATCTTGTGAGCAACAGCGGGCAGAACTGGTATTGATTGACGGGAACCAGGTCCCCAAGGGGCTGGGTGTGCCATGCCATGCAGTGATCAAGGGCGATGCACTACACGCCTGCATTTCTGCCGCATCCATATTGGCTAAAACAGCCAGGGACGCGCAACTTCTGCAGTTGCACGCGCAGTATCCACAATATGCATTTGACCAGCATAAAGGCTATGGCACTGCGCTGCATATGGCCCGTCTGAAAGCCCATGGTCCGTGCCCGGTGCACCGCAGCACATTTGCGCCAATCCGTAGCCTAATATCGTTACAGACAAACGAGGGCTTTTTGGCGTAAAATCAGGGTTATTCTCTCAACATACATGTGTGTAATTTGTTTGATTGAGCCTTTAATGTCTGTAAACGGGCTTCAGAATGCACCGAAAATCGGTTTTTTCTCCTGAAACGTGCACTAAATAAAACATTGTATTAAATTGACACGTAGCTGAAGCCCATTACAAGTACAATATGCACTGCCTATTTGCGGGGACACCCGACATGAAAATCACATAATGGAAACGAAATTTACCCCTATTGCGCCCGATGCAGAATTGCCGCACCGGAAAATCATACGCAGCTGGCTGATACCCATCTCCCAGCAGAATACGTTTCGCGCGTTTCTGCTGCTGTTTGTTGATTACACTTTGCTTCTGGCCCTGCTGGCAGGTACCATCTTTCTGTCGGCGTGGTGGCTCAAGCTGGTTTGCGCACTGGTGGCCGGTTTTGTGATTGGCCGTCTCTTTATTATCGGGCATGATGCCTGCCATCAAAGCCTGACGCCTCATCGCAAGCTCAATAAATGGATCGGTCGTATCGCCTTTCTGCCTGCTGTGTCTCCCTACAGTCTTTGGGACGTGGGACACAATGTGGTACACCATGGCTTTACCAATCTGAAGGGAATGGATTTCGTCTGGTGTCCGAAGACAAAAGAAGAGTATGACGCCTTATCGCCCGTGGGGCGCTTCATGGAGCGCGTCTATCGCGGTCCGCTTGGCGCTGGCATCTACTACATCATTGAGATCTGGTGGAACCGCATGATGTTCCCTGGCAAGGGGTATATGGGAACACAGCGCAAGGTGTTCTTCTGGGACGGCCTGCTGGTAAGCATTTTCGGGCTGGCCTGGCTCGGTGGCGTGATTTACGCTGCACATGCAACCGGACAATCGGTTCTCATGCTGGTGGCTTTTGCCTGGCTGATCCCGTTGCTGTTCTGGTTTTACATGATCGGCTTTGTGGTCTATATTCAACACACACATACCCGCGTGGTGTGGCACGATAACCGTGCGGTTTGGGCCAAAGCGCAGCCGTTTGTATCAACCACTGTCCACATGATGTTCCGGTTGAAGTTCGGCGCGCTCATGCACCATATCATGGAACATACTGCGCACCATGTTGACATGAGTATTCCGCTGTACAAGCTTAAAAAGGCCCAGAAAACGCTGGAAGATATGTTGCCCAGCCGTATTGTGATTCAGATGTTCAGTTGGTCCTGGTACTTTCGCACCATCAAGGCGTGCAAACTGTATAACTACCAGGAAAGATACTGGACCGATTTTGACGGCAACAAATCACCCGATGTCGTTTAAATGAAAGCGCAGGCTGGCGAGTTCGGTCTGCAACAGAAATACGTTAATATCCCTGCTGAGGCAGGGATATTTTTTATGAAACAGATTCAGTCAAAAGACAACTTAGTAGTCCGGCAGGGCATGAAAGTGGCGGCAGGGCGGGATAAGACTCGCATCCTGCTTGAAGGCGTGCACCTGTGCGAAGAATGGCTGGAGCGTTACGGTCCGCCCGAGTCGGTATTGGTGCAGGCCTCTGCCGCCGATCATCCTGATGTCGTCCGCCTGCTTGCCGCAAACGATGCTGCGCGCCAATATGTGCTTGCTGACGCGCTATTTAACGCCATTGCCACGGTGCAAACGCCGCAAGGCATCATGTTTGTCGCGACGCGCCCCATTCCCGCGGCCATTACGCGCCTTGCGACCACCGCCTTGTGGCTTGACCGTCTGCAGGACCCCGGCAATCTGGGCACTATTTTGCGAACGGCGGCTGCCGCTGACGTCAGGGACGTATTGCTTTCGGCCGGGTGTGTCGGCGCCTGGTCTCCCAAGGTGCTGCGTAGTGCGCAGGGTGCCCATTTTGCACTGGAAATCCATGAGCATCAGCACTTTCCTGACATCAGGGCGCGACTGGATATGCCGGTTCTGGCGTCCTCGCTGGCGCCTGGCGCGCGCAGTCTGTATGCGAGCGTTTTGCCCGCAGCCTGCTTGTGGGTCGTTGGCAATGAAGGGCAGGGCGTCCACCCCGACATTCTGGCCGATGCCGATCAATGCATTTTTATCCCGCAGAGCGATGCCGTAGAATCGCTGAACGCCGCAGTTGCTGCTGCAATCCTGTTATTCGAGCAACGGCGTCAGCATATGCAAGTCTGATTAATCCTGGCCGGAGATTGCCCCGCCACCCGACATCAATAGGTCGCAGAGGAGTTGGACTTAAGCCCCAGGATCTGGATCACCGTCGTGGAGATTTCCTCAATGGATTTGGTCGTCGTCGATAGCCATTCAATGCTTTCGCGTCTCATCAGGCGTTCGGCTTCGGCAACCTCATACAGACACTGTTTGATCGATGCATATTGGCTGTCCGGGCGGCGCTCGTTGCGTACTTCGGAAAGACGATCGGGCTGAATCGACAGGCCGAACAGCTTGTTGCGATACGGTAGAAGCGTTTTGGGCAGGGCGCCGCGCTCAAAATCTTCGGGAATCAAGGGGAAATTGGCTGCCTTGATAGCGTACTGCATGGCAAGGTAGAGGCTGGTGGGCGTCTTGCCGCACCGAGACACACCCACCAGAATGACGTCGGCTTCCTTCAGGCCGTGCACGAACTGGCCGTCGTCATGGGCAAGCGTAAAATTAATGGCTTCGATACGGTTGCGATATTGTTTGGAGCTGGCGCTCAGGTGCGACAGGCCGATGGTCGGGCGCGATTTGGTTTCCAGTGCCGTTTCAAGCTGGCTGACGCAGGCGCCGAAGATATCAAGAAAAATGCAGTTCGACTGCTGCACCACGTCCAGAATTTCGGGTTTGACCAATGTACTGAACAGCAGCGGCGGCGTATTGTCAGCCAGGGCGGCCGCGTTGATTTTGTCGGCAACCTTGGCTGCTTTTTCCTCGGAAGTAATAAAAGGCTCGCGTAACAGCGTGAAATCAAAATCAGCGCTAAATTGCGACAAAACGGAGTGACTGAAGGTCTCTGCCGTAATGCCCGTGCCGTCTGATACGATGAAGACCGTCCGTTTTTTTTGTGATTCTGGCATGTTCCAATTTGATCCTGTGAGTATAGAAAAAGACGGTACAATCATGGTACTTTGTACCTGGCTGATAGTTCAGGCTTATTTGATTAGAAAAGCGCGCATTTTCTAATCAAATAAGCTTTCATTTTAATCTAAGGGTGACTTAAATGTCGTATGTTGTTCCATTCGAGAAACTCCGCATGTCGGATGTTGACTCTGTCGGCGGGAAAAATGCCTCGCTCGGCGAAATGATCAGTCAGTTGGCCAATGCCGGGGTTCGTGTGCCCGGTGGCTTTGCCACCACTGCCGATGCCTTCCGCGATTTTCTCAAGACCTCGGGGCTGGACAAGCGTATCGCTGATCGTCTTACCTCGCTCAACCCTGAGGATGTTCGCGAACTGGCCCAGGCCGGTGCAGAAATCCGCGGATGGATTACCGAAGCGCCATTTTCTGACGAATTCGAAAAACAGATCCGCCAATCCTACGCCGAGCTTGATGCCGATGGCAAGGGTTCATTTGCGGTGCGCTCATCTGCTACGGCGGAAGATTTGCCCGATGCTTCCTTTGCCGGCCAGCAGGAAACCTTCCTGAACGTTGCCGGTATCGACGATGTGCTGGATAAAATCCGTCACGTATTCGCGTCACTTTATAACGATCGTGCTATTTCCTACCGTGTCCACAAAGGTTATGCGCACGCAGAGGTGGCATTGTCTGCCGGTATCCAGCGTATGGTGCGTTCGGACAAGGGCAGCGCTGGCGTCATGTTTACATTGGACACCGAATCGGGCTTCAATGATGTCGTGTTTATCACGTCTTCCTATGGCCTGGGTGAAACCGTGGTACAGGGCGCCGTCAACCCTGACGAATTCTACGTTTTCAAAACCACACTGGCTTCTGGGAAGTACCCGATCGTCGGGCGTCGCATCGGCTCAAAACTGATCAAAATGGAGTTCAACGACCAGCGCAAACCTGGCGAGAACGCCGTCAGCACCGTCGAAGTACCGGTTTCCGAACGCAATCGCTATTCACTGACCGACGATGAAGTGATCGAACTGGCCCGTTATGCCGTTATTATCGAGAAGCACTACCAGCGCCCCATGGATATCGAATGGGGTCGCGATGGCATCGATGGCAAGCTCTACATTCTGCAGGCTCGCCCCGAAACGGTAAAATCTCAGCAGACTGGCAACGATGTCCAGTTGCGTTACAAATTGAAAGCAACCGGCAAGGTCCTTATTACCGGTCGCGCCATTGGCCAGAAAATCGGCTCAGGCAAGGTTCGTGTCGTTTCTGATATCAACGATATGGATCAGGTGCAGGCCGGCGATGTGCTGGTGACAGACATGACAGACCCGAACTGGGAGCCGGTCATGAAACGCGCTGCGGCCATCGTTACCAACCGTGGCGGACGTACCTGCCATGCAGCAATCATTGCCCGTGAATTGGGTATTCCTGCTGTCGTTGGTTGCGCAACGGCCACCGAGGACCTCAAGGAAGGTGCCGAAGTCACTGTCTCATGCGCCGAAGGCGACGAGGGTCGGATTTACGACGGATTTCTTGAAACTGAAGTGGAAGAAGTACGCCGTGGCGAAATGCCCGAGATCCCGGTCAAAATCATGATGAACGTGGGTAATCCGCAACTGGCTTTTGATTTTTCCCAAATCCCTAACGGCGGTGTGGGTCTGGCGCGTCTGGAATTCATCATCAACAACAACATCAATGTGCACCCCAAGGCGGTGCTGGACTATCCGAATATTGATGCCGAGCTCAAGAAAGCAGTGGAGTCGGCTGCCCGTGGCTATGCCAGCCCGCGTGCCTTCTTTGTTGAAAAACTGGCCGAAGGTATTGCGACCATCGCCGCTGCCTTCTATCCCAAACCGGTTATTGTGCGTCTGTCCGACTTCAAGTCCAATGAGTATCGCAAGCTGGTAGGCGGTTCTCGCTATGAGCCGGAAGAAGAAAATCCGATGCTGGGCTTTCGCGGTGCCTCGCGCTACATTGCCGAAGATTTTGCCGAATGCTTCCGCATGGAATGCGAAGCGCTGCGCTTCGTTCGTGACGACATGGGACTGACCAACGTTGAAATCATGGTGCCATTCGTGCGCACGCTAAATCAGGCGGAAAAAGTGATCGGTCTGCTGGCAGATAACGGCCTGAAACGTGGTGAGAACGGCTTGCGTGTCATCATGATGTGCGAAGTGCCATCCAATGCCATCCTGGCCGATCAGTTCCTCGAATATTTCGATGGCTTCTCTATCGGTTCCAACGACATGACCCAGCTTACTCTGGGGCTGGATCGTGATTCAGGCATGGAGCTGCTGGCTGCCGATTTCGACGAACGTGATCCTGCGGTGCAATTCATGCTGCAACGGGCTATCCAGGCGTGTCTCAAAGCCAATAAATACGTTGGTATTTGTGGCCAGGGGCCCAGTGACCATCCAGATCTGGCCGTATGGCTCAAAGATCAGGGTATTCTGACGATGTCGCTGAATCCCGATACGGTTGTCGATACCTGGCAGAAACTGGCCAAATAAACACTGGCCAGGGCCAACCGCTGCTCAAGGGCCGCGGCCAAGGCTTTTACGGGCACCTTTTACTGGTCGTAGATCAGGGCAAGGTGCCCGTTTTGCTGTGCGGTGCAATCCCCGCCTTGATCGTGTCTTTTGTCGAATGCGTCAACGACTTACGGTACACTTGAGTTTTACCTCATATTCAGGAAGATACACGTGAGCGAACTCATTATTGAAGATGTCACCGAAGGAAGTGGCGAACAGGCAAAAAGCGGTCAGCAAGTGTCAGTGCATTACACTGGCTGGCTCAAGGACAATGGCCAGAAATTCGATTCCAGCAAGGATCGTGGGCAGCCATTCTCATTCCCACTGGGCGCTGGTCACGTGATCAAAGGCTGGGACCAGGGTGTACAGGGCATGAAAGTGGGCGGCACCCGCAAGCTGACCATTCCGGCTGAACTGGGTTATGGTGCACGCGGCGCAGGCGGCGTCATTCCGCCCAATGCAACGCTGGTCTTTGAAGTGGAATTGCTCGGTATCAATTGATAGTGGTCGGGAGCACAGCAGTCGCCTGCGGCTGCCGGGCTCCTGCATGCGGGCCATTGTGGCGCGCATCTGTTGCAGGAAAACGATCATGTGGATCTGGTTTGTTGTTGCCGCCATCGCGCTTATTCTTGAGCTGCTCACAGGTACTTTTTTCCTGTTGCTGGTCGCGGTTGCCGCTGCCGGCGCCGGGGTGGTGAACTGGCTGGGCGGTGAGCTTGCCTGGCAATTGCTTGCCTTCAGTGTGCTGGGCATCGCCGGCTTTGTTATTCTCAAATCCAGCGGCTTTGCCAAACGACGCTCTGGCCATGATGCCAGCCGAAATACCGATGTCAATCTGGACATTGGCCAGATTGTGCACGTTACCGACTGGTCTCCTTCGAAAACGGCTGCAGTCCAGTACCGTGGAGCAAAGTGGCAGGTTCGGCTGGATCCCGCTGTCAGCGGCACGCCTGCTCCCGGCAGCTATCGTATTACCGATATTGACGGCATCGTGTTCGTCGTGACACCTGTATCGGAACCTCTTACCCCAAGCAGCTCGTAGTTCAGGAGTCAAATTATGGATACGTCGATTATCTTTCTCGCCATACTGGTCGTTCTGGTATTGGTATTCCTGGTCAAGTCCATTGCCATCGTGCCGCAGCAGAATGCATGGATTATTGAGCGGCTGGGCCGGTATGACCGCACGTTATCGCCGGGTGCCCGTTTTATTATTCCCTTTGTCGACCGGGTTGCCTACAAGCATTCTCTCAAGGAAATACCGCTGGATGTTCCCAGTCAGATCTGCATTACCAGGGATAATACCCAATTACAGGTCGATGGCGTTATTTACTTCCAGGTGACCGATCCCATGCTTGCCTCCTATGGATCGTCAAATTACATCTCGGCCATTACGCAACTGGCGCAAACCACCTTGCGCTCGGTCATCGGGCGGATGGAGCTGGACAAGACCTTCGAAGAGCGGGATGCCATCAATAGCACCATCGTAGCCTCGCTTGATGAGGCTGCTACCAATTGGGGGGTCAAGGTGTTGCGTTATGAAATCAAGGATTTGACGCCGCCCAATGAGATTTTGCGCGCCATGCAGGCCCAGATTACCGCAGAACGGGAAAAACGCGCCCTGATCGCGGCCTCGGAGGGGCGCAGGCAGGAACAGATCAATATTGCAACCGGTGAACGGGAAGCGGCTATCGCCCGTTCTGAAGGTGAGAAGCAGGCTCAGATCAACCAGGCCCAGGGTGAAGCGGCAGCGGTTATCGCCATTGCAGAGGCCACAGCCCAGGCGATTGAACAAGTGGCGCATGCCATTGAACAGCCTGGCGGCATGGCAGCCGTGAACCTGCGCGTAGCGGAAAATTATGTTGATGCGTTTGCGAATGTGGCCAAAGAAGGCAATACCCTGATACTGCCGGCCAATCTGGCGGATATGGGCGGTCTGATCGCCTCCGCCATGACGGTAGTCAAGGCCACAGGGCAAGGTAATCAGGGTAGTGCCGGTCTGACCACCCCTGGGCAGACCCGATAGATAGCACTGCACCGGCGCCGGAATGAAGTTATCTTCCTGCGCCTGGCGGGCTTGCCTTCCTGATCCTGGCGGTCGGAGCCGGCAATCTTAGCCATTTAATGCAAAAAAAGGGGAGCTGTGTCTTGCGCGGGCAGGATTCAGGAATCGCGTTTGCGCGTATCGTGTTTCATAATACGCTCCTTTTCACGCAGCCAGTCTTTGTCGCGGGCGCTGTCCCGTTTATCGTGCAGCTTTTTGCCTTTGCCCAGACCGAACTCCAGCTTGATTTTGCCGTTGCGAAAGTGCAGATTCAATGGGACCAGCGTATAGCCACGGATTTCCACCTTGCCAATGAGTTTGTCGATCTCGTTCTTGTGCAGCAGCAACTTGCGGGTGCGGGTGGCGTTGGGATGGATGTGCGTTGAGGCGGTTGCCAGCGGGCTGACGTGCATGTTCAGCAACTGTAATTCGCCGTCGCGCACAATGACATAACTCTCGCCCAGTTGCACGCGGCCGGCCCGGATGGACTTGACTTCCCAGCCTTCCAGGACGATACCAGCCTCGAAGCGCTCTTCAATGAAATAGTCGTGGGTTGCCTTGCGATTGTCGGTAATGCTCATGTTTGATTTTATAAATGGATTTGACCCGTTAAAATAGGGGTCTGTTTAATCGCGCAAAATGCAATGATTTCACGCAATTGTAATTGAATCAACCCGCTTGTGCTGCTTGTTGATTACACTGCAGGCGTATTTTGCCTTGTCACTTATCCAACGTTGTCAATTAATTCATGTCCACTACTGTTCATCGTTCCGTTTTGCTCCCATACTCTGCCGCCGATATGTTCGCGCTGGTCGCAGATGTAGAAAAATATCCTGAGTTCATGCCATGGTGTGGCGGGGCGCAGGTTTTGGAAACGGACGATGCCGGCATGACCGCCTCCATCATGATCAGTTTTGCCGGACTCAAGCAAACGTTCACCACCCGCAATACTCATCACTTTCCCGATAAAATTCACCTGCACCTGGTTGATGGGCCGTTCTCTGCCCTCAATGGTACCTGGGAATTTATCGCTCTGGCGCCCGATGCGTGCAAAGTTCAGTTCGCGCTCGATTATGCATTCAATAGCCGTTCACTGGAAATGCTGGTGGGGCCGGTATTTAACCGCATCGCCAACAGCTTTATCGACTCCTTTACCAAGCGGGCCGAACAGATTTATGTCTGATGAAGATATAACCATTACGGTCTGCTATGCACAGTCGGCAGGCCAGGTGTGGCTGTCTGCGGTCACGTTGCCCAGAGGCAGTACCATTGAACAGGCCATCGTGGCATCGGGTGTCTGTCAGGCATGCAATCTTACCATGGCAGATATCGCGGACACAGGCGTGTTCGGCTTGCGCAAACCGCGCGACCATGTGCTTGGCCAGGGCGATCGGGTGGAGCTGTATCGCCAATTATCTTTTGATCCCATGGAGTCGCGGCGTCGTCGCGCGGCCCATCGTAAAACCGGTATCCTCAAGCGTAAACATTTGAAAAAAAGTAAAGTAGCGTGGCAGGAATACATGGATAGCCCACCCGCAGATCCCAGGAAGGAATCTGATTGATCCGACTCGCCTCGCCTGTGAAGTGAGTGGGTCAGTAATGCCGCCATGAACAGGCGTCACTGGAGCCTGCGGGGCGGCTCAATGCCGTGCCTCAAACGCCGTAGGAATCTCCAGCATTCATGCCGGGGAGGACATCAATGGTGGCTGCATATATAATGGTTGCCATTCAGGCCAGGGCCGGGTTTGCGCCCGACGTGTCTGGCTTCATGCAAATGGAAACATCAGCCGGATGATGCCAGTCCGGTGCCGGGTATAACAGGAGATTTTATGACCGCCCCCGTTTTATTTCAGGAAAAGCCGTTGAGCAACCAGGGTCGCTACGGCATTGCTACGTTGAACCAGCCAGCCAAGCTCAATAGTTTGTCACTTGAAATGTGCCAGTTGCTGACAGAGCAATTGACGCTCTGGGAGCAAGACCCTGCCATTGCATTTGTTATATTTGACGGGGCGGGGGAAAAGGCATTCTGCGCCGGCGGGGATCTGCATCAACTGTATACGAGCATGCAGCAGCACGCCGGTAAACCGGCAGCCGATAACGTTTACGCAGCCCAATTTTTTGATGTCGAATATCGCCTGGACTATCAGATCCATACCTATAGCAAACCTATTATCTGCTGGGGCCATGGCGTGGTCATGGGCGGCGGTATCGGTCTGATGGCGGGCACTTCGCATCGTGTGGTCAGCGAATCATCGCGGCTTGCCATGCCCGAAGTCACCATTGGCCTGTTTCCCGATGTAGGCGGCAGTTGGGATTTGAATCATCTGGCGGGTCGTATCGGCCGCTTTCTTGCCGCAACCGGCGCCATTTTGAATGCTGCCGATTCACTGTTTACCGGTATGGCCGATTATTGCGTTCGTCATGCCGACTGGTCTGCCATTATTGCCGATCTGGAGCGCATAGATGGCACGCAAATTGCCGACAGGCATCAGGTTGACCAGCGCATTCATGAGGTGCTGGCGCAGCACAGCGCGGCGGCAACGCTGGATCCGGGCCCGCTGCAAACGCACTATGACTTGCTTGGCTCGCTCTGCGCCAATCGCGATATTGTCAGCCTGTATCGCGCGTTTGCGGCACTGGCCGATCATGCTGACCCCTGGCTGGCCCGCGCCGGGCAGACCATGCTCAAGGGTGCGCCGTTATCGGTCGCACTTGGCCTGACATTGCAGGAACGGGCATTGCACCTGTCGCTGGCCCAGGTATTTCAACTGGAATACAAGGTCGCGCTCAATTGCTGCGCCCACGGGCAATTGCAGGAAGGTATCCGGGCGTTGTTAATTGACAAGGATAAAAACCCGCAATGGCAGCCAGCGACAATCGAGCAGATCACGCTGGCTGACATCGACGCGTTGCTCACTTCTCCGTGGCAGGACGCGTCGGACAATCCGCTGGCCAGTTTAGGCCAGGGCGGGCTTGTCCAGTGAGTACGGAATAGTCAGCAGTGTAATCGGCGGACCATTTTCGTCACCCAGCACCAGGCGATTATGTTCCGCGGCTTCAAGCCGCACTTCAAACAGCACGTAGAGGGTGTCTGCCAGCGTTGCGACATTGACGATCTGGCCACTGGGTTCCCGCGTGTTCGTGCTGTCTGTAATATCTGTGCCTGGCGCTACTGTTGCAGCTGGCGGGTTATCACATACGCCATTGAGCATCCGCCGCTTTAGTTTGCCTCGGTAATGGCTGCGGGCGACAATTTCCTGGCCGGGATAGCAGCCTTTGGTAAAGCTGACTGCGCCAATGGCGTCCAGGTTCAGATCCTGGGGAATGAACATTTCCTGGTTGGCTTTTTCCACCCACGGCAGGCCCGCCAGAATATCCAGGACCGCCCATTGCCCGGGCTGGCCTGTCTGCGCCTGGCTGGTGTCAATAACAGAGTCCGAAATCAAAATGCCACGCTGTATACCGGCTGTGCCCGGCAATCCGAGCTGCGTCGTTGATTCCGTTGCAATAATCTGCCACGGCTCGGGGCGTGCCAGTGCGGTGGCCTCAATCGTGTTATCGCCAGCCCAGTATGCGTATGGGGTGATATCTGTTTCTTCTACAGTGACCTTGGCGCGCAATACGAACATTCGCAGGCGCTTGGCAAAGCTCTCGGCAATATCGCTGCGCACCATCACTTGATAGACATGCTCCTGCGGGGCCTGCGGCTGCGCTTGCTGCCAGAAAATAAAACTGGCCAGCATGCGACCCTTGGCAGTGCAATAAGCGGACAGTCGGGCCGAACTGGTGGTGGCTGCCATGACGTCCTGGGTGAACTGTCCCTGTAGAAATGTCTGGGCATCGGCGCCGCGGATCGTCAGGATGCGATAGTCGGGCAGCGGCGTGATATGCAGCGGGGTATCCGGTGTGAATCCGGTAGGGGCTGTGGACATAAAATCATTCCTTTTCTTTACTGCAGAACCCAGGCAACATGCTATCGGATTCCGTTCAGTTTCTCATGTCTGATATCGTAACGTATTGAATAGGGTTTTTGCTGCTAAACAATGAAAGGATCAGGGATTCCCGGGCGTCAGGCGCCGCCGGCAACTGCCAGTGCCTGATACAATAGGCGCTCTGTAGATATCGGGCCCGGCGGATCATTATTTCACCCATGAAACTGTTCAAATATATTATTTTTTCATTTTTTATTTGTGTCTTGCTACTGGCAGCCGGTCTTGCCGGAAAGGTATGGCACTGGACGAAAACACCTGCACCCATGAACGCCGATGTCATCGATTACAGTGTGCCGCGTGGCAGCACGATTGCGTCTGTGGCCCAGAACATGGTTGCCGCGGGCATCCAGATCGAACCATATCTGTTTGTCATGTATGCGCGCTATACAGGGCAGGATCGTCAGCTCAAGGCGGGCGCCTATGAGGCCAAGCGGGGCGATACGCCTGTGGATCTGCTGACCCGCATGGCTTCAGGGCAGACCAGCAAAAGCCAGTTTCAGATTATCGAAGGCTGGTCCTACCGCCAGATTCGCACGACATTGAAGAACAACCCGAATATTACGCACACGCTGGACAATTTGAGCGATGCCCAACTGCTGGAAAAGCTCGGCGCGCCCTATGACAGCCCCGAAGGTCTGTTTTTTCCGGACACCTATGTCTTTGTGCCGGGAGACACCGATATGGACATTCTGAGACGCGCCTATACCGAAGGCCAGAAACGCCTTGCTGCGGTGTGGGACGCGCGCGACAGCGAACTGCCGTTGAAAACGCCCTATGAGGCGCTGATTCTGGCTTCCATTATCGAAAAGGAAACCGGACACGAGATGGATCGCCGGCGGGTCGCAGGCGTGTTTATCAATCGCCTGGAAAAAAGGATGTTGCTGCAAACGGATCCGACCGTCATTTATGGGATGCAAGACGCCTATCGGGGTGTCATTACCAGAAACGACTTGACAACCGATACCCCCTGGAACACGTATACACGTGGCGGGCTGCCACCCACGCCTATTGCCAGCCCGGGCTTGCTGTCACTGCAGGCGGCGGTCCATCCCGAGCGGCATAAGTATCTGTATTTTGTGTCGCGAGGTGACGGTACCAGCGAGTTTTCCGAAGACCTGCGCGGGCACAACCGTAACGTCAATACTTATATCCTGAAGAAGGGCATACAATGAAGGGGTTTTTTCTCACACTCGAAGGCGTGGACGGCGCAGGTAAAAGCTCGCATATTGGTCATTTGCGCGAGCTGTGCGAGTCACTGGGGCACGAGGTCGTGATGACCCGGGAGCCGGGTGGCACACCCATCAGTGAGGCGCTGCGCGCCATGCTGCTCAAAGAGTCAATGCACATGGAAACGGAAACGCTGCTGATGTTTGCCGCCAGGCAGGAACATATTTTGTCTGTGATTGGCCCGGCCCTGACCTCCGGGAAAATTGTGATCAGCGATCGTTTCACCGATGCGACTTATGCTTACCAGGGCGGCGGACGCCATTTCCCGGCGCAGCGGATTCAAATCCTTGAAGACTGGGTTCAGCAGCAATTGCAGCCGGACCTGACCATCCTGTTTGACGTTCCGCTGGAAGTGGCGCGCGAGCGACTTGAAAAGAGCCGCGAGCAGGACCGGTTCGAACGCGAGGATAGCGGTTTTTTCGAGCGCGTCCGGGCAGCTTACCATGAGCGAGTCAAGGCCGATCCGGCCCGGTTTTACATTGTTGACTCCAGCCGCCCCAAGGCCGACATTACGCAGCAACTGCAGGACATGTTAAAGACTAGGCTGGCGCAGCATGCCGCGCAAGGGTAATTATTCATGACGGCAATCACATCCTTTTTCCCCTGGCAAACGGCAAGCGCTGGTAACTGGTTGGGCGACCGCGACCGGTTTGCACATGCGTGGCTGATTTACGGGCCACCTGGCATTGGTAAGCTTACGTTCGCTCGCGCAGCAGCAACCAGCCTGCTATGTGAGCGGCCAAGCGGCGGACTGGCTTGTGGAACGTGCGAGTCTTGCTCATGGATTGCCAACGACGCCCACCCTGACCTGCGTCTGGTGCTGCCCGACAGGCTGGCCCAGCACTATGGCTTGCAGGAGGTGAGCACAGCCTCGGAGGCACAGGAAGGGGCCGCGACAAAAAAAGCTTCGGGCGAAATCCGCATTGACCAGGTTCGGCAACTGGATTCGATGTTGAGTGTCACTACGCATCGCAGCGGGATGCGCGTCATTATTCTTTTTCCTGCAGAGGCACTGAACACGGCCTCTGCCAATTACCTGCTCAAGTCTGTGGAAGAACCCGCGCCGGGAACGGTATTTCTGCTGATCTCGCATGCGCCGGACAAAGTATTGCCGACGCTCCTGTCAAGATGCCGCAGGCTGTGCCTGCCCATGCCCACCAAGGATGAGGGCCTGGCCTGGCTGCAGGGGCAGGGGATGCCGGAAGCAGAAGCCGAAACCTGGCTGCATGCCAGTGGCGGCGCGCCGGTGGGTGCACTGGCGCTGAGTCGCTCCAGCACCGAACCGGTCAGCTACTGGCTTGGCTCGTTTGCGCAGACGCTGGCTGACCGAACCATGCCAGATATGGCAGATTACCTGCCCAAACTGGAAAAACTGCAGGCCGAAGAGTGGTTGGGGTCTCTGCAGCGCCTGTTCACAGACTTGATGTTGCAGAGTAACGGTCTGCCGTTGCGTTATTTCCCGCGCCTGGCCCCATTCATCAAGGCCATGGCTGCAGAACTGAGCCCGACCAGGATCAGCCAGACCTCTGTATGGCTGGCCAGACAGCAGCGTATTGCAGACCACCCACTGAACGCCAGATTGTTCATTCAGTCGGTGCTGCAACGTGTGTGTGTGACGTGTCTGTCAAAAAACGGATAAATGGAACCGCTTATGTATGTAGACTCTCATTGCCATCTTGATTTTCCGCAATTGCAGGAAGATCTGCCGGCAATTTTAGATAATATGAAACGCAATCAGGTCAGTCACGCGCTGTGTGTCAGCGTGAACTTGCCCGATTGGCCACGGATTGTCAGCCTGATTGAAGCCCATGACAACCTTTGGGGGTCTGTAGGGGTGCATCCTGATTACGAGGATACGCCGGAGCCCGATGTGGATACCCTGAGCCGCCATGCCCAGCACAGGAAAATCGTAGCGATTGGTGAGACCGGTCTGGACTATTACCGCCTGTCAGAGCCGCTGGACTGGCAGCGCAACCGCTTTCGTGTTCATATTCGTGCGGCCAATGAAACCGGGCTGCCGCTGATTATCCATACCCGGTCTTCTGCGGAGGATACGTTGCGGCTAATGCGCGAAGAAAATGCCGCCGGCTGTGGCGGCGTCATGCATTGTTTTACCGAAAGCTGGGAAGTCGCACAGCAGGCCATGGAGCAGAATTTTTATATTTCGCTCTCGGGCATTGTGACCTTCAAAAACGCTGTTCAGTTGCAGGAGGTGGCGCGTCTCATGCCACTGGAGCGCCTCCTGATAGAAACCGACTCTCCCTATCTGGCTCCCGTGCCGTACCGTGGCAAGCGCAACGATCCGTCCAAGGTGATTCATGTTGCCGAAAAAATAGCAGAACTGCGGCAAATTTCCGTAAACGAGGTGGCGGAAGCGACAACGAATAATTTTTTCAATTTATTCAAAAAGATACAATGATTATTTGCTATATTGGTTTAAGTTTTTAGTATGCAGCTTAAATTCTCCAATATTTAAATTATCTTAATGAATTCATAGAATTAGGAGATATATATAATGTATTACATGAGTAATGGATTAATCCTGAAAAAAGCCATGCTGACAGCCGTGCTGGCGGTCGCAGTAAGCGCATGCGCGGCAAACGCCGGCAGCAGCAGTGTCATGTGGAATGATATAAAAAACAATCGCGCCAGTGAAGTAACACAGGCGTTGTCCCAGGGCGCAGATCCCAATGCCGTCAACGAAAATGGCGAGCCCGCGCTGATTCAGGCAATTCGCGACCAGTCGATGGGTGTATTCGATGCGCTGGCCGCCAACCCTAAGACTGATGTCAATGCGGTAAACCGCACGGGAGAGACGCCCCTGATGTACCTGGCGATTATCGGCGATCTGCCGCGCGCCAAGAAACTTGTCGCCCGGGGCGCAAAGGTCAACCGCCTGGGCTGGACCCCGCTGCATTACGCAGCCTCCAAAGGGCATGCGGACGTGGTCAAATTCCTGCTAGGCAAGGGCGCCTATCCGAATGCGCCGGCGCCCGATGGCAGTTCGCCCCTGTTGATGGCGGTGACGTCGAAAAACGCTGATGCGGTGCGTGCATTGGTGGCGGCAGGCGCCGATCCGCGGGCAATCAACCAGAAGAATGTAAGCGCGCTTGATATGGCCCGCAAACTCGGCAACGCCGACGTGCTCAGCGCATTGGGCACAAAATAAGGATATACGACCATGACCAGGCATTTGATATCTCGTTTGGCCAGTAAGCAATCCCTTTATGCGGTGGTGGGCTTGGCGTGCGCGTTGGCTGGCGGCACAGTGCACGCGGAACAGAGCTATTGCGACAGCCCATGGCTGGTGCCCAATACGCGTCTGTCCGGTTCGGTGGACGGGGCTACCGCCAGATTTTCAGTACTGGTCAATCAGGTAAACCGGGTTAGTGCGAATCAATGTACGGCCCAACTGACGGTCGATGCCGATGCACCCATTGCCGGACAGCGAGTGCAGGGCACGGGGCCCTTCACGCTGACGGTAGAGCAGGGCAGATCGACGCTCAGCGGCTCCTTTGATGCTTCAGGGTTGATGAATACGCTAATGAAAACATCGGTTGAGAGCGCACTGACCGGTTACTTCCTCAAGCCTGCAGACACAGTCAACCCAGGCGAGACGCTTTCCCCGATTTCCGGCCATTCCAATGTCAATCTGGCCGTCACCCTGCAAAATGGCATCCCGCTGAACCAGATCAACGTCAGCAACGCGTCCATTTCAACCGGTCCCAGAAAGGTTGGGAAGCTGCAAAGTCATGCCACGTCTGTCGGGACATTGCAATGTATGCCAGTCACCTATACGGCGACCACATCCAGTGGTAATCTTAGCGGAGTACCGGCCGGAAACGGCAACGCAGCCAGATCCGGCACAGCACAGGTCACCGATTGGTATTGCCCCGAAAAAGGATTGACCATGGAATCGGTTGTCACTCGCGGAAGCAAGAAAACGCGCGTCGTGATCAATTCCATCCAGTAACTCGGTCTTGCAGCGGTAGCGGTAAAGCCATCAGCGGCAAGGTCGCAAGATGCGGTTTGCTATTGTTTGAAACATACATTCATTCTGTCCCCATTTAAATTTTTGCAAGCAAAAATGGGGACGCATTAAGTTGGCGTTACACTTGTGCTTTGTCTGATCATGTAAAGGAGACGATTTTGAGCCAGGATACATCCAGCAACACTCAGCATGCCTTACCTTCCTATCTGAATTCGGAAGATCTGGGGGCATGGGGCATTTACCTGCAACAAGTGGATCGGGTCGCGCCGTATCTGGGGTCACTGCAACGCTGGGTTGAAACACTCAAACGTCCCAAGCGGTCGTTGATCGTCGATATTCCCGTGGAACTGGACAATGGAACCATCGCTCATTTTGAAGGTTACCGGGTGCAGCACAATACCTCGCGCGGTCCAGGCAAGGGCGGGGTGCGTTTTCACCAGGACGTCTGCCTTTCCGAAGTGATGGCGCTGGCTGCCTGGATGTCGATTAAGAATGCGGCGGTCAATCTGCCCTTTGGCGGCGCCAAGGGCGGCGTGCGCATTGATCCGCGCAATTATTCCAAAGCCGAGCTGGAAAAAGTGACGCGCCGCTATACCAGTGAAATTGGTGTCATTATCGGCCCCTCCAAGGATATTCCGGCGCCAGACGTCAATACCAATCCACAGACCATGGCCTGGATGATGGATACCTATTCGATGAACGTCGGCGCCACGGCGACCGGCGTCGTCACCGGCAAACCCATTTCCCTGGGCGGCAGCCTGGGGCGTGTAGAAGCAACCGGGCGGGGTGTATTTGTTGTCGGGTGTGAAGCCGCCAGGGACGTGAATCTGTCCATCGAAGGCGCCCGTGTGGCGGTACAGGGTTTCGGTAATGTGGGCGGCACCGCGGCGCGGCTGTTTTTCGAAGCAGGCGCCAAGGTCGTTGCAGTGCAGGATCACACCGGCGCGATCAAAAACAGCAGTGGGATTCAGGTGCACGAACTGCTGGCGCATGTGGAAAAACACGCTGGTATCAAAGGCTTCGCAGGTGCAGAGGAAGTCGCTATCGACGACTTCTGGTCGGTGCCGACAGACTTTCTTATTCCTGCCGCGCTGGAAAATCAGATTGATGCCCGAGTGGCCAATCTGGTTAACGCGAAAATCGTGGTCGAAGGTGCCAACGGTCCGACTACCCCCGAGGCCGACGACATTCTGAACGAGAAAGGCGTATACGTCGTGCCCGACGTACTTGCCAATGCGGGCGGGGTGACCGTCAGTTATTTTGAATGGGTTCAGGACTTCTCCAGCTTTTTCTGGACAGAAGACGAAATCAATCACAGGCTGGAACGCCTGATGCGTGAAGCCTATCGCGCCGTGTCCGAGGTGGCTAAGTACAACTCGGTCACATTGCGCACGGCAGCCTTCATTGTGGCGTGCTCCCGGATTCTGGAATCGCGCGAGGTGCGTGGCCTGTATCCCTGATGAACGGCAAACTGGTCGTTGCGTTGCCATCGTTTCGCGGCCAGTTATCCTCGCACAATTGACATAAGCGCAGCAGACGCGCGATCTTGTCTGGTGCGCGGGCGACATGCTACTATTTGAACCATGCGGAGATGGCTATCCTCCTGGCATTGGCCGAACTGCTGTCCCTCGGACAGATAATGATACCTGCGCAACCCTCTGCCTGCAGCTTGCACCCAGGCGCTGGAAACCGCAGGTATTTTTATGCCTGCTCATCATTCAACCACCACGGAGTCACTCCATGCTGCAATCTCTGGTCATGATAAGCGCCGGCGCATCTTGCGGGGCGGTATTGCGTTGGGCACTTGGCCTGGCGTTGAATAATGCCCTGCATCCTATTGCAATGGGTACACTGGTCGCCAACTTGACTGGTGGTTACCTGATCGGCCTGGCATTGGGTGTGTTTGCCGTCTTTCCCTCCTTTCCTGCGGAATGGCGATTGCTTATTGTGACTGGCTTTCTGGGTGGACTCACAACATTCTCGTCATTTTCGGCTGAAGTGACGATCCTGCTGCATCAGGGAAAAATCCAGTGGGCCTTGCTGGAAATTGGTTTGCATGTACTTGGCTCACTGCTGATGACGGCCCTGGGCCTGTATACCATTACCGCAATCCGTCGCTTGTATGAGTGACGGATATCGGATATGTTTGCCTGGTCAACGCGAGGGACCCATGCCACGGTATAAGCAACGGTCGCAGGGCTGCGAGTAAGACAGTGTTGGTATGGGCAGGGATTGTGTCATTGCGCATGTAATTGTGGCAGGATGGCTCATGCAAAGGCCCGAGTCATGCAAAGAGAGCTATGCCGGATCAGAGATCGCATAGCGGGCAACCTATTTCTTGTTTACCCGTGCGTCTCGATCCTTGCGCTTCAATCTACGCGAAGTAAAGGCGGCCTTACTTCTTGTCGTCGTCAATGCCGAATAAAATCTTCTTGGCTTCATCGTTACTCGGCGGCTGTCCGGGATTGACCCGATCAATCACCGCATAAGCACGCTTGGTCGCCGGACGTGCGGCAATCGCTTCAAACCAGCGCTTCAAATTGGGGAAGTCGTCCAGATTCTGCATTTGGCGTTCATGCGGCACCACCCAAGGATAGCAGGCCATGTCGGCGATGGAGTAGTCGCCAACAATAAACTCGCGATCCTGAAGGCGGCGATCCAGCACGCCATATAACCTGCCTGTTTCCTTGACATAGCGGGCAATGGCATAGTCGATTTTTTCCGGTGCGTACTGGCCAAAGTGATGGTTTTGGCCCGCCATGGGTCCCAGTCCTCCCATTTGCCAGTTCAGCCATTCCAGCGTCTGGGTTCTTGCGCGCAGGTCGGCAGGCATGAATTTGCCGGTTTTTTCGGCCAGGTATTGCAATATGGCGCCCGATTCAAAGACCGGGATCGCATCGCCATGATCGTTGGGGTTATTGTCCACAATGGCGGGAATACGATTGTTTGGTGCAATCTTCAGAAATTCAGGCGCAAATTGATCGCCTTTGCCGATATTGATGGGATGGATGGTGTATTCAAGTCCGGCTTCTTCAAGAAACAGGGTGATTTTGTGTCCGTTGGGCGTAGTCCAGTAATAGAGATCAATCATTTCAATGCTTCCTTGATGTCCTGTTCAATATCCTGCGGTTTTACCGTTGGTGCGTAACGATGCAGAACCTGGCCATCGCGGCCCACAAGAAATTTTGTGAAGTTCCACTTGATCGATTGTATACCCAGCAGTCCCGGTTTTTCTTTCTTGAGCCAGGCGAAAACCGGATGGGTCTGCGGCCCATTGACCTCGGTCTTGCGGGCAAGCGCAAATGTCACGCCGAAGTTGAGCTCACAGAAATCAGCAATTTCCTGATCGGTTCCCGGTTCCTGGCTACCGAACTGGTTGCAGGGAAAACCCAGCACTACCAGCCCCTGGTCGCGGTACTGCTCATGTAAGTGCTGCAGGCCGGTGTATTGCGGTGTAAAGCCGCATCGGGAAGCCACATTCACCACCAGCACGACTTTGTCCCGCAAGGATGACAGCGGCAATGGGCTGCCATCCTGCAACGTGACGCTCATTGAATAGAAATCGCTCATTGCTTTTCCCTCTCGATATCGATCACCGGTGGAGCGGGTGAGGTGGTGGCGCAGCCGATGGAAGCGGCGACGATGAAAGCGATCGCCAGCCACTGGGCCAGCGTAAGCTGTTCATGTAGTATAACCAGTCCGGCCAGCGCGCCCATGGCCGGCTCCAGACTAAGCAAAATACTCATGGTCTTGCGCGGGAGCGAGCGCAGTGAAATCATTTCAAGTGAATAGGGCACGGCACTGGACAAAATGGCAACCAGCAGGCCTGAAATCATGAAGGCTGGCGTAAGCAGCGTCGCGCCACTATGGGCTATCCCAAACGGCAAAACGAACATGGCCGCCACGGTGATTCCCAGCGAGGTTGCCTGGCCTGGATGAATATTACGCGTGCGCTGGCCGAAAACAATATATAACGCCCAGAATACACCGGCGCCGATGGCAAACATCAGGCCCACCGGATCAATGGCAGATACATCCTGCTGCGATTGCGGAATCAGTAAATAGAGCCCCAGTGCAACAAAACCGATCCACAGGAAATCAATTTTCCGGCGCGAGGAAAAAATGGCCAGCGATAACGGCCCCAGAAATTCAATGGCAATACACAGGCCCAGAGGTACCGTACGGATGGCCATGTAAAACAGGAAATTGATCAGTCCCAGGCACAGGCCGTAACTGGCGATTGCCAGTGCATTTTTACGCGAAAGGGGGAAACGCCAGGGCCGCCATACGCACCAAAGCAGCAGCGCGGAAAAGCCCAGGCGGTAGGCGGTAGTGCCTTGAGCGCCCACGGCATCAAACAACGATTTGGCAAACGAAGTGCCAATGCACAGCGACGCCATGGAGCCGACCAGTGCGACAATCCCCATGGTCTGTGTGTATGTTCGTATTGAATTGCTCGCTGCCATGCCCTTTCATCCTTTGCGCCATTCTACCTGAAATCGGCCGTTGTTTAAGGGTTTATACCGGGGTGGTTTGTGCAAGTAAAAAGCCGCGCAATCGGACCGATGCACGGCTTGGAAAAAACGTCTGGATGCTGCGTTATTGTTTGGTGGTCAACTTCAGGCGACCACCAAACAATAACGCGCAGTATCAAGATGCGACAGGGTGGATATCATGCAGTCAATCCACCCGGGGTCGCGCCAATCAGTTGCGCTTCATTTGCAAATTGCCTTTTTCCACGATGGCTTTGGCAATATCGTATTGTTTTTTGATCTCTTCGGCAAAATGCTCTGGTGAGCCGGGATCGGGGATGGCACCCTGTTTCTGCAAAGCGGCAACCACGTTGGGAGCGGCAAGCGCTTCGGTCGCGGTCTTGTTCAGTTTGTCGATAATTTCTTTGGGTGTGCCTGTCGGAGCCAGCAAACCGTAGAACACGCCATTGTTCAAGTCGGGATATCCCTCCTGGGCGTACGTAGGCAGGTCCGGCAGCTCCTTGATACGCTCCGGCCAGGCCAGCACGATGGGCTTGAGCTTGCCGCCCTGGATATTCGGCATGGACGAGGGCAGGTTATCAAACATGACCTTGACCTGGCCGCCCACGACATCGGTCAGGGCCGGGCCAGCGCCCTTATAGGGTACGTGGCTGATTTCCACGCCCAGTTGCTGTTTGAAGGCTTCCCCCATCAAATGGGCGATGCTGCACACGCCCGGCGAGGCGTAGGAATATTCCTTGGGATTCTTTTTCAGCTCGGCGACAAATTCCTTGAAATTGCTGGCCGGGAAGGAAGGGTGCACCTCGACGACATTGGGCGTATTGACGAAATTGGATACGGGCGCGAAATCCTTGATCGGGTCATATGTCAGATCATCGGGACGACAGGCAGGATTGACCGCCATGGTAGACACCGTGGCAATGCTCAGCGTGTAGCCATCAGGTTTTGCCCGGGCAGCTTCGGCTGCACCGATGGCGCCGCCTGCACCAGCCTTGTTTTCGATGACCATTGATTTGCCGATGATTTTCGACATTTCCTGAACCACGATACGCGCCACAATATCTGTGGAGCCGCCAGGAGCAAAAGGCACTATGACGCGGATTGGTTGGGTCGGATAAGCGTCGGCGGCATACGCGGACGAAGCCACAAGACCGCTTATGGCGGCAGACAGGGCAATACGGGACCAGAGTTGCATACTCACTCCTGAGTTATATAAAATTGAACAGAGCAGCAGGTTATTAGAAAACCGATCTGAAATATATGAGTGAATACCATTAGCGCATGCTGCGCCTGGCACCCTGGCTGTCAATGAGTAGGTTTGCTCTGCACCGTTGCGGCATGCGAAGATGTCCTGGTGCTGGCCAGCAATACGCCGGTGACGGCAACTGCCATACCGATCCAGCCAGCGGGCGCCATGGTTTCGCCCAGCATGAACATGGCTACGACTGACGCGCAGGCCGGCACCAGAAAGAAGAGGGCAGACACTCTGGCCGCCTGCTGGCGCCTGACCATGGCCAGCAGTAAAGAGATGGTGATAATCGAATTGCACAACACCAAATAGGCCAGGGCGCCGCCGAACTGCCAGGTCAACTGGACATGATTGGTTTCCATGAGCAGGGCCAGCGGCAGGCAGAACACCAGGCCTATAGCACACTGAATGATATTGGCGGTGACCGGGTGCGGCCCGGCAACGGCAGTACTGCTGACGCGTTCATAGAGTACGCCTGCAGTCAGGGCGAACAGAGAGATGACGACCAGCACCAGGCCGAACCAGGAGCCGGCCTGCAAGGAAGACCCTGACGCAATAACGATGACGGCGCCGATCAGGCCAAGGCCCAGTCCGAGCCACTGCAGACGACTTTGGCGCTCCCCGGTCAGTTGCGGGGCACAAATGCCAACCAGAATAGGTTGCAGCGAAACGATCAAGGCCACGGTGCCGGCACTAACGCCTTGTTTCATGCCGACGTAGCTGAAACTGAAGTACATGAACTGGATCAACAGGCCGACGATGCAAATATTGGTCCATTCCCGACGTGTCGCCGGCCAGGACAGGCCCAGCAGCTGTTGTATCGGTAGCAGGGCAATCACCACGCAGGCATAACGCAGGGACAGCAACGTCAGGGGCTCTGCATACTGCAGTCCGATTTTCCCGAAACTGAAGCCCGATGACCACAGCAGAATAAATACAATGGGCGCGCCCCAGGACCACCATAGGGTAGGGCTGGGAGAGGATGCAGATGTCATATTAATTGAACAGACTCCGGGCGTACATGGCAATGGATTTGCTGATAGTAACGCGTGGGCTCTGATTTGACCATATCATGCCGATTTTGCGGATCTGTGTACGACCTGGCAGGGGGACTTTCTGAATACTCTTTCCCAGGCTTTCCAGCGAAAATGAATCAGGCACCAATGCGACGCCGACACCTCGGGCAACCAGCGAGGCAATGGTGAGCAAACTGTCTATTTCCAGGCGCTGATTTGGCACAATGCGGTGATCCTTAAGATAGCGATCAACCAGTTGGCCGCTATAAGAGCTTCGGGCATAACGGATAAACGGACTGGCGCGCAGGATGTTGTGGGCATTTTCTGTTGACTTTGTCGTTGCGTATTTTGGCGGCACAATCAGCGTCAGCGGCTCATCCTGAATCTTCAGCCAGGAACAGTTTTTGTAGATCGCAAACTGTGGCTCAATAGCAAGCGCAATATCCAGTGTGCCCGAATGCACCTGGTGGCAAAGTTCTACCGATGGAGCATACGATACAAAAATGCTTACGTCCGGGTGATGCTCATAGGTTTTTTCCAGAAGCCGTGGCAGATGGGTGGTAAGCCCTGAAAAAAAAGAACCAAGCCGCAGTTCTCCCAGCACATTGCCATTTTTGACCATGGCGGTCATATCCCGGGAGTCCTGAATCATCTGTCGCGCCTTGTCACAGATCAGCAGGCCGTGTTCGGTGGGTCTCACGGTATGGCCCGACCGCCTGATCAAAGGCTGGCCAAGCTCCTCTTCAAGCGCACGGATGCGCGCCGAAACCGCGCCGGGGGTGATGCCCAGATAGCGTGCAGCGTCAGAGATGGAGGCGCAATCCAGGGTTTTGACAAAGGTCTCCAGATAGTTGGTTTCCATGGCGTATCCAGCATCAGATAATTAGAGAGATAAAATCTGCAATATTTTTGAATTGAAAAAGCAAAAATATTTGGTATTGTTTTGGATTCTACGCCATAAAATCGTCTCAACTTATTCAGGAGACAAACAATGGTAGAAATCAAAATACGCCAGCGGACCCGCACCGTCAGCGCGGCGCTGGTCAAATCCTTTGCCGCCATTCCGGTGGCCAATATCAGTGACGTGATGCAGCGCCTGACGGCCGGCGGCCCTTCGCTGCGGCCAATGCATGCGGGCGGCGTGCTGGCCGGGCCGGCCTTCACCGTCAAATCGCGGCCGGGCGACAACCTGTTCGTGCACAAGGCTATTGACATGGCTGCACCAGGTGATGTGATCGTTGTGGATGCGGGCGGTGATACTACAAATGCAATTATCGGTGAGCTGATGGTTCGCACAGCGAGTCGCAAGGGCATCGCCGGCATCGTTATCAATGGCGCCATTCGGGATCTGGATACCATCAGTCAGGGCGCCTTTCCCGTCTATGCCGCAGGGGTGACACATCGCGGCCCGTATAAGAACGGCCCGGGTCAAATCAATACGGCTATCAGTCTTGACGGCATGGTCATTGAGCCAGGTGATCTTATTGTGGGTGATGCAGACGGGCTGCTATGCGTGCCTTATGCAGAGGCTGAAGATATTCTCAAATGGGCGAGCGACAAGAACGCCCTGGAAGCCGATATCATTCGTGATATTGACAATGATCGCCTGGATATCAGCTGGATTGATGTCGAGCTGGCAAAGCTCGGTTTCGTATCAAAAGATGCCGGCTGAACAGGGAAGGTCATGAGCGAAAAAGTCTGTGTAGTACGTACCAATTTGTGGATTGATCCGGTTTTTGACCAGTTGCTTACCGGTAACGACAAAGTTGAACTGCGAATTATAGATGTGAATGCCTCTGAACAGGAATGGTACGAAGCATTAAAACACGCCCATTTTTATCATGTCTCGGCGGCCAAGGATGAACTGCCGACCGGGTTGTTCGTCACGGAAGCGCTACTGGCGCACTGTCCCAGGCTCAAGGGCGTTTCTTCGTCCGGCGCGGGTTATGACACTATTGACGTTGCCGCGTGCAACTTGCGCAATATTACCGTGGTCAATCAGGCTGGCGGGAACGCCAACTCGGTAGCCGAAATGGCGCTCGGCCTGTTGCTGGCGGTGTCGCGGAAAATCGTGGAGTCTGATCGCACATTGGTTGCGCAACAGGCGAGCAGCCGCGAAGCATTGATGGGGCATGAAGTCGCAGGTAAAACGCTCGGCCTGGTTGGCATTGGGCACATAGGTAGTCGCTTTGCACAGATGGCAACCGGCTTGGGTATAAATGTGCTGGCATACGATCCGCATCTGACGCCCCAGGATATTGCCTTGCGACAGGCCCAGCCGGTGTCCTTTGAAGCGCTGCTGGCGCAGTCTGATATTGTGTCGTTGCATTGCCCACTGAATAATGACACACGCGATATGTTCAATGCCAAGGCGTTTAGTGCAATGAAACGGGGGGCTATTTTTATTTCAACGGCGCGTGGCGGAATCCATAACGAAAAGGACCTGCATGCCGCTTTGCACAGTGGGCACCTGGGCGGCGCTGGTCTGGATGTCTGGCGTCAGGAGCCGCCGGAAGCGGACAATCCATTACTAGGCCATCCTCGTGTGGTAGCGACGTTTCACACTGCAGGAGTATCCCATGAAGGCAGACACAACGTCGCGCGCATGGCCGCCGGGCAACTGTTGCTGATGGTAGACGGAAAAACACCTCCGCATATCGTCACATCCTAACTGTATCACCAATGGGCTGCCCTCGTGGCTAACAAAGTTGGCGGGCCGCTCACTGATGCTTTCGCATTCTAATAACGGAGACAACACATGAAATATACACTCACACGCGTCCTTGCCGCGACAGCGCTGATCTTTGGCGCTGCCCAGGCCCATGCCCAGTACCCCGAGCATGCCATCAGCATGGTGGTATCGTATGCACCGGGCGGCGGCACTGATCTGGTGGCACGGGCCATCGCACCCTATATACAGAAGTATCTGGGCGAAGGCGCCAACATTGTGGTGCTCAATCGCCCCGGCGCGGGTGGCGCCATCGGTTTTTCGGAAATCAAGCGCGCCAAACCAGATGGCTACACCATTGGCTTCGTAAATACGCCAAACATGCTGACTATCCCGATTGAACGTAAAGCCAATTATCATTGGCGCGATTTTGACCTGATCGGCAATCTGATCGATGATCCGGACGGCTTTGCCGTCAGCGGTAAAGGCGATATCAAAACACTCAAGGATCTTGAAAAATACGCTAAGGAAAATCCCGGCAAGGTTACAGTAGGCACTACGGGCGTGGGTTCGGACGACCATCTGGCCATGATAAAATTCGAAAAGCTGACAGGCACAACCTTGAATCACGTGCCTTTCAAGGGTGCCGGCGAAGTGCGTAACGCAATACAGAGCGGGCAGATCATGCTGGCTGCCATGAACGTGGGCGAAGTACTGGCCTATCAAAAAGGCGGTACGGATATCCGTTTGCTGGGCTCGATGAGTCAGCAACGCAGTACGCTTGCACCCGATGTTCCCACCTTCAAAGAGCAAGGGTATGATGTCATCATGGCTTCTTTAAGAGGTATTGCTGCACCCAAGGGTTTGCCGGAAGAAATAGCGGCGAAACTCAGGGTCGCAGTGCAGAAGGCATCAGTCGACCCGGAGTTCATTGCGAAAGCGAAAACCATGTTTGTCCCGCTACGCTATATGGACGACAAGACCTACCACGATGAACTTGATCAGGCCGAAACAGACTTCAAGGCTTTGTGGCAGGCGAGTCCCTGGTCCGAGAAAACCCAATAATCAGCGAGGGCAGTAATGGCACGAACAGATCGGGCACTTTGTCTGGATGACTTTGAAGCGATGGCGCAACGGCATTTGCCCAGACCCATTTTTGAATATATTCGGGGAGGGGTCGAGACCAACGCGTCAGTGGATGACAATCGTCGCGCCTTTCAGGAGTATGCATTCATTCCCCGGTCCCTGGTGGATGTATCGGCAATCGACACCACAATTTCCCTGTTCGGACAGCAATACCGATCACCGCTGGGCATCGCGCCTATGGGACTGAGTGCGTTGTCTTCATACCGGGGCGACCTGGTGCTTGCCCAGGCCACTACGCGTGCCGGTATTCCGATGATCATGAGTGGATCATCCCTGATTCGCCTGGAAGAAGTGGCGTCCATCGCGCCACAGACCTGGTTCCAGGCCTATCTGCCTGGGGACGGACAGCAGATTGCCAAGCTTGTCGATCGCGTCGCAAAGGCCGGATTTTCCACACTTGTCATTACTGTCGATACGCCTGTTGCGGCAAACCGGGAAAATAATATTCGCGCGGGATTCTCTACGCCGTTGCGGCCGTCTTTGCGCCTGTTGCTGGACGGTCTGACGCATCCTCGCTGGGTCTGCAATACATTTTTGAAAACCTGCATCAAGCACGGCATGCCTCATTTTGAAAATAATTACGCAACGCGAGGGGCCCCCATATTATCGAAAAATGTATTGCGCGATTATTCGGATCGCGGACATATCAGTTGGGACCATTTGCGTGCAATCAGGAAACAATGGAAAGGGACGCTGGTCATTAAGGGCATCCTGAGCAAACCGGATGCAGCCACAGCGGTTGAGATCGGGGTGGACGGCATTATCGTTTCCAATCACGGCGGTCGCCAGCTCGATGGCAGCATTTCTCCCTTGCGTGTATTGCCGGAAATTGCCGATATCGCCGGACCGATTCCGGTCATGCTCGACAGCGGGGTGCGCCGTGGCACCGATGTCCTTAAAGCGCTGGCGTTGGGCGCGCGCTGCGTTTTTGTTGGCCGTCCTTTTGGGTATGCCACAGCGGTGGGAGGTCAAAATGGTACCGACAGAGCCATTCAGTTAATAACAAGCGAAATAACACGGGACCTGGGATTACTTGGTGTTACCCGTGTGCAAGACCTCTCTGCCGAGCATCTGCGCAGAATCCCTGGCGGCTTCAGCTGATGTGCTATTGCGCTTGACATCGTCCTGATGCGGGAATAGAGTGCAATTTTTGGAGGAGACAAATCGTGTTATCACAAATGAAATTATCCCGCATCAACCGGCTGTGTATCGGCGTTAGCGCCGCGCTTGCAATGAGTGCCGCCGTTGCCCAGCCACAGGATGTCAAAGCCACCTTGGCTTCGCTGAACGAGTCCAGGCAAGTCAAGGCGCTCATGACCGCCCTGCAAAAAGATCATGACCGGACCATTGAAGACCTTCGCAGCATTACCGAAATTGAGGCGCCGCCTTTCAAGGAAAAAACGCGTGCTGAATATGTGTTGAAGCGCTTCAAAGCAGTTGGGCTGACAGACGCGGTGCTCGATTCAGCAGGCAATGTTGTTGGCATTCGCAAGGGTAGCGGCAAGGGGCCGACATTGCTTGTGTCCGCACACCTTGACACCGTATTTCCTGAAGGCACCGACGTCAAAGTAAAAGAGGAGAAAGGCAGACTGCTGGCACCGGGTATCGGCGATGATACGCGTGGCCTGGCAGTTGTCATCTCATGGATCAAGGCGCTGAATGAGCACAAAGTGGCTACCGTAGGCGATATTATGTTCGTGGCTAACGTGGGCGAAGAGGGACTGGGTAATTTGCGTGGCATGAAAGCGCTATTCAAGGAACATAAGAATATTGATGGCATGGTGGGGCTGGAACCTGGGGAGGGCGATAAGGTTCTGACACAGGGAACCGGGAGTCATCGTTATGAGGTGTCATTCAAAGGGCCCGGCGGACACAGCTTTGGCGCCTTTGGCAAAGTACCCAGCGCCATCCATGCCATGGGGCGCGCCATTGCCCATATTGGCGATGTCCAGGTACCCACTGATCCCAAGACGACTTTCACGGTAGGCACAGTGAGCGGCGGAACGTCAGTCAATACGATTGCCGGTGATGCAAAAATGGCTGTTGACATTCGTTCGAATGAGACACCATCGCTTCTGGAAGCTGAAAAGAACATCATGGCAGCGATCGAAAAGGGCGTAAAGCAGGAGAATGAACGCTGGAAATCCGAGGGTAAAATCACATTCGATGCAAAATTGATTGGTGATCGTCCCGCAGGCACGACACCGGCAGACAGTGTGATTGTCAAGGCGGCGCTGGAGTCGATTGCATTGGCTGGCGGCAAGGGACAGACCAGAGCCGGCAGCACCGATGCAAACGTGCCAATGAGTCTGAATATTCCTGCAGTCATTCTGGGTAGCGGTGGAAAATCCGGTGGCTCTCACTCCCTGAAAGAATGGTTTGATCCGGCCGATGCCTGGAAGGGTTCACAAATCAGCTTTACCACCGTGTTGTCGCTGGTCGGTGTTGAAGGGGTAAGCGAACCGTTGCTGAAAAGCGCCGCGAAATAATTGCAGCATATGGCGTGATTCGAACAAAGTGTAGAGACGGGGCAAGCCAGTATTGCGCAAAACGCCGATCCGCCATTGGCTTGCCCGCCTGCTATGCTGCGTAAGTCATACAGGTCAGTACTTCTCGCCTGCGCGTTACGCGAGAAGCTGGCACTGCTTTTCTACCCCGCAAATCGATGTTCAGGCAAACCGCGCACCCCCAGGCCGGTGACGGCGAACACACTGCCGCCCAGCACACTGTCTGTAGGGAAGCGGGAAAGGGGTGGTTTCGACATGCAGGTCACATACAAAATATCCAGGTCGGATCCGCCAAACATGACGCTTGTCACATTTTTAACCGGCATGGGAATGGTCCGGTCAATGGCGCCGTCGGGGCTATAGCGCACCAGATTTCCTTCATAGACCTGAGCATTCCACAAGCAGCCTTCTTCATCGACGGTGGAGCCGTCGGATGACTTGAAGTGTTCTCCCTGCAGGGTTGTAAATACACGCTTATTGGATATGTCGCCCGTGCGCTGGTCATAGTCATAGGCCCAGATGTCGCCACACCACGTATCAGAGAAATAGAACGTATTGCCGTCCGGGCTCCAGCATGGACCATTGGATACAGTGATATTGTCTTCCAGTTTGTGCACCGTCATATCCGGATCAAGCCGGTAAAGCGCTCCATTGGGGCCTTCTTCCAATGTGTCCATACTGCCGAACAGAAACCGGCCCTGCGCGTCGACTTTGCCGTCGTTCAGGCGGTTATTGACCAGTTCCGGCTCGGGATCCGTAATCAATTGAACCTCACCGCTCTCAAAATCCAGCGTATGAATCCCGCGTGCCAGCGAGACAATGGCTCCGCCATTTTTTCGCAATGCCATGGATCCAATTTTTTGCGGCACCTGCCAGGCACGGATTTCATCTCCCCGAGCCGTTGCACGAAAGACCCGGCCGTCTGCACTGTCGATCCAGTACAGGCGTTGTTCCTGAACATCCCACAGCGGACCTTCGCCCAGTGTCGTCTTGACATCTACCAGCACTTCGATTTTCATACCACTCTCCTTGGATAAATATTTTCTTCGGTCGATTTCCTGTTGTCGATATGGAAGGTTTGGCATTAAGTCGTGAGCTATCTTGCCCGTTCGCGCAGCATTGCGACGGCGCCCAACAAGACGATGCCAAACAGGATAGGGCGCACAGCATAGGGAAGGCCACTACCTGCCAGCAGAATTTGCAGGGTCGTCAGAAGCAGTACACCGGCCAGAATGCCCAGATAGTGCCCGCGGCCGCCAGTAATCAAGCCGCCGCCGACCACGATGACTGCAATAGAGGGAAGCAGATAATCGTCACCCATCCCCAGGCTGGCCTGTCCGGAAAAGCCAGTTAGTAGAATGCCGGTAACAGCGGCACACACCGACGACAAGACATAAACCAGAATAAGCACGCGGCGCGTGGGTACGCCCGACAGATAGGCTGCGTTCAGATTACTGCCGGTTGCGTACACATGACGACCGAAGCGCGTTTTATTTAACAGTAAGACTGCGCTGATCACAAATATAAGCAGCAACACAATCACAGGTGTGATACCGGCAACGCGCGCAGTCATTAGCCAACTGATCGACGGCGATGGGAATGCGCTGGGCGTGCCGCCAGAGTAGAGCAGGGCAATACCTTGAAGAATGCCGTTGCTCGCCAGTGTGGCAACGATTGGTGAGATGCCCAGAACGGCGACCATCACACCGTTGCCCAGTCCTATCAGGATGCCAATAAGCAGAATTACCGGCAGTGCATAAAGTAACGCTTCATTGGATCCCTGCGTTAACCCGGTAAACAGAATACCTGACAGTGCAATGGTCCAGGGGATGGACAGATCCAGTCCCCCGGTGAACACGACCACGCCCTGACCCAATGCCAGGATGATCAGGAAGGTTGACAAGACCAGCATCGAGTTCCAGTACGACCATTCGTATACATTGCGCCCCAGCAGAACCTGAGTGGCGAGCAGCAAAATCACCAGGCCGGCGAGCGCCGGTAATGAAATACGCAAGTCCTTGTGGTGTTTTTTGAAAAAGCTGATACGGCTGTCCGGCAAGCCCGGGCTATTGCCACTTACATCAATAAATTTGGGCTGCGGTTCAAGCTGCGATGCAAGCCGCCCCTGGCGCATTGCCCGCCACCGATGCCCGAGTAGTCTAAGAAATTTTCTGAGTTCCGAATCCTTGCCCAGGCCACCTATCATGACAGCGACGATCAGCACGACCCCCTGGGCGATGGTTGAATAGTAAGCAGAGATATTAAACAGTAGCAAAATATTGACAATCAGCATGAGCACGAACGCACCAAGAACTGATCCAACCGGTCCACCTTTGCCACCTCCCAGACGGGTACCGCCAATAACAATTGCGGCAAACACGGAAAGCAGCAGCGAATTGCCGACCAGGGGATCGCCGGCTCCGGTCTGTGCGCTGAGAAAAAAACCTGCCAGACCGTAAAATGCGCCAGCCAGTGTGTAGGTCAGTAAATAACTGCGCGCCAATGGGACCCCAACGGCCCGTGCCGCCTCGGGATTGCCGCCGATGGCATACAGGTGCAGGCCAAATGGCGTTCTTTTTATCCATGCCCATACCAGGAGGGAAAGAACTATGAGAAACAGCGATGCCGGGAACAATTCGGGCAACACATCTCCCATCAGATAGGTGCCAAGCGAAGTTGGAACCGTCCCACCGGGTGAGTTCATGATCAGTAACGTGATTCCCTGAATGATGAACATTGTCGACAGCGTGACAACAATAGGCTGAATCCGCGCATAGGCAACCAGCGCGCCGTTGACAAATCCGCAGGCTGCTCCGATCAGTAAGGCCAGTACAAAGCAAGCGGCAAAAGCTGCCGGGGTGCTGTCATCAATATAGCCGGCAGCCAGAACGACATTCACAAGTGAAATAATAGCGCCAACGGAAAGATCAAAGCCGCCACATAGAATCACCAGGGTACCGCCAAGGGCGGCCAATGCAAGCGTCGTACCGCCACTGGCAAGCAATGAAATATCAAAATAACTAAAGCCGGCGCTTGTAGCGATGATGACGGCGAGCAATATCAGCAGCACCACAAAGGCCGTGAACAGATTCCCATACTTATGCAACAGTGTGTATTGCTGATTCATTTTCAATGTGCTCCGGTCTGCCGCAAGTTCCCCATGGCAATATCCATGACACGGGTCTCGCCAATATCGTTGCCCGCTAGCGTTTCCCTGATTTCACCTTTGTACATGACATGGACCCGGTGGCTCAGATTGACCACTTCCGGGATCTCCGTAGAATAAAACAGTACAGAGCCGCCCATTGCCGCGAAGTCGGCAATCAATTCGTACAATTCATGTTTGGTGCCGACATCGATGCCACGAGTGGGGTCAAACAGTAAAAGTATGCGGCTGCGCGCCAGCAGCCATTTGGCAATGACAATTTTCTGCTGATTCCCGCCTGAGAAAGAGGCGGCATCCATCCAGAGTGCCCGGCGATCAAGTTCGATTCTTTTAAATACTTTGGCCGCCGATTGCGCTTCATCTTTTTCGTTGAGGGCGCCGTAGACGCTGAAGCGGGAGAGCACCGGCAGGGACGTATTCTTCAGACCACTTTGATTCAAAAGCAGTCCCTCAGTTTTTCTGTCTTCCGGAACAAAGCCGATGCCGACATTGGGTCTGATGGCATCCACCGGCGACAGTAATGTGAGCGGCTGGCCATCAAGCAGCAATGTCCCGGAGTCTGGTTGGTCAATGCCAAAACATATTTGAAAGAGGTCAAGCTGCCCCATGCCCTGTAATGCAGCAACACCAAGAATTTCGCCTTTTTTCAGATCAATATTGATATCGTTCAATCTTGATGTGTGGACATTTTTCAGTGTCAGCACAGATTCGATTGTTGGCGGCAACTGCTTCTTCGGATACACCTGAGAGATCGAACGGCCCACGATGGACTCGACCACTTCAGTGTCCGAAAAGGCATCTGCCGGGCGTGTGGCAACATGATGCCCATTACGCAGAATGGACAGATCATCGCAGAACTCGCGCACCTCTTTCATGCGATGAGATATAAATATGATCGTCACGCCCTTGGTCTTGAGTTTGCCGATAATGTCTCCCAGCCAGTTGACGTCGGAAGCCGTCAGGGTAGATGTGGGCTCATCCAGCAGCAGGATCTGTGGCTGGCGAAACAGCGCGCGGGCGATTTCCAGCTTCTGTTGCAGGGCTAGATTGAAGCGGTTGACCGGCAGGTCGAGGGAAATCGGAAAGCCCAGCTCTTCAAAATGTCGTTCCAGTTGCTGGCGCAATATGCCGCGCCTTAGCATCCCGGTCCGACTGGTTGCCGAGTAGGGCAGCATCATATTATCGAAGACCGACAGATCGGGCAACAGCGTCATTTCCTGAAAGGCGGTCTGTATCCCGACAGCCTGCGCGATGCGTGGCGAGGCAAGCCGCGTCTGTTGACCAAAGATTTCGATCGCACCCTTTGTAGGCGCAATCAGGCCAGAGAGCAGTTTGACGGTCGTTGATTTGCCCGCGCCATTTTCTCCCAACAGCGCGTGGACACGGCCACGCGTAACGGCAAGGGAAACCTCACTCAACGCTTTTATTGGTCCGTAGTTTTTTGACACATCCGACAGACGTAATGCAATGGCGGACTCATTCATAGTGAGCAATTCCAGTATATGTGCGAATGAGGTGCATGCGCCGCATGCGCCTCATACCGGCATTGATTTATTGTGCGTCTGGCTCTGATTTGAGTGCTGCGTTAATGCCCAGCCCTTCGGTTTGCTCGGAATAGATTGAGGCGAACCAGCCTGGTTTGCTGACCAGTTTAGGAGAAAAAACATTGCAGCCATCCTTCAGATCCTTCCAGGTGCCGTCTTTGCACAATTTGATCGTCTCGTTGGTCACTTGCGGCAGGGGCAGCGTGATTTTTTGTGGAAACGTCTTGCCCTCTATGGCCTGCACCGCCATTTTCAGGGCCAATGCGCCGGAATAGGGCGGAGAAGCATAGGAAATTCTAGGCGCACCGAGAGGACGATAGCTACCGGTAGCACCATCCAGTTGTGTGTCTGCGGGGAGCATCTGCACACGCCCGCCGTTGGAGCCTTCACCAGCACATGGCAGCAGATCCTTGGCGTCTTTGCCCGCTTCCAGCTGCATTGAGTTTGCCGTATAGCAGCCCACCTGAAGCCACAGTCCATCTATCTGGTCCCAGTTTCTGACGGCTACAATTTTTGATAACTCGGTTCGGGCAACCGCCTGGTTCCACATGCCGGGCGTCTCTGCCACAATTTTCATTTCAGGATGTTTGGCGAAAACTTTTTTGGCCGCTTCGGTTCGAAATTTGTCCACCGATGTGCCGGGTACACCCGTGAGCATCACCACGTTGCCTTTGTAGTTCATTTTCTTTGCCAGCCATTCCGCGGTCACGCGTCCGGCCTCGTGCTGGTCGATGGCCACATTATGCGCGCACGGCTCTGTGACCTCACCGTCGTAGGCAAAGACTTTTACCCCTTTATTGCATGCGTTTTTGATCACACGGTTCAGTGCGGTGGGAGAGATGGGAAATACCACGATGGCTTCGGCGCCGGCCTGAACCATGGCGTTGATCTGCTGAATCTGTTTTTGCGCGTTTTCCCCGGACACCTGAACCTGAAGGTCTACCTTATCGACCAGTTCGGGTGTCTTTGCCATGGCTTTGACCATATTGGCCGCTTCAGCCTGCCAGTCATTTCCGATGAAACTCATGCTCAGATAAATCTTGTGCTTTTTTGTAGCCTGAGCGTGCGTCACCGCGCTCAGAGGGGCTAATGTGAATGCCAGCAATGTTGCCAGTAGTACAGATTTGGTTTGCATCTTATGTCTCCGGTAAGATCCAACTTCAAATTGAACGAATGTTATTTTTTCTTTAATTTGCCCATTAATATCAGGCTATTGTATGATCTGTGATCACACTATGGTCGGACGTTAGCATGAGATTTGCGATACTGTCAACATTTGCGGGGGAAGTATTTCGATGATGGAAATGAGCCATAAATTGAAAAAAGTAGATCGCAGCAAGCTCTCGGATCGGGTGCACACTGAGCTCAGTTCGCTGCTGATTTCAGGACAGCTTTCCCCGGGGGATATGTTCAGTTTACGTGGCCTGGCGGACACGCTTGGCACGAGTGCCATGCCGGTGCGAGAAGCCGTCGGCAGGCTGGTCGCTGAACGGGCACTTGAGATTCTCCCGAATCGGGCCATCCGTGTCCCGCTGATGACGGTCAGTCGATTTCTTGAGTTGCGAACCATTCGCATAGAACTGGAGGGGCTGGCAACGGCACGCGCAGCCGTCAACCGCAGCCCAAAGCAGCTGAACAGGATGCAGGATATTCAAATGCAATTTGAGGTTGCCAGAAAATCCGGAGAGCCAAATGGAAAGGCAGCAGTCAGGCTGAATAAGAATTTGCATTTTTGCGTATATGGCGCGGCCGGCATGCCTATTTTGTTTGACATGATCGAAGTGCTCTGGTTGCAAATCGGGCCTGTTCTTAACTACGATCTGGCGGTCAATTCTGAACGATGGATTAATCGGCAGGCGCACATTCATCACAAAAATATGGTGGAAGGAATAAAAATGAAGCAGCCAGAGCCGGCCCGCGCAGCCCTGGTGGCTGACTTGATGAGCGCGAGTGAATTGATCATACAGAAAAATGTACTCTCGCCTGGATAGCTGGCATACTCGCACCCTATTGGGTTGTCGATTGATATGGCAGGCCATTACAATTGACCCAAGCCCACCGGAGCACACCATGCCGATATTCCAATACGGAGACACCGAACTTGAATGGCTGAGCAAGCGTGACAAGCGCCTGGCCCAGGCCATTGAACGCATCGGATTGATCGAGCGCAATACGATCCCCGATCTGTTTGCCGCATTGATTCAATGCATTATCGATCAGCAGATTTCAACTGCAGCTGCGCGTACCGTCAACGCACGAATTCTGCAGGTATGTGGCGGTCGCATGAGTGCCGAAGCTTTGCTGGCAGCAGGCGCAGAGAACCTGCAGCGTTGCGGCACGAGCATGAAAAAGGTGCAATACATGCTTGGCGTGGCCGAGGCGGTCCAATCGGGAAAGCTGGATTTGTCTGCGATCGCAGCAATGGATGATGCGCAGGTGATCCAGACCCTTACAGGCTTAAAGGGCATCGGTATCTGGACTGCTGAAATGCTGATGATATTTTCGCTTGGCCGCCCAGATGTGTTGAGCTGGGGTGATCTGGCAATTCAACGAGGCATGATGCGTCTGTACAGTCACAAAGAATTGCCGCGCGAGCGCTTCGAACGCTACCGGCGGCGTTATTCACCCTACGGCAGCACCGCATCGCTTTATTTATGGGCGCTGTCCAAATAGTTATTCTGCATTAAGCCATGGGATGTGAGCCTGGGCCAGCAGGCTGCCGGCGGCATCCGCGCGGGTGCCCATCCTTTCCAATAAATCCTCCGTTTTTGCGTCTTCGGGAAAGTCCCTATATTGACGAATATAAAATAAACAATCTAATATGGTTAAACGTTTAATCAATCTATTTTCGACGAACGCAATTTGCAGCAATATGCCTATTGCAATTGTTATTTCGCGTAACCATTCACGGGGAAGAGGCAGACAATGAAAAAGAGCCAGTTTGATTTTGAAAATCTGAAAAAGAAGTTGTACACCGCTGTTTTATCGGATGTACTGGACAGTATGGGCTATCGAAATCAGGCGATGCTCCCGTTTATTCGGCCGCTGTCGGAAGAATGCATTATTTTCGGCAGTGCCCGGACGGGCTACTTCATGAATACCTTTTCAGTTGGCCCCAACGAGAATCCGTATGAGCACGAAATTGCATTGATAGATGATTTGAAACCGGATGATGTGGTGGTATTGGGTTGTGATGGCCCCACGACCCGTATCGCACCGTGGGGCGAACTGCTGAGTACCGCTTCCCAGCATCGAGGGGCAGTAGGGTGCGTTACCGATGGCCTGGTCAGAGACATCCGTTATATCCGTAAGCTGAATTTCCCCGTGTTTCATGGCGGTATTGGGCCGCTGGATTCGCAGGGCAGGGGAAAGATGATGAATTACGATATGCCGATTCAATGCGCTGGCGTTACCGTGCGTCGTAATGATCTGGTGTTTGGCGATGCCGATGGCGTGATTGTGATCCCAATTGAAATAGCGGCAGAAGTCATAGAAAAATCACTGGAAAAGGTGGAAAGTGAAAATCACACACGTGAAGAACTGGCCAATGGTCTTTTGCTGCAGGATGTATATGAGAAATATGGAGTGTTGTAATTTCCTTTAACCGGTTTGGGTTTTTATATCAGGACACACAAATGACGACTCAATTGTCTCGCCGCAGTTTTTTGACCAGGATGGGCGCCGGCGCCATCATTACCACAAGTGGGCTGGTCACAGGCATCAATCGTGCTCAGGCACAGGCAGCAGACGTACTTGCAGATATCAAGAAAAGAGGGTTCATGCGGGTTGGCGCGTTCAGCGTGCCACCGGAGTCGTGGGTGGATGTAGGCTCCGGAGAGTGGAAAGGGGTTGATGCCGATTTCACGCAATCGATCGCAAAACAGATTGGTGTTGAGGTCGATCCTATTATTCTGACCCATTCAGCCTTTGCGCCGTCGCTGGATTCGCAGCGTGTAGACGTGATTGCCATGTTGTACCGGACACCGGAGCGTCAAAAGGTGGTGGCGTATAACACAAGGCCTACGTGGTACGGTATTGATGTTCTGGTGGCACGAAAAAACGATCCAGTCAAAAAGACAGCAGATCTCAAAGGCAAGGTCATTGGCACAGTGAGGGGGTCTGCACAGGAACTCGAGGCGCTGGCGATTCAGAAAAAATTTGGTACAGGCGACATCCGAAAATACGATACTGCCGATCCGATGCTGATGGATCTGAAAGCCGGGCGGATCGATGGCGCGATCTGGTGGGGCTATACATTTGACTACGCCCAGCGTCAGAATCCGGATTACGATTTTGCAGTACTGGAGCCGTTGGCTCCCTCATATCTTGGCAGCGACACGCTCCCTGCCAATTACTATGTGTTTTCCAAAAATGGCACGGAAAACCTGATCAAGGCATTCGACGATGGTATTGAAAAGATCGTTGCCAGCGGTGAAAACAAGACCATCCTGGCCAAGTATGGCATGACCAATTCTTCGTATCTTACCGGGAAGTTCGGTTAATCGCGTCCCTCTGATCATCCCGGCAATGCCTATGTGTTTTCAGGAAAATCATGACGGACTATATTGCATTGATTGACACGTATTTTTTATACATCCTGCAGGGGGCAATCATCACTGTCGAGCTGACCGTTCTGGCGCTCCTATTGAGCGTTGTGATCGGATTGACCGTGACTTTCACGTATATGTCACGTGTGGTTTGGCTCAAGACAATAGCGACGGTTTACATTGAACTGGTTCGGGCTACCCCAGCATTGCTTCAGCTGTTTATCGTCTATTACGGTCTGACCAACATCGGTATCCGTTTTGACGCATTTACTGCGGCAGTCCTGACGCTGGGTTTTATCGGGGGGGCCTATTCGGCTGAAATATTCCGGGCCGGAATAGAGGCCATCGATTTCGGTCAGGTTGAGGCCTCGCGATCCCTTGGCATGACAGCCATTCAGGCGATGAAGCGAATTGTATTGCCACAGGCTTTCGTCATTACTTTGCCTCCTCTGACTAACTTTGTGATTGCGATGATCAAGGATACATCTTTGGCCCTGACTATTTCTGTGCCGGAAATCATGTACCGGTCCTACGACGCTGCTACCCAGTCCTATCGAAGTCTTGCGGTTTACATGATGGCCGGTGTAATCTATCTGGCAATATGCATTCCACTGTCGCGTTTGGCAAAAAGGCTGGAGCGAAAAGGGGACGTGTCGTGAGCAGAGAAATAGTCAGGCTTGAGGATGTGCATTTGTCATTCAAGGACAACGAAGTGCTCAAGGGAATCAGCTTGTCGGTTCAGGAGGGGCAAAGCGTGACGCTGATCGGCCCCAGCGGTTCTGGCAAAAGCACGTTGCTCAGATGCATTAATCGTTTGGCGACGATTTCTTCAGGAAAACTATTTTTTGATGGACAGCAGGTAACAAAGGCTACGGATATCAATCAGTTGCGTACCCGGATAGGCATGGTGTTCCAACACTTCAATCTGTTCCCGCATATGACCGTGCTGGGCAATGTTACTGAGGCACCCGTGCAAGTGCTCAAGCTTTCTGCAGAAAAGGCGCGCGAGCAGGCCATGGAATTATTGCGGCGTGTCGGCCTGGCCGATAAAGCAAATGCATTTCCAGCCCAGTTATCCGGAGGACAAAAGCAACGTGTGGCAATAGCGCGATGTCTGGCGATGAGACCACGTGTTTTGCTATTGGACGAAATTACCTCTGCGCTGGATCCTGAACTGGTGGGCGAAGTGCTGGCCGTTATTCGTGAGTTGGCGCATCAGGGTATGACAATGATTCTGGTTACTCATGAAATGCAGTTTGCAAAAGAAGTATCGGACACAGTGATTTTTATGGATGGTGGCCTCATTGTTAAACAAGGTACTCCGGATGAAATATTTGTGAATCCGCAAAATGAACGATTACGTAAATTTTTGCGTGCGGTCATCGATCAGGTTGCCGAATAGGCCATGCAAACACACCGAAGCGCCAGTAACACTCGCAGTGCTGCGCAAACCGCTTATAACGCCTGGCGTTGCCGTTGCCTGAAGTCGTGCTAGTTCAATGTCGTACCGCGAACCGGCGAGACTGGCAGAACCAATGAGCTGGACTCAAAGTTGCCGTTTTCCAGCCGGGCAAGCAGCGCCTTACCACCCGCTTCTCCCAGGGCGTAGGCGGGCGATTGTACGGATTCCAGCACCGGGCTCTGAGCGCCATTTGTATCGAATGCATTGAACCCGGTAATACCGATATCCTCGGGTACTCGATGGCCAGCGTCGACAAGATGACGATAGGCAATATAGGCCAGCCGATCATTTGTGCCGATAATGACATCAGGAACGCCATGAGCAGCCAAGGCAACATCCAGCGCATCCAGAATGGACTGTCGCTGATTTTCGTCGCTCGAGATAATGTGGTAATTACATTTGTATTTATCAAGTATCCTGCACAGTCCCTTGACGCGGGCTTCAATGGCGTGCCATTGCAGTTCAGGCACCAGTATGAAAGCTCGCTGAGGGTTGCGCGAAACGATTTTCAGCGCCAGGGTTTCGGCTCCACCCTGGTCGTCCTGATTGACAAAACAACAGTCTGTGAGTGATTTCCTGGGCTTTTCCTGGAATACGACCATCGGATGCCCACTGGCATGGACCAAATCAAGAAAGCGACGACGGCTGGTGTTCGGGCCTGACAGCATCAGGCAAAGCGCAACCACCACTGACTCCTTCAATAGAAATGACTGTTCGAAATTTTCCGGCGCAATGCCATGCAGAAGCAGGCCATAATTATGCGTGCCCAGAAAATTGGATAAACCCGCCACAAGCTGCGTGATATAAGGGTCGGTAAGAAAAGTGGGCGAGTCATCAACGATAGCCATGCCGACAATATAGTTACGCTGTGTGCGCAACTGGCGGCCCGTGCGGTTCGGCCGGTAGTTCAATTGCTGGATAACATGCTGGACGCGTTCAACCGTTTCCGGGGAAATGCCCTTGTTTATGCCATTGACCACTTTTGAAACCGTGGCAATGGAAACCTTGGCCTGTTCTGCGACGGTTCTTAGTGTAATAGGCTTCATGATCTGCTCGATATCAGAATGAAAAATTATAGCCTACCGTAGGGGTATGGGGTAGAGTTGTTACCTGGGCCGCAGCCCAACCAGCAGAAGGCAGACGACGATTATTTTTAATTTGAATTTAATTTGGATTGAATCGGCATCCAAGTTAAATTTAAAAGGTCATAAATCCATACTATTGCATTTTAAGCCTGTTTGGATTATTCTCATTCTATAAAAGGAGACATAAAAATGATCCAGTTACTACGTATGCTGTGCGGCATTCTGATTGTTGCCACTATGGGCATATCCCATGTTCACGCGCAAACCTATCCGGAAAAGCCGGTAGTCCTGATTAATCCTTACGCAGCAGGCGGACCGGCCGATGTGCTTGCCCGCAAACTTGCCTCGGAACTGCGTACTGAACTGGGTCAGCCGGTGATTGTCGAAAACAAGCCCGGGGCAGCAGCGGCCGTAGGCACCGCCTTTGTATCCAATGCCAAACCGGATGGTTACACGTTGCTTATGGGCACTTCTGCAGGGCATGTCGTGACGCCATTGCTGCAGAAGGTAGCCTATGATGGCATCGCCGACTTCAGCTTTATTGGCATTGTGACCCGGCAGTCGAATATGCTGGTTGTGAACCCTGCCTTGAAAGTGGATAACGTCAAAGAACTGATCGCGTATGCCCGTGCCCATCCCAAGCAATTGAATTTCGGCTCAGCCGGCGCGGGTGGTGCGACGCATTTGAGCGGCGAACAATTCATGCGCAAAACCGGGGTCGAACTGGTTCATGTGCCCTATAGCGGGGCAGCGCCGGCGCTGACAGACCTGATGGGAGGCCAGGTGCAACTGGCGTTTCTGAATCTGTCGGCATCGCTCCAGTATGTGAAGGATGGGCGCCTGAAAGCACTGGCGTATGGTGCAGACAAGCGCTCGCCTTTGCTGCCGGATGTGCCGACGATGCAGGAGGCCGGTGTACCTGATGCACAAGTGGCAACCTGGTACAGCCTTGCTGCGCCAAATGGTACGCCCGAAGATGTCGTAGATCGGCTGAACAAGGCGCTGCTGACAATCAATCGCAAACCCGACTATCAGGCATTCCTGCGCAACGTCGATGGTGAGATATTATCGCTGACACCAGCGCAAACCACCGATTTCGTTCATCATGATCATGATGTGATGGCTGAGCTGCTGCAAGCTATTGGCAATGCCAAATGACACACACTATAAGGGATGGCCATGTCGGATAAAGATGCTGGATTCACCTATATTGCGAAAGAAAACCTGGACACCGAATCAAGTTATCGTCTTCTGGTCGGTTGCGTGGTTCCTCGACCGATCGCCTGGATCACGACATTGAACGAAGACGGATCGGTTAACGCGGCACCTTTCAGTTCCTATAACTATGTCTGCACCAGCCCGCCTATGCTGGCCATCAATATCGCGACCAGAGAAGGAAATGAAAAGGATACTGCTGTCAATATCACAGCGCGTGGCGAGTTCGTGGTGAATGTGGTCAATGCCGCGTTGATGGATGAAATGCATCGCTCGGCAGCCAACTACCCGGCTGGCGTCAGTGAAACGGCAGCGCTTGGTATCCGTTTGCTGCCAAGTGTTCTTGTGCAACCACCCCGTGTCGCAGACTCACCCATACAGATGGAATGCCGCCTGGACCAGAAAGTGGTGCTGGGTCGCGGTATCAATACGCTGTATATAGGAGAAGTAGTCGGATTTCATCTGTCCAATGAGGTCTATGATGGGCACCGCGTGGACAGCCGACGCATTGACCCGATATCACGTCTGGGCGGGCCATTTTACGGAACGCTGGGTGAAGTGATCCATAAACCCATGCTGCAACGTCCGCCGGGTGGGGAAGGGTGGATCGGCGCAGATTGATGCGTCTATCCATATCTGTCATGGCGGACCCTGCCGGCATCAGCCCAATTGCAACCGCAATACCAGGGCAGCAAGGGTGACCAGCAATACCGGCAGCGTCAAAACAATACCAACGCGGAAATAATAGCCCCAGGTAATTCTGACCCCTTTTCGCGCAAGCACGTGCAGCCATAGCAGGGTGGCCAGACTACCCACTGGTGTAATTTTCGGACCCAGGTCGCTGCCGATGACATTGGCATAAATCATCGCTTCACGGACCAGGCCGGTGGCCTGACTGCTTTCAATCGACAGGGCGCCGATCAACACCGTGGGCAGATTATTCATGACAGAGGAAAGCAGGGCAGTGAGTACGCCGGTTCCCATGGTTGCAGCCCAAACGCCATTGTCCGCCAGCAAGTTCAGAATCTGCGTGATGTACCCTGTCAGCCCTGCGTTACGCAGGCCATAGACAACCAGATACATGCCCAGGGAGAAAAAGACAATGGACCACGGCGCTTCGCGCAGGACCTTGCGGGTGCGGATGATGTGTCCCTGGCCCGCAACAATCCACAGGATGAGCGCACCTGCCGAAGCAATGACACTGACAGGAATACCGCTGTCTTCCAGCAGAAAAAAGCCCAGAAGCAGCATGATTAGTACCAGCCAGCCGGTAAAAAACGTTCGCCGATCGACAATCGCCGAAGCCGGCGTTTTCAGGGCAGCTTCGTGATAGGCGATCGGAATGTCGGCGCGAAAGTAGCTCGCGAGCACCAAGAGGGTGGCGGCAACCGATACAAGGTTTACCGGTACCATGACTTGTGCATACCGGGCAAAGCTGATATCGAAAAAATCTGCCGATACAATATTGACCAGATTCGATACGATCAGCGGCAAGCTTGCGGTATCTGCAATGAAGCCTGCCGCCATCACAAATGCAAGTGTCGCGGCCGGGCCGAAGCCCAATGCTGTAAGCATGGCCATGACAATAGGCGTCAGGATGAGTGCAGCACCATCGTTGGCAAACAAGGCAGATACTGCAGCGCCAAGCAATATCACGAGACAGAAGAGTACGCGTCCCCGTTCCTTTCCCCAGCGCGCGACGTGCAATGCAGCCCATTCAAAAAAACCTGCTTCATCCAGCAACAGGCTGATTATGATAATTGCAATGAACGTGGCGGTTGCGTTCCAGATAATCGCCCACACCACCGGAATATCGGAAAAGTGAATGGAGCCGGTCATCAATGCCAGCGCGGCGCCCAGCATCGCGCTCCAGCCCACGCCCAGACCGCGTGGCTGCCAGATAACCAGAATCATGGTAAAGACGAAAATAACAACGGCAATCAGCATATGGACAGCTCATAAACAGATCCGGCAATAATATGCGGATCAGGAAAAGTGGGCAACGACAAATTCCCGGGTTATTGTCCGGTTGGTTCAACGATGGGCGCAGCCGATTTTTTTTCTTCGTATTCCCGTTTCTTCTGAAGCAAAAGGCAATGCAGCATTTCAGATGACAGGCCGTGCAACACCAGCCGATGTCCGGCACGCAAGGTGGACAAGGGCACCAGGGGGTGATGATTGTTAACCAGCATCAGGTGCTCCGGCGCCTGCAGGATCTGGGCCGCGTAGATCCCGATAGTTTCATCAAGCTGCAGTGAGTTGGCAGCTCGCCAGAAATCATTATCGGTCAGTAGCAATTGATACAGTGGAGTAAACAGTTCAATGGCGCTTTGCAGGTCCAGTACATTGCTACGTGTCCTGGGCATGTCCTGCAGACGGACGGTCGGTTCGTGCAACATTGAAAAATCCGGATCTTGTACCGGGCCCAGGCGCTTGCCCGCATCAAGCAAGGCCTGGTTCAAACGGATGACGAAGTTGTAGAGATTGATGTCGTGCTTGACGAATACGTGATCTCTCAGGTCATCTATTGTGTCGGGTTCCAACGGGCTTGTCGAAACCGGGGCCGGTGAGTTGGCCGCTATGAAAGCCAGGATCTGCGACCCAAGATGAAAATGCCGCAAGATCAGCCAATTGGCTTGTGGTGATACGAAGCGCTTGAGTCCCCACACCAGGATGCGGTGTAGCAGGGCAGACTGGGCCCAGCGTCTTGGCAGAAACGTCTTGACTACCTGGATAAAGATAATGAACAAGCGCGCCAGCGGCCGCAAAAAGGGCAGCAGATATTGGCGCGAACTTGAGCTGGAATCTTCCAGCCAGGCCTGCTTGACCTCATTGGGAAGCGGGGTGCTTTGATCAAGGTAGGATGCCAGCCATGGGCTTGGGTCCTCAGGATTATGTTCTTTTTTGAGAAATTCAGGTTGGTCACTGATCACGATTCGTACTCTTTTGCGTGATGAAATTGCATGAGATAAAGTGCTGCAGTGCGCCGGGCAGTATCCACGATCTGGCGCTCGGCACGACCACGATTGTCGCAATCGAGCGCCAGTGATACAGCAACCAGCCAGCGCTGCAGATGATGCTGGTCATTATGACCATGATATTCCAGAAACCGGAAGGCGTCGGCTGGCAGCGGCAGGCTCGCCCTGAGCAATGGCAGCAGGGCAGGAACAATCCGCTGTCCCGTTCCTTCGATAATGTAGATGGCGCCCAGCAGCCCGATGGGGTTGGCAGTATCGGCCAGGCCATGCAAATAGGCATTCAGCGCTTCGCCGCCGGGGTTGCGGCGTAATGCTTCAATATCGGCTACCGGCCCGCCCGCCTTGCGGTAATCTTCGAAAAGAATCTGAAAATCATTTTGCTCTTCGCCTGCATGCAGGTTGATCAGGTCTGCCAGTGGTGCGTACTGGCCCGACAACGAACCGGTTGCCTTGCGCATCCATTTGGTGCCTTCGCGCACTTGCGGAATCCAGTGGGCTGTCCAGTTGATATAGTCCTGCGTGTCAAACCGGCGTTCTCGTAATGCGCTGACAAGGGGCGTGCGCCAGACCCGGGAGCGGTAATCGTGCCAAATTGTGGCCAATTCTGTCAGCAACGGGGCCAGGCCTTGCGGCGCCTGGGCCGGGTCGTGAGGCGGTCCGATCGCTTCGGCGTCCAGCGAGTCGGATAGCACCTGCGATCGAGCCTGGGTAGTCACCCCGGCCGGATCCGTTGCAGCTGGCCCATCAGACACATCAGATACATCGCCGTTGGCCGGTTGTGAGGGCAACCGCGAGCCCTTGCTTGGCGAATCGTTTGCTGACTCCACTTCGAACAGCATGTACGCTGTCGTGAACCGGCCTGATTCCGGTACATAGCACAGGATCTGGTCACCGGCAGCCAGCGTTTTGGTTTGCAGAAATTCAGCCAGCATGATCAGTATTGACGCTGCGCCAGTGTTGCCGCGCCAGGCCAGGTTACTGAACCAGTGTTCCCGGGGGATAGCCAAACCCGCCTGATCCAGCAGGTCTTCGACCACCGGAATGAATTTTTCGGAGGAGTAGTGGCACAAAAAGTGGCGGATACGGGCGGGGTCGACCCATTTGTCGCGTACCAGCTTGACGTATTCGTGAATACCGATATCGAAGAGGTGCGGCAACAGCCGGATGTCCTGGCGCAACGCAAGGGCACCATCGGCTTCGGCATCTGCCCAGGACGGGTAGTCTAGATGGCCACGCTGGCGATCGGCCGATAAGCCCAATTGCATACAGACAGGGTAGTCGCCAGAGAAAGAGCGCTGGTGTATCCATTTGAGCCTGATGCGCAGGCCTGGCAGGATCGATTTACCCGCTTGCTGGATGCCCGACAACAGGGCTGCGCCGGCACCATCGGATAACATCCAGCGCAGGAAATGCGCGTCAAAATCGGCGTCATAGCCACGAGAGGCGTACCGGGAACGCTTGAACAGCCGTGATGGCATTTCGCTTGCCACGGCGATACCGTGCGTGTGAGCGCCGGCCTGTATACCCTGGGCGACCGCCTGAATGGCCGCCACCCCGGCCGCACAGATACCGTGGATAGATACCGTTTCCATGGGCGGGGCAGACAACTGGCCCTGGATCATGTTGGCAAAACCCGGCATGAGCGTGTCGCCGCCGGAAGAGCCGCTGGCAAGCAGAGAAATATCTGACAGTGTCAATTGCCCGCGTTGCAGGCAATCGGTCACCGCCGCACAGGCAAGCATGGCATTGGTGTGCGTTGTATTGCCGTCTGAATCGATGGCGTAATAACGCTGCTTGATGCCGTTTTCTGCAAGAATGCGCTGTTTGATCCGGCCAGAGATACGGTTAAGCGGGGCAATGTACTGGTCCATGCGTTCATTGTCTACCGGCTCTCCCGGTAGACAATAACTGGCTTGCTGTAAAAATACTTGGTCAAATTGGATAGGCATAGTCAGGCCATTAGGAAGTAGGCGGGGACAGGTGATCGGTATGAGTAGACATCAGCGATTGACTGCGAAAGCGCGGGCTGAAAGTACCCTTCACAAAGGTACGCATCATATAACGTATCAGCCCGCGTTCAAGCAATGCAGGATGAATTTGGCTGCGATACTGGTTCTGATGCAAGTGCGTCAGCAGCGACCAATGGGCGCGGGAATGTTCGTGGTGTGCGGTGTGCAGACCGATATTAAATAGAAGGGGGTTGACCCAGCCTTCGAAATTGCGGGCATAGGCAAGTGACGACTGCGTTTTGCGACCCTGGGCAGAGCCATCGGCGTGGGCGTGCTGCAGATAATTGGTAGCCAGTAACCAGTGCAACCCGTGCAACTGCGGAATGATGACAAGCAGAACGGTTTTTCCCGGGTTGATCGCCAGCAGCATTACCCAAAGCAGGATCCAGCATGCATACTGGCACAAGCAATAGCGCCAGACGCCCGGTTTATTCCGACGCAATCTGCCAAGCCAATGATAAATGGCCGGATACAGCACACCGATTGCCTGAAATGGATGCAGCACATAGCCGGACAGAGTATTGGTGTCGCCTGCGGCAAACCGATAGGTTCGCGCGATATCCTGTTCACTATGCTTATGCCGATGATGATTAGCCACATGTGTCGGGAAAAAGACGCAACTCGGATGCCCTTGCAGCAGCGTAATGAGCAAATCAGTACAGCGGTTGGCTCGTTTGCTGTGCCACATGCGCAAATGGGTATGATTGTGATGGATCACGCCAATACCCAGCGTCAGAAACAGCAGGATCGGATACAACACCACAGAGAAGCCGTAAATCCATTGCCAAGTCACAAGCGCGGGTAAGGCCAGCATATACAGCAGGCTTTGCCAATCTCTGGCATATTTCAATCGAGGAAGGCCGGATTGCTGTTGGCTGGCGGCTCTGCTTTTCGAGTGTGATTGATCGCGCTGCAGCTTCATGTTGGGCCTGCATCCATCGAGTCTGGTTGCGTGCGCTTTGCCAGCCGGTTAATGACCGCCCTTGCCGCATCGGCTTTAAGACGTGTGCCGAACAGGCGGTCCATGAACGTGAACTGAAAACCATAATTGCCGTTATAGCACGCATGATGCAGATGATGACGGCGGCTCGCAGCAAACCAGTGCGCATAGGAAACGCCTGGGAAAAAATCATAGTTAGCATGGCCAACACAATTGAAGAACAGGCTAAACAGCGGAACCGAAAACAGCGCCCAGAAACTGAAATCGTGTAAAAGCATGGGCAACAGAATCACATTGCCCAGCATAAGGGCTTCAATGGGATGGAAACTGTAGGTTGCAAATGGCGTGGTAACCACTGAGCGATGGTGCGGCAAATGAAACCTGCGCAGCCAGCGAGTGTGCAGCAGTCTGTGGTTGAGCCAGAAATGGACGTCGTTCCAGATCGCAAGCACGAGGATTTCAAGGAAAATCTGCCACCGGGAAGGATTCGGATCCAAAGCGGCCCATCCCAGTTGCAGCAGTCCCCAGGGGAAGATCATGCCGATGCCGAAAATGAGGACGGATAGCCCAGACCAGGTGAACTCATGGCGCAATTGGGCGGTAGTGACCGGTCGCGGGTCCAGAATGCGTCCAATGTCCAGCGCTGGCAACAGATGCCGGGTCAAGGTCCAAGTAATGCCACCGAAAACCAGGTAAATACCGCCGAAAAACAGCAACCCCCAAAGGATAACCTGCCATGCGGACAGCGATTGAAAGACTTGATCCATATTATTATGAAAGTTATGTTAATCGCGTAATTTATGTTAATCGCGTAATGATAGCCACTGTTATTATATTTTGATCCTATCTCGTTAGAAAGTATCGGAATATCATATACGGCAATTTAATTTAATCAAGGGGAAAAAAATACTGTGATTCTAGCCGAGGCTCGACATGCGATTTAATGGGCTCACCTGCGATGTTCTTCTTTGAAATACAGATGACGCTGCCAGATAACGAGTACGAATAAATCGGCAGTTCAGCGTTTCACTGGCAAGCTCGGGGAGCGGCCAGGCAGATTTCTTAGGGATGCCCTTTGGCGGAATCAGCCAAATTGATTATCTGAATCAGGCTCAGGCCATTGTCAACCACAAGTTAATCCGCCGTGAATAACTGTTGATGGATAGGCAGGGGGAGTGTTGCTACACTGCTATCTTCAATATTTTGAAGGTGGCAAGTTCGACGATATTTCGATTCTAAAAACGTCACGTCATGTGGTCCATGCGTCTTTTCCATTGCCGGTGTCCCGATATTGCGCACAATCCTTTTCTTAATCTCGTACGAGATTTTTCTTCATAAAAATCAGTTATTTAAAAATTTTATATAACATGTTTTTAGCTTCGCAAGCATGAGATCGTGGTTTACCCGATGTTGACCGTGCCGTTCACAAGACGCATATTCGAAGCCTCACAGATTCCTTGTTTTCGAGGTGACAGGGCGATAGATTTGTTCCTCATCACGATATGGGTAGTGACTCAGAAATTCTGCAAGTTGGAAAAATGTGCCAGGTGGCCCTTGAACGCTTCTGATGCAAATCAACGGTAAATTGGGGCGCTTGGAGGATTAGATCTCAAGGACGCGCATGAAACTAAAACGTAGAAGTCTCTTGCTCAGTGCTGCCGTACTCCCGTTTTCGGGCAGCTATCCTGCAGTCGCGCAAGTATCGAATATTAATAGGACGCGATCACAAGCAGGTGGAAAAAAGCGGGGCAAATCAGATACGGACTGGACGGCAACTGGCATGATACTGGATGCGATCGAACAGCGACGGTTCGAGCGAGTGCCTGTTGCTATCACAGACGAAAGCAAGCGGGCGCTTATAAACTGGTTCGGCTGTGCGCTGGGAGCCGCTCAGTCTGATCCGATGACGCGGGCTGCGCAAACGGTAGCCTCGGGAACGGTGCCGATCTACGGTACAACGCATAACGCATCTGCAAAAGATGCAGCCTTTTTGACCTGCCTGAGTTCCGCGGTCTATGCCTTTGACGATACGCATGTGCCCACGATCACGCATCCAACTGGTCCGGTCGCGTCGGTATTGCTCGCATTGGCGCACAGTGGACACAAAATGTCAGGGCAGCAGTTTTTGTCCGCGCTGATTGCCGGCATAGAATTGTCCTGCAAGCTGGCTAATGCATTGACACGCTATGCCCCAGAACCTAACTTCGGCCTTTATTTGACCGGGATTACCGGACCGATAGGCGCCGCAGCGGCGGGCGCCATGGCATTGGGCTCGGATCGCACAGCGGCAGGATGGGCTATCGGGCTGGCTGCGACTCAGGCAGCAGGTTTGAGAGCGACACACGGAGCCATGTCCGGAATGGTTGTGCCTGCATTTGCTGCAAGCGCGGGTTTGCAATCAACATTGCTTGCTCGAGCAGGCTTTACGAGTACTGCAGAAGTAATAAGTGGGAAACGAGGCCTGATTGCGGCCTATGCACCGGGCGCTGATTGGCACGCCGCCTTTGCAAGCATAGGCAAAGAATTCGAAATAAGCAGTGTCTCATACAAACCTTATCCTTGCGGCGTGGTAATCCACCCCTTGTTGAATGTTCTTGAACGTGCAGCGCTGTCGGACTTAACGAGTGCACAGATCCAAGGGATTGAAGTGCTGGTGAGCCCTCGAACGAAGGCCTTGGTTGATAATTCCACACCCAAGGATATGTTTGCCGCAATCGTCAGCGCACAACACTGGATCGCGCTCTCCATCCTGGGCCGTTCCCTGGGAGTTACCGGTTTGCAACAAAATCAGATTGATGACCCAGAGGTCAAAACAATCCGACAAAAAATTAAATTGGTGTCGGATGACGCTCTGGACGTCACCGATTGCATCATCACGCTAAAGACGCAAGGACAGCTCCAGGTGGTTTTGCGTGGAGGCAAAGTTGATCAGGCAGATATGACGCTTAGCGATGCAGCGCTTCAAGAAAAATATATGAGCCAGGGTCGTGAGGTGATGGACCAAACTCGTCTGGAAAATCTACTGGCTTTACTTCTTGAACTCGAACAATCAAGTGATGTTGGTCGGGATATTGGCGCTATTTTCCAGCCCATTAGCTAAGCAATTAACCCCCCCTCACAAGCCATTGCTGTGAGATTGAAGAAGTACACCGATGAGCTCGTTTTTTGTCCTCAATCCAGTATGGTCTAGTCGCGTAAGTTGTGGTTGATCCATAGATACAGCGTGCTTTAGGCGTTCTGCTCCATGCGTACTCGAGTGAGGACGGTAGATTGGCTCATATGTAAACAGTTGGGCGCATGTGCGCAACTGAGCGAGAGCGATCAGCATGCAGTAATGACTCTTTTACTAATTCTAATGATTCTTGTGAGCTTCAATACAGCTCGAGTGGCCAGCGCTTCTTGAGCGCTGCCTGCCTGATATACAGGTACTTTTCATGGTTCTGAAAACAAGGACACGGCGTCCTAAAAATCGCCATGGACCACTTTGTGAACTTGAATCTACACTAACTTGCAAATCGACCGATTCAGCCTTGCTGTCATCGACACAACGGGATCATGCCGTGCCGGCGGTTACCGCTTTCGAGACAGCACCGCGAGCCGATCGGTTTGCATAGAGAGCAGAATGTATGACTGTCGCCATTTGGTGGCTGCCTGTCGACTTCTGAAAATCGCAGTCATTGGAAATCAATTATGAACGAAAGAGCCGGCATGCTGAAAACACAGAATGAACTACCCCTTGACGGCATTGTCGTCACTGTTTTTTCGCACGTACACAACGGATCTTATGCCTCCGTTTTGATGGCAGGCGCGCAAGTCATCGAGATGGACAGTAGCAATCAGTTCTTTGGGGCTGGCTCGGGTATTGGGCACAAGCGCTGGCCAGATTGCACGCTCAGGGCGTGATTTGAGGTAAATGATGCCATTGCCTGCCCCTCATCCGCGAGAAATGTTGCATTCGAGAGCCATCCAAATGTTTGGCTATCTGCGTGCGGATGGCCTGGTTGATATCGATGTTCACATGATAGATCGCAAGCCGGATGCGATGGTTTTTGCCGACGGTAGATGTCTTGCCGCCGGTGCGCCGCTGCACGACATGGCTATCCGCCTGGTCGTCGATCAGAATCTGTGTGTTGTGGATGCCTTGGCCTGTATCGATGCGTCGCCTTATCGGGTGTGCGCCGAAGCGACCGAGGCTGTCAGGGCTGTAATCGGCGTGACCATCGGCCGTGGGTGGTCGGCCATGCTCAAGGAGCGGTTTCAGGGACGTAAGGGGTGCACACATCTGACCGAATTGTTGCGGCCAGTGGCAACAGTCGCCATCCAGTCGCGGTGGCGAATGCGCAAGGACACGCCGGAGAAAACCGATGAACAGGGAAGGCCGGTAAAGATTGACAGTTGCTATGCATACGCAGCTTCCAGAGCAGTTGTCAAGATCCGCTGGCCCGACCATTTCAGAGCAGATGACACTGCCTGAATCGCTGGCATCGCCGTTGCGGGAAATTCCAAGAGAGGAGTGTCCGCAGGCATTTTTTGCTGTTGAACCGACATATGAAAATATGCCACTTAATGGCAAACGTGTACCAATAGGAGACAAGAAGCATGAGTACGTTTTTTAAGGCGTTGTTGTTGACAGTCGTCAGTGGGTTACCGGCTTTTGCACTGGCTGCCGATTTCCCGCAAAAACCTGTCGAAGTGGTGATCACAAGTACGCCCGGATCCACCTCGGATGTGCTGACTCGCTTTATCGGCAAAGGCTTCGCGCAAGCCACAGGACAGCCGCTGGTGGTAGTCAGCAAGGCCAGTGCATCCGGCCTTGTCGGTTCCAGTCAGGTGGCCAGAGCACGTCCCGATGGTTATACCCTGCTTTTGGGGGGTAATACCACCATGGCGGCCAATGTACATTTGTTCAAATCGTTACCCTACGACCCGCTTAAAGATTTGGTGCCGGTCACGCTTGCCACGATCAATCCTCTGTTGCTAGTGGTCCGATCCGACTTGCCCATCAAATCTGTGAATGAACTTATTGCATACGCCAAGGCGCGACCGGACGAACTCAATTATGGCGCCGGCAATGCCGGCGGGAAGGTATCGGTCGCATTGCTCAAATCCCTGGCAGGCATCAATGCGACAGAAGTCCCTTACAAGGGTGCATCCCAGGCTGCACTGGACCTGGTGGCTGGCAGGCTGCAATTTATGATTGTTGATCCAGTCGTGGTCGATTCCTTTATCAAGGAAGGAAAATTGCGTCCGCTTGCGGTAACCACCAAGGAACGGCTGCACACGATGCCGGATGTGCCAACCATGGAGCAGGCAGGTATCCTGGGCTATGAATACGCCTCGTGGCTGGGTTATTTTGCGCCGCAGGGAACGCCAACGGAGGTGATCGCCAGTCTGCACGATGCGCTGGTCAAGGCAATGAACGCGAAAGAGGCGACCGAATACTTTGAACGTATGGGAATGATCAAGAAAACGACCACGCCCGCGGATCTGACCCGATTTGTCGAAAACCAGATTGCTACGTGGGAAAAACTGGTCAAGATTGCCGATTTGCAGCCACAGTAGCCGTTCCAGGACGATTGCGGGCGAGTACCGAAGTTGAAGGGCTGGCCGTCTATTAGAGAAAAGGAGACAAAAATGGATCTGATGCTTGAAGGGCGTCGCTGTTTGGTTACCGGTGCCAGTGCTGGCATTGGCGCCGCCATAGCCGAAGGGCTTGCTCGAGAGGGCGCCACAGTTGTGGCTACGGCCAGGCGGGAAGAGGTGCTGGAACAGTGGGCCGATACGTTGCAAGCCGAGGGAGTTCGTCGGCCTTTGACTGTGGCCGGAGACATCACCGATGCGAAGCAGGTTTGCCGGATCGCTTGCCAAGCTGCTCAGCTCGCAGGCCCCATTGAGGTGCTGGTCAATTGTGCTGGCGGATCGCGGCCGGTCACGCTGGAGGCTGGTGAGGATGCATGGGAGGAAGCCATGGCCCTGAATTTTACCGCTGGCCGTCGGCTGGCCGAATACGTGTTACCGGGCATGAGACAGGCCCGCTGGGGTCGCATTATCAATATCACCGGGTTGATGGAGCCTCATTTTCTGAATGCAGCGTTGGCGGCAAAGGCAGCCTTGCATTTATGGTCAAAAGGACTATCAAGGGATCTGGCAAAAGAAGGCATCACGATCAACAGTATCGCTCCCGGGCGGATCGAAAGCGAACAGGTACAGCGTCTGTATCCCGAATCTGGACGCGCCGCTTTTATCGATCGCTACATTCCTGTCGGCTATTTCGGGACGCCTGCCGATCTGGCCGAGCTCGCGGTATTTCTTGCTTCGCCGTTGGCCCGATATATTACCGGTACCTTGATTCCGGTTGATGGCGGCATGAGCCACAAGGGGGCCTGAACAATGAAACAGCCTGAGCAAGACATGAAAAGGCCGGCGGCAAGCGCGGCCATGAGTGCTCCTCCTGAAGACGAAAGGGTGATCTCGCGCCTGGAATATACCGAGCATACACAGGGCCTGGCACCGATTCCGCCGTCGGAACGAACGCTGCCGACGGCTGTTGCCGAGCCGTTCTTCAGGGTTTCGGAGGGTCTGGTGGCGCTCGAAGGCCCGGCGTTCGATCGGGACGCAAACTTGATGTTTGTCGACGTCTATGGTGGAAACCTGATGAAGCTGACACCTGATGGCCACTTGTCCACGCTTTATACCGATAAGGCCTTGTGTCCGGCAGGCGTGGCGATTCACCGGGATGGCCGCATTTTTCTGGGGGGCATCGGCAATTTTGCGTCAGGCGCGATCGTTTGTGTAGCGCCTGACGGGTCAAATCCGCAAGTGATCGTGCCCCCCAGTGCCGGTTATGTGGTGGACGACCTGGTCTTTGATAGCGAAGGGGGCATTTACTTTACCGACTTCAAAGGTAGCAGCACAGAGCCATGCGGAGGTGTTTATTATGTGACGCCCGATTTTGCCCTGACCATTCCAGTGATTCCAAAAATGGCATCAGCAAATGGGGTGGCGCTCAGCCCGGACGGTGAGGTCCTATGGGCTACCGAATTCTGTAATAGCCGGTTGCACAGAGTAGAGCTTACCACTGCGGTCTTGCCCAAGCCATTCGGTACGTCTGTGCCGTATCGATTCACAGGACGCGCTCCGGATTCAATGCGTACCGATACGAACGGTAACGTATATGTGGCGATGTATCTGCAGGGACGCGTGCTGGTTTTTAATCCATTCGGTATTCCTATCGGTCAGATCGTACTGCCGGGCCGACAGGACAATCATTTCCTCAAACTGACCAGTATGGCGTTCCGTCCTGGTTCGCGTGAAATGGTCATCGTTGCGCGCGACGAAATTGGTGGAAACGGATCCATGATCTTTCGTGCAGAGGGCCTGGCCGAGGGAACTCGCATGTATTCGCATCAATGATGCGAAGGCATGATTTTCGGCCACAGGGGAAAGCCGCCTGTAATTGAACACCTGAAGATCATTCTGTATTTGTTGCAACGATAAGGAGAGAAGTGTTATGCGAATGCTCGCTGCCGTCATGTATACCCAAGGCCTGCCCACACCGTATGAGCAAAGTCAGCCGTTTCGGATCGAAGAGGTTGATTTGGACGGACCGGCCGATGACGAGGTGCTGGTCGAAATCAGGGCTGCAGGCTTGTGCCATTCGGATTTGTCGCAGGTAGCCGGGTTACGCAAGCGTAAAGTGCCGGTCGTCGGCGGTCATGAAGGCGCGGGTATTGTGCGGGAGGTCGGTCGCAGTGTCAAAACCCTGAAGGAAGGCGATCATGTCGTCATGGTGGGGGTGTCCGATTGCGGGCACTGCCAGATGTGCATAGAGAACCGTCCCGTACTTTGCAATAGCGTTGCCTGGTCGCGCTCCCAGGGCTTGCTGCCCAATGGCAATCGCAAGCTCAGCCGGCAGGGCATGCCGTTAAATCACTACAGTGGTGTGTCCTCTTTTGCACAATATGCCGTCACCATGCCGCAGACCCTGATCAAGGTGGATCCAACCGTGCCGCTGGACATCGTCGCCATGTTCGGGTGTGCCGTGGTAACCGGCGCGGGCAGCGTCTTTAATGCCGCCCGGGTTCGGCCCGGTCAGAGTGTGGTGGTTTTCGGTCTGGGCGGTGTCGGATTGAATGCGGTCATGGCGGCTAAATTATCCAGTGCCGATCGGATCATTGGGGTTGATATCCATGAGAGCAAGTTCGCACTGGCCCGGGAGCTCGGATGCACCGATTGCGTGCTTGCGACCGATCCGGATATCGTGCCGCGTATCAAGGAACTCACCCAGGGCGGCGTGGACTATGCCTTTGAGGTCTCAGGCAGCAAACCGGCCATGGCGACAGCGATTGCCGTGACGCGCAAGGGGGGAGAGATCATTGGTGTCGGGCTTGGCGCATCGGGTGATCTGTATGCCTACGACCACGCCCAATTAGTCACTGAAGAGAAAGTCATTCGGGGTTCTTTTCTTGGCAGCGGCGTGCCCGCGCGCGACTTGCCGCTCTATGTCGACTATTTCCGTGACGGCAGGCTTCCCGTGGATCGTCTCAAAAGCGGCACCATGGGGTTCGAACAGTTGAATAAAAATCTGGACATGCTGGATAAAGGCGATGTCGTTCGTCAGATCCTATTGCCGCATGGCCCATAAGGCGGTTTTTTTTTCGCGCAAGCGCATCACCTCATAATGATTAAGATGGGCCCTGTCCATCAAGGAGAGAGACATGAAATATTGCAATGTTCTGGGCAATGCGATTATTGGGTTAAGCCTGTGCGCTGTGCCGCTGGCGGCAACCGCGGCAGATCCACTCAAAATCGGCGTGATTGCCGCCACGACGGGCGGCGGGGCTCCCTGGGGCCTGGCTGCCGTGCAGGCGGTAAAGATCAAGGCCAATGAAGTCAATGCACAAGGTGGACTGGAGGTCAACGGCGAGCGACACAAGGTCGAGGTCATCGCTTATGACGATAAATATCGGGCGGCCGATGCCGTTTCCGCCTATAACCGTCTGGTCCGGCAGGATGGGGTTAAGTATGTATACATTATGGGGTCTGCCGGTACACTGGCGGTCAAGAATCAGGTCGAGGACGACCAGGTGATAGGCTTGACTACTTCATTTTCGGCCAAGGCTATTGATGCGGATACGAAATTTATGTACCGGGTCTTCAGCGTGTCGGCCAATTATATTCCTGCGCTGATCGACTGGCTCAAGGAAAATCATAAGGAGCGACGTGTTTTCCTGGCCAATCCCAATGACGAAACGGGCTGGGATCAGGATCAACTGACTGCCAGACTGTTTGCAGAAAAAGGATACGAAGTGGTGGGGCGCGATTTGTACGAGCGGAACCAGAAGGATTTTCAGCCGCTCTTTACCAAGATCATGGCCACCAATCCGGAAATCATTGACCTGGGTAGCACCTCGCCGGCAACGGCAGGCATCATGATCCGCCAGGCGCGGGACATCGGCTTTAAGGGGCGGTTCCTGAAAACCGGCGGGTCTGGTCCACGCGACATTGTCGCAGGGGCCGGTAAAGAGGCCGCAGAGGGCATGATCAGTACGCTCTACGCCGATCCGAACAATGCGGGGTATCGCCATTTGGCAGACGAGTACAAAAAAGTCTATGGGCAAGAGCCTAACGAGATTCTGATCGCCTATTACGATGCAACCAGCATCCTGCTGCGTGCCATCCAGAAAGCAGGGGATATCAATGACACCGCCAAAGTAGCGCAGTCATTTGCCAGTGTTTTGCCCATGGATTCGGCCCAGGGCGGCAGCATTACGCTGGGCGGCAAGCAGATGTGGGGTGTAGATAATCAATTTATTACGCCGATGTACATCGCAGCTATCCGTAACGGCCAAGCCGTTGTGGTGGGTAAAGCCAAATAATCCGTTGACCGTCGGCCCACTTGCGACCGGCCATAACTGGAATTGACGGGGAACATATGATCGAACAAATCTTTGTCAACGGGATCCTGGCCAGCCTGATTTACATACTCATGGCATTGGGATTTACGCTGATTTTCGGAATTATGCGCATCGTAAATTTCGCTCATGGCGAATTTTATATGATTGGTGCGATGGCCATGCTCATGCTATTCGGTTCCATGGGGCTGCCTTATATTTTGGCAGTGATGCTTGCTGGTTTGCTTAGCGGGCTACTGGGCGTTGTAGCTGAAAGACTGCTATTTCGGCCGCTGGTGGGAGACGAACTGGCGGGCATGATCATGTCATTGGCGATCGGCATTATTCTGCAGTCTGCCATTTTGCTGGCTTTCGGGCCTGCCGAGCAGTCGGTGACACGACCCTTTTCAGGAACCTGGCGTCTTTTCTCAGCCGCTGTACCCTGGGACCGCACTGTAGTAGCCGCATGCGCACTACTGATTCTTGGGATATTTTATCTGTTTATGAAATATGCGCGGCTTGGCCTGGCTATGCAGGCAGTTGCGCAGGATCCTGAAACGGCGAGTCTGGTGGGCATTGAATCCGGAACAGTGTATGCCTCGGCTTTCGGGCTGGCATGTCTGATGGCAGGCCTGGCCGGTGCCCTGATGGCGCCTATTTATACCGTTGGCCCATACATGGGGGAACTACCTATGCTCAAGGCGTTTGTGGTGGTCATTCTGGGGGGGCTAGGTAGCTTGCCGGGCGCGGTATTGGGGGGATTGTTGATCGGTATCAGCGAATCAGTTGTCACGACGCTGTTCAGTTCGACCTTGGCCTTGATCGTTTCATTCATGCTCGTTTTGATTATCGTCGTGTTGCGACCAACCGGGCTGCTGGGTAGGGGCGTGCGATGAGAAACCGATACATCTATCTGATACTGGTGGTCCTGGCCATGGTGCCGTGGCTGCTGGACAATCGATACGTTTTTCATATTGCCACGATGATCACGATCATGATCCCTATGGCGCTGAGCATGAATCTGATGCTCAAGATCGGGCAACTATCGATCGCGCAGCCGGCCTTCATGGGCATCGGGGCGTACGGCAGCGCACTTCTTGTGATGCGCCTGGGTATGCCGCCAGCGCTGGCGCTGCTCGCTGGCGGTGTGATCGCGACGGCCATCGCCGTTCTGGTCGGACCGCTGTTTCTGCGTATCAAGGGCGTGTACTTTGTCCTATTGACCTATGCGTTTGGCCAGATTGTCAATCTGGTTTTTCAGGAATGGACCTCGTTGTTTGGTGGAAATAATGGGCTCTATGGCATTCCGAAGCTTTCGATATTTGGCCTGCGTCTTACGCAAAGTCCGCATTATTATGTACTCGGGCTGCTGTTTCTCGCTCTGTTTTATGCACTCATGCGCAGAATCGAACGATCGGATATTGGTGCCATTTATGAATCGTTGAATGAGAACGAAACGCTCAGCCGTGCCCTGGGAGCCGATGCGCTGGTCTGGCGGATCGGCACGTTCGCGTTAAGCGCCTTCATAGCCGGCATCAGCGGGGGCATATACGCCTTTTATATCGGTTTTCTGTCCCCCGAGACGTTTGGTTTCCTGATGTCGGTCGATCTGATCGTTGTCAACGCGATCGGCGGCGTTGCATCTGCATTGGGGCCTGTTGTCGGCGCCATCCTGATTCTTCCGCTGCCGGAATTGCTCAGGGACGCGCGCGAATATCAGCTTTTAATCTATGGTGTCTGCCTGGTCGTATTCCTGCTGTTTTTCAGGAAGGGTCTGGTGGTTTTCCTGCAGCGCAGAAGGAGAGCATGATGGCGAATGTCTTATTGAGTTTGCGCGATGTGTCGCGACGGTTTGGCGGACTGATTGCCGTTTCCGGGGTCTCGGCCGATATTTGCTCAGGTGAGATATTTGGCATTATCGGCCCTAATGGCGCAGGAAAAACCACGCTTTTCAATGTCGTTGCAGGTTACTTTGCGCCCAGTTCGGGCAAAGTACTGTTCGACGGCGCTGATATTTCGGGCCAGTCCAGCGACAGGGTTGCACGGCTCGGTATTGGGCGTACCTTCCAGGCGGTGACGGTTTTTCAGGAACATACTGTACGGGAAAACCTGCGGCGGGCCGCAATGGTGTCACGCCGCTACAATCCGCTAGTCTACTTTGCCAGCCGTGACGCCTGTGATGAATCCGATGTGCTACAGCAGACGGCGCGATTCACAGGACTTGAACATGTGCTGGACAGCCGTGCAGCAAGCTTGTCCTATGGCCAGCAGAAGATGCTGGGTATAGGTATGGCGCTCATGGGACGACCCCGGTTGCTGTTGATGGACGAACCGGCAGCCGGCTTGCACACATCAGAAAAAAAAGAGGCGGCACAACTGATCCGACGGCTGCGCGACGAACTCGGTATCACGGTTGTACTAGTCGAGCATGATATGCCGCTTGTGATGGGGGTTTGCGACCGGATACTGGTGATCAATCGGGGTATGCCATTGGCACTGGGAAATCCGGATCAGATCAAGGCCGATCGGGCCGTGATCGATGCCTATCTCGGAGATGAATATGACTTTGCTTGAAGTAAGAAACCTGTCTGTTTCCTATGGTGGCGTGACGGCCTTGAGTGATGTGTCCGTGTCTGTCCCCGAGAAGGGTGTCGTGGCCGTTGTGGGCGCCAACGGTGCCGGTAAATCGACCCTGCTCAAATCCATTGCGGGACTGATTCATCCCAGCACGGGGCAAATGTTGCTCGATGGCAGAGATATTGTGTCGTTTAAGCCCTATGAGAGACTGGACCGGGGGCTGGCGCTGTGTCCGGAAGGGCGCAGACTATTTCCGGAAATGACCGTCTTTGAAAATATCAGGGTCGGCGCTTATCGCAATCGTAATTCCGGACAATTTCGCCAGCGCCTGGACATGTTGTATGACATTTTTCCACGTATTGCTGAACGCCGGCGTCAGGTAGCCAGCAGCCTATCAGGCGGAGAACAGCAAATGGTGGCCATTGCAAGGGCCCTGATCAGCCAGCCCCGGATTCTGATGCTGGACGAACCCACCTTGGGCCTGGCGCCCAAAATGATTCTTGAAGTGGCCAGGCTGGTCCGGACGGTCAGCCAGGAGGGTATTGCGGTTGTGATGGTCGAGCAGAATGCGAAATTGGCGCTTAAAATTTCAGATTATGGCTATGTTCTGGAGACCGGCGAGCTTCGGCTCGAAGGTCCCAGCACCGAACTGATGAAAAGCGATCATATTGTACGGGCGTATTTGGGTGGATAACCACAACCGGTCAATTGACAGCCAGACCGGCGTCTCGGGACAGGGTGCGCCAAAGCTTGATCTGGTCACGAACGAATTGCCCGAAACGCTGTGGATCAGAGGCGGTCGCAATCACGCCCAACCGGGAGAAATACGATTTTGTGGCGTCGCTGTTGACCGTGTCAGCCAGGACGCTACTGAGTTTTTCGGTGACATCGGCGGGCAGGCCAGCTGGCCCGAACATGCCGCTCCACGATTCATAACGATATCCGGGCATCCCCAGTTCGGCCAAGGGAGCAACGTTTGGCATGGCGTCCAGGCGCTGCGGCGACGTCAGTCCCAGGACGCGTATCTGTCCGGATGTCACGAAGGGTTGGATGACTAGAGGATCAACCATCATGAAGTCCAGTCGGCCTGCAACCAGGTCGGTGGTGGCCTGCGGCATACCAGGATAATTCACTGCCTGCGCCTGTATGCCGGCTTGCGCCTTGAGAAGTTGTGCAGCCACCAGACTGCCTGAATTGCCGGTTCCGTAATTCAGTTGCCCCGGATGGGCTTTGGCGTAACTTATCAGCTCGTCCAGTGAATTGACTGGTCGGTTTGCATTGACTACAAGCAGCAGGGGATTGGTTGTGATCTGGCCGATAGGACTGAAGTCAACGATTGGATCATAGCCCAGGTTCTTGATGAGGTAGAGGTTGGCTGCATGTGAGGAGTTGGTTCCCAGAAACAGGGTGTGGCCGTCGGCCGCTGCGTGAATGACGGTACGGGCGGCAATGACTCCTTGGGCACCCGGTTTGGACTCAACGACTACTGGTTGCCCCAGTGCGTTGCTAAGTTTTTCCCCCAGATGGCGGGCCAGCATGTCCGAGGTGCTGCCAGGTGGAAATGAAATAACCAGGCGTACCGGTCGCGACGGAAAGCGGGTGGTCGCCGCCCATACGTGGGTCAGTGGCAATCCTGCCGCCGCCAGAAGCAAGGTTCTGCGCTGAATGGTCATTTTTGTCTCCTTCAGTGTGATGCCAGGCATCAAACAGGTGCTGCAGGCTGCCCTGGCTTGACCACAAGATGTTATTGGGCCACCAGCCCGGCAGCTTTGGTCAGGCTGCCCCAGACCTGGATCTGATCCTTGACGAAGTCGGCGAAAGCTGCTGGCGGCAGGTCGGCAGCAATCATGCCAATACTGTTCAGGTATTGTTGCGCCGCCTGGCTGGCCAATGCACCCGAAAACGCTGCGTAGAGTTTTTGCGTGATCTCGCCAGGCAATCGGGCAGGGCCGAACAACCCGATCCACGAGGCATATTCGTAGTTCTGCAGACCTTGATCTGCGATCGGAGTAAGGTCGGGAAACAAGGGAAGTTTCTGGCGTGATGTCAGGCCCAGCATCCGGATTTGTCCTGCTTCGACAAACTGTTTGATGATCATGGGATCTGTCACCATGAAATCAAGCCGCCCCGCAAGAAAGTCATTAACTGCCACTGCATTGCCTGCGTAATTAACCGCCTGCGCTTTGAAGCCGGCCTGCGTGGTAAGCAGGTGCGTGGCGACCAGACTGCCAGTGTTGCCTGCGCCATAGTTCATTTGGCCCGAATGCGCCTTGCCATGTTCAATGAAGGCTTTGAGTGAATCAATCTTGCTGTCTGTCCTGACACACAAGACCAGAGGATTGGTCGTAAATCTCATAATGGGCGTGAAATCCTTGACCGGATCATAACCGGGCTTGCGGAACAGATAAATACTGGCCGCATGAGTGGAATTGGTGCCCAGCAACAGCGTATATCCATCATTGGCTGCTTTTGTCATAGAGCGGGAAGCGACAACCCCCTGGGCACCTGGCCGATTTTCCACAACGACCGGCTGGCCCAATTGACGGCTGACCGACTCTCCCAGCCGCCGGGCAATCATATCTGAACTGCCGGGCGCAAAGGGCGCGATGATCCGGATAGGCTGTTTCGGAAATGAATTTTGCCCCTGGGCTTGTTGTGCAACGACAGCAAATGCCGGAGCAGTGACAAGAAACTGTCTGCGAGTCAGGCTCATATATTGTCTCCATGTGGTGTGCCGGATTGTCTGCGCACTTGCAGACTTCGTCATGCCGATTCTGCGCGAATTTTTTTTGCCCAGATCCTGTTTTATTTGATCAAATATTGCGATCTGACCGATGAAATGTCCATGGCGATTTCCGGGATGCGGTGTCCTGATTTGCAAATCGGCCATCTATGTAAGCTGTGTTTCGGGAATCGGGATACGGTCAGCGGAAATTTGACATGGACGTTGGCGCAATGAATTTCTTAAACTCAGTACAACAGATCAACGACAGGAGGAAGGCAAAGTATGTCGACGGAACACCAGAACAGAGCAGCAGGCACTGCTCATACTGCACTTTTCATCAATAATGTAGCGCTGGCAGGACAAGGTGAGGCTATCCGGGTAGTCAACCCGGCCACTGAAGCGCTGGTTGCCGATTTTCCCGGCGCCTCTACAGACCAGGTGGATGCAGCTGTCGCCAGCGCCGCCAATGCCTTTGAGCAAGATCGTTGGAAGAATCCACAGTTTCGCAAGGAGGTGCTGCTGCGCCTGGCCGATCTGGTCGAAGAGAACCGGGATGCGCTCATGGATACGCTTATCCAGGAGATCGGCACGCCGGTCAATCTGACGGCCAATCACATCGATACGCCGGTGGCGTTTTTACGCTGGTTTGCGCAACAGGCGGTGATTGATCGTACACGGCATCTGGGTTTCAATTCTGCCTGCACAGCAGTCAGCACGGTTGTCTATAGGCCTGTTGGGGTTGTTGCTGCCATTACTGCGTTCAACTATCCGTTGCTGATTGGCCTGACAAAACTCGGCGCAGCATTGGCAGCCGGCTGCACTACGGTATTGTTGTCGTCGCCGCAAGCGCCGCTGGCCGTTCTGCAACTGGGCAAACTTATCAGCCTTGCGGGCTTTCCTGCGGGCGTCATCAATATTCTGGCTGGCGGCGCCCAGGCGGGAGAAAGACTCACTAAACATCCAGGTGTGGCCAAGGTCAGCTTCACCGGTTCGGTCGATGTCGGGCGCAGGGTAATGCAGCAGGCGGCAACAGGCCTGCGCAGCGTGGTGCTTGAACTGGGAGGCAAGTCTGCCGCCATATTGTTGCCTGGCGTGGATTTTACTAAATACGCTTATTCTCTGCACGCACGATATGCACGCAATGCCGGGCAAGGCTGCGGCTCACCTACACGTATTCTGGTGGAAGCAGCCAGGTATCAGGAATTCGTGGACATTAGCCGGCAAGTTTATGGTCGACTGAAAGTAGGCGATCCCCTTAGCGAGGATACGCTGCTGGGGCCGGTGATCAACGCGGCACAGCGGGACCGGATTGAAGAAGGCATACGTGTGGCTGTGCAGCAAGGAGCGCAGGTGCTTGCTGGCGGAGGCCGCCCCGATATCGAGAAAGGTTGGTACGTGAACCCCGTGCTCATAGGTGGACTGGACAATAATGCAACACTGGCCAGACAGGAGATATTCGGTCCTGTATCGGTTGTGCTTACCTATCGGGATGTGGATGAAGCCATCGCTATTGCCAATGATTCGCCTTTGGGCCTGAAAGCTTATGTTTTTGGCGACAGGGAGCAATGTTTGCAGATTGTTCCAAAATTAAACGTTGGCACAGTACAGATCAATGGTGGTAGCTCGTTACGACCGGATGCGCCTATGACTGGCTACAAGCATAGCGGTGTGGGTTCGGAATGGGGCGAGGATGGCTTGCGCGAGTTCCTGCGGCCACAACATATTGATTGCGCGCTGGGCTGATGTCGCCGACGAGCAAGCGAACGGCCGATTGCATCGTTGCCTTGAACGGTAGAGCGAAATTATCCGTTTTTTGTGGAGACGGTCACTACAAAACACGCATGGACAGTCGATTGCGATCGTTCCTAGAATGGGACAACCGGTGCCTGATTGCCAGTATTCACTTGTAAGTATCACTAGCAGGGCTTTCTCCCGCGGCTAGTCCATTCCGATACCAGCATCGTTATTTCAGACAGGATGAGACAAAGAGCTATGACGACCGTATTAAAGCACAAAAGCCCGGAATCCCCGGCTGTAGCGGAAAATGATCAACGCGATTTTTCTGCTGTACTGGCAGATTTTATCTGTGGTGTAGATCCCGAAAATCTGCCCGATGAGGTTCGGCTGGCGGCAAGAACCGATATTCTGGATACGCTGGCCTGTGCCGTTGCCGGCTCCAGTGCACAGGGCGTGGGCGAAGTACGCGAACTGGTGACCGGCTGGGGCGGGGCACAGCAAGCTTCAGTCCTTGTGTATGGCGAGCGGGTTCCGGCACATCATGCTGCATGGATCAACGGCATGATGGCCCACGCACGTGATTATGACGATACACACGATGCTGCGGTGCTGCACGCCGGAGTTTCTGTGATCCCGGCTGCCCTGGCCGCTGCACAGCTGCGTGGCCAGGTTACCGGTGCACAGCTTATGGCAGGGGTGGCAGTTGGTCTGGAGACGATCAGTCGACTGGGCACGGCAACAACCGTGAGTATTATTGAGAGCGGCTTTATGTATACCCCGCTTTTTGGTCACTTTGCCGCAACAGCGACCGCCGCCAAGATTCTGGGACTGAATCGTAACCAGATTATCAATGCGCTGGGCATCAGCTATTCGCAAGTGGCCGGCAATCACCAAGTCACCAGGGACGCAGCGCTGACCAAACGCATGCAGCCGGGCTTTGCTGCAATGGCTGGCATCGTCTCGGTGCAGCTCGCGCAAAAAGGAATTCGGGGTGTGCAGGATACGTTCGAAGGCGCTGATGGCTTTTTTCGCGTCTATCTGCAGAATCGATACGATCCTGTTGTGCTGCGCGATGGGTTGGGCGAGCACTATGCGTTTACCAAATTGAGTTTCAAGCCATATCCCTGCTGCCGGTTCAATCATTGCGGCATCGAAGCGGCGCTTGAATTGCGTGAGGTTCTGCAAGCGCCTCTTGCGGATATTGCTCGGATCCGGGTCGGCTTAAACCGCCAGGCCTATCAGGCCGTATGCACACCTATTGACGTGCGCCGGTCGCCTCAGACCGTTGTTCAGGCTCAGTTCAGCATTCCCTATACGGTTGCCACCGCGTTGACTGACGGATATGTGGGACTAGGGCATTTCGGTCCCGATTTGCACAGCCGCAAGGACATTATTGCCTTGGCGCAGAAGGTGGATCCCTACGTCGATGATGACATCGAGCGCTCCCACGGACGCAATGTATCACCGGTTGCCATCGAGATTGAGTTTACCGACGGGCGTACGATTCGTCGACGAGTCGATCTTCCCTTGGGGCATCCGGAACGGCCGATCCCGCCAGCGGCAGTGGCGGCCAAGACCGGCGATTGTTTCAAAGCCTCGGCGCGGCCATTTGCAGCACATGCGCCCGAGGCCTTGAGCCAAATGGTTGGTGATCTGGATTCAGTTGCTGATATCGAGGAGATGTTGCGCATTGTGACGCAGACCGCCTGAATTTATGCGTGAAAAATGGCCGATTGAATTAGAGCCGCCACAGGACGATACAAAAAACAACGGTCAGACAAAGAAAGAAAATCATATAAAGGAGACAAAAACATGACAAACAATGCCCCTACAGGTGCGCATGGCAATAGAACGGCTTTCCTGGCCCTGGCTGCGGCAGCGATTATCGCGTCCCTGATGTTTGGCGGACGCGCGCAAGCCGCCTGGCCTGACAATCCAATTAAAATAGTGGTTCCCTTTGCGCCTGGCGGTAGCAATGACATTATGGCGCGCCTGATTGCAAGCAAACTGGGACCCAGAATGTCCACCTCGGTGGTGGTAGAGAATAAGGGCGGATCAGGCGGAACAATTGGCACTGAATATGTGGCGCGGTCCAAACCTGACGGCTATACACTACTGTTTGCTTCTACCTCCATTACCACCAATCTGGCGACCGCCAAGGTCTTGCGTTATGACCTGGAGAAAGACCTGGAGCCCATCGGCACCATTGCAACCAGTCCTTTTGCGGTTGTTGTCTCCAATGAGTTGCCGGCAAAAACGTTCAAGGAATTTGTTGATCTGGCGCGCGCCAAACCCGGCAGCATCAATTATGGTTCGGCCGGTGTAGGCGGGATCAACCATTTGGGCACGGCTTTGCTTGCACACGACGCCGACATTACTTTGACCCATATTCCTTATAAAGGCATTTCGCTGGCATTTACCGACCTGGCAGGCGGCGAACTGCAAATGCTGCTGCCGACCGTGGCTTCATCAGTACAGCAGATTCGGGACGGGCGAATGCGTGGTCTGGCCGTTACTGGCGCCAAGCGATCGCCTTTGCTGCCCGAACTGCCAACAGTGTCGGAAGCCGGCTTGCCTGGATTTGAACTGGAAGCCTGGTTTGGTCTGCTGGGACCTGCGGGGATGCCGCCGGCTGTTGTCGAGCGGCTCAACCACGAGCTCAATGCAGTACTGCAATCGGCAGACGTGCGCAAAATGCTGGAGCATGAAGGCGCCACGCCCACGCCGGGTGGACCACAAGTGCTTAAAAAACTGGTGAGTTCCGAAATTGGACGGTGGAAAAACCTGATCAAAGAAGCCAATATCAAAGTGCAGTAAAACTTACATGAAAGACAAACCGGCAGTGTTTGCTCATCGCTGAGATCCCGTCGCGCGTTGCTCGCACATGGATGCAGGATGTGACTGAACACTGCGCAACCTGGAGAGTGATTTGAGCAAGACCCCTACACCCGATGAAAAAAAGCCGACAATCGATGCCAGCGACGCACCGCAGATCATCCCGCTGATCATCGGAAACGAGCGCCGGGACACGCGGTTACAGCATGAGGTCCGGGATCCTTATCGAGGCGATATCGTGGCTTACGCACCGGTATCCAGCGAAAGTGACTGCGATGCCGCGCTGGAAGCGGCGTATCGGGCAAAATCGGCCATGGGCGTCATGCCAGGGCATGAGCGGGCAGCGCTGTTACGCAGGGCCGCGCAAAACGTCGAAGCGATCGCCGAGCAGGCGGCAAGAGCCATGACACGTGAAAGCGGCAAGGCGCTCAAAGACAGTCTGACCGAAGTACGGCGCTCTGCCGATACCTTGCGGTTATTTGCCGAAGAGGCGGTGCGGATACAGGGGGAACATATTCCCATGGATGCCACGGCCATCAGCGCCGGGAAGCTGGGCATGCTCTTGCGGTTTCCTGTCGGTGTCGTGGCGGCCATTACACCCTTTAATGCGCCTGTCAACCTGACGGCGCACAAACTGGGGCCAGCATTGGCGGCAGGCAACAGTATTGTGCTCAAGCCCTCGCCGAAAGCGCCGCTCTCATTTCATCTTTTCGTAGAGGCTGTTGCTGCAGCTGGCTTTCCTGCCGGCACGATCAATACGGTGTATGGGGATGAGGCGGCGGCGCAGATCGTCAAGGACCCACGCGTGGATTTTGTTAGTTTTACCGGATCAGTGGCGGTAGGCAAGCTGATTCGCAATTCGGTCGGCATGAAGCGAGTCACGCTGGAACTGGGTGGCATCGGTCCTACTTTCGTGCATCGTGATGCCGATATGGAAGCGGCAGCACGTGCCTGCGCGCGCAACGCAGTAGCGGTAACAGGCCAGAGTTGTGTGTCGGTTCAGAACGTTTTTGTTCATCAGGATCTTTATGCTGTGTTCACCGACGCGGTATGCCGTGAACTGGATACGATCCGTTTTGGTGATCCCATGGATATGAACACCGACGTGGGCACGTTAATTGACGAAGCGGCCGCCATTCGCGTGCAAACGATGATTGACGATGCCATTAGTCAGGGTGCGGAGCCCTTGCGAGGCGGAGCTCGCAGGGGGGCGCAACTGCCGGGTACGATCCTGGTGAATACCAAAGAGAATATGGATGTCATCGGAAAAGAGATCTTCGGGCCTGCCATGTCTATCCAGCCTTATCGGGACATTGAGCCGCATTTTGCGGCGATCAGTGCGAGCCCTTACGGGCTGCAATGCGGCATTTTTACCAATTCGCTTGACCTAGCGCTGTCTGCGGTCAGAAATATCCGAACGGGTGGGGTGATTGTGAATGGGACCTCGCGCTGGCGGTCCGATCAGATGCCATACGGTGGCGTCAAGGATAGTGGTATGGGCCGCGAAGGGTCTCGTTATTCCACCCAGGACATGACCGAAGAGCGTTTCGTCGTTTTCAACTGACAACGAAATGCGGCACTGGCTATGAGTCAATGTAACCAGAATAACCAATGTAAATAGAATCAGGAGAACGTCGAATGAAGATGACTGCAGCAGTGATGTATGAACAGGGATTGCCCACACCTTATGCCGAAAGTGGTCCGTTCAGGATCGAAGAAGTGGACCTGGAAGGCCCAGGCGAGGGGGAAGTGCTGGTTGAGGTTCGTGGGGCCGGGCTGTGCCATTCGGATCTGTCGCAAGTTGCAGGCATTCGCAAGCGAACACTGCCCGTGGTGGGCGGACACGAGGGCGCGGGCATCGTACGGGACGTTGGCAAGGGCGTGACACAGTTCAAGGAGGGCGATCATGTTGTCATGACAGTGGTGGCCGGTTGCGGCTGTTGCCGCCCGTGTATAGAGAATCGTCCCGTGCTGTGCAACGGAATTACCGCGTCGCGCTCACAGGGACTGCTTGCCAACGGTATGAGTCGACTGAGTCGCAATGGCAAGCCGATTTATCACTACAGCGGGGTGTCGTCCTTCGCGCAATACGCGATTACCTTACCGGGATCTTTGATCAAGGCCGATTCCGCAGTGCCGCTGGATGTGGCCGCCATGTTTGGCTGTGCGGTTGTTACGGGCGCTGGCAGTGTATTTAATGCAGCGCAGGTCAAGCCAGGACAACATGTTGCCGTTTTCGGACTGGGAGGCGTAGGCCTGAATGCTGTCATGGCAGCCAGGATATCCGGTGCGTCGGAGATTATCGGTGTCGATATCAATGAAAGCAAATTTCCGCTGGCCCGTGAGCTCGGTTGCACCCGTACTATTTCAGCGTCGTCCCCAGATCTGGTTACTGAAGTGAAAGACGTGACTGGCGGCGGTGTGGACTTTGCCTTTGAAGTGTCAGGCAGCAAGGCGGCCATGCAGTCTGCCGTTGCACTGACCCGCAAGGGAGGGCAGGTCGTTTGCGTCGGATTGGGGGCTTTCGGCGATATGTACAAGTACGACCACGCCATGTTGGTTGCCGAAGAAAAAGTTTTCAGGGGCTCCTTTATGGGAAGCTGCGTGCCAGAACGGGATCTGCCACGCTACTTGAAATTTTTTCAGGACGGAAAAATGCCCGTGGACAAACTAAAGAGTGGCACCATGAGTTTTGATCAGTTGAATCACAATCTGGATTTGCTTGATCGCGGCGAAGTTGTCAGACAGGTACTGCTCCCGCATGGTTAATGGTCCGATGGCAGCAGGGCGCGTTTAACGAGACGATGTTATTGGGAGACACTCGTGAAATACGACCTTGTCACGATCATGTTGGTCTTCAAGCAAGATAGCGACGGGTCACCTCGGTTGTTGGCGCAACTTATGCAGATTTCATGCATTGATCCGGAGCTCAATCATGGGTGTAACGTTAGTAAGCAGATACGCTACAAAACAGCACTTCCGTTACCGGCAGCAGGGCGTATTGATTGATATCGTTGCAAACTTATTCAAGCTTTAACCCGATGTTTTTGGCGACACGTGCCCACTTGGCCATATCCTGCTCCATATATTTTTCTGCGGCGGCTGGGTCTACAGCGCCTGGGCTCTCAATGCCCATGTCTGTCATCTCGTTGGTAAAGCCATGATCACTAACGACAGCCTGTGCAGCGTTGTGAAGTCTGTTCAATACAGATTCGGGTATTCCGGCAGGAGCGAGCAGGAAAAGTACTGTTTCTGAAATAAGATCTGGATAGCCTGATTCTGCCGTCGTAGGCACGTCCGGCAATACTGATAGGCGTTTATTGCTGAACACGGCAAGGATTTTTTCCTTGCCGTCGCGATAATGCGGAAGATTGGGTACTGCGCTATCGAACAGCGCATGTATTCGGCCGGCCAACAAGTCCTGGATGACTGGAGCGCTACCCTTATACGGAACATGCAATATCTTCAATCCGCCCGCCTTGTCCTTGAAGAACTCACCGCAAAGATGCGAAATCCCGCCAATTCCTCCCGATCCATATGTGTAGTCATCAGGGTGATCCTTTACGAGCTGGATGAATTCAGCGAGATTATTGGCCGGTACGTCTTTCGCCGTCACAAGGACCATGGGTTGAATGCCCAATATGCCTATTGAATCGAAGTTTTTTCTCGGATCATATTTGAATACGGCATTGGTGGCAGGTCCGGCTGTGACATTGCTCGAGGTGCCAACCATCAGCGTATATCCATCTGGCTTTGCTGATGCCAGCATGCTACCCGCAATACTGCCCGCAGCCCCGTCCTTGTTTTCGACAACGACCACTTGCTTCAGGTGTTTGCCGAATTTTTCGGCAAATTTTCGGCTGAAAACATCGGTCGACCCGCCTGCAGAAAAGGGGATTAATAGCCGGATAGGTTTGTTCGGAAAGGTAGATTGAGCACAGGCGAGCGCGCCAGAGAGTAACGACCCTAACAAAATTGCTGCTACAACTGACTTATTAATCATGTCTGCTCCTCGCTTACTTATAGTTAAAAGTAGAATGTCAAACTTATGAGGTGCTGCGCGTCCGGTAAGGTGAGACGATGATGGCTTGGGTAATAGACGGAGTGGAAAGTTACATAAACTTATTTAACCGAAGTCCGGTTATGCCGATTTGCTCTCGTAGCGATTGTTCTGGTATCCATTCCTCAAACCAGCGTATGGTATCCCTGAAATTGAATGTTCCTTCATACGATGACCACGGACAATCGCTTCCCCACACCATTCGCTCAGCGCCTGCCTGGGCCAGATAAAATCTGGCTAACGCTTTCATGTCGACGCCCGTGGTGCGATAGGGTGCAGAAAGCTTGACCCAGGTTCGCCCATTCTGAAGGGCCGCCTGTATGGCAAGTCGTCCAGGATCGTTCTGGCCAAAGCGTGGTTCGGGTACACCGAAATGATCAATCACAAGCTTTACACCAGCCTTGTCCAGCAGCGGGACCAACTGACCCAGCCTCTCGGTTTCCGCCAGTATATGGACATATAAATCAAGATCGCGGATGCGACGCAAAAGGCGCTGATATTCCGGTTGAGAAAAATCCGGTATGGCGGGATATCGCCTGAGAGAATAGCGGATCCCAACGATGCCATGAGCAGCCAGGTGGCGAAGGCCAAGTGCATCGATTGATGGTTCTACAATCGCTGTGCCGCGCAATCTGGGGTAGTTGTGTAAAATTTCAAGCGTGTAATCATTGTATGACCCCAGAAAACTTGGCGCCGTAATTACTCCGAACAAGACCCCTTCGTCGTCCAGGATCCGAAAGTAATCGTCAACTTCAAAGCTATAGCCGGGTTCAAAAGTGGCGCCGGTCACAAGCGGCATGTCCTGAACGTACAAATGGGCATGCGTGTCTATCACAGGAGACCAGGGCGCGGAATCTGGCAGTGCCGATGTAGCGTTCATTGTTTTGCACCCTTATACGACACACCGTCGCTGATTACCTTTTTCAGCTGATCACAACGGGCACGGGCGCTTGTCATCAGGTAAAGCAGATCGTTCCCGGCCGATACGTAGCGGGCGCCCAACCCGATAAAATCTGCCAGCAGCTCAGGCTCGCCAGAAAGACCACCTATTCCCACGTGTTTGCCATGCTTGCGGGCAACAGCAATTGTGTGTTCGAAAGCTTCACGCACTTTCGGGTGATGAAACTGGCCGTGGATACCCATTTGCGCACAGAGGTCATTTGAGCCAATGAACAGAATATCTACGCCCTCGACCGCGGCGATTTCATCTGCATTTTCGATGGCTTCCGGGCTTTCCAGCATTGTTAGTACCGTAGTGTTGGCATTCATGAGTTCCCGGGCCTGTGCATGTGGCACATTCTGAAATTTAAGGTGCGGCAAGCCAAACGTGACGGACCGATCGCCGTAGGGTGGAAATTTTGCCGAGCGGACAATCATCTGCGCCTGCTCCCGGGTATTGACGTGTGGTGCAATAATACCCATGGCGCCGGCATCCAGATACCGGGATACATATTCCGGGCCGTATGCGGGAACACGCACAAACGGCGTGATGCCAACAGCGATCGCCGCCATGCAGATTTGACTGGTGTCGTGTAGAGAAAACGATGAATGCTCAACGTCTACATACATGGTGTCGTAACCACAGGTATGCGCCAACTGGGCAACCTCGATACTTTGTACGAGACGAACCTGAAAAGACAGAACTGTCTGATCCCGGGCGAGTTTTTCCGTTACGTTATTTTGAATTAAATTTTTCAATGGTGCTCCTTTGGGAGAAAACGCGATCGTGTTTACGCCTGTGTGGTTTCTGTTTGCGAAATGATGATGTCCGCTGGCGCGAGCGCCTCGTTATTCAAAATTCTGAGCATGTTTCCGAATGCATGCCTGCTCACGTTTTCTACATTGTCAAGTACGCCTCCACCCGCATGTGGAGTTACCACGACGTTGTCCAGTTGCAATAATCTGCTATTGGCAGGCAATGGCTCCGACTCGAAGGAATCGAGCCCGGCTCCCAGCAATGGGCCGTTGGTCAAGGCTTCAAGCAGCGCCTGCTCATCCACGATTCCGCCTCTGGCCGTGTTGATAAGAATGGCGTTTTTCTTCATTTTTTCCAGCGCATTGGCATCAATAATGTGACGAGTGGATTCTGTAAGGGGCGTATGAATGCTCAGTACATCGCTTTGGCTTAGAAGATCGCCAAATGAAACCGCTTTAGCATTGAGTTTTGATTCGGTTTCCGGATCTGCTTTTCGTATGTCGTGGTATATAACCTTTACATCGAATCCTTGAAGTCGTTTTGCGACCATTCTTGAGATGGCGCCAAAACCCAGCAGGCCTACAGTCTTCCCTCCCAATTGATAACAGAAAGAACGCATTTGGGGTTTTAGCCATTTGCCGTTTCGCAGGTTGCGATCTGCATAGGGAATGCGGCGGTAGACCGCCAGCATCAGACCCACAGCCAATTCCGCCACCGGACTGGCATTGGCTCCGGCAGTGATACTGACTGGTATACCCTTTGCTTTGGCTGCACCAAGATCTATTTTATCGATACCGATTCCCCACTTTTGTATCAGGCGGGTGCGTGACGCATTGTGAATGATCTTCTGGGTGAGGGGCAAACCTCCCACCAGCAGAAAATCAGCATCCGAAGCCAGGCGAAGATGTTCTTCTTCGTCCAGGCTCTGAGCGAACCGGATTTCAAAATTGTCTGGCAACACACTTTGCATCGCAGCTTGTACGTTTGGCGCGAAGGTATCCAGACAACTGACAATATAAGTAGACATTGAAAAATTCCTTATTCTGATTAGGAAAAGATCAGGCTTAAACGATTGATGGTTCAGGCGGCGGGTGTCAAAGGCGCGCCAGCGAGCATAATTCGGTACAAGTACCGTTTTTCGCCAGGCTCATAATCCGCTGTGGCCGAATGCATGACGCTTCGGTTATCCCACATCACCATATCATCCGGTTGCCAGACATGCCGGTACTCATATTTGCTTTGTGTGGAGTGATCCATGAGTTGCTTGATAAGGCCAAATGCTTCGTCGTCATCCATGTCTATAATCCGCTCAATATGCGCGGTGTTCAGATACGCCGCCTTTCTTCCGTTTTGGGGATGAACCAGAACCAGTGGCTGTATGGCTTGTGGTAGGTGTTTTTTTTCTTCTTCTGTCAGTTCGACTTTTTTGCGCGGACTGCGACTGCTTTTGAAAACATGCAAAGCCCGCAGTCCTTCGATTTTTTGCTTGAAATCATCAGGCAGATCATCGTAACTGGCATGCATATTGACGAATCGCGTATCACCGCCTTTGCTAGGTAGGGTGACCGCTTTCAGTACAGTCGCGATAGGCGGGGCATAAAAATTCGAATGGTCGGTGTGGAACTGTTCGCCACGAACCAGTCGGGTGCCGCCGGGTTTATCGGTATCCTCGCTAGATATAAAACCGACTAATGGCACCTCCGGCAAAGTGAAGCGTGCAACTTGCTGCGGCAGGATGTCGCCGAATTGCCTTCCCGCTTCAAGAAATGCTTGCGGGCTTAGTTTTTGCCCGCGAAAAACCAGGACGGCGCGCTGGGCAAACTCCTCTTTGAGTCTCCCGAGCAATTCCGGCGCTAGCGGTTCGCGTAAGTCGACTCCTACAATTTCCGAACCCGTATCAGGTGATATGTGAGAGATTTCTATCGTCATTGCAATTTCCATTAAGTTTAAAAAAATCCCGGCAGAGCCAGATTGATGACAAATGCGATTCGAATATTCGAGGAGAGACTACGAGGTCATACTAGCTGATCAAACAAAAAAAATACATTAAAAATTCATTTACGATATAATTTCACACATATGTATTTTTAGGTAGATATCAATGGCAACTGAAAACGTGAAATCGGCCCACCGGGTATTCAAGATTCTTGAAGTGTTCAGCCGGGAGCAACGTGCGTTGTCCGTCGCGGAAATTGCACTGGAATGCAACTTTCCTCAATCGAGTACCTCTGCGTTGATGCGAACGGTCGTGGAACTCGGATACCTGAGCTTTGACCGGGTCAACCGAACCTACCGTCCGACCTTGCGGCTTCCGTTGTTGGTCAATTGGGTCAGCACCAGTTTGTTCAAGGGTGATGAAATCCTGCAGTTGATGCAGGAACTCAGTGAACGGACCAACGAAACCATTCTCCTGTGTGCAGAAAACGGTCGTTATTCCAGGTATATTCATCTCATTGAAGCCACCGGATCGTTACGCTTACATGCGGTGGCGGGTGATGTCAGACCCTACACGCAGACGGCGACGGGGCTGATGCTGTTGAGTACCTGGGATAACCGTCGCCTTGCCGGGTTTATTCATCGGGCAAATAGCGAAGAACAGGATCCCATCCGTCGTGTCGACCTATCTGCGTTGATCAAGCAGTTGGAAACCATACGTCAGGATGGTTATGCGGTTTCTTTGGGGGGATATATAAGAGGAGGGGGCGCCGTCGGCATGCTTTTGCCGAGACAAAATGATGAACCGCCGATGTCGATCGGTATCGGCGGGCCGCAAGCCAATGTAGTGGAAAATTCTGAATCCTGGATAAAGCTGATGCGGACATTGATACCAAAGTATTTTACAACCCAGGAGGCAATCGCGTGAATAGGGCTAAGTGTCGTAATTTTTAGTTGATGTGCACACCGAATATTCTTGTTGAGCGGCGGGCCGTTGTCAATCCCCGTACTGTTCCTTGCTCACTTTCTCCATCCATTCCACCGATTTGCCATCCAGGGTTTCCGAGATGGCGATATGACTCATACCCACAGTGGGGCTGGCTCCGTGCCAGTGCTTGACGCCTGGAGGAATCCATACGACGTCGCCGGGGCGGATCTCCTGCGCAACGTCATTCCATTTCTGCACACGACCTACGCCTGCGGTGACAATGAGGGTCTGCCCGAGCGGATGCGTATGCCAGGCAGTGCGCGCGCCGGCGGCGAAGGTGACGATGCCTCCGCCTACGCGTGCTGGTGCCGTAGCCTGGAAGCGGGAGTCTACGGAAACCGCGCCGGTGAAATTTTGCTCGGCGCCCACGCTGGACGGTTGGGAGCCGACCCGACTGACATTGATCGGCTCCTGTTCGGCTGCGTATGTGGTCGAGACACCAAGTGACAAGGCAAAGGCGGCGGCTGTGGGTAATTTCATATTTATCCTTTCTGTAGTAAATTCATGGTGTTCTCTTGATTTCCGTCTCCCGCAGGTGAATTTGGCGGGCAATTCGGTTCTGGGTGCTGACGCCCTGGTCTGTTCCTGGCTCAAAGCCCCTGTCGGGATAGTAGCGATGTCTAATTAGAATGTCAGGACACCGTATTGCAGTCATTAGGGACATTCAGTCCAATGAAGAACGAAGGCCTTTGCCAATGTTATCGCCCCACGCGTGCCTGTAGCGCAGCTGGATAACGGTCACCTTGGATCTCGATTGCCGCCAGTGCCAGCTTGATGTTGTCCAGATCGCTTGGCGACAGTTCGATCACGGCGGCACCCAGGTTCTCCTGCAGTCGGCGAAGTTTGGTCGTCCCGGGGATTGGCACAATCCACGGCTTTTGAGCAAGCAGCCATGCCAGAGCGATTTGCGCTGACGTCATGCCCTTGTCCCTTGCAATGTGGCCAAGCAAATCTACAAGCGCCTGGTTTGCCTGGATCGCTTCGGGGGAGAAGCGAGGCACTTGGCTGCGAAAGTCGTCATTGCCGAAGGTCGCCCCTGCTTGAATCGTCCCAGTTAGAAATCCCTTACCCAATGGACTGAAGGGAACGAAGCCGATGCCCAGTTCTTCAAGCGTTGGCAATACGTCTTGCTCGGGCGCACGCCACCACAGTGAGTATTCACTCTGCACGGCGGTAACAGGGGCAACTGCATGTGCGCGGCGGATGGTTTGGACACCAGCTTCGGACAAGCCGAAGTGCTTGACCTTGCCCTCAGCAATGAGTGTCTTGATCGTGCCGGCCACGTCTTCGATCGGCACATCAGGATCGACGCGATGCTGGTAAAGCAAGTCGATCACGTCGGTCTTCAGGCGCTTGAGTGACCCTTCGACAGCCCGGCGGATATGCTCGGGTCGGCTGTTGAGGATTTGCTGCTTGTTGTCATCCCCGAAGGTGAATCCGAACTTTGTGGCGATCACAACCTTGTCGCGCACCGGGGCTAGCGCTTGCCCGACAACCTCCTCGTTAAGATAAGGACCATAGACCTCTGCAGTGTCAAAAAACGTCACCCCCTGATCAACGGCAGCTCGGATCAGAGCGATGGCCTGGCTGGTATCCGTGGCAGGTCCGTAGCCATGGCTCAGGCCCATGCAGCCAAGGCCCAGGGCCGAGACTTCCAGATTGCTGTTTCCTAGTTTGCGCATTTGCATAGGTCAAACTCCTTTAAATTAGTAAGCGTCGCGTGTTGCCGTTCAACGTAATTCGCACTGCCTGTCACAGACCAGAATGCAGGCGCATTTGTATGCGCTGTCTCGTCTGTTTTTCGCCGTGGTTGTATATAAACAGGGGTACCTCTGTGTCAGAGGTTTGGTCGTCAGATTGATTTATTAGGTAATATACCGATGACACTTGTGTTCGACTAGATAGTAAAATCAGCAAATACTTGTGAAATAAACTCATATATGAAAAAAAACCGCTACAACGACCTTCTGGCGTTCCTTGCGGTTGCACGTGAGCAAAGTTTCACGCGTGCAGCGGCACAACTTGGCGTGTCCCAATCAGCGCTCAGTCATCTGATTCGCGCACTTGAGGCCAAGATGGGGGTTCGGCTGCTCACACGCACGACACGCAGTGTCTCTTTGACAGAAGCCGGCGAGCGGCTGATGCGAAATATCGCCCCGCGTTTTCAGGAGATTGAGGCAGAATTGATGGCCGTGCGAGAGTTGCGAGATAACCCGGCGGGCACCATCCGCATTACCGCTTCGCAGAATGCTGCCGAGACGGTTCTTTGGCCGAAACTTGCGGATGTGCTTGCCCGGTACCCGCTGATCAAGGTAGAGGTTACGGCAGAATCGCGTTTCATCGACCTTGTTGAGGAGCGGTACGACATGGGTGTGCGACTAGGAGATGCCCTGGGTCGGGATATGACCACCGTACGGATCAGCCCCGACCTGCGCTTCGCGATTGTTGGTTCTGCGGCCTACCTGACGCAGCACTCGCCGCCACTAAAGCCGCAGGACTTGGTGGATCACAATTGCATTAATCTGCGACTGATGAGTCATGGTGAGCTGTACGCCTGGGAGCTCAAGAAGGGAAAGCACGCAGTCAATGTGCGCGTTGAGGGACAACTCGTGTTCAATGGAACCAGGCCCATCCTTCAGGCGGCGCTGGCCGGATTCGGACTTGGGTATGTTCCGCTGGAGATGGCACAACCATTTCTTGCCACCGGACAGCTTCAGGCGGTTTTGCAGGATTGGTGCCCGACATTTCCCGGATATTACCTCTATTATCCCAGTCGGCGTCAACTATCCCGTGCGATGAGCGTGCTGATAGACGCGTTAAGTTACCCCTCGAAGGAGCAATGATTCATGGCAATGGAGACTTTCAACGACGTCCTCGCTTTCGTTCATGTCGTGCGTGAAGGCAGTTTTACCAGGGCCTCGGCGCAACTTGGCGTATCGCCGTCCGCATTGAGTCATGCCGTTCGGGGTCTGGAAACCCGTCTGGGTGTGCAATTGCTAACCCGCACGACACGCAGTATTGCGACCACCGAAGCGGGTGAGCGCCTGTTCAGCAGTGTGGCGCCCAGGTTTGATGATATCGATGCCGAGGTGGCAGCAGTCAAAGACTTGCGTGACAAGCCGGTGGGGAGCATTCGCATTACGTCGGCCGAACACGCAGCAACCAGCGTTCTTTGGCCAAAACTGTCCAAAGTCATGAGGGATTATCCCGACATTAATGTCGAAATCACCATTGATTACATGCTGGGAGACATTGTTTCCCAGCGCTTTGACGCAGGTGTCCGCATGGGAGACCAGGTGGCCAAGGATATGATTGCCGTGCGCATCAGTCCGGACTTGCGCATGGCCGTTGTTGGCACACCCGGCTATTTTGCCACGCGAACACGACCCCGTTCTCCGCTCGAACTGACTGGGCACGATTGCATCCGGCTCAGACTACCAACACACGGTGGTTTTCTTGCATGGGATCTTGATAAGGATGGGCAGCAAGCCAAGTGCCCCGTGAGTGGGCAATGGGTGTTCAACAATAGCTCTTCTATTGTTCGGGCCGCTCTGGCCGGCTATGGTCTTGCCTATGTGCCAGAGGACATGGTGTTGGAGGACGTTGCTGCAGGAAGACTGGTTCGTGTGCTGCAAGACTGGTGCAGTCCTTATCCGGGATACCATCTTTATTACCCAAGCCGGCGTCAATCATCCGGGGCTATGTCCGTCATTGTCGACGCCTTGCGCTATCGGTCGTAAATTGCGCCGCCGCTGCAGGGAAGCGTCAGTCTTCCAGCCTAACGGTTGTGATCTTGGGCTCATGCTCTTATTGCGCGCTTGCGTATTTGCTTGCCCTGGACGCGCGACTTGTCCTAGGGTCTCTACGCCCGTCATATTTATGAGCTCAGCTCAGTAGTGAATGCAGATTTAGGGGCTTAATCGAATCGTCGACATCCCGTAAGATTCAGGTATTAGAAAGGAAAGGCAAACGCAAGTCGCTATCCGGCGAACTTTGTTCTTTTCTTCGACACCAGGCCATCGCGCGGCCCCTGGCCGATGCGCGTGTGGCTGAAACAAGCAATGGATGGAGCCCTGCCTGATGAGCCTTAAAAACACCGCAACGGATCGGAAGATCCGCACACTGACCACGGTGCTAGCCTTAAGTCTTGGGTTGACGCTTACGCAGAGTCAAGCCGCTACTAACACCGACGCGCCGGCAGGCACGAGCCAAAAAACGAGCGCCAGCACATTATCTGATAAACAGCAGACCATTCCTTTGATCGCGGCATTCATGGCTTCAAGTGATATGCCTAAGCTTAACGGGATTCTGAACCAGGCGCTGGACGCCGGTCTGACGATCAGCGAAGCCAAGGAAATTTTGGTGCAACTCTATGCGTACGTCGGTTTTCCGAAAAGCCTCAACGCGTTGGGTGAATTATTGAAAGTCGTTGAAGCCCGCAAGCAAAGCGGCATCCAGGACGCACCGGGGCGTGAGCCCAGCCGCGCCATTCCTACCGGAGATAAGCTGGTAGCAGTGGGTACGGCCAACCAGACCAAGATCTCCGGTGCGCCAGTCAAGAACGCTGTGACCGATTTCGCGCCAGTCATCAACCAATACCTCCAGGCTCATCTGTTTGGCGCTATTTTTGAGCGCGACAATCTTAACTGGCAAAGCCGTGAGCTGGCCACGGTTGGCGCTTTGGCTGCAACGCCGGGTGTAGAGGCGCAGTTGCGTTCGCATATGCGCGCCAGCATGAGGGTCGGCATTAGTGCGGTACAGTTGCGCCAGGTTACCCAAATTCTAGCCGAGCGTGGAGATAAACAGGCTGCCGAACGCGCAAGCGCGGCCCTGATACAAGCGCTCGCCGCTACAGGAGGTTGAACATGAACGTTATCAAAACCCTGCTGGCCATGATGACCCTGACCGCGGTTGCTGCCTGCACCGCCTTTGACTCAGGCTCAGGTGCGTCCAGTGGTCCGTTAGTGATTCAGGAGCAGGGCAGCTTCGCGGCCGGGGGCAAAGTTGTGAGCTCGCCCGGTACTTACAACAATAACAACCCGAGCGCTCAAGGGCAGACGTTCCATGGGGATCACCTCTACGCTTTCTATCAAGTTCCGCACAACCCCAGGCCGCTGCCCATCGTGATGCTGCATGGTGCCTACCAGTCTGCGCGCAGTTGGGAAACCACGTCGGACGGCCGGGAAGGATTTCAAACAATTTTTCTGCGTCGAGGGTTCCCGGTCTATCTGGTTGACCAGCCACGTCGCGGCCGTGCCGGCAATAGCACGGTAGCGGCGACGATCGAACCCACGCCGTTTGATCAGCTTTTCTTCGATCAATTTCGCCTCGGCAAATGGCCGAACTACTTTGGCAATGTGCAGTTCGACCGCAAGCCCGAGACCTTGGATCAATTCTTCCGTTCGGTCACCCCGAACACCGGCCCTTACGATGCTGATGTGATTTCTGATGCCATGGCTGCGCTCTTTAACAAGACGGGGCCCGGCATTCTGTTTTCACATTCGCAGGCTGGCGGACCGGGTTGGTTGACGGCAATCAAGAGCCCGAACGTTAAGGCCATCGTTTCGCTTGAGCCTGGCAGTGGATTTATCTTTCCAGAAGGAGAAATGCCAAAGGAAATGCCCAGTGCGGCAGGTACGCTGAAGCCTGAGGCGGTGCCATTGGTAGATTTCAAGAAATTGACTCGCATTCCAATTGTGATCTATTACGGGGATAACTTTCCTGTCACGCCGACCGCGGAACGCGGCCAGGACAACTGGCGGGTGCGTCTGGCCATGGCCAGGCTTTGGGTTGATGCCATCAACAAACATGGGGGGGACGCCAAGCTCGTGCATCTGCCAGAGATCGGCATACGTGGCAACACGCACTTTCTGATGTCTGACCTTAACAACGTGCAAATCGCCAACCTGGTGTCGACATTTCTTGCAGAAAAGCATTTGTATTAGATCAACCTGCGCGATTATTTGCGCACCCATTATTTGTAATGATAGGAGTCCCTATGAAGGGTCAAACAGTAAGTAAAACTCGACGCGAATTTCTCGGTGCGTCCGCGCTCGCCTTTTCAAGTGCAATGATAGGAGTTCCAGCAATGACTACTACCGCTGTAGCAGCCGACCATAAGAATAATGCCTTTACGCTGGTGTACGCTGGCGCCATCACTAAAAATGAGCCGGGCAAAGTCAATATTCACCCGGTCAAATACAAGCTCAATGGCCTGGATATTGTTGCGAACGTCTATACGCCGGCAAACTATGATGCGCAGAAGAAATATCCGACGATTGTCGTAGCGCACCCCAATGGGGGAGTAAAAGAGCAGGTCGCAGGTTTGTATGCCCAGCATCTGGCAGAACTGGGCTATATCACGATCGCCATGGATGCGGCGTATCAGGGTGGCAGCGGCGGCGAACCACGCAGCACAGATAAACCGCAATTTCGCATTGAGGACATCCACGGCGCGGCGGACTTCATCACGGGGTATGCAGGTGTGGATGCCGCGCGTCTGGGGCTGCTCGGCATTTGCGGTGGCGGCGGCTATGCGTTGTCCGCTGCGAAAGCCGATAAGCGTTTCAAGTCAATTGCGACGTTGAGCATGTTCAATTCAGGACGGGTTCGTCGCAACGGTTTTGAAGATTCGCAACTGAACTCCATTCAGGAGAGGCTGCAGCAGGCTTCGCAAGCGCGCGCCCAGGAAAAGGCCGGCGCAAAGATTCCTTATTCCGGCGATGCCGATATGACGGATGAGCAGATTGCAGCATTGCCGTTTGAGATGTATCGGCAAGGCTATGAGTACTACTGGAGAACGCATGCGCATCCCGGCTCGACTTTTAGATACACCACCAGCAGCTTGCTTGATCTGATGCGCTGGGATGCTACCGAACAGATAGAGCTGATAAGCCAGCCGCTGCTGATGATTGCCGGCAGCAAGGCCGATAGCCTGTATATGACCGAGGATGCCTTTCCCAAGGCAACCGGAACCAAGGACAAGCAACTGTTCAAGATCGAGGGCGCGACTCACATTGAAACTTATTGGGTGCCCAAGTACGTAGAGGCGGCACTCGGTCAGTTAAAGCCGTTCTATGCCCGGACTCTGTAACAGCAATGATAACGTCGCTGTAGTTGGTGCAGTGTCGCAGTGATGGGCTTGCTCACTATGTATGGGTAAACAGGCAAGGGTTGACTGCTGCAGGCTTCGCCTTGGCAGAGGTGGCCGGCGTTCGAGCCTGCTTTTTACGCTGTTCTGTAATCACTTTCAGGAAAAAAATGAGTTCAATCAATAACATGCCGTTGCGGCGGTTGCGCGCGGCAACACTGGCTATTGCCATGCTCTCTGGGTTCCTGAGCGTGGGTTCTGCGATCGGGCAGGAACTGCAAGACATTGCCCGCGCTGGCCGTCCGCTAGTTCTTCAATCGCGCGGCAGCTTCTTTGTCGGTGGCGAGCAGGTCGACAAGACCGCGACTGAAATCGGCAGCTTTGGCCCGGATGATCGGGTCACCATCAATCAGATGTACGTCGAGTATATGATTCCAGACGGCGCGACCAAGGTGCCGGTAGTCATGGTACACGGCGCCACGCTTAGCGGAAAGACCTATGACACGACACCTGATGGCCGCATGGGCTGGTACGAGTATTTCGTTCGCAAGAGCCATCCCGTTTATGTCGTTGACCAGATAGGACGAGCCCGCTCCGGTTTTGACCAATCGGTCTTCAACAATGTTCGCGCTGGGAAGGTACCTCCTGACACGCAACCGAATCTGCTGCGGCTTGCAGATCGCTTTGGTTCATGGACTAATTTTCGCATCGGACCAGAACCTGGTGAGCCATTTGCTGATACGCAATTTCCGATAGAAGCAGCCGATAAGCTCTCCAGGCAAAGTGTCCCCGATCTTCTAGGTATCTCGCGCGAGCAAAACCCGAACTGGAAAGGGCTGTCAGACTTGGCTCTGCAACTGAACGGGGCAGTATTGCTCAGCCATTCGCAATCTGGCCCGTATCCATTGGAATCGGCGATCATCAATGCGAAAGGCATTCGTGGCATCGTTATGGTGGAACCGGGCACTTGTAATGCGCAGGTTCATACCGATGACGAGATTACGGTGCTGGCCAAGATGCCCATTTTTATCCTGTTCGGCGATCACCTCTCTGCGCCGACTAAACTGCCGGGGCCGACCTGGGAAGATCGCTTTAACGATTGCAAAGCGTTCAAAAAGCGCATTGATGCCGCTCACGGTAACGTGCGTCTCATGACCACGGCCGAAGCCGGCGTTCGTGGCAACAGCCACATGATGATGATGGACCGGAACAACCTGCAGATTGCCGACATGATCCTTGATTGGATCAATGAGCACGCTGCACACTGACGACGGTCGCAGCCTAAAGGAATACAAGCCATGAATCGTTTTACCATCAATTTACTCTTAACTTTTCTGTTTGCGCCGTCAATATTGCCGGAAACGGCAATCGCAAGATCGCAGCAATTGACGGGACTGCAATCGGCGGATAGCAAACCAAAAATTGGAAGCGAACCTGAAAAGGAAAGCACCTTGAGTGCTGAGAAACCCATTGTATTGGTCGTTGGGGCCAGCGGTAGCGTCGGCAGACTGGCCGTTGCAGAAGCGCTCCGGAAGGGGTACGAGACCAAAGCATTGGTGCGCGACCCGGCGCAGGCCAAATTGTTCCCCGATGGTGTGCAGATTATTGTTGGCGACCTGACTCGTGGCGAAACACTGCATGATGCAGTTACAGGCGTCACAGGTATTGTTTTCACCCATGGGATAGGCGGGAATGATCCAAAAGGGGCCGAGCAGGTCAATTATGGTGCGGTCCGTAACATTCTGAGCGTTCTGAAAACCCCAGCGCGGATTGCCCTTATGACCACTGTTGGCGTAACCAAACCCTCCGTAGGGCACGATTGGAAGCGGCGCGGGGAACGACTTGTGCGCGCCAGCGGTTTGCCTTACACCATCGTGCGCCCGGGATGGTTTGACTACAATGCTGCTGACCAGCACCACCTCGTGCTGCGTCAGGGTGACACGCACTGGGCAGGATCACCCTCCGATGGAGTGATTGCCCGGGGCCAGATCGCTCAGGTCCTGGTCGCCTCGTTAACTTCATCCGCAGCAAACCGTAAGACTTTTGAGCTGGTAGCTCAAAAGGGTAGTGCCCAGTCCGATCTGGAACCGCTTTTCTCGTCGCTATCTGCTGACCCGGCCGATGGCTATGATGCCATCCGGGACCGGGACAATCTGCCGCTGGCCAAGGAGCCGTCGACGGTCGTTCGTGATATTGATGATGTCCGTGGGCGATTTAAGAACTGAAACACGATTGAGCAACGTCAGTAGGAATGATCTGATGACTGCGACTAGCCAGGTCGGCGCGGCCGGTGCGGCCGGTGCTGGCATCAGGACTTTCTTGTAATAGGCACGGGCGATCGTGTAATAGACAGAGGCGGCTGTGCAATAGGCGAAGGCGCTCACACCGCAGCTTGTCGGGCGCCAACAATTTTTCCTGCTTTTTACAAAGCGCTCTCCTTGCTCATCAACCGGGGCATTCGGTAGGCCAGTTGCACGCTGATGCAATTTTCCTGCAAAACATCGGGCTCGTTCAACAGGATATTTTCCGGAGCGTGCCGATACATAATGTGAGCATCATCATAATGACAACCTCAATATCAGCTTCAGGATCGGATAAGACATCTGGCCGATTCGGCGAAGGCTTGCGCAGAATCGGCCAGATTCATCCTGGGGAAGGGCGCGCACTGGCCTGGTCATGGCTCTATATATTTTCGCTTTTTCTCGCGTACTACGTTTTGCGGCCGATACGCGAAGAATTGGGTGTCGCCGGCGGGGTGGAGTACCTACCCTGGCTTTTTACGGGAACGTTAATCACCATGACCGTGATCAACCCGTTGTTTGCCTGGGTCGTTCGGCGCTGGCCGCGCGAACGATTCATTGCTATTGCCTATCGCTTCTTCATGCTCAATCTGGTGGTCTTTATGATTCTGTTGGCCAATGCAACACCGGAACAACATGTATGGATCGGCAGGGCATTCTTTATCTGGGTATCTGTCTTCAATCTCTTTGTCATCTCGGTGTTCTGGTCTTTCATGGTCGACGTGTTCAATGGAGAACAGGCCAAACGGTTGTTCGGATTTCTGGCTACCGGTGCAACGCTGGGCGGGATTGTCGGATCCGCGCTCACTTCAGGACTGGTTGAGCGGCTTGGCCAAATCTGGCTTCTTTTGATATCCATCGTACTGCTCGAAGTGGCCGTGTTTGCGACACGGCGACTATCAGACATCAGCGATGCGTTCAAGCGCCCACTCGAACGAAGGGAAGGGCACCAACCGGTTGGCGGCGGCTTGCTTACTGGAATCACTCACACCTTTCGTTCACCGTATCTGCTGGGTATCGCATTTTTCATCCTGTGCTATGCAGTGACATCTACTGTCCTGTACTTTCAGCAAGCGATGATCGCCGAACAGTATTTTGCTGATCGGGCAGCACGCACTGCCTTTTTCGCCAATATCAGCCTGTGGGTCAACGGCATTACATTAGGCGTTCAGCTTTTTCTGACAGGACGTATCATGCGGTGGCTGGGTGTTGCAGTCACACTGTGCGCGTTGCCTCTATTGAGTATGGTGGGGTTTGCGGGCCTGGCTGCATTTCCGAGTATTGCGGTGTTTGTTGTATTTCAGGTGGCGCGCAATGTGAGCAATTATGCCTTGACCCGGCCCGCGCGTGAAGTGCTTTTCACGGCTGTCTCGCGAGAGGATAGATACAAGACCAAGAATTTTATTGACACCGTGGTTTATCGTGGTGGTGACCAGATAGCCGCATGGAGCTATGCCGGGTTGCTGGCGGTAGGCTTGGGCCTGACCGGGATCGCGGCGATCGCAGTGCCTATATCAGCCATTTGGCTTGTATTGGGGTTTTGGTTAGGGCGTCGGCAGCAACAATGGGAGCGCAGTGAGCTTGCTTCTTTAAGGGAACAATAGTGCGCGAGAGGCGCTCAATTTTCGCATTCGCGGCGTCTTAAAGTATTCACGGCAGCAATGCATTCTCCCACCGAGTGAAAGCAGCCTCTCGCCGGCGTGTGGTCGAGTGACGGGTCAGCGGGCGACGCAGGGCTGCTACGCAACCGCTCTCATGTCCCCAATAAGGGGGCGTATAACTGAGTAGAAAACCCGATTTAATTTATGAGTATATTTCAACAAGCCTTCCGCAATTTGCTACTTAATGGCAAGGTGGTTGATCTGTAAAATGATATTTATGCAGATTGAGTGGGTGAAATTGACTATCCTATATTGACTTGACTCGAGCCAGTTGATCAGTACTGAAAATTTACGCTAATAATCGACTTTTAAGCGGAGAAAATAATGCAAAATATGCATTTAATACAAGTAGCCCGGACGATTCTATTAGCCTCGTTCAATCAAAGCATTGTGAGGGCCAGGCATCTGATTTATCATTTTTTTCCAGTATTTTTGCTGTTAGTTGGTTTTATCATTTCTGACAATGCAATAGCCCAGCAGAACGCCCAAACGAATAAACCAGCTCTGGGATCTGTTAATACTAAAGTATTGATCGTGTATTTGTCTCGAACGAACAATACAAAGGCCATCGCTGAGCTCATCCAACAGCAAACAAACGGGCAATTAATTGCGCTTGAAACACAAACACCGTATCCAAAGAACTATCGGACTATTGTAGATCAGGTAAAAAGGGAAAATGAGTCTGGATGTTTACCTAAGCTAAGAACTCAGATAAACAATATAGCGCAGTACGACCTGGTTTTTCTGGGGTTTCCCACCTGGAGCATGCAAATGCCCCCGCCCATGAAAAGCTTTCTGAAACAGTACGATTTAAGTTCCAAGACAGTAATCCCGTTTAATACAAATGCAGGATACGGTGTGGGTAGCGGTTTTGATGAGGTAAAGCAAATTTGTAATGGCTGCACTGTTCTACCTGGCCTGCAGATCAAAGGTGGCGTAGAACGTGATGGTATTCTGTTTGTGATGGAAGGGAAAAAAGCCATCGAAGCAAAAGAGCAGGTTAATCAATGGCTAACGAAATTAGGTCAGGATAATGGTTTATTAAATAACGCGTTGAGCCCAAATCAGAGTCAGACGAAAAACTGACAATTTGATGAATTCGATTACATGAGTTTTCAAGTAGCGTTTTTCTCCAGGTTGCCGGCAGCGGCCAGGAATGAGGGCTCGGTAAATCGGGTAAGCGACGCAGGCAATTGATCATACAGGAAAAAAATGAACTCTATTAATCTAAACAATGGTGTCTCGATGCCGGCTTTCGGCTTTGGCGTGTATCAAATAACTGATGCTGGTGAATGCGAACAGTCGGTAGTTCAAGCAATTGAATCGGGCTACAGGCTTATCGATACGGCAGCATCCTATCAAAATGAGACCGAAGTAGGTAATGCCATAAAGCATTCCGGCATTGCTCGCAGTGAGCTGTTTATCACGAGCAAATTGTGGTTGCAAGACACGAACTATGAGGGAGCAAAAGCACAGTTCGAGCGTTCTCTGAATCGACTGCAAATGGATTATCTGGATTTGTACCTGATTCATCAACCGTTTGGCGATGTCCATGGGGCTTGGCGGGCCATGGAAGAATTACTGGCTGAGGGCAAAATTCGCGCTATCGGGGTAAGTAATTTTCACCCTGATCGGGTCGCTGATTTGATCGCATTCAATAAAGTAAAACCGGCTGTCAATCAAATTGAAGTCAATCCATTTAATCAACAGTTGCATGCTGTACCGTGGCTGAAAACGAATGGCGTTCAGCCTGAAGCCTGGGCACCATTTGCAGAAGGACGCAATAATCTTTTTACTAATCCGGCATTAACTGAAATTGGAAACAAATACGGTAAATCCGTGGGGCAGGTGGTATTACGCTGGTTGATCCAACGAGGCATTATTGCACTGGCCAAATCGGTGCGCAAAGAGCGTATGCTGGAAAATATAGACATTTTTGATTTCGAGCTTTCTGATGCTGATTTGAATAAAGTCGCTGCGATGGACACGGCAACGAGCGCATTCTTTTCTCATCGGGATCCGGCGATGGTCGAGTGGCTAACGCAACGCAAATTAGACGTGTAATGCAAAAGGCTATACTGCAATTGTAAAAATTGCCATCATCCAAGTCAGTGGCTACGAAGTTCCCGCGCTCAGTCTTGCCCGGGAGGGCGGAGCAAAAGGTGTCGCTGTCATATCTCACTGAATCTATCAGCGCGCAGGCCGGTCCAGGCAATTGTGGAACGGTATTTGACGCGGCAGCAGTTGCGCCAGCGGCTATCGTCGCGTTGAGACGGCCATGCATTCTGCTATAGGGGGCTGACGAGGCAATTGTCCACGTCATTTGTTGGCTCAGATTTCATTCTTTTGTCGCTAAGGACGCTGAAAGATACAGCCTCGTATACGGGCACTTTCAATGACGCGGCGGCCAGCAGAACAAGCGATCTGGCCATTTTGAAGGTAAATGCATATTGGGCAAGGCGACCTTGATCACCCAGTATGTCGATATCTGCGGCTAGATCGTCTTCTCCCCAGAATAAGCCACATAAGCGGTCGCTCGTGTGCCTTGTATAGGTACCCAGTTTGAATACGCTATTCATTGTTCCGCTAACAGCAGGCAGAATGCGTATCAATCCACGACTTAGCCCCAATGCTGTTTCTCGCTCTGTGAGTTTCTGGGTCAGCCGGCCAACGTCTTGACCGCCTTCACATTTTGGAAGGACGATTCCATAAGGGGAGGCTGGCACGATAGCATCCAGATCTGCATCCGCTAGGCCCGTTGAAAGCGAGTTTATGCGAATAAAAATGCGCTTCAGGTGGCGGTATTGAGCAATAAGCTGCAGGCAGTTTTTTCGCGCTTCGGATTTGAATTCACAAGGCACGGTATCCTCAAGGTCCAGGATGAGTGCATCCAAGGTACTGTTAATGCATTCATGGCATTTTCGAAGATCGTGTGCAGGAACAAGGGGGAGCGAGTGCATATCTTATATATTCCGATTCAACCGCGCTACCATGCGCATTCCAGCACAGTGAGCAAATCGCTGGCATTATGGATCTGTCTTGGGTTGTCACGGATAAACCAATCGTCCATGGATATTTCAGCCAAATCCGTGAGCGACGCTCGTGGAACGCCAAAATCACGCAGTCGTTTGGGTATTCCGAGTGTTTCGAAAAGTGCTTCCAATTCTTGAATGACTGTTGTTACCGCTATTTCTCGTGTGGCGATATGTCCCAGCGCGGAGCAAGTTTTCTCCAGGCCGGCATAGGCTTGCTCTGCGTTGAATCGAACGACATGTGGCAATATTGCCGCATTGGTCAAACCATTGTCCACATGGAACTTTGCACTGACCGCGTGGCCTAACGGTATTGCAATCCCGGCTCCTGTGTAATCAGTGGCGTGGGCGCAAAGAAGAGAAGCCATCATCAGCTCTCCACGTACCGAAATGGCATCGCTTTCCGATACTTTGGGTAAATTCAATATCAGCACACGGACAGAGTTCATAAGTAGCGCGTCGGAAAATGGATCTCCCGATTTGGACATCAGCCCTTCGAGCGCCATTGCCAGCGTATTAAGAGAGGCGCTCACTACCAATGTGTCCGGCGCAGTACTGATAACGTCAGGATGGATAAAAACTGCTTTTGCTCTGGTTTTTGGATCGAACAGCGCCAGCCGTTGTCCTGACTCGGGATCAAGAACAGCGCTTCCTGCCTTGAGCGTGGCAGTGGTCGGCGTAGTTGGAATAATAAGCTGCGGAAGTTTCGGAGAAAGCAGTTTTGGGCTATGCAATGCGCCTGATTCGTCGCGTGAAGTACATAGTTGTTTCGGATCCCTCTTTTCTGCCAATAGTATGCTGGCTGCGCGGGCGGTAACAATCGCCGACCCGCCACCCACGGCAATGATGGCGTCTGCATTTAACCTTGCAAGCTCCTGCGCTGCTTTCATGACGGCATTGGATGGGCTGTGCGACTGTACCAAGGATAGGGTGCCGGCATGTTTTTCCCCCAGGGCGTTTTGTATCAAACTGAGCGCTTTTTCTTCCTGAACAAGAGAATTGCCGCAGAAGATGACCGCGCGACGACTGTTCAGACGCTCAAGTTCCCTTGGGAGCGACTGAAGGCTATCGGGTCCATAAAAAAGCCTTAATTCAGGAACAAGGTGTCGGTAAGAGCGCATTCAAATATTCCTCGAAAGAGCCTTCGCGTATGCATTTGTAAGGTGGCAAGTTGAATAATTCAGTAACTTGATGTCGTTGGCTACGACTCGTCTTAAGTATAATGAAGTATAAAGAGACTGCAAAAGCAGTGTCTATCGGGATTTTCAGGATATGGCCTCTCAAATTTCTGAACCCTGTATAAAGCAGACTAATCACAACCGCTATCGGACAGTGATATTGGATTTGAGAAGACGAATAACATAGGAAGGAGACAGGCAATGATGATCGATCTGGTGCAGCTTCGAACCTTTGTGGCTGTGGCAGAGGAACAGCACTTGACCCGCGCGGCGGAAAGGCTGTTCATAAGTCTTTCTGCTGCCAGTGCGCATGTCAAATCTGTTGAGACCTCGCTGGGTGCACAATTATTCATACGTAATAATCGAGGCTTGGAACTAACTCGCACGGGTCAGCTTTTACTGATCAGAGCAAAAAATTTACTGAGTGAAGCAACGCTTTTTTCATCATTCGCAAGAGAACTGAACGGACGGATGGAAGGCCGGCTTATCGTTGGTTCCAGCAGCGACCCGTCATCCAGCAAAGTAGGGCGCATCATCGGAGCCCTGCGGGATTCTTATCCGTTAGTGACAGTAGATTTGCGGGCCCGACCTTCATCGGGCACCAGAGAAGGCCTTTTGACGGGTGAGCTGGATGTAGGATTGCTGCAGGGCCGGGCTATTGAAAATCAGTTTGACTACTATGAACTCATGAGCATTCCCTTGTGTCTGGCTGGTCCGGCCGTGTGGAAACACGAGATAGAAGAGGCTGGCTGGTCGCAACTGGCCAGTATGCCCTGGCTCATACCGACGGACAGTAGCAAGGCTTACACTGCCATCCTAAATGAACTGTTCAGAGACCGGGGAATTGAGCTAAATTGCGTTGTTCGATTTGATAATGCGATGCTGGGCCGCGACATGCTGGAAGCCGGTGTGGGTATGATGCTGGTACGTGAAGACTACGCAAAGCTTGGAGAGCAGCGGGGGACCTTTGCTATCTCCCCGTTGGCCAACGTTGGCTACGCAAGTTATATGGCTCATCTGTCAAGTCGTAAAGATGACCCGCTTATTCATGCCTTTATCGAAGCGACAAAAAGCGTATGGCCTGATATTCGAAAGGTGGCTCCTTCATAATAACCATACTATATGGGTTTTTGAGCGATTCCTTTCAATTGGCACATGCCGCTAAAACGCGGTCCTGGCCAAATAAATTGTTATTGCCGTTGGATATTGACTACCTGGCACAGCGCGTCGATACCAATCAGATAGTAGATAATGCTTACTGATTAATCCGCTTTAATGTTGGCGGAATGAATAATTTGTGCGTACTTGTCTGATTGTAATTGGAGAAATTGTGCAAAATCCTTGGTGGACCCACTTGAGGTCAATTCGATTCCCTGTTCTCGTAAGCGGGCGACAATATCATGATTTTGCACGGCCTTACGGATTTCGTTGTTCATTCGTGTCAAGATCTCGGACGGTACGCCTACAGGGGCGACCAGACCATTGAAAATCGCAGCTTCATAACCCGGCAGCCCGGATTCGTCGACAGTGGGTACGTCGGGAAGCAATACTGAGCGTTTCAGGCTAGTGACAGCCAGCGGCTTTATTGAGTTTGATTTAATCAGAGGCAATGATGTGCTGATTGTGTCAAATATCAGAGACAAGCGGCCTCCCACCAGATCTATTAAGGCAGGCGCATTGCCCTTGTAGGGGACGTGTGTCATGGTGATGCCTGCCTGCGAGTTGAACAGTGCTCCGGCGAGGTGGCCTGTAGTCCCAACCCCCGCCGAACCATAATTCAGTTCTCCTGGCTTTTCCCTGGCCAGGGCGATCAATTCTTTCACCGTATTAATGCTCATGGATGACTGAACAACGACTATTTGAGGTACGGTTGCAAATATACTGACCGGCGCAAAATCTTTTAGAGGTTCAAAATTCGACGCCTTGGATATCAGGGGCGCGTACAAGAAGGAATCAGCGATGGCCAAATAGCTGTAACCATTTGGCGGGCTGTTTTTAAGTGCGTCCACGGCTACTTTGTAACTTCCTCCTGGTTTATTCTCAACCACGACGGGTTTGCCCAGTTGCTCTGACAGCTGCTGGGCCAGATTCCGGGTGACAAGATCCAGGTTTCCTCCTGCTGCTGCCGGTACGATGATTCGTAATGGTTTGCTCGGGAAGGTAGCTGCTGCGCTGGATGCAATGGTCACTAGGCCGATGAGCGTTGCCCATAAGCAATGCTTCATCATATGCAGTGCGCAATATAGAAATCCGAAAACATACTGCATATCTATTTCTCCGTTAGCATTACGCAAGCTTGAATAGTACGAATACTCATTTCGCATAGCCCTTATCGGGTAACGACGTACATGGGGAGTGCCCTGGGGGAAAATCCAACTTATTTCTGTTTGGACTCAGGCTGATTTTTGTCTGAATACGAGAAGGGCGCGGGCGTGTCGTTTTCCAGAATTGCTTTGATTTTCTCTATCGGAACAGAGAATGGAGCAATGGCCGCACGTTCTTGCTGCAGTTGTGTAAACGCCATGGCATCGCGACGCTCCCATCCTCGGTTCATGGCTTCCATCAGTTCGTGCGCCACGAGACTACATAGTCGCAGCGGAACGTCAAACTGCTTGCCAAGCTGAAGGGCTAACTGGATGTCTTTGTGTGCCAACCTCAATTCGAAGCTCGGTTTATCGTACTTTCCAGGCAAAACGCGTGTGCCCATTTTTTCGAATGTGCGCATCCGGCCGATACCGCCTTCCTGCACCGCCTGCCACAATGGCAAGGGATCCAGTCCTGCCTTCACGCCCATCGTAAACACTTCGGTGAGGACTGCGCTTACCGCTGTACTGGCCGTATTGTGAACCAGCTTGGCAATGGTGCCCGCGCCAATAGGGCCGATGTAGCGAGCCTGATCTGCAAATGAATCCAGAACCGGTTTAAAGCGGGTAAAGACATTTTCGTCACCCCCAACCCAAATGGCCAGCTTGCCGCTAGCCGCCCCAATGGCGCCACCACTGACAGGCGCATCCAGGAAATCGACGCCTATATCAATCAAGGATTGGTGTATTTCCCGCACGACTGTCACGGAGTTGGTAGTCAAGTCAAACCAGGCGTCGCCTTTGCTGAATCCCGCCTTCAGGCCATTTTCTCCATTACAAACATCTAAAACGTCTGCCGGGGTTGGCAGTGATGTAAAGACGACGTCGCACTCGTTAGCCAGGGCTTTGGGTGTCGCTGCCCATGTCGCACCGAGAGAAAGAAACGGTGTTGCCGCTTCTTTTGAAATGTCATGTACCACAATAGTCTGGCCGCCAGCAAGCAAATTATTTGCCATTCCTCGCCCCATTGTACCCAGACCTATAAATCCAATTTTCATGCATGTCTCCGCTTATAAAAGAATAGGAATAGTTGATTTTTTACAGAAAAACGATTGAAAGATTGAGTCGAAGCATTGCCGCTGCCCGCCGACCGGGGCTCGTACCCCAAAAAAGGCAAAACATATTGCACTTGCGATTTATGTATTTCTCATTTTTCATGTGTATATGCGATTTAGTATAGGAAGCCCGAAATGGGTGGTCAATGCGGTAATTCGGGACTCCATATTTCATTTTTGCAAACACGGATGCAGCCGTAACCATTGCCTGACACGTCCCTGTATGGATACCGTCAACTACGTGCTCATGAGCCTGAATTTATCAAGAAACCTGCGGATATGCCCGAATCAAAAAATCTTGTCTTCAGGATTAGTGAAGGCGAGCTGCAAAAAAAACAAATAGACGCTGCGTAATGTGGTTCCTATACTGAATTGAATAAAAAAGTAAACGAAAGGAGACCAATTCACTATGCAGCATCCTACCGGCAGAGACCACAACGTAAATGACACGCTCGACTACACCCCGGACATTCGGGGGCTTGTACCGATACCGTTCCATGAGCGCGAACTTCCGACAGCGACCGCGAAACCCTACTTCAAGGTTGCTTCCGGCAACGATGTTGCCCTGGAGGGACCGGTGTTCGATCGCGATGGGAATCTGCTGTTTGTTGATATTTATTCGGGTCGAATCCTTTGCCTGACACCTGATCGCCAGTTGACGGTCATCTCAAGCGACCCGGATTTACACCCAGGCGGCCTCGCGATTCACAAGGACGGACGCATTTTCGTTGCTGCGCTTGGTGCGCTCAATAGAAAAGGACGGTTTGATGCGGGTTTGGTTGTTGCGATGAATCCCGATGGGAGCGATCGGCAGGTGATCGTCTCGCCCGAGACGGGTCATGCCATTGATGATATGGTTTTCGACTCTGAAGGAGGCTTCTACTTTAGCGACTTTCTGGGCAGCTCAACCCAGGCGTCAGGCGGTATTTTCTATGTCCCTCCCGATTTTTCCGACATTGTGCCGGTCATCCCCCATATGTGTGCGGCCAATGGAGTTGCATTAAGTCCGGATGGCAAGGTTTTGTGGGCAACCGAGTATGCTTTGAATCGACTCCATCGGGTAGAGCTGGAGGCGCCAGGTGTGATGGGTCGTCACGCTTCTTCCGTTCCCTATCATTTTACCGGACGAGCGCCGGACTCCATGCGAACGGATTCGGATGGCAATGTGTACGTTGCGCTCAATTGGCAAGGGCGTATTTTGGTGCTCAATTCTTATGGCATTCCGATAGGCCAGATTCTATTGCCCGGACGGGAATCGGGAATGTACCTTAAGTCGACCAGTTTGGCATTGATGCCTGGCTCACGTGATTTATTGATAGTCGCAAGGGATGTCCTGGGCAGCGGCGGTTCCATGATTTTTTCTGCTCGCGGCTTTGCTGAAGGGTTCAATGTCTTCGACATCTGACGTATACGATTGGTCGGAAACGGTCCATTGAATGACTGCATCGGGTCTATTTTGCTGCCATTGAGGTTGACACGGAGAAAAGCGGTGGCAAACGATTGCAATAACGTCATGCGATACAGATTCCTGTCTGTTGTCTGCAATCGACGTTGCACGTTGTCCGTTCTTTTTTTGACTCGCGAGCGAAAAGGACTTCACATAGTCATTCTGTAAAAATTTTAATCATGACTTATTAAGGAGATTCAAATGAGTGAGCGCGAAGTCGGCAGAGAAATAATGAGCGATCTGATGGGTAAGGATTATCTTGAAAAGAAAGATCTTAAAAAGAACAATTTCAACGATGCGATTTTTGAATACTCGGAGGAAGTGTGCTTTGGACGCACCTGGTCAAGGACCGGGATCGATAAGAAAACCAGAAGCATACTTAACCTGGCGATGTTAACAGCACTGAACAGACCTAATCAGCTGGCTCATCATATTGAAGGCGCCATCAACAACGGTGTGAGCGTCGCTGAACTAAAGGAAATTCTATTACACACGGCAGTTTATTGTGGACTGCCTGCCGCAGGAGAGTCTTTCAGGGTTGCCGAAGAAGTGTTGAAGAGCAAGGGACTCATGTCCTAAAAGCGCAGCCTACGATTGATTCGGCTCCACCGCTGTTACAAATCGGCAGGGAATCAGCTGTGCACCCGGTTTTAGGAATCGGTCGGGCAAAAGCTTGAAATATTGCCCGATGAAATTTTATTTTTCAACAAAGGGGTAGCAATTTATGAAAATTGGCTTCGTGGGCCTGGGGGCCATGGGATCTGGTATTGCTTCAAATATTGCCAATGCAGGCTATGATCTTACGGTATTTGACGTAGACCAGAGCAGAGTCGATTCACTGGTTAACATCGGCGCACAGGGTGCAAGCTCAATAGCGACCGTGGCAAGGGATGCCGACGTTTTGTTTACCTCTTTGCCCACGCCAAGTGTGGTGATGGCTGTAGGGACCGGGCCGGACGGACTTGAGGCGCATTTAAAGCCGGGTGCGGCATGGTTTGACCTTTCAACGAATTCGCCTACGGTGATTCGCCAATTGGCTGAGCGGCTGAAGAATAAAAACGTGGATGTATTGGATGCCCCGGTCAGTGGCCGGCCACAGGGAGCGGCTTCGGGCAAGCTGGCCATATATATCGGTGGGCCTGTAGACATTTACGAAAAGTATAAAACGCTGCTTGACTCGATTGGGGACAAGATCATCCACGTAGGGGCGGTAGGCGCGGGTAATACCACGAAGCTTGTACACAATCTGATCAGTCTGGTCAGTCGCATGGTGCTTGCCGAAGGAATGTCTCTTGGCGTCAAAGCCGGTATGGAACCGCTAGTGCTATGGGGGGCGCTAAGACAAGGCGCAATAGGAAGGCAGCGCACATTCGATGTGCTGGCAGATCATTATATGCAAGATAAGTATGATCCGGCCGGTTTTGCTTTGACGCTCGCGCATAAGGATTTCACGCTTGCCTTAGATCTGGCGCAAGAGCTGGGCATATCGTTGCAACAGGCGTCGGAGGCATACAAATTTTACAATGAGGCGCTGGCCCGCGATTGGGGAAACAGGGATTCTCGCGCGCCCATGAGTATTCCGAATGAAAGGGCAGGGATCGTTATCAAAGAGGACCCTGAAAAGATTAGGCAGGTACTGATGCAGTAGGCGCAACTGTCAATATCGCCACGCAGAATGACATTATTCTAAAAATACCAGCTTTGAACAAGCGTATACGATGTCAAAAAAGGAGGCATGTGTGAAAGTATTATTTGTAAAACTATTCTTGCGAGACCAGCACAACATTATTGGAACGGTGCGACATTCGTTGCTGCTTTGGATGATCGGCATTGCGATCTGCTTTGTGATGCACGAATCCAGGGCGGCTGTCTGGCCTGATAAGCCTATCAAGATGGTGGTTCCATTTTCGCCGGGCGGCAGCACCGATCTTATTGCCCGATTAATTGCCGACAAACTGTCCAGGCAATTGAAACAACCGGTTGTGGTCGAAAACAAAGCTGGCGCCGGGGGACTTATTGGTTCGACATATGTGTCTAATCAACCAGCGGATGGATACACTCTGTTATTACAATCCGAGCCGTTTATCACTGCGCCTTTGATTGCTACAGCTAATGGTACTCGTGCATATGATCCGGATAAGAACTTTTCGCCCATTGCGAGCATTGCCACTTCATCACATGTCATTGTTGTTTCTCCCAGTCTCAAAATTGATAACCTTCAGGATCTTTTGAAACTGGCCAGGGAGCGCCCAGGTCAGTTGTCATACGGTTCAGCCGGGCCGGGAACGATGAATCATTTGGGAATGGAGCTTTTCTCCTCCCGAGTGAAGATTGAAATGATGCATGTGCCGTACTCGGGGTTTTCAAATGCAATTAACGGAATTCTGGGTGATCAGGTACAAATACTAGTTGGCACGGTCTCTTCCCTTGAGCAGTTCATCAAATCGGGAAAGGTCAAGCCTATTGCCGTGACCGGTTTGCAGCGTTCTTCCATTCTGCCTGATGTGCCAACGGTGGCCGAGGCCGGAGTGAGCGGGTTTGAGCTCAAGTCATGGTGGGGATTATTAGGTCCCGCGGGTATGCCTGAAAATGTGATCAGTCGTCTGAACAAAGAAGTGAACGTGGCCAATGCAAGTAAAGAGATGGACTCTTACTTTAAGCAAATCGGTGCGCAAGCACAGTTTGCGACCGCCGGCGATTTTTCTAAAACGATAAAATCGGATACACCGCGCTGGTCCAGGTTGCTCAAGGACGTTGGCATTATAAAAAAATAACGCCACTGCATGCTGTATATCGCCAATTGCGAGTGGGGATCACAATTGGCGTGTCCTGTCGTGTCGAGATGACATGAATGCGGACATTGTTTCTCTCCTTCCCATCCCTCGTCTCGAATCTCCATTCTGGCATTTGTATATTCCGAAGCGGTGCCTGCCTGCTGCAAGGCAGGATCGCATAGGAACGGCAACACCGAAGCCGGTGTTCAGGAATTGAGTATTGACAAAGTGTGTTGTCCTGTATAAGATGCGTAAATATGAATAACAGTTCGTAATTATGAACAAAAAAGGATGAGCCATCTATGCAGAAAGAGCAGATTACCAAAGAACTTGCGCGTGGCAAGTTCACAGATCAAATGCTGTCCGATATGACCGCATTGATTGGAACGAAGTTGCGCACCGAAGCTTGCGTCAATAACGAGTATGCAACTCGTTTGGCGATCCTGCGCTTTTGCGAGGGTATCGGGGACGACAATCCCCTGTGGACTGACCAGGCCTACGCGCAAGCCGGACCTTACGGGACGTTGATTGCGCCACCGGGATTCATCTTCGCTTGTCTGGGTTCTGTGCAGGTGGGTTGGCCTGGCCTGGGCGGGTTTCACGCAGAAACGAAAATGCAATTTCATCAACCGATCCGTGTCGGCGACAAAATTGATGCACAAGTGACCTTTGATGGTTTTGATGGCCCGGTCAGCGACAGTAAGTTCGGTGGTCGGCGTATTAAGGATTATCTGCGACAAGAGTACCGGAACCAGGACGGGGAGCTGATGACGACGTTCATTTGCTCACGTATGCGTTTTGAGCGTACCGAGATGCAGAAACGCGCTTCGTCTCGAGCAATAGAAGTTCCGCATCCCTGGAGCGAAGAAGAACTTGCGAAGATAGAGGCGCAGATATTGGCCGAGAAGCCGCGGGGCGCCGAACCTCGTTACTGGGACGACGTTCAAGTCGGTGATCAGATTGACGTCATCGCCAAGGGGCCGCTGGGTTTGACCGATTTCATTGCGTTCATCGCCGCGGGCGCGGCACCTATTCCTCGTGTTTCTGCTCATTCGGTCGCGCTCAAGCGCTATCATAAACATCCCAAGTGGGCGTTCCGTGACCCGCGAACGCACGCACTGGAGCCGGTCTATTCCGTTCATTACAACGATTACGCAGCAAAACTGCAGGGCGCGCAAATCGCTTATGACGTCGGTATTCAGCGTACCTGCTGGCAAATTCATTCACTTACGAACTGGATGGGCGACAGTGGCAAGTTGTTGTCCCTGACAGGGCAGTACCGCGCTCACGTTTACTTGGGCGACGTAGTCTGGCTGGGCGGCACGGTGGACTCAAAAGAGGTAGATGCCGATGGTCGCCATATTGTTAAATTAACTACATGGGCGAGAAATCAGCGCGATCAGGCCGTCATGCCCGGTTCTGCTGTCATCGAGCTGCCTGTGCGAAAGGGAGCCGCCAAATGAACATGAAGATTGCGTCCACAGAGCAAGCGCTTGTGCCAGAACAGGACAACGCGAACCGCTCGCTTCCCCTCGAAGGCATTCGCGTGCTGGATCTTGGACATGTGTTTCAGGGTCCCTATGCTACTTTTCTGCTGGCAATGGCTGGAGCGGAAGTGATCAAGATCGAACCACCTCAGGGTGATATGTCGCGCAGGCGTGGGCGCGATGGTGACTATCCTTTCCGTGCCCTGAATGGTTGCAAGCGGGGGGTTCGCCTGAACCTGAAAACTGAGCGTGGACGTGAGCTGCTATTGCAAATGGCACGCTCCGCTGATGTGCTGGTAGAAAACTTCGCCCCATCGGTTATGCCCCGCCTGGGCCTGGATGCGCAAACATTACTTGAAGTCAATCCCCGTCTCATTTACGCATCTGCCTCCGGTTTTGGCCGTAGCGGGCCTTATTCTGACAAACTGGCTCTGGATCTGACCATCCAGGCTATGAGCGGCATGATGAGTACCACTGGTGAGTTGGGCGGACGACCGCTTAAAGCCGGGGTGCCTGTCGCTGACTTCATGTCCGGTGCGACGTTGTACGGTGCGATTGTGACTGCGCTATATGAACGCGAAAGGACAGGACGCGGCCGGTCACTGGAAGTCTCCATGCTGGAGTCCCTGTACGCGACGCTGTTGCCGTCTGTAGGGCATGTGTACGCCAGCAATGTCGTGCCTCAGCGTACCGGTAACCGCCATGTGGCTGATTCCTATGTTCCGTTTGATACCTTTGAGGCTTCTGACGGGTGGGTCGCCATTGTGGCAGCAACAGATGAGCATTGGCGCAATCTGACCGAGGCTATGGGCAGGCCGGATTTGCGGGATGATGAAGCGCTGCAGGTCCTGGCGGGTCGTATAGCAAAAATAGAAGAGCTGACGCAGGAAATTGCCAAATGGGCGGCTGCCCACACACGAGACGAGCTTACTGAATTGTGCCAGAAGCACCATGTTCCGTCGGCTCCGTTGAAATATGTCAATGAAGTGCTAGAGGACCCGCATTTACATGCACGCGGCTTTTTGTCCACCGTCGATACCCCGAATGGGAAGGTTGCGTTACCCAATAGCCCCATTCGATTTGATGGATCGACACTCAGGCCTCTCACGCCACCTCCCGAATTGGGCGAACATACTGCCGAGATATTGCAAGCATTATGTGGCCTGGGAGCTGACGAGGTCGATTCCCTTCGTCGCGACGGCGTGGTGTAAGGAGAGGCGTGATGGTGCCAATACAAGGGGAGCATTGGGGTGACGTTGTCGGGATTGAATACATCAACGGCAACCCATACCGGATGTATGCGGAAAGGCCACGTCGTCTGGAAGCGCTGCTGTCATATGCCAACGCCTGGGGAGTGCTGCCTCATATCATCCAGTCCGAAAAGGTGGTGACGTTCGCCGATGTCTTGAGTGCGGTCAGCCGCAAGGCGTCGCAGCTTCAGGCCGATGGCGTTCGCCGCGGCGACAGGGTTTTCCTGTTGGGCTGGAACAGCAGCGAATGGATCATCAATTTCTGGTCTTGCGTGCAGATCGGCGCCGTTCCTGTATTGGCCAATACGTGGTGGAGCGCCAGGGAGATTGCGGCGGGCCTGGCAGTCATCAAGCCCGCCCTCGCGCTGGCGGACCCGCTCATTGCTTCGAAGTTGCCGGCCGACGCCGTGCTCGGTTCATGGGAGAGCGCCCCCGATGCACAATGGACTCCCCCAGCTACAGTTGGAAGTGAAGAAGACGTTGCGTTGATCATTTTTACCTCAGGAACGTCGGGCAATCCAAAAGCAGTCGTGTTGTCTCACCGTGCATTGCTGGCCCGTTTGCAAATGACGCTGCATGTTACACGCAAGCTGCCTCATCAGATTCAGGCGGCAGCCAGGGACGCTACGTTGATTACCGGCCCCCTGTTCCATGTGGGTGGCATGCAGACGCTGTTGCGAGCCTTCGTGGTTGGTGAGACATTGGTTTTTCCTCGTGGCCGCTTCGATCCGGGCGAGGTAGCCCAATTGATTGAGCGGCATCAGATCAAGCGCTGGAACGCTGTACCAACCATGGTGTCGCGGTTGTTGGACCATCCTGGTGTTCAGGAGCGCGATCTCTCGTGCCTGAAGGCCATCAGCATCGGTGGTGCTCCGGTACATGCGCAATTGATGCGCAGAATGCGGGAAGGCTTGCCAGGAGTCAGTCCACGGATACCGACCGGATATGGCTTGACGGAAAACGGGGGACAAGCCACTGCATCCGGCGGTTCGGAAGAGGCGGCGCAATTGGGTTCCACCGGGCGGCCATTGCCATGCGTCGAAATCAAATTTCTGCCTCATACCGGCCTTCCCGATGGGGAAGTCCTGCTTCGCTCTCCGACGCAGATGTCCTGTTATTTCGGTTTGGATGAATCACCCATAGACCCGGATGGTTGGCTGCATACGGGTGATCTCGGTCGCCTTGATGCTAACGGTAATCTCTGGATAACGGGGCGTTGCAAGGACATGATTATCCGGGGAGGAGAGAACATTGCGCCGGTTTCCATCGAACGAGAGTTAATGGCCTTGCCCGGTGTGCGGGAGGCAACGGTGTTCGGCCTGCCGCATCCTGATCTTGGCGAAGAGGTCATGGCCGTGGTCGTCGGCAGCAATGACCTGACCCCCGAAATCTTGCAGCAGGGGTTGAAAGCAAAGTTGGCCTCGTTCGCCATTCCCAGCCGCTGGAAAATCCAGCAAGAGGCCTTGCCCACTAATCAAACCGGCAAGGTAGACAAGCTTGCCATCAGTGCAATAGCGCGCGCAGAACTGCAGGCGCTACGCACTGAAAACGGAGAATGATTGATATGCACTCTCATCAGCACATTACGCCGGCTTTACGCGTGTTTCGTGGCGCCGACTGTCTGGCCTCGCTCGATAGTGAACTAAAGCGCCTGGGTAGCGATCGGACCGTTCTCGTTTGTGGTGACTGGTTCGTTGGCAGTTCCCAGTTTGAGCGCATCTGTACAGCGCTTGGTCCGCGGCTTGTGCAAACCTACGCCGAGGTGCAGGGTCACAGTCCGGTGTCCTCGGTAGAGGATGCGGCGCAAGTGATGCGAAATGTGACTGCGGATGCCGTAGTGGCGGTGGGTGGGGGCTCGGCCATTGTGACAGCGCGGGCAGCCAGTATTCTCGCTGCCGAAGGCAAGCCGGCCACAGCGCTAAGCACGGTGATAGACGACAATGGCAAGGTGCATAGTCCAAGGCTGCTGGCGTCCAAGATACCGCAAGTGATCGTACCAACTACCCCCACCACCGCCATTGCCAAAGCTGGCAGCGCGGTCTTCGATGCAGAGTCGGGACGCCGTCTGGCCATGTACGATCCCAAAATCAGGGTCCAGTCCGTATTCATTGACCCCAACATGCTGGCCATGACGCCAGCGGCTTTGGTAGCCAGTGCGGGTATCAACACATTATCAATGGCCATAGAGGGCTTGACGTCGCGCTCGGAAGACGAATTTGCGCAGGCTGCGCTAATGCATGTGCTGCGGCTGATGGAAAAAAATCTGGTTCAGGCTGCCCTGCGGGACGATTCCTTCGATGCACGGGCCAGTCTGGTATCAGCCGCGATTCTGTGTGGGCAAGGCACCGATCATACCGCCGCGGGCATCACGACAGTATTGGGCCATGCGATTGGTGCACGGCATGAGGTGGAGAACGGGACGGTCAACGCGATCGTGTTGCCGCATGTGCTGCGTTTCAATGCGCAGGCCACGCAGGGGAAGATCGAGGATGTGGCGGCGGCCTTGGGGCTGGTCGGGACTGCCCAGCAACAGGTACTGGATACTGTCATTGAGAAGGTGACCACACTGCTGGCGTCGCTCAACATGCCGTCACGATTGCGCGATGTCGGCGTCCCATTCGACGCATTACCTGAGATCAGCCGGATCGCGATGGGGGATTGGTTTCTTAAGGGGAATCCGCGGCCTGTACGCAGCCCGGAAGAATTACAGGATATTTTGGAAAAGGCTTGGTGAAAACATGATAAAGAGAGACAAGATTTTTATAAATGGGGCATGGTTAGCTTCTCATGGCAAAGAGACGCTGGCGGTAATTAATCCAGCTACCGAACAAATCGTTGCACACGTGCCCAGAGGTACGGCGCAAGACGTCGATAGCGCGGTCGATGCGGCCGCCGCAGCCTTTTCTGCCTGGTCTGAAACCAGCGTTTCCGAACGGGCCGAGATCTTCCGCAAGCTTGCGCGACTGGTGGAAAGCCGGGTCGAGCAAATCAGCCAAATACTAGTTCAGGAGCTGGGGTATCCGCTTGCGGCTTTGCGTCAGTCACAGGTCGTTGGCGCGGTCGAAGAACTCGACATCATCGCCGAGTCGCTGCAACAAATAGAATGGGTCACCAACATCGGAAATACCCGCATCCAGAAAGTGCCCTCTGGCGTAGTGGGTGCAATCACAGCATGGAATGCACCACTGAGATCTGTTATTTCAAAAGCTGGCGCGGCAATCGCCGCCGGTTGCACGGTCGTGCTCAAACCATCAGAGGTGGCGCCGTTGACGGCATTCACCTTTGCCGAGCTGTGCCAGGAAGCCGGCTTGCCGCCAGGGGTGTTCAATCTGGTGTGCGGCACGGGTCCGGAAGTTGGTGAAGCAATCGCGGTTCATCCGCTGGTGGACATGGTGTCGCTGACCGGATCGGTGAGATCGGGTCGTCGCGTGATGGAGGTCGCTTCCAGGACAATCAAGCGAATGCACCTGGAGCTCGGCGGAAAGTCTCCTAACATTATTCTGAACGATGCCGACTTCGAGCTTGCCGTTTCGGGTGGAATTGAGGACGCCATGCGCAATACCGGACAGGTATGTGGCGGCCTGACACGCATGCTGGTACCCCGCAGTCGATTGCAAGAGGCAGAGCGCCTGGCAGTACAGAAGGTCGAAACTTACGTACTGGGCGACCCGCAGGATTCGGCGACGACGTTGGGGCCGGTTGTTACCGTAGCGGCTCGTGACAGGGTCAGGGCATACATTCGCCAGGCGCAGGAACAGGGGGTCAGGATGCTGATAGGAGGCGAGGAAGCGCCGGAAGGACTGGAGCGTGGCTGGTATGTGAAACCCACGGTCTTTTCCGGTGATAACCACAGCCGTATCGCACGTGAAGAAATTTTCGGTCCTGTGGTGGTCATTATTCCATTTGATAGCGAGGAGGACGCCATAAAGATCGCCAATGATTCGCCCTATGGTCTGGCAGCGGGAGTGTGGAGTGCAGATAACAGCAAGGCCCTGCAGATTGCGTCCAGGCTGCGGGTGGGAAGGGTGCGTATTAATGGCGCGCCATTGGATAAACGCGGCACGCACGGTGGATTCAAGCTGTCTGGGGTTGGGCGTGAGTGGGGACGCTTCGGCGTGGAGGAGTTTCTGGAGTACAAGTCGTTAATTTGCTAAGAATGCATATTCTGAGCGTCGGACAGGTGCCTATTTTCTTTGCATGCATTTGTCTTGGCAGGAAATTTTCTGAATATTCGAGCGGTGGAGATGATAATGAAAAAAATACTGTTGTTTGTGTCGTTGGCTTTTTCGATGTGTGCCAATTTTGCTGTTGCCCAAGGGACTGAGCCGATACGCGTTATCGTCCCTTTGAGCCCGGGTACGCCAAGTGATTCCGTTACACGCATTGTGACAACCGCAATGGCACAAGAGCTGAAGCGACCGATCATCGTTGACAACAAGCCGGGTGCCAATGGTGTGATTGCGGTTCAGGAACTGATGAAAGCGAAGCCCGATGGCAATACGCTGATGCTGGGTGGCATGTCTCCTTTGGTCCTGAATCCGGCCATTCTCAAAAACTTGCCTTATGACACCAGAAAGGACTTTACGCCAATCGGCGGGATGTATAACGCGTTTCAGGCCTATCTTGTCAACAGTGCGATTCCAATCAATTCGTTCGAGGAACTCGTCAAAAATGCCAAGGAGAGCCCGGGCAAGCTGACCGCCGGGCACTACTCGGCATTGACTCAACTACAGTTGGCCGCGTTGAGAAAATTGGCCGATATCGACCTGTTGATGGTTCCCTACAAAGTGACGACCGCGGCCTATACCGATGCCATGAGCGGAAATATTGATGTTGTGCTCGCGGACATCGGTTCTGCGGTAAAAATGGTTGAAGGAGGGAAGGTCAGGGCACTGGCTATCAATCTGCCGGAAAAACATCCCTTTTCGGGAGACCTGCCGCCAGCCGCCGACACGGTTCCTGGATTGTCTGTCCCTGTCTGGTCAGGGCTCGTGGGCCCGGCTGGTATGTCCAAAGAGGTCGTTAACGGGCTGAATGCAGCCCTGAACAGAGCCTTGCGGAAAGAGGACGTGATTCAGCAGATCGCTAAAGGTGGATCCGATACCTGGGCGACGACACCCGAGCAGTTTGCTACGCATATCGATCGCGAATTGATGCGATGGAAAAAACTGGCAGTCGACGCGGGTCTTGAGCCGCAGTGACGGCATTTCATAAAGGGGGGGATACAGCCAGCGTAGCTGAGCCCCTGCTTGCAATCGTTGTTTACATTCAGGGAGAGACAATTGTCATCGCTATCGCTTCTTTTACCTAAATTTCTTGAAAATCCGGTTCAGCGTCATTTCATCGGTGGCGTATGGCGTGAGGCAGCGTCAGGTGAAACGGTCGAAACATTCAACCCCGCTACCGGCAAGGGGCTTGCACATCTTGCTCGCGGCAATACGGTAGATGTGGGGCTCGCGGTCAGAGCTGCGCGCGACGCGTTCAATGGTCCTTGGAGCCGGTTTACGCCTGCCGAGCGCCAGAAGCTGTTGTTGAAAATTCATGACGTAGTGCAGCAACATTGGGACGAGCTTGCCCTGCTGGAAACGCTGGATATGGGCGCGCCATTGCAACGCACTCAGAAAATGAAAGAAAGAATGCTTCAAACCATTCTTTTTTTCTCCAGCCAGACCATGAACTGTGCCGGCCAGACAATACCGAATTCATTACCCGGCCAGTACACTACCATGATCTTGAAGGCCCCGGTCGGCGTGGTCGGCGGCATCATCCCCTGGAATGGTCCGTTGATCAGCCAGTGGTGGATATTGGGAGGGGCGCTGGCAACCGGGTGTACGGTCGTGATGAAACCTGCTGAAGATGCGTCGCTGACTGTCCTGAGAATGGCACAATTGTTGACCGAGGCCGGCGTTCCCGAAGGGGTCATCAACGTGGTGACCGGGCTGGGCGCCGAGGCGGGAGCAGCGCTGGCCGCTCATCCGGATGTCGATCGGGTCGCATTCACGGGCTCTACAGCGACGGGTAGAGAGATCATTAAAGCGTCTGCGGTCAACATGAAGCGGCTCGCATTGGAACTTGGAGGCAAATCGCCGGACATTATTTTTGCCGATGCCGATCTTGAGGCGGCTGTGCCGGGCGCCGCCATGGGCGTGTTCAACAACAGCGGGCAAATTTGCTATTCGGGCACGCGGGTTTTGGTCGAACGCAAGATTCATGAAGAATTCACCGCAAGACTGGCCGATTTCAGCAAAACATTGAAAGTGGGTAATCCCCTGGATCCGGAAGTGGCACTTGGCCCCATTGTTTCCAAAAGGCAGCTTGATCGCGTCATGAGCTATATGCAGATAGGCAGCGATGAGGGGGCACAGCTTTGCAGCGGCGGAAAACGGTTGCAGGGCGGCGGGCTGACAGGGGGCTATTTCGTGGAACCCACCGTGTTTGGCGGCGTGAGCAATGACATGCGAATTGCCCGGGAGGAAATATTCGGACCGGTCATCTCGGTGATCCCTTTTGATACACCCGATGAGGCGTTAAGGTTGGCCAACGATACGGAATACGGTTTGGGAGGTGCTGTGTGGACATCCAATCTGAAAACGGCAATGAAGTTTGTGCATGGCATCAAGGCTGGACAGGTTTGGGTCAACTGCTATGGGCTGGTCGATTCTGCGGTGGGTTTCGGCGGATATAAGCATAGCGGATATGGCTGGAAAGGGGGGAATCAGCATGTTGAGGGCTTCCTGTACCAGAAAGCGGTCACCATTAACGAAAATTGAGCCGGGAACGATATGCGATCGATTGCAGCCGTGATGTATGAGCAGGGGCTTCCTGCACCGTACATGGAAAGTAAGCCCTTGAAAATCGAAGAGATCCATGTTGATGGGCCTAAAGAGGGCGAGGTCCTGGTTGAGATCCGCGCGGCCGGGCTCTGTCATTCTGACCTGTCCCAGGTCGCCGGGCTGCGCAAGCGTACGGTCCCGGTCGTCATGGGGCACGAGGGTGCGGGCATCGTCCGTGAGGTGGGACCCGGTGTCAAGGGATTGATGCAGGGAGACCACGTTGTCATGACGGTCGGGTCAGGTTGCGGGCATTGCCGGTATTGCGCCGGCCAGCGCCCCGTACTCTGCGAAGCCGTAAGCGCCTCCAGAGCGGCGGGGTTCCTTATGAGCGGCCGCAGTGCGCTGAACCAAGGGCAGCGGCCTCTGTTTCATCACAGTGGCATCTCGTCTTTTTCTCAGTACGCAGTAACAGTACCAGGCTCACTTGTGAAGATTGACCCTACTGTTCCCCTGGATGTTGCCGCACTTTTTGGCTGCGCCGTCGTTACTGGTGCTGGCTGCGTGTTTAATGCAGCGCGTATGCAAGCAGGGCATTCAGTTGCCGTGATCGGACTGGGAGGGGTGGGGCTGTGCTCCGTGATGGCAGCAAAAGTTGCGGGTGCATCCGAGATTATCGGAATTGACATCAACGAAGAAAAATTTCCCCTGGCACGGGAACTGGGTTGCACGCACACCATGTGGGCACGCGATTCTGATCTGGTGCAGCACGTCAGGGAGCTGACCAGCGGCGGGGTCGACTTTGCTTTCGAGATCTCCGGCAGCAAGCCGGCGATGGCAGTTGCGATCGCAATCACTTGTAAAGGCGGTGAAGTTGTCGGCGTGGGAATGGGTTCCTCCAGTGAACTTTATGAATATGCCCATACTGCGCTGGTTTCGGAAGAAAAGGTATTCCGGGGTTCGTTGATGGGAAGTTGTGTGCCTGAGCGAGACGTACCCAGATATCTGGAGTACTACCAGCAAGGTGTTATGCCGGTTGACCGGTTGATGACCGGGAGTATCGGTTTCGACGATCTGAACCTGGCGCTGGACAGATTGAATCAGGGAGCGGTGCTTCGCCAGGTGCTTTTGCCACATGGCTGAGGCGCAAGGTGATTGCTGTGGCCTGGGCTCGGTAGTATGAGCCAGACCAGTGCATAAAACGATGATATGAAAGCAGTTTCTTGGGAGAGATAGTCTTGATTTCTGTGAAGGCGCGTTGTGTAGACGGCCCGAATGAGCCTTTTGGCTCCATGCAAGTTCAACGTCGCGAGCCGGGGCCCGGTGATGTGTTAATTGACCTTGCCTATACGGGCATTTGTCACTCTGATATTGAACATGTGAACAGTGTGCGTGGCCATACAATGTACCCCATTGTTCCAGGCCATGAAATGGTGGGTATTGTCTCCCGCGTGGGCCAGGCGGTGACACGTTTTAAAGTGGGCGATCGGGTCGGCGTAGGCAATATGGTGCAGTCTTGCCGTAAGTGTGAAAACTGCGAGGCGGGGCTGGAGCAATACTGCACGGGCGGACGTGTATTGACATACAACGCCATTGACCAATCGGGTCAGATCACGTACGGCGGATACAGCCAAAAGATTGTAGTCGATGAACATTTTGTACTGCGCATCCCTGACGGACTGTCGCTGTGCGAGACAGCTCCCTTGTTGTGCGCGGGCATCACGATGTATTCGTCTCTGATACATTGGCGGGCTGAAAAAGGCACGCGCGTTGCCATTCTGGGTCTTGGCGGACTCGGCCATGTGGGCGTGCAGATGTCTCGAGCTCTCGGGGCCCACACGACTGTGCTTGAGCGCAGCGACGAAAAACGGGGCGATGCTATTCGCCTGGGCGCAGATGATTTCTATATCAGCGACGACGAAACGGTGAAAACGTTGTCCGATCGCTTTGACCTGATCCTGTCAACGGTACCGGTTTCAGTTGATTTGGATCCCTATATGGCCATGCTCCGACGGGACGGCACTTATGTGAACCTCGCGGTTCCGAATACTGCGCTGAATATTTCGGCCACCACGCTATTGGCCAATCGTCGATCGTTGTCGGGCAGTCGCAGCGGCGGTCTGGTGCAAACGCAGGAAATGTTGGATTTTTGTGCCTTGCACGGCATTGCATCCCAGGTTGAAGTGATTCACGCTGACAACATCGATGACGCCTATCGGCGCCTGGTGATCGGTGATGTCAGATTTCGCTTCGTTATCGATAACACAACTATTTGATTCCTATGACTAATTTTTTGATCGTTGAACGAAACGGGCCGATTCTCACGTTGACCATGAACCAGCCGGAACAGCGCAATGCCTTGACCGGAAACACCGCCATTGCTGAATTGCTGCAAGCGGTAACGGATGTCGAGAATGATACCAGTATCCGGTGTGTGATTCTGACGGGCAATGGACCTGCATTCAGTGCGGGCGGAGATATCCGGCAAATGAAGCGTCAGGCATCGCCGCAGGTGAGCGAGATGGCGATTCGCCAAGAGTACCGGAAAGGGATCCAAAGTCTCACCCTGGCCTTATTCGGCCTAGAGGTGCCGGTGATTGCGGCTGTTAACGGGCATGCGATTGGCGCCGGTCTGGATTTGGCGTGCATGTGCGACCTTCGAATTGCCAGTTCCACAGCCAAGTTTGCAGAGAGTTTTGTCAAAGTGGGCATCATACCCGGCGATGGCGGGGCCTGGTTGCTGCCTCGCATCGTTGGCTTGCCGCGGACGGCGGAGCTTTCATTCACGGGCGACGCTATTGATGCGCAAACGGCGCTGGAGTGGAATCTGGTTTCCCGGGTCGTTCCGCCCGAAGACCTGTTATCCGCCGCGAATGCGCTGGCTGAGCGTATCGTGAAAAATCCATCTCACGCGCTTCGCCTGGCCAAACGCCTGTTGCGAGAAGCAATGCATTCCCAGCTGGACACGGTGCTTGAATTGTCGGCTGCCTATCAGGCAATTTGCCACAAGACCCCCGATCACATGGAGGCCGTGAACGCATTTCTGGAAAAACGGCCTCCCAATTTTAATTGAGATGGATATGACTTCTCGAGCACCCTCGTCACGTACAGAACTGCATGTCCGACAGATCGAAATGCGTGCTTTCCAGCGGGCCGATGGTTTGTTCGAAGTTGAAGGTCGGGTCACTGACCGCAAGCCTGAAAAGTTTGTGCCTCGAATGGGGGCAAGGGAGGTTCCTGCGGGGGCAGCGCTACACGACATGCGTGTCATGATCGTATTCGATGAGGCACTCAGGGTGATAGATATCGCGGCAAAGACGGATGCGTCACCTTACTCGCACTGTTCTGAGGCCGAGCAGACGATGAAGGTGCTGATTGGGGCGCAAATGACCAAGGGGTGGGGCAGGATTGTGCGAGAACGATTGGGTGGTGAAAAAGGCTGTACACACTTGATGGAACTGATGATGCCCATGGCGACGGTTGCCTTTCAGTCCTTGAGCAGTATTAATCGCCACAAGCCAGAGGCTGTAGATCCAACAGGCCGGCCTATCAAAATTAATAGCTGTTTTGCCTACGGGACTGAACAGCCGCTGGTGAGAGCTTACTGGCCGGAATATTTTCTGGCCAAGAAAAAATAGCTGTCAATATATTTTAGGAGACTGAAGTGATAAGAAAGTGTTTAAGTAAAGGTGCCGCTATCGGGTTGATGGCGTTCATGTCAACTGGCGTATTTGCGCAAGCGAAATATCCGGAGCGACCCATTACGCTGGTTTTGCCTTTTGCCGCTGGTAGCGCCACCGATGGCGCCACGCGCCTGATTGCAGCGGACACACAGGAGATGCTGGGCCAGCCTCTGGTAATGGAAAACCGCGCCGGCGCAGATGGCATCATCGCTACCCAGTACGTGCAGCGAGCTAAACCTGACGGGTATACCCTGCTGGTGAGCACTAACTCGGCGCATGGCAGCAACCCGTCGATCTACAAATCATTGCCCTACGACCCCATCAAAGACTTTATCCCGGTTGCCGGGTTGATCCGGATTCCCATGGTGATGGTGGTAAAAAGCGATTTTCCAGCGAATAATCTTGCCGATTTTGTCAAGATCGCAAAAGAAAGGAAGGCAACTGAATCATTGAGTTATGGTGTCGGCAACACATCCAACCTCGTTGCCGGCGAACTTTTCAAAAGCAAGGTAGGTGTAGACCTGTTGCAGGTTCAATACAAAAGTACACCACCGGCGTTGCAGGATCTGATCGGCGGAAGGGTCGATGTCATGTTTGTCGATCCCTATTCCGCAGCGGCCTTTCTATCGAGTGGGCAGTTAAAGCCGTTCGCCGTCTTCGATAGTCAGCGGCACGCGCTGTATCCTGATGTTCCCACCATGGCTGAATTGGGATTCGAGGACATGGATGTCGTCAGTTGGGCTGGTGTCTTTGCACCAGCCGGCACGCCCGGCGAGATCGTTGCAAAGCTTTCAATGGCATTTAACGCGTCTTTGAAAAAGGATACGGTCAAGCAATCAATTCAGAATATCGCCATGACGCCTTTGCTTCTTGAACCAGGTCAAATGGCCGATTTTGTCAGCCGCGAGTTGTCCTGGTGGGCAGATCTTGTCAAGATTGCCCATATTCCTCGCAAATGAATACGGAGTAAAAAATATGGAAAAAACCTCTCATGATAATGGTATGCCCGTCGGCCGTCTTTCCGGCAGAAAAGTGCTGATTACCGGAGCCGCATCTGGTATAGGCAAAGCAACCACGGCGCTTTTTTTGAGCGAGGGTGCACGGCTGATTGTCGTGGATCGGAACATCGAGGCTCTGACGTCATTGTATGGACAGGACGAGCGGGTATGCCTGTTCCAGGCAGACGTGACCGATGAGGCTGCTGTGCAGCAGGCGGTAGAAGGGGGCACAGCCAGGCTGGGCGGAATCGATGGTATCGTCAATTCAGCCGGGGTGATGCTCAGGGGGTCTGTCATGGATGTAGATCTGGCCGAATGGAGAAGGGTGATAGAAATTAATATGACGGCCCCCTATTTGATCATACGCTGCTGCCTGCCGTGGTTAAAGAAGGCGGGTTCGGCAACAATTGTCAATCTGGGTTCGGGGCAGTCATTGTTGCCCAATTCGCCTGATCGCAGTGCGTACTCCGCATCCAAGGGCGGCGTGCTCAATTTGACTCGTGCTCTGGCCGCAGAACTTGCGCCGAGCATTCGAGCCAATACTGTCTGTCCCGGTCTGGTGAACACGCCCATGGCAAAGGGCGTGGAGGGTAATACTGGTAACTATGCGTTAAAGCGCCTTGCCGAGCCGGAAGAAATTGCCCGGGCGATCTTGTTTCTGACGAGTGAAGAATCATCCTATGTGACCGGCGCAGCCCTGGCGGTTGACGGCGGGCGCTCATTTCATTAATTCGTTTCGAGCGAGGTAAAACCGATATGACAATTGAGATGTACAGATTGCGTTCCTCTCCAACATCGCCCTTTGTTCGAAAAGTGCTTATTGGAGCGGAGGTGCTGGGGCTGAGCTCACGCATTATTCTGCAACCAGTGGAGGCCGGAAATTGCGACGACCCATTATTGTTGCAGAACCCATTGGGCAAGTACCCCTGTCTGTTGCGCGAAAACGGAACGCCCATATACGACAGCAGTGTCATTCTGGAGTTTCTTCAAATGGCGGCCGGTAGCGATGCACTGCTCCCGCAGGCCGGTGAAGAACGCATATTAATGCTGGTAAGAAGCCGCCTTGCAGACGGAATAATTGATGCCGGCGCGTTGGTTATATATGAAGAAAGATATCACCCGACTGAACACCAATCGGCCAGGTGGCTCCAATATCAGCGAGCCAAAATCATCAGGGCGCTTTCCGTGTTCGAAGGTGAACTTCCGTGTGCGACTGTCGCCAATGTAGTGAGCATTGGATTGGCGTGCGCCTTGGGGTTCCTGGATAGAAGAAAGCCTGTCGCTTGGCGCGATGGCCGGTTTCCGAATCTGGAGCATTGGTTGACGACGTTTGCATCATGCCAGCCGGCATACGGAAAAACCAGCCCGCCACCATTGCTAACATGATTACGTACTAATAAAGAAGAAAGGAGACAAGATGAACAGAAGACGGTTTGTTCAATCGCTTGGGGCGGGAACATTGGGGTTTGGCATGGGGACATCGGGTATAGCGCAGGCCGCACAGGAGGGCTTGCCGCAGGATGGTTTCCGGGGCAATCAGCCCAAATCCGCGCAAGCGCTGTCGGCCTGGCACAAGCAGGGAACGGCAGAGGCTGCAATCGATGTTGATATGCCGATAGTGGATCCGCATCACCATCTGTATGGCGAGCAAACGGATAAGACTTTCTATCGGCTGGAAGACCTGACGGCTGATTTAGGCAGCGGCCACAAAGTGCTGGGTACGGTTTATGTCGAGGCCTATGGCGCTGGGTGGCGCAGCAGTGGACCGCCGCAGTTGCGTTCTGTTGGCGAAGTGGAGCGTATCGTCGCTCTGACCAAAACGCCATTGAGCTTGCCGCAGGGGCAGTGCGAGGTCGCTGCCGGTATTGTTTCCAATGTAGACCTGACTCTGGGTGCATCGGTCGAGAATGTGTTTGCCGCGCATCGCGAAGCGGGAGGGCGTCGGCTTCGCGGTATACGCCATATGGTGGTATTTGACGACGGCCCGATCGGGCGTCTGGTGAAAGTTCAGCCAGCACAGTACCTGCTGCGAGATGATCGTTTCCGCGAGGGATTCGCCAAGCTGGAGCAGGCAGGCCTGGCTTTTGATACATGGATGTATCACACGCAACTGGACGATCTAGCCTCACTGGCCGATGCCTTTCCAAACACGCGCATTATCGTCAATCATATGGGCGGACTGATTGGTGTTGCCAATTATCGCGCTGGGCACAGCGAACAGTTTGCGCTGTGGCGTTCGCGGATGGCCGACCTTGCCCGCCGTGACAATGTGCGTATCAAGGTAGGGGGGATGGGAATGCCTGTTTTTGGTTTCGGCTTTGAGCAAGGCGGGGAACCAGCATTATCCGAGGCCCTGGCAAAGGCCTGGCGGCCACTGGTAGACGTTTGCCTGGAATCGTTTGGCGCGCAGCGCTGTATGTTTGAAAGTAATTTTCCGGTGGACAAACAGTCTTGCAGCTATGTCTCACTGTGGAATGCCTTCAAGTTGCTGGGCCGGTCGTGGTCCACCGATGAACGTAAAGATCTGTTTTATCGCACAGCTTGCCGTTCATATCAATTGCCAGAACTTGAGGCGCGTTGCGAGCGTAGTGTGTAACAGATAAGATGGAAAACGGATAATTTCATGAACTACAAAGCCCCAGTAAAAGATCTTCTCTTCAATATCAGATATTTGGCGGAAATTGAAAAAATTGCCAATTTGCCAGGTCTGGAGGATGCCGGACCGGATGTCGTGCAAGCGGTACTTGAAGAGTGCGCTCGTTTCAGCGAAGATATCGTAGCGCCATTGAACACGATCGGCGACATAGATCCGCCAAGCTGCAAAGATGGTCATGTTGCCATGCCTCCCGGCTTCAAGGATGCGTATCGTCAATATATGGACGCCGGCTGGCAGCGATTGCAGCACGAGTCCGAGTTTGGTGGGCAAGGCCTGCCCAAGGTCGTTGGTGCGGCCTGCCTGGAGATCCTCAATTCGGCCAGTATGAGTTTTGCTTTATGTCCGCTGCTGACCGATGGTGCCATCGAGGCATTGCTTACTGCGGGCAGCGAGTCGCTCAAGCGTACTTATCTGGCCAAACTGGTCTCCGGTCAGTGGACCGGGACGATGAATCTGACCGAACCGCAGGCCGGTTCGGACCTGTCGCAGCTGCGCAGCCGCGCAGAGGTCCAACCTGATGGCAGCTATCGGATATTCGGTACCAAAATCTTCATCTCTTACGGTGAGCACGATATGGCCGAAAACATCATTCACCTAGTACTCGCCCGGGTCCAGGCGGCGCCGGCGGGGGTCAAGGGCATCAGCCTGTTTGTCGTGCCCAAGTTCCTGGTCGATTCGGATGGAGCACTTGGCGAACGTAATGATGTCAAGTGCGTCAGCATTGAGCATAAGATGGGTATCAAGGGATCGCCGACAGCTGTGCTGTCGTTCGGCGACCATGGTGGTGCTACCGGGTATTTGGTGGGACAAGAGAATCGGGGCCTGGAATATATGTTCATTATGATGAACGCGGCCCGCTTCGCCGTGGGCGTTCAGGGCATTGCCGTTTCAGAGCGCGCCTACCAATTGGCGGTGGCTTACGCGCGCGAACGGGTGCAGGGCCGTCCGGTAGATGGTTCAGCATCAGTCTGCGTGCCCATCATTCATCATCCGGATGTGCGCCGCATGCTAATGACAATGCGTGCCCTTGTTGAAGGCACGCGTGCCACTGCTATCGCGGCCGCAGCAGCCTGCGATATGTCCCGCAGGCACCCCGATGCGCAAGTGCGCCTGGACAACCAGGTGTTCTATGAGTTTATGGTTCCGCTGATTAAAGGATATAGTACTGAAATCAGCCAGGAAGTAACTGCACTGGCCGTACAGGTTCACGGTGGTACTGGCTTTATCGAGGAATCGGGCGCCGCCCAGCATTATCGCGATTGTAAAATTCTGACGCTTTACGAAGGGACAACTGCGATTCAGGCCAACGATTTAGTGGGGCGCAAGACGTGCCGAGATGGCGGCGTTGTCGCCAGGTCAATCGCGGCTCAGATCGAAACGACCGAGGATGAACTGCGCGCTACTGGCACCGAGTCAGCCGGTGCCGTGGCCCGTGAACTGGCTGCGGCGCGGCAAGCTTATCTGGCAGCAGTCGATAGTATCGTTTCTCACTCGCGTGATAATCCCAATGCGGCTTATGCGGGAAGCGTGCCGTATTTGATGCTTGCCGGAAATCTGATGGCCGGCTGGAATCTGGGACGAGCACTGCTGGCGGCCTTGGAGAACGAGAAAAGCGGCGAAGATTCGTCGTTTCTTCAGGGTAAAATTACGACCGCACGTTTTTTTGCAGAGCATGTTTTGCCGCGGACTCAGGCCTTGCGTGATGCTATCGTACACGGGGGCCAAAGTGTGATGGACTTGCCGCAGGACGTGTTTTGAGTGTGCAACGCGATCGTCGGGCGAGCTGGCAGCGGATGCTATAATTTACCAGGATCGTTACAAGTTTGATTCCGAAATCGCGATCAATACATTGTTTGATAACGCGTGCGTCGAGAGGGCACCATAAGAGCATGGCTGGAAATACTGAGAAGAGAGTAAAAAGGCACCCCCAGAATCATCGTACGGTCGATAGGGTTACCGCTATACTGGAAGAGGTGGTATATCGACCAGGAATTACTTTAACTGAACTTGCCAGTTTCCTGGACGCCGCTAAAAGTTCAGTTCACGGGTTTGTCAGTGGGTTGCTGGCACGCGGCTGGCTGCATGAAAGTAATGGCGGTTTTTTTCTGGGGCCGGCAGTCTATGGCCTGACGATAGCCAGCGGCCATATCAGGGCGGGCTTTGTTTCACAGGACGATTTGAACGCGCTGAGCAAAAAGGTTGGTTTTGCCGTATTTCTTGGGGTAGCGGCAGGGGACAACCTTATCTACATATCGGAATCAGGAAGCGATGACTCGACTGGATTCGAAGCCAGAAATAATATACGCCGGCTTTTACTGAGCACGGCAGGTGGAAAAGCGATTCTGGCCGCTACCCCAAGTTTTGAGCGAGATGTTTTTCTACGCCGGCAGACTAAAGACGCGATTGGCATGGTTGAGCAGTTTCTGCTTGAGCTCGATTCGATCAAGGATACGGCAATTGCGATTAATCATAATGAGAGAACCAACCGGTTCGGTATTGCAACTGTGTTGCATGATCCACGAAAGAATTTTCTGGCATCTGTAACAGTCGTGGGGCCGGCAGATAAGGTCAAGCCGAAAGTAAAAACAATATCCAAAGCGCTTGTTTCTTCTGTTAACGCCTGGGTCAGCCGATCCAATATCACGCCCAGGGAAGAAATTTAGCGTCTCGTTGACCGTCCTGGTCTCCAAAACTTTGTTCTTGTGAGCGCGTGCTCGCGTTCCCATCCACCTCTATGAACCCTGCAAGACTGGACCAGGAGCAACTCGCGATGCTCCTGGTCCAGTCTTGTCCGCCGCATCAAGTCTTATTGGCGCAGGCAACGGCGACCAAGGACGCTAGATATAATATTCGCCGATAATTTTTACTTGACTTTAAATACGGGCGATGTTTTAGTTATACATATATCCGTTTGTATGTTCGTATATATGAAAAATGAAACAATGACCCCAACCCGCCAATTAACGCATTTTATTTCCAGCTCCCGTTGGGAAGCGTTGCCATCCCACGTGCAGCACGAGTCTGTCCGGGCGTTCATAAACTGGCTCGGCTGTGCCTACGGCGGAGCGAAGCATCCCGCGGTGGACGGCGTGCTCAATGCGCTCCAGGATCTTTCCGTGGGTGGACCGTGTAAGGTTATCGGGCGCAAGCAACACCTGGACCCGCTTAATGCTGCGCTGGTCAATGGCTTGAGCGTGAGTGTTCATGCATTTGACGATGCGCATCTTGCCACGGTCGCGCACCCCGGTGCGCCGACCATTGCCGCCTTGCTGGCTCATGCGAGCCAATTTCCTACGACAGGATCCGACTTTCTACAAGCGTTGATTATCTCTTACGAGATCCAATGTCGTCTGAGCTGTGCGCTTACCGTGGCGCCGGCCGCCTGTGACGTGGGCTGGTACATGACAGGCGTGACCGGGGCAGTGGGCGTGGCCGCAGGTGTTGGCAAGTTAATGGGATTATCAGAACAGCAGTTGGCATGGGCGATGGGGATGGGTGCCATGCAGGCGAGTGGCCTGCGGGCCTCGCATGGAACGATGGCTTGTGCGTTCATCCCCGCCGATGCGGGGCGGAATGGACTCCTGGCAGCGCGGTTGGCGGCAAACAATTTTACCTGCCACGAGGACGCGCTGACAACCGTGCATGGATTGTTGCCGATGCTGGGATATCCCGCAAATCCCGATGCCTTGACCGACGACTTGGGTCAACGCTACGAGTGCTTGAACGTGTCACTGAAACCCTTTCCGTCAGGTTGCCTGACGCATGCAGTGATTGATGCCTGTCTGACGTTGGTGAGAGTGCATGTCTTTGCGGTTGCGGAAATCGCGCGCATTGAGCTGGAAGTGAACGATCTGTCGCTCAGTATTACAGGCCGAAAGACGCCCCTGCACACATACGACGCCCAGGCCAGTATCTTCCATTGGGCAGCGGCAGTGCTATATCACCGACGTGCCGGGCTGTATGAGGCGGGAGACAGCTGCGTGCATGACCCCGCTATCATCGATTTACGAGACCGGGTGACCGCCAAAGTAGGCAGTGAGCTAAAAGCTGACGAGGCGCGGGTTGCCGTTACGTTGTTGGATGGCCGTCGCCTCACTGCTGAAGCAATGCCTTGCATTGGCTCCGTAGAAAGGCCCATGAGCGATAAGATGTTGCAGGAGAAATTCCTGAGCCAGGCTGCTGCTGCAATCGGAAGCGACCGTGCCGCGCAAGTGGCTCGTATGTGCTGGTTTCTGAATGAAGCGAAGGATGTGGCTGCCGTTATGTCAGATTTTTAACTTCAAAAAACCAAGCAAGAGGAGACAATAATGAAGCGACTGATCGTTCGACTATTTTTGATACTGAGTTTTTCCCATATCGGGATTATTCCTACGGTGAATGCCCAGGACTATCCGCAACGGCCGGTGCATTTGGTAATTCCATACGCCGCGGGTGGTGCGGGCGATGTGATGGGGCGTCTCGTCGCCGAGCGGCTTGGCGCCAAGCTGGGTCAGAAGGTGATTCCGGAAAACCGCCCGGGTGCAGGTTCTGTGCTGGCAGCGAATCACATAAGCGAATCCACGCCTGACGGATACAAACTTTATTTTGGCACATTGGCGCATTCACTGAACGCCACGCTCGTGCCCAAGCTCCCTTACGATTCGGTCAAAGACTTCGAGTTTATCGGAAAAATCGGGCAGGTCGTATTTCTGGTCGTAACCAAGCCCACGTTAGGCGCCGGCAACTTGCCCGAGCTGGAAAAAATGATACAGAAAAATCCTGGAAAATTTTCTTTCGGTTCTGCGGGAATCGGTTCTCCCATGCATATCGGGGTGGAGCTGTTCAAACAACTGACTCAGACAGACGCGCTTCACGTTCCCTATCAGGGAGAAAGCGCTGCGCTGGTTGGGTTATTAGGCGGGCAGGTGGACCTCATGCTTTGCACGACAACCAGTTGTGCATCGCGTTTGAAGGATGGTTCTCTCAAAGCCCTGGCTGTGACAGCACCTTCGCGATCCAAGTTGGCTCCCGATATACCCACGACAACCGAGGCTGGCCTGCCCGATTTTCAGGTCTACACCTGGGTCTTTCTCGCAGCGGCAAAAAATACGCCTCCCCATATTATTGAGCGATTGAATGTGGCGTTAAATGATGTTCTGGCGGATGAAGACTTCAAGCGTCGAGCATTGGCCGTCGGGTTTGAAACCGATACGAATAGTTCGCCTGCCGCGATACAGTCACTGGTCATTTCGGAGATCGACAAGTGGAAGCCCGTTATTCGGGCGGCTGGTGTACCAAAAAATTGAGTATTGGGCTCAAGTCAATAGAAGCAGGTTGGTGGCTGTCGGGTGCTCAAAGTATGAAGCACCGGCTAACTCCTGCCGAATCCGTAGCAATTATAAATGGACTGTCGGCCATAACGGTGCCTGATGCCGCAGGGTCGTTGGAGTTACTTCTGACGCTGGGTCAAAAGAATTTCCTATATTTGGTTTGTTCATTGGACGCATAAAAAGCGTGAGCGACAACGATACAGAGTATTGCCATTGGGCACGCCAGCGTCAGAGGCAGAAAGACATATCAACTATAACGCCCAAGAGAGAATCGGAAAATGCGTGCACTAGGCTTGCGATCATTGTGCCTCCCTAAATAAAAAATAATACAGCTGACAAGGGTGTGGCACACCAGGATGGCTCATATGCAGTCGTTCTGCTGCGCTGGCGAGGCGCTTTTGCCGGAACACACAAACCTCAAACGCGCCATCGGGACAGATCCATCTGCAGGAGGTCATCACTCCTGTTTTTTTTAGTCCGATGAATTTCAAATATGGATCACCTCACTCCTGGGTCGATGATCGACTCTGCGTACTCTATTGTTGCCACTTAGGCTTCGTAAAATGAGGACACGGTATTCATAAAATCGCCATGGACCATTCAATTGAGTTCAATTTACACTGCGTTGTCTTGCGAGGACGAAGAGGGCTTGTATTGCCTGAATTTTCAAGAAGCCAACTGGAGGCATCGCAATTTTTTGATATATGGAGGGAGTTAACGGGAGCAAAGTGGTACAGCATTTGCTGTGCCTTCATCGTCGCTGCCATCACTATTAATTTAAAAACGATATCAACTACATTACGAGGAGACGAAATAAATGAAAATAAAAATTATTGCTGCGGCGTTGGCCGTCAGCTTTACTGGGGCTGCCCATTCAGAAACAGCCGTGACGCTCTATGGCATTGTTGATGCCGGAATTGGGTATCAACAGATCAAACTCAGCCAGGGAGACAGCTGGAATAAAACAAGGGACATCGGCCTTATTAACGGTATAAAGAACGGTAATCGCTGGGGCTTGAAGGGCAGCGAAGATCTTGGAAATGGGACAAGCGCCATTTTCCAGCTCGAAAGTGGTTTTGACATGGGTAATGGCAGGAGCACTCAAGGGGGCCGCCTGTTTGGGCGTCAGGCCTATATCGGATTGACCGGCGCTGGTTGGGGCACGCTTATCTTAGGTCGCGTGGATTCCATTGCTGGCGATACGGTATCCGCGTTGAATCCATTTGGCGTCAGTTTTAAGCAGGCTGGCGCATCACAAGGCACATTCGGAAGTTCAACTTTCGCGCGCATGGAAAATGCGATCAAGTACACGACACCTGAGTTTTCGGGTATCAAATTTGGTGTTGCCTACGCAGGTGTTAACGCCAAGAGGACAGGTCGCGGTAGCCTAGGCAACGTTGAAGAGAGGAACACCTCTCACTGGATTTCGACGGGCACTTCCTACAGTTCCGGGCCCTTGACTGTCGCTGTATCATATGACCGTTTTCGCACAGACTTTAATAAGTCTGACAGCGGCGAAAAAATAAAGGGGACGACGCATATGTGGAACATCTTCAGTTCCTATGATCTGGATGTTGTGAAGTTATACGGCGGTTATGGTCAAGTTCGAGGATCCATGGCAAACCCTGAAATACTGGACAGCGGCGAGGCGAGTACGGGGCTCAACGCTCAATTCGACGATTTTACCCGGATTGACGATATAACGAGTGCAGCCTACGGAATGAATTATGCAGAAACGCCCGGTTACCGACAGCAAGCATGGCTTGCTGGTCTGACTACGCCGGTGGGTGATGAGGGCAAAGTTATGTTTTCTTACCAAGGCAGCGTCACCAAAAATACGGACGATGCATTTCGCGGAGTGAAAGGCCGATTGAGCATTTTCAGCTTGGGTTACGAGCACAAGCTATCCAAGCGTACTGCCGTTTACGCCATTGCTTCGTACGGGACAGGCAAGCTCAAACTTGATGAAAAAGAAAACGTCAAGCTCAAATCAACCCTGGTCGGAATAGGTTTAAATCACCGCTTCTAGTTGTCATTCTTCAGACTGCATCTGAGTTATTGCAGGCCAGGCGCAGATCAACTGAAACGCTCAGGTGCCGTTGCCACATCCTTATTGAGGATGTGGCAACGGCACCGAGGTAAAAAACATTGCATCGCAAATGAAATATTTCTGATAGCGACGGGCCTAAGCTCAATATCCAGGCTGTCAAGCACGTCTGTTTCTTCCCGTCCCTGATAACAACCTCGCTGCAGTATGCCTAGATCACGCGCTCACTGCCTGCCCGTAGTCAGTGCCATATCACCAGTAAGAGGCATCGAGTGAGTCCCGTCCCGTGCCGGCAAGACACTGTCTGTGATGGCCTCATTGACCTGTATCAGACCACGACACTGTGGGATCACGGGCGTTAACGCAAGCTGAAACGCCACCGCAGTAGGGTATTGCTTTTTATCGGTCTCAAAAGAAGTCATCGTTATACTGAAAAGTATGGCCAGGTATAGGTCATATTCGGAAAAGCTAATCGCGGCGTCCCTCAAATCGACATGGACGGCCTTTCCTTGCACTACCTATAATTTGGAAAATCATGCAGTGCGACGCGCGCCGGATGTAAGAGTATTCGGAACATCAGGTATCGCTCGCATATGCGCGAACCATATCAGTATTACACACAAGGAAAAACAGCATGAGCAGTCAGAAACTGAAATTGAACGAAACGCAACGAGCGCTAATCGGCGCTGTCCGGGACCTGGCCCGGGACAAGCATTGGCGCACCAACTCGATCAAGTATCTGGACGGCACCTTTCCTTCTGAAAATCTGCGCGATCTGGCAAAAATTGGCGTGATGGGAATGTCTGTGCCCGAGGAGTATGGCGGGCTGGCTCTGCCCGTTTTCGATACTGCCTTGGTGCTGGAAGAGATTGCCAAGTATTGCTACGCGACGGCAATGGGTGTGATGAGTTCAGTCGGCGTCCAGACCCGAGTTATCAGTACATACGCGCCGGAATCGCTCAAGCAGAAAATTTTGCCAGGCGTATGTACGGGAGAGGTCAACATGGCCGTAGGCATGACTGAGCCGCATGCAGGCACGGACGTACCGAACTATAAGACCAATACGGTCATCAAGGACGATTGCGCTGTGGTCAACGGCATCAAGACCCTGATCAGTAAAGTGGACGAAGCGGAGTGGTTTGTGGTGTTTACCCGAATTAATGGCACCCCCGGTCGCGATGGCATCGGTTGTGTACTGGTCAATCGCAACACCCCCGGATTCGAGGTGACTGCGCGCTACCACACTATGGGAGGAGAGTTTCTCGGCGAGATTCAGTTCAACAACGTCCAGGTGCCGCTGGAAAATGTGATTATGCGTGAAGGGGCGTTCAAGAAGCTGCTTTCGGCATTTAATACGCAACGCTGCCTCAATCCTAGTGTTTCACTGGGTCTGGCAGAGGCGGCATTTGAAGAAGCGATAAATTATGTACGTGATCGCACCATCCGCGGTCAGCGTGTTGCAGATTTTCAGGGGATTCAGTGGAAGCTGGCCGAGATGTATCGCGATATTGAAGCAGGACGTGCATTGCTGTATCAGGCTGCCTTGTCGGCCAATCCATTTCCAGATCCTCACCAAGCGGCTGTTGCCAAGATGTACAACAATGAAATGGCAATACGCGTGAGCAGTGAGGCATTGCAGGTGCATGGTGGTTATGGCTTTACCGATGATTATCCAATTTCCCGTATATATCGGGCCGTTCGCTACGGCACCCTGGGTGGTGGCACGGTGGAAACACTCAAAGACCTGGTTGGCAAAAAGCTAGTCAGCGATTTTGATTCAGCCGATGGTTTTCTGTCCATGGGAAATTTTTAATAGCTCATTGCTCGCGCACATGGGCTGTGCTTATTGACTAAAAAATCAATTCATGGCCAATCGATCAAATGTGAAAGGCCATTGCGAGAGGAAGTATTAGTATGGCGTCTCTGTTGCCCGGTGTTCGTGAAACAGAGACACCGTGTCCTCAATTTAGCGTTGGACCGGACCCTGGCCCGATCTTACACTGCACAAATCAAAATGATAGCGCCTTGCTTGAGAAAGTCGCGCATTCCTATATCAACATAATTAAGAGACAAGCACCTGCTTAGCGAGCTTTACTGTGCGCACAATGCTGGTGGTATTCAGAAGGGTGCAAGGAGATTCAATGAGCATACAGAACCATAGCGAAACCGAGGGGATTGTTCTGGAACCCGATCTGCCGATTATTGACAGCCACCATCATTTATGGATACGAGACGGAAAACAGTACCTGCAGGACGAGTTCGCAAGAGACGTGTCGAGTGGGCATAACATACTGGCTACCGTGTTTGTTGAATGTGGCGCAATGTATCGCAGTAGCGGTCCGTCGGCATTGTTTCCGGTCGGCGAAGCCGAGTTTGTCGCTGGCGTGGCAGCGATGAGCGATCGCGGCCACTTTGGTCGCTCGAACATTTGTGCTGCATTTGTCGGCGCCGCTGATTTGACCTTGGGCGATGCGGTAGACGATGTGCTGGGAGCGCTTGAGCAAGCCAGCGCTGGCCGACTGCGCGGCATTCGCGGGGCGGTTGCCTGGGATGCCGATAAACAAGTCAATCCCCGTGGTCGATTTGCCGAGTCTGGGCTGCTGCTTGATCCGAAGTTCCAGGCTGGAGCGGCCAGATTAAATGCAAAGGGGCTTGTATACGATGCGTGGCAGTATCATCCGCAATTGCCTGAGCTATGCAGTTTTGTCGACAGATTCGCCCAAATGCCTGTTGTGATTAATCACTGCGGTGGGCCTCTTGGCTCAGGCTCGTACTCGGCTGCCGACACTTTTGAACCTTGGAAAGCCCACATGATCGAGCTTGCCCGCAGACCCAATACGATCGTGAAGCTGGGCGGGATGTCCGGGGCACGGTGCGGGCTTGGTTTTGAGCGTCTGAAAACACAGCCGACGGTGTCAGAACTAGCCGCTGCGTGGCGGCCCTATATCGAAACCTGCATCGAACAGTTCGGGCCCGCCCGCTGTATGTTTGAAAGCAACTTTCCTCCCGATAACGTAGTTGGCAGCTACCGCAAGCTCTGGAATGCCCTGAAGCTGACAGTAATGGGATATTCCGATAGCGAAAAGCGACAGCTTTTCCATGACACGGCTGCGCGCGTATATCACATTTCCTGAAGGAGATAAACGCAAGGTTTGTATTACGCCAAGTTGCGGTCCAGGCGATAGAGCAGGAGCGCAGCGGATGTCCGAATATAACGCACAACCGTGGATCTTCGAAGTGCAAGCGCATCAATTGCCAGGCTGAGCAATAAAAACACTGAAAACCAAAATGACAGACAATTCCAAAGGAGTATGAATCGTGAACCGATTGTTAAAAATGCTGTTGATGTTTGCCATGATATGGGTAGCAAGAGACGGACTGGCACAGACGTTTCCAGGCAAGCCAATTGAACTCATTGTGACGGCCACGCCTGGATCGCAATCTGACACATTGATGCGGTTCATAGGAGAAGAGGTTTCAAAAATTCTGGATGCGCCATTTGTCATTGTCAATAAGCCGAGTGTGACCGGGACAATTGGTGCCAGCCAGGCAAAAAGGGCAAGTCCGGATGGTTACACGCTCTTTATGGGGGGTAACACCACAATGGCCGCGAACGTCCATATGGTCAAAAATCTGCAGTATTCACCACTGGAAGACTTCGAGCCCATTACATTGATAACCACGAACCCTCTGGTGCTGGTCGTGCGCGCCGATCTGCCGATTCGTTCAGTCGGCGAGTTGATTGAGTACGCCAAATCCAGACCTGGCAAGATGAATTATGGGGTTGGCAATGCAGGCAATAAAGTGGCGGTGAAATTGCTGGAATCGCTGACTGGCATTTCGACAACGGAAATCCCGTTCAAGGGCGCTGCGCCGGCCATGCAGGAACTGATCGCGGGCCGACTTGATTTTATCATTTCCGATCCCCTGGTGGCCGACCCATTTATCAAGGAGGGCAGGATTCGTCCTTTGGCGGTTACCTCGTCAGGCCCCCTGGCAAAAACATACAAAGTACCAACAATGAAAGAGGCGGTTTCGGGATATAGCGAGATCGTCACATTTCTTGGGTTTTATGCTCCAAAGGGAACCCCGCGCCCTGTTATCGATCAATTGCATGATGCTTTTGTTCAAGCCATGACGACACCTAAAAGCAAACTGAATTTTTCCCGGATGGGCATGGCGGCAAAAACGAGCACCCCCGAAGAACTCAAGGTGCTCAATAGCGATCAAATCGATCTCTGGGCTCATCTGGTTAAGGTCTCGAATATACAACCACAATGAGCGCAACATTGATCGTGGGCTGCATCTGTTGTTGAGCGCTAATGGTGTTCGCTCTAATTCTTAATAAATTGATTTATATATGAAAACTGAATTGGCTGGCGCCAATGCTATGGGATTGGGCGTGACCCTGAAATGTTCAGCCGTTCGCCGTGATAGGAGCTGCTTGTATTTCGGTCCGAATGAAATGAAGTCATCAGGGCAGGTTGTCTGCATTTAAATTATTTCAAATGAAAATAGGAGATTGAAATGAAGGAACAAAAGACTGGCAGAAAGATTATGAGTGAACTCATGGGGGAGGCCTACGTTGAAGGCAAAGAGAAGAAGCGAAACTCCTTCAATTCAGTGCTGCATGAGTATTCAGAGGACGTATGTTTTGGACGGATCTGGGCCAGAGAAGGGATTGATAGAAAGCAGCGCAGCATTCTGAATATTGTGATGTTGACCGCGCTAAACCGGCCTGCCCAGTTGAAAAACCATCTGGATGGCGCGCTCAATAACGGGTGTACGGTTGACGAGTTACGCGAAATATTGCTGCATACGGCCGTCTATTGCGGGCTACCGGCTGCCGGAGACGCATTCAAGGTGGCCGAAGAAGTATTGAAAGCGCGAAACCTCATCGAGTAGAGGTAAGTGCGCCCACTTTGAAGGCACTTGCCGTAACGTACTTGCGGCTTGCCGACAGGTGGCCAGTGGCTTGCTTTGGTTGTCTGGCCAAGCAAGCACTCAGGGAGCAGGCAGTCCAGGCGCAACAATAAGTACAGCCCTGGAAATTGACTTCAGGAAGGTTGTAGCCCAGCTTTTTTTACAATTGCCTTCCATCGGGACAAATCTTCTGTAATCAGTTTGCCAAAATTGTCCGGCGTCTCCGGTTGTGCTACGGCAGCCAGCTGTGTAAGTGTCTTTTGCATGTCATGTTGCGTAAGTACCCAATTGAGTGACTCGTTAATCTGTTGGACCAGATTTGCAGGGATATTTCTGGGGCCCATAATACCCCACCAGAATTCGATATGAAAATCAGGGTATCCTGCTTCGGCTGCTGTTTGAATATCAGGAGCGAACGGGGACCGCTTTTCGCTCGAAATGACAATGCCGCGCAATTTTCCTGTTTCCAGTAAATTTGCTACGGTGGCGTAAGAGGCAAGGATTAAGTCCAGTCTTCCTGCCATAAGATCTGTCATGGCCACGGAGGTTCCCTGATAGGGGACATGCATGAGTTCTATTTTTGTTGCTGAACTTAACAGCTCCATGCCCAAATGACTCATGCTACCGACCCCGCTGGATCCAAAGTTGATGCTATCCGGGTTTTTATGGGCCCATTGGACCAGATCCTGCAAATTCCTGATCGGTGATTTTTCCGCTACCACAACAACCAGGGAAGATGCGGCTATCTGGCCTATCGGTTGCAGATCCCGAACAAAATCATAGGGTAGTTTTTTACCAAGCGCGGAGTTGGTTGTCATGGCGGTTGTTGCCAATAAGAGTGTGTTTCCATCGGCTGCTGCTTTGGCAACCGCATCCGTTCCCAAAGTACCGCCGGCGCCGGTCTTGTTTTCGACCACAACGGGTTGACCGAGTTTTTCTGCCAGTTTTGTACTGACTGCACGCGCCACGACATCGCTGCTGCCGCCGGGTGTAAAGGCTTCGACAAGTCTGATGGGGCGATCAGGCCATTTTTTGTTGGCAAATGCACCATTCGTGTGCGCAGCAGTTAAGGCCAGTGTCGCAGTGGCTTTTAGTAATTTTCGACGTTTTAGTTGGGCTTGTGTGAGCATGTGTCTTGTGTCTCCTTTTCCTCTTCTATGTGAAGCGGGGCGTTGATTTTTTTGTTCGGCCGGCTATTGACGAAATCTCAAGCGGCTTTATCCTTGCCAGCAAGGGCGTGATACCTTGTTATCGTTTATTTTTTCTACGAGTTTAGGACGGGCATTGTTCATCGGTCTATGTTCTTTTTTAGGACACGGCGTCCCTGTTTGCCGATGAATCACGTTTTTTTATGCAGAGCGAGGGTGTGAATCTGGGTCTATTGATTTGAATGCTATATAAAATCGCTACGATTACGATCAAAGACAGCACATCCCAAGCACATCATTTTGATGGGAAAAGATCCGGATAACAGCAGGAATTAAAAAGTGTGAGGAGGCGCGCTATCTTGATACCGTGTTGTGCCCGACAGCAGATAAGCTGACCTTACGGTCTTTAACGTGGCTCGCTATTTGAAATAGCGAGCCAAAATGGGGAGGAGGCAAGTGCGGCCCTGGTGCAGGTGAGCAAATGGGTTGAACCGATGTACCGCAAGTTCGATAGCGTTACTCTGTCGTTGGCTTAATGCCAGGCCATATATGCTCTGCCGCCTCCATGAAGGCGACGATCAGCGGATCTTTCTTGCGGTAAACCTGATGAGCAATGAATAGCGGCAGTTGGGGGATACCGAGTGGGGCGATGGTTAATATACCGTTCTTTTCGTCTTCAATCGCGTGTTCTTCACGCATTAGCATCAGCCCCATGCCGGAAAGAAGCATGGAGCGAGCCAGTGCGGAATTGTCGAAGCGCACGACTGTATTGAGTTTGAGACCACGTGTTTCGAATAGCCCGGCAATCATGTCCGAATAGGCTTTGCTGCTATCCATGGGCGTGATCCACGGCATGGCTGCCAGCGCTGTCCAGTCTGCGTTCTGAATTTGTCCTTTCCATTCCACGGGGCCGACGATGCGAAATCTGATCTGCGTCAGTTCGTAATGAATCAGGCTGGGATCCATAGAAGGGCCCAGAATCACGCCCACATCCAGTTCACCGGTTTTAAGCTCCTGCCGAGTGCCTGCGGACTGTCGGGCGCGCAGATCGATTTGCACCAGCGGATGCATCCGATGCATGGTAGCCACTATTTCCGCAACGCGGCTGATACTTGGATCACTGCTGGAACTGACGACAAGCTGACCCTCCATTTTGCCGCGAAGCTCTCGTGCAAAGGACTGAAATTCATTCGCTTCGTTCAGCAGATCGCGAGCCCGCTTCAACAGAAGTTCCCCTGCGCTGGTCAATTTGAGACTGCGGTTGGTGCGTACGAATAGCTCGATATCGAGGTTTTCTTCAATGGCACGCACATGGGCACTGGCAGCGGATTGGCTCATGTGCAGTCTTTCTGCCGCACGAGTGAGATGTTCTTCCTCCGCAACACCAACGAAGGTGCGTAGCTGAGCGAGATCAATCAGCATGAGGTTTGGCTCCTGGATTTTTAATGGTTTTATGAATTTCAAATACTGCTCGCGTCACGCTGACTTCTGAGTGCGGCTCTTGGGGCCACATTATTGATATTCAGGGTTCGCAAAACGAGGACACGGCATCCTAAAAATCGCCATGGACCGTTATATAGGGTTGATTCTACACTAACTTGAAACTGCAAAGGCCGCCTCAGCCGTGTCTGGTATGAGAGCGCGGAACTTTGCTGATTGACCTACTACCCGTATTTGAGAACTCATATGTCCCAGGAAAATCATTCGGTCTACGACAGGAAAGCGCCCACGCAGGCATTAGCGCATTTTCGTTTTGCGGATTATGTACAAGTCGGCGACGTGATCGGCTGGCCGCAAGGGCCTGGAGAACCGTTGGCGCTGACCGAAAGGCTGATTGCCCAGCGTGCTGAACTGCCATCTTGTGCCTTGCTTTTTGGATTGAGCATATCGGATACGCTAAAACCAGAACTCGCTGGTGACTTTGAGCTTCATGCCTTGAATGGTGCTGGCACCTCCCGAAAAGTAACAGCATGCGCATCCATCTATCCGTCTCACGTCAGTTCAATACCCCGACTGTTCCGATCAGGCAGGTTGCGGATTGATATTGCCCTCATACAAGTCGTTCCTATGCCTGACGGTAAATATTCTCTTGGCGTCATTGCCGATTTTACTCAGGCCATGATCGATAGTGCACGTGTTGTTATAGCAGTGGTCAATCCCACGCTCCCCACACTTGGGGATGAGGCGCTTGTGGACCCGGCTGATATCGATATTGTCCTTGAAAGTGACAGTCGAATCATGGATATGCCAGATCCTCAACCTTCCGAAGTGGAGCGTCTGGTAGCGCTTCAAGTCGCATCACTAGTTCCGGACCGGGCGACAGTCCAGCTTGGCGTCGGGACCCTCCCAACTGCAGTCGCCCTTGCGTTGTTGGATCATCATGATCTTGGGGTACACAGCGGCGTCGTGTCGGATGTGCTGGTGACGATGGTGGACAAAGGTGTAGTCACGAATGCGCACAAAGGGCTCGATGCGGGGCGAACAGTTACCGGCGGCCTGTTTGGCACACGACGTCTGCGCGACTTCGCACAGCAAAAGGGTCTGGTCTCGTTGCGCAGCGCGGATTACACCCACAGTCTTGCAACCGCATCGGCGCTAAATCGTTTTCATACGATCAATTCGGCTATTGAAATAGATTTGACCGGACAGGTGAATGCGGAAGTGGCCGGAAATCGCTATTTGGGCGCATTGGGTGGACACGCAGACTTTGTCAGGGCGGGCACACTGTCGCCCGGCGGACGCTCCATTATTGCTATCCCATCGACCACAGCCGATGGCAAGCAGTCGCGTGTCGTGGCATCGTTGGGCATGCGTCCCGTCACTACTTCCCGAGGCGATGTGGATACGGTCGTGACCGAATACGGCATCGCTCATTTGCAGGGCTGCTCCTTGCAGGAGCGGGTAAAACGTCTGATCGCGATTGCCCATCCGGATCATCGCGACGAATTACTGCGTCAGGCACAGGAAATAAACAAGGCACAGGGGTTTCTATGAACAAGGAAATTGTAGTTAAGAATTTGGGTGGGCATGTTTTCGAGATTTGGCTCAATCGACCTGATCGCATGAATGCCTTGGGACGGCAGACTGTGATTGAGCTTCAGCAGGCGATCCGGGACGTAGCGGCGAGCCAGGCCAGGGTGGTATTGATACGCGCCAGCGGCCGGGGCTTTTGCGCAGGCGCAGATCTTAAAGAACGGGCACAGATGACGTTCCATGAGCGTTTGGAACATAACGCGGGGATTAACGATGCGGTCAATGCTATTGCCCAAGCCAGCTTTGTCAGCATCGCCGTGATGAATGGTGTAGCCCTGGGAGGCGGGTTGGAGCTGGCCATGGCTTGCGATCTGCGGTTTGCTGCAAGTGGAATATCTCTTGGGCTGACAGAGAGCCGGGTAGGCGCCTTCCCCGGCGCCGGCGGAACGCAACGCTTGCCACGGCTGGTAGGAATCAGCCGCGCTTTACAGATGATGCTCAGTGGGGAACCGGTGAACAGTGAGTACGCGCTCTCCATTGGATTGCTCAATGAGGTAATCGAGTCTGATCAGTTGCAAGCCCGCGCGCATGAGTTTGCCACTTTGCTGGCAGGACGCTCCGCGCCGGCAATGGCCTATATCAAACGACTGGTTTACCGCGGCATTGAACGACCGCTGGAAGACGCGTTGCGAATGGAGCGAGCTACGTTGCCGGCCATTCTCGGTTCGCACGATTACGCTGAAGGCCTGGCCGCGTTTGCCGAAAAACGACCTCCGCAGTTCACCGATGTGGCCGAATAATAAAGTACGTAATGCAGCATTAGAAACAGCAATTTCAAATTATATTTTCAAAGCAGAGAGCACGATATGACAAATCCAAGATTGCAATTGACACCCGAACAGCGAGCACTGGTCGGTACGGTTCGGGAGCTGGCACGCGATAAATTCGAAGGCCGGGCCATGAATTACCTTGATGGCACCTTTCCGATGCAGAACATGAAGGACCTTGCCAGCATTGGTGTGCTGGGTATGTCGATTCCTGAAGAGTATGGCGGTTCGAACATGTCTGTCTTTGATACAGCACTTGTTATAGAGGAAGTCTCCAAGGTCTGTTATGTGACAGCGATGGCTTTAATGGGTGAAGTTGGCGTGCAGGTACGGGTCATCTCCAACTTTGCGCCGGAAACCATGAAAAAAGACATTCTTCCCAAAGTGTGTACCGGCGAGGCACTGCTGGCTGTTTGCATGACTGAACCGCATGCCGGGACTGATGTGCCCAATTACAAGACCAATACCGTTATCAAGGGCCACCGCGCCGTAGTCAATGGCGTCAAAACACTCATCAGTCGTGCGGACGAAGCAGAGTGGTTTGTTGTTTTCAGCCGCATTGATGGTAAGCCTGGCCGCGATGGTATTGGTTGCGTACTGGTTAACCGCAATACGCCAGGATTCAATGTGACGGCCAGATATCACACCATGGGCGGCGAAAATCTGGCCGAAATCCAATTTGAGAATTGTGAGGTGCCAGTGGAAAATGTCATCTTGCAAGAGGGTGGTTTCAAGAAGCTGCTTTCAGCCTTCAATACCCAGCGTTGCCTCAATCCCAGCGTCTCGCTGGGATTGGCTGAAGGCGCATTCGAACAAGCTATCAAATATGTGCGCGATCGCACAATTTTCGGAAAACACATTGGCGACTTTCAAGGTATCCAGTGGAAACTTGCCGAAATGTATCGGGATATTGAGGCCGGGCGCAGCCTGTTGTACCGCGCCTGCCTGACGGCCGATCCATTCCCCAATCCTCATGAGGCCGCTATTGCCAAGATGTTCGTCAATGAAATGGCGATTCGTGTCACCAGCGAGGCGCTGCAGGTACACGGTGGTTACGGCTTTACAGATGAATATCCGGTCTCCCGCTTTTATCGCGGCGTGCGCTATGGAACATTGGGCGGCGGCGCTACCGAAACACTGAAGGACCTGGTGGGCAAAAAGCTGATGGCCGATTTTGACCCGGTGGACGGTTTTCTTTCCCAGGGAACATTTTGATATGAGATCTCTGCTTTTTGTCCCGGGTCACGATGAACGCAAACTCAAAAAAGCGCTTGGCTGCGGTGCGGACGCACTGATCCTTGACCTGGAGGACGCTGTACCTGATTCAGAAAAAGTCCGTGCGCGTGAGGTTACCGCAGCCTTTGTTGCCGACCATCGTGAACTTCCTCTTTTTGTTCGGGTCAACTCGCTGGAGTCGGGCCTGCTGCAAGACGATCTGGCGGCGGTCATGCGGGCCAGGCCTTACGGTGTCATGCTGCCCAAATGCGAAGGCAGCGCCGATCTTGCCAGACTGGATGCTTTGCTCAAGGATCTTGAAGCAAAGGAACAGATTGAACCTGAATCTACCCAGATTCTTCCCGTTGTAACCGAAAGTGCCGTCGCGGTACTCAATATGCATACTTATGCACAGCACACGTCAGCCCGCTTGTGGGGCATGCTCTGGGGCGGTGAGGACCTGGCCACCGATGTCGGGGTGCCGGCCAATCGTTCCGAGTCTGGTGAATACACGGCGCTGTTTCAAATGGTGCGGTCTTGGACCTTGCTTGCCGCCGCGGCAATGCGGGTGATTCCGGTTGATGCTGTCTATACGAATTTTCGCGACCCTGAGGGCCTGCGTGCTGAGGCTGAACGCGCACGGCGCGATGGCTTCATGGCCAAGGCGGCCATTCATCCTGACCAGATTCCGATCATCAATCAGGTATTTCAAGTTTCATCGATAGAATTGGATCATGCCCGGCGCGTGGTGGCTGCGTTCGAGGCAGCACCGCAGTCGGGATCTGTCGCCATAGATGGACGCATGTACGATCGTCCCCATTATGTAGCGGCATGCCGTCTTATGAAAGTAGCGACCAGCAGGAGTTGAATATGAGTGAAAAAGCCAGCATGAAAAAAAACACAACACGTAAAAAATTACCCCTTGACGGCATCGTCGTCATTGATTTGTCACACGTGTATAACGGACCTTACGCCACCTTTTTGATGGCCATGGCGGGGGCCGAGGTGATCAAGGTGGAGCCACTGGGTGGGGAACACTTGCGCAGCCGTGGTGACATGGGTGGGGCTGATCTGCCATTTGCCATGCTCAATTCCAACAAGAAGCCAGTAACGCTTAACCTTAAGCAGGAGCAGGGGCGTGAACTGTTGATCGAGCTGGTTCAGCGAGCCGATATCCTGGTCGAGAACTTTGCGCCCGGCGTGATGGATCGCCTGGGTCTTGGAGCTGAACAACTACAGAAAATTAATCCAAGGCTTATCTATGGTTCCAGTTCGGGCTACGGTAAATCAGGACCATATCGCGATTATCCGGCCATGGATTTGGTCATGCAGGCCATGTGCGGGGTGATCGACTCGACGGGGTATCCGGATCAGCCGCCGGTCAAGTCCGGCGCGGCAATCTGCGATTTCATGGCGGGGATCCATCTGTACGGGGCAATTATGACGGCTTTGTATGACAGGGAAAAAACCAACGAGGGGAGCGTTGTGGAAGTGTCCATGCAGGACGCGACCTTTGCGTCTCTGGCTTCCAATCTGGGTATGCTGCACGCTCGTGGCGATGCTGCGCCTGCTCGCACGGGAAATCGTCATGGTGGCCTGGGTATTGCTCCCTATAACGTCTATCCGACACTCGATGGCTACCTGGTGCTCAACGCACCAGGTGATCGTCATTTTCAGGCCATTCTGGATGTGATCGGACGCCCTGAACTTAAGGACGATCCTCGCTTTGAAAGTCGATCTGCTCGAGTCAAACACACGGCTGAAGTGGATCTTTTGATCGAGTCCTGGACACGGCAAATGAAGAAAGATGAGGCGGCCGAACGCATGCTCAATGCCAAAGTACCCTGCGCACCGGTACGCAAGCTTCAGGAAGTATTAAACGACAAAAATATGCATGCCCGAGGTAGCCTTCAGTCCATCGATCATCCGGAGCTGGGACGCGTGGTCTTGCCAGCCTCTCCGCTGGTTTTTGAAGGGGTGGATCGCAGGCCATTAGAGCCAAGCTTGCCGCTTGGGGCCAGCAACAGGCAGGTTTTCGGCCAGTGGCTAGGCCATTCCGAGGAAGAACTGGTCAGGCTACGCGCCGACGGTGTGATTTGAGGCTAGTAATGCTACTGCCTGCTCCTGCTGCGCGTGAGTTCTTTTATTTGCTTACGTTTGCAATACTGGATTTTCTTTCCGATGCCCGTATTCCTCGTAATCGCAAAACAAGTACACGACTATTCGAAAATCCACATGGCCATCACACGCTGGCTTGCCTATACTAAAAAAATAGGACACTAAGTCCGCAAAAAAAATGAGATATATTTCATCTGGAGACGATAAGTGGTCATTTTCAACATGCGCCTAACGGCTATTGCTTTTGCTCATCAGTATTTGCAGGCTGCTTGACGGTCGCCCAGCGCATACCCGGTTCGGCTTGGGCAAGCTGATTCGGATCGGTCTGAAATGGTGGGCCCAGTTGATTTAAGACGCACATAATAAAGGTTGAGTAGATGAAAGCGCGTACACAGTTTCCCAAGGAAGAGATTCTGGATCCGGACCTTGCCATTCTGGATGCACATCATCATTTGTTTGATCGTCCGCACCTTCGCTACATGCTGGGCGACTACCTGGAAGACGTGAATGCAGGGCATAAGGTCATTGGCACCGTCTATGTAGAAACGCAGGCCTTTGCACGGACAGATGGTCCGCAAGCTTTGCGCCCAGTTGGAGAAGTGGCGTTCGCAAACGGGGTAGCTGACACGATGTCAGATAATCCGCAAGAATCTTGCCGGGTGGCAGCTGGTATTGTTGGGTATGCGGACTTGACTCTTGGGGACGCCGTCGCCGGCACTCTTGATGCATCGATGGCTGCCGCACCTGAGCGGTTTCGGGGTGTTCGACAGATTGCGATTGCCCATCCGGATCCACAGGCGCTTCGGTTCCTTACCCATCGCCCACCGGCCGATTTGCTCAAGAGCCCGAATTTTCGGGCCGCTTACCGACACCTGGCGCCGCGCGGACTCTCGTTCGACGCAACCGTGTTGCATCATCAGTTACCGGAACTGGCGCAACTGGCCGATGATTTTCCCGAAACACAGATTGTGCTGAACCATGCTGGGCTGGCAATGGCGATGGGGAGCAGCGCTCAAGTCAGGCAGGAGGTGTTCCTGGATTGGCAGGCCCACTTGAAAGCGCTGGCTCGACGGCCGAACGTTGCATGCAAGGTCAGTGGCTTTGGTACAACCTACTGGGGTTTTGGATTTCATGAACGAAACGATCCCATTGGCTATCTTGAGCTTGCCACAAGCTGGAAGCCTTATGTACTGGCGGCTATCGACGTGTTCGGTACTGAGCGCTGCATGATGGCGAGCAACTTCCCTAACGACGGCCGCTCTTGTGGTTTCGTTCCACTTTGGAATGCGATGAAGTATCTCGTGCGTAGCTACTCTGGTCAAGAGAAAGCGGCGCTTTTTCGCGGTACAGCGCAAAAGATTTACCGCTTGTGACGGGCGTTTTGGCGCAATGGCCTGGTCAGTATTTTCAATTTCGGCACGACGGATACGTCGGACTCGGCATGAGGGCGTTGGCTTTGATCGCGATAGGTATTGTGGGCGATGGCGTCCTCTTGTCATGCTGATAAAGCAGGACGACAAAGAACAATATCGTAAAGGTTACTAATCAATAAAATTAAAGGAAAAGAATATGAAAGTAGGGTTTATCGGCCTGGGTACCATGGGCCTTGGAATGGCGCTGAACCTGCGCAAAGCTGGCTATGATCTCGTCGTTCATGATATTCGAAAGGAAAGCGCGCAGCCATTGATTGACGCCGGCGCGACATGGGCGCACACCATCGGGGACCTTGGCAGTGAATCGGATGTGGTGTTTACCTCTGTACCTGGCCCTAAGGAAATGAAGGAGGTTGGCGCAGGCGAGGGCGGGCTGCTGCAATCGATGAAGCCGGGCAGTGTGTGGTTTGATCTGACGACCAACTCTCCCACTGTTGTGCGTGAAGTACACAAGCTGGCGGCGGAAAAGGGTATCGACTTGCTCGACGCGCCTGTCAGTGGTGGTCCGGCCGGGGCCAAGTCAGGCAAATTGGCGATCTATGTCGGCGGTGATCGTAGGGTATTCGATTCGCAGAAACCGTTGCTTGATGCGATTGGAGACCAGGTAATTTATGTGGGCTTGGTGGGGGCGGGCGGTGTGGCAAAAATCGTGCATAATTGCGCCAGTCTTTCTATTCGCATGGTGATAGCCGAGGTGTTCAGTCTGGGAGTCAAGGCTGGCGTTGAGCCGCTTGAGCTCTGGCATGCCATTCGGCAGGGTGCCATCGGTCGCGCCCGCACGTTTGACCGCATCGGCGACCAATATCTTCAAAACAAGTATGACCCTCCTAACTTTGCCCTGCGCCTGGCCCATAAGGACCTGATGCTTAGTTTGAATCTGGGTAAAGAGCTTGGCGTGCCAATGAAGTACGCTGAAGTGACCAACGAGGATATTTTGGAAGCGCTGGGGCGCGACTGGGGTGGCAGAGACTCGCGCTCACCAATGCAGATCCAGAACGAACGCGCCGGTGTGACGATTCAGGTTTCAGCCGAAGAGGTGAAAAAGACGCTTGCACGAGGCTGATAGTACAGTCAAAAAAGGCGTTTGCTAGGGGCTGCCTGCTGCGCTTTCAGGGTTCGAATATGACCTGGTTCAGGCATGCCGGCATAACGCCGCTTATGTAGTGCTTGTCTATTTATGCTCAATCATATAAAGGAGGCTGCTGGTGTCTCAAAATGTTTCAAAAGAAAACGCCGACTGGCTCGGATTGTCAAACAAAGTCTGCGTTGTCACGGGCGGCGGTAGCGGGATTGGTGCCGAAACTGCCCGCCGACTTGCATTGGCGGGTGCATCGGTCGCGGTACTGGATCGCAACCATGCCGGTGCGGCAACCGTTGCCCAGGATATCGTTGCGGCCGGAGGCCATGCGATTGGCATTGGCGCCGACGTCACGTCTGCGCAGCAAATTGGCGCTGCCGCCATACAGATCAGGAAAACATTTGGCTTATGTAATGTGCTGGTCAATAATGCCGGCGTTCAGCTCAAGGCACCTCTATTGGACGTCGATATGGAAAAGTGGAACCAGACGCTGATGGTCAATCTGACGGGGGGATTGATTTGTGTCCAGGCCTTTGCACGGCAGATGATTGAAAGTCAGACCGGCGGCAGTATCGTGAATGTCGGTTCCATTACGGGGTCATGCCCCCGACCTGACGGCGGTTCCTACAGCGCAAGCAAGGCCGGCATTGCGATGCTTTCAAAACAGCTGATGCTTGAACTTGCTGACTATGGCATCAGAAGCAACCTGGTTGCGCCGGGTCTTATCCGGACCCCCATTAGCGAAAAATCGTATCTGGACGCAGAGGTCGCCCGCAAGCGCAAGGCAATGATACCGTCCGGCAGAGTTGGTGTAGCGCAGGACGTCGCAGATGTGATACTTTTCTTCGCGAGCGATCGCTCCGGTTACGTGAACGGCCAGACCGTTCTTGTCGATGGCGGACTGAGTGAAACAATTATGAGCCTGGTTCATAATCCTGCGCCATTGGAAGGCCGGCCATAAAACCTAAGGTGACAAGGCATTGCGTTTCCATATCGGGAATGCAGGCCAAGCGCGTGCTATACAGAATACATCGCGTAATATAAATAAAAAGGAGAGACAATTTATGACCGCATACACGCATCGCCGCAATCAGGCGAGATCACGCTTTATTGGCTATCGATTGCCCGGCATTTTCCGCTGCTTGTCCATCGTCGCATTGACAATATCTGGCATAGCGCAGGCCCAGACCTGGCCAACCAAGCCGGTGCGGCTAGTTGTTCCGATCTCTGCTGGTGGAGCGACCGACCTTCTGGCACGAATGGTCGGTCAGGCGCTGACAAAGCGATTGAGACAGCCATTTATTGTCGACCAAAAACCTGGCGCGGCAGGCGCGATAGCCTCACTTGATGTCGCGCGGGCACCAGCGGATGGTTATACGTTTCTGGTTGCCACCAGCAGTACCCATGCGGTTGCTCCTGCTGTGTTCGCCAAACTTCGTTACGATCCGGTGAAGGACTTTACTCCGATCGGACTCCTGGCCGAAGCGAACAATGTATTGCTGGTGTCGCCCAAGACCGGGGCCACAAATATAAAGGAACTGCTGGAACTGGCCCGTAAGAAACCGGGGTATCTGAATTTTGCAAGTAGCGGCGTTGGTTCGTTTGGTCATCTCGCGTTCGAGCTCTTCCAGCATCAGGCTGGCGTGTCCCTGACTCACGTTCCCTACAAGGGGAACTCGGCGGCGATCCCCGACCTGATGGCTGGGACCACACATTTGGCTGCAGACTCTCTATCAACGGGCCTGCCTTATGTGAGGGATGGAAGATTAAGTGGATTAGCGGTGACCGGGTCGCATCGTTCCCCGCTAGCGCCGGATATCCCGACGATCGCCGAGTCAGGTCTTCCTGGTTTTTCAGTGGTCGCGTGGTTTGGTCTTTTCGCACCTGCCGGGCTATCGCCGGAACTGACCCAACATATCAACGAGGAGCTCAATAAAGTGCTGAAGTCGCCAGCGTTGGCAGAAAATTTTGCGACCTTGGGCATTGAACCGGGGCATGGTTCATCCGCTGAATTTGCGACGATGGTCGCTAACGACAGAGCGCGGTGGACCAGCTTGGCCAAACAATTCAAAATCAAACTTGATTGATTCAAGATTGCCCAAGCGTTTAGCAGTTTTCCGATTTGTACACATCAACGGTCAGTCGTGGCATCGTTGCAAAGTCTACCGGAGGCTTCCAGCGCTCGACCAGTTTTACGTTCTGTTCCACTTCTTCTATCCACCGCATGCCTACGATCCCAGCATGTAGGCGAGAATCGGACAGAACGAATTTCAGGGCAACCTCGTATAGATCTTTCGTTGTCCATTGCGGCGCAAGGAAACTGGCCTCGCGCTGCAAGATACCTGATGTCATTGTGCGCATCGACACGACGCCTGCGTTAACCTTGGCCGCTTCAATCAGAAAGTGGCGCGCCGCAGCCTGGTAGATAAAATTGTAGGCGATCTGATAAACCGCGATGGCTTCGTGTGCCAGGAAGGGTATGACGCTGAATGGTTCTTCCGTCGTGATCCCAATATGGCCGATCTTTCCTTGCTTACGCAGTTGCGTAAGGGCATCAAGAGGGCCTCCCTTCATAATGTGCTCTACCTCTGCAGATGTATACATCCGTCCGTGTATTTGCATAATGTCGATGTAATCGGTCTGTAACCGCTTCAGGCTGTCGTTTACGCTATCTATTACGCCTTTGTGATCGAGCTCATACCAGACCTTGCTAGCCAGTATGCAATTGTTGCGCCGCGTACGCATCACCTGGCCGATAAGCTTCTCGCTGTAGCCATTGCCATAAGCCGGTGCAGTGTCAATATAGTTGATGCCACGATCTAACGCCGCATTGATGACTGCGAATACGGCTTGACGGCCAGTTTCCGAAAAAGGATCCCAGCCCTGAGCATCGTGGGTATACGCAAATGATGCTCCACCTAGAACGATTGGCGAGACTTCAAGGCCGGTACGGCCGAGTTTCCGTTTTTGCAAGGTGTATATCTCCTGTTATTTCTAAAGGGCATTGGCACACACGTCCATTGCTAAATGGTGCATCATGTGCAAGCCATAATGGTCAGGGATTTCGCACGGCAGATATCAATTAATGATTTCCATTTGAGACAATCAGCAGTGTAGGAAGCTAACAGCTTCAGGTCCATGGCTGTTATCAGGACGCGGCATACTTGTTTTGCGAACGATTTTGATCTCGGTTTCTAGGAGCATAAAACATGCACTCTGATGAATTTTATTCAGCAATTTCATCTAGGCTGATTGCCAAAGCCACAGGCAAAGATATCAGTTAGACTCTTTGCCTTGTAGCTATTGTCGTTAGACATTATGATAAAAAGTGGTTTCTTTAGCATTAGATGATCATGACGCATGAGCACATGATATTTTTCGTCGAATAGGTGAGCATATTCGAATTCACACTTAATCACCAATTGCTAGATCAGCCGCATCTGTTTGACGGCTTTCAGCATATGAAGAGACTCCATTCATAAAACCGCTTAAATAGATTGAGGGGCATAGATCACCAATAATTATCCGAACACGGAATGAGGAACGTGGGTCGATTTTTCTACATCGGATATTCGCATAATATATATTATGTAAAGTTGCATATTCGGCTTGTTTTCAGAACATCAGGAATCGTGGGATCAAGATAAAGTTTGCACGCCCTTACCTGTTTATCCAGTATTTCGATACTGCGTCAATGACGCTTCCTATTGAAGCGCCGCAAAATACTGCGCTGGCGGTTTGCCCAGCGCTTTCTTGAACATGGTAATGAAGGCAGTGACTGAGTCGTAGCCGAGATTGCCTGCCACTTGCTGCACACTGGCTCCTGAGGACAGTTGCTGCATTGCTATGATCAGGTGCAATTGTTGGCGCCAGCGGCCAAAGGTCAGCCCTGTTTCTCGCAACACGAGCCGCGCCAGTGTGCGGTCGCTCATGGCCATCTTGCTGGCCCATTGGGCAAGCGTACTGCGGTCGGCCGGATCTGCTGCCAAGGCATCGGCAATACGTCGGATCCTGGGATGGTCTGAAATAGGCATGTGAAGTTGCTCGATTGGCGCGACGGCTAATTGTTCAAGTAACACCGTTACCAGGCGAGCAGTTGGCCCCTCTCGCGCGTAAGCGGGATCCCGGTCGGCCAGGTATCGAATAAGTTCGCGTACCAGTGGATTGATGACCAGGGTGCAACATTCGGTGGGCATGCCTGCTGCATCCGGTTCGATGAAAAGATAATAGATACGAGCGTTGTCCGTGACGCGGTTGCTATGTGGTAATCCGCCAGGAATCCATACTGCATGCTGTGGCGGCACCATCCACATGGCCTTTGGTACTTCGCATGTCACCCCGCCGCGTAGCGCAAGCACCAGTTGCCCCTTGCGGTGGCTATGCACCGGCTGTTCGACGTCGTTCTGCTGCACATCGACCCGCAAAGCCACGGCAGGTCGGCGGTCTTGGTCCGGCGCAAATGAGTGCAGCAATTGCACGAGAGGGTTAGGATTTGTCATAATTTAGATATCATCTGTCATTACTTCTCTATTACACCAAATAATTAAAGCATAAAATACGGGTATTCCCTAGTAATAGAGGTTATTTATGAATACTCGATTTCTTCAACAGCCCCCCACTGCAACGTATCGGCGGTCTGTCACTCAAGCGTCAATCCTTATTGGAATTTTGCTGATTGCAGCTAATCTGCGGGCGCCTTTCACAGGCTTGCCGCCTCTTCTCGGACTGATCAGCGCTGACCTTGGACTGGGCACCACGGCCGCCAGCACCCTGACCACCTTGCCATTGCTGGCCTTCGCGCTGGTGTCACCATTGAGCGCTATGTTCGCGCGTGAATATGGCCTGGAGCGTGCCCTCTTTGGCGCCTTGTGTGCCATCGCAGCCGGAATCTTGCTGCGTTCGGCCAGCGCTGTTTGGTGCCTTTATGCAGGCACGGGTCTCATTGGAGCAGGCATTGCTGTGGGCAACGTTTTGCTGCCAAGCCTGGTCAAACGCGATTTTCCCCACAATATTGCCGCCCTGACTGGTGCTTACGCATTGGCGATGGGAGTTGCGGCGGCGCTATGCTCGGCAGTGGCTGTTCCCTTGGCCCAAGCCTGGGGCTGGCAGCGTGCACTCGCGACCTTCATTGCCCTGCCCTCGGTAGCAATCGCGGTTTGGAGTATTCAGCTTGGTGCCCGCTCCAAACCTGCCGCAGGTACCGCCGCAGCACTGCATGGTGGAAAAGTCTGGCATTCAGCACTGGCCTGGCAGGTTACGCTATTTCTAGGTCTGAACTCCACCATCTACTACGTTGCTATCGCCTACCTGCCCGCTATCTTGGTCGATGCAGGTCTGTCCCCAGAGCGGGCAGGTTCATTGCATGGCGTGTTGCAACTGGCAACCGCAATACCAGGACTCATTATCGGACCAATCCTTCGACACTTGCGCGATCAACGTGTTCCTGCGGTGACCGTTACTATATTGTCGGCAATAGCACTGCTTGGGTTATTGGTCGCACCGCAATGGGCACTCGTCTGGTCAATCTTGTTCGGCGTTGGCACTGGTGCCGGAATCATTCTCGGTTTGACCTTTATCGGCCTGCGGTCTGGCAATGCAAGCCAGGCCGGCGCGCTGTCTGGCATGTCCCAGTGCATAGGTTATCTGCTGGCAGCCACGGGGCCGCTGGTGATAGGTGCCCTGCATGAGGCATTGGGCGGTTGGCAAGTGCCTATCGGAATATGCATCGGTTTATCACTTCTGACTGCGGTTATTGGTCTATTAGTCGGGCGAAATCGCCAGCTTGGAACGTAGACTGCCGGATGCCAGGTCAGCCAGAGGTCAATCGTATATTACGCCGTGCCACTTTATTACATTGGCTTGATCGGCAATAAGTCTTGAGTCCATACCAAAGCGGGGGTACGCAGTGATTGCGGATAATTGTTTCATCCAGTTGCGGTGCCGGCAACGTGTCAGTGCCCACCCCATCTTCTTTGTAGCGGTGGCTATTTTTTTGTGCGGACGGCACTCTTGCGTTTATCAACCCGATAGGCGCTACTATCGACAGATTCCCCGCTGTATTCAACTGAAGCGCCTGTTTTGGCCGATAAGCGCATTTTCACGTTTGTGATACAAAAGTTTCAACTGAAATACTGTGTAATCATGCTACTATTTTCGCGTTTCGCCTGTTCTGTCTGTCCATGCAGGCTTGTGTCCGGTCTTTCCGTGCTACTTTTGCGGTGATTCATGAAACCCGGATATAACGACATGGGAACTGTGATCCTCCCATCCCCTGCTCCGTTTTTAATACGATGCCATGATTAAACCAGCCAGTATTACAACGTTGGATACGCACCGCCAAGTCTTGCATTTGCCGATGCTAAGCCTGCTGATACTACTTCTTTCAGTGCTTTTTATTACCGGCTGTTCCAGAGATGACAGTGCTAACGCTCCGGCGCCCAAATCAGAGGGGCCGCCCGAAGTAGGCATAACCACGCTCAAGCCCCAGCGCATCACGTTTGATACGGAACTGCCCGGTCGCACCGTTTCTCCCCTGATCGCCGAAATTCGTCCGCAGGTTAACGGCATCATTAAGAAACAGCTTTTTACCGAGGGTTCGCAGGTCAAGGCTGGCCAGGTGCTGTATCAACTGGACCCTGCGGTCTATGAAGCCGAATACGCTGTCGCCAGGGCGACCGTGCGCAAGGCCGAATCAACATTGATCAATGCCAGAACCATCGCCAAGCGCAATCGCGAACTGGTGCGCATTGATGCCATCAGCGCACAAATCAACGAAACATCTCAGGCCGAAGCCCAGCAGGCTAATGCCGATCTTGCCGTGGCCAAAGCTCAGGAGCAGCGTGCAAAAATCAATCTGGACTACACCCGTATTGTCTCTCCAATAGACGGCTGGGTCGAACTATCCAGTGTGACGCCAGGTGCGCTGGTAACCGCCAACCAGGCCAGCGCGCTGACCACGGTCCAGCAACTGGATCCTGTCTATGTCCACGTAGCGCAGTCTTCGGCTGAATTGTTACAGTTGAAAGAGGACGTCAAGGCCGGGCGTTTGCAGTCTTTATCGGAAAATGATGCAGTCATTCGCCTCAGGCTTGAAAACGGTCGCCTGTATTCACAATCGGGACGCCTGACTTTCAGCGGCGTGACCGTCGATGCCGGTACCGGCTCTATCACGCTTCGTGCCGAGGTTCCCAATCCTGATCGGGTTCTGATGCCGGGCATGTACGTTCGTGCTGTGCTTGAAAATAATACCAGTGACCAGTCCGTGGTAGTGCCGCAGCAGGCGGTCACACGTCGGCCGGATGCCAGCACGGTGGCGCTGGTTGTAGACGCAGATAACAAAGTACAGGAACGCGCTGTGGTGGTAGGACGGGCGATCGGAAGCAACTGGCAGGTTCTGGATGGGTTGGCTGCCGGCGATCGGGTGGTTGTCGCGGGCGCCCAGCATGTCAGGCCGGGTAGTCTGGTACGCCCGGTAGAAGCCGCGCGCAAGCCGGGTTAGGAATCAGCGCATGGCACAGTTTTTTATCAGCCGTCCGATTTTTGCATGGGTTCTTTCCATTGTCATTATGCTTGCCGGACTGGCTTCCATCCATACCTTGCCGCTAGAGCAATACCCCGATATTGCTCCGCCCAGGGTAGCGATTACCGCAACGTATACCGGTGCGTCCGCCAAAACCGTCGAAGACTCGGTAACACAGGTGATCGAGCAGCAATTGAAGGGTCTGGATAACCTTCTGTATATGCGCAGCACCAGCAATGCGTCTGGCCGTGCCCGGATTACCCTGACCTTCGATGCCGGCACAAATATCGATGTAGCCCAGATGCAGGTACAGAACCGTCTGCAGCAGGCCATGTCCCGGCTGCCTCAGCAGGTTCAAAGCCGCGGCGTGACCGTTACCAAGGGGGGTGAAGAATTCCTGATGGTGGTCTCGCTGTATTCCGATGATGGTAGTGCGTCGCCGGTGGACGTGGGCGATTACATCACCAGTAATCTTGCAGATGTCATCAGTCGCATTGACGGCGTCGGTGAAGTGCAAACGCTGGGCACGGGCTACGCCATGCGTATCTGGCTGGATCCGAGAAAACTGCTTGGATATGGCATGATGCCTTCGGATGTGACTGCGGCGATTGAGAAGCAGAACGTCCAGGTTTCGGCCGGCCAGTTAGGTTCCCTGCCCGCAATCAGCGGGCAGCAGCTCAATGCCACCATTACCGCCCGCAGCATGCTACAGAATGAGGATGATTTTCGCAATGTGGTTCTGCGTGTGTCGCCAGACGGTGCCATTGTGCGCATCAGGGACGTGGCCCGTGTAGAGCTGGGCGCGGAAAATCTGACGATTCGTTCGGCGCTCGGCGGCTTGCCTGGTGCCGGCATGGGTATCATCGCAGCCGACGGCGCCAATGCCGTACAGGTCGCTGATCTTGTTCGCGAAAAACTCGCGGAACTTGAACCATTTTTCCCCAACAACCTGAAAACCTTTATCGGGGTCGATTCCACTCCATTTATCAGCGCCTCGATCGACGAAGTGGTCAAGGTGCTGCTGGAAGCCATGGTATTGGTTGTACTTGTTATCTATCTGTTCCTGCAGAACCTTCGCGCTACCCTGATTCCGGCGATCGCGGTGCCCGTGGTACTGCTTGGGACATTCGGCGTGCTTTCTGTTGCCGGGTTTTCGATCAATACGCTGACGCTTTTCGGCATGGTACTGGCCATTGGCCTGTTGGTGGACGATGCCATTGTCGTCGTAGAAAACGTTGAGCGCGTCATGCATGAACAGGGGCTGCCGCCACGGGAAGCGACACGCAAGTCAATGCGCGAAATTACGCCGGCGCTAGTGGGCATCACACTTGTGTTATCTGCAGTGTTCATTCCGATGGCATTTTTCGGTGGTTCTACTGGTGTGATTTACCGGCAGTTTTCTATCACCATCGTGTCGGCTATGGTGCTCTCGGTGATTGTTGCCCTCACGCTGACCCCTGCCCTTTGCGCCAGTCTGCTTAAACCTGTCAAGAAGGGTGAGCATATCGACCCGGCCAGCGCACGCAAGGGGGTGATGGGTTATCTTGATCGTTTTTTCATAGGTTTTAATCGAAGATTCGACCGCACGGCAGACCGCTATCGGCACACTGTGGCCGGCGTGGCGATGCGTCCCAGGCGCGGCCTGATTATTTACGCAATTATTGCGGTCGTCATGGCATTTCTATTTTTACGGTTGCCTACGTCCTTTTTACCACCCGAGGATCAGGGCGCCGTGCGCTTGCAGATCACGCTGCCTGCCGGCGCCACCGATGCACGACTGCAACCGGTTATGCGCCAGATCGAGCAATATTTTCTTAAACTGCCTGATGTTAGAAGTATTACAAGCATTACTGGCAGAAGCGGCGACCAGAGTTCTGCCAACGCCTATGTCATGCTGAAGGACTGGGGTCAGCGCCCCCTTCCTTCGCAGTCCTCGGCTGCGATCGCCCGAAAGGCAACCCAGGACCTGGCGCATATCCGCGACGCCCGTATTATTGCGACACTTCCCCCCATAGTCAGAGGCTTGGGCTCAAGCTCGGGTTTCAATTTTTTCCTGAAAGATATCAATGGGCTGGGACATGATGCATTGGTTCAGGCCAGCCAGAAGGCGCTGCAGTTGCTTGGAGATCGGCCCGAATTAATGAACGTGCGTATCAATGCCCCGGAAGATACCGCCCAGTTCTCCGTGAAAATCGACGATGCCCGCGCCGGCGCGTTTAGTTTGAATACGGATGCCATCGATAGTACATTGTCTACCGCCATGGGCGGCACGTATGTCAACGATTTTCTGGATCGTGGCCGGGTCAAGCGGGTCTATGTGCAGGGCGATACGCCCTTTCGGATGCTGCCCAGTGATATCGATCAATGGAACGTGCGAAATACACTGGGAGACATGGTGCCCTTTCCCGCTTTTTCCAGTACGAATTGGACTTTCGGTTCTCCTGAATTGAGTCGCTACAACGGCAGTTCCAGTCTGGAGTTCCAGGGTGATGCGGCGCCGGGCGTCAGTTCAGGTGCAGCCATGCAGGCAGTCGAAGACGTCCTGAATCAAATGCCGACCGGAATCGGTTTTGAATGGACCGGCGCCTCGCTGCAGGAACGTATTTCCGGTGCGCAGGCTCCCCTGCTGTACGCCATTTCCATTCTGTTTGTTTTCCTTTGCCTGGCAGCGTTATACGAAAGCTGGTCGGTACCGTTCGCAGTCATATTGGTAGTCCCGTTGGGAATTGTCGGTGCGCTGATGTTCACCGCCTTGCGCGACCTGCACAACGATGTTTTTTTCCAGGTGGGATTGCTGACCACGGTCGGACTGATGTCAAAGAACGCAATCTTGATTGTCGAGTTTGCCAAGCAATTGCAGGAACAAGGCAAAACCGTCCTTCAGGCAACGCTGATTGCTGTACGACAGCGCCTGCGTCCCATCCTGATGACCTCGCTGGCCTTTGGCTTCGGGGTGTTGCCATTGGCCATCGGTACTGGCGCCGGCGCGGGAGGCCGTCACGCGATCGGTACTGCCGTGCTGGGTGGGATGATCGTAGGCACTGCGCTTAGTCTCTTTTTCGTGCCGCTGTTCTTTGTGCTGGTACGCAGCTTCAGGCGCAAACAGCATTCGCATGACGACCATCCTGGCGCGCATTCGCCGGACAGCACTTCAGGCACGACATCATGAGCACATTGACGAACTCCCTGCGCAAAACAATTGCACTTTCCATACCGTTGCTGGGATTGACCGCGTGCATCAATCTTGCGCCCGACTACCATCAACCAACGGCCCCTGTTACAGGTACCTGGCCCCAGAATCCTGCAACGAACGCCAGCCCGGTTCAACCGGCTGCGAACGATCTGGACTGGCTGACGTTTTTCACCGATGCACGCCTGCGCGACGTAGTGCGGCTTGGCTTGCGAAATAACCGCGATTTGCGGATTGCGACTCTGAATATTGAACGGGCCCGCGCGCAATACGGCATTGCCAATGCCGATGGACTGCCGGCAATCGGTGTCGATGCCCAGGCCAGCCGCAGCCGCACGCCAGCCAGTGTCGCCAATTCCGGTGAGACCACCCTATCATCCCGTTATAACGTTGACCTGGGCCTGACCAGCTACGAGATTGATTTTTTTGGAAAAATCCGTAATCTCAAGGCTGCGGCGCTGCAACGCTACCTGGCCGCGCAGGAAACCCGGCGCAGTGCCCAGATCAGCCTGGTCAGCGAAATTGCTGCAGCTTGGCTGCAACTCGAGGCAACGGGTCAACAGCTTGCGCTGGCACGCAGTACGCTGGTCAATCAGCAGAAGTCGCATGATTTGGTCCGCCGCAGCCATGCATTGGGTGCCGAATCGGGACTCACGCTGGCACAATCGCAAACCACGGTGGATGCCGCCCGTGTCAAGGTTGCCGAATATGAAACCCAGCTGGCGCAGGATAACAACGCTCTTACCCTGCTCACGGGTGCGCCGATTCCCGCTTCTCTTTTGCCTCCTGCCGAATTTGCCCTGCAGACGCGAGCAGCGACTCGCCTGGTCATGCCACCGGCGGGTCTGCCTTCCAGTGTGCTGCAACAGCGGCCAGATGTCCTGGCTGCCGAGCACGATTTGATCGCCGCCCATGCAGATATCGGCGCAGCCAGAGCGGCCTTTTTCCCCAGCATTTCGCTGCTGGGGTCTGCTGGGACGGCCAGCAGCAGTCTTTCCGGACTCTTTAGTGGCGGCACGCTGGCGTGGAGCGTCGCACCATCATTGCACTTGCCTATCTTCGATGGCGGCGCCAATCGCGCCAACCTGGATCTGACCAAAGCGCAAAAAGAAATTCTGCTTGCCACCTACGAAAAAGCTATCCAGACGGCTTTCCGCGAGGTTGCCGATGCATTGGCCGTGCGCACCACCATTGCATCGCGTTTGCAATCGCAGCAGTCGCTGGTCGCCTCCAGCTATCGCAGCTTCCAGTTGTCCAGCGCGCTGTTTACACGGGGCGGCGGGTCGGGTTTTCTACAAGTGCTCGATGCCCAGCGCACCTATTATGCTGCGCAGCAAGACATGATCACGCTCGGCTTGCTAGAGCAACTGAACCGGCTGGCTCTGTTCAAGACGCTGGGCGGTGGCTGGCAGCCCATTGAGACGGCTACAACCGCTCCTGCACCATCGCGCTGAACCTATCTGCTTAAATGCCCTGCTTAACGGATGCCATGCGTATCGGGCTCATCTGCCCGACAGGCATTTTCGGGACATCCTGCAGGCCTTTTTACCGATCAAATACAGACTGCTGCGCAGCGTATTTTCCAGTACAGGCGCAGGGTCATCGGCCCATTGTGCTGACCGGGAGTGTTATAACAATAAGGCTAGTTCCTTTTACGCAGTTACCTAAACAGGAGTCAGACATGGCGGTTGAAAAAGTACTTTATGTTGCACACGCAACGGCGACCGGTGGACGCGACGGACGTGCAGTGTCTTCAGACAATGTGCTGGACGTGAAACTGACCACCCCGAAAGAACTGGGTGGCGCCGGCGGCACCGGCACCAATCCTGAACAGCTTTTTGCAGCGGGATATTCGGCCTGCTTTCTGGGCGCTCTCAAACTGGTTGCTTCACGCGAAAAAGTCAAATTGCCGGACGATACCCGGATTGACGGGAGCGTAGGAATCGGACCCATTGCCCAGGGATTTGGCATCGAGGTGGAATTGAAAATTTCCGTGCCTGGGGTAGAACGCAGTGTGGCCGAAGACCTGGTTAATAAGGCCCATGTAGTGTGTCCCTATTCAAACGCAACACGGGGCAATGTAGACGTGACGCTGACGGTGGTGTAACTCTGCAGCGCTTTGTCGCGATGGTGTCGCGTCATCCATGTGATGTCGCGACAGCGTCACTTAATAATAATTAATAACGCAATAATACACCGGCTCGGTCGCCTTGCCCGGTTCACCCCCCGCCCCACCTGTGCGCCGGCATTCCCCGTGTAGTTTGAGCAAAACGCTTAAGTGCGTTTAATGGGGGCAATCATACTCATGCAGCATGTTGTGTCATAACCGACCCTTGGGCGCTCACTGCCTGCACGAATGGTCCGGCCAGACAACCCAGCTGTTGACGATTGCTGATTTTCGCGCAACAATCCTTTGTCAGGCTCGCTATTTTTCTTTCGGATTGGGCCTCTTATACTGTCTTTCGTACACTACCGCCTGGGATCAAACAGTACAAGTATCACTGTTATCGCAGGACAACCTTAAGGACACGTGGCAGAAAAACGCCCTCGTGTTTATCAACATCACCGCTAGTCATGAGCGGTGACTTTTACGAGAGATATTCGAATGAGCATACCCATTTTTGGACTTGGCACCTTTCGCCTCAAGGGACAAACCGTCATTGATTCTGTAACGAGCGCAATTGAGGTGGGTTACCGGGCGATTGATACCGCGCAAATCTATGGCAACGAGGCGGACATTGGGCAGGCGTTAAGCGCCAGTCCTGTAGCGCGCGATCAGTTGTACCTGACGTCAAAAATCTGGACAGACAACTACGCTGCAGACCGACTTATCCCAAGCTTGAAAGAAAGCCTGCATAAGTTGCGCACCGACTATCTGGACCTGACGCTCATCCATTGGCCCTCACCGGGCAATGCAGTATCCGTGGCTGAGTTCATGGGTGCGCTGGCGCAGGCACAGGATGAGGGCCTGACCCGGCAAATCGGCGTATCCAATTTCACCATTGCGTTGTTGCGTGAAGCCATTGACGCAGTAGGCGCAGGGCGGATTGCCACCAACCAGATTGAGCTGCATCCGTACCTGCAAAACAGGAAAGTGGCGGCGTTCGCGCGTCAAAATAATATTGCCATTACCTCCTATATGACGCTTGGCTATGGCAAAGTATTGCAAGATCCTGTGATAGACGCCATTGCGCAGCGTCTGCAGGCAACGCCTGCTCAGGTGGTGCTGGCATGGGCTATGCATAGCGGTTTCGCCGTTATCCCTTCATCAACCAAACGCGCCCATCTGCAAAGCAATCTTGCAGCACAACAACTGCAGTTATCTGAAGCAGATATGACGGCAATTGCAGCGCTTGACCGCAACGAACGGATTACCAGCCCTGAAGGCCTGGCTCCTGACTGGGACGATTAAACATATGCAAAAGGCTGGCGTTTTGATGACCAATTCCGATGATCTGCTGACGTTTGTCACCGTCATCGACAGCGGCTCCATCAGTGCGGCAGCCGAGCAACTGAGTCTGACACCGTCAGCCGTCAGTCGGACCTTGTCCCGGCTTGAACAAAGCCTGGAGACGACCTTGCTTAACCGCACCACCCGCCGCATGCATCTGACCGAAGAGGGTCGCTTCCTGTTGGAGCATGCCCGAATCATTGTTGCACGAATGCAGGACATGCAGGAGACCCTTGCGACCAGGCGCCAATCGCCAGCCGGACGGTTGCGGGTGAACGCTGCCTCGCCATTCATGCTGCATATGATCGTGCCGTATATTGGCGTATTTCGACAGAACTACCCGCATATTGAGTTGCAGCTCAATACCCATGACCTGAATATTGATCTGCTGGAGCAAAGCACAGACGTTGCCATCCGGATTGGCGCGCTGCAAAACTCGACGCTCCACGCCCGCGCGCTGGGCAGCAGCGCGCTTAACCTGCTGGCCAGCCCTGATTATGTATCCCGTTGCGGCACGCCGCAGACGGTAGCCGCGCTGGGCGAACATACTTTGCTGGGCTTTACTCAGCCCGATAGCCTGAATCTTTGGCCCGTTCGTCGTGCCGACACTTCCGACAGACTGATGATTACACCAGACGTCGCAGCCTCAAGCGGGGAAACGTTGCGTCAATTGGCCCTGGCCGGACAGGGCATTGTCTGCCTGTCTGAATTCATGACCTATGACGATATTCGCGATGGCCGCCTGCTGCCGATTTTGCCCATGTTGACAGAAAAACAGGTTCAGCCGATTCATGCCGTGTATTACCGGAACTCGCCGCTGGCCCTGCGGATTCAAAGCTTCATCGATTTTATGCAGAAGACGCTTGCAGCCCAACCGTGGAACCGCCGGTAACCACCCTGTGATTGAGCCAGGCGAGATAACTGGGCGTGGACCGGCGCCTGTGATTTGTCCCGCACTGCTCTGCCCTGCCGTTCATGCACACTACCTGCGCCATCCGGCGCGTCTGGCCCCCGGAAAGCGGTCGTTGATCTCGATTGGCTGCTTTACAGGCGGGACAGCCATAATTCGGTCTGACCTTGCTGATATTTGCTTAGTGCCGGGTGCGGCCGGTCAGGGACGGATGATGGTTCTGATACGGCCGGAACGCATGCGCTGACTCTGACCGCCCTTGATAACAGAGGTTTTCTGGATACGGCCGATACCAGCCGCACCTTGTCCGGTCAGTGGATTGACTGCATAATTGTTGTAGCGGATCTCATAATGCAAATGTGCACCAGTCACCTTTCCGGTATCGCCCACATGGCCGATCACTTCGCCTTTTTCGACTACCCGGCCCTCAGCCAGGCGCGGCGCAAATTTCTGCAAATGCGCGTATAGCGTTTCATAACCCGAACCATGCTCCACGATCACGGTATTGCCGTACCCGCCCTTGGTGCCTGCGAACGACACCTTGCCACCCAGTGTGGTTTTGACCTGACTGCCTATCGGCGCGACCAGGTCTACGCCCGCATGAAAGCGCAACTGGTTGTATATGGGATGCATGCGCAAGCCAAAACGGGACGAGATATAACTCTTGTCCAGTGGCGAGGACAAAAAACCCATGATTTTCAGGTCCAGTTTCAGGGACGGCCCGCACCCCTTGCTGCTGCACCCCTTTGGCGGATCCAGGTCATCAGCCAGCCCCCGTATGGTTTTAACATCGGAATCGACAGCAGGCACATCGGGCACCGTATCCAGGTCCTCATCGGATTGGGCAAGCGCGGGCAATGCGTGCATGATGGCGGCCAAGCAGCCAAGCAGCATAAGCGTGTGCCTGCCGACACGACTTAGCACGGCGCGCATGAAAGGAAATGGGTGTGCATGTACATGAAAGTGCATTTTACTTATTTCGGCTCAATCGCAGCGCAAATCCGTGTATAGTTTTTGTTTCTACCCATTTTCCAATTGCACCGCGATGCCTGGACAGGCTTTTACTGAAAGGCGCCCTTCTCTCCGAATGGCACCTTTTGGCCGACACAATCCGGCAATACGCAGCGAAAACTGCCCTATGCTCAGACTTACCGTGATCCTTTCCCTGCTTGTTAGCCTGAGTGCCTGCTCGGACCAGCAGGACGATGAGCGTGTGCGACTGGCGCTGATGTCCGATTGCATGGTGACGCGCGCCTCCCTGTTGCTTAGCGGCAAGTACGTCGACAAGCAGGCGCTGGCGACCATTCAGCAAGAATGCCGTGCTGCCTATGCCACATTGATGCAGGACGTTTCTGTGCAACAACTGCGTGATCAGCAGACCGAAGTATATGATAGCTTTCAGCGGGCGTACCGCATGAAATATTCGCTGCACGATGTTTTTGACAATCTGCCCCCTGCTTCCAAAACCACCTACGAAAAACTGGCGACCACGCTTTTCGGGCTGAAAAAAGAGGACATCGGCTTATGAAAGATACCCGTGATCGCATGCGTCTAATAAAATATCTGATTGCCGTGCTGTTCGTATTGATTGCGCTGGCCTTCCTATGGACCAGCATAAGCAAACCTCACGACACTGCTGGCGACTACTCACAGTTCGACAAGGAACGGGCCATTATTACCTGTATGACGGCCCAGTATGCAACCAGTTATATGGACGATCCGGCCGAAACCGATATGTTCCCCGAGTGCGAAGCGCGCTTCGCAAAACTCAAAGCGACATTGCCTTACGCCGAATATGTTCGTATTCAGCAAACACCGGTGTCTGCCGAATCCGGCCCGGTGCACATGCAGCCCTACGAAGTGTTTCTACAGATTATGACCGGCATGGATCGCTGATTCCTCTGCCATCACGCTTATTGATAAATGTTCCAAAGGACGTCTTTTAAAAATGCAAAAAAACAAAAGAAAAATAATGATTGGTCTGGCCCTTGCCAGCCTGACTGCCGGCTCCCTGGTATTGGCCGCGCCTGCTGCACATGCCGATGAGAGCAAATGGCCAGAACACCCGTTGAACCTGATTGTGCCCTTCGGTCCCGGCTCCACGCCCGACCAGATTGCGCGCATTATTGCCCGCAGCGCCGAGAAAAAACTGGGTCAGTCCATCGTGATAGAAAATAAAGCCGGCGCCGGCGGCAATATTGGTACGAACCAGGTTGCCAAAGCCAAACCAGACGGCTATACCTTTGGTATTTCCATTACCGGCCCGCTGGTGAACAACCAGTTTATCTACAATAACTTGCCTTACGACCCGGAAAAGGACCTTGCACCGCTGACCATGGCCGTGACGCAACCGAATGTGATTGTTGTGACAAAGCAGTCGGGCATCAAGACATTGAAGGAACTGATCAACAAGATCCAGGCCGAGCCGGACAAGCTGAATTTTGCCACTTCGGGCAACGGCACCGGCTCGCACCTTTCCATTGAGCTCATGCTGCAGGCTGTGAACGGCAAGGCGACCGCCGTGCCGTATCCGTCTTCACCGGCCGCGCTCAATTCGCTCATTGCAGGCGATACCCAGTTTACTGCGCTGGCGCCCATTGCTGTGCTGCCCCTGGTCAAAGAAGGAAGACTGGTTGCATTGGCGCAGACCAGTGCGCAACGCAACAGCTCTCTGCCGGACATTCCCACTGTGTCAGAGGCCGGGGCGCCCGGCATCGAAGGCGCGGCCTGGTCCGGCTTCGTTATGTCGTCAAAAGTGCCGATCGGCATCCGCAATACGCTCACCGACGCGCTGTTGACCGCGCTCAGGGATCCCGAAGTAGGCAAACAGCTCAAGGCCATTTATATGGATCCGGTACCGAGCACACCGGAAGCGTTTCGCGATTATATGAATCAGGAAAAAGCGCGCTGGCAGCCGTTGATTGAAAAGCTGAATCTGAAAATCAATTGACCATTAGAATAGAACGGACAGGCCGCCATCTACGCAGATGACCTGTCCATTGATATAGGCGGACAGGTCAGAGGCCAGAAATACCGCCAGCCCGGCAATTTCTTCGGGTCTGCCCCAGCGCCCGGTCGGATTGCGTGCCGCCAGCGTTTGCCCGGCCGCAGAATTGACCATCTCCATATTTGTCTCCGTGGCAAAGGTGCCTGGGGCAATCGCGTTGCTGGTAATGCCGCAAGCTGCAAATTCCACAGCCAGCGCCCGCATCATCCCTGTCAGGCCCTGCTTGGCAATGGGATAGACGCCATCACCGGGACGGGCGACCTGCCCTGCCACTGACGTGATAGTAATCAGCCTGCCCCACTGTTGCTTTTGCATGAGCGCCGCCGCTTTCTGCGACAAATACATGGCGCCCAGCAAATTGACCTGCAGCATCCGTTCCATCTGTTCAAAATTGAAAGCGGCCAGGGGCTGACGTATCCGGATCCCCATATTATTGATCAGCACGTCGCAGCGACCGTGCTGCTCGGCCAGGTAAGCCATGCAACGGTCGATATCGGATACAACGGACATATCGCCGACCACACCCTGCACGTTTGTGCCTGTTTGCCTCAGTGCTTCGCGGGCCTGTTCCACAGACTGGACGCTGCGTCCGTTGATATATACCAGCGCGCCGCTGCGCGCCATGGCCGAGGCCATTTCCAGGCCAAGTCCGCGTGTTGAGCCGCTGATAAAGACCACTTTATCGTGCAGCCCGAAGCCGTCTGTATATGAACCCTGTTGTTGCATCGCTTTTCCTGGATATCAGCTATAACGACCCTTTGTAACATGGCCTGAACAATGTCAAGCGTATGCAATAGGCCGGTTTACGGTTAAACTTGAACCTATTTTCACCCAATTGCCTGGAAAAAGTAAATGTTTGCCAGAAACACCCCTTTTAATTACGAGAAAATCTTAAAAGCGTGTGCAAAAGGACAGAAAAGTGCCTTGCAGACTCTGTTCAAACATGAAGCGCCGCTCATGGTTGCCCTGTCCCTGCGCGTATTGGGTAATTACAACCTGGCAGAACAGGCAGTCGTGTCTGCATTTGTGCTTATCTGGAACAATGCCGAGGCCTACGATGAAGAAATGGGACCGGCGCGGGGATGGATATTCTCCATCCTGCGGTATCGCATCAGTCAGATTTTCAAGGAACACTATGATGCCATCCAGACGGCCAGCAAGAGCCAGGATGAATCGGTCCTCAATGAAGTCTCCAGCAATCTGCATGCAGATGTGCGTGAAGACCTGCCGGTAACACCGGCCTTTTATCTGCATCTGGAAGAGTTGCCCGACGAGCCGCAAAAGGCGCTGATCAATATGTATTTCAGCGGCATGTCGCAAGCGCAAACCGCGACCAAAGTCGGTATGCCGCTGGGTCGATTCAAGGAAAATCTGTTCCTTGGACTGCAGCACCTGGCCAAGCATTTGCCTGAGTTTTCACCACCGCACCATGCCACTGAAAAAATGGGCGAGTATGTATTGGGCGGACTGTCGGAAAACGAAGAGAAGCTGGTCTACAAATTGATGAATGACGATGCTGGCGTTTCGCGCATCGCCTTGCTATGGGAAGCCCAATTTACCCATTTGCTCAGTCAACTGCCCGCGCAAGTGGCCAGTAGCCGCGTATGGGAAAAAATAAAGAACACAGCATTTGCCAAGGCGCCGACCAGCGTTGCACAGGGTCCCGATACGGATGACGCTGACGGTGCCGAACAGCCTTACGCTTCGGGCCTGAAAAACACCTTGCGCAAGCTCTGGTTCATGCTCCCCTTCTGGCGTGCTCTGGCGCTACTGCTGGCCATTGCTGCGCTCATTTTCTGGTACGTAGGGACCCCTGCTTCGGATCTGCCCAGGAAAGTAGCCGTGCTGGACTCCTCCATGAGCAATGCGCAAACGGGCTGGGTCGTTCGATTCAATGCTGCCGGCGATGCCCGCTTTTCTCCGGTGGTACGCCAGACTGTATCGGACGGCCTGGTACTCCAGGCATGGAAACGATCCAACGGGACCGACAGCGCCCTTGCCCTGATCCATGACAGTAAGCCCTTTGTACTGAGCGCAGAACGGGTCGGCACCATCGCTGCTGGCGATCAGCTAGTAATCAGCCTGGAGCCTGATGGTGGTTCGCGCAATGACAGGCCTTCAGGCACCATACTTTATAAGGGAACGGTCGCCGATCTGTAGCGCACATTCTCCATAAGCCTGGCTTTGTTCGATATGGGTTCGCCCCTTAAGGCTGCTGCTGCCCATCAAGGACCGGACCCGATGCAAATGGGTGGACGCAAGTGACGCCCTGCTCTGTTTCATTGTTTGCGACGGGCGTTTATCACCAGTTAAGATTCGTGGTCGTTTTGCACATCGGCATGGCTGTCGTTCCTGCTAAATCGAAGGCGAACGCAAATTTTTTTCAGCTGAAATTCAGGAGCAGATGAAAAATATAAGCGTCGATGTAAAAAGATAAAGTATGATTGTAATAATTCGCCATAATTCTTCATAAATAGCACTAAATGTCATTAATCCTGCTTCTAATTCTTCCATTTCTGGGTAGTATACTCGTCGGCCTGCTGCCCGTACACGTCAGATCCCCGGAAGCTTGGATGGCAGGTATTATCGCGGTCATCGGCGCCCTGATCACCTTATCCTTTTTGCCCGATATGCTGCAGGGCAACACCGTTGTCCAGACTTTGGAATGGGTGCCCTCCTATAAGTTGAATCTGGTGTTTCGCATGGACGGCTATGCATGGCTGTTTTCATTGCTGATTACCGTCATGGGTGCGCTGGTGGTGCTGTATGCCCGCTACTATATGTCGCCCAAAGATCCGGTTACCCGTTTCTACTCCTTCTTTCTGGCGTTCATGGGGTCGATGCTGGGTGTGGTGTTATCCGGCAATATTATCCAGCTGGTTATCTTCTGGGAGCTGACCAGCCTGTCTTCTTTCATGCTGATCGCCTACTGGAACCATCGTCAGGATGCCAAACGAGGCGCCCGGATGGCGCTTACCATTACCGCAGCCGGCGGGTTCTGCCTGCTGGCGGCCATGCTCATGATCGGGCACATTGTAGGCAGTTATGATCTGGATGCCGTGCTGGATTCGGGCGACGCCTTGCGTAATCACCCATGGTATCTGGCCATCCTGATCCTGTTCGCGCTCGGCGCCCTGACCAAGAGCGCGCAGTTTCCATTCCATTTCTGGCTACCCAACGCAATGGCCGCACCCACCCCGGTTTCGGCGTATCTGCATTCGGCAACCATGGTCAAGGCCGGCGTGTTCATTCTGGCACGGTTCTGGCCGGTGCTGGCCGGCACCTCGGCCTGGTTCTGGATCATCGGCATGGCCGGCCTGTGCTCGCTGTTTCTGGGGGCCTATGTGGCTACCTTCCAGAGAGATATGAAGGCGGTTCTGGCGTATTCCACGATCAGCCATCTTGGCCTGATTACACTGCTGCTGGGCCTGAACAGCAAGCTGGCACTGATTGCAGCCCTGTTTCACATGATCAATCACGCCACGTTCAAGGCGTCGCTCTTTATGGCCACCGGCATTGTCGATCATGAAACCGGCACCCGGGACCTGGTGCTGCTGTCAGGGTTGCGCAAGGCCATGCCGATCACCGCGACACTGGCTGTTGTGGCTGCGGCTGCCATGGCCGGTGTGCCCCTGCTAAACGGCTTTATTTCAAAAGAAATGTTTTTTGCCGAGACGCTGAATCTGCCGGACTACCTTGAAGTGTCCCACTGGCTGCCGGTCTTTGCCGTGCTGGCCAGCGCGTTTAGTGTGGCCTATTCGCTGCGACTAATCATGCAGGTCTTCTTTGGTCCAAAGGCAACCGATCTGCCCAGCGAGCCGCACGAACCGCCGCTATGGATGCTCGTGCCCAGCGGCATTCTGGTGCTGACCTGCCTGTTGATCGGCGTCATGCCGCAAACCATCATCGGTCCGGTGCTGGATTCGGCAGCGCACTCGATTCTCGGGTCGACATTACCACAATACAGTCTTGCCATATGGCATGGTTTCAATTTGCCGCTCACGATGAGTCTGATCGCCATGGGAGGCGGTATCCTGCTGGCCCTGGTCCTGCGGCCCTTGCAGCGACGCACGCCTGGCCAGACGCCTTTGTTGTATCGCATCGATGGACGTGTTTTCTTTGACTTCCTGATGAATCTGCTGGATACGGTGGCCTACCAGGCAATGAATCTGTTTTCCACCAAACGGCTGCAGCCCCAGGTGTTGTGGATTGTGGTTATTACCGTTGTGGTCACCATCCTGCCGCTACTGTTGTTCGAAGCCTGGCCGCAACTGGTCATGCGCAATATCGATCTGCCCTTTACGCTGCTGTGGATTATCGGTTCATGCTGCGCTGTTGGTGCCGCCTATCAGGCCAAGTACAACCGTTTCCGGTCCCTGGTTCTGCTCGGCGGCGCCGGCTTGTGCAGCAGCCTCACCTATCTATGGCTGTCCGCGCCGGATCTTGCGCTTACCCAATTGGTGGTCGAAATGGTCACCACCATTCTGTTGCTGCTGGGATTGCGCTGGCTGCCGCGCAGGATGTCAACAGAGCCACCGTCAGACCGCGCTCGGGCTCTGGTGCGGCGGTTGCGGGATATGACGATCGCAGTGGTCGCCGGCCTGGGCATGTCAATTCTTACCTACCTGCAATTGTCGCGCCCCAGACCGGACGGCGTATCCTCGTTTTATCTGGAAAAAGCCTTGCCCGAAGGCGGCGGAACCAATGTCGTCAATGTACTGCTGGTAGACTTCCGCGGTTTTGACACATATGGCGAAATTACCGTACTCAGTATCGTGGCCCTGACCGTATACGCGCTGTTGCGGCGTTTTCGCCCGCCACGTGAAAGTCTGAAGGCACTGGAAGACCGCCGCTTTCGCCAGAGCGGCGATACGGCGAGCGTCGATGAGGACGACGAACTGCCCCGGGGCACCATGCTTGTGCCGACCGTGATTGCACGTTTTATAATGCCGATCTCCACGATGATTGCATTGTTTTTCCTTCTACGGGGCCACAATCTGCCCGGTGGCGGCTTTGTCGCAGGCCTGATTTTTGCCGCTGCCGTTATCCTGCAATATATGATGGGCGGCATCCGCTGGGTCGAAGACCGCTCGCGCATTTTCCCCCAGTATTGGATTGCGGGTGGTTTGTTGATGGCCGGCGCTGCCGGCATGTCCGCATGGCTGGCCAAGCTGCCGTTTCTGTCTGCGCTGGCTACAGACATTGATCTTGGCCCGCTCGGACATTTGCATTTGTCCAGTGTCATCTTGTTCGACCTGGGCGTATTCGCTGTCGTGGTAGGCTCTACCTTATTCATGCTGGTCGCGTTGAGTCACCAATCCTTGCGGTTTTACAAAAAAGTGTCCGCAGAGACGGCCGAGGAAAATACGGCCGACGACTCCAACGTATCTGATCAGGTCAGTGATGGCAGCGTTTCGGCCAAACCACAGTTGCCACCTCAGGGAGCCCCATCATGGAACTGATTCTGTCTATCGCCATCGGAATTATGGTCGGTTCAGGTATCTGGCTATTGCTGCGACCACGTACTTACCAGGTCATTATCGGCCTGACACTGGTGTCCTATGCGGTCAACCTGTTCATTTTCGCTACCGGTAAACTGACGACCGGCGCCCCGCCGATCCTGAAAAAGGGCGTGGCCACAACCCTGGCCAATTACGCCGATCCCTTGCCCCAGGCCCTGGTGTTGACCGCCATTGTGATCAGCTTTGCCACTACCGCCCTGTTTCTGGTCGTGATCCTCGCGTTGCGCGGCTTGTCCAATACTGACCACGTCGATGGAACGGAGGCGCAATGAGCCAGTGGATGAATCATCTTCCCATCCTGCCCGTCGCCATTCCGATGATCGTTGGCGCGTTTATGCTGGTGCTGCGCGATCAGTATCGTAACGCCGCCGTGGTTCTAGGTATCGTTTCCGTGCTGGCCCAGTTTTGCGTGGCAGTGACTTTGTTCGGCATTACGACCGGCCGTATACCCAACGAATACGAAAACCATATTATGGTTTACCTGCTTGGTAACTGGCAGGCGCCTTTTGCTATTGTGCTGGTGGCCGATCAGCTCAGTGCCATCATGCTTATACTGACCGCAGTGCTGGGGCTGTGCTCGCTGCTTTATTCCACCGCGCTGTGGGACCGCGCTGGCGTCTTTTTCCATCCTTTGTTCCAGTTCATCCTGATGGGATTGAATGGCGCGTTTCTTACCGGTGATCTGTTCAACCTGTTTGTCTTTTTCGAGATCTTTCTGGCCGCCTCCTATGGTCTGGCGCTACATGGCTCGGGCATGGCCCGGGTCGCTGCCGGTTTGCACTACGTAACGGTCAACCTGATTGCCTCATTCTTGTTGCTGATTGCTATTTCAGTCCTGTACGGTATTACCGGCACGTTGAATATGGCTGATCTGGGATTGCGCGCCGCCTCCTTAAGCGGCGACGATCGGCGCTTGTTCGAGGCTGCCTGCGCCATCCTGGGCGTCGCATTTCTGATCAAGGCGGGCGCCTGGCCATTGAATTTCTGGCTGACCAGCGCCTATTCGGCCGCTGTGGCGCCGGTAGCGGCACTGTTCGCCATCATGAGCAAGGTTGGCATCTACGCATTACTGCGCATTGGTTCGCTGCTATTGCCCACAGGCGCGCCAGCGGCGTTCAGCGGCGACTGGATGTATGTGATCGGGCTGGCAACCCTGCTGTTTGGTACCCTGGGCATTTTGTCCGAGAAAAACAGCGGTCGCCTGGTGGGTTATTGCATCATTATGTCTTCCGGCACTCTGCTCTCTGCACTGGGCATGCCAAGTGTCATTCTAACCGGCCCTTCCCTGTTCTATATGCTCAGCTCGGTGCTGGTGACCAGTACATTCTTTTACCTGATCGAACTGATCAAGCGTACCGAGTCTTTCGGTGGTAACGTGCTGGCAGTCAGTCTGGAAGCATTCAATACCGAGGACGAGGACAGGTCTGATTATTCCGGAACCGTTGTGGGTAAACCGATACCATTTGCCCTGGCATTTCTGGGTTTGGCTTTTTTCATCTGTGCGCTGGTCATTGCCGGCATGCCCCCGTTCTCGGGTTTTATCGCTAAATTTGCCTTGCTGTCCAAGGCGCTGGATCTATCCCAGACCAACGCCGCTACCACCACCAGTGTCTGGCTGCTGGTGATAGCCATGCTGATTTCCGGCATGGCCACGGTCATTGCCCTGGGGCGCGCCGGCATCCGCATGTTCTGGAGCAGCGAGAGATTAAAACCACCGGTGCTCAGTCGACGCGAGGCCTTTCCCATTACCCTGCTGTTAATGCTGTGTATTGCGCTCACCGTTTTTGCCGGTCCGGTGATGGACCAGCTCTCGCTCACCGCCAAGCAACTTGATGATCCGGGAACATATATGAAGGCGGTGCTCAACAGCCGGCCTGCTGTCATATCCTCACATGGAGGTACGCAATGAAATCATGGTTTTCGTGGGTACCCATGACCCTGTTTCTTGCAACTATCTGGATGCTGTTAGCCGATACGCCGCTGAGTACGGGCACCCTGGTTTTTGGGCTGGCTGCATCAGTGATTATTGTCCTGATGTCGCGCCGCCTGCGGCCATTTCTGGCCAGACCGCGACGGATTTGGGTAATCCTGAAACTGATCGGTGTTGTGCTGGCCGATACGTTTCACTCCAATGTGGCGGCCATCAAAATCGTCCTGGGCTATCCCAAAATTCAGATCACTCCGGGATTCGTCTCCATTCCCCTGACGTTGCGTGATCCGCATGGTCTGGCTATTTTGGCCGCAATCATCAACTATGCGCCGGGTACGCTTTGGGCCGGGTTTCCTGAGTCAGGAGAATACGTACAATTGCATATTCTGGACCTGCCTCAGGAAAGCGACTGGGCCGCCTTTATCACTGAACGCTATGAGAAACCATTGAAGGAGATTTTTGAATAATGGAAACCCTTCTGATCTGGTCCTGCTATTTCACCTTATTCTGTTTTGCACTGGCAGGCGTTATTCTGAGCCACCCCTTGTTTGTCGGACCCACTCCTCAGGATCGCGTGCTGGGCATCGACGCCCTGTATCTGATTGGCATGATGATCGCACTGACATTAGGCATGCTGTATCGCACATCGTGGTATTTTGATATCGCCCTGCTGGTCAGTCTTTTCGGTTTTCTAAGCACAGCGGCAATGGCGCGCTTTCTGCTACGCGGCGAGGTTATCGAACCATGATGGATACCCTGTCTCCCTGGATAGTGATTCCCGCTTCAGCGTTGATCGTGATCAGCGGCCTGTTGGTACTGATAGCCAGCATTGGTATGGTGCGGGTCAGCAGTTTCCTGCCCCGCACCCACATACAGGCGGTCATTTACTCTACAGCCCTCTGGTCCCTGCTGCTGGCTTCGCTGCTGCTGACTTTCAGCCTCAAGGATCGTACCTTCCTGCACGAAATACTGATTGGTGTTTTCATCTTCATCACATCTCCGGTCAGTACCATTTTACTGGTGCGTTCCTTCGTGTTGCGTGAGGAACGGGCGAGCGCGCTCGGTGAAAGTGTCACGGCGGCAGCTACGCCAACGGTTGATGCCAGTGAAGAAGAAAACGACCGTATGGCCGCCAGCGATGTTGCCTCCATAGAGGCGGAACTGGAAATGGAACCAGAGCAGGAACCGGATAAGGATCAGAAAAACGAACCTGATGTGCAAGCAACGCGACCAGCCGGCCCTTCCACCGATTTGCCGCAAGCCTGATGGACACCGAATGCAAGGTAGCGCTTTGACCGCTTTCGTGCATAAGACAAGCGTTATCTGACGGATATTTGATATGGCTTTGTGAATGCGCTGTGAGTGTTCCGCGCGTGTCGCAGCGCCCTGCCTCATCGACTGGCATAGCGCTGCGCAGCAAGCTCAGCAACAAAAGGCAGCAATAGTCGGCTCGCGCATCCGCGGCACGTTGCAGGCCCTCTTTACTCCTGCTTTACACTGCGATACTGAGCAACCAGCCTGCGACACCACTACAAATCACGACCAGCCATGGTGGAAGTTTCCAGAACATCAAAGCGACGAGCGCAAGCAACGCCAGTCCGAAGTCATGCGGGCGATAAATGGCACTAGTCCATACCGGTTGATACAATGCGGCAAGCAACAGGCCCACAACGGAAACATTGACACCGGCCAGCGCGGCGCGGGTACGCTGATGGTGACGCAAGCGCTCCCAGAACGGTAAGACGCCGATGACCAGAAGAAAAGATGGTGCAAAAATTGCCAACAGGCAAATAAGGCCGATGATCCAGGCAGGCGCACCAGCGTTCATGGCAGCGCCAAGAAAGGCCGCAAAGGCAAACAATGGGCCAGGTACTGCCTGCGCCGCCCCATAGCCGGCCAGGAAGGCGTCATTAGTCACCCAGCCCGATGGAACCACCTGCGCCTGCAGCAGCGGCAGAACGACATGGCCGCCGCCAAAGACCAGGGAGCCGGCGCGGAAAAAAGCGTCCACCACGGCTATCGTATGGTTTTGTATGAGTTGGGCCAAAAAAGGCAGTCCGGCCAGTAAAACAAAAAACAGCACAAGACACAGGATACCTGTCCGTCGGCTTACCGCGACCGGTAACGTATCCAGCATGCTGTTCTGAGCCGGCTTGAACAGCCACAACCCCGCCAGTGCAGCAACCATGATGATACCCACCTGCCCCCACAGCGGAGGCGCCAGTAAAGAGGCAACGGCGGCGATAGCCATCATGGTAATGCGCGTAGTATCCGTACACAACGTGCGTGCCATGCCCCATACCGCCTGCGCCACGACAGCAACGGCAGCAACTTTCAGACCCTGCAGTACACCGGCAGGTATGACATCGGCATAGCTGGAAATGCCCAGAGCAAACAGGATCAGGGCTATGGCCGAAGGCAGTGTGAAACCGGCCCATGACGCAACAGCGCCCATATATCCAGCCCGGGATAAGCCCAGTGCAATGCCCACCTGGCTGCTGGCCGGTCCGGGCAGAAATTGGCATAACGCAACCAGATCGGCGTAACTGCGTGCAGATAGCCAGCGCCGTCGGGTCACAAACTCTTCGTGAAAGTATCCCAGATGGGCAATCGGACCGCCAAAAGAAGTCAGGCCCAGACGCAGAAAGACAAGAAAAACAGACCACGAAGCGGATATACCGGTACGGGTTTGAGGATCGTTCATGGACGTGCTTGCTTGATGTGATACTGACAGCGGTCATCATAATTCAAATATGATGACAAAGTCCTCTTATTCTATTTGATTATGCATGGCATATTCTTTTGACAGGCTGAATACCTCTGTGATTTACGGTTTATGCGCGATGCGGGCAAACCGGCCGCTGCAACACCCATCATGGGCTACACGCAACGACATTGTCGCCGTGGTTTCCCCTGCTGATGGCAGAAAGTGGGGAATTAAAAAGCCTGCAATGCAGGCTTTGTTTTTTGCGGCTATGGGCTCGACATTGTGAATCGCGCCAGCGCTGCCTGCCTGTTCATCACGCAACTCTGGCCAGCCAGAACGCTGGCGCGGACATGGAGTCTGGTTGCCGCCCTCACTGACGATTCAAACGTCCAGTGGCTCGGTCCATTCGTCGATGAATTGGTTGTAATCCGAACGTTTTTTCTGCGGGATGGGCATTCTGGGCGTACCGATGGCGATAAAGCCCAGGAACCGATAGTCTAGCGAATCAAAGCCCAGTCCTGCCTGAAATTCATCAATGTAGGTGGCAATACCGGTACTCCAGAATGCGCCGTAACCCAGCATATAAGCCGCATTCAGGATATTGGTGACGGCGGCGCCGGTAGCGAGAACCCGCTCGGTCTCGCTGATGGCGGTATTGCCATAATCTATATGGCAAGCCACGGCAATGATCATGGGTACTTCGCTGAGCCAGGCTCGGGTTGCCGCTTCTTTTTCTGGCGTAAACGGGGTGTCGCTCTGCTGGCGCAGCCCGATAGAAAAATCGGCGAACTTGCTGATGGCCGGGCCACGAATAATCTTGAACCGCCACGGTTGAAGATTGCCGTGATCAGGCGCGGCCATGGCGGCCTGCAGAATCCGGGCCAGGTCATCATCATTGGGCGCGGGCGCCGTTACCAGTTTCATGGAGCTGCGAGACAACAGAAAATCAATGGGTTGAGTCATGAACAATTACCTGAGTTGCAATACGAATATGATAGCGCAGCAGTGCCTGAAATGGGTCGATGACCCTGATGACATAGGAAGATCACCAGGTCGATTTACCTGCCTCAATGGCGCAGCAGCGCCTTCATATCCCGTACCGCCTTTTCCCAACCGTCAAATATCGCCTGGGCTACGATGGCATGGCCTATATTCAGTTCAGAGATGCCACCAAGCGCCACAATGGCCTGTACGTTCTGATAATGCAGGCCGTGGCCGGCATTGACTTTCAAGCCCTGACGCAAGCCTTCCGCAATCGCCAGCCGGATGCGTTCAAGTTCAAGCTGCTGTGCCTCGCCGGTGGCCTGCGCGTAGGCACCCGTATGTAGCTCAATGACGCCGGCACCGGCTTGCACGGCAGCGCGAATCTGTTCAGGATCGGGATCGATAAACAGCGACACCCGTGCATCTGCGGCGTGCAGCTTACTGACGGCCTGGCTGACGGACTCGAAGTGGGTCTTGACATCCAGCCCACCCTCGGTAGTCAGTTCCTGCCGTTTCTCTGGCACCAGGCAGACGTCATGAGGACGCACCTGACAGGCGATATCCAGCATTTCGTCGGTCACTGCGCATTCCAGATTCATGCGCGTTTTCAACAAGGGCCGCAAGGCATGCACATCGCTATCCTGAATATGCCGGCGATCTTCGCGCAAATGCAGCGTAATGGCGTCGGCGCCAGCCTGCTCGGCCAGCAACGCTGCACGGACAGGATCAGGATAGCCACAACCGCGCTGTTGGCGCAGCGTGGCCACATGATCAATATTTACACCCAGATCAATCATGATACATCCTGCATTATTGCGGTGCTGTCGGCGTGATTTGTGTCGTGTTGCCAGAAACCGGCGCTGTATTGGTCAGGGGAGCATCGGGATTCGGACGCATCGTGGTATCGCGATTCCAGCCGCCACCCAGGGCTTTATATAACTCCACTTTGTTCAGCAAGGAATCGAGTCCCACCTGGACGAAACTTTGCTGAACGGTGAACAGATTGATCTGCGCAGTTTGAACCTGCAGGAAGCTGTCTATGCCGTTTCTGTAACGCAAATCCGACAGATTGAGCGACTCATACGCGGATTTTTGCTGATCCCTGAGCGCTTGCAACTGTGCTCCGTAGGTAGCTTCCCCTGCCAGCGAGTCAGCCACTTCCTTGAATGCCGTCTGAATCGATTTCTCGTACTGAGCCACTGCAATATCCTTGCGCACTTCACTCAGCTCAAGATTGTTGCGCAACCGCCCTGCCGTAAAGATTGGCATCGTGATAACCGGGTTGAACGACCAGGAACCTTGTCCGCCTGAAAAAAGCGTGCCCAGGCCCAGGCTGGCCGATCCAATCAGACCGGTCAGTGATATGCTTGGGAAAAAAGCCGCTCTTGCTGCACCGATATTGGCATTGGCAGCCAGTAACTCGTGTTCTGCGGCAATAATATCCGGACGTCTAACCAGCAGATCAGAAGGCAGTCCGGCAGGAATTTTTGCCATCAATACATCGCCGGCGAATGGGCTGGCCGCAGGCAGGCCGGCCGGAATGGGTGCGCCAATAATCAGCTGCAGTGCATTTCTGGCCAGTTGCTCGCTGCGATCCAGTTCAGCCGAGCTTGCCCGGGCAGAGTCCAGCAGATTCTTGGCCTGATTGACATCCAGCGCCGACGCTACACCGCCGCGAAAGCGTGTCTGGACCAGATCATAGGTAGACTGACGCGATTTGAGCGTTTTGGCCACCAGTTCTTTCTGCTGTTGTGCCGCACGCAAATTGTAATACGCCGTAGCCAGTTGGCCGATCAGATTGATCTGCGCCGTTTTTCGCCCTTCCACGGTAGCCAGATAGGACTGGAATGCCGCTTCGGACAAGTTGCGCTGTTTGCCGAAAAAATCCAGCTCAAAGTCGGTAACACCAATGCCTGCCGTAAAGCTACGTGTGACCGACGGACTGTCCGGTCCGGCTTGACGCATATTAGGCGGCATGCGTTGGGCCGTTTCCTGCGCCGTCGCGCCAATTTGCGGGAACTGGTCGCTGCGCGTAATACCATATTGTGCACGCGCCTCGTCAACCCGTTTTACCGCAATACGCATGTCGCGGTTATTTTCCAGCGCCAGGCCAATCAGGGCTTTCAGCCGGGGTTCCCGGAAAAACTGCTCCCAGCCCAAATCGGCAGCCGAGGCCTGGTTAGCGTTGTTTTGTCCCGGATAGGTAGACGGAACCGGTGCATCTGGCCGCGTATAGTCGGGTGACAAAGAGCAGCCGGCCAGCAGGACGGCCATGAAAACAGCGGAAAAACGGGGCAATGTACGTTGTGACCCTTGCATGATTACTCATTTCCTTTTGGAGGTGATCCGTCCTGACGTTTGCTGTCGCCACCGGCGGTCATATCATCTGCCTCAGCCACATCAGTATAGATATGCTGAGATTCTTTTTCGGCTTCGGTGGCTTTCTGATGTTCATCAGCCTGACGACCCAACAGTCGTGGTTTCACTTTGAAGAACGTCATCACCACAACGAAGAACGTTGGGACAAACAGCACGGCAAACGGTGTTGCCGCTATCATTCCGCCAAATACGCCGTAGCCAACTGCCTGCTGGCTTGCCGCACCTTCAGCATTGGCCAGCATCAGCGGTATAACACCCATGATGAACGCAAACGACGTCATCAGAATCGGTCGGAACCGCAGCCGTGCAGCTTCCAGTGTGGATTCGACCAGACCCTTGCCGGAAGCATAGGCGTCCTTGGCAAATTCGACAATCAGAATGGCGTTTTTGGCAGACAGACCGATAACGGTAATCATCCCCACCTGGAAGTAAATGTCGTTTGACATCCCAACCAGGGTGACCAGACCGACCGTGCCCAACATACCGAGCGGTACGATCAGAACAGCCGACAACGGAATCCACCAGCTTTCATAGAGCGCGGCCAGCACCAGGAATACCACAGCAAAAGCCAGCGCCAGCATAATCGGAGCCTGATTGCCTGCCTGCACTTCCTGATAGGACAGACCTGTCCATTCATAGCCGATACCCGCAGGCAACTGACCAATCAGTTTGACGATCTCGTCCATTGCCTCGCCATTGGCGTAGCCGGGATTGGCCTGACCCTGAATCGTAATGGAGTCATAGCTGTTGTAACGCTGGATTTGCGTTTCGCCATGCACCCAGTCTAGCGTCACGAACGAAGACATGGGAACCAATTCGCCATTTGTGTTATGCACACGCAGTTTGAGAATATCGTCTGGTGACATCCGCTGCGCAGCCTCGGACTGAATCCACACGTTCTGCATCCAGCCCTGGTTCGGGAATTGCCCCAAATAACTGTTACCGATCGTGCCCGACAGGACATTGCCCACTTCGGTCATATTCACACCCAGCGAGTAGGCTTTGACACGATCAACCGTGACTTTCAGCTGCGGGCCAGGGCCCAGGCCGGAAATACGCACCTGGGACAGGATCTTGCTCTGGCCAGACAGCTGTATCAGTTGGTTGGCCGCTTCACGCAGCTCGGTCTGACCCATGCCACCCCGATCCTGCAGCCGCAAGTCAAAACCGGTAGCCGTACCCAGCGATGGAATGGACGGCGGCACAATTGACAGCACCATGGCATCAGGAATACCGAACAGCAGTTGCCCCGTGGCGCGACCTGCGACCGACATGGCACTGTGCTCTGCTCCTTTGCGTTCGCCGAACTTCTTGAACGGTGTAAAGGCAATAGCCGAGTTCAGGCCGGAGCCGTTGAAACTGAAACCCTGCACAGTAATGATGTTTTCCACCTCAGGCTGTTTCTTATAGTACTCCTCGACCTGCTTAATAACATCTTCGGTCCGCTTGGCCGAGACGCCTGCAGGCAACTCGATATTGGTCACGGCATAGCCCTGATCCTCTGTAGGCAGGAACGAGCTGGGCAGCCGCAGATACAAAAAGCCCAGCAGAATGACCAGTCCCAGATAGATCAGCATCATGCGCCCACCGCGTTTGAGCAGGCTGCCCACGAAACCCGTATAGTTATTCGTGATTCTTGCAAACGTCCGGTTGAACCAGCCGAAAAAGCCTTTTTTCTCATGGTGCCCTTTAGGCACAGGCTTGAGCAGCGTAGCGCACATGGCCGGCGTAAAGGTCAGCGCAAGGAATGCGGAAAAGCCGATAGAAATGATCATTGCCGCGGCGAACTGACGATAAATCACGCCGGCGGACCCGCTCATGAAGAACAACGGGGCGAACACCACCATCAGCACTAGCGTAATACCGACAATTGCACCGAAAATCTGCGGCATCGCCTTGACCGTGGCTTCTTTGGGCTGCAGCCCCTCTTCGGCCATAATCCGCTCTACGTTTTCGACCACCACGATGGCGTCATCCACCAGAATACCGATGGCCAGCACCATGGCGAACATCGTAAGCGTATTGATGGAGTACCCCATGTACAACAGGGTCGCCATTGTACCCATGAGCGCCACTGGCACCACAATGGCCGGTATCAATGTATAGCGTATGTTCTGCAGAAACAGGAACATTACCACGAACACCAGCAGCATCGCCTCAATCAGTGTGTGTACCACCTGGGTGATAGACGCATCGACATACGGCGCCGTGTTGTAGGGAACCTTGTATTCAATATTATCCGGGAAATACTTGGCCAGATTTTCCATCTCGGCCTGGACCAGATTCGAGGTCTCCAGCGCATTGGCATTGGGAGCCAGCGACACGGCGAATGCAGCCGATGTCTGCCCGTTCAGGCGCGATCCGAACTGGTAGGAGTCGGCACCCACTTCGATACGGGCCACATCGCGCAACCTGACGGTAGAACCGCCTGTTGTGGCGCGCAGAACAATATCTCCGAATTCCTTGACCGTACTCAGCTGACCATTGACAATCACCGTTGCACTGGTGGTCTGATCATCTGGCGTGGGCGGCGACCCCAGGGTACCGCCGGTAATTTGCGCATTCTGCGTTTGCAGGGCAGCCTTGATATCGCTGGTGGTCAGACCAAACGACGTCATTTTTGCCGAGTCTACCCAGATACGCATGGCGCGTGGCGAGGCAAACAGCTGGAATTCCCCGACACCCTTGATCCGGGAGACCGAGTTCTGGATATTCCGTGTGATGTAATCGCCCAGACCGGCATCGTCGAGCGAGCCGTCGGTAGAGGTCAGGGTCACGATCATCAGGAACCCCGCCGTACTCTTGGAGTACGTAATGCCCTGTTGGGTCACCGCCTGCGGCAATTTGGAGTTCACGCTGGAAATACGGTTCTGAACGTCCACCTGGGCAAGATCCGGGTCAGTACCTGGTTCAAAGGTCACGTCGATCTTTGCCGCACCGTAGGAGTCGCTGGTAGAGGCATAGTACAGCATGCCCTGGGCGCCATTGAGCTCGTTTTCGATCAGACTGGTAACCGAGCGTGCGACCTCTTCGGCGCCTGCGCCAGGATATGTGGCGCGCACGGTAATGGTCGGCGGCGCCACTTCAGGGTATTGCGAAATGGCCATATTTGGGATGGAAACGACACCCGCAAAGAATATGATAATCGCAATAACCCAGGCAAAAATTGGCCGGTTAATGAAAAAATTTGACATGTTTTATATACTCACTGTGCCGGCTTGTCGCCCTGCTGTTCAGGCTTGCTTTCCGGTATCGGGGCCTTGTCACCCCCCTCTTTGGGTTGTTCCTGAGCGCCAGACTCAGGCTGCTGGCCCTTATTGCCTGCTGCCTTGTCTTTTTTCCAGGGCTGAGGCTTGACCGGAGCGCCTGGGCGAATTTTCTGGAATCCTTCAACAATCACTTCGTCGCCGGCTTTCAGACCCTGTGTCACGATCGTATCGGTCTTGACTTCCCCGCCTGTCTGGATGGTCACGGAGGCTACTTTGCCATCACGTACAACCATGACGTTGCTCAGGCCATCGGTAGAACGCTGGATGGCTTGTGTCGGAATCAGCAACGCCTTGTCATCCTTGCCCTGCTCCAGCTTGACGGTGACGTACATGCCGGGCAGCAACAGTTTGTCCGAGTTGGGGAATGTGGCCCGCAGGGTCACCTGGCCGGTTGAGGGTTCTACGCTGACGCCGGTAAAAAGCAGCTGGCCGTTTTCCGGATACTGTGTGCCATCTTCCAGTTCGAGCTGAACCACTGCCGTGTTTTCGTCAACCCTGGTCAATTGTCCGTCTGCCAGGGCTTTGCGCAAGCGGTACAGTTCAGCAGTGGATTGTGTGAAATCCACATATACCGGATCCAGTTGCTGCACGTGCGCCAGTTCGGTGGCTTCGGTGCCGCTGACCAGCGCTCCTTCGGTGACCAGGGCACGGCCGATAATGCCGTCGATGGGCGATTCCACATCGGTATAAGACAAATTGATACGCGCTGCATCCAGCGCGGCCTTGGCCGACGCGATAGTTGCATCTGCCTGGTTTGCCTGCGCACGGGCATCGTCATATTCCTGACGGCTCACAGCATTGGATTTGACCAGGGTGCTATAGCGATTGGCCAGTTGCCGGGCACTGCCTGCCGTTGCCTTGGCCTGATTCAAAGCCGCTTCGGCCTGTGCATATTGTGCCTGGTAGGTAGCTGGATCAATCCGGAAGAGCACCTGCCCTTTTTTCACCTCGCGACCCTGCTCAAATTCAATTTTTTGCACAATACCGTTAACCCGGGCGCGCACCTGCGCATCACGCACCGCATTGACCCGACCAGGAAGGGTGGTAAAGATGGTGGTGGGTGTCTCGGTCAGTTTGATTGTGCTGACAGGTGTTGGCGGCGGGCCACCTTGCGCGCCTGCTTGCTGATCTTCCTTACCGCAACCGCTTAGCGCAACCAGGCACGACAGCAAAACTGTTGCAACATAGCGCTTGTGTAAAAAGAGTCTGTTTGTCATTGGGCTGGAAACCTTGAGAGCGAGGGCTGATCCTGACGGATAGCAAATTGAACGGTATTGAAGAAAAGATTATAACCAGAAAATAATTGCCTAAGCAAATACTATTTAGTATAAACCCTTAAGTTCTAGGGTTTTTATCAAATTCTCGGGGATGTTGTGAGCACACCCATCTGAGAAATGGACCACAGAGGGACTAATTAGCGCAATACACCCACCGCCGAGTGTTGACAAAGCACGGCCGTGACGGTCCCGCTTGCAGGCACAGAGGCCGACGCATCAGCCGTGCCAACTCCAAGTGTAACCTGCCTGTATAACCACCGGCACGGCGTCCGACAAATCAATCCAGGCGACCATTAGCAGACCAAGCTGCAATAAAAATAACACGCCTGCGCTCGTTTTGTCGCCATCCGCCCGCCAGGGAGGGTCAAAATCTGCTTTTTTCAACCCCCACAGTGTCAATCGAGCAACAGGGCATCATCGGTGATCTGCTCTCCCCTGACCTTCTCGAACATTTGCAGCAAGTCGCTGACTGTCATGTCCCGGCGCTGCTCGCCTGCTACATCCAGAACAACCTGTCCCTGGTGCAGCATGATCGTTCGTTCGCCGATCTCCAGTGCCTGCTTCATACTGTGCGTGACCATCATAGTAGTCAGTTTCTGTTCAGTCACTATTTTTTCTGTAAGATCCAGAACAAATTGCGCGGTCCGGGGATCGAGTGCAGCTGTATGTTCGTCCAGCAGGAGTATCTTGCTGGGCTGTAGTGCTGCCATCAATAGACTCACCGCCTGGCGCTGTCCACCCGACAACAGGCCGATGCGGTCAGTCAGCCGCGACTCCAGGCCCAGGCCCAGAATAGTCAGCCGCTCCCGAAACAACTGCCGCAGGTCACTGCGCAAGGCCGGACGAAGGCCACGCTGGCCGCCCCGGCAATAGGCCAGCGACATATTTTCTTCGATCGTCAGGTCTTCGCAGGTGCCCGCCATCGGGTCCTGAAACACCCGTGCCACACTGATCGCCCGCTGCCACACGCTTTTGCGGGTGACATCCTGGTCGTTGATATGGATGGTGCCTGAGTCAACCATCAATTCGCCCGACACGGCATTCAGGAAGGTTGACTTACCGGCGCCGTTGGAGCCGATCACGGTCACGAATTGTCCTTGCGGAATACTCAGCGACAGGCCGCGCAATGCGCGGGTTTCAATAGGTGTGCCGGCATTGAAGGTAATATGCAGATTTTGCGCGTTCAACATATCAGGCGCGTCCTTTGATTCGCAGGTTACGGCGAAGCTTGGGCAGAATCAGCGCTATGGCCACCAGCAATGCAGTAATCAAATTCAGATCCTGTGCCTTCAGACCGATGAAATCGCTGTTGAGCGCCAATGCAATGAAAAAACGATAGAGAATGGCCCCCACAATAACGGCCAGCGTAATGAAAAGAAAACGCCGTGCAGGCAAAATGCTTTCTCCTACGATGACCGCCGCCAGACCGATCACAATGGTGCCGATTCCCATGGAAATGTCAGAGCCGCCCTGCGACTGGGCGAACAGCGCGCCGCCCAGGCCCACCAGCGCATTGGACAGTGCCATGCCGATAAGAACCATGCGATCGGTAGCAATACCCTGGGCTCGCGCCATCCGCAAATTCGAACCGGTCGAACGCATGGCCAGCCCCGAGCGGGTTGAAAAATAGGCGTCCAACAGAATTTTGGCAACCACCACCACAATAAACAGCAATACGGGGCGCCAGACAAAATCGTCGATTGTGGTCGGTTGTGTGAGCGAAAACACGGTGTCGCTGGTGATCAGCGGGATATTGGGTCCGCCCATGATGCGCAGGTTGATCGAGTACAGGGCCGTCATCATCAAAATACTGGCCAGCAGGTCCATGATACCCAGCTTGACGTTGAGCCAGCCGGTGATCATTCCGGCAAAGCCGCAAGCGAGCATCGCCGCCGCGCTGGCCACGAAGGGGTCGTAACCACTGCTGACCAGAAGCGCAGACACCGCGCCGCCCGTCGCAAACGTACCATCGACCGTCAGATCGGGAAAACGCAAGACGCGGAAGGAAATGAATACGCCCAGCGCGACCAGGCTGTAGATAAAACCCAGCTCCAGCGCACCAAGGGAAGAAAAAAGAGACATGTTAAGAACTTGTGATCAAATAAAAAAGCCTGAGATAAGCCCAGGCCCGTGAAAATGGCGACAACGGGTTATTTCACAACCACTTTGGCGCTTTTGACAAAGTCTTCGCTCAATGTGACCCCTTGCTTTTGGGCGGCCCCCGGGTTGACGAACAGCTCCAGCGTTTTGCTGGTTTCGGAAGCGATGCTGCCTGGCTTCTCGCCTTTCAGGATACGCGCCACGATTGTACCAGTCTGAATTCCCAGATTTTTGTAGTTGATGCCCAGAGCCGCAATGGCGCCGCGCTTGACGCTATCGGTGTCCGAAGCGACCAGCGGGATCTTGGACTCGTTGCCAACCTTGACCAGAGCTTCGTAGGCCGATACTACGTTGTTGTCGGTATTGGTATAGATCACATCAACCTTGCCTGCCAGACTGCGTGCAGCCGATCCCACATCGACCGAGCGCGGCGCGGACGCTTCAACAAGCGTCATGCCGGACTTGGGCAGCAGTTCCTTCAAGCGTTTGACCACCACGCTGGAATTGGCTTCACCCGGATTGTAAACAATCCCTACGCGCTTGGCCTTGGGCAACACCTGCTTGATCAATTCAATCTGCTTTTCCAGGACCAGCACATCGGAAACTCCGGTTACGTTGGCGCCAGAAGCGTCCATGGACTTGACCAACTGGGCCGCAACCGGGTCAGTTACAGCGGAATACACCACAGCAATAGTCTTGGTTGCAGCAACGACAGCTTGCGCTGATGGCGTAGCAATGGCCACGATGGCATCGGGCCTTTCACCGATGAACTGGCGTGCAATCTGGGCTGCAGTACCGGTGTTGCCCTGCGCACTTTGATATTTCCATTTCAGATTCTTGCCTTCTTCAAAGCCTTCCTTGGCCAGACCTTCCTTGACACCATCGCGCACCGCATCCAGGGCCGGATGTTCAACGATGGATGTAACGGCGACGAATTTGTCGGCCGCCTGGGCTGTGCCCGCAAGCAGTGCGGCTGAAACCAGCGCAGCGGAAAGACAGAAGGTAAACGTGCCCTTGATCATAACAACTCCTGAATGACATGTTCTGAACTCAGCGATTCTGTCACAGCGAACCGCTTTGTACCAGTGGTATTAACGAGAATAGGCGCGCCCGCCACCGTAACCGGAACGCGTAGCCTGGCTTTCCGGCGCCTAGAAACTGATCAGTTCCCCGGTCTTGCCGTTTTCCTGCAGCAGCGTCCGAAGCCAGCCCGTCGCTGGCAACCGGTACAGGCTCTGCACCCGCCTGGCTCGCTGCTGCAACTGTTCAAGCGTTACTTGCAATGGGGGACCGCTGAATGCTATGACGATACGGTTTCCATCAATTGTTTCGGGAAACAGGATTACGCGATCATCGAATGCCCTTTTGATATTGCGCAAATTCTTGCGAAAACTGCCGTGATGCCCGAACAGGTTTATCGTGATTACCCCCAGTTCGGCGCATACCTGCCTGCAACCTCGGTAAAACTGCTCGGAAGAACAGACCGGGCCTTGCGCGGTGTAATCATACAAATCCACCATGAGCGCGCCGTAGCCGTTTTCATTGAGCGGGTCCAGAACCCAGTCCTGCGCATCGTCATGCACCACCCGGCACGAGGCCGTTTGCCGCAACTCAAATGCTGACTCGCATATGGCTGTAACTTGGGGATTCCACTCCACGGTCACGACATCACTATCGAAATGATGCTGGCAAAAACGCGTCAACGACCCGGCACCCAGCCCCAGAATACCAATGCCCCGATCGACCGGTGGCGCCAGAAACAACAGCCAGGCCATCATTTGCTGCGTATATTCGAATTCCAGTTTTTCGGGACGACTCACCCGCATGGCGCCCTGAATCCATTCGCTATTGAAGTGCAGGTATCGCACACCCTGCGATTCGGAGATCATCGGTTCATCGTAGTCGGGATGTGGCTCCCTTTTCTGGTGCTGCATGCGCAATCAGACCCGTTCAAAGATTGCGGCAATCCCCTGCCCGCCGCCTATGCACATGGTAACCAGTGCATAGCGCCCGCCAACACGCTGCAGCTCGTGCAAGGCCTTCACGGTAATGATGGCCCCGGTTGCACCAACCGGATGGCCCAGCCCGATGCCGCTGCCGTTGGGGTTGACTTTGGCCGGATCCATTCCCAATTGCTGCGTGACTGCGCAAGCCTGGGCTGCAAACGCTTCATTGGCCTCAATCACATCCATATCTTCAATCTTCAGCCCGGCCCTGGCCAGGGCATTGCGTGTTGCCGGAACCGGACCGATACCCATCAGGCGAGGATCAACGCCGGCGTGGCCGTATGCCACCAGGCGGGCTAGCGGTTTCGCGCCGCGTTCCCTGACCATTTCACCGTTCATTAGCACCAGTGCAGCTGCGCCATCATTAATGCCCGATGCGTTGCCAGCGGTGACTGTTCCTGCTTCCTTGACAAACACCGGTTTCAGGGCAGCTAGCCCCTCAAGCGTGATGTCGCGTCGCACGTGCTCGTCTGTATCAAACACAATATCGCCCTTGCGCGATTTCGTGACCACCGGCACGATCTGCTCTTTGAAATAGCCCTGATCGATGGCGTTCGCTGCGCGCTGATGGGAAGCGATGGCCTGTTCGTCCTGCTGCTCTCGGGATACGCCGTATTCCCTGGCTACATTTTCGGCCGTGACACCCATATGCATTTTTTCAAACGGATCTGATAACGCGCCGGTCATCATGTCCTGCATCACACTATCGCCCATTCTGGCGCCAAACCTGTGTGCCGGCGCAATGTAAGGCGCACGGCTCATGTTCTCGACGCCGCCGGCGATAGCGATTTGGGCATCGCCCAGCAGCAATGTCTGAGCAGCGGAGACGATGGCTTGCAGACCGGAGCCGCAAAGGCGGTTGACATTGAAGGCCGGCGTGCCCTGTGCGACACCGGCCGTGACTGCCGCATAGCGCGACAGATACATGTCGCGCGGCTCGGTATTGATGACATGCCCAAGGGCAACGTGACCGATATCCTCGCCCGTCACCGCAGCACGCTCCATGGCCGCCCGGATGACCGTTGCTCCCAGCTCGCCAGGGCTTACATTTTTCAGACCTCCGCCAAAGCCGCCAATGGCAGTACGAACACCGGATACCACGAAAACGTCAGGCATGATAATTCCTTTTTTTGTGTGAAGAGAACCGAATCATAACGCATCCGGCATACAATGAAAGCCCGCTGTTTGTGTTCAACGGAAAATCAGGACCGCTATGAAAATTGCTACTTGGAATGTCAATTCGCTCACTGTACGTCTGCCGCAGGTACTGGCCTGGCTGGATCAGCACAGTATCGATATCTTATGTATTCAGGAGCTCAAGCAGGTCAATGAAAAATTCCCCAAGGATGCCTTTCAGGAACTGGGCTACGACGCCGTCTGGACCGGTCAGAAAACCTATAACGGTGTGGCCATTTTGTCGCGTTCGTCACTGGAAGACGTAATCGTCAACAATCCGCTTTACCCCGATACCCAGCAACGCCTGATCACCGCCACCTGCCAGACCAGCGAAGGCCCGATGCGCGTCATCTGCGCCTATTGCCCCAATGGCAGTGCGCTGGACAGCGACAAATATAACTACAAACTGGAATGGTATGCCGCGCTTAACCAGTTCGTTGAAGCGCAGATGAAATTATTTCCAAATCTGACCATTTGCGGCGACTACAACATTGCACCGGAAGACCGCGACGTGCATCCCAAATATACGGGCGACATTCTGATCTCTCCCAAGGAGCGCGCCGCCATGCAGGCGCTCAGCGGCCTTGGGCTCACCGATTCGTTTCGTCTGTTTGACCAGGAAGAAAAACTGTTCAGTTGGTGGGATTACCGGATGATGGGATTTCGCCGCAACGCCGGGCTTCGCATCGACCATATCTTGCTAACGCCGTCGCTGGCGCAACATTGCACTGCCTGCGTTATTGACAAGGCGCCCCGTGGCAATGAACAACCGTCGGATCATGCGCCGGTAGTTGCTACGCTCTCGTTGTCATTCGCCTGACAAGACCGCGGCGCACCGCGGTTGCCTGATGATCGCAAAATGAAAAAGGCCGGAAAGTTTCCGGCCTTTACTGTTTAGGCGCATCGTAAATACAGGCAAGGTAGCGGGCGATGCCCAACTGGCTCTTTGCCCGTGCCGCCAAGGCGCTCGCTGCCGGATCACATGCCGACTTTGCGTGTCATGACCAGCCCGTTTTGAGTGCCCGTTGTGCCACAGACTTTACTTGTTGCCAACGTGGCGCCTACTTAACTACTCGCCGTCCAGAATCTGGTCTTCAAAGCTGGTGGCAGCCTGTTCGCTGGACATCGGGACGTATAGCACGCCCGAAGTAATGGGTTTGCTGATATTGATGATCGATACCAGGCGGTTTTTCTGCGTTACTGCAAAGCTCTTGCCAATATTGTTACTGGTCAGGCTGGCCAGTCGCTGGCTGCCCGATGGGGAAAACTCAAGTTTCACAAAAGCCTTGCCGGCACTGTTGCGGGTCGCCACGGCGTTCTGCAAATCGTTGCGGGTCAGCGTCTGGGTCGGATCGACATGCACCAGCACGCCATTTTGTCGCACGGCCGTATAACCCTGCAGCGGCGTGCGCGACGCAATATACATGATAAGCGACGATGAAGCGACCGAGCTCGACGGCGCCGGCGGAGTTGATGCCGCGGGAGTCTGGGCTTGACCGGACGAAGGCGGTGGCGAGGTCGGCACATCGCTGACTCGCGTGCCGCCTGAGCGATTCTTGAGCAGGTGATCCATAGTGTCACAGCCTGCCAGGGTCAGCGTAGCGGCGATTGCGACAAAAAGTGCCCCTCTATTGATGTGCATGATCGTTTTCCTTAATTCTGGTAAAAGATTTATGGCGCCATTATAAGATATTGTTGAAATTTCGCAGGGACACTTCTCCCACCTGATCACAAAAAGCGTTCATGGCTTTTAAGGTAGCGCCATTTGCCTGGGGGCAGGTCCGCCAGCGACACATTGCCCATGCGAACCCGTTTCAGACCGATCACATTCAGCCCCACCATTTGACACATGCGGCGAATCTGCCGTTTCTTGCCTTCCTGCAAAATGAACTTGAGCTGGTCGTCATTTTGCCAGCTTACCTGCGCAGCACGCAGCACATCGCCGTCAAGAGACAACCCGTGGTTGAGCAATTGCAGCCCATTGCCGCTGATCCTGCCTTCGACGCGGACCAGATATTCCTTTTCCACTTCGGAGTCTTCGCCGATCAGCTGTCGGGCAATACGCCCGTCCTGTGTGAGAACCAGCAGGCCTTGTGAATCGATATCCAGCCTGCCGGCCGGCGCCAGTCCTCTTAAATGTGACGGACTAAAGGTATGCTTGTCACGATCGTACTGCCTGTCGGGCGTAATCAGGGTAACCGCAGGCCGGTATCCCTCTTCGGCCTGACCGGAAACGTAGCCCACCGGCTTGTTCATGATGATAGTGACGCGGGCCGTCTGTCTCGCCTGGGCTGACTTGTCCAGCGTAATGGCCTGATTGGGAAACGCCTTCTCGCCCAGTGTGGCGACCTTTCCGTCTACGCGCACCCAGCCGCGCTCAATGTAAGCGTCGGCTTCGCGTCGGGAACACAGTCCTCTCTCGGCAAGCAGTTTAGATATTCTTGTCTTTTCCATTTGATTCCGTTTGCTTACGCAAATTTGCTATAGTGTGTTTCTTTGTCCGGACGCACCGGACGTTTCTGTTTGAGCGTGGTCATTTCAATACCACGATTTATCTGCAGGCTCTCACATCCCGCGACCCATGAAGCATGAACCTTATTCACCTGGCTGGCTGAGCCGGCCGCCGCCTAAACTTGATCCTGTCCAGAAATACTGGTTGTCTCGTCCCGGCCCGCTTACTGAGGGTCTGCGCAGACAAGGCGAGGTACGCATCCAGGTTGTCGGTGAATTTGCCGAAGTAGTCAGCACGGATGAAGCGCGGACCATCAGAAAGGCAGCCAATACGGTCGTCTGGGTACGGGAGATCTGCATGTCTATTGACGGCACGCCTGCGGTAATCGCCCGCAGCATAACGCCGCTGGATGCTGCCCAATCGGTATGGCAGGCAGTACGTCGGCTACGCACACGGCCACTGGCCGACATTTTGTATCATGATCCGGCTATTGTACGATCTGTGTTCGAGTCCTGCATAGCAAAATCGCCAATGCCAATATTTAAAGCCGTCGTACGTGCCGACCAACTGCCCTCGCCTTCGCTGTCCAGGTTGCCCACGCGTCGTTCGGTTTTCTGGAAAAATGGCCAGCCGCTGCAGGTGACCGAATGCTTTTTACCGGCATTCTGGTCGCAATTGCTTAAGTATCCCCGGGTTTAATACGATCAGTATTTCAATTGTCATACAGACTATTTTCAAGGTAGACAGTCGTAAATTTTGCGACGGAATGCGCAATATACCTGGTTGCATGATCGTTAGCGCCTGCGGCAGCAGGGCTAACCGTCAAAAACATGGCGCTCAAAAACGCTGCATTTGTCGCTGCTGTTTCACTGCGATCTGATTGTATGGGAATTACAGTGCGTTGTCGTCCTGCTCACCGGTACGGATACGAATTGCCCGTTCGACCGGTGTGACGAAAATCTTGCCATCCCCTATTTTGCCCGTACGCGCCGCCTTGATAATGGCCTCAATGGCCGATTCAACCAGACTGTCTGCAATGACCACCTCTACCCTGACTTTGGGAAGAAAGTCCACCACATATTCGGCGCCACGATAAAGCTCTGTGTGCCCTTTCTGACGGCCAAACCCTTTTACTTCCGCAACGGTCAGGCCGCTGACGCCGATATCTGCCAAAGACTCACGAACCTCGTCCAACTTGAAGGGTTTAATGATGGCTGTTATTAATTTCACGTGGTTTCCTTTACTTTGCGGGGCCAGGCCCTGCTTTTTTACTGGAAAAGAATAGCATATTTTTTAATAATGCAGCCTAGAATCGATAGCCGTTCGTTATCGGGAAGCGCCAATCGCGACCAAACGCCCGGGTGGTGATTTTGGGCCCGGGAGATCCCTGACGCCGCTTGTATTCATTGATCCGCAGCAATCGCGCCACCTTTTCAACATCGTCTCGGGCCAGGCCGGTATTGACAATGGCTTCCACCGAATCATTGTGCTCCATCAGATGTTCCAGAATGGTGTCCAGCACCTCATATTCGGGCAGACTGTCCTGATCAGTCTGGTCTTCGCGCAACTCGGCAGAGGGTGCCCGCGTGATGATCCTCTCCGGAATGATCGCAGATTGCGTATTGCGCCAGCTCGCCAGGCGATATACCAGCGTTTTGGGGATATCCTTCAGGGGTGCATAGCCGCCCACCATATCGCCATACAGCGTGCAATAGCCCGTGGCCAGTTCAGATTTATTGCCGGTGGTCAGCACGATGGCATTGAATTTATTGGACAACGCCATCAGCAATGCACCGCGAATCCGCGCCTGCAAATTCTCTTCAGTCGTATCCTGGGGTAAATCGCCGAAAATGGGCGCCAAGGCCTCCAGGTAACTGTTGAACATGGGCGATATGGCGATTTCGTCGTAACGCACGGCAAGGCGTTGAGCCATGTCCTGGGCGTCATTGACCGAAATATCTGCGGTAAAGCGCGACGGCATCATGACGGCATGCAGGTTCTCTGCGCCAATCGCATCAACCGCAATGGCCAGCACCACGGCCGAATCTATGCCACCGGACAGGCCGATCACGGCTTTTTCAAAGAAATTCTTGCCCAGATAGTCGCGCGTCCCCATGACCAGCGCACGCCAGATTTCGGCCTCGGCTGCCTCATTTTCCTGGGGTTGCAGGGGCACCGAGTGGGCGGTCCCGAATGGCAACGGCGTCAGGTCCTGAATCTGTCCCGACGAGATCTGGACGCGTCCCATGGCCTGGCAAAAACTATTGAGTTCGGTCACGACCATGCCATCTCGGTCTATGACAAAAGAGTGCCCATCGAAAACCAGTTCGTCCTGCCCGCCTACCAGATTGCAGTAGATAGCGCCCATGCCTGCATCACAGACGTTTCGACGCACCACGGCAAGTCGGGTTTCGTGCTTGCGTACCATGTAGGGCGAGGCGTTCAGGATCAGCAATGTATCTGCCCCAGCCTGCCGCGCAGCCGTGGCTGCGCTGGCAAACCACACGTCTTCGCAAATGGTCACGCCGAAGGTATGTTCCCTGACGGTAAACACCAATGGCTTGCGCCCTGCCGCGAAATAGCGTTTTTCATCAAATACGGAATAGTTGGGCAACTCCTGCTTCAGGTAAGTACCCAGGTTGTCGCCATTGAGAAAAACACTGGCGGCATTGAAGGTGCCCTTTTCTGTGCTGACAACGTGCCCCAACACCACATGCAAATCCTGGAAGCGCGCCAGTGTTTCCTGCAGGGACTGTAACGCAGCCTGCTGGTCTGCGAGAAACTGGCAGCGCAACAACAAGTCTTCAGGTGCATAGCCGGTAAGCGCCAGCTCGGGCAATAATAGGACGTCGTGCCCCTGCTCGTGAGCTACTGCTGCGGCCTGGACAATGCGTGCGGCATTGCCGGCCAGATCCCCGACCTTCTGATTGATTTGTGCAAATGCGACACTGACCGATGGTTCCATTATCCCGCTCTGTTTCTTTTGCAAACCACCGATTATCACACAAGCATCTGAGATGAGCGTCTAAAATACCGCTGATTAATGCAAAATACCGACATTGGACAGATCAGCACACACTATGACAGACAGCCCTAACCCAACCAATCAATTCGACAAAAAAGCCCAGGCCTGGTCGGCCCGTTTCTCTGAACCCGTATCGGACCTGGTCAAGCGCTACACCGCTTCAGTCGATTTTGACAAGCGACTGGCCCGATTTGACATTCAGGGGTCGCTGGCCCACGCCACCATGCTGGCCACAACTGGCGTTATTTCCGCCGACGATCTGGCCGGCATCGACAAGGGCATGCAGCAGATTCTTCAGGAAATCGACGCAGGCACATTTACCTGGCTGCTGGATCTGGAGGATGTGCATCTAAATATTGAAAAACGCCTGGTTGAGCTCATCGGAGACGCCGGCAAACGCCTGCACACCGGCCGCTCGCGCAATGACCAGGTGGCAACGGACATCCGCTTGTGGCTGCGTTCGGAAATTGACGTGTCACTGGAACTGATTACCTCGCTGCGTCGGGCCCTGGCGCAAGTGGCCCTGGAACATCACGACACGATCATGCCCGGCTTTACTCACCTGCAGGTGGCCCAGCCGGTCACTTTCGGTCATCATCTGCTGGCCTATGCTGAAATGTTTGCCCGGGATGCCGAGCGCCTGGCCGATTGCCGCAAGCGCTGCAACCGCCTGCCATTAGGCGCGGCCGCGCTGGCCGGCACCTCCTATCCCATCGATCGTGAACAGGTTGCCACACTATTGGGCTTTGACAGCGTCTGCCGCAATTCACTGGATGCCGTATCCGATCGCGATTTTGCCATCGAATTCTGCGCCGCCGTTTCCCTGGTCATGACGCATATTTCCCGGCTGTCCGAAGAGCTTATTTTGTGGATGAGTCCGCGCATCGGCTTTATTGATCTGGCAGACCGATTCTGCACCGGCAGTTCCATCATGCCGCAAAAGAAAAACCCCGATGTACCGGAGCTGGCACGAGGTAAAACAGGCAGGGTCAACGGCAATCTGATTGCCTTGCTGACGCTGATGAAAGGCCAGCCTCTGGCCTACAACAAGGACAATCAGGAAGATAAAGAAGGCCTGTTTGACTCAGCCGACACCTTGCGCGACACTTTGACGATATTTGCCGACATGATCGGCGGCATCCGGGTGCGCAAACAGGCCATGCGCGACGCTGCCCTGATGGGATTCTCTACCGCCACAGACCTGGCCGACTATCTGGTAAAGAAAGGACTCCCCTTTCGTGACGCACACGAGACCGTTGCCCTGGCCGTGCGCCATTGCGAAGAGCAACAGTGCGATCTGGCCGATTTAACGCTGGAAGAGATGCGCAAGTTCAATGCATCGATTGATAGCGATGTGTTCAGCGTACTCACCCTGGAAGGCTCAGTCTCCTCACGTGCACATATCGGCGGCACCGCGCCGGCCCGTGTCAAGGCCGAAGCCGAGCGCGTGCTGGCCGAACTGGCCTGACCTGCATTAAATCTGAACCCAAAAAGACGGCGCCCGTCAGAAACCGGTGCGCCGTCTTTTTCATTATTTCGCACTGCCACCAATACGTGGCATTTATTGCAGCTATCGCCTTGCAGTGACATTGCTTCCATTGATCGGAACCACGAGCACGTCGCGATCTGATCGTCCCGACGCTATCGGCCTTGACCCAATTTGACCTGACCCTATTTAGCCTGGCTGGCGACTGCCTTGCCCCGGCCGGCCCGGCCATGCATCTGCACCCTGCCGCTCATTATGCAACAACGGAGGCCGCCGCAACGTCGCCCGCGCCGCTTTCGAATACCGCAATGGATTCGACATGCCCGGTATGCGGAAACATATTTACGACACCCGCCGCACTTAATTTGTAGCCGCCCTCGTGCACCAGAATGCCTGCATCCCGTGCCAGGGTAGCCGGATTACAGGACACGTAAACAATTCTTGTCGGACGCTCTTGCGGTTCAAGTTGTGCCAGTGCGAGCGCTACCGCCTGCGCACCTTCTCTGGGCGGATCGATCAGCATGCGGTCAAAGTGTCCCAGGTTGCGCAGCCATGCCACGTCTACCTCAAACAGATTCAACGTAGCAAAGCAAGTTTTGTCCTGCAGGTTATGCTGACTGGCAGCCTGCAACGCCCGGTCTGTAAGTAGGCTGCTGCCTTCGATGCCAACCACCTCACGTGCGACGGTGGCCAGGGGCAAGGTGAAATTGCCCAGACCACAGAACAGGTCTGCCACCCGCTCGTCTGCCTGTACATCCAGCAGATTAAGTGCCTTGGCGATCAGAGAACGGTTGATAAAATAATTGACCTGGGTGAAATCCGTTGGTTTGTATGGCATTTTAAGCCCGAACTGCGGCAACAGGTAATACAGAGAATCGGCCTGTTCCTCATGCAGCGGCCTGACGGTATCGGGCCCCTTCGATTGCAGCCACCACACCACGTTATGTCGCGTCGAGAAGGCGTCCAGTTGTTCAGTATCCGCAGCAGTTAACGGCTCCAGGTGGCGCAGCAACAGTGCAGTCGTGGCTTCACCGACGGCTACTTCGATCTGCGGAATTTTATCGTCAATACTCAGACTGCCTATGAGTTCACGCAAGGGAACCAGCATGTCCGAAACATAGGGCGGCAGTACGTGGCATTCAGTCATGTCGGTCACATACCGGCTCTTGCGCTCGTGAAAGCCAACCAGCACTTTACCCTTCTTGATCACCTTGCGTACCGACAGTCGTGCGCGATAGCGGTAGCCCCACGCGGGGCCCTGCAGCGGCGGCAAGACTCTGGGTATCCTCATTTTGGCAATATGCCTGAACCCGTCTTCCAGTGCCCGTTGCTTGATCGCCACCTGGGCAGTGATATCCAGATGCTGCATGATACAGCCGCCACAGGTACCGAAACTGGGGCAGCGCGGGGTGACCCGCTGGCTCGATTCCTTGATGACCGAAGTCATGCGGGCTATTTCATAGGAGGATTTGCGGCGAACGATGTCAGCCCTTACCTTTTCTGCAGGTAGCGCGCCTTCAACGAAAATGGCCTTGCCTTCGCGCCGTGCAATGCCGCGCGCTTCCAGATCAAGGGATTCGATGGTAAATGTTTCCTGCATGGCTGACCTCTGTATTCTGAAGGCGTTATTTTAATGACCCAGCCAGACAAGTTGGCGCGAAAAGGCAACATTGCAAAACAATTGTTAGCTAAACCACCTTCCGGTCGGCTTAACACGACCCCTGGCGACACGATTCAGACCGAAACGATCCCCGTTCACACGCCACGCTACCAGTAAAACAGCCATTTTGTCAGGCTGCATGGTTGCGCTGTACGAAAATACAGCGGCGCTATTTCCGGTAGCAACAGCATGGACCGATTCCGGAATGTCGTTAGGTCCGAAATCCTTTGCGGGCGCTATCATTGACCATAATGGTAGCGTTAAGGATATGGCATAGCGGCATCTTGGCAAAACCAACTGGCATTGGCGCACCTGTGACGCTCAGCTCTGTCCATCGCGCCGGTTGGCCACAAAAAAGCCCGCCAGCGCGTGCTGACGGGCCCACAACAGTGACGTCTTGCTGCCCTGCTCTACCTCACTTCCCGGAAAGGCAGATCGGACGGCTTAACGTTTACTGTTTAGGTGCTGCTGGTGCCGGTTTGCTTTCACTGGCGGCAGCTTGCGCCTCAGGCTTTGGCGCTTCAGTCATCTTTGCACGTTCCTGTTCGCGTTCCTGTTGAAATTTCTGGCGATGTTCTTCCCATTTGGCAGAACGATCCTTGAAGTATTTAACAACAGTTGCTTTCTGCTCGGCACTGAATGTGTCCCACAGGCCAAGCCATTTGGCCTGATCATCTGCCATTTTTTTCTCAAAGCCGTCATGCATATCTTTCTGCGCTTCCAGCAGCGCTTTCGGATCGATATTGCCGGAATCCAGTTGCTTGCGACGCTCTTCCTGGTACTTGCGGAATGCCTCGCGATTAGGTTCGCGGGCCGCCTTTTGTTCATCCTTGATCGTTTTGAGCGTGGTTTTTTGTTCGTCGGTCAGCTTCAGGTCATCAACCAGTTTCTGACTACCTGCCCCAAGGCCAGGAATCACAATGGCCCCATGACGCATATTGCCCTTGCGATGATAGCCATGTTTGTGGCCGTCGCCTTTATGGTGCTTTCTGACGCCGTGCTGCGGCTTGGCCTCACCAATGCGATGATGTTCCATGGTCGCATTTTCACGTTGCACGGAAGGGCTGATAGGGTTGGATTCCGTATCGGCCTTTACCGCCTGCCCAAATGCAGTGGTGGCAACCGCTGCGGACAGTGCGGTGGCCAGAAGGGATTTTACTAGGAAAGAACCTGAAAATTGAACAGCCATTTTATACTCCTTGTTTAGTCTGTCGGGGACGTCATAAGCATGTCGGTGACGACCCCATTCTGGGTCACAAGCGATTACAAGTGTGTTTCAATAGCGGCGCAGATCTTTCAATGCATTACCTCAATGGCGGGGCCCGGTTCTCCCGTGGCCCGTTCTGCCATATTAGCGCACATAGTGCGCTAGCGATAATCCCAGGCAGCCAGGTATTCCTGCCATTGGGGTTTGTTCAGGGCAGCCAGGCTGCTATGCACCAGGGCAACTTCTTCTTCATAGGCCGTCTTGTCCAGCTCGCCCTTCATCAGGCGGAAACGACAGTAGACCAGCCATGTATTGACCACATCCGTTTCACAGTAAGCGCGAACTTCATCGGCCTTGCCGTCACGCCAGGCATCCCAGACCTGGCTGCCATCCATGCCCAGCTTGCCGGGAAAACCACAAAGCTTGGCCAGTTGATCCAGCGGCGCATTGGCGCGACCATTGAACTTGGCAAGCAGATCCATCAGGTCGATATGACGAGTGTGATAGCGGCTGATGTAGTTGTTATATTTGAATTCGCGGTCATCTTCACCCATATCCCAATACCGCGGCGCGGACAAGCCGTGGATCAGGCAGCGATAATGCAGTACAGGCAGGTCAAAGCCCGACCCGTTCCAGCTGACCAGCCTGGGCGTATAGCGTTCAATGGTCTTGAAAAAGCCGGCGATGAGCACGGCCTCATCATCGTCCGGCTCACCCAGCGTGCGCACGCGAAAACCGTTGTCATCGCGAAAGACGCAACCGATAACGGCAATTTTCTGCAGATGCAAGGGGAAAAAGTCATTGCCGGTCTGTTCAATGCGAAGCGCCCTGGCCCGTTCGACCACCTCGGCATCCGAGAGCGTGTCATCCCAGTCATTCAGCGCGCGCAGACCTTTGGCATCGGGGATGGTTTCAAGATCGAAAACAAGCGTTGGAGTCATGGCGCGCGATACTTTCAGACGGGTTTTGCCACTTAACGGCGTGGCAGATAAGACAATGGATTGACGGGCTGGCCACGACGGCGGATTTCAAAATGCAGGCGTGGTGATGAGGTATCCGACTGACCGACTTCAGCAATCTTCTGGCCTTTGGACACTTTCTGCCCATTCTTGACCAGCAGCTTGCTGTTGTGGGCATAGGCCGAAATAAAGCCATTGCTGTGGGAAATCAGGATCAGGTTACCCAGACCGCGCAAGCCATTACCTACATAAGAGACTGAACCGGATGCCGCGGCGGAAACCGGATCGCCCAGCTTGCCTTCGATGTCAATACCACGCGTGCTTGTCGAGAACTGGCTGATGATTTTGGTGGTGGCCACTGGCCAGCCCCAGGATACCGCCGTGGCGTCGCTAGCCGGCGCGGCTGAGGCGCTGGCGGCTGCAGTCGGCGTCGCGCTGCCAGCGACGTTCGAATCTGTGCTGACCGAACTGGACGGTGCGCTTGTAGATACACGCAGTCGCTGGCCTACTTCGAGTGAAGGAGAAGAAAGTTTATTCATTGACATCAGCTGGGACACGCTGACGTTATTGGCGCGGGAAATTTTATAAAGCGTATCGCCGCGCTGCACGACATATTCGCCCGGACCCGCAGGGCCACTGGCTGAACTGCCAGAACCCAGTTCGGAGACCGGTGCAAGTGAAGAGGTTCCGCAACCGGCCAGCGTCGCCGCCAATACCAGGGATCCAATTAAAACGGGAAATTTTCTTTTCATTGAGTGAATCTGCATATGTTTTACCTACCTGTTCAATGGATGCGTAACACGTACGCAAAACGGGTATTTTCTCCTGTCACAATTGTATGCCTGCACGCAATGGAACAAAGCGTACAGGTTCAAGTTCCTTACGATCCCAGCTGTTTACGCCGGTTCTTTCGATCAGCACCAGTTTCTGCTGGTCCGAACCTTCTGGCGCAATCAGACGGGCACCTATATCCAGCTGGTGCAGCAATGCGGTCGGAATCTGCAGCCCGGCCGCGGCAATAACGATGGCATCAAACGGAGCAACCGATGGCATACCCAGCATGCCATCGCCATGAACCAGACGTATGCGGGACACCAGTTTGAGCTCGCGCAGCGTACCTCTGGCCATTTCATACAACGGCTTGATTCGTTCAATTGTATACACTTCGTGGCACATTGCCGCCATCACGGCTGCCTGGTAGCCACAACCGGTACCAATTTCCAACATTTTTCGCGGCTTTCGGCTTTCCGCGACAGCTGAAAGCATACGCGAAACAACCCACGGCTGCGAGATGGTTTGGGAAAAGCCGATGGGTAACGCTGCATCATCGTATGCCCTGCTGGCCAGCCCCTGATCAATGAATACATGCCTGGGCACGGAGCGCATGGCCTCCAGAACCCGTTCGTCGGTAATGCCCTTTTGCCGGAGTCGCTCGACCATGAGTGCGCGCAGCCGATCGGAATTCAAGCCGATATTCTGGCCGCCTCGCCCTTCGGTGGCAGGCACGGCCGAAGTCGGGCGTGCTGCATTTGCCGCAACAATAATACGGGTGTTGCTATTGGTTGGCGTAATTTTAATTTTGTTGGACGGAAAAGAAAGGCGCGTCCGGCTTTCGTTAACATCATTTACATTTCCGAAGTGCGGGCCGGTGCCAAAGGGTGGTTTACGCATTGGTCAGCTCCACCCAGCTGCGTGCCTGGTTCAATTGCTTGTAGTGTGTCAGATCCAGTTGCAGCGGCGTCATGGAAATCAGCCCCTGGCTGGTTGCACCAAAATCCGTATCTTCGGCAAAGTCGGCAACCTCGCCTACCATGCCTATCCAGTAAATAGGTTCGCCTGCCGGATTGGTGCTTTTGACTACCGGCTGCGACGGATGACGCCGGCCCAGCCGCGTGACGCGCAGTGAACTCCAATGGTGTTCCGGCAGTGGCGGAATATTGACACTGAGCAGAACTGGGGCTGGAAAAGGATTGGCCAGTTGATGCTGCACGATTTGTACCGCGATTTTCGTGGCCGCTTCCAGTTCCGGCCAGTTCTTTTCCGTCAGGGAAAAGGCAATGGATGGGATACCGAATAGAAAACCTTCTGTTGCCGCCGCCACGGTACCCGAATACAGTGTGTCTTCACCCAGATTGGCGCCGTTATTGATGCCGGACACAACCAGATCTGGCCGGTAGTCGAGCAAGCCTGTGAGCGCCACGTGCACGCAGTCTGAAGGGGTGCCGTTCAGGTAATAATCGCCCGCTGGGGTGCGCCGCACCGACAGTGGCCTGTTCAACGTGAGCGAATTGGAGGCGCCACTGTGATTGACTTCGGGCGCAACAACCGTGACCTGGGCAATATCGCGTAGCGCCTCGGCCAGGGCCTGCACACCCTCAGCATTGTAACCATCATCGTTCGACACCAATATTCGTTTCATTCAGATCGCAACCAGACATTATTCCCCCTGTATTGTACATGGATCAACCGATACGCGGGACGCGATATCCTGTTCGGCATGACGAAAGGGAACTGTATATAATCGTGTCTTCCGGTAATGACAACGACGATCATGAACAACCTGCTCTGGACCATTTTTGCCCTGCTTGCCGCCTACCTGATAGGTTCGGTCTCATTTGCCATGGTGGCCAGTCGGCTGTTCGGCTTGCAGGATCCCCGTACCTTCGGCTCCGGCAATCCCGGCGCCACCAATATGCTGCGCACAGGCAACCGCAAGGCGGCCCTGTTCACCCTGCTCGGAGACGCCTTCAAGGGCTGGCTGGCAGTTGCCCTGGCAATCTATCTTGCCCCTATGGCCGGGTTTACCGATACCACTATTGCATTGGTGGCCGTCGCAGTATTTCTTGGTCACATCTATTCGTTTTTTCTCAATTTCAAGGGCGGCAAAGGAGTGGCCACGGCGGTTGGCGTACTGTTCGCCCTGCAGCCATGGCTGGCGGTCGCCACCATTGCCACCTGGCTCATTATCGCCGTCTTCTTTCGCTACTCTTCCCTGGCTGCCCTGGTCGCCGCAGTTTTTGCACCGTTTTATTATTATGTTGGCGGCATGGCGGTCTGGCCGTTTTCCATGGCCTGGTTTCTGGCCATCTGCTTTCTGACGCTGGTGCTGATCGCCAAGCACAAGAAAAACATTGCCAATCTGCTGGCGGGCACCGAATCGCGAATCGGCCAGAAGAAAAAAACCAAATAGCGCACTCAGGCGCTGATATCTGCCAGATCCCAGCGGGGGTGAACGGCGGCATCGTCTGGGCGACGCATTTTGTCCACCAGACCCGCCTTGACTCGTTCGGCTGCCGCATGGGCGATCATCGCACCATTATCGGTGCATAGCGCAAGCGGCGGGAAAAACACCTCGCCGTTTTGCTTTTGCATCTGGCGCGTCAAATATTCGCGCAACTGCCGGTTTGCCCCCACGCCCCCGGCCACCACCAGGCGATTGCTGCCGCTAGCCTTGATGGCCTTGATTGCCTTAAAGCCCAGCACCTCCACAATCGCGGCCTGTACTGAAGCGGCCAGATCCTGTCGTTGCTGGTCATTGAGCGGCCCCTGTTGTTCCAGCTTGCGAAGCGTGGTTAGAACCGCCGTTTTGAGGCCGGAAAAACTGAAATCCAGGTCGCCGCTATGCATCATCGGCCGAGGCAGATCGTAGGCCTTCGGATTTCCCTTGTCGGCAAGCGCGGCCAGAGCCGGCCCGCCCGGATAAGGCAGGCCCATCAACTTGGCCGATTTATCAAAAGCTTCGCCAGCCGCATCATCCAGGGTCTCACCCAGCAGTTCGTATTGGCCAATGGCCTTCACATGCATCAGTTGAGTATGCCCCCCCGACACCAGCAGCGCCACGTACGGAAAATCCGGTACGGCCTGCGACAGCATCGGTGACAGCAAATGGCCCTCCAGGTGATGGATGGGGATTGTGGGTATATTCAGGCTCCATGCCAGGGATCGGGCGACCGAGGCGCCAACCAGCAGAGCCCCGGCCAGCCCGGGGCCCGCAGTATAGGCCACGGCGTCGATGTCTTTGAGAGTCAGGTCTGCATGACGCAACACTTCGCGAGTGAGCGGCAGGACACGCCGGATATGATCGCGCGAAGCCAGCTCGGGCACCACACCGCCATAAGCCTGATGCATGGCGATCTGGCTGTGCAGCGCATGCGCCAGCAGGCCCGATTCGGTACTGACCAGCGCAACGCCGGTTTCGTCACAGGAGCTTTCAATGCCGAGAATGATCATAAATTACCTGTTCGACGACGCAGATTCGTGCCTGCTCGCGCCGTCCTGGCGCGAGGCAGAACCGCCGTCGGTGTGATTGCATTACCTTTATTGCAAGAAGGAATGTTGCAGATTAAAGACGATATCGGATTATTTGCCGATTCGGCACGATGCACGCTCGTCATTAACTGTAAAGAATACGCTACAGTTGCAATTGTACACATGTATCTGTTTATTAGGAGTTATGTTCATGCTGGAATCACTGTTCAAGCTCAGGGAGCATGGCACGAATGCCCGTACGGAAATTCTTGCCGGTCTGACGACCTTTCTGACGATGTCTTACATCATATTCGTGAACCCCGAGATTCTGGGCACCACGGGCATGGACAAAGGCGCTGTTTTCGTTGCAACCTGCCTGGCCGCAGCACTGGGCTGCCTCATCATGGCCTTTCTGGCCAACTGGCCCATCGGAATGGCGCCGGGCATGGGCCTGAATGCCTTCTTTGCTTTCGGTGTAGTGGGAGCCATGGGCTATTCGTGGCAACAGGCGCTAGGCGCCGTTTTTGTTTCCGGCGTCATCTTCCTGATTCTGTCGGCTACCGGTGTACGTAAATGGCTGATCGAGGGAATCCCCAAGTCGCTGCGCTCGGCCATCGTCGCCGGTATCGGTCTTTTCCTGGCGCTGATTGCGCTCAAATCTGCCGGCATTGTCGTTGGCAACCAGGCAACCCTTGTTGCCCAGGGCGATCTCAAATCGCCTACTGTGCTGCTGGCAATCCTGGGCTTTTTTATTATTGTGTGCCTGGATAGCCTGCGTGTCAAAGGCGCGATTCTGATCGGTATTCTGGCGGTGACCGTTTTGTCCGCCCTGCTCGGATATAGCGCGCCGATCACCAGCATCGTTTCTGCACCACCCAGCATTGCCCCCACTTTTATGCAACTGGATATTGCTGGCGTATTGAATCAGGGCTTCCTGCATATTATTCTGGTTTTTGTACTGGTGGAAATTTTTGATGCAACCGGAACACTGATCGGTGTAGCGCGTCGCGCCAACCTGTTGCCCGAGGGCAAACCCAATCGCCTTGGACGCGCCCTGTTTGCCGACAGTACCGCCATCCTGGCCGGCTCTGCATTGGGCACCAGCAGCACCACCGCGTTTGTCGAAAGCGCAGCAGGCGTACAGGCCGGTGGCCGCACCGGCATGACCGCGCTGGTCGTGGGCGTGCTGTTTCTGCTGTGTCTGTTTTTCGCGCCGCTGGCCGGTGTTGTACCCGCTTATGCCACCGCCCCTGCCCTGCTCTACGTGGCTGGGCTGATGGTGCGCGAGCTGGTTGAAGTGGAATGGAACGATATCACCAATGCCATTCCGGCTGCCCTGACTGCAATTATCATGCCATTTACCTACTCTATTGCCGAAGGGATTGCATTCGGTTTTATCAGTTATGTGATTATCAAAATATTCACTGGTCGTTTGCGTGAGATTCACATTGCAACATTGATTATCGCCCTGCTGTTTGTGTTGCGCTTCGCACTGGAATAGTCCAATCATCCTTGCAAGTTGGCGCTCACCGGCGCGGGCGCCGCAAGTTCCGTTGTGAAATTGCATGCGGGTGAAAATCGCGCTCATGCCTCTGGAACCGCAAGCGGATCGCTTGCGGTTTTATTTTACGTTCAGGTTTATATCGTTAACAATTGAATTACACTTGTGCTTGATAGGCATTCATAATGAAAGCAATAAAAATATTCAACTAGTAATTCATGGTTGCCGCCCCTATATTCAACGTAGTACCTCGGTCTGCAACTTAAACTGGAGAAAGAATTATGCCCATTACCGAACTGACCAAAGACACCTTCCAGCAAGCCATCAAAGAAGACAATACATTGATTATTGACTTCTGGGCGCCTTGGTGTGGTCCCTGCCGCCAGTTTGCCCCGACATTCGAGAAAGCGGCAGAAGCCCACACAGATATCGAATTTGCCAAAGTCAATACCGAAGACCAGCAGGAACTGGCCGGTGCCCTGGGCATCCGTTCCATTCCAACATTAATGGTATTTCGTGAACGCGTGATGCTGTTTTCACAAGCCGGCGCCCTGAGCCCCGGTCAGCTGGAAGAATTGCTAGAGAAAGTCCAGGCCGTTGACATGGAAAAAGTGCATCAGGAAATTGCCACGGCTGAAGCCAAGGCTGCTGAAGAAAACGCGTGAGATCGGGCGGCTGGCCGATCATGTGCAATAGGACAAAATCTGGCCACGAACGGCGATAGCAGGCATTTGCCAGCATTCCCGTACGGTTTGGTAAAAATCCTATATACAGGCTTACTGCCCGGTTGTGTCCGGCCAGTCACCTCAAACTAACCGACTCGATGAGTCGGTGCCGCCAGCACACAAATAGTCATCGCAGGATCAAGGGACAGTCCACTGTCCCTTTCCTTTTGTCTGATCAGTATAGACTGCCTGCACCAGGTGCAGATCACTGACAGGAATCACCAGCGTCCAGGTCACGCCCTGGGCACCGAAATTTTCATCTGAAATAACTGCACCGGCCTGCGTCAGGCGAACCTTAACTCTCTCGGCATCAGAATAATTACACGTGCAATAAACGGTCGTTGACGGCACGATCACCTTCTTTGACGCCGCATCCAGACACTTGGCGGCACAACCTCCGTAGGCTCTTACCAGACCGCCTGTACCCAGCTTGGTGCCGCCGAAGTAACGGATCACCAGGACTGCGACGTCGGTCAGCCCCTTGCCTTCAATGGCCTGCAGAATCGGCCGGCCGGCCGTGCCACCTGGTTCGCCATCATCATTGAAGCGATAACCTTCAGCTGTTTTGTAAGCCCAGCAATTGTGTGTTGCCGCCGGGTCGCCAGTCTCGGAAAAAAAAGCCAGCGCCGCTGCCGCGTTAGTAGCAGGAGCGGCGTGCGCGATGAAACGGCTCTTTTTTATTTCCTCTTCAAAACTGCACGCTGCCGTCAGTGTTGAAAATAATTCGGCCATCGACTTGTGGATCTCCTACTGCTCGATACCACGCGAATTGAGATAATCATCGTAACCGCCCTGATAGTCGTTCAATGTCCCATCTGGCATGATCTCAATGATCCGTGTAGCCAGACCGGAAACAAACTCCCGGTCATGCGAAACAAAAACCAGGGTTCCCGCATATTTTTCCAGCGCAAACTGCAGCGACTCAATCGATTCCATATCCAGGTGGTTGGTTGGCTCGTCCATCAGCAGGACGTTATGGCGCCCCAGCATCAGCCGTCCAAATGTCATGCGATTCTTTTCGCCGCCCGACAGTACCGGGACATCTTTAACAATATCGTCTGCAGAAAACAGCAACCGCCCCAGTACTGAACGTATCGCCTGGTCTTCGTCGCCCGGCTTACGGTGCTCGCCCATCCAGTCAAATACATTGACATGCTTTTTAAAGTCCTCGGAAACGTCTTGCGGCATATAACCGATATCGGCATTTTCGGACCATTTGACCGAACCGCTATCGGGCTCCAGATCCTGGGCGAACAACCGTAACAGTGTGGTTTTACCTACACCGTTAGCACCAATAATGGCAATTTTCTGTCCGGCCTCTATCATCGCCGAGAAACTTGTGATCACCGGCTTGTCATACGCCTTGCTGACTTTATCCAGGGTGACAGCCAGGCGGTGTAACGGTTTGGTCTGTTCAAAGCGGATATACGGATTCTGGCGCGATGAGGGCTTGACTTCAACCGTTTCGGCTTTGATGCGATCAATCTGTTTCAGACGCGAGGTGGCCTGACGAGATTTGGACTTGTTGGCCGAGAACCGGCGGACAAAATCCTGCAGCTCAACAACCCGTTCCTTGGCCTTGGCGTTGTCAGATACCAGACGCTGACGCGCCTGTGTCGAAGCCAGCATATAGTCGTCATAGGTGCCGGGATACAGGCGAACTTCACCATAATCCAGATCAGCCATATGAGTACATACCTGATTCAGGAAATGCCGGTCGTGACTGATAATAATCATGGTGCTCTGATAGCCGTTGAGCACGCCTTCGAGCCAGCGGATTGTATTGATATCCAGGTTATTGGTCGGCTCATCCAGCAGCAATACGTCAGGATTGGAAAACAGCGCCTGCGCCAGCAGCACGCGCAGCTTCCAGCCTGGCGCAATCTCGCGCATCGGCTGGTTATGCTGCTCTACTGGTATATCCAGGCCCAGCAGCAATTCGCCCGCACGGGCTTCAGCGGTGTATCCGTCATATTCGGCAAACTTGGCTTCGAGTTCGGCCGCGCGCATGTAGTCGTCGTCGGTCGCTTCCAGATTGGCATAGATGGCATCGCGCTCGTGCATGGCCTGCCACATTTCCTCATGCCCCATCATCACCACATCCAGTACCCGCATATCTTCGAACGCGAACTGATCCTGGCGCAGCTTGCCCAGGCGTACGCCCGGATCCAGCGAGACATTGCCCGACGAGGCTTCCAGATCGCCGCCGATGATTTTCATGAAAGTGGATTTGCCCGATCCGTTCGCACCGATCAGGCCGTAGCGATTGCCGCCTCCAAACTTGACGCTGACGTTTTCGAAAAGAGGCTTGGGGCCAAACTGAATGGTTAAATTAGCGGTAGAAATCACGACTGTATTTGATGCCTTGAATGGGGTTATAAAAAATGCCAAACGCGTTCATAACAGCAGAACGCGTTGTTCGTATCTTGCACGCACCGCCTTGTGCGGTGCCGGTAATCATCAATGTTTATGATGATCGTGGTGGTGATCGTCAATCACCAGATAGGCCATGTCTGCTTCGGTAGCCAGGCCGACCTTCTTGCCAATGGGCAGCGTAACACGCACATCGCCATGACCGTATGGCAGTCCACCCACTACGGGCAGGCCGGTATTGGCGCGCAGCCATCGCACCACCTCGGGCATATCAAAGCCCTTGTCCTGGGCGCTGAGTTTGTACTCGGTAAAGTGTCCCAGCACAATCGCCTTTTGCCGGGCCAGCACGCCCGCGTGCAGCAACTGTGTCAGCATGCGCTCAACCCGGAAGGGGTATTCGCCAACATCCTCAAGGAACAGAATGCCATTTTTGATTTTGGGCAGATAAGGCGTACCCACCAGTGACGCAACCATGGCCAGGTTGCCGCCCCATAATGTACCGCGGGTATCGACCGCATCCGAGCCTTCGGACTCGAAACTGAGGATTTCCAGCTCACCGTGCATGACCTCAAGAAAAATGTCATAGGTCAGCTCATCTACCGTTTCCTTGCCAAAATCCAGTATATTGGGGCCGGTATAGCTGCTCATGCCGGTTTTTGCCAGCAAGGCAAGATTGAAGGCGGTAAAGTCACTGAAGCCGACATACCGTTTGGGATTTCGTTCCAGCAGCTTCCAGTCTATACGATGCAGTATTCGGCTCAGCCCATAGCCGCCACGGGTGGGCATGACAATATCACTGGAATGTTTTGCAGCACGGGAGATCGCAGCAAGCCGATTCTCGTCGTCGCCGCCAAAGCGCATATCGCGCGCGAGCGCAGCCTTGTCCACCGTGACTTTGACTTTGGATCTTTTCAGATTCTTGACGGCGCGCTTCAATATTTCAGGGTCCTGTACATACCCTGACGGCGACATGGTATAGACCTGCAGTTTATTCGTATAGCGCGTTGGCTGATACGCAACATCATCGGCCTCATCGAACAGAATCTGGGCGTCATTCAACTGTTCTTTAATACTTTCCTTTTTGCCAAGGGAAGAAGCATTGTTCATGGTCACGATTTCCTGCGTTCCTGAAAAAAGCGGCGAAGCAACTGGCCGCACTCTGTTTTCAACACGCCCGACACAATGACGGTGTGATGATTGATCTGTTTGTTGTCCTGCACCGCGATCACGCTACCGCAGGCGCCGGTTTTCGGGTCTGCAGCACCATATACCACCCTGCTTACTCTGGCGTGCGTTATGGCGCCCATACACATAATGCATGGCTCCAGCGTAACGTACAGGGTAATACCGGGAAGCCGGTAATTGTCCAGATCCCGGCCACACTGGCGCAAAGCGATGATTTCGGCATGCGCAGTGGGATCGCGGTCTGTAATCGTTCTATTGTACCCTTTTCCCAGCACATTCCCTGCTAAATCGACGGCAACAGCGCCAACCGGCACCTCGCCCAGTGCGTAGGCCATGTGGGCCTGTTCCAGCGCCAGCGCCATGAACTGCGCGTGATTCAACGGTGTGATTTGCATATTTTCGCGACGCTTGCGGCGATGATCGACATGTACGCATTTTATCCGGGTATGGACGCAAACATAAAGCAAAAGCCGACAGGCTGCGCGATAAGCCTTTTTTTGAAAGTTCGCACAACAGGGATGGCGAGGCCAGCCCGATGCGGCTTGTCAGCATGTCAGTGTAGTGCCGGCCTTGCCCGCCGGCATCACGGCAGCATCGGCTTTGGCGCCCGCAGCCCGGGCATAGGGCCGCCAGTTGCGCTGTCTCTAGCTGCCGGGCTACCAGCGATGGGTATAGCTGACATTCAATACCGCTCCGGCCGCCGGCAGCCGACTGGTGTTGTTGCTATTGCGCATCAGTTGGCTATACAAGGGGTAGTAGTGGCGGTTCAGCACGTTCTGGATGCCAAAGGTCACTTTGTTTTTATCGTCAATCGTCCATCGGCTGATCAGATCCACCGTTGTGTAGCCCGCGGTTTCCCAGCGACCGAAACTGGTTTTTTCATCCAGTCGATAGTCCTTTGAGGCAAAATGCGTGGCCTGAATCCGGTGACTCCATTTCGCAGAGGGTGTGTATTCCACATAAGCGGTCAGTTTCAATGGTGGAATGCGATACCCCGTCATGTTCTGGTAACTGTCCGTTTCTTCGGGCTTTTCTTCACCCTTCATCCATGTGAACGTACCACCCAATGCCCATTGATTATCGTCGCTGTAATAATCCAGCCCGCCTTCGATCCCATAAATGCGCTCTTTGGTTCGCAGCAGCTCCAGGCCATTATTGAAACTTTGCAGCGCGCCCAGATCCGATTTAGACTGAAATACGGTCAGATTGGCCGCCACGTTGGAAAATGTCCCGCGCCAGCCCAACTCAAAAGTATCGGTTCTCACAGGCTCCAGATTGGAAGCGCCAAAATTGAAGGCCGGCGTGGCATTTCGCACCTGCACGCCGACATCGGGAAGTTCAAAGCCCTGGCTGAAAGACGCATAGAATTCCTGACCCTTGACCGGTGTGTAGACGACACCTGCGTTATAGCTCCAGGCGCCATAATGGACCGTTCCGCCAGAAACCCGTCCCGGATTGGCTAGGCGCGATTGCGACAACGGGGTAAAGTCGTCAAAACGCACACTGGCGCGATCATACCGCGCCCCGCCCTGCACTGCCCAGCGTTCGTTAAAGCGATGCTCCAGCTGGGCAAACGCGCCGATACTGCGTGTCGTGATCGGCGGCATGTAGGTCAGCGAGCCGGTTTTGCGAAAATGCAAGCCGCCGCTTCGGTCATATTCGTCCGGATCAAACACGTCCAGCGGCATCTCACTGCGTTCTTCATTGAAATCCAGACCCCAGGTCAACTGCGTGTTCTTGTCGGACGTCAACGGCGTCTTGATGGTCAGACGCCCGCCGAATACACTTGATTTTTGCGTAACCTGGTCCACGTTGGCTCCCCTGACAGATACACCGCGCGCATCAAAGGGGGCAAAGCGTGTAAAAAAGTCGCGATAGTAAATTTGTGCCGCCAGTGTGCTTCCGGCGATATCGCGGTTCTGGTACTCCAGGCTGGCCAGCGTATTGCGGATGCGATTTTGCTCGTCCAGCTCCAGTCCCCGGATACTTCGCGCGCCGGCGCTGCCCGGCGGTTGCCGGGCGACACTTGGATCGGAGGCGTAGTCGGTATCCTGTTTTGCGTCATAGTGACTCAGGGATAACTGCAGGCGTTGCTTCTCATCAATTTGCAGACCCACTTTGCCCGACATATTGTAGATATTCGAGTCAAAAAGATCGCCCTGACTCGGTTCCGGCGCCAGGCGCGTACCGCGTGCATCATACGATCCGCCCGTATGGCTGGCGCCCAGGCTAAGCGAATAGTCGATTTTGTCATTGCCGCCGGAAAAATAATGCTGCACGCCGCCGCCCAGGCCTGCTGCGCCCAGCCGGGACAATGGCGTTGTTGCCGAAACAGTGGTCTCGGCACGGGGTTCGCCATCGTATCCCCGGGTGCGTATCGACACAATACCGCCGGCAGCACCGCTGCCGTAGATAGCACTGCTGCCACGCCACACTTCGATTTGCTCAATATCGGCAGGGTTGATATTGGCAAGATTGCGTGAAGAATCACGATTGGTATTCAAGGGAATGCCGTCAACCAGAATCAGCATATTGCGACCGCGCAGGGTTTGACCATAATCGGTAATGGTATGACTGGAGTCAGCCATGCCCGGCAGCACTTTACTCAAGACGGTGGCTACACTGTCGGACCCGGCACGCAATGTATCCAGTTGCTCCCGATCAATAATGGCAACCTGTTGGGTGGGCGACATCAATTCACTTTGTGTACGACTGGTCACGGTAATGGCAGAGAGTTCGGCAACAGGCGCTGCTGTCTGCTGAACTGCAGACACGGACGACGTGGCTGCAACAGGGGTCACAGTCGTGTCCAGCGTATAGTTGCCGTCTCCCACCTTTCGTATGCGAAGGCCGGTACCAGTGAGCATTCGCTCAAAGCCGCCCTGTACAGAATATTGACCAGTCAGCCCCTGCGTTTTCAAGCCGCGAGTAGCATTCATATCGATGCTCAAATTGACGCCGGCTTGTCCCGCATAACTGAGCAATGCCGGTCCAAGCTCACCGGGGGCAATATTATACGTGTTACGCTTCTGCGCCGAGCTGGGTTCGGCAGCCCAGGCCGGTGCAACCGCCAGCGTGGCAGTCAGGCCCAGCGCAGATAGGGCGCCGAGCACTGCGGCGCCAAGACGACGCCGTGCGCCACACGCAGGGTCAAGCAAATAGGAATCTGAAGTCAGATTGGCCATGAAAAAAGTTCCTGTCACAAAGTCAGCAAATTGGGGTTCTTATAGACATGACAGGCCAGATGCAAAAACAGGACAAAATAATTGAAATTTTTTTCTTGCCCGCAAAAACGCGTTGCTACCGCGCGGCTACGGTTACCCAATAACGCGTGCGGAACTGGAGTTGCACCGGCAAGGTCTGGGCAAGCGCCTCAAGGATACGGTCAGTATTATTCAGCTGGAAGGCACCGGATACCGGTATATCGGCCACCGACGAATCACAACGTAAAATACCCGGGCGATACCGTCCGAGTTCGTTCACGAAATCGGCCAGTCTCATTTGCTGGGCATACAGTACACCTTGCACCCATTGCCCGGCGCCGGGCGATGCAGGCACCCTGGCGCCAAAGCGATCTGCGCTGAAATCCAGTTCCTGCCCCGCCGGCACAATATGGGTCTCGGACGAATGCAGTGGCTGTACCCGAACAGCACCGTCCAGCACGGTCAACCGCGTACGGTCAGGCGTACAGCGCACGATAAACCGGGTGCCCAATGCCTGCAGGCTGCCTTGCTGCGTTTTGACCACAAAAGGACGCGTGACGGCCTGGGGGTCGCGTGCCGTCTGGATAAGGATTTCCCCCGAGCGTTGTAGCACCAATCGCTCTCTGGCATCGAAGGCGACGTCCACGGCGCTTGATGTATTCAGGCTCAGTTGGCTGCCATCGGCCAAGGCCACGTCGCGACGCTCGCCAGTGCCGGTGCGATACTGGGCACCGAGCGAATCCCATGGGGCCGCCCGGTAACCGAGCCACGCTGCCGAAGGCACTGTAATGGCCAATGCAACGGTTTTGAGCATCATGCGACGATTTTCAGAAACGCGCGGCCGATTCAATACAGGCATGGCCAGTTGTCCTGGCACGGAGCCGAATTGTCGGTTCAGCTTCTCGACGCTTTCCCAGACGCGCTGATGTTCGGCGCTTTGGCCACGCCAGTGGGCGCAGCGCTGCGCATCGGCCTCATTGAAACGTCCGGAATGCATCAGCACGAGCCACTTAACCGCCTCGTCTACCAATTGCGTTTGCTGCGGTTCGGCAGCTCTGGGGGTATTCACGCTGCTTGCGCCAGCATCAACGTGAGACATTGTTTGAAGCCCTGCGCCATGTAACGCGTGACTGTGCGCACACTTACCTGCAGATGCGCTGCAATTTGCTCGTAGCTCATACCCTCGAGCTGGCAAAGCAGAAACGCTGTGCGTGCGCGAGCCGGTAAAGCATCCAGCAGCGCATCCAGCTCCTGCAATGTTTCAAGAAGAATCGCCCGCTCTTCCAGTCCAGGCATATGCTGCTGCGGCAGCAGCGATAACGACGCTTCGTAGGCGCGCTCCAGAGATTGCCGCTCATAGAAATTGATCAGCAGCCGCTTGGCCACGGTGGTCAGGTAGGCGCGCGGCTCATCCAGCACCGGAATGGTATCCTGTCGGTACCCTGCCAGTACCCGCAAAAAGGTGTCATGGGCGAGGTCGGCTGCATCAAATCGGTTACCCAGTTTTCTGTGCAGCCATTGGTACAGCCATCCATGATGATCCTGATAAAGGATATGGATTTCCCGCTGCAAAACTGACTGGCCACCGGTCATGCGTTCCTCTTTCGGTAAAGTGCCGCCGCAACACAAAAAACAACGATAATGACATTCGTTCTCATTATATATAACAATTGATGAATATTACCTTCCAAATACCAGTCACCCTGTCAGAAAACCTCCTGCTCGCTGGGAGAGGCAGTGAGCCACCAGCTCTATAACGCGGCCATCCTTGTGTACCCGAACGGGCCAGCGCCCCTCGTATTTTCTATGCCTTGGTACAGGTCTGCGCCTGTAAGCCGGGCCCTTTTACAAAAAGCCCACGTGCTCAATGGCCGGTTCGGCTCAGTAGCTTGATACAACAAATCCCGGGACTGGTTAGTCTGTTGTTTGAAGAGAAACAGGAATATCAGTTTGCACCTTGCCCCTGGACTCTGAGGCTGGTTCCATTGATCAGTCCTGCCTAACAGATATCTGAACGTTGTTCTTGTTTCAAGGGTAAACCCGTAGTAAAATAGTTTGTATGCAAACTAAATCTCCAGCAAGCCGCCCTTCTTCGCATGAACCTTTGCACGCTCATAGCCGCTTTGGTTTCCTGCTGGGCAGCGTATACAGACAGTGGCGTCGTCAGATCGATTTGAATTTCAAAGACCTGGGCCTCTCGGATGCCACGCGCATGCCGCTGCTGGTACTGTACGTACAAAACAAAGCGCTGCGCCAGAAAGATCTGGCCCAGGCGCTGTACCTGGACTCCTCCTCCCTGGTGCGCGTATTGGCTCAACTGCAAAAGGCGCAATTGGTGCAATGGGATTACGATCCGGCTGACCGACGCACCAAGCGCATTGCCTTGACGCCAGAAGGCCGTAAGGTGGCCGCACTGATCCTGGAAAAAAGCATGGAAATTGAACAAACCATCCTGGCCGATCTTTCCGCAAATGAGATACAAGTCACGCGCCAGGCTCTGGAAAAAATCTCAGGTCGGCTCGAATCGGCGGGACAGATAAACAAATGACGTTGCAGTTTCCTTCCTCGCGCACCCGCAGCGGTCAGTCCTGCGACAGAAAACATACGGTTGAAAAATGAAAATGAAAGTATCGCCCTTTACCTGGGTGAGTTTTGCCATGATCGTCGGTGTGATGGGCACCGCGCTCATCAGCCCCCTGTATGCGCTCTACAAAGAGACCTGGCAACTGCAAACGAGCGATATCTCACTTATCTACGTCATGTACATGGGCGGTGCGCTATGTGGTTTGCTGTTCCTGGGGCGCCTGCCTGACCGAGTTGGCTTTCGGCCGATGATGCAGTGGGGTCTGGCGCTGGTCCTGCTCGGAACAGCCATCAGCCTGATCGCCTGGAACATGACCACTCTGAATATCGGACGCTTTATCGTGGGGGTTGCCTCAAGCATGGTGACCACCAGTGCTACCCTCGGGTTATCCAAACTGTCCCGGCACGGCAGCGTGCAGCGCGTTGCCATGATGACCGGTTTTTTGATGGCATTTGGCTTCGGCCTGGGGCCTTTGGTGGGCGGCATCATTGGGCAATGGGCCCCTGCGCCATTGACGCTCGCCTATGTTCCAACCCTGATCCTGGGCAGCCTGGGTTTAACGGTACTGTGCTGCCTGACCCTGCCCGACACCATTAAACCCAAGGCTGGTCCACGCCTGGCATTGAGCGATATTTTGCCAAAGCTGACCTGGCCCGACGCAAGCGGTTCCAGGGCGTTTGTCCTGACCTGCTGCCTGCCTTTTCTTGCATTTGGCGTGTTCGGCCTGTATGCGTCCATGGCGCCACTGTTTCTGGGCAAACTCGTGCCCTGGGACGGCCCGGTCGTCAGCGGCACTTCTATTGCGTTGATCCTGTTTTCTTCGGCAGCAGTTCAGGTGATTGCCGGACGTATGCCTATCCACTGGTGCGGCGCTACAGGCACAATCGCATTGGCCCTGAGCAACGCGATTCTCATGCTGAACTTACACGCCAGCTCAGCCATTTTGTTTGCGCTGGGTGTGTTGCTTACTGCAATGGGACACGGGATGACTATGCTTGCCGGTATGAGCATGATCACCCGCCTGGCCGGTCCCGGCAATCGTTCGGGACTGCTGGCCACTTACCTGGTCGCCGGGTACGTCGGCAGCATGATTCCCATGATGGGTATAGGCTGGATTGCCGACCATTGGGGCATTGAAGTGGCCATCTATTCGTTCTGCACAATGGTCATCGCCATTGGCATACCCGTAGCCGTATTGTTTCAACGCCATCCGCGCATCCGGCCTGCAGTGGTCCAGCCGGCGCATTAAGAGACGGATCGCACTGAGAGATAGGTTGGCGGCGTGACGTGCGACGCTCAGAGAAAAACTGATCACAGCAACGCAGCATGCTCTGCGATAAATTCTCTGAGCCAAAGCTGAGCGGGATGAGAGTCACTGCGCCGATGCCAAATCAGGTGAAATACCACGTCGGGCAATGCGACCGGAGGCGGAAATAGCGCCAACCGGCCGCCGACCGGCGAATGAAGTGCGACTCGCCTCATGAGTGTCGCCGTCATGCGCGTTTGCGCTACGATGGTCGGCACCGCAAACATCTGCGGCAAGGTCAGCGCGAGCTTGCGCTTCTTGCCCTGTTGGGCAAGTGCCTGATCCACGATCCCGTACAGCTCGCCTTCGGGAGACACAAGCACGTGCTGCAACGCCAGGTAGTTCTTCATGCTCATCCCGCACTTAGCCACCGGATGGTCATTGGCGATGATTGTGACGAATTCGTCGCGAATGACAGGATGCGTCATTATTCGGCCATCAGCATGTGTGGGTGGCACGCCGATGGCCACATCAATGGCACCAGCATCCAACAAATCGACTGCCTGGTCTCTGTTGTTGAAAGCATGCACATTCAATGAAACGCCTGGCGCCTTCTTTCCCAGCGCTAGCAGCAGTGACGGTAGCAAGACGAACGCCGGATAGTCAGACAGTCCTAATTTGAAAGTCAACGAAGCCTTTTCAGGCACGAACTGTGGCTTATTAACGAGCATGGATTCGATCTGTCGCAACGCTTGCGCGATCGGTTCGGATAAATCCCGCGCACGTGCTGTCGGTAGCAGACCATCAGCGCTACGCAAAAACAGCGGATCGCCGAAGCGCTGGCGCAACCTTGAAAGCGCTGCGCTCATCGCTGGCTGACTCACGCCAACCTGGGTCGCAGCGCGAGTCACGTTCCGCTCGTTCATCAGTGCGTCGAAAGCCACTAGCAGGTTCAGATCGATTCCATGAAAATCCATGCGATGAATAACTCTATATATTGAATATTTGTTAGACGGATTGTACTGCCTTGCGTAATATTTCACCACCAGCAACAACCGAAAGCGAAAAACAATGAATACCTTCACTGATATCTCCAACGGGCTTCTTTTTCAACGCCAGGCCGTCGAAACCTTCTATCGAGCCTTCAACGACAAGAACCCTGATCTTGTCGATGAAGTCCTCGCTCCATCGTGGAACGACATTCCGTTAGCCCCGGGACAATGCGCTGGTCCGGAAGGCATCAAGCCCATCATCCGAAGCGTCGCACAGGCATTTCCAGACGTTCAGATCACCGTCCATGACATGATCCAGGAGCCTGGGCGGATTGCCGTTCGAGCCGAGATCAGCGGCACACATCTGGGTGAAATATTCGGCATCGCGCCTACCGGAAAGAAGGTGACCTTCCGTCTCCATGAGTTTCACACGATCGATGGAGATCGCCTCACCACGACGTGGCACATGGAGGACTGGTTTGCCCTTTTCCTCCAGCTTGGTCAGTTCCCGCCTCAAGCCTGAATCACTTTGGAGATATCTTGATGAAAGCAGCATCCATTAACACCTTTGGTGCACCTGAGGTCTCCGCGATCGGAGAACATCGTCTTCGCGCGCCGGGCCCCACCGAAGTCACGGTGCGCGTTGCAGCAGCAGGCGTCAACCCACTGGACCTGAAGATAATCGCTGGCTACATGCAACAAGTTTTTCCGATCGAATTTCCCTATGTGCCAGGCACGGATTTCAGCGGCGTCGTCGAGTCCGCCGGCGCTCAGGTAACCAACGTAAAGCCCGGCGACCGCGTGATCGGACGCACAGCGCCAAGCGCAGGCGGCGCTTTCGCGCAAACCTTGGTTATTTCCGCTGATGACGTGTGTCTTATCCCTGCTGACATGAGTGCCGAACAGGCCGCGGCCCTGCCAACCGCCTTTGGCACGGCTTCGCAAGCACTGTTCGACGTTGGCCAACTGACGCGTGGGCAGCGTGTGCTGATTCACGCGGCAGCAGGGGGCGTCGGCAGTATGGCTGTCCAACTGGCTCACCAGGCAGGCGCCTATATCGTGGCCACGGCGTCGCACCAGAACATCGATCTGGTCACGAGCCTGGGCGCTGACCAAGTTATCGACTATCGGACGCAGGACTTCACAAACACACGGGACATCGACCTTGTGCTTGACACCGTCGGCGGCGACACGCTGACCAGATCTTGGTCAGTCCTGCGTGCGGGTGGCCGCATCGCAACGCTTGTAGAGTTTGGCATCAAGCCAACCAACGGGCACTTGGGTCAGTTCGTGTTCTTCGCAAGTGCCACGCCCTTCCTGTCTCACGCCATCCGCCTCTTCCAGGCGGGGCATTTGCAGATCTCCATAGACTCGATATTCCCGTTGGATGAAGCACAATCGGCACTGGAGAAGGTAGCCACCGGACATGCCCGCGGCAAGGTGCTCATCCGAGTTAGCAGCTAATCAGTAGAGTCTCACCATGGCACATGGCAAACAAGCGATCCTGATGACAGGGCCTCACGGAGGCACTCTGCGTCAAACAGATTGCGCGGATCACCGACACAATCACGCTTTCCTGGTTGCATGTCCATCGAGGCACGCTGCTGGCCATGTGGCGACAATGCAACGGCCTGCTCATGTGCGTCGACAGTACGACGGCGCGCTTGCAAGAATGCGTCTTGGGACTTTACACCGTAAGCAAAGTTGCGGGCGGTGCGATCACCGCGGTCCTGCGTATGAAGATGCCATAGATACGTAATACTTCGCTATGCGACCATTTGCCTATCGGTACCCGCCCAGGAATCAAAAAGCCCGCAATGAGGCGGGCTTAACAACTTTTTATGGCATCAGATGTCTGGCAGCACCCGATGCGGGATCACGCCAACTCAGTTAAAAACAAAAAGAAAAACAAATTTAAAAACAACACAATAATGCAATAAATTCTGCAGACACCACGAAAAATACCATGCTATGCCAATCGGCCCCCGCCAGGAGCACGCCATGGTCACGGTCCACATGGCGTCGCGTTGAGCCGTTCATGAGACCTTCAATCGACCTTTAATCAGATTTTCTTGACAAACCCCGACTTCAAGCTCATTGCCCCGAATCCATCGATCTTGCAGTCAATGTCATGGTCCCCATCGACCAGGCGGATATTCTTGACCTTGGTCCCCATCTTCACGACTCCGCCCGATCCCTTGAGTTTCAGGTCTTTGATGACGGTGACGCTATCTCCATCTTGCAGCACATTTCCGGCGGCGTCACGGTAAACTCGTTCGTCTGACTCGCCCACGGCCTCGGCCTGAACCGGCCATTCGTAACCGCATTCGGGGCAGATGTAGAGCCCGCCACCATCATCATAGGTGAGGCTCGATTGGCATTGAGAACAGGGAGGTAGAGTAGTCATATCAAAGAATCCTGGGAACGTGCTCCGGCGTATCCGGGAGCCTGCCCGATACGATGCCGGCATCATTGGCCCGGTCATGGTATCGGTATTTTGCTTAACGGCATACCTTCCTCACACCATGAAAAGTACCTTTAATGGTGTGAGAGATATAGTGTGTGAGAGGTATAGTTATTGAGTAAAATTTTTGAAATTAAATCGATAACTTGTCAATCAACGTTATTCCCACTCAATTGTTGCAGGCGGCTTGCTGGAAACGTCATAAACTACCCGATTGATGCCGCGCACTTCGTTAATAATGCGAGATGACACGCGACCCAGTAGCGGGTATGGCAGTTGCGCCCAGTCGGCCGTCATAAAATCGGATGTCTGCACCGCACGCAGCGCCACCACATAATCATAAGTACGGCCATCGCCCATGACACCCACCGATTTGACCGGCAGGAACACCGCAAAGGCCTGAGAGGTCAGGTCGTACCAGGATTTGCCTGTTTCTTCATCGGTTGTATTACGCAGTTCTTCAATAAAGATCGCGTCAGCCCTGCGCAGCAGATCAGCATATTCTTTCTTGACCTCGCCCAGAATGCGCACGCCCAGACCAGGGCCGGGGAATGGATGGCGGTACACCATATGGTGCGGCAAACCCAGCGCCAGACCCAATTCACGCACCTCATCCTTGAACAGTTCGCGCAGCGGCTCCAGCAGTTGCAGATTCAGTGTTTCCGGCAGACCACCCACGTTATGATGCGATTTGATGGCAACCGCCTTGCCGGTTTTGGCGCCGGCCGATTCAATCACATCGGGGTAGATCGTGCCCTGGGCCAGCCAGCGTGCACTTTTGCGTTTGCCCGCTTCGTCCTGGAACACCTCCACAAATTCACGACCGATAATCTTGCGTTTTTTCTCCGGATCGGTTTCGCCGGCCAGCTTGCTCATGAAGGCGTCAGTCGCGTCAACATGAATCACATTGACGCCAAGGTGCTCGCCAAAAATCTTCATGACCTGCTCTGCTTCATTCAGGCGGAGCAGCCCATGATCTACAAAGACGCAAGTGAGCTGATCGCCGATGGCCTTGTGGATCAACGCTGCGGCCACGGATGAATCCACGCCGCCGGACAATCCCAGAATCACGTCATCGGTGCCAACCTGTTCGCGGATGCGTGCGACCGCTTCTTCAACGTAGTCGGGCATGTTCCAGTCATTGCTGCAACCACAAATGTCATTAACAAAACGGTTCAACAGCGCCCGCCCCTGAGTGGTATGGGTCACCTCAGGGTGAAATTGCACGCCATAAAAATGCCGGGTTTCGTCGGCCATGCCGGCTATCGGGCATGAAGGCGTGGACGCCATCAGTACAAAACCGTCGGGCAGTTCCGTTACTTTGTCGCCATGGCTCATCCAGACCTTGAGCATGCCATGGCCTTCGGGCGTGACAAAATCGGCAATATCCTTGAGCAGTGCGGTATGGCCATGTGCGCGCACTTCAGCATAGCCGAATTCACGATGATCGGACCAACTGACCTTGCCGCCCAGTTGCGACGCCATGGCCTGCATGCCGTAACAGATGCCCAGCACCGGCACGCCCAGCTCGAATACCTGCTGCGGCACCTTGAGCGACGCTTCATCATAGGCAGACGAATGGCTGCCGGACAGAATCACGCCCTTGAGCCCCAGACCCTGCTGTTCTGCAAGAAAAGCCGCATCGACATCGCCGGGGTGAATTTCACAAAACACCCCTGCTTCGCGCACGCGCCGCGCAATAAGTTGGGTAACCTGTGAACCGTAATCGAGAATCAGAATCCGCTGATGCATGCTATATCCGCCTGAGGACAAAAGAAAAGAAATTGGAAGACGACATTATAATGGCAGTGACGTCCAAAACCGGGCTAAAACCTGGCTGTGCATAAGATGTGACAGTCATCCCTGTTTTGCACGTCGCGGTCCCGAAGGCAAGCGCGATCGTTTGGCGCACGTACGCGGGACAGCGCGCCCGGACAGCGTGTCTGCTTTACCCCTTGTTTTGTTCACATACCAAAGGCCTTGTATCAATGAAAAATGCCCAAAATCAACCCTTTACCGACCCTGCTTGCACAGCAAAAACCTTTATGCTTGTCCATGGCGCCTGGCACGGAGCCTGGGTCTGGAACGCGGTCGCGCAACAGCTGCGGGATCAGGGGCATATCGTATACACGCCCACGCTGGCCGGCCTGGGGGAACGCGCAGACGAGCTATCGGCGGCCATTTCCCTGGACACGTTCATAGAGGATATCGAAACTGCAATATTGCACCCGCAATCGGCGCCGGCGCTTGCCCATACAGCAGGCAACCAGCCCGGCAATCAGACGCTTGCCAACGTGATTCTGGTTGGCCACAGTTTTGCCGGTTTGGTCATCAGCGGTGTGGCCGATCATATTGCAGATCGCCTGGACCGCCTTATCTACCTGGATGCCTTTGTGCTGCCTTCAGGTCAGTCTACGTTTGCGACGTTGCCCGATAAGGTGGTCAATGCATTGACCGCCTCTGCCCAGGCCCACCATGGCTATGGCATTCCCGCACCGGATCCGATCCATTTGGGCATTCCCGTCGATTCCGAGCAATACACATTCGCACAAGAAAAATTGACGCCGCATCCAATCAACACATACGCCAGCGCACTCTCGCTGGATGCGCCACTAGGTGCCGGCGTGAAGAAAATTTATCTGGCAAGCACTACCCCACCCTACAGGCCGGTCGCTACCTCACATGACTGGGTAAAGAGCCAGTCAGACTGGATTTGGACTGAACTGAACAGCTCGCATTCGGCCCCGCTGCTGGCGCCGAACATGGTGGCGGATAAATTGCTGGAGCTGTCCTCGCTGTAATAACGCACAGCAACTTTGCGCGGAAGGAATATCGAGCACCGGTCTACCGATGTTGGCTTTTGTCCCATCGGTCGGCTCAGATAACCTGGGCTGCTTCGCCTGCGCGGTCGGTAGTCACGTTGCGTGCTGCCATCTGACATGGCCGAATCAACTGTATGGAAAAGCTGGGCTCCAAAGAGTCCAAACGATGTTCATACCAATTCATATGAAGACAACAAAAAAACCCGGCACTGTCATAAACAATGCCGGGTTTGATTCCGGGTTCCGGTGCTGATCGCGCAATGTACCACGGCATACATGGCACCACTGCTGAGACGATGCTTAATCGGCGCGGTAGTTCGGCGCCTCTTTGGTGATTTGCACATCATGTACATGCGATTCGCGCACACCGGCAGAGGTAATTTCTACAAATTGCGGCACGGTACGCATGTCGTCGATCGAAGCACAACCACAATAGCCCATGGAGGCACGGATACCGCCGACCAACTGATAAATGATGGCCAATACACTGCCTTTGTATGGCACACGTCCTTCAATACCTTCCGGCACCAGTTTGTCGGCGTTGTTGGCAGGGTCCTGGAAATAACGGTCGGCAGACCCTTTTTCCATTGCGCCAAGGCTACCCATGCCCCGGTAGGACTTATAGGAGCGCCCCTGAAACAACACGACTTCGCCCGGCGCCTCTTCGGTGCCGGCGAACATGCCGCCCATCATGCAGGCGAAAGCGCCCGCAACCAGCGCCTTGGACACGTCGCCAGAGTAGCGGATACCGCCGTCGGCGATCAGTGGAACCCCAGTGCCTTCCAGCGCCTTGGCAACATCGGAAATAGCCGTGATTTGCGGAACACCTACGCCAGCGACGATCCGCGTGGTGCAGATTGAGCCTGGCCCAATACCCACCTTGACGCCATCGGCGCCGGCCTCGACCAGCGCCTTGGCGGCTTCGGCAGTCGCAATATTGCCGCCAATCACGTCAATTTCCGGGAAATTCTCTTTGACCCAGCGTACGCGATCAAGCACGCCCTGGGAGTGGCCATGTGCGGTATCAACGATAATAACGTCGACATCGGCTGCGGCAAGCTTGCGTACACGCTCTTCGGTGCCCTCACCGACGCCGACTGCTGCGCCGACACGCAATTGACCGAACTCGTCTTTGCAAGCGTAGGGGTGCTCAGTATTTTTTACGATATCCTTGACGGTAGCCAGCCCGCGCAATTCGAAATCGTCATTGACAATCAGTACCCGTTCCAGACGATATTTGTGCATCAAGGCCTGGGCTTCGCTCAGCGTGCCGCCTTCATGCATGGTGATCAGCCGTTCCTTGGGCGTCATCACCGAAGTGAGCGGCACATCAAGACGGTCTTCGAAACGCAGGTCCCGATTGGTCACGATGCCAACCACCTTGCCGTTATCTACCACGGGCAGACCGGAGATGCCGTGCTTTTTCTGCAGGGCAATGGCATCGCGAACTTTCATGTCGGACGTGACCGACACCGGATCGATGACAATCCCGAATTCATGACGTTTGACACGAGCCACTTCTGCGGCTTGCTCATCTGCAGTCATGTTCTTGTGGATGATTCCGATCCCGCCTTCCTGCGCCATCGCGATGGCCAGACGTGATTCGGTAACCGTATCCATGGCAGCCGATACCAGCGGAATATTCAGTGTGATATTACGGGTAAGTTTGGTTTTGAGAGACGTGTCGCGTGGCAACACATTTGAGTACGCAGGTACCAGAAGAACATCGTCAAAGGTAAGCGCTTTTTGAATGAGACGCATGAAATAACTCCGGGCGCAAAGCAAAATTATACGCTTGCGCCCGAACGGAATCAACCGGGTTCGCTCCAACAGCGAGAAATTTCCCGCTGTGCAAGCCGTTTTCTACCCCATGGCCACACGGGCGTTCATGAACATGCGCATCCACGGCGTGTAGTCACCGCCCGTATCCTGGTCGCCCCAACTGTCCGGGTGCCAGGACATCATGACATTGCGCGTGACCCTTTCCGGATGTGGCATCATAATGGTGAAGCGGCCATCTGCCGTCGTGACAGAGGCAATACCCTGCGGACTGCCGTTGGGATTGGCCGGATAGGCCTCTGTTACAAAACCTGTGTTCGACACATAACGCAAGGCTGCCTGAACGGCATTGATATTGCCTTGCAGACCAAAATCGGCAAAGCCCTCGCCGTGCGCCACCGCGATCGGCAGACGGCTACCATGCATACCATTAAAGAAGATAGATGCAGACTGTTCAATTTGCACCAGGCTCAGACGGGCTTCGTACTTGGCTGACTGATTATAGGTAAACCGTGGCCAATCCTGCGCGCCGGGAATCATGTCGGCCAGCGTAGCCAGCATCTGGCATCCATTACACACGCCCAGCGCAAATACGTCCGGCCGCGCGAAGAAGGCAGCGAACTGTGCGGACAACGCCGAGTTAAACCGGATCGTGCGTGCCCACCCTTCGCCGGCGCCGAGTACATCGCCATAACTGAAGCCGCCAACCGCCACCATGGCCTGATAGTCGTTGAGCGAAGTGCGACCGGACAAAAGATCGGTCATATGCACATCGTAGGCGTCAAAGCCGGCCTTATCGAAGGCCCAGGCCATTTCAACCTGACTGTTGCAGCCCTGCTCGCGCAAGATGGCAATCTTGGGACGTATGCCACTTGAAATAAAAGGTGCGGCCAGAGGCTCCTGGGGGTCAAAGCCAATAACAGCGTTCAGTCCGGGATCTTCGCGCTCGTCCCAATTGTTGAACTCAGCCAGGGCACTGGCCGGATTATCGCGCCGTTTCATGATTTCGTAGGTAACCTGGCTCCAGGCCTTGCCCAGTTCGACGCGATTCAGACCGAAAATGCGGCGGCCATCGCGGTAAAATTCGATCAGGTCAGATGTATTCGGCGCTCCGATTACATTTGAAATACGAGACAGCCCGGCTTCGCGCAGGGCCTGCAGCACCTGATCTCGCTGTTCGGCCCGCACCTGAATGACAGCACCGGCTTCCTCATTGAACAGCGCCTTGACAGTCAACTCATCGCGCTGCACCGCCACTTGTTCGGGACGAATTTTATAGTCACCCCAATCGGCAGAGGTCTCGTCAAACGTCAACATATCCAGGTTGATGGAAACACCTACGTGGCCCGCAAAGGCCATCTCTGCTACCGTGGCAAGCAGGCCGCCATCGGAACGGTCGTGATAGGCCAGGATCAGCCCGCGCTCGACCAGTGAACGGATGGTCAGGAAAAAAGTTCTGAGCAGCGTCGGGTCGTCCAGATCGGGAACGTCGGAACCATACTGATCAATCACATTTGACAACACCGAGCCAGCCAGGCGCTGTCGTCCCTGCCCCAGATCAAGCAAAATCAGCGCAGTCTCGCCCTGGTCTGTCACCAATTGCGGCGTCAGGGTTTTGCGTACATCGGTGACCGGCGCAAACGCCGTCACAACCAGCGAAACCGGTGCAACGACCTCTTTGGGCTGGTCCTGATCGTCCCAGCGTGTTCGCATGGACAATGAATCCTTGCCCACCGGGATGGACAGACCAATAGCCTGGCACAGTGTTGATACGGCGTTCACCGTATCAAACAGTGCGGCATCCTGGCCTTCGAAGCCGCAGGCGGCCATCCAGTTGGCCGACAGCTTGATGTCTTCCAGCGCAGCGACATCGGCTGCAGCAAGATTGGTCAGCGCCTCGGCAACTGCCATGCGGCCGGAGGCCGGCGCATTGCCGATCGCCAGCGGCGTGCGTTCGCCCATCGCCATGGCTTCTCCGCGCACCGATTCATAGTCGGCCAGCGTGACCGCGCAGTCGGCCACGGGCACCTGCCATGGGCCGACCATCTGGTCTCTTGAGCACAGGCCGCCCACGGTGCGATCGCCAATGGTAATCAGAAATGACTTGTCGGCGACCGTCGGGTGGCGCATGACTTGCAGTGAAATATCGGCCAGATCCAAGCCGGTGACATCCATTGGCGCCAGCGTTCGTGCCTTGTGTTCGGCCTGGCGTTTCATGCGGGGCAGTTTGCCCAGAATAACGTCCATGGGCACATCCACCGGCGCAGGGCCAGCGGCCTGCGTTGCCATTTGCGGCTCGGAGAATCCTGGCAAGCCCTGGCCATCAGAGACTTTCAAATGGCGCTCTGTCGTCGTTACTCCCACCACGGCAAACGGGCAGCGCTCGCGCACGGCAATCGCCTCAAAACGGGACAGGTCTTCGGGCAGGATAGCCAGTACGTAGCGCTCCTGTGCTTCATTGCTCCAGATTTCCGCAGCCGACAGGCCGGACTCTTCCAGATGAACCCGTTGCAAGTCGAAAATCGCGCCGCGGCCGGCATCATTGACCAGCTCGGGAAATGCATTGGACAGGCCGCCCGCACCCACATCATGAATGGCAATAATCGGATTCTCTTCTTTCAGTTGCCAGCAGCGATCGATCACTTCCTGCGCGCGACGCTCGAGCTCAGGATTGCCGCGCTGGACTGAATCGAAATCAAGCTGCGCAGTATTGGCGCCGGCACTCATGGAAGAAGCTGCGCTGCCTCCCATGCCGATACGCATACCAGGTCCGCCAAGTTGAATCAGCAGCGCCTGTCCCGGTATAACGTCCTTATGGGTAAGTGCAGCATCAATGCTGCCCAGGCCGCCTGCGATCATAATCGGCTTGTGATATCCCCAACGCACCCCGTCGACCGTTTGTTCGAAGGTACGGAAATAGCCCAGCAGATTGGGCCTGCCAAATTCGTTATTAAATGCAGCGCCGCCAATAGGCCCTTCAATCATAATGTCCAGCGGGCTGGCAATTCGGTCAGGCAGCCCATAAGGCCGGGCCTCGCGCGATTCGGCGATATCCGGCAGATTCAGATTGGAGACGGTAAATCCGGTCAGGCCTGCCTTGGGCTTGGAACCTCGACCAGTGGCCCCTTCGTCGCGGATCTCCCCGCCGGCGCCGGTGGCCGCACCAGGGAATGGCGCAATTGCCGTTGGGTGATTGTGCGTTTCCACTTTCATCAGGGTATGAGTCAGACGCGTCTGACTACCATACTTGGGCGCCGCGGCGGCGTGCTCCTTTGCGCTGAACCCGGCGTAGAACCGGCTTGCCGGCCCGCCTTCCATGACGGCGGCATTATCCGAATAGGCAACCACTGTTCCCTTGGGCTGCGCCGCATGCGTCTTGCGGATCATGCCAAACAGGGTGTCTTCTTTTTTCTCGCCATCAATTTCCCAACTGGCGTTAAAAATTTTATGACGGCAATGCTCGCTGTTCGCCTGTGCAAACATCATCAATTCGACATCAGTGGGATCGCGCCCCAGCTCGCTGAATGAGGTCAGCAGATAATCTATTTCCACGGGCGATAACGCCAGGCCCAGGCTCTCATTGGCCTGCTCAAGCGCAACCCGCCCACGGGCCTGAACGGCAATTTGCGTCAGCGGCTTGCCAGGCAAGGTCTGCATTAATATTGCAGCATCAAAGGCCGAATCCACCACAGTCTCTGTCATCCGGTCATGGACAAGCGCTGCGATCTGCGACAGTTGTTCCTGTGTAAGCTTTTTGGCGCCCAGCAACCCTTTTTTCGGTATAAAGCGGTATTCAATACCCCGCTCTATGCGCCGAACTGCCGATAAGCCGCAATTGTGGGCAATATCGGTAGCCTTGCTGGCCCATGGTGACAGCGTACCCAGACGTGGCAGCACCCGCAGCACCAGTGCATCCTGCGCCGGTGCGCTTGCCTGAGCAGTGCCGTAATCGAGCAACTGGCTCAACCGTTGTTGATCGTCCTGTGACATGACGCCGTGAACAAAAACGTGGTGCTCGTAACGGGCAACCACGTCCTGCACAGGCAAACCGGCCTGGGCCAGCGCCGCAAGCAGTCGCTCTTTCTGAAACGGGGTCAAGGCGGCACAGCCGTATGCAATCTGGTGTTGATGTTGAGTATCTGACACAATAAAAACCGGAGTAAATGAAAATTGCCTGAACAGGAAAGCGTTATTTTATCGCCCCTGGCCCCATCTCATGCGCAATAACCATGCAATTGCGATATTTACCCTGACGCTTCAGGGATAAACCGTCTGGTTTTTATTTATTTTTATCAGGAAAACATTTGATACAATTTAGTGCGATTTAGCCAAATATAACCGAATTTGTATGCATCATCTTGCTTCGTCTATTATTGTTGCGCTAAAGCGCAGGATGGCATCTGTGCGGTATACTTAACAGTAAATTTAGATATCGCCTCTAACTCATTAATAAATATATTTTTTTTCAAATCTTATTTATAATTGCGCTGACCCTGATCTAATTTGTCCGTGACGAACCTATGCAAAAATATCTTAGAAAAACCCTGACCGCATGTCTGGCCGTCGTGCTGGCCGCTGGTTCTATTGTACCCGTTTCCGGTTTCGCCCAGGAAGATGATGGCAGCCAGACCTATGATACCCTGCCGCTGGCCAGCACCGTTGTCGGCCAGGCCGATAATGGCGGCATTGTCCGTTCCCAGGTTGCCTATGTGGTCGACCTGACTGATAACCGCATACTCTATTCCAAAAACGCCGATGTGATCCGGCCCATTGCGTCGATCAGCAAACTGATGACCGCACTGATCATTACCACTGCCAATCTGAACATGAACGAGCAGATCATCATTACGGCAGATGACATTGATCGGGTTAAAAAATCATCCTCGCGCCTGACTGTAGGCACGGTATTGACACGCAGCGAGCTGCTGCATCTGGCACTGATGTCTTCGGAAAACCGGGCAGCTCATGCGCTGGGCCGAACCTACCCGGGCGGCCTGAACGCATTTGTGCGCGAAATGAATGCCAAGGCGCGCCAGTTGGGCATGACCCGCACCCGGTTTGTAGAGCCTACGGGGTTGTCGCCGCAGAATGTCGCCTCACCCCGGGATTTGGTGCGTCTGATGCAGGCGGTGCATCAACAGCCCCTGATTCGCGAATACACAACCAGCGACAAGTATGAAATTGTGACCAGCAATGGTCGTGAGCAGCGCTATCGCAATACCAATCGCCTGATCCGCAACAGCAACTGGAACATCCACATATCCAAAACAGGATACATCCGTGAAGCGGGCGACTGCCTGGTCATGATGACCGAAATGGATAATCGCCCCGTTGCCGTCGTACTGCTCAATGCCGATGGCGGGCTAACCCGTTTCGCTGACGCGGTACGCGTGCGCCATATGGTTCAGCAGGATTACCCAACCTTGCTATAAAAGCCCAGACAGCCGACCCGGACAGCAACGGCTTGCCTTACTGCTGCCGCCGGCTGCTCTTCTAATGCAGGGAAGTGGGCGGCGTCCTGCCCTCTTCCTTATCACTCTCAGACTCTGCGGCATAACGCCAGTATCTCAGTGGCACGCAGGTTTTCAGTCTTTCAAACATTTTTCCAATCAGCGCTTCACTGAACGACTCCGCCGAGTTCATGGCAATGTCGATTGTCGCATCTGCCTGCAATTGCGCCATTCGTTCATGCGCTTCTCGGGCCCGGGCTGATGAAACCGCCGTATCGCGATCGGCATGCAGCAGATGAACCGTTGTATCCAGAGATAACTCCAGTGGATAGGCAGGAAATTTCGCCCCGAATGTAATCAGCCTGCCGGCGATCGGCTGCTCCAGCAGCGTCAGGCCCAGCACCAGCGATCCTGCAGACCCCACGCCAATCACGGCAGTGGCCTCGCTTAATACGCCGTGTATATTCTGTCCTGTCTGAATATCATGCTCCAGCGATTTAATATCGGCCGCCAGCCGCGGGGCAAGTTGCGCCGTTGCCGACTCGTCCGGTTCGGTGTCCCCGGCGTCCAGCCATGCCGTGTCTTCATCCAGGGCAACCACCGCGATCCGGATCACAGCATCAGGAAATTCCGCCCTGATGGTGCCCAACAAAAATGGCATATTCATCAATTGCTCGTTCTCTTCATGCAATATGTAAAACAACTGACCATGGGTGTCGCCTTCCGGGAGAAGAATCTGAGAAGTCTTTATTTCCGTCATATATATCTCCGAAAAAGTTATGCCATAATATGAAACTAATCTTACCATTCCCGGAATAAATTCATGTCTTCTTCCCTCAAAATAGCAATATCGGATGCCGTCAAAGACGCCATGCGCGCCAAGCAGACAGCAAGACTAGGCACGCTGCGCTTTCTGCAGGCCGCTATAAAACAGAAAGAAATCGATGAGCGCATCGAACTGAATGACGACCAGGTACTGGCCATTATCGAAAAACAGGTCAAACAGCGTAAAGAATCCATCACCGCTTTTGAAAATGCCGGTCGCACTGAAACCGCTGAAGCCGAAAAAGCCGAACTGGAAGTGCTCAGGGAATTTTTGCCGGAAGAAGCGTCGGAACAGGAGGTGATCGAAGCGGTTGACGCAGCGCTGACCCAGGTCACGGCCGATGGTATTGCCGGCCCGGCAATCATGGGCAAGGCCATGGCTATTCTCAAGCAAAAGCTGGCCGGCCGCACTGACATGGCAGAACTGTCCAAGCGTCTGAAAGATCGTCTTAAACCGTAAACCCTGTTAACGGGCAATACCTGCTCGATCAGTGACACGCCATACGGTTGCCCGCAAGCACACCAGCGAATGCACCCAGGCACTGATTATCATGCCATTTTTCTGCCGGCCGACAGCCTGAGGAAAATGGCATTTTTCTTGCATGTCGCCGGCTCCTGAATGCCGCTTATCTTTGTTATCTCGCGTTTGCGCCCTTTCTTGCTTCCACTTATACGTGATGATCAACGCCAGACAGCACACCGCCTACAGCAGGGATATTTGCGCCTCAACCTCATCGACTTCAGCAAACGTGCTAATGCCCAGGCCTATGAGCCGGTATAGCGTATGGCGTTTATCGGCTTCAACCCGCGCCAGCAGCGTGGCCGCGGCCTGCCGCACTTCGTCCACCGAATACAGCGGACTGGAATAAGTCTGAGAGCGAGTCACGATCCTGAAGGAGGCGCTTTTGAGCTTGAGCGTGACGGTACGGCCGAATTTGCGTTTGCGCAGCACCTGTTCCCATAATTTTGTGGCGATGACGTCCAGTGGATCCTGCAGTTGCAGATAAGGCAAGTCCCGATCAAAAGTGGTTTCCGTGGAAATCTGCTGCGATTGCTGATTGGTGTCGACTTCACGCAAATCAATCCCGCGCGCAAGTTCGTACAACCGACGTCCGTAACGTCCGAAATGATGCGTCAGTTCCCATTCACTGCGCAGGCGCAAGTCCGCAATGGTTTTCATCTGCAGCCGATGAAATTTTGCCAGCGTGACTCGTCCGACACCGGGAATTTTTTCCAGCGGCAGATCCTGCAAGAATGACATCACCTTGGATGGCGGAACAACACAAATTCCATTGGGTTTATTCCAGTCCGACGCGATCTTGGCCAGAAATTTATTGGGCGCTACGCCGGCAGACGCAGTGAGCGACGTTTCAAGGAAAATGTCCTCCTGGATCCGACGTGCCACTTCAGTCGCAGACGCAATGCCCTTGTGATTGACCGTGACATCCAGATAGGCTTCGTCCAGCGACAGCGGCTCAATCAAGTCCGTGTACTGCTGGAAAATGCCGCGCACCTGGCGCGACACATCGCGGTATAAGGTAAAGTTGGGGGCGATATAAATCGCATGCGGACACAGTTCTCGCGCGCGTCTGACCGACATGGCAGACCGTAAACCGTATTTGCGCGCTTCATAGGATGCAGCGACGATCACCGAACGAATGCTGTCCCAGGCAACGACCACGGGCAAGCCTTTGAGCTGCGGATTTTCACGCAGCTCGACAGAAGCATAAAAGGCGTCCATATCAATATGGACAATTTTTCGTGTCATGGATCCAGACGGTCAGTTCGTATTACAATTGCATTGTAGCGATTCCCGCTAGCCCTCATTCCAGGTACTTTAACTATCATGCAAAAATTTGTCGCAATGACTGCCCTTCTCGTCGCCCTGGCCGGTTGCGGTGTGCACCAAGGTCATTATAAAGGTGCTCCGGCCGTGCCAAGCGATGCACCTCCACCAACTTCGTTGCTTTCCGAATAAATCATGATGGGTGAACCTGGTATACAAACAAGCCTAGTTCGGGCGATCCACAATGGCATTCAGGTGTTGGTGCAAGTTAACGGTCTGGCGCTGGACATCTATTTGCTCGTGGAAGACGTAGACTTTGACCGGATTCCGGATATTTTGCCAACAGCGCGTTTTGAGCAGAATGGCCAGATCCATGTCTCCAGCCTGGGCCTTGAAGACGAACCGGTAGAAGATGAAATGGAATCCATTCTGGCCAATATGGACTCAGATGATACGGTTCTTTTTTTCTGTGCCGACGTCGATGCCTATGATACAGCGCTTGATTTTATCAACTACACAGGCGATCGTTCGTTTTTGCCGATCAGCTAGCGCATTTTCGTGCACAGGCAAGCGCCAGCCTGGCCGCAGCCCGCAAGCCAATTTAACTGCGATGTTCGCTGCGCTGCCAGGCCGGCCAACTTCTGTGCGCCTGGTGCTTGCTCTCGCGCTAAGCTTACTCACATTGCGAACCATAGCTTTATTATCTTGTAGCAATTCCCTCACAAACACTGACATTTTTTTCTGGTCTTGTGGCACCAGCAACCATACATGCTTTCTGGCGCGCGTCAGGGCGACATAGAATAGCCGCCGCTCGTCGGCGTGCTCAAAGCACTCCGGCTGCGGGACAAAGCATTCAATCACAAGGTCTGATGGCCTGCCTGACGGAAAACCGTAAACCCCCTGCTCCATATTCAGAATCAGTACATAGTCGGCTTCCAGTCCCTTGGAGGCATGGACGGTGCTGGTGCTCAACTGCAGGGCAGGATAGCGCTCAGCGTAAGCACCCAGCCTGTCGTCATCCGGCAGCAGATGCGCAAACCGCGCCAGAATAAGCACCGAGGACTTTGGTGTTGAATGCGACCGTCCACGGCAGGTATCGGTGTTCATCGTTGCCGTTGTACTGGCAGAAGAACCAACTGGCTCGGTGACAGAGGCAGCAGCTGCTGACAGTATCCTGGCCAGCACTGGCAGCGCAAAGGCAGTTCGCGCGCCAAGCCAATTCATTATTCGAAAGCCTGTCGCCGGCATGAGCGATGCTGCGCCGGAACGTTGAACACACGTATTAAAGACACTGCCACGGTTGTGATTAACCAGTGCACGTTGCTCCACCATGCGCTGCAGCCCTGATAAAATGACGGCCAGGCCATCCTCCTGCCGAGCAACAGTCAGCACTGGCCGCATGTCATTGCACGCTGCAAATAACTGCTTGCGATTCTGGAACGGATTTTTCATCAGAAACTGGCTACTGACGTTGCACAATGCCTGATTGAACCGAAAGGTGCAACTCAAGGGCACGATCCGGGCCTGGGGATGAACATAGTCAGAAAATTGCGTGCAATATCGGATCTCACTAGCGGCAAAACGATAAATGGCCTGCCAGTCGTCACCGACGCAGAAAAGCCGCAAATCCGGCCGCTGCCGCAACATGGCAGCAACTAGCCCAAACCGCGGCTGTGAGATATCCTGGAATTCATCAATCAAAATGTCACGCCAAGGAACGATAAAGCGACCGGTGGCGACATACTGAGTTGCCCGGGCGATCATATCGTCAAAGTCAATTTCACCATGCATGCGCAAACGCGCTTTATAGGCTGTCGCCAGCGGCTGCACCAGTGCAGTGATATTCGCAATGCGACGCCGTTCCCACGCATGTTTGCGCTCGGCATACTTTGTGTCCGTGACCGTCTGGGCTTTGCATTGAAGATGCAACGGCAGCACAGTCGCTAAGGTAGCCACCAGAGAGTTCCAGCGTGCAGAGCCGAGCAGCGGTTGCAGACAAGCACGATACCTGCCTGCCCTGCCCTGGATATGCAGAACCTGATCATTCTGAATGCCGCTTTTAGCAGCATCAATCCTGATCGTATACGCGGATATGCCACACTCAATAAACTTGCGGCTTAATTGCTCAATCAATAGCCAGATGTCTTGCGCATAACCTGGCGTCTCCCACAGAATAATATGACGGGTGCCATAATGCTGATGCCAGCGGGCAAGCTGCCGCAACAATGCAGCGGCAGCACATTGCTCGCTGGCCTGTGTCGTGCAATCGAACACATCAACATAAACGTCTATTTCTGGCAGATAAAAAGTGCTCTGGTATGGGCGACGCCTGGCCAGAAAAACCGGATGAGGATAATGTTTTCGATAGTCGTATTCAATACCCATCAAGCACAGCGCATTGGCCACCAGGCAATCAAACGGAGAGCGCACGACATCGCCGCGAATGGTCTGCAGCAGGCGGGCCGAACACTCGGCCTGATAACTGCTACGCTTGGCAAATTCGCACGACAACGCAAGACCAGACTCAATCATTGAAAAATACTCAAACAATATGCCTGCATAATCGACCGATCGTGCGCTCAACTGCAGCATTTGTTCGTGAATAAAAGCCGCCAGTTTCTGCCGGTTACTGCACAGCTCAGTGAGCACAGGTGTGCTGCCCTCGACTTCGCGTACGATACGCAATCCCAGGCTGTGAAACGTGCTTGCTGAAAAACCTTGTGTCGGCCAGCGCGCAGCGAGCCGACGCTGCAGGCGATCATCAATCTCCCGCGCTGCTTCACGAGCAAACGCCAGGCAGAGAATTTCTTCAGGCTTTGCCAGCCCATGCGCCATAAGAAACGCCACGCGCCCTGTCAGCGTGCTGGTTTTTCCCGTTCCGGCGCCCGCCAGAACAAGTGTCGCTGGCGCATCAGAGATAGAGGCCAGGCGTTGCTCCTGCGTGAGCGGTGTACTTTCAATGCTGTCGAATAATTCGGCATAGCGTGCCAGCCAGGCTGCCCGGTTGTCTTGAGATGTCGCTTTCATTAGCTGCATTCGGTGTCTGCGTTGATAACAAACGGATGCCGCCAGATTAATGAATCCAAACTACGTATGGGGTCCTATACGGGTGTTTTTATCCTCTGATATTTACCGGCAGCTCAGGATATTGCGCTGTTTAATTCGGACCTTGTTGCCGCACTTGCAGCACCGATACTCAATAGCGTGCCCAGTGGATGGCCATACGATGACCACATATGGCCCCTGTTGCTTCGTGCCTGTTGATCCCGCCCGTGATTCACTGACCAAAATTCCACACGATTGCGCAATGGACGCGCCTGTTGCAGGCAGTGTGCATGCGACGCACACAACTGAATCGATGAACGAACAAAAAAACCGATAACGCAGCAACGTTATCGGTTTTCGTGTAGCGAGTGGCAGGCGGACCCGTATCATGGCATAAACAACAACGGCAAGAATAATGCGAGCTGTCTATGTTTGTAGATCACGCCCATGGCCAAGCGGCTTTATACCGCCAAGCCGCAAGCCATCAGGGCTGTGGACGAGACAGATCCTGAACGGGTGCGCCACTGGTGCCCTGCTGCATTGGCACGGGCTGGCCCGGTGCAACTGGCTGAGCAGATTGCGGCATTTGCTGTGCAGGCTGAGACACAGGTTGACCGTTAGGGCCGTACACTGTTGTCGTGCTGCTACCTGCTGGTGGAACAGAGCCTGCCGGCACTGCCTCAACGGGTAAATTTTGTTGCTGGGCCTGGCCTGGCGTGACAGGTACAGTGGTCTCTGTCATACGCAGCGTTGGCTCAACATACATGTCCTGCGATTTGGCCCAAGCCGAACGGGTATCCTTTGCCTCGCCCAGCGCATGCCGGGACAGATTGTCAGACGGAGTAGCAGCCTGTACGTTTACTGTTGCTGCAGTTGCGAGAACGATCATAGCGGGAACGAGAAATTTTTTCATAGAAGTACCCCTTTAAAAGACATAAACAAAACTTATACGACTCTCATCATAACAACAGAATCACACTTGAATGTAACGGAATGCATAAAAATCAAACATATCACTTCCCACAATGGAGCAAATTCACACGTTCAATTCAATACGTTACAGGATATTCTCCTACTACTATAACTGAATTTAATTAAAATAAAAGTACGGGATTAATAATCCGATACAATACAGCCACTAGACAATACAGCCCCAACAGGAGTTCGTGAATGAAAAAACTGCTATTGCTTCTTGTCCCTATCGTGCTGGCCGGGTGTGCATCCAGTGGGCTTGACGTGACAGATCGCGGCAATTACGGCGTCAAATGTTCGCCCGATGCGAAAACGCCGCCGAACTGGGAAATGTGCATGCAGACGGCCCAAAAAACTTGCGGCTATCAGAAACCTGTCAATATTTCACAACACAATCCCACCGGTACTGGCACGCCAGAAGACACCTACTTCATCAATTTTCAGTGTCAATAGGCGCCAGACACCATAGCGATGTTGTCTCTTGCGCGCGCGCCTCATGCAATGGGTCCGAACGATCACTCGCACGAGCATGGGTAGGTTTGGCCTCATAAATGGCAAGCACGCGCAGGCCATTATCACTAAACAGCTGTGTCAATCCGTCTTCTGCGCGCAAGCCCAATAGCTGGGCCAGGTCAGACATGATCAGCCAAATCTGGCCGCCCGGCTCCAAATGCTGCGGTGCTTTTTGCAAAAAGCCTTTCAGCATCTGTTCGTTGGGGTCATAGACGGCCGCATCAAGCGATGAAGTGACTTTCCCCGGCAACCAGGGCGGATTGCACACCAGCAAGTCGGCCCGGCCCTCGGGGAAAAACGCAAGCTCCAGCACGCTCACCTGATCACCCAATCCCAGTCTGTCCACATTGTCCCGCGCGCAAGCCACCGCACGCGGCGAAGAATCGGTGGCACTGATCCGCGCAATGCCTCGCCTGGCCAACAGGACAGACAACACGCCCGTACCGGTGCCGATATCGAATGCACTCCGGCAGTTTTCCGGCAAGGGCGGCTGCATGAGCAACGCAAGATATTCGGCGCGCGAGGGTGAAAATACGCCGTAATGCGGATGAATCCGCAAATCACAGTTGGCGATGGGCACCCCTTTGCGGCGCCATTCATAGGCACCGACTACGCCAAGCAATTCTCTTAACGACACCAGCATGGGCGGATGCACAGACCCGTATACCTGAAGCAGCGCCTGCTCCCAGGCTGGCGCCCGACGCAGTGCAATCGTATTGTCAGATTCGAGCCGGATCAACAACAGACCAAGCAGGCGTGCGCGTTGAGCCTGCTGCATCCGGTAACGGTGAAAGCGTGCTGATATAGGCTCAGCATCATGATCATTTGCGGATTCGGTCTTTCGGTCGAGCCGACGCCCCAAAGCCTGCAGCAGTTGCCTGCCATTCTGAAAGTCACCCTGCCAGAGCAACCCGATGCCGTTGCGCATTTTTTTCAAGGCCTGATCGGCCCGCATTGTATCGTCAGCATGCTCCACAGCGGTTGGCGCAGCAAAGCCGGCCTCTGAATGCCAGACAGCCGCTTGCTTGCCATCAGGCAGGATCTGGCTCAAGCCCTGAGTGCTGTTCTCGGTCTGTTCGGTATTCATTTATTCAATTCCTTAGATTGCATATGCTGCTGAGTATCGCCGGTCACACGAATGTTATGTTTGTTCTCGCACCACCTGCATGCCATTGCAGACCTGCGCGTACAGCAAAGCGCCCAGACTGCCAACCGCTTTTCGAGCCGGACAAACAAGGCATTGTGCCATAAAACAGCGTTGCCCCGCCTTTGCAAGGGACGCAACGACCCGGTATGGCGGCGCACCCGCCAAAGCCTATCGACCAAGGCAATGAGTTGCGGTCTGGCTTTGCATTCGTAACCGGATAGATGAATGTCAAGGGATATGCGTTGCTTACAGAACACTGAATAAATTCATGATAAATTATCAGGATGATTTGCGCGCCAGGCATCAGACCGTTGCCTTGCCATCACTTTTCGGGAGTATATTGAATGATCTCTGTATTACGCAACGCCGCCCTTTCTGCAGCCCTGCTCAGCGGTATGGCCGGTATTGCCCATGCTGAAACGGCAAACTTCGAAGTAGAACCGACCCACACATTTGTGACTGTGGAAGTCATGCATTTTAAAACATCAACACTGCGCATTCGCTTTGATGATGTTCAGGGCACTGTCGCGGCCGATGCCAAGCAAAACAAGGGAGGCGCCGATATAAAAATAAAGGCCGGATCGATCAATTCAGGCACCAAGGATTTCGATGATCATTTGAAATCTGCCGACTTTTTCAACGCCGAAAAATATCCGGAAATCACTTTTGCCGGAAAGTCATTCGAATACAAGAATGACAAACTGGCCACGGTAGGTGGCGATCTTACCCTGCTGGGCCAGACTCATCCGGTGACGCTGAAAAATACCAATTACAATTGCTATTTCCAGCCCGTGCTGAAAAAGAACATCTGTGGCGGTGATTTCGAAACCACGATCAAACGCTCAGAGTGGGGTATGAATTGGGGCATCGACATGGGCATTCCCGATGAAGTCAAAATACTCGTCCAGATTGAAGCCATCGTCAAATAACAGGTGATGCATTTTCCTGTGAAGAACAGGGAAATGCACTTGCCAGAGACCGGGCAGGGTTTTTCGTTTGCCTGGCAACCCTGCAATGGCCGCTGACTGGATGAGCGGCTAATTTTCTGCGTGGACTGCCCGCCGATTGTTCTCTGACTTATTCCGCTCCACCCCCCTCCTGGCTCCTTTTTCGACTCGCTCGCCGCACAAAATGCGATCCGCATCATAACGGCGATGTCATCGCAGGCCACATAAATCCTTGCCAACGGCGCCCGAATCAAAAGCATGAGGCGGACTGCAGCCACATTTCATTCATAATATTTCTCTTTGTATCAATTCTAAAATTGTATATACTTTTGCGCAGGTGGGTTCCCCTCTCTAGCTAACGTTTCTTGCTTCAGGAAAATTCGAACATGACTTCAATAGTGAAAAAGACAGCCGTTATCACGGCCTTGATTTTGCTGGCAGCCTGCTCCTTTAGCCAGACTGATCCCTATGCAGAATTCACGGCACAGGAACTTGAATCAGACAAAGCCATCACTGCGACGGCGGCAGCCTTCGCCGATAAATATCCGCCCACCTCGGTAAGCCGCTGCGAAGCCATGACACATGAATCGTACGAAAAAGGCACGCGATGCTATCGGGTGATCAATCGCAATTGGGAGCGTGACTACAAGCAGGCATATGACAATGCTGACAAGCGTACCCGCCCCGTGTTAAAACGATACCATTCCAGCTTCTCTTCGTATTACCTGGCCCCGACAACACCAGCCAGGCAAAGAGCCGCTGAACGAGCTTATGGCCAACTGCAGCGTCGCATCGGCTCCTGACCCCGCAGGCCAGGCAGGCTGCATGCACTAAACCATACAGTCTGCCAAAGCCAAGGGTTGCAATTTACAAGGAGCGATCAATGTCATATCAGGGAAGCTGCCACTGCGGCACAGTCACTTTTACGGTTAATGCTGAATTACCCGGCCAGGCAATCAGTTGCAACTGCTCCATTTGCAGACGCACTGGTTCACTTCTGACCTTCGTTGCCGCCGACCAGTTCGAGTTAAACAGCGGCAGTGATCAGCTCAGGACTTACGAGTTCAATAAACACAAAATCCAGCATCTGTTCTGTCAAAACTGCGGCGTGCAATCGTTTGCGACGGGCCGACAGCCGGATGGCACACAAACCTACGCCGTCAATTTGCGTAGCGTACCCCAGGCAGACCTGGACGCCCTGGTGCTGCAAAAATATGATGGTGCCGCCGTTTAGCATCTTATCGGGTTCTGAATGCAGCATCGCTCTGGTAATATTTGCAGCGCCCGCCACCACAGCGCAAGCAATAAGGCAGGCGGCCGCGTCATAAGATGTTGCAACCATGCGCCTTTAAAAAAACAGCAGGGACGCACCAATTATGTTGCACGAACCCATCAATCTCAGATCAGGTTTTTCATGAAACCCACCGTAGGCGATTGAAAAAAAAACGTCACAATGATATGATGCACGACTTAGCTGGGATCGTATTACTAACTTGCTATTTCCCCAAGGGTTAGCCAAATGCGATTTACCTTAAAACTGCTAAGCGACAACTTCGTCGGGGCGTAGCGCAGCCTGGTAGCGCACTTGCATGGGGTGCAAGGGGTCGAAGGTTCGAATCCTTCCGTTCCGACCAACAAATTCAAGGACTTACAAGATTATCTTGCAAGTCCTTTTTTGTTTATTCTTCTTAGGGGTAAACGCAGGGGTAAACAGAATTTTAGCCACAACCTTGCGTCAGATTAGCCAAGCGTAAGCTCACATTTCAGAAGGTTATTTTCTTAAAATCGCCATACTCCGGTGCCGAATTAAATCGGGCCTTACGTATAAAACCTGCTGCAGAGCCATTTGAATAGCCAGTTTGCTTAAACCTATTGCGTAATATCGACGGCCAAAGCGTAGGCTCCAATAATACATTCCCGAAATGTATGAGCTCCTTATCCGCTATCTCACCCTCGTTCATTGTTATGCGCTCCCTTCGATTGACAGACACGGACGCAAAATGGAGTTTTACTTTCTCTAAAAACTTCCAGTCAGAGAAGTAAATATTTGAATCACAATTCAAATATTGATGCTGATTTATCGCCAATGCATCTCTGCTCTTCTTAAGATTAACAAATCCGTTTCTCTCGTCAACAGTATAGGTGTCCGGATCAAAAGCCAAAAAACAGAGGCGCGGGTTTAGCGGAAGTATGAGTATTGCACCTGAACTCCCAACGCCTGGGCTCAGCAGAAATTTACCACGGCGGGTCAAATACAATCTATTGGTATGAATTGCGGGATCATCGGAGGTAACAAAGGGTATATCGGTTTTGTTTACCAGAATGCAATATTTAAGATCATCGATTAAAGTTTCTGGCGCCGTTGTAGCTATGCGAACGCACATCTTCGTGATTTCCCGAAAAGGCATCGTCCATTCATCGCTGTTAGAGGCGCCCTCAACCATTTTCTCTTGCATTGACGTAACTCTCCGAACCTCCGCATCCGTTCGAAGATGCTGTAACAGCCAAAATCGGGCGAATAGAGAAAAGTCCTGCGTTGTTGGTCTATACCCCGATGAGCCTAAATCCCTTATTTTGGATATGAACTCACCTTCGAACTGACTCAGTTGTTTTTCCACGACTAAGTCTTCACCATAAAAATAATCTTTTGAGCATTGACCCTTGATTGGAGCATTACGGATCCCTCCATTCACAAGATTAAAAATGTCGATCGCTCGCCCATTACCAAACGCCTTCAAATATGCCTGCGGCACAAAATGCTGATTCTTATTGTTCGCCATACTATTATGGCCTCCCCCGTTAACCTGTTCTAGTAAGAATGGTGCTTATCCTAACACCTAGCTTCTGCCAGGCCTCGTGTTTTTCCTTAGCGTAGTCATATTTCAGATAGTGCCGGCGCACTCGCGATCCGCCTAGGACATGATTCTGACAACGGTCGATAATATCCAGCGGCACACCCAACTCCTGCATCATAGTGGCACCGGTGCGACGCAAATCATGCGGAGTCCATTCCTCGTCACCGATCACAAGTGTGTTGTCGTTTCGGCGACCTTTAAGGCCGTTTGGACGATCTTTGAACTTTTCCTGACGATCACCGATCAACTTTGTTACAGACTTGACATCGACATGGCTTTCGCCATCACGCGATGGGAAGCACCATTCGGTGTTACCTGTCAGAGCCTCCAAGCGTTTGAACTGCGCAATAGCAAAATCATTCAAATAGATATAGTGATCTTGTTTTTTCTTTCCTCTGCCCTTCACGTTCTCACGGGGAATTTTCCATATGCGGCTGTTCAAATCAACATGCTCCCAGCGAGACATGAGTAATTCCCCAATGCGACAAATGGTAGCAAAGCATATCCAGATCGCACACTGTGCCCTCGGGTTGATGGCACGCTGCGCTGCGCGGCGATCTGGAGCGTTCAGATAGGCCGCGCTCTGTTCCCGAATCAATCGATCTAGCGTGCGAACTTCCTCATCACTCAACACTCTATCGCGTTCTTCCGTGTAGTCGTCGGATATGAGCTTTGAGACATCCACCAACAAAGCCGGATTGCCATTCGCCAGTAACGTGCGCCAAGGCTGACGTTGCTCGGCCCATCTAAATAGTTGACGAATTGAGGCAGACAAATCCACTACTGTGCGATCCCGAGGGTTCCTTTCGGTCCCCCTTGCCAATACAGCGCGGTAAATGGCGCGGAGATCTTGCTCAGTCACGGCCCGCAATGGCTTATCGCCAATAGCTGGTAAAACGTCCTTTTCGAAGCCACGTTTCAAACCCGCATTATCATCCTGCCGTGACACCCCTCCATCGAGCCAAGCTGCAAACATTTCCCGAAATGTCTTATTCCGCTCTCGTTCGGCACGCTCTTCTGCCAAAATTGCTTGAGTCTGATTTTTAGCCTCAATGCGGTCGGCTTGCTTTTTCTCATTCGGATTGATTCCGTCATGAACCTGTCTTTTAGCAAGGTCGCGCCGCTCCCGAACCTCTGCCAGTTCGACCGTGGGCCAGGTGCCACACTGGAACCACGATATTCTAGTTTCCCATCGGAACGCATAACGCCATCGCACGGATACAGAACCATCGTTCACTCTCACTTCGCCTGACAAGCCACCGCCATCGCTCAAAGTATCCCCTTCCCAATCCACTGGGATGGCATTTAACTCACGTAGGGTCCATCGAGCACCCTTTCCTTTTTTGGGATAGCGCGTCATATTTTAACCTCAAAAGGGGTAAACATAGGGGTAAACAAATATTCAGCGCTGACTCTATCATGTCAAATTCAGTTAGACAATAAAATTGTCTAACTATCTGATTATATGGACTTTAATTGAATTTTTCAGTTCAAATGAAAAATTGAAAATATTTAAATTAATTGCATGGGGTGCAAGGGGTCGAAGGTTCGAATCCTTCCGTTCCGACCAACAGAATCAAGGACTTACGAGAAATCGATAAGTCCTTTTTGTTATTCTTTTTTGTTATTCCTTTTTGTTATTTAAGCGCGCAGCACCCGCTGCAGTACGTTGGCGACGATACGATCGCAGTTATCGCCATCAAACTCAAACATATCGCACGCGGTCAGATCCAGATCGCGCGCCAGCAGTTTGCGCAGCATCGCATTGGCACGATGATGCCGGCTGCGCACCGTCGCTTCGGGAATGCCCAAGCACAGCGCCGTCTCTTCTACCGACATTTCTTCGACCGAGCGCAGCACAAATACAGTGCGAAAGGATTCCGGCAATTGATCCAATCGCGCCTCCAGCAGCGAGCGCAACTGCGTGCGCTTCGCTTCATGGTATGGCGGATTGCTATCGATGATCAACATGGCATGCGTCTCGTTTTCGATATTGTCTGCCACTGAAAACAGCCTGCCGCGTCGTTGCGTCTTGCGCAGTCGGGCAAAACAATCGTTCAGCAGCATGCGGGAAAGCCAGGTGAAAAGTGATGCGTCGCCGCGAAAATTGGCTATGCCACGATAGGCAGAAAAATACGTATCCTGCAAGGCCTCCTCGGCTTGCTCATCGTTACGCAAGGTCGCTCGGGCCAGCCTGTATAACCGCCGGTTGTGGCGGCGCATCATCAGCTCCAGCGCCGCCATATCTCCGGCAGCGATCCGCTGCGCCAATGCAAGATCTTCGTTGGTATCAGCGATCGTCGTTGCGAGCACCTCATGTGCCATCTTGTGTTTCTCCCGCATGTTTTTATTGTGCCGTCAGCCTCGCCTGCATTCCAGGGTGGTATCGACAAACATAGCCAAGCGTTCCTGTCTTTTGGACAGTATATGTCCAGGATGCGCCAGCGGAGATATCCCCCGAATCAAATTGCGAACCCGTTGCGCTGGCCGTGTGCGTCACCAGATCTTTATTGACCCATCTTACCTTGTCGCCAGGCCGAACGGTCAGCGTTGCGGGCACAAACTGCATGTTCTGCATCGTCACCACATGCACTGTCGGCGTGGCCGCCACCCCCTGATTCGCGCCATGGGCCAAGGGTATCTGCAGCAGGCACCCCAGCATGAATGCCGCCGTCCATTCCAATGATCGTCCAATGCCGGGCTTTCTGTTCACACCGGCTGCGGCCATGCACACTTGGCTGTTCATTATTTCAGCTGCCCTTGAAGATGTTTTGCATGCGTCAAATGTGCGACAAAAGCCGGCCGCACTTTGATTAACAGCGCTTTCAAGTCGGCATTATCTGCACTGGGAATCAGGGTTTTATCCAGGGCGTCGATCACCGCTTCATGATAGGTTACTTCGTTATCAACATACGCCTTGTCAAACGCAGTGCCTTTCAACGTTTTGAGTTTTGCCAGGTTAGCGTCGCCGGCTGCCTGCAATTGGCTGCTGATGTGGCCGGGCTCCGGCATCACGTTCAGTTTCTGCACCAGCGCCGTCGCCGAACGATTGACCGCGTTATGGTCGGTAACCATCAAATTCGCAAACGATCGCACAGCCTTCGATCTGGATGTGGATGCCGCCAGTTTTCCCGCATCCACATCGACCTGATTGGCAGTAACTACAATGGCGGCAATTTGGGCGTCTGTGGGGCCGGTATCCTTTGTCGCCGACGTACAACCGGACAGTGCCGCTACCAGAATCCATCCCATATATATTGATTTCATTTTGCGTCCTTTAATGTATGGTTTTAACAGAACGAGTTGGCAGCACACCAGGCCGCAATAATTCCGTTCATAGCATTGGATGTCGCCAGGCGCACCAGCGTTCCGGATATTTTGAACAGTCAAAAATATTTCAGCCGGCATCAAAACGCCAATTTCCGAAGTTTTTATGTTTACACTGATTTAGCTATCCGGGTTTTTATACGCATATGAGAGTAATGCGTCTGGATCGCTTTATAAGGAGTATCAGAATGAACACACAGTTTTCCATCCGCCACATTCAAACGTTTCTGGCTACCTCTGCCCTGGCATTGGGCCTGACTATCGGCAGCGCCAATGCGGTATTTGCCCAGGTACAGCCGCAAAGTTATGAGTCGATCCAATACGTTACGGGCGGCATCGGCAACGCCGAACAGAATGAAATGAAAAGTTCCGAAAAGGACTACAACCTGCATATGACGTTTTCTGCAGTCAAGGATCAGGCTTTCCTGTCTGATGTCGCCGTGCAGATTGTTGACAAGGACAACAAGAAAGTATTTGATGCCGCAAATACCGGGCCTTACCTCAACGTAAAATTGCCCGATGGCAAATATGAACTGACTGCCACATACAAAGGCGAAGCCCGCAAGCACGCCTTTACGCTTGCCAAAGGCAAGGCCGAGAAGGCAGTGTTGCGCTGGCCTACTGAATAAGCGCCGCGATTTTCGTTTTTTTAATTTTAAGGGTGAAGAGACTGTGGTTTCTTCACCCTTATCCGTATAATTGACGCTATTGTTTGTTTTCCTGGAAATAAAAAATAATGGCTGATCTTACCAAAATCACCTGCCTGGACGATCTGCAACGCATTGCGCGGCGTAAAGTTCCAAAAATGTTTTACGACTATGCCGATTCGGGAGCATGGACTGAGTCCACGTATCGCGCCAATCAGGACGATTTTCAGAAGATCAAGTTCCGTCAGCGTGTCGCGGTCAATATTGAGAACCGCAATTTGCGCAGCAAAATGCTGGGACAGGATGTCGCCATGCCAGTAGCGCTGGCGCCTACAGGGTCTACCGGTATGCAGCACCCCGATGGGGAAATTCTTGCTGCCCGTGCCGCAGAAAGATTCGGCGTGCCCTTTTGCCTGTCCACTATGAGCATTTGCTCCATTGAAGACATTGCCGCCCATACTTCTGCCCCCTTCTGGTTCCAGCAATACATCATGCGCGATCGGGATTTCAATGAACGCCTGATCGACCGCGCCAAGGCTGCGAACTGTTCGGCACTGGTCGTGACACTGGATCTGCAGGTGCTTGGCCAGCGCCACAAGGATATCAAAAACGGTCTTTCTGCCCCGCCCAAACCGACTATCCCGAATCTGCTCAACCTGGCGTTAAAACCAGAATGGGTGTGGAAAATGTCCAGAACCCAGCGTCGCACCTTTGGCAATATTGTCGGACACGCAAAGGGGGTGGACGATTTATCCTCGCTTTCTTCCTGGACCGCCGAACAGTTTGATCCCAGCCTGAACTGGAATGATATCGAATGGATCAAAAACCGCTGGGGCGGCAAGCTGGTTCTCAAGGGGATCCTGGACCCGGAAGATGCGCGTCTGGCAAAAGAAACCGGCGCTGACGCCATCGTTGTATCAAACCACGGTGGTCGCCAGCTTGATGGCGCCCCATCGGCCATTTCCATGCTCCCCTCGATTATGCAAGCGATCGGCACCGACGGCCCGGAAGTCTGGCTCGACAGTGGTATCCGTTCTGGTCAGGACGTGCTTCGCGCAATTGCACTGGGCGCCAAAGGCACCATGATTGGTCGTGCCTTTCTGTATGCGCTGGGAGCCTATGGAGAAGAAGGCGTCACCAAAATCCTGCAGATTATCCGCAATGAACTGGATATTACGCTCGGATTCTGCGGGCAGACAGACATCAACAAGGTAACCGCCGATATCCTGTTGCCTCAGCAACGGTAATCTGCAAACGCCCTGTTTGGCAATGATGCTGCCAAACGCCAAAAAAGCCGTGATTGACGTTATGTGAATCACGGCTTTTTGGTGCGTGTGCTTTTTGTAACTATAGCGTTTGATTGCGACAGGGCTTACCCATGCGTATGCGCTGATTTAATTGACCAGGCTGAATTTATTTAGACTGAACTGTTGTAACTGAGCTGTTAAACGGGGGATTAAACGAGGTGGTTTAGTAGATGGTGAAGTGTAGCGGCTTTTAACAAGATCGCTTAAGCAGCGATGAACTTGAGGGAGGATAAACTTAAACAGAGCAAACTTAAATAGAGCAAACTTAAACAGAAAAAACTTAAACTGAATAAATTTGAGCAGCACAGCCTTACGCAGGGCACCCCTGCAAGGCAAATTGGCTCTGGGCAGCGAACGCACCGCACCAGTGCCTGCTATTGCTATGTTGACCGTTTAGACCTTATTGACCTAATTCGGAATCAGGGACGAGATCAGGGAGCGACCATCTGGTCGAAAATTTTCATGACGCTGTTCAGTTCTGAGCGGATATATTGCAGATCCTGCGCAGACAGACGAACGGCGGCATCCTGGTCATGCTGGGCATCTCGGCCGTCACTCAAGCGATTGCGCGCGCCACTGATGGTAAACCCCTGTTCATAGAGCAGATCACGAATTTTGCGAATAAGCAGCACTTCATGATGCTGATAGTAACGGCGGTTACCCCGGCGTTTGACCGGGTTCAGTTGTGTGAACTCCTGTTCCCAGTAACGCAAAACATGTGGCTTGACGCAACACAACTCGGATACTTCACCGATGGTGAAATATCGCTTTGCCGGAATCGGAGGCAACGCAGTGATGGAAGGTATTTCAGTCTGATTCATGCGCAGATTGTAAACCCAAACCGTCTTTTAAGGAACTACTTTAATCGATGAGCGTAAGATCAGGATTATACTCATCACCCTGCTCTACGATGCCCTTGAGCTTCTGGCTTGCATGGAAGGTAACGACCCGGCGGGCAGAGATTGGGATGACCTCACCAGTCTTGGGATTGCGCCCCGGTCTTGCAGGTTTGTCTCGCACCTGAAAGTTGCCAAAACCTGACAGCTTGACCGAATCGCCCTTGGCGAGCGACTCCCGGATTTCCTCGAAAAAGGTATCCACAATATCCTTGGCCTCCCGTTTGTTCAATCCGACGCGCTCAAACAGCAATTCCGCCAATTCTGCCTTGGTTAAGGTATTGTTTTCTTCCAACATGCTCTTTCCCTTCCTGTTCTATCTTTTACGAACGCCATGCTTTTGAACCAGCAGTTCAAGCACTGCGTTCATGCACTGGTCTACACGTGTATCTTCCAAGGTTGCTGCCGGATCCTGCAATGTAAACCGCAAGGCCAGACTGCGCTCCTGCTGCTCCGAATTAGGATCCTTCCAGACATCAAACAATGCAATATCCTTAATAATATCAAGGAATTGCCCATCTTGCTGATTATTCTCCAATGTGTCAAGCAAGTCCTGCAGTTTCAGCGTTAAAGGCGCCCATATGGCCAGATCGCGAAATACCGCAGGCTGCCGCGCCACTTCCGTATAGTGTGCGAACTGCATATGCTGCAACGCAACAACATCCAGTTCAAACACCACGGGCGGATGCACCAGTTCATTGTCCTGCACCCATTGCGGATGCAGTTCACCAACAAAACCGATCAATTGTCCGTTGAGCAAGACGTTCGCACTGCGTCCGGGATGCAGGGCCGGATGGCTCACCGGCTCGAAACGCAGATGACGTGCCTGCTGACTGCACAGGCGCTCAATATCGTTTTTGACATCGAAAAAATCTGTCTGTCGCACGGGCAAACCCCACTGCTCCGGCTCCGCCGGACCCCACGCAGCGCCGGCCAGATGCAGCGGCTGGCGCACACCAGCCACGCTCAGATCGCCATCGCTCACAGCGCTGTCGCGGATAAAGATACGCCCCAGCTCAAAAACCCGAACCCGGCTCTGCTGGCGCTTCTGGTTATACTGAATATTGGCAATCAGGCCGCCGATCAGACCGGAGCGCATCACTTCGAGCTGGCTGGCAATGGGATTGAGCAATACGATCGGGTCGGCATTGCCCATATAATTGATTTCCCAGTCTTTCTGCACGAAACTGAAATTGACCACCTCCTGGTAGTCCAGCGCAGCCATGAGATGGCGCAACTGGTGCTCGGAGCGACGTGTTTCATTCGTGGGCAGCATCGTTGCCGCGGTCTTTGGCGGATTGCTGGGAATATTTTCGAATCCGTAAATGCGGGCGACCTCTTCGATCAGGTCCTCCTCTATTTCCAGATCAAAGCGAAATGACGGTGGGACAACGGAAAATACGCCATCTTGTTCCGTGAATTGAAAATTGAGCTTGGTAAAAACGTCGCGCACATGTGCATCGGTAACCGGAATGCCCAGCACCTTGCGGCAACGGGCTAGACGCATGGCCACGGCGGGCCGCTCCGGCAGCGCAATGCTTTGATCGCTGACAGGGCCAGCCTGACCGCCGCAGATGTCGAGAATCAGGCTGGAAATATACTCAATGTGTTCAACGATGTTCTGGAAATCCACGCCGCGCTCAAAGCGGTGGCTGGCTTCGGAACTGAATTTGTAGCGGCGCGCACGTCCGGCGATGGCGTCTGGAAACCAGAAAGCCGCTTCCAGGTATATATCGGTGGTATCCAGGGACACGGCCGTGGCGGCTCCGCCCATGATTCCAGCCAGGCTTTCGATCGTCTGGCCAGCGGCAATCACCCCCACATCGGGAGCCAACTGCACTGTCTGATCATTCAGTAGTGTCAGGCTTTCCCCTTCTTTTGCCCAGCGTACGGTAAGCCCGCCATTGATCTTGGCCAGGTCAAACACATGGGTGGGACGGCCCAGTTCCAGCATGACGTAATTGGAAATGTCCACCAGTGCCGAGACTGAACGCTGGCCGGCACGCTCCAGCCGGCTCTTCATCCACTCGGGCGTGGCGGCCCTGGCATTGACGCCGTGAATGATCCGGCCCGCAAAGCGACCGCACAGATCCGGCGCCTGGACAGTAACCGGCAGGGTATCCTGATGCGTGACGGCCACCGGCTTGATGACCGGCTCGGTCAGCGGTGCACCTGTCAGCGCACACACTTCACGCGCCACACCCAAAATGGACAGGCAATCTGCTCGATTGGGCGTGAGTTTTATTTCGAAAATGGTATCGTTCAGATCCAGTGCGCTGCGGATGTCTTGCCCGACTTTTGCATCGGCATCCAACTCCAGCAACCCGCCATGATCCTGGGACAGGCCCAGTTCACGCGCAGAACACAGCATGCCGAACGAGTCTTCGCCGCGCATGCGCGCTTTGCTGATTTTGAAGTCTCCGGGAAGGACCGCGCCAATTCGCGCCAGCGGCACCTTCAGGCCCTCGGCGGCGTTCGGTGCGCCACAGACAATCTGCAACGGCTCACCCGAGCCGTCATCCACGGTACAGATGCGCAGTTTGTCAGCATTGGGATGGGCGCGCACGGCCGTGATGTGGGCCACTACTATCCCCGAAAATGGCGGCGCGACGGGCGCGGTACCTTCGATTTCCAGACCGGCCATGGTCAGCGTATGCGCCAGCTCGTCGCTGGAAATCGATGGGTTAACGAAGGATCTTAACCAGGATTCAGGAAATAACATGATGTCTTTTTCTAGGTTCAAATAGGGAGTTAAAGCGTGAAAATCAGCGATTGAACTGACGCAGGAAACGCAAGTCTCCTTCGTAGAACTGCCTCAGATCGTTCACGCCGTAGCGCAACATAGTCAGACGCTCAATGCCTGATCCGAATGCGAACCCGATGTATTTTTCGGGATCCAGTCCGAAATTGCGTACAACCTCCGGATGCACCTGACCTGAACCGGAAATTTCCAGCCAGCGTCCCTGATTGGGACCAGAGGTGAACATCATGTCGATTTCGGCAGATGGCTCGGTGAACGGGAAAAAGGAAGGTCGAAACCGTACGCTCAGGTCGTCGGTTTCAAAAAAAGCTTTCAGAAAATTTGTATACACCCCTTTCAGATCGGCAAAAGAGATGTCTTCTGCGATCCACAGGCCCTCGACCTGATGGAACATGGGGGAATGCGTCGCGTCGCTGTCTACGCGATAAGTACGGCCGGGTGCGATCACCTTGATTGGGGGCTTGTGCATGCGGGCGTAACGCACCTGCATGGGACTGGTGTGGGTGCGCAGCAGAAAAGGCAGGCCCCCAGCGTCGTTCATATCCACGTAGAAGGTATCCTGCATGGAGCGCGCAGGATGATTCTCGGGGTTATTCAAGGCGGTAAAGTTGGTCCAGTCATTCTCGATTTCGGGGCCGTCAGCCACATCGAAACCGATACTATGGAAAATTTCTTCGATACGTTGCCATGACTGGATCACCGGGTGAACGCCACCCATGGAGCGGCCTCTGCCAGGCAGCGTGACATCAATGGTTTCTGCGGCAAGGCGCTGGTTCAACTGATCACGTGCGAACTGCTCGCGACGTGCGTTAAGCAACGATTCGATTTGCTGCTTGACCCGGTTGATGCGGGCGCCTTCGGCTTTCTTCTGATCAGGGGGCAACTGTGCCAGCCCTTTCATGAAGCCGGTGATGACCCCGTTTTTCCCAAGAAATTTTGCCTTTTCATTTTCAAGCGAAGCCGAATCGGTTGCATGCTCGAATTTGTCTTTGGCCTGAAGAATCAGATCGTCCAGCGATTGCGTCATGAAATTACCATTCTTGAAATAACAAACGGGACCCGAAACGAGCCCCGTTTGTTTACAGCACAAATTTAAATCGTCAGTGGATCAGGCGCCCAGGGCAGATTTGGCCTGTTTGACAACAGCAGCAAAGCCTGCCTTGTCGTGTACAGCCATATCGGCCAGAACCTTGCGGTCCAGTTCAATGGCGGCCTTTTTCAGTCCGGCGATAAATACACTGTAGGTCATGCCGTTTTCACGGACAGCCGCGTTGATACGGGTAATCCAGAGAGCACGGAATGTACGCTTCTTATTGCGACGGTCACGATATGCATACTGACCAGCACGCATGACTGCCTGTTTGGCAATACGAAACACATTGCCGCGGCGACCACGATAGCCTTTGGCTGCAGCAATAACTTTTTTGTGACGAGCACGTGCGGTAACACCGCGTTTTACGCGAGGCATAGTCTAACTCCTATCAAGCAAAAGGCATCATGGCTTTTACTGAAGCCACGTTGGATTCATGAACGGCTGTCGTGCCGCGCAGATGACGTTTGTTTTTCGTGGTTTTCTTTGTCAGAATGTGGCGTTTGAAAGCCTGACCACGCTTGATAGAACCGCTACCGCGTACGATAAAGCGCTTGGAAGCACTTTTCTTGGTTTTCATTTTGGGCATAACTGATACCTGCAAATGTGGATAAAAGGTGCCTAATAACCGTTTATTAAGACTTTGCTAACCCGTATCCATTTTTCCCGTCACGATCCGCTCGAACCCCCCGGCCAGCTGTTATATTTCCTGGTTACCCAGAAAACAGCGCTCCGTGGTGCCTACGGCCTGCGGGAAACCATTGATTATACGATGATTTTTCTGTAACTGCCAGCAATTAAGTGAGCAAAACCTGAGAGAACTCGTTGAATCTGCAATAAATGTGGCCCTCAGGCGACGGATTGCCAATAAAACTTCATCACTTTCCTTTTTACCGACGCCGCAGTTGGGCAGTTAACGGGTCAATTGTTGGCGAAAGGACATGGCTTCGGTCAAATCGTTTGCGCGAATCTGCCCGACCCCGGCCATATCCGCGATTGTGCGAGCCACGCGCAACACCCGGTGCACGGCTCTGGCTGACCAGCCCCAGTATCGGCCTGCCCGGGCCAGCAACAGCGCCGCCTCGGAGTTGGTACAACAAACCTGATCCATCAGGTCCGGCGTCAGCAGCGCATTCAATCGCCCCTGGCGCTGCAACTGCCGCTCACGGCAGCGCACTACCCGTTGCCGTACCACGCTGGAAGGCTCGGATGCCGGCAACTGCTGCCAACCCTGCGCTGGAGGCGTCAACTGTAACAGCATATCCATGCGATCCAGAAACGGCCCCGACAAGCGGGCGCGATAGCGCTCTATTTGCTCGGGGGTACAACGGCAGGATCGGTGCACACTGCCCAGATAGCCGCAGGGACACGGATTCATGGCTGCAACCAGCTGAAAACGGCACGGATAGCTCACTGAACGATTGGCGCGGGCGATATGGATTTCTCCGGTTTCCATGGGTTCGCGCAAGGCTTCCAGCACATGCCGCTGAAATTCGGGCAACTCATCCAGAAACAGGACGCCATGATGGGCCAGGCTGATTTGGCCAGGCCGTGGATTGGCCCCGCCTCCGATTAACGCTGCGGCAGAGCTGGAGTGATGCGGCGCACGCATCGGAACTTTCCGGGAAAAACGGGGTGTGCGCTGCTGCAGACTGTGAATCGCCGCCACTTCTATGGCTGCATTTTCATCCAAAGGGGGCAGTATTCCGGGCAATCGCTGCGCCAGCATGCTTTTGCCTATGCCAGGCGGGCCCGACATCAGCAAGCCATGGCTGCCGCTGGCAGCGACCTCCAGTGCACGGCAGGCCACCTGCTGACCACGCACATCCGATAAACAAAGTTCAGGCGCTTCTTCACCACCCTGTCCTTGCTGGCTCTTCAGGCAAGCCTGAACGGCCGGCGTTACCGGCGCCAATACGGTCGTTTCATCCAGATGGCTAGCCACTTCCCGTAATGTGCGGGCACCAATGACAGTCAGCCCAGGTACGGCGGCGGCCAACCGGGCATTCTCGGCAGGTAAAATAAGGATGGGACGACTATCAGCTCTCTCAGCCAGCTCCTGCCTACCGGCCCTGGCTGCGGCAAGGGCAATAACCAACGGCGCAGCAACGGGCACCAGTGCGCCGGTGAGCGAAAGCTCCCCCGCAAAAACGATACCGGGCAGGACCTGCTGAGCCATGTTGTCGGATAAGACCAGTTGCCCCGAAGCCAGTAGCACGCCCAGGGCAATAGGCAGATCGAATCTGCCGGATTCTTTCGGAATGTCGGCCGGTGCAAGATTTGCCGTTAGTCGTCCGGCCGGGAAACTATATCCACTACTCAATATAGCCGAACGCACCCGCTCCCTGCTCTCCCGAACGCCTGCGTCCGGTAACCCGACAATGGTAAAGGACGGCAACCCCTGGGCAAGATGCACTTCAACAAATACTTCCGGCGCGTGCATACCGCAAAGCGCCCTGCTGGCCAACACCGCTAAGCTCATCCGTTTCTCCTGAATGCGTCAGGGCATTCTGGCAGAAACAGGACGAGACCGCCGTTATTGCAGGATAGATTGATCCATGGTGAGAACCGGCAACGTGCAAATAGCTGCTAGGTGCACAGCCTGCCCAACATGGCAGCCAAACGAAGCCGTCTGCAGCAAGTGCCGCCTGCAATCCCGGTACATACGGTGTTGCACCTGCGGCTTCACACATACGGTGGCATATAGGCTTTTAAATGACGTCGCAGATAAGGTCACAAATAAGTTCACGAATGAGACCTCATTTGTGCCTGCATAGCGCCCGCCATGTGACCCGACAGATTCAGTCAATACCCGAGCCGGCGTAATGCTGACGGCTCTTCTTAAGAGCAGCGCCCAGGAGGCTACCCTATACTTGGTGGGCTTAATCGACAACCGGGCCGGTATGAGTGCCTGTCGAAGACGGTGTTGTAATACCCGCCTTTTCTTCCAGCAGACGAACCCGGGACTCCAGCTCAAACAAACGTTCGCGCAATTTTGCCGACAAGGCAACCTGCACATCAAACTCTTCCCGAGTGACCAAATCCAGCCGGGAAAACCCCTGAGCCATGAATGCCTTCACATTCTTTTCTATATCCGCTGCCGGACTGTTCTTGATCAATTCCTGAATATTCTTCTGAAAATCTTCAAATAACTGATTCGATTTCATGATTGTGTTCCTGTATGCATACGGGCACCAGTGCCGCGTCCTGTTCTTCGTATTGTACACATTTGCTATTGCAAACTTTGAACTGCACAGGCTGAAAGGGACGTTCCACGGTCAATGCCCAACACTGCACGAGACCAAGCAACGCGACCAGACTTGGCCACAACACCTGACCAACACAGCCCAGGTGGGTGGGTGCAGGCGTGACGCTCGAGCACGAGCCTGCCATTTTTAGCGCCCTGGTGCAAGGCGGATCTACGCATGGCCCGGTCCTGAAGGCATCAACCCGCCATAGGGCGGGTTGATGAAAGCAAAGCTTATTGTGGTTTTGACTCTGTGCTTGGTTCCGTCGGCGCAGCGGGTGCAGTTTCAGCTGGCGTGGTCGTAGACGTCTCGCCGGCCGGCTGGGTTGCTCCGGATGTTTTCTCTTTTACCGCTTCCACGGCGTCAGAGGCCGCCTGCTTGGCTGACTCTGCGGCTTCTTTGGCAGACCTCATGGCGGTGTCGGCATATTCCTTGGTTGCATCAGCCGCCTTTGAACCAGCGTCTTTGGCCGATTCAAGGGCGCTGCTGGCCGCTTCTTTGGCAGAGTCCATCGCGTTACCGGCAGCTTCGCCCGCTTTATCTGCTGCGTCCTGGGTTGCGTCTGCCGCATTATTGGCTGACTCCGAAGCGGCCTCAGATGCTTTATCGGCCGCAATCTTCGCTTCTTCGGCTGCCTTGTCTGCCGCCTGCTTGGCCTGATCCACTGCCGAATCGGTTGCTGCAGGGGCCTGCGTGGTCTGCGCAGTATCAGAACTGTTATCACAACCAGCAATAAAGGCAGCGGCGGACAACATGGCTACAAGACTGAATTTGGATACGTTCTTCAAGGCTTCACCTCTTCAATTGAAAATAGAATTTGTTTCACGATTTTACTGTAATTTGACGGACCGTATAAGCTGAAAATCGTCTGAATTGCCTGGTAACCGTTCCTCGCTGTTACAAACTATGCACTAAGACAATGAATGGGGGCACCGGCCCGGGCACATATTGCCAGCTAAGCAAACAACGGCTCTCAGAACGCACCAATATCGGGCGCTGGCAGATGGTCACATGCATTTATGCATCATTTTCGTGCTTCAACATGCGTCTTCACACTAGCAAAAGCTGGCACGACTATTGCTTTTAAGAGGCCATGGACAATCGGTCCTTAAAGACAAATGTTATTTCTGGGAGAACATTGTGAAACTGATCACTGCCATTATCAAGCCATTCAAACTGGATGAGGTCCGTGCGGGCCTGGCCGAAATCGGAATTCAAGGGCTGACGATTACTGAAGTCAAGGGTTTTGGCCGGCAGAAGGGTCATACAGAGTTATACCGTGGCGCAGAGTATGTTGTGGACTTTCTGCCCAAAATCAAACTGGAGACGGCTGTCGCCGACGAACAGGTGGAACAGGCAATCGAAACCATCTGCCAGTCTGGCACCACCGGCAAAATCGGTGACGGAAAAATTTTCGTGACTGACCTGGAACAAGTCATCCGGATTCGCACCGGCGAAACCGGAAATGCGGCGCTGTAAGCCCGTCGCTCCCTATCACCTGTATTGAAAGGAAATTGAAAATGCAAAGCGCCGATTTAGTCTGGGTAAGCGTGTCCACCATTCTCGTGCTGTTTATGGTTGTTCCCGGTCTTGCCATGTTTTACGGTGGCCTGGTTCGCAGCAAGAACATTCTCTCGCTGATGAGCCAGGTCCTGGTTACCTTCGCCTTGATCACGATTCTGTGGTTTGCCTATGGCTATTCTCTTGCCTTTTCTGGCGGGAATGCGCTCTTTGGCGACCTGTCCAAGGCCTTCCTGTCCGGCGTGATTGATTTGCCCGCAGACTCCTATGCGCTGGCAGGTACCATTCCCGAATTGACATTCGTTGCCTTCCAGGCTACCTTCGCCGGCATCACCTGCGCCCTGATCGTGGGCGGCTTTGCCGAGCGCATCAAGTTCTCCGCCGTGCTGATATTCATGGCAATATGGTTTACGTTTTCCTACATTCCTGTAGCCCATATGATCTGGGCCGAAAAAGGCCTGCTGTTCGGCGATGCGCTGGATTTTGCCGGCGGCACTGTGGTGCACATCAACGCCGGTGTCGCCGCGCTGGTGGCCGCCTATGTTGTTGGGCCACGTATCGGTTATGGCAAAGAAGCCATGCAACCGCATAACCTGCCCATGACCATGATCGGTGCGGCCATGCTGTGGGTAGGCTGGTTCGGCTTCAATGGCGGTTCGTCCCTTGGCGCCAACAATCAGGCAGCGCTGGCGGTATTCAACACGCTTCTGGCCACGGCCGCTGCTATCGTCGTGTGGGTCCTGGCCGAGTGGAAATTCAAGGGCCAACCTTCCCTGCTGGGTGGTGCCTCTGGCGCCGTAGCCGGCCTGGTTGGTATCACGCCTGCTGCCGGCCTGGTGGACCCGATGGGTGCGTTGATTATCGGTGCCGTGACCAGTCTGTTCTGCGTCTGGGGCGTAAACGGTCTCAAGCGCCTGCTCAAGGCCGATGACTCGCTGGACGTTTTCGGTGTACACGGCATTGGTGGTATCGTCGGCGGCATTCTGACGGGCCTGTTCAACGCCAAAGCAATGGGCGGTCCGGGCCTGGATTCTGCAGGCATGATTCCCGGACAGCTGTTCAACCAGATCGAAGGCATTGTGATTGCGATCGTCTGGAGTGCCGTTGTAAGCTTCATTGCCCTTAAGATAGCGGGCCTGGTCACCGGCGGATTGCGTGTAGACAAAGACGAAGAACGCCAGGGTCTGGATATCAGCTCCCATGGCGAGCAAGGCTATCACAATTGAATTGAGGCTTTAACAGGATTGCGCACACTGCCAAAGCTGCCTGGGGCTCTCAAACGGAAAAACCTGCAAAGCCAGCCGGCTTTGCAGGCGGTCTCAACAGCCCAGTTCTGGCCACGACCGTAGCAATAGCAGTATGTGAAAAGCAGATAGTTGCAATATGAGAAAAAGGACACTGCGGTGTTCTTTTTCTTTGCCTGGATGAGCCTTGAGCGCTGCCTGAATCTCCTGGCTGCATCTCCTGGCTGAATCTCCTGGCTGAATCTCATGCCTGAATACCCTATTTCGGACACCCGGGCACAGCGTGCTTATCTGAACGAGACCGCCCAGGATGTTATCTGCAGGCCATTTACCCGGATCATATCCTGCTCCAACAACGCACAATTGAATCTGCTGCACTCACGAACAAATATCCTGTAGCACTCAGACACCCGGAGGCATCAGAATCCTGGAGCAATCAAATACCGTGAACGGATCAAATGCCCAGACTGTTCAAATCAATAGATTCGGCACGATTAAGCGCAGTTGCGATCTTGGTGCGCAAGGCGTTGGTGTGCGATGTTCTGACCAGTTTTTTGACGTCCAGCAACTGCTGCGGATGCATGGAAAACTCGTTCAGACCCAGCCCCAGCAGAAGTTTGGTGTAGCGGGCGTCTCCGGCCATTTCGCCGCATATCGCAACACTCTTGCCGACGCGCTCGCCCGCCTGGATAGTCTGCGAAATCAGCCGCAGCACAGCCGGGTGCAAAGGGTCGTATAGGTCGGACACTTCATTGTCGACCCGGTCGATAGCCAGGGTGTACTGAATCAGATCGTTGGTACCTATGGAAACAAAATCCAGCGATTTAAGAAAAGGTTCAATCGCGATGGCGATGGCCGGAATTTCAACCATGGCGCCCAGTTCTATATTGTCGCTATATTGCATGCCCGCGGCGTCAAGCTCTTTTTTTGCCGAATCGATGGCATCGCGCACGGCGTGCAGCTCGTGCATATGCGAGAGCATTGGAATCAGAATTCTGAGCCGGCCATGCACTGACGCGCGCAACAGTGCGCGCAGCTGGGTCGCAAAAAGGTCCGGACGCGACAGGCAATAGCGCACTGCACGCAGGCCCAGGGCTGGATTGACCGCGACCGTGGCTTCACCATCTAAGGTTTTATCCGACCCCAGATCCAGGGTGCGGATCGTCACAGGCTTGTCTGGCATGGCACGTAACACGTGTGCATAGGCCTCGAACTGTTCTTCTTCGGTCGGCAGAATTTGTCTTCCCATAAACAGAAATTCGCTGCGAAACAGTCCGATGCCATCGGCGCCCATGTCCAGCGCCTGCGACACTTCATGAGGCAATTCGATATTAGCCTCAAGGCGAATGCGTTTACCGTCCAGCGTGATGGCCGGCTCATCTTTGGACAGTATCAGTTCCGCCCGTTCCTGAATGAAGGCTTCCTGCTTGCGCTGATAGAAGGTCAGAATCTCCAGCGTCGGATTGACATACACCAGTCCGTTTTCGCCATCGACAATCAGCATATCCCGATCGTGCACCAGACTACGAACATTTCCCAGGCCCACCACCGCAGGCACGTTCATACTGCGCGCTACGATAGCCGTATGCGATGTAGGGCCGCCAAGATCGGTAACAAAAGCGGCAAAGCGTCCGCCGCGCAGCTTTAGCATGTCTCCCGGCGAAATATCGTGAGCCACCACAATAAGCGAATTGATGTCCATCTCGCTGGACATATCAGGCAGCATCAATTCACCCGAACCGGCCAGGATACGAATGACTCGCTCAATCACCTGATGAATATCGGCAACGCGCTCACGAATATAGTCATCATCCATAACCGCAAATTGCTCGGCCACGATCTGACCCTGGGTGCTCAAGGCCCATTCGGCATTATATTGGCGGGATGCAATCAGCTCTTTGGTCTGCGCTGCCAGCTCCGGGTCAGACACCAGCAGGCTGTGAACCGTGAGTAATGGAACCAGTTCTTTTGGCGCATCGGCAGGTAACGTGTCTATAGTGTGTTGCAACATGTCATAGACAATTTTCAGAGCATGATCCAGCCTGGCGCATTCTGCCGGCACATCTTCGGATGCTATCCGGTAGTGACTCACCTCAAGCGTGGCGGCACCCATCACGACCGCGCGACCAATGGCAAAGCCGCGCACGACACCTTTTCCCTGCAGGGTAAAAACAGTACTTTGTCTTGTCGGTGCGTGTTCGGTGTGTGTCATCGTGTATGATCTTGTCCCTTGCACTTTTACGTGCCTGTTTTCAGGTGCAACTGTCGCTCATTGCCAGAATGGCCAATGGCTGTCCTTATTCGGGTTCGCCAAATTTATTTTCAAACAGCGCCTGAATCTGGACGAGCGCCTGATCGGCGTCATCGCCTTCGGCTTCAATATTGACCGTAATGCCCTTGCCGGCAGCCAGCATCATGACACCCATGATGCTTTTGGCATTAACCCGCTGGGAGGCCCGGGTGATAAAGATTTCGCTTTTGAACTTGCTGGCCAGTTGGGTAAGCTTGGCGGCAGCGCGGGCATGCAGCCCTAATTTATTACTTATTACTATATCAACTGAAGGCATATGAGCGCGGTCTTTATCAGAAAGGTTAATCGTTAGGAGCCAGGTCGACACATTTCATGCCTTTCTTGCCCCCCTCAAAAATGGATTGACATAACTGGTCCATCGGCTGATCCCGATATCGAACCGCATTGAGCAGCATACAGGCGTTAGTGCCGGAAAGAATATGGGCCTTGACGCCCGCATCCTGCAACTGGCGCACCACGCGGGCGCCGATATTGGCCGGCGTGGCGCCGCCCAGGTCAGACAAGATCAGCACCTGCTGGTCCGGACCGAGCATCGCCTTCAATTGTGCGATGAGTTCGTCAGCCTTGGATTCCGGATCGACATCAGGCTCGATGTCGAAGAAAACGTAATTATCAATTTGTCCCAAGACATGCTGAGCACATTCGGACAGGGCCGAGGCCAGAGGCGTATGCGCTATAAGAGCAAGGGTGGTCATTTTTTGTACCTTCAGACTGCAGCAGCTTTCTCAAGCGCAGCAGCAAAATGGTCAGCAACATCAAAATCAGTCTGCTCTGTAATTTCCACAAAGCAGGTCGGGCTGGTCACGTTGATTTCGGTGACATAGTCACCAATCACATCAAGACCGACCAGCAACAGCCCGCGTTCCCGCAGGATAGGGCCAATTCGGTTTGCGATGGCAAGATCGTGCTCGGACAGCTTGCGGGCAACCCCGCGCCCTCCGGCTGCCAGATTGCCACGAGTTTCGCCAGCCAGCGGGATGCGCGCCAATGCATAGGGAACCGGCTTGCCGTCAATCAGCAGAATGCGCTTATCGCCCTGCACGATTTCAGAAATATATTTTTGCGCCATGATTGTCTGCGTCTGGTCCACCGTCAGGGATTCCAGAATGGCGTTGATATTGGGGTCGGTTTCCGTGATTCGGAAAATACCCGTACCACCCATACCATCCAGTGGCTTGACGATAATATCGCCATGCAATGCATGAAACGCCTTCAGGCGCGACATGGTGCTGGTAATAAGCGTGGGCGCCGTAAATTCGGAGAACTCGGTAATCGCCAGTTTCTCTGGGTGATTACGTATAGCGCTGCCCGAATTGAATACCCGTGCGCCCTGCTTTTGGGCTGTCTCCAGCAAATGCGTCGAATACAGGTATTCCATGTCGAACGGTGGATCCTTGCGCATGAGCACCGCATCGAAATGGCCAACTTCGGTTTCGACCGCATTCTCTTGCTGCGTCCACCAGCTGTGGGCGTGAAGATCCGCCGTCATATCCAGCTGTATCGGTTGTGCACGTACTTTTACCCGACCCAGTTCAACATACAGGTCAGACTGCAGCGCGACGCTGATGACATGCCCCCGCTTGTGCAGGGCCCGCATCATCGCCACCGAACTGTCCTTGTATGCCTTCAGCAAAGGCAGCGGATCAATGATAAAAAGTACATGCATCTAATTTACATCCCACATTGACGACGGAAGCGTATTGGCAGTCCGTGTTTATTTATCGTCGGCCTTGCCGGCGGGCACAGCCTTGCGCTTGGGCGCCAGAACCATGACCATCTGACGGCCTTCCAGCTTGGGCATGGCTTCAACCTGTACCAGCTCTGCCATATCGTCGCGAACCCGTTCAAGAACACGCATACCCAATTCCTGGTGTGCCATTTCACGGCCACGGAACCGCAGTGTAACCTTGGCCTTGTCACCGTCTTCAATAAAACGCTTCAGATTGCGCAGCTTGACCTGATAATCACCTTCATCGGTTGCCGGCCGGAATTTGACTTCCTTGACCTGAATAATTTTCTGCTTGGCCTTGGCTTCCTGCTGGCGCTTTTGTTCCTGATACTTGAACTTGCCGTAGTCCATGATGCGACATACGGGCGGTTCCGCGTTCGGCGCGATTTCAACTAAATCGACGCCTTCCTGCTCAGCCAGACGCAAGGCTTCTACTGTTTTGACAATACCCAGTTGTTCGCCGTCTACGCCGATCAGTCGGACTTCCGGAATACGGATTTCGGCGTTGATACGATTGGTTTTTTCGGTTGCGATGTTAAGATCTCCTGAAATTAATAAACTACGCTGAAACGTCCTGACGTGTTGCCACGTCATGACGCAGGCGTTCTATAAATGCTTCTACAGACATGGTTCCCAGGTCCAGATTGCCGCGAGCACGAACTGCGACAGCACCGCTGTCCCGTTCTTTTTCGCCAACAACCAGAATGTAAGGAACCTTCTGCATACTGTTTTCTCTGATTTTACGGGTGATTTTTTCCCCGCGCAAATCGGATGAAGCGCGAAAACCGTGTTTTTTCAACTCTGTGACCACCTCGGTGGCGTAATCGGAGAACGATTCGGAGATGGTGCAAACCACCACCTGCTCTGGAGCCAGCCAGGGGGGCATGGCACCGGCATGGTTCTCAATGAGCATACCAATGAAGCGTTCGAGCGAACCCAGAATCGCACGATGCAACATGACCGGGGTCTTGCGCTGATCGTGAGCATCGACATATTCCGCGCCAAGCCGCACAGGCATTGAGAAGTCTACCTGGATCGTGCCGCATTGCCAGTGGCGGCCGATGGCGTCCTTCAGCGTATATTCCACTTTGGGACCGTAAAATGCGCCCTCTCCCGGCGAGATTTCAAACTCGCATCCGGAGCTGCGCAGGCTTTCCATCAGCGCGTGTTCCGCCTTGTCCCAAACAGCGTCCTCACCGATGCGTTTTTCGGGTCGGGTAGCCACTTTATACAGGACTTCGGCAAAGCCGAAATCCTTGTATACTTTCTGCAAGAGTGTTGTGAATTGGGCACACTCTGCCAGCAATTGGTCTTCCGTACAGAAAATATGTCCATCATCTTGCGTGAAACCACGAACCCGCATCATCCCGTGTAATGAACCGGAGGGTTCGTTACGGTGGCATTGGCCGAATTCCCCATAGCGGATAGGCAGCTCCCGATAGGAATGCAACGCAGCATTATAAATCTGCACATGTCCCGGACAATTCATGGGCTTGAGTCCATAAACACGGTTCTCGGACTCGGTAGTGAACATGTTCTCTTTGTAATTGTCCCAGTGGCCGGTTTTTTTCCACAGGCTCAGATCGAGAATTTGCGGCGCCTTCACTTCCTGGTAGCCATTATCGCGATAGACGTCGCGCATGTACTGCTCAACCTGTTGCCAGATCTGCCAGCCCTTGGGATGCCAGAAAATCAGCCCCGGCGCTTCGTCCTGGAAATGAAACAGGTCCAGTTCACGACCCAGCCTGCGGTGATCGCGTTTTTCGGCTTCCTCGAGCATGGTCAGATACGCGGCCTGCTCTTCCTTGGTTGCCCAGGCCGTGCCATAAACACGCTGCAGCATTTCGTTCTTGCTATCACCACGCCAGTAGGCGCCGGCCACTTTCATTAGCTTGAATACCCTCAGCTTGCCGGTAGAGGGCACGTGCGGGCCGCGACAAAGGTCGATGAAATCGCCTTCCCGATACAGGGATATTTTCTGATCCTGCGGAATGGAAGCAATGATTTCGGCTTTGTAGGCTTCGCCCTGCTCCTTGAAAAACGCCACGGCATCGTCGCGCGACCATTCTTCGCGAACGACTTTTTCGTCCTTTCGGGCCAGTTCAGCCATTTTTTTCTCGATTTTCTCAAGATCTTCGGGCGTGAACGGACGTTTGTAGGCAAAGTCGTAATAAAAGCCATTGTCGATAACAGGGCCAATGGTGACTTGCGCATCTGGAAACAGGGATTTGACCGCATAGGCCAGCAAGTGAGCGGTGGAATGACGAATAATATCCAGGCCATCCGGGTCTTTCGCAGTCACGATGGCAAGATCGGCATCCCTGTCGATGACAAATGACGTATCCACCAACTGCGACTCGCTCCCATTGATGGTTACCTTACCAGCCAGCGCTGCCTTGCCCAGGCTGGGCGCGATGGTCGTCGCAATTTCTCCCACCTGGACAGGTTGGGAAAACTCACGCTTGGAACCATCGGGTAAAGTAATTTGAAACATGCTGTTGCCTTGAATTGAATAAAAAAACGCGACTTCACAAGTCGCGTTCGCTGTTCTTTTGAAAAATACGTTTGGCAAGAATCACGAGCGCGCTGGTAGACCGATACACGTATCGGTAGTGGTCAGGCCCTGGGTTCGTGAAGCTTCGGACATCATCAAAACAGTCTCACCATTGCGTAAAATACCCCGTGATTTTACACCAGCCCCGGGCCTATAGCCAATAAATGGCTGCAATTTGTAAAAATTCAAGGGGCGCAGGCCAGCGAAAAAGCACAGCAATCCCTCGATTGGCGCGTCCTCTGAGGTGCCAATGCTCACGGGTTGTCTTAAAAAGACCTGTTGCAGTATATTAATGTTCATCATTTTCAGCCTGAGCCATGCTAGGCTTGTGGCCAAAATTCCACTATAACGGAGCTAATATGCCTCAATTACGCCTGTTGCGCAACGCGTTTGCCTTGCTTGTCCTCACGCTGCTTACCGCCTGCGCCTCAATGGGCGGCAATGACCGCAGCGGGTTGCAAATAAGCCAGGATCCGCGTGGCGTTGCCATCGCCTCAGAAGACAGCAACCTGTTTTTGCCCGGGTCGGCCACGCTGCAGCCGGAATCAGCGCCTTTTTTCGACCGGGTCAGCCAGTTGCTGCGCGACCGCCCGGAACGTAAGGCCCTCGTAGACAGCGTATCGGACAACACCGGCTCGGCTGAATATAACCAGGAACTGCAGGAAGTGCGTGCCCTGTCCATCATGAAGGCCCTGACAAGCCGCGGCATTGATCGTTCGCGTCTGGCCTATGTCACCGGGTCCTCGGCTACGCCAACGCCCGGAACCATGCAACCGGTCAATACAGCGGTCCAGCAGTCAAAGATCATCATTCTTGGCGCCAGTACAGCCGATATGAACGTCAATACCATAGAACGGTTCTTCGACGGAATTTCCAATTTGGGCAAAAGCCTGTTCAATTGATTCGCACCTGTGTCAGCCAAGATATACTTACACTGTAGCCGCAAGCTGACGGTCACCGAATTGGACCGGCAGGCATCCTGCCCGGCCTGAAACTGATAACGCCAAACTTATGTCAAAGTCCTTTATCTACAATCTGATCCTGACTGTTGTCGCGATCGTCGTATTCATCTTCATTGGTGCCTCCGTGTACGATGCGTTCACTCGCAATCCGGTCAATCGCACCGCAGACGACGGCGGCGCCAGCAGCGTGAGCGGACAGATTGAAGCGGCAACGCCCGATGCGACCCAGCCTGCACAACCCACCGCGGCCAGCGAAGCCCCGCCCGTAGCCCAGGACCAGCAGCAGGCACAGGCGGCATACGATCAGACCAATGATCCTGCCAGCACCAATGCGACCCAGGATAATGCAAATCCAGCCAGCGCGTCGGGCAGTGAGTCCGCCGCAACCGACACACCGCGGCAGGCTGCGCCCGCTCCAGCAGCTGCGTCCGCCAGCCCAAGGCCCGAGACGAGCACAAATACAGTACGAAACAGTACAGATCAGCCGAATGCGCCAGTCAGGTCGCCCAACTCAGCCAGCCCGGCCAAACCGGCGACACGCAGCAATCCGGATCTGCGTGCTGTCATTCCGCCGGTGCCCACTGCGCCGCCACGGGCCGAAGGCGTGCCGCCGCCAAACACAACAAGCCAGGATATGTACAACGCTACGAATTCCGGCATGGACAACGGGAATGTTTCCGACAGCTTCCCTGCCCCGGTATCGAACTTTCCTGCACCGGCGGCCCCTGGGGCCACAGATAGCGCACCCGGCGTCAATAACGACGAACAACGCCGCCTTCAGGAGCTGCGCAACCAGAAAGAACAGTTGCGCAGAGACCTCGGTTTCTGATTGCCTATCCCAAGGAGTCATCAGGCGTTGCCTGGCCTCACGGTGACCTGGCAAGTAGGCCGGCCAAGTGCGAATCCCGGCAGATCCCGCCCACTACACCCACACGATTAACCCAAGAACAAAAGCCCGGCAATATACCGGGCTTTTGTCTTCTGGCGCCGTCGCTGGGCTGATATACCAACTCAGCCGGGCAACAGTGGGATCAGTGCTTCACGGATTTGACATTATCTACTGGTGGCTTGGCTGCAGAAACCGCAGCCTCCTCTGCCAGCTTGGCAATTTCTGCCTCGGACAATGGCGTAAGCGGTCTCTCCAGTGCTACTTCCAATACGCGATCAATCCATTTTACCGGGATGATTTCCAGATGGTTTTTCACGTTATCCGGGATCTCTGTGAGATCCTTGACGTTCTCTTCAGGGATCAGCACGGTTTTGATACCCCCGCGATGAGCTGCAAGCAACTTTTCCTTCAGACCACCAATGGCCAGCACCTCGCCCCGCAGGGTGATTTCACCCGTCATGGCAACATCTGCCCTTACCGGAATACCCGATAGCGCCGACACGAGTGCCGTTGTAATGGCGATACCCGCAGACGGACCATCCTTGGGTGTAGCGCCTTCAGGAACGTGGATATGAATATCCTTTTTCTCAAAGACACTATCGGCAAAACCCAGTGCATGCGCCCGTGAGCGTACCACTGTGCGCGCAGCCTGCATGGACTCTTTCATCACATCACCCAGCAGCCCGGTATGCTGGATATTGCCTTTACCAGAGACCACAGCGACCTCGATGGTAAGCAGATCGCCACCCACTTCGGTCCAGGCCAGCCCGGTTACCTGGCCGATCTGGTTGTCTTTTTCGGCCATGCCGAAAGAATACTTGCGTACCCCCAGATAATGGCTCAGGTTGTCGGCAGTCACATGAACAGTCTGCACAGTTGCCGCTTTACCCTTGGCAGTCGGCTTGGCGGCGGTCACGGTATTGCTAAGCAGTTCCTTGATGACCTTGCGGCAAATCTTGCTGACTTCGCGCTCCAGTGCCCGCACCCCTGCTTCACGCGTGTAATAGCGCACGATATCGCGCAACGCCGACTCTTCAACAACCAGCTCGCCATCTCGCACGCCATTGTTCTTCATCAGCTTGGGCAACAGGTGGTCCATGGCAATATGCACTTTTTCGTCTTCGGTATAACCCGACAGGCGAATGACTTCCATCCTGTCGAGCAACGCCGGCGGGATATTCAGTGTATTGCTGGTGGCCACGAACATCACATCTGACAAATCGTAGTCAACTTCGACGTAGTGATCCTGGAACGTGTGGTTCTGCTCGGGATCAAGCACCTCAAGCAGAGCCGAGGCTGGATCGCCGCGAAAATCCATGCCCAGCTTGTCAATTTCGTCAAGCAGGAACAAGGGGTTGCGCACGCCCACACGATTCATATTCTGCAGAATCTTGCCTGGCAGCGCGCCGATATAGGTGCGTCGGTGACCACGAATTTCGGCCTCATCACGCACGCCACCCAGCGCCATGCGCGTAAACTTGCGATTGGTAGCCCGTGCAATGGATTGCCCCAGCGAGGTTTTACCAACCCCTGGAGGCCCGACCAGACACAGAATAGGTGCCTTGACCTTATCCACGCGCTGTTGTACGGCCAGATATTCAAGAATGCGTTCCTTGACCTTTTCCAGACCGTAATGATCGTTATCCAGTACTTTCTGGGCGTTGATCAACGAATTGTTGATACGGCTTTTTTTCTTCCAGGGCAGCCCGATGACCGTATCAATATAGTTGCGTACAACCGTTGCCTCGGCGGACATAGGCGACATGAGCTTGAGTTTTTTTAGCTCGCTGTCAACTTTCTTGCGGGCTTCCTTGGGCAATTGCGCAGCTTCGATTTTCTTTTCGAGCTCTTCAATATCCGCGCCCTCTTCGCCCTCGCCAAGCTCCTTCTGAATCGCTTTGACCTGCTCGTTCAGATAGTAATCACGCTGGCTTTTCTCCATCTGTTTTTTGACACGCCCGCGAATGCGTTTCTCAACCTGGAGAATATCGATTTCGGTTTCGATCTGGGCCAGCAATGCTTCAAGGCGACCAGAAGGGTCCAGCTCCTCGAGCAGCTTCTGTTTCTGTTCGAGCTTGAGCGGCAAATGTGAAGAAATGGTATCGGCAAGGCGACTGATTTCTTCAATACCATTAAGGGAACTGAGAATTTCAGGTGGGATTTTCTTGTTCAGTTTGACGTACTGGTCGAACTGGGCAATGATGGTACGACGCAATGCCTCTATTTCCGAGTTGCGTGTATCACTCTGCTCGATGGGCAGAATCTGGGCTGAAAAATGTGACTCGGTTTCAATCACTTTTTCTACGCGCGCGCGCTGCTGCCCCTCGACCAACACTTTGACAGTGCCGTCAGGCAGTTTGAGCATTTGTAAAATCGACGCCACGCATCCGATCTCATACATGTCATCGGGGCCGGGCTCGTCCTTGCTGGCCGATTTTTGCGCAACAAGCATAATCTGCTTGTCATTTTCCATCGCCAACTCCAGCGCACGAATGGACCGGTGTCTGCCGACAAATAGCGGAATGACCATATGTGGGAACACGACCACGTCGCGAAGGGGCAACAGTGGCAATTGTGTTGATTCTGCCGGCAAAATCTGACTCGCTGACATAAGCTGATTCCTTGAAAAACGTTGTACTTCTACAGTAATTATGCTGTAGATGGAGCCTCTGGGGGCAATTTCAAGGTCGCCTGGATTAAATACCGGCGGTTTTTATGCAGGTCGCGCTGTGATTGTTGCAGAGGGAATTATCCCCCGGCTTGCATCCTGGCGCGGCCTGCCCAGGCTAACCTGACCCCGTCAGGCAGCAGCATCTTTGAGCTTTTTCTCTTTATTCTCCGAAGCCGTGTTTTCTTTGTCTTCTGAGAAAACCAGCATCGGGGAACCTGATCCATCAATGGCAGATTCGTCCAGCACCACTTTGACGACATTGCTCTGGGACGGCAAATCAAACATGGTATCCATGAGCGATGCCTCCAGAATGGAACGAAGACCACGCGCGCCTGTTTTGCGTTTCAGTGCCCTGTAGGCAATGGCTGACAATGCGGCAGGACGCACTTCCAGCTCCACGTCTTCCATTGCAAACAGTTTCTGGTATTGCTTGACCAGTGCATTCTTCGGCTCAGTCAGGATTGTAATAAGCGCAGCTTCATCCAGCTCTTCCAGGGTAGCCACAACCGGCAGGCGTCCTACCAGCTCTGGAATCAGACCGAACTTGATGATGTCTTCAGGCTCAACTTCGGCAAAGACTTCACCGATGCCCTTGGCAGATTTACCCTGCACAGAGGCACCAAAGCCGATACCGGATTTTTCGGTACGATTGCGAATGACCTTATCCAGCCCATCAAACGCACCACCAACAATAAACAGGATATTGGTGGTATCAACCTGAACGAAATCCTGGTTCGGGTGTTTGCGCCCGCCTTGCGGTGGCACTGAAGCAACCGTGCCTTCGATCAGCTTGAGCAAAGCCTGCTGTACACCTTCTCCCGATACATCCCGCGTAATGGACGGGTTGTCGGATTTGCGCGAAATTTTGTCGATTTCGTCAATATAAACAATAGCGCGCTGCGCCTTGTCGACATCGTAATTACAATTTTGCAGCAGCTTTTGCACGATGTTTTCAACGTCTTCGCCAACATAACCGGCTTCGGTCAATGTCGTGGCATCTGCCATGACGAAGGGGACGTCCAGCATGCGAGCCAGCGTCTGCGCGAGCAGCGTCTTGCCTGATCCGGTAGGACCGATCAGCAAGATATTGCTTTTGGCAAGTTCGATATCATCTTTCTTGTTCAGGTCGCCGTGGCGTATGCGCTTGTAGTGGTTGTACACCGCCACTGCCAGGTTACGCTTGGGCTGATCCTGACCAATAACATATTGATCAAGAAAGGACTTGATTTCGGCAGGCGAAGGCAACTCTGTCTTGATGGCCTCACGGGCTTCATCCTGCGCACTGTCATGAATGATCTCGTTGCACAGCTCGATACATTCATCACAAATGAATATATTGCCAGGGCCCGAGATCAGCTTCTTGACCTCGTTCTGGTGCTTGTTGCAGAACGAGCAATGCAGGTTTTTGCCGTCGGTAGAACTTGGTTTATCTGCCATATCTGTAATTTGATTAATCCGATAAAAACAGGTCGACCCTCGTAAAAAGGTCGACCTGCACGAAACCTTTGAAAACAGTATATCAAATACTATGCAACGTCTGCCCGCGTAGCCAGAACTTTGTCAATTAATCCGTAAGTCTGGGCATCTTCGGCCGCCATATAATTATCGCGCTCGGTGTGCTCGCGGATCCGTTCGATAGGCTGGCCGGTGTTCTTCGCAAGAATCTGATTGAGACGCTCGCGCAAACTCAGGATTTCCTTGGCCTGGATCTCAATATCGGAAGCCTGGCCTTGCGCGCCGCCCAGCGGCTGATGAATCATGATGCGTGAATTGGGCAGGCTGAAGCGTTTGCCCTTGGCACCTGAACTGAGCAGGAAGGCGCCCATGCTGGCGGCGAACCCGGTGCACATCGTTGACACGTCGGGCTTGATAAACTGCATGGTGTCATAGATACCCAGCCCGGCGTAGACCGCACCACCTGGTGAATTGATATACAGGGAAATATCCTTGTCCGGATTTTCCGATTCAAGGAACAACATCTGCGCGACAATAAGATTGGCTGTCTGGTCGTTTACCTGCCCGACCAGAAAGACAACCCGCTCCTTGAGCAGGCGCGAGTATATGTCGTAAGACCGCTCTCCGCGCCCGGATTGTTCAATAACCATAGGAATATAGCCCAGCGCCGAGGGGCGCACAGACTCATCTCCGTGGACAGACGCGTAAAAGTCGGTAAAACGGTTCATTATACAGTTCCCATTAATTCTTCAAACGGCACTTTTTCTTCAGTGACCTTGGCTTTTGATAAGATATGGTCAACAACGTTATCTTCAAGTACCACAGATTCAATTTCTGCACGACGCTGACGATCGGTCAGATAATACGTAACGACCTGTTCGGGTTTTTCGTAGTTCTGTGCGAACTCTTCAATACGCGTACGAATCTGCTCCGGCGTGACCTGCAACTTGGCGCTGTCGACCAACTCCGCAACAATCAGACCCAGGCGAACACGGCGCTCGGAGTCGGACTTGAACGCGTCCGCTGGAATATCCATCGTATCGGCGTTGGGCATACCACGTTGCTTGAGATCTTCACGGGCGGCAGCAATGCGACTTTGCACGTCATTGTCAACCAATGACTTGGGCACATCGAAGCTGGCGGCTTTTGCCAGTGCGTCCATGACGCTGTTTTTGGTGCGGGCCTGAGTGCGGTTTTTAACTTCGCGCTCAATGTTGCTGCGCACTTCTGACAGCAGTTTTTCGGTATCGCCTTCAGGCTGACCCAGTGATTTGGCAAATTCGCTATCGACTTCAGGCAGGACCGGTACGGCCACTTCTTTTACAGTGATCGTAAATTCGGCTGTCTTGCCTGCCACTTCCTTACCAGGATAATCTTCCGGGAAAGTCAGTGAAAATGTTTTGTTTTCGCCCGCTTTCAGACCGGTGGCAGCCTCTTCGAACTCGGGCAGCATACGGCCCTGGCCTAATTGGAACGGGAAGTCTTCTGCCTTGCCGCCTTCGAACTCTACGCCGTCGATCTTGCCGACGAAATCAACGGTTACACGGTCGTCTTTTTCGGCAGCGCGCGCTGCGTCGGCGCTGAACGTGGCACGCTGCTTGCGCAGAATGTCGATGGTATTGTTCACTTCCTGCTCACCAACCTCTGCATTAAAGCGCGTGACTTCGAGCTCAGCCAGATCGGGAACGGACACTTCCGGATAAACTTCAAATTTTGCAGCAAAGCTTAACTGGCCTTCTGCGGAATTGTCTTCTGTGGGCTCAATGGAAGGTGCACCGGCAACACGCAGTTTGGCTTCACGAATGGCTTCGTCAAACAACTGACCCACTTTCTGATTGATCACGTCGTAACGAACGCCAGGGCCGTGACTGCGCTCAATAACGGAAACGGGTGCTTTCCCGGGACGAAAACCCTGCACTTTGGCGGTGCGGGCAACGCGGGAGAGTTGGGTTTTGACTTCTTTTTCAACGTCGTCAATGGAAATTACCAGATTAACCTTACGTTCCAGACCTTCTAGAGTTTCAACCGTTGGCTGCATTCGTGGACCTTACTTATGAAATAATTTAAGAATAACCTCGTATTCTACCCAAAAATCGAAAAAAACATGCTTTGCTGCCAGCGTTTGAAAAAATTATGGACGCCACCAGCCCCGCTTTTTTGGTATATTTTTATTTTAGCCGATTACCCGTTTGTCCGAATGCAAAACCAAACTGGTGTAATTTAGTAAGCTTTGGTAAGACGAGCGCAACTGCTCCATCTGCATTTGGTCTGTTATTTCAGTATATCGAAGGAGTTTACGATGTCCGACCCTATTCATGAGCCTGACACTGACCGTTATGGCACCCATCCATCCGAGTCTGCGCAGGCCACCTCAGGCGAGACGCCTGCTGGCAAACTGCCTGGCAAGTCATTGTTCAGCAATGGCGGCTTTGTGATCGGCCTGATTATTTTCGGGCTTTTTACCGCACTCATTACCTGGTCTGTCAGCTTTTCGGCCATGTTTTTTGGCGCTATCGGCTCAATGCTATCTGTCGCCACTTGCTTTCTGGACCATGAACATATTCGTTTTGCGCGCGCCGAGCGCAATTGCAAGCTCGACGATGAAAACTGGGCCTATCTGGTCATCCGTGCGGTATTCGGCATGATCTTTGGTACCGCCGCCTATGTTTTTGCCTTCCAGAGTGTGCTAAGCGATACATCCTGGGCAGCGGTGGCAACCATTGCCGCATTTTCCGGCTTTGTGTTCGATTACCTGCTTTTCAAACAAGGTAAATCCCGGAAATAATCCGTCTGGCTGGGACCGGCCCTCCTTAACTGGGCCCAGTCACAAAGCCACGATGGTACAGCAAGGTTCACGGTTTAATACGTGAACCTTTTTTTATGTTTGTTTAAATATGAGTCAATCCAAAGCGGGACATGCAGCCGGCTGGCGAACCGACATCATTCGCCCCCGCATGTTGCGCCCTCTGGTTCATGCTGCTTTACTTGGCAACCACGTCTGCCATCGGGCCCTGGCCACGCAGCCGTCCGCCAGATGGCACTGATTGCGCGCCCAGTACCACACCATTGATTGTTCGGCCATACAGGTTGTCATCAGCCGCGTGGAACCGCTCGCGCGTTTCCTGCACGTCGCCGGTAAACCGTGGATCCTGTGGCCGCTCATGCGAATTCATGAAATAGGCTACATCCCATGCCTGCTGATCGGTCAGGGTATTGTCTTTTCCAAGCGGCATGTTGGCTTTTATAAATGCAGCTGCATTGGGCATCTGATGCATGCCTGCCCCCCAGTTGAACGAGTCATCGCCCCACAAAGCCGGAAACACGGTCACGCCGGCCGCCTTGCGCCCTTCACCGTTGGCGCCATGACAAACCGCACACTGCGCTGCGTACACCGCTTTGCCTCGTTCAAGATCCATTTTTTGCGCGGGTTCAGGCAGACGCTTATAGCCCTGCCCGGCAAGTTTGACACCGGTTGGCGCGTTGCTGGCAAGCCAGTACATATAGGATGAGATAGCGACAAGCGCCTCGGAATCGGCCGCTGGTGCCTTGCCATTCATGCTGTACTTAAAACAACCCTGCAGCCTTTCGGCCAGCGTATTGACATGGCCGTTTTTCTTGCGATACGCAGGATACAGAACATAGGCGCCCCACATGGGTGCCGAGTCGGCGCGTCGTCCCGCATCAATATGACAATTGACGCAATTGAGCGAATTGCCCGTGTACTGCGGCAATAAACGGGAGGTATGTAAAAAATAATCCTGCCCTTTTCTGACAACCTCACCGAACTCGCTATCAGGAATCGCATCGGCCGCCGGTGGCGAAAACCCCGTGGCGCCAGCCAGCATCGGCAGGCTGGCCGGCCCTGGGGCAGCGGCAATCGCTGCATGTTCATCTGCAGGCGGGCCGGAAACGGCTGGCGCAGCCACGGAGCCAACCGGCATGAGCAGGCAGGCCGTTGTCGTTATGACCGCAAGACGCGTGGTACGACTGAATAAAAGACGGTTCATGGTTGCTCCCCTGCTTTTGCTGGCTTTTGTGTGGTCGTCGCGCTGACGGCCACCGCGCCAATATCGTTTCCGAAATAGGTACTGACGGCGTCGATTTCCTCATCAGTCAGCTTGCGCGCCAGATGCGCCATCAGGTCATGCGGGTCATCTGCACGTGTACCCGTTTTCCAGGCGAGCAATTGGTTTTTGATATACATGGCAGACTGACCCGCCAAAGCTGGGAAAGTGGGCGCTACACCAACGCCGCCCGGGCCATGGCATTGCACACAGGCTGGCAGCGCGCGCGACCAGTCGCCGCGCTGGGCTAGCCAGGCGCCCATCTTGCCTTTGGGATAGCTGTCCTGCAGTTGCACAGCGCGGCCGGGATCGATCACCGGTGGCAGCGACGCATACCAGGCAGCAACGGCCTTTTTCTGCTCGGCGTTCAAGGCCTTGGCAATCGGCTCCATGACCGCCTGCTTGCGTCTGCCTTGTGCGAAGCCCACAAGCTGAGCTTCAAGATACGCAGCCGGTAAACCGGCAAGAAATGGGAACCCAGCCGCCGCCATACCCTCGCCGTTTGCGCCGTGACAGGCCATACAGGGCGCCTGGCCGGTAATGCCTTTGGTTGCAATACTTTTACCTTGCGCGACATCATCTGCAGACGCAATACCTATAGACAGCCAAAACAGGCTACCGGCACTGACGATTGCCAGCGACGATATGCCGCTAGGCTTTTTGCGTTTTCTGTTCATTTTCTACTCCTGACCGTAATGCTGCTGAAGTTATATAACAATTAATTATTAATATATATTTATGAGTAATTTTATTAAATTGGCCGATCAGGGTAAAGCAGACCTGCCCAGTGCTCAAAAATTCAAACGGGCCAATCCGGCGCATAGACGCACCGACATCATGCACCGAAGACCACCCCGGGTCTTGAACGCACCAATATCGAATACATGCACGCCAATTTCACTCACCGTCCCATGAACGGCAAAACCTTCTGCACCTTTTTGTTCCCGTTAATGCGCTCTGAACGCGCGCTCAATGATCCCGCAGTGCTTCCCTGATAAGTCGGCCTGTCGAGGCGCGCAATCGGGTGAGGCAGGTTCCGTTTTACTGGTTGCGCCGCCCGCCATGACAACGCGATTCGGATGCTGGCACGACTATTGCTTTAGCTCTATCGCTTTCTCACAAATGCAATTTGCCTTTACTCATTCCGGAGCTGATAAATGAAACGTCGCAATGTTCTTAAAACCATGGTGTGCAGTCTTGCTCTTGCATTTGGCTCTGGCGCACTCAGCAGCAGCTGGGCCCAGGGTCAGATTGATCCATCCAAACCACCGATCAAGATCGGCATATTGCACTCACTGTCCGGCACGATGGCCATTTCCGAAACCGTGCTGAAAAATGTCGCGCTGATGCAAATTGACGCAATCAACAAAGAAGGCGGCATTCTTGGCCGCAAGGTAGAGGCCGTCATCGTCGACCCCGCTTCCAACTGGCCACTGTTCGCAGAAAAAGCGCGAGAATTGCTCAGCCAGGAAAAAGTGGCTGCGGTTTTCGGTTGCTGGACATCGGTCTCGCGCAAGTCGGTGCTCCCGGTCTTTGAAGAACTCAATGGCCTGCTGTTCTACCCGGTTCAGTATGAAGGCGAAGAAATGTCGCGCAATATTTTCTATACCGGCGCGGCGCCAAACCAACAGGCCATTCCTGCCGTTGAATATCTGATGAGCGAAGAAGGCGGCGGCTACAAGCGCTTCTTCCTGCTCGGAACAGACTACGTCTATCCGCGTACTACCAACAAAATTTTGCGTGGCTTCCTGCATAGCAAAGGTGTGGCCGATAGTGACATACAGGAGGTCTACACCCCCTTCGGTCACAGTGATTATCAAACCATCGTGAACGATATCAAGCGTTTTGCCGCAGGTGGAAAAGCCGCAGTAATCTCCACCATCAACGGCGACTCCAATGTGCCGTTCTATAAGGAACTCGGTAACGCCGGCGTCAAGGCTATCGATACGCCTGTCGTCGCATTCTCTGTAGGCGAAGAGGAACTGCGCGGCATCGACACCAAACCGCTGGTCGGTCACCTGGCAGCGTGGAATTACTTTATGTCCGTGGACAATCCAACAAATTCGGCCTTCAAAAAACAATGGGCAGACTACGCCGCTGCGCAAAAGCTGCCGGGCGCAGATAAACCACTGACCAATGATCCGATGGAAGCGACCGTTGTCGGATTGAAAATGTGGAAAGCTGCCGTAGAGAAAGCGGGCAAGACTGACGTGGATGCCGTGCGCGCGGCCATGATAGGCCAGAAAGTAGCCGCCCCGGATGGCTTCGAAGTTGAAATGGGTAGCAACCATCATTTATACAAACCTGTCATGGTTGGCGAAATCCGTCCTGACGGACAGTTCGACATTGTCTGGCAAACAGAAAAACCGGTGCGCGCTCAGCCGTGGAGCCCGTTTATTGCAGGCAATGAAAAAAAACCGGATGAAGTGAAATAAATGCGAGCAATGAACCGGCCCGGTGGGCCGGTTCATGCAACCGACAGCAAAAAAATGGAACGATCCGCATGAAACTCACCCCTTCCCGCATCTGTGACTGGATTGCACAGCTGACCATAGTTGTCGGCGTGCTGCTTGCGTCTGTCGCTTCAGCCTATGCAAGCACGCTGACCCCGGCCGATTTGAGCGCGCTTGTTGCCGGCGGCTATGGGGAGCGCAAAGAGGCCATAGAAAAATTGGTGAATGCCGATCCTGAGCTTGCCCGTCCGCTACTGCAAAGCTTATCGCAAGGCACCCTGCTGGGCCTGCCTGATGGCCGTGTCCTGATCAAGTCCGATCAAGATTACACCGACCCATTGACGGGTAAAAGCGTCGCACCGCCAACGGAGCCGACCCGCCAGCCGGTACTGAACAATGCACTGCGCCGATTGATCCAGAATGGGCTGGCCTCAATGAGTCTGTTCGCCCAGGACAAGGCCACCCGTCGGATGGCCATTGACAATATGCTGAGTCGCCCTGACAGCCTGTCGGCGCAACAGCTGGACCAGGCGCTCAAGGCGGAAACCGATCCTGCGCTGAAACAAAAGCTCGATACCCTGCATGCCTTCGCGGCAGCAGCCGATCGCAGCACAGCGCCCGCGCAGCGCCTGCAAGCCGTGCAATCGCTGGCCGCTGTCAACCTGCCCTATGCACGCACCGTATTGAACAACATTATTTCCGAAGAAAATGATCCCCAGAGTGCAATCTCTGTTGCTGCCGCCGAATCGCTTTCACATATTGATGGGCGGCAGCGCAATTCTGCGCTCGCCAACAACGCCTTCACCGGTTTGAGCCTGGGCAGTGTGCTGGTGCTGGCTGCACTGGGTCTGGCGGTAATTTACGGCCTGATCGGCGTCATTAATATGGCGCATGGGGAATTTCTCATGCTGGGCGCCTACGCGACATATCTGACGCAACGCGCCTTTCAGACCTGGATGCCGCAGTGGTTCGACTACTACCTGCTTGCAGCATTGCCCGTGGCTTTTCTGACAGCGGCAGCTGTGGGCATCGTGATTGAATGGCTGATTATTCGTCACCTGTACGGTCGTCCCCTGGAAAGCCTGCTAGCCACTTTTGGCGTGAGCCTGCTGATGATGCAGACGGTACGACTGATCTTTGGCGCGCAGAATGTAGACGTGGCCAATCCGATCTGGATGAGTGGCTCTTTTGCACCGCTTGCGGCGTGGCTGCCGGCTTTCGTGGTTCCCTACAACCGTCTCATTATTCTCGCTTTTTCTATCGCAGTGGTAATTAGCCTGTATCTGGTCCTGAACCGTACACGCCTCGGGCTTTTCATCCGCGCGTGTACCCAGAACCGCACGATGGCGTCCTGTGTAGGCATCCGGACCCGCAAGGTGGATGCTTACGCCTTTGCGTTGGGAGCAGGTATTGCCGGGCTTGGCGGTGTTGCGCTATCACAGATCGGCAATGTCGGCCCGGATCTCGGCCAGGCCTATCTGATCGATTCATTTATGGCTGTAGTGCTCGGTGGCGTCGGCCAGCTTATCGGTACGGTACTTGGTGCTTTCGGGCTGGGTGTCCTGAGCAAGCTCGGCGAACCGTTGATGGGAGCCGTATTGGTGAAGATTGTCATTCTGCTGCTGATCGTCGCCTTTATCCAGAAACGTCCCCAGGGCCTGTTTGCCCAGAAAGGCCGCAGCGCGGCGGAGGCTTAACGCTCATGACCATATCATTCGAACTGAATATTCCTGAACGGGCGCCACTGTTCTCACGTAGCGGCTGGTTGACATTATGCGTTGTGGTCATCGGCGTATTCCTGGTGACCCTAGTGGGTACGCAGTGGTCCGCCCCCGGGAGCGCGCTGCATATCAGCGACTATACGCTGACGCTTGTCGGCAAGATGCTTTGCTATGCCATTGTGGCCATGTCGCTCAATCTCGTATGGGGCTACTGCGGCATCCTGAGTCTTGGGCACGGCCTGTATTTTGCCCTGGGCGGCTATGCCATGGGCATGTATCTGGTGCAGGCGCCCGCACCCGGCCAGGAATCGGCGGGGCTGCCGGCATTTACCTTCCTGCTTAACTGGACCCAATTGCCATGGTACTGGGCCGGTACCCAGACCCTTGCCTGGGTGCTCATCCTGGCGGCGCTGGTGCCGGCAATTGTGGCATTCGTCTTCGGTTATTTCGCCTTCCGCTCGCGCATTAAAGGCGTCTACCTTTCCATCATGACACAGGCGGTGACCTACGCGGCCATGCTCTTGTTCTTTCGCAACGAGACCGGGTTTGGTGGCAACAACGGCTTCACCGATTTCAAGTCGATCGCCGGCTATTCCATCAGCGCTACCGACACCCGTACGGTACTTTTTCTGATCAGCTTTGTGGTGCTTGTCCTGGTGTTCGTACTGGTCCAATGGATCATGAAATCCAGATTCGGCAAGGTGATCACTGCAATCCGCGACAGTGAAAGTCGCGTCATGTTCATCGGATTCAATCCATTGCAATACAAACTGGCCATCTGGACCCTGTCGGCCGTGCTTTGCGGAATTGCAGGCGCTTTATACGCGCCGTTGGTGGGGATTATCAACCCAGGTGAAATGTCGCCCGTCAATTCAATCGAAATGGTGATCTGGGTCGCCGTCGGCGGTCGCGGATCACTGGTCGGCAGCATTCTGGGCGTCTTTACGGTCAATGGGGCGAAAACGTTTTTCACTGCGTTCATGCCGGAATACTGGCTGTACGTCCTTGGTGGCCTGTTTGTTGTGGTGACCCTGTTCATGCCCAAAGGGCTTATCGGACTGTTTTCACGGCGACGTCAGCCGCCGCTCAAGGCGGACACGAACGCGGCTCCTGCCACGGAGGCGGTATGACTGATATCCACCCTGAGACTGCCGGCGCCGGTGGCACGATCACCCATCTGGCTCATTTTGCCGAAGCCGGAAAAATTGATACGACGCACGGCATCGTGCTGTATATAGAAAACCTGACCGTCAAATTCGATGCCTTTTGCGCCATCAATGACTTGTCCCTTTACATCAAAGAGGGCGAACTGCGCTGCATTATCGGCCCCAATGGCGCCGGCAAAACGACCCTGATGGATGTGATTACAGGAAAAACCGGCCATCGCAACGCCACGATCGACGGCGAGGTCTTTCTGGGTCAGACGCTGGATTTGCTGACGATGCAGGAACCGCAGATTGCGCAACTGGGTATCGGCAGGAAATTTCAGAAACCGTCGGTATTTGAGAGCCAGCCGGTTTGGGAAAACCTGTATCTGGCCGATGCCGGAGACCGTCGCTGGCACGCCGCATTACACGCGCGTATAACCGCAGACGTGCGCCACCGCATTGAAAATACACTGAGCATCATGAAGCTGGAGAGCGTTGCCTATCGGGCTGCGGGTGAACTGTCGCATGGCCAGAAACAGCGTCTGGAGATCGGTATGCTGCTGATGCAAAAGCCCGCATTACTGCTGCTGGACGAACCTGTTGCCGGCATGACCGACCGCGAAACCGCCGAGCTCGCTGAAATACTCCATCGCATTCGCGGTACCTGCTCCATTGTGGTGGTGGAGCACGATATGGGCTTTGTCTCAAACCTGGCGGGCGATCAGGGTACAGTCACCGTCCTGGCAGCCGGAACAGTACTGGCGCAAGGGACCATGCAGCAGGTGCAGCAGGATCAGCAAGTCATTGAATCCTATCTCGGCCGCTAATCAAGGAATATGCATCATGCAGCTCAGCGTACAAAACGTCAATCAGTACTATGGCGGCAGCCATATTCTCCGCGATATCTCATTTGATATAAAAGCCAATGCCCTGACCGCCCTGCTTGGGCGCAATGGCGCGGGCAAAACCACGCTTCTGCGCAGCCTGCTTGGCGTCGTACCTATTCGTAGCGGGCAGATCAGCTATGCCGGCAAGGATATCAGTCGGATGGCCACGGCCAACCGTATTGCGCAGGGTATAGGCTATGTGCCCCAGGGGCGCGATATTTTTCCCCGGCTAAGCGTAAAGGAAAATCTGCTGGTTGGCGCCGCGTCACGCAAAACGCCTAAAGGAATACCCGCCTTCATTTACCAGCTTTTTCCGGTTCTCAAGGAAATGGAACATCGCAACGGCGGCGATTTGTCTGGTGGACAACAGCAGCAATTGGCGATTGCCCGTGCCCTCATGAGCGAGCCACGACTGCTGATTCTGGACGAACCGACCGAGGGTATTCAGCCCAATATCATTCAGCATATCGGCAGAACGCTCAAATTTCTTGTTGCAGATCATGGAATGACAATACTTCTTGTTGAACAATATCTGGATTTCGTCAAACTTATTGCCGATGACTATCTTGTCATGAACCGAGGCGTCATTATTGCCCAGGGAAAAGGTGCAAATATTGATGCAGACGGTATTGAACGTCACATTAGTGTGTAATCGCAAATGTCAGCTGTCATGCAAACCGAAGGCTGGGCTGCGACTCTCGCATTGGCATTTTCTTGCCAACCGTCCGGGCGCAGCGCCCTGACCCACAACGCCCATACCGGGCCATTGTTGGTGCAAAAGTCACTATATCCAGAAGGACCGGCCATCTGCCACGCCACAATACTGCACCCGCCATCAGGCATTGCAGGCGGCGACGAGCTGAGCATCATTGCAACGGTTCATGAAAATGCCCATGCAGTACTTACCACCCCTGGCGCAACGCGCTGGTATAAGGCTAATGGCAGGACAGCCACCCAGCGCGTTGAGCTTCACATTGAGCAGAATGCAAAACTTGACTGGCTTCCCCTGGAGAACCTGTTGTTTGAACAGGCCCAGGCCAGGAACACCAGCGTGATCAGACTCGCTGCAGGTGCGCGGGGAATCGGTTGGGACTGTTACCAGCTGGGCAGCGTGGCAACACAGGGGTACTGGCATGAAGGCACGCTTGCCGTCGATTCCGCCCTTTACTATGACGAACAACTGGTGTGGACTGAAGCCGGCCGGGTTGACGCAGCACAGCCTATCAGGCAAAGCAGCGCCGGGCTGGGGAGCTTTCCGGTCATGGCAACCGTCTGGAGCATCGGGCCGATCATCGCCGCCGAACAGATCGAGCACATGACTGCCAGCCTGCCATGGACAGAAAACCTGCGGGCGGGCGTCAGCCAGATTCAGCTGGATGCGTCCAGCAGCCTGGTCCTGGTACGCCTGCTGGGCATGCGTACCGAGCAAATCAGGCAACGCATGGTCGATTGCTGGCAACACCTGCGCCCCCTGCATCTGGGCGTCCCCGCGACCCCCTTGCGGCTGTGGCTCACCTGATGGCACTGCGCTTGCAGCCCATTTTAAACATTTAACTAAATATTCCGAGACTACCATGGACCTGACACCACGAGAAAAAGACAAACTGCTGATATTCACCGCTGCCCTGCTCGCAGAAAGGCGTCGTAACCGAGGGTTGAAACTGAACTACCCTGAGTCTGTCGCGTTGATTACCGCAACGCTTCTGGAAGGCGCACGGGAAGGCAAGACGGTGGCCGAGCTCATGCATGCTGGCACGCAAGTACTTACCCGCGATGATGTCATGGAAGGCGTACCGGAAATGATTCCGGACATCCAGGTCGAGGCCACATTTCCGGATGGCACCAAACTGGTTACGGTCCATCATCCCATCGTCTGAATCCACAAGCAACGCCAAATCGTCCTTCATTCATTTATAGACTCACAAAGGAAAATATCATGTTTCATACTTTTTCCAACCGATTACGTTATTGCCTGGCGGCCCTTGCCCTCACGGGGCTGCCTCTGACCGCACTGGCCCATCCCGGTCATTTTGAGCACATTGATGCCATGTCCATGTTCAATCAGGGGCTGCTTCATCCACTTACCGGGCCAGACCACCTGCTGGCCATGCTGGCCGTGGGTATCTGGAGTGCCATGGCCTACCCCTCGTTGAAAAGAGCCATTTATATCCCGGTTTCTTTTTCCAGCATTCTTCTTTTCGGCGCCCTGATGGGCATCGCCGGAATGCAAATTCCGTTGGTAGAACCACTGATCATGGCCTCACTGCTGGTGCTCGGTCTAATGCTGGCAGGCATGGCACGCTTGTCCCTGGTAACTGGCTCGGCACTGGTTGCATTCTTTGCCTTTTTCCATGGCGCGGCCCATGGCATGGAACTGCCGGAAGGAGGCGCAGCTAGCCTGTTTATCCTGGGATTCATGCTTTCCACCCTGTTCATCCACTGCACCGGAATGGTCGCCGGTGCCATCATGACTCGCCACAAAACCTGGGTTGCCCGATTGGCGGGCGCCGGCATTGCCTCCTATGGCGCAATGCTGTTGTTAACCGGACAATAAGGAGCCAGCATGATTCCAGGTGAAATCATTGCCGCCGAAGGTGCAATCGACATCAATACCGGTCGAAGCACCATCGTCATTGAAGTGACCAATACGGGCGATCGCCCCATTCAGGTCGGATCACATTATCATTTTGCAGAAACCAATGCTGCGCTGCTGTTTGACCGGCAACAGGCCCGTGGTCATCGATTGAATATTGTGGCAGGAACAGCAATACGCTTTGAGCCGGGGCAAATACGTACCGTAGAACTGGTGGCGCTAGCGGGTGACCGGCGAGTATTCGGGTTTACTGGAAACGTCATGGGAGCACTGGAATGACAAGCATATCAAGACAGGCTTACGCCGAAATCTTTGGTCCGACTATTGCAAACGGTCGCGCCGATCGGGTTCGCCTGGCAGACACAGGATTGTTCATTGAAGTCGAGAAAGATTTCACCCTATTTGGCGAAGAGGTCAAATTTGGCGGCGGCAAAGTCATCCGTGACGGAATGGGCCAGAGCCAGCGCTGCTCGGCAGACTGTGCCGACACAGTCATTACCAATGCACTGATCGTGGACGCCATTGCCGGGATAGTCAAAGCCGATATCGCTATCAAAAACGGCCATATCGCTGCCATCGGCAAAGCGGGCAATCCGGACATCCAGCCCGGTGTCACCATCGTGATCGGGCCGGGCACCGAGATTATTGCCGGAGAAGGTTTTATTGTGACTGCGGGCGGAATAGATACACATATTCATTTCATTTGTCCGCAGCAAATTGAAGAGGCGCTATCGTCTGGCGTTACCACCATGATTGGCGGAGGCACGGGTCCGGCCACTGGCTCGTTCGCCACCACATGCACGCCAGGCCCCTGGCATATCCATGCCATGCTAGGCGCGACCGATGCCTTTCCCATGAATATTGGCCTGTTGGGCAAAGGCAGTGCCAGCGATCCCGCCCCGCTACTGGAACAGATACAGGCCGGGGCACTGGGTCTGAAGCTGCATGAGGATTGGGGCACAACACCGCAAGCCATTGATACCTGCCTGAGCGTTGCCGAACAGACCGATACACAGGTCGCCATCCACAGCGATACCCTGAATGAATCGGGCTTTGTCGAAGCCACTCTGGCCGCGTTCAAGGGACGTACCATTCATACCTTCCATACCGAAGGCGCAGGCGGCGGACATGCGCCCGACATTATCCGCGCCGCAGGCATGCCCAATGTCCTGCCAGCCTCTACCAACCCGACCATGCCTTTTACGCATAATACGATTGATGAACATCTGGATATGCTGATGGTTTGCCACCATCTGGATCCGGCCATCGCCGAAGATCTCGCCTTCGCCGAGAGTCGCATCCGTCGGGAAACCATCGCCGCCGAAGACATTCTGCATGACCTTGGCGCATTTTCGATCATGAGCTCAGACTCACAGGCAATGGGTCGTGTTGGCGAAGTGATTCTTCGAACCTGGCAGACGGCAGACAAAATGAAGCAGCAGCGAGGTAGCCTGACCGGCGATTCTTCCGCTTCCGACAATCACCGGGTCAAACGCTTTATTGCCAAATACACAATCAACCCCGCCATCGCACATGGTATTGCTCACAAGGTAGGCTCCATAGAGCCGGGAAAACTTGCCGATCTGGTTCTATGGCGGCCGGCCTTTTTTGGCGTCAAGCCCAGTCTGATTCTTAAAGGCGGAATGATCGCGCAGGCAGTGATGGGCGATCCGAACGGGTCCATCCCCACGCCTCAGCCGGTGCATTACCGAAAAATGTTCGGTTCATACGGCCGCGCATTGAAAACGTCGCTGGCCTTTGTTTCGCAGGCAGGGTTCGACAACCCTGCAGTGCAAAATTTAAACCTGACCAAAACGCTTTGCGCGGTCAACGGCTGCCGCAATATTGGCAAGCGCGACATGGTTCTGAACGACTGGCTGCCGGATATCCGGGTAGATCCGCAAACCTACCAGGTTTTTGCAGACGGGCAATTGCTAAGCTGCGAACCGGCCCAGATCCTGCCGATGGCCCAGCGGTATTTTCTGTTTTGATGGCGACATATCAGGAACGCTCAGACATGACACGTATCGTCCGCAAATATCTACGCAATAGCAGCCTGTCTGCTGCGTTGTTAGAGCATGCCCCGGTCGCGCTGATGACTTATGAGCAGCGTCGTCGCAGCCGCCAGAAAGTGACCCTGAACAACGGTGAAACCATCAACCTGGTAATCGACAGAGGCGTGGTTCTTGCGCCTGACGATGTGCTGGTGGCCGATGATGGCGGCCTGATTGTCGTACAGGCCAAGAGCGAGTTGCTGGTTCGCGTCACCGCGAATACGGCCACCGATCTGGCCCGGGCTGCCTATCATCTGGGTAACCGTCATGTCACGGTGGAAGTCGGCGAGGGTTATCTTCATCTGGAAGATGATCCCGTACTGGTGGAAATGTTGAACCGGCTTGGGGTTCATACCGTGATCGTCAATCAGGCTTTCAACCCCGAACACGGCGCCTATGGCGGCGGCCATAAGCACGGTCACGACGAAACGTACGACGAAGATTACGCGCTGGCGCAGGCCGCCTATCGAGCTCATGAAGACCCTCACTCCAGGCATGGCCATAACCACGCGCATTATCACGATCACGATCACGATCACCTTCATAATGACGGTCGTGGTCACCAATACCAACATAACGATTTTGCGGATGCAGAAAAACCGCAGCATGAGGATCATGATCACCCTCTTCGCCCGGCCGAGTAACCTGACACCATGCACACCCCAGAAAATGAGTTGAACTGCATCACTGCCCAACACTATGCGCAACTGATGCGCCTGTCCTCACCGGCCTTGCCGGTGGGCGGGTTCAGCTACTCTCAGGGATTCGAATCGGCCGTCGAACTAGGCATTGTGTTCGATGAAGCCACTGCCGGTCGATGGATCGAGGATACGTTGCACACCGTCATGGCCCAATGCGATGCTGCAATATGGCTGTTAATCTACCGGGCATGGCGTGAGCTGGATACCAGCACCATCTGCCAGTGGAATCAATGGTATTACGCAAGCCGTGAAACAGCAGAGGCAAGGGCCGAGACCTCCCAGATGGGTGTTTCATTGATCAACCTGGCGCATGCACTCGATTGGGGAGCCGATGCGCAGCGCAGCAAGCTCAATGACCTTTCCCCACCCTGCTTTCCCACGGTGCACGCATTCTGTGTTCAGGCTCTAGATCTTCCCTCAGACGCGGGGATCTCGGCCTTTCTCTATACCTGGCTCGAAAACCAGGTTATGGCGGCCATCAAGACGGTGCCACTCGGACAGACTGCCGGGCAGCGGCTACTCTCAACACTGGTGCCTCAGCTGGACCGCGCAGTACTCGCTGCCCGAAAAGCGAGCTCATGTTCACCCCCCGCAATCATGACGCTGGCGCCACAATATTCAATTATTGCGGCTCGACACGAAAGCCAGTTCTCCAGGCTGTTTCGTTCCTGATGAGTCTGATTTTCACTTCCCTGTTCTGCAGAAAAATCAGGCCACGCACGAAGTCCCGACAAAAGTCCACCTGCATTTCTGTAAATAATTCATTGAACCAAAGGCATATACCATGATAAACGCCACTAACCGAACCAAGACATTGCCTCCGCTACGAGTGGGTATCGGTGGCCCTGTAGGCTCTGGAAAAACTTCCTTGCTTGAAGTGCTTTGCAAAAAAATGGCAGCCAGATATGATTTGGTTGCTATCACAAATGACATCTACACGAAAGAAGACCAGCGCCTGCTTACTGTTTCTGGTGCACTTCCGCCGGAACGTATTATGGGAGTGGAAACCGGTGGATGTCCGCATACAGCGATCCGCGAAGATGCGTCCATTAACTTGCGCGCAATTGACCAGATGCTGGAGCGTTTTCCGCAGGCCGATATTGTGTTTATTGAATCCGGTGGCGACAATCTGGCGGCAACCTTCAGCCCGGAGCTGTCTGATCTGACTATCTATGTCATCGACGTCGCGGGTGGTGAGAAAATCCCCCGCAAAGGCGGACCAGGCATCACCAAATCAGATCTGCTGATTATCAACAAAACCGATCTGGCTGCGCACGTCGGCGCGTCGCTGGATATCATGCGCCAGGATACCGAGCGCATGCGGCAGAATCGGCCATTTGTGATGTGTAATATGAAAACCGGCGATGGCGTTGATGCAGTCATTCAATTCATTGAAAAGGCCGGCATGCTGGTCTGACCGCCCCGCGATAAAAGCATGGTGCTAATGCCGGCACCATTGCCGCTGCGCCGCCAGGCGCCTTGCCGTACCCTTTCTCTACTTAGACCATTCTCTACTTAGACGATGGGTCGGGCTGCAACTGACAAAATGGCATGACCTGCCCCAGAGGCAACAGATAGACTCGCCGCCTGCCATCGGAAAAATACGGTGTCACGTTTGCCAGCTTGGGAAAATCGTCCATCAGTCTTGCGTCAGCCAAAATCCAGCGCCGATAATCCTGCGGAACACATACGGAACGCAAAAAATCAGCCGGTCGCACAAAACGGCCAGCGTTATCGGGCGCACCAAAATTGCGTGCATCCCAGAGTTCTTTTTGCCAGTTGTCCTTCGTCGGCAGCGTATTGTCATCCCAGTTGCTGACCACGAGCAGATCAGGATTATTTCCCATATAAAACCGAAAATCGAACGGGTAATAGTCAAGACTGTAGTATCGATCGTCGGAACCCTCAGCCGGCGGTGCTGCGGCAATGGCCGACGCACCGCGACTGCTGCCTGGCAGACGGCCCCAAGACAGATAGATCAGCCCGGCAACGCCCAGGGCAAAACACACCAGCACGCGAGCCAGAAAATTGCGCTGTACAGCCCTGCTTGCAGCACCAATCCGGGCTCGATCTGCATTTTCCGGCTCCGAGAGCACACCATCGGTCAACAAGATACCGCGAAAGAACTCGGCAAAGATAAAGGCCAGAGGAGGCAGTACCGGCAGGATATATCCCACCAGCTTGGACTGCGGAATGGAAAAAAAGACCAGAATAAGCAATAGCCAGATCCACATCAGGCGACGAACGCTGGTGTCTCGCTCTTGCACCCAGTAATTGCGTGTAAAGATGGCGGACAGCCCTCTTCCACACCAAGGGAGCATGGTGGCCAGCAGTACCGCCACATAGAACCAGACCGGCATTGTATTGTTGAAGCCGCCCTGCGAAAAACGCTCAAACTGCTGGTATACCAGATAGTAATGAAAAAAACCGGGGTACCTGCTCTGCATTAACAACAGCCATGGCAGAACAACGACCAGAAATAGCAGAATACCCGAGATACGCAATAGCATTGGAATGGCCGAATACCTGCGTTCGGCAAGAAGCCAGGCAAGCAGTACTCCGCCGGGCAGAACAAATCCGATCAGTCCTTTGGCCAAAAACCCGAGTCCCGCAAACAGATACATTGCCAGTATCCATCGCGTTGCGGATTCGCCTTGCTGTTGCAGCAGGACAGCGGTAGCGCCACACAGGATAGTAGTACTGATCATGGCCGCCACCAGCAAGTCAAGATTGGCATAATGGGCTGCGCCGAACGTCAGTGGTGTTGCCGCCAGAATGATGCCTGCCACCAGCGCACGTGATGGCAGGACAAAACGCCGTAGAAAGGCAAACAGGCCACCGACCATCAGCAGACCCGCTAACGCAGGTGTCAGTCTTGCTGCGAACTCATTTTCACCAAAAATGGCGAGACTGGCGGCTGTCAGCCAGTAAAACAACGGCGGCTTATGAAAATAGGGCATGCCGTTCAGCAGCGGGGTACCCCACTCATGAGCGTGCAGCATTTCCAGTGCAACCCCAACGTAACGCCCTTCGTCCGGATTGAGCAGCGGCCAAAACCAGTTCCCCAGCACAAACCAGGCAGTCGTGGCCAGCAGCAGGAACGGCAAGACAAAAGGACTGAGCGCCAGACGGGACAACCAATCAGACGTGCTGATACGAGACAAGGAGCCAGATGCAATGGCAGTAGAAGAAAACATGAATTGGAGCATGAAAATGAATGATCACCATCTTAGCGATAGAGATATCAAATATTCGTCAAATAACCGGGAGGCAGGTCATGCGCACTAACTGTGCCCCGATAATGGCGTTATGACCGTTCCTGGCAGGGCTGCGCTGCGATTGGCCTGCATATTCCTGATCCGGCCGGGCTATATGCCTTACCCATTCGTATCCACGAAATTTTCGTATACGCTCGACCCTGCGCCAACCGGGCAGGCACATGCATCAGCACTCGATAATATTGACGGCCAATCCGCCGCGCGATGTTTCCTTATATTTCGATTGCATATCCGCCCCGGTCTGCAACATGGTCCGGATTACTTTGTCCAGTGACACGTAATGCGTACCATCACCCCGTAAGGCCATGCGTGCAGCGTTGATGGCCTTGACAGCACCCATCGCATTGCGCTCAATACACGGAATCTGCACCATACCCCCAACTGGATCACAAGTCATGCCCAGGTTGTGCTCCATGCCGATTTCGGCCGCATTCTCTGCTTGCGGGACAGTGCCTCCCAATACTGCTGCCAGTGCGCCAGCTGCCATGGAACAGGCAACGCCCACTTCTCCCTGGCAGCCAACTTCGGCCCCGGAGATGGATGCGTTTTCCTTGTAAAGAATGCCAATGGCTGCAGCCGTCAGCAGAAAATCGATCACGCCCTGTTCACTGGCGCCGGGCACAAAATTCACGTAATAATGCAGGACCGCAGGAATTACGCCTGCCGCCCCGTTGGTCGGCGCCGTCACCACCTTGCCGCTGGCCGCGTTCTCCTCATTGACTGCCAACGCATACAGATTCACCCAATCGAGCATGGAAAGCGGATCTTTCAGCGACTCATGGGGCCGGCTGCGCAGCTGTTCATGCAGTTGTCGGGCGCGACGCTTGACATGGAGAAAACCGGGCAGGCTGCCGGTGGCCGAACAGCCGCGCGTCACACAGGCTTGCATCACTGCCCACAAGTCCAGTATTTTCTGCCTGACTTCCTGCTGCGGTCGGTAATGCCTTTCGTTTTCCATCATCAACTGTGCGATCGTCAACTGGTGCCGCTGGCACAGATCGAGCAATTGCTGGCCAGAATTGAATGGATAAGGGATGTCAATATCCGGGGTCAGATTCACCCGGACCCGATCGCAATTCATCACAAAACCGCCGCCAATCGAATAATATTCCTTCTTCATGAGTAATTGATCGGCAGCGTCAAAGGCCTTGAAACGCATGCCATTCGAATGCTGTGGCAATGTTTCCCGGCGGTTGAACTTGATATGGACGCTCTCGTCAAAGGCAATTTCGTGGCGATCAAGCAGCCTGACCATGCCACTGCTGCGCACCTGCTCGATCAGTGCCGGCACTATGTCCGGATTCAATGTCTCGGGCTGATAGCCATGCAGCCCGATGACAACTGCCATATCACTTTTGTGACCCTTGCCAGTTGCGCCCAGCGAGCCAAACATCTCTATATGAAGACGTTGCGCGCTTTCAAGCAGATTAGCCTGATCCAGACGGTTTACAAAACGCAGCGCGGCAATCATGGGACCGACTGTGTGGGAACTGGAAGGTCCGATACCCACCTTGAAAATATCAAATACGCTCAAGGCCATTTGTTTCCTCGACAATGTTGTGGGACCGTTTAATGGGTCCGGTACAGCTCATCCATTTTCTTTTCGGATTCACGACTTTTCAACTCTGCTTCGCTGGGCAGCGCCATGTCGTTGAGCAATGGCTTTGTCCAGTTTCCGGTAACATGATATTTTACAGTCAGGGCACGCTGCAATGGCGCCTGCAGCAGCCATTGCGTCAGGAAAGCACCCACACCGACTGCAGGATTCACAATCGTTCCGGCCAATACCGAGGCACCGCTCACATCCAGCTTGGGCACAACCACAGTCTGGAAGTCCAGGCTTTCGGATTTCAGATCTGTCATCCCGGAGGCCACGATGGCCGACGACGGTCCATTCAAGCGGAAATCCTCGACAAACAGGCGCCCTCCCTCCAGGCGCATGCGGCTGCGCACTGTGTCAAAGGTGAGCCCCGACTGCACCGAATTGCCCAGTGTCTCTCCAAACCTGGGCAGCCGGCGAAACGACTGCAGCGACAACAGCTCCAGAGCCTTGACCGCAGACGACTGTACGCTTTCCAGACGCCCCTGCTTGAGGCTGCCGCTGAGCGAACCATTGAGCATGGCCAGATCCAGATCCTGGACATTTTTCCAATTAATTTGCGCGTCAATTTGGCCGTTGCCATTTTTAATGACGCCGCCCAACTGATAGGTTTCAAGAAACCGGCCCAGGTCAGACACTACAATTTTTCCTTGCAGTTGCAGATCCTTTGCGGTGCCCTGCTGATGAATCGATCCTTGCGCCGCCAGCGAGCCTCCCTCATTGACCAGACTGAAGTAATCCACCTTCCAGTCGTCCGAGCCCTGCAACTGGTAACCTTTGAGTATCAACTGTCCCATTTGCTTGCCATAGACAGTCAGATTTTTCACTGACAAGTCAAGACGCGGCAAAGCCTGCGTCGCGCCGGCACGCGCCTTCGCGGCGTCCCTGTCCTTTTGCGACGGGGTGCGCATGTCCACCAGGGCATCGGCCGGTTCAATAATGTTCAGGGTATCGAGCCTGACAGTCAGATTGCCCGGATCTCGTGAGCGCGTGCCAGGGGTCCAGGTCCCGCTTCCCTGCGCCTGATCGGAATTCAGTTGCAGGTCCCATTGTTTGCCTGCCCTGCTGGCTGTCAGCGTAGCACCTGTCAGCGTCTGGTTCTTCACCAGGAATGCCCGGGTTTGTATGGCCACGTGTGACACATCCGGCAATATCTGCCGTCCGCGGCCCGTCCCGGCGCTATCGGAAAACTCATCGACAATATCATCCCATGCCTGTGCATCCAGCGTCGGGTTCTGCGCCAGAACTGTCAGGCCTGGCTGGCCCAGTTCTGCAGCCCTATTGACTCCGATGGTGCCACGACTGAAATACGGTCCTTTAATGCTGTTAATGTCGTGCTCAAAAATCGCTCGCGTACGAGTGCCGTCAATACGGATATCCAGGTAGCGCTTGCCGTCATCCCTGGCCCCCTCGTTTGCGCGCCAGACAATGGTGGCCGGCCACTGAGCCGACTTGGGCTTGGACAGACCATCGGGAAATTGCGTTGCCAGGCCCGCCAGATCAGATTGGAATTGAACCTTTACCCTGCCGCCCGGCGAAAAGTGGACCAGACTAGTGTAACTGGTGCTGCCGCTGATGCGCCGCATGCCCTGCACCGGTATCAATTGGCGCAGGCCGACAGCAGTCAGGGTGCCGTTAATGGATAGTGGCTTGCCTACGGTGCCGATGGGGCCGTCGAGCACGACTTTACCCCCCAGCATGACGCCCTTGACGGCATTGGCCTGCAATTGCGTCTCGGTAAACGGCATTTCGCCTTCAAGGTGCTCGGCCCATGGGAAATCCGGCGTGAGCCGGAAACGGCTGTCATCCAGATGAATCGAACCGGAGATTCGCGAATTGTCCGCGTCGAGCACCGGGATGTGCAGATCAATAGGAATGGTCCACTGGCCGCTGCCTTGTGCTTCATCCAGCACGTTATTGATCAGATTGCCCAGCGGACTGATTTTCGTGAAAGTCAGGAAATCTTCGGCGCGTCCCCTTGCCTTTGCCTGCAAATCAACTGTGGTGTTCTTCTCAAGACTGGATACAACGCCATGAAACGCATCCAGATCCAGCCGCTGCCCTTCAGGCATGGCATAGAAGGCCTGAATCGAATCAATAATAATCTGATCATTCTGAAAGTGAATCGTGCCGCTATCGGAATTGACAACCGGCCAGCGTTTGCCCCGAATATCCTTCTGATGATAATTGAGCAGCAGGTTTGCGTAAGTGCCGCGTAGCAAAAAGCTGCCCGAGTCCGACGCCAGTCCGAAAGGGAAATCGTCGACAACGCCCTTGAGTTCGAACTCGGCAGCAGACAGTTCCCCATTCTTGAATGCATCCTTGAGCCACTCACGCGCATCCGGATCCATCACATTGGGCAGGTAATTGTGCAGATGCGGCAATGATACTGCCCGCAGGGATCCGCTCAAATCCACAATACCGTTGTCGCTGTTGACGTCGGAACGCCAGGTCCCGGCGCCTTCCATCTGCAAATCACGATTATGAACCGTAGCCTGGGTAAACTTGACTCGCGGCTCCTGCACAGAATTGCGACTGAAATCACCACGGACACTTGCTTCGTCAATCGACAGCGGATTTTCGAATACGACCGGATCCTTATAATAGAAGCCCTTGACACTGGACTCGAACTGTACCGGAGGGTAACTGATACCGTCTGCTACACCGGATTCATGCATAGACAAACGCCAGCGATTGAACTCGTTGATCACACTTGTGAATGACGAGCTTAAGCGGGAGGTCAGGCTGTCTGCCGCGATAATAAATTCGTGATTGCGAATGTGATCTTCAATCCGGACCTTTTCCAGTCCATAGGCCACCATCATGTTCTTGGGCGCATTGCTGTCAATCTGAAGATCGACCACCGCGTGTGAGACGATGCCCGATTTCACTTTTGGCGGTATATCAAACCAGGGCCTGGCCGCCAGCACGTCCATATTGAGCACGGATACCCGCAAATTGCCCGACCAGGCCGGCGTTGGTTTGCCTGCAACGCCATCCTGTTGCAGGCTGCTCAATAACTGAATGGAATGGCCCACCTGCGCAGGCATACGGGCGCTGGCGCTAAGCACCCGCTTCGGGCCATTTTTTGTCAACTGCAATGTGAAATCGGAGAGCGTAAACGGACCCGCCTGCGGTCGTGTCTGGTCAATCCAGCTGAAGCTGCCATTGAGTACGGTAATCTCGGGTAAGGCCTGCAGCAGATCGGCCAGCGGCGTCAGCGTCACATTGCCGGCATCAACGGCCTCGGGCGCAGAATGTACGTTGTCACTATCCAGGCGTCTGCCAAGCAACCAGACCCGGTTCTGCCGGTCACGCGTCATGTTCAGGTGAATCTGCCGGATTTCCACTGCGGCCGGCTCCAGTTGCAGTTGCATGGCGCGCCGCCAGTCAAGGCTGGCGATCGCCTCGCCGACAGTCAACATCGGCGTATCAGTCTGATCGGCAATCTGCAGCGCCTGCAGTCGTAACCGCGGAACAATCCCCGTCCAGTCAATCGCCAGTTTTTCGATCGTGACATGCTGGCGTGTCGCTGCGCTCAGTCGTTGCTCAACCTGCCCGCGGAATTGATCGATATTGGGAGCAAGCAGGAAGCGGACAGCCAGCGCTGCCGCCATGGCCAGGACTATAAGCGCTATAAGGAGGGTGCCGGCGGATTTCAGCAGTCGGTACGGCAAATTCACTCAGTGATTCTCGTTGGACATCGGTCTGTTCATGGGGCGGTCGGGGTTCGGGTATTATTATATACAGCATCCCGTCAACACATCGGCAACTCATGAATTGTATCCAATCCCTGCAAAGCGCTCTTTCCTGGTCCGGCTATCTGCGCCGCCGCCTTGATGCGCGACCCGAGATCCAGCAGCAAATACTGGCAGACTCGGCTGAACCCATCACGCCTGCGCGTATCGAGCAATGGTCGCAAGAGCTGGCCGCCGGCGTGGGTGTGGGCGCTGCCACCACCCAGGCCTGGGAAATCGAGCACTGCCGGATCATCCTGCGCAAGCTGCGCAGCCGTCTGTTCGACACACTGGTCGTGCGGGATACGGGCGGCGAGGCAACGCTGGAAGAAGTAACACACGCCATGTCCTTTCTGGCTGACTTCGCCGTTGCTCAGGCGTACCGCAGCGTGATGACCGATATGGTTCAGGTCCATGGCGCCCCCACGGATCCGGCCACAGGCAAACCCATGGAAATGATCATTCTGGGGATGGGCAAACTGGGCGGATATGAACTGAATGTCTCGTCGGACATTGACCTGATCATGCTGTACCCGGAGGAAGGCGAAACCACCGGACGGCGGCCATTGAGCCACCACGAATTCTATGGGCGTCTGACCCGGCGCATGATGCCGATCCTCTCCGATCAGGATGCCAATGGCCAGGTGTTTCGCACCGATCTGCGCCTGCGACCGGATGGCGACGCGGGTCCCCTGGCCTGGAGCCTGGACGCGCTGGAAAATTACCTGATCGCCCAGGGGCGTGAATGGGAACGCTACGCCTGGCTCAAGGCGCGCATCATTCAGGTACAGGCGCTGGAGGGCAGCGCGCCCGCGCCCTACGCCCAGCAACTGGAAAGCCTGCGACTTCCCTTCATTTATCGCAAATATTTCGACTTCGATACGCTGGCCTCGCTGCGCCAGTTGCGCGAGCGAATCCGCCAGGACTGGCAGCGACGCGCCCTGTCCAAAAATGGTGTCGACACGGTTCATAATATCAAGCTTGGGGAAGGCGGCATTCGCGAAATCGAATTTGTGGTGCAGTTGTCGCAACTGATCAAGGGCGGTCGCCTGCCGACCATCCAGGAACCCTGCCTGATCAAGGCGCTGCATGCTGAAGTCAGCGCCGGGCTGATCGCGCCGGAAGCAGGCAGCAAGCTTGAAGAGGCATACCGCTTTTTGCGCCGAGTCGAACATTTTCTGCAATACCGGGAAGATGAACAGACTCACCTGCTGCCCAACGATCAGGCGCGCATGGCTGCACTGGCCACCGTGCTGGGTTTGTCCGCAACCGATTTCACCACCAGGCTGGCGGCTCATCGGCAGTTTGTGGCGGATACTTTTCGCGATGCCTTTCGCATTGCCGGCTTGAACGACGACCAGAGCAACGGCCAGCAACCGCAAACATGCGATACGGAGCACCGCGACGACAGAAACCTGGAAGACATCATCAAGCAGCATTTTGCCGAACATGATTCAGACGACGTCGAGCACCGGCTGGAAGCTTTGCTGGGCAGCTCACGTATTCGCAGTTTGTCCAACAGCAGTCGCGCACGCCTTGAAAAACTGCTGCCGGCCGTCATCCAGGCAGCCTCCCGTACGCCATTGCCCAATACCGCCTGCGCGCGACTGTTCGATTTGATTGAAACCATCGCGCAACGCAGTTCGTACATTGCCCTGCTCGCCGAATTTCCTGACACCCTGGCACGCGTGGCGCGAATCATGGCGTCCAGTCCCTGGGCCGCCAGCTATCTGACCGCCAACCCGATTCTGCTCGATAGTCTGATTGAGTGGAACAGCCTGATGGAACCAGTCAACATCGCCCAGACGGCCGAACAGCTGGACAAGGAACTGGATGCCTGCGTCCTGCATGACGGCACCCCGGACGTTGAGCAGCAAATGAATGTCATGCGTGATGTGCAGCGTCAGGTCAGTTTTCAATTGCTGGCACAGGACCTGGAAGGCGAACTGACAGTGGAAAAACTGGCTGACCAGCTCTCGGGCCTGGCCGATGTACTGCTGCAGGAAAGCCTGGAGCGCGTCTGGCCGCTGGTGCGGCCCAAACAGATACAACCGGACGACGCTCTTTATCACATGCCGAAATTTGCAGTGATCGCTTACGGCAAGCTGGGCGGCAAGGAACTGGGTTATGCGTCCGATCTGGACCTGGTCCTGCTGTTTGATGACCCGGGCGATTATGCCCTGGAAGTGTATGCCAAGCTTGGTCGTCGCTTAAGTACCTGGCTGTCCAGCATGACGTCGTCCGGTCGGTTGTACGAGATTGATTTGCGCCTGCGCCCTGACGGCGACGCCGGTTTGCTGGCGGTATCGGTGGATACCTTTGAAAAATATCAGCGGGAACATGCCTGGGTCTGGGAACACCAGGCGCTCACGCGAGCGCGCTTTGCAGCCGGCGACCCCGAGATTGGCAAAACATTCGAACGCATCCGCCGCGACATCCTTCTTCAGCAACGAGATCCGGAAAAGCTCAAACAGGAAGTCATCGAAATGCGTGCCAGAATTCGTGCAGGGCATCCGAACAAAACCGAATTATTCGATGTGAAGCACGACCATGGCGGGATGGTGGATATTGAGTTCATTACTCAGTATTGCGTCCTGGCCTACGCAAACCAGCATAAGCAACTTCTGGAAAACCTTGGAAATATTGCCTTGCTCAATATTGCCGGTGAGGTTGGCATTCTGAATGCCGAGCATGCCCGCAAAACGGCGGATAGTTATCGTATCCTGCGACGCATGCAACACGCCGTCAGACTCAAGGGTGACGAAAAGGCCAGGATTGACCCGTCGCTGCTGACCGAAGAACGGGCTGCAGTATGTACGCTTTGGGATGATGTTTTCGGAGAAAACACTTGAAAATAAAGAGAATTTTTAAAAAAACCGTCAATCTGCGCGGGAAATATCCTAAAATGACAGATTAGGAAACGACTTATCTCTGATCGCCATGGTTACTGTTACCGATATTGAACGCCCCACCCTTTCCCTGCCCGAAGGACACGGCAAAGTGCTGTTGCATTCATGCTGCGCCCCGTGTTCGGGCGAAGTCATGGAAGCCATGCTGGCATCGGGCATCAACTACTCCATCTTTTTTTACAATCCAAACATTCATCCGGTTCGTGAGTATGAAATCCGCAAGGAAGAGAACATACGCTTTGCGCAACAACACGGCATTGAATTTATTGATGCCGATTACGACGTAGACAATTGGTTCGACCGGGTCAAAGGCATGGAAAATGAGCCCGAACGTGGCATTCGCTGTACCGCCTGCTTCGATATGCGCTTTGAGCGCACTGCGTTGTATGCCCACGAACATGGTTTCGATACCATTACCAGTTCGCTCGGCATCTCACGCTGGAAGGACATGAACCAGATCAACGGCAGTGGCGAACGCGCAGCCGCACGCTATCCTGAGTTGGTGTACTGGACCTACAACTGGCGCAAAGGCGGCGGTTCGGCTCGCATGATCGAGATCAGCAAGCGCGAAGAGTTCTATCAGCAGGAATATTGCGGTTGTGTGTATTCATTGCGCGACACCAACCGTCATCGCCGCGCTCAGGGGCGTGATCGCATCACAATCGGGGTCAAGTTCTACGGCAGGCAGGAAGAAACGCTTTAAAAGAAACGCTTAAAGCAGGTACTGTCTACAAGGCATGGTTAGTTGCCGCAAGCTGCGGCCCGAGGCGAACAACAAAATCAGCCGCCTGGTTTTCGGCACTACCCCAGCCATACGTGTTGTCGCCACCAAAACCTGCACTGTCATCATACAAAAAGGACTGAAACCCGCATCACACAGGTTTCAGTCCTTTTTTTACCTGGAACGCCATCAGACAGCACCTGCCAGACGCCGCCTGTTGACACAAACGTTTACTGGGCCGGTGTTGCCGCTGCGCCAGCGCCGGCAGACGATGCCGCAGGCGCACCCGCTTGGGGCTTGCCGGCGCCGCTGTCTCCAGTTTTTTCCGAACTGCCCGCAGCACTCTCGCTACCTGGTTGGGTAATAAAGCCCAGTTTTTTCAACCCGGACCCTTTTGCCATGGAAAGTACCTGGGCCAGTGCCTCATAACGCGTATCGGCATCAGCGCGGATTCGCAGCTCTGGCTGGGGGTCTTGCTTGCCTTCGTTGACAAACATTTCCCTCAGGTCACTCTGCTCTACCGGCGCATCATTCCAGTAAATGGTGCCGGACTTGTCCATCGCCAGATCGATAACAACCGGTTCCTGCTCCACCGGCTTGCTGCTGACCTGGGGCAGGTCGATCTTGATCGAATGCGCCATCAGCGGCGCTGTAATGATAAAAATCACCAGCAGTACCAGCATCACGTCAATCAACGGCACCATATTGATTTCGGTCATGGGACTGGCCGAACCGTTTTTCTGATCAAAGCTTCCAAAAGCCATGGTTATCTCCTGTGTGACTAACGACCGCCGCCGCCGCGCAAGCTGCGCACTTTAGGGTTCTGGCTTTCAAATTGCTGGCCGGTTGTCACAAATGCGTACAGATCGTGGGCGAATGCGTCCAGACGGGCAAGCATGACACGGTTACGGCGGACAAAGGCGTTATAGGCCAGCACTGCCGGAATGGCAACAGCCAGGCCAAGGCCGGTCATGATCAGCGCCTCGCCGACCGGGCCGGCAATTTTATTGATGGTAACGCCCGCTTCGGCCATGCCGATACCGATCAGGGCATGGTAAACACCCCACACGGTGCCGAACAACCCGACAAACGGCGCAGTCGAGCCAATGGAGCCCAGAACAGACAGTCCGTTCTCGGCCTGGGCCGTTTCCTCATCAATCACTTTTTTCATACGGCGAGCGACAAACTCCGCATTGGTACCTAATTCGGCCAGATTGCTCGCGCCATAACGGCTGTGATGGTCGCGCGCATGTAGAGCCTGGTCGGCAAGACGCGAGAACGGATCACGCGCGCCAAACTTGTGCAAATCCTGATCAACTTGCTCCAGAGACTGCGAACTCCAGAAGCGCTGCAGAAACCGGTTTCCCTTGCGAGTTCCGCTAATGTTCATTAATACCTTGACCACAATCAGGTACCAGGTAACCAGCGCCATCAAAACAAGAATGCCGAACAGGGATTTGCCGACAATATCGCTCTGCATCAGAAAATCCATGATGCCGGGATTGTGCGGCGTAGTTTCCGTTGTCGCCTGAGCAAGAGCGACCAATGGGGATGACAGCCAGGGGGTAGTCATGATGAATAAATTCCTTTATTGAAAAACAATAGGTATATCGGCGATGGAGTCCCGGGGAACGCCATTTTCAGAATAGGGTTTGAAACGGGCGCGCCGTACCGCACTCAGGGCAGCATCATTGAGCGAATCATAGGGCAGCGCCTGACGCAGTGTCGCGCTTTTGACCGTACCGGCCGTTGAAATATGCACGCGCACAATAACGGTTCCCGATTCGCCACGCATTTTTGCTGCGCGCGGATAGGTCGGCTTAGGCTTGACCAGATAACTGACCGATGACACGACTTTGGGGGCCTGATTGGTCTGGCCACCCGAAGGCTTGGCGTTCGCGCCATTGCTGACGCCCACCGGTTTGAGCGAAATATTGCGATCAATCTTGATATTGGACAGATTGGGCGCAGGCTTGACCGGTGGTTTCGGTTCAGGCTTGGGTTTCGGCTTGGGCTTGGGCTTGGGCTTCGGTTTGGGTTTTGGCTTAGGCTCCGGTTTTGGCTCGGGTTTTGGTTCAACCACAGGCTTGGGTTCTGGCTTGAGCTCGTACACCGGCTCGGGCACTGGCTCCGGAGGTGGAATAATTTCTTCCTGAACCGGCTCCGGCTGGGGTTCCGGTTCGGGTTCCGGTTCTGGTTCGGGCTCAGGTTGTACTTCTGGCTCTGGGGCTGGCGCCAGTTCCTCCCCTTTTGGAGGGGGACGTACCGGTTCGTCGATAATCGTTACCATTACCGGGGCATCGGTCGCTTTGACTATGGGTGGCGTCAGATCCAGTGTGCCAAGCCAGGCAGCACCTGACATTAATGCCAGCGCTGCAGCCAGGCCAGTGAGCCGAAAGCTCAGGGGAACCGCCGCGGGAGAATTTGATCCGTTAAACATGCTCAACATACGTGCCTTGTGCAGGCAATTACAGCAGACAGCGCTTGGCGCGGGAACCGCAGCCAGCGAAAACACATTAGATAATATGAAGGAACCAATGTTGATCTGCAGGTCAGCCTATTATTGTAATAATAACTATTCTCATTTTCAATAAATTTCTTGAATTATGTGCATGCAATAATGACGAATACGTAACAACGGCTTTACAGTATGGCTGAATCGTTCTGCAGTGGCATCTGCAAAAGAGCACACTATTTTTTCAAGTTGGCACGCAGACAGGCGAGCGCAGCCTCATGCCCTTTTTTGTATCTTTATGTAATAACGGCGTACCAGGCGATATTTCGAACGCAATTTGTTGTCATTCGTCCACATTCCCTAGAGTACAGACGAAAAAATACCGCCCGTAGGCGGTATTTTCAGCACAGCGCAAATAAATTACTTGGCTGAAACTTCTTTGGCTTGAGGACCTTTAGGGCCTTCAGCAACCACGAAAGTGACTTCCTGGTTTTCTTGCAGTGATTTGTAGCCTGTACCGATGATGTCTGTGTGGTGCACAAACAGATCTTTACCACCTGAGGCGGGCTTGATGAAACCAAAGCCTTTCTCGTTATTAAACCACTTTACAATTCCTGATTCTGTCGACATGTCGATTTCCTGATGTATAAATAAACTGAGATAAAATCCTATCTCTTGGGACAAGACTTCAAGGAGACGACACATGCAAACAGTACCGCTGTAACCAGAAGCCTATTTCGTATAACCGAAGCACGGCTTCCTTTAACTTGAATATCTTATGTGTGACACTATGTCGGTAAAAAGAATCTGTGTCAATGAATATTTATGAACTGACGTCAATACAACTGTCATCAAACTTTAATTTATATAAAAAAAAGCCCGGAAAATACCCGGGCTTTTGCGCAGAAACGTAGCGGTTTTAGCCCGCAATATCACTGTTTTCGCGGCTGAACAAAAAAACGCCGTCTTTTACATCGACCAAGACAGTGTCTCCAGGGCCGAATTCTCCCTCGAGAATTTTTCTTGCCATGCCGTTTTCCACGTGTTGTTGAATTGCACGTTTCAACGGCCTTGCCCCGAATACCGGATCGAAGCCGCTTTTTGCCAGCAAAGCCAGGGCCGCATCTGAAACATGCAAATGCATATCCTGACCAGCCAGTCGGGCTGCCAGACGATCCAGCTGAATCCGGGCAATAGAGGAGATCTGCGCACTGTCCAGCGAATGAAATACCACCACTTCGTCAATACGATTCAGAAATTCAGGCCGGAATGCCTGTTTCACATCTTCCCAGACCACTTCCTTGATCGCTTCATAAGACTCGCCAGCCATATTCTGAATGTGATGCGAACCCAGATTCGATGTCATCACAATCACCGTATTGCGAAAGTCTACCGTGCGCCCCTGCCCGTCTGTCAAACGGCCATCATCGAGCACCTGCAACAGGACATTGAACACATCAGGATGGGCCTTCTCTACTTCATCGAGCAGAATAACGCTATAAGGCTTGCGACGCACCGCTTCGGTCAGATAGCCGCCTTCTTCATAGCCGACATAGCCCGGCGGCGCTCCGATCAGGCGTGCCACGGAATGCTTCTCCATGAACTCGCTCATATCGATACGGACCAGGTGATCTTCCGAATCGAACAGGAACCCGGCCAGGGCCTTGGTCAGTTCGGTTTTACCAACGCCGGTCGGACCAAGAAACAGGAAGGATCCATATGGCCGTGACGGGTCGGACAGTCCGGCGCGCGAGCGCCGGATTGCATCGGAAACCAGGGTGACCGCCTCATTCTGCCCTACCACACGCTTATGCAGGAAATCTTCCATGCCAAGCAGTTTTTCACGCTCTCCCTGCATCATTTTGGATACAGGAATGCCGGTAGCGCGGGAAACCACTTCTGCAATTTCTTCGGCCCCAACTTCGGTGCGCAGCAGCCGTGGCTTGGCCTTACTGGACTCTTCCGATTCAGCAGCCTTCAGGCGACCTTCCAGTTCGGGCAGGCGGCTGTATTGCAACTCTGCCAGTTGCTCGTACTGGCCCTTGCGCTGAAATTCAGCCATCTGCGCCCTGACCTTCTCGATTTCTTCCTTGATCGACTGCGCACCCTGCACCGCCGCTTTCTCGGCTTTCCAGATCTCTTCGTAGTCGTTGTACTCGCGTTGCAGCTTTTCCAGCTCGTCCTCGATCGCTTTTAAGCGGCGGGCAGAGGCATCGTCTGTTTCCTTACGCACGGCCTCGCGTTCAATTTTCAGCTGGATGATCCGGCGATCCAGACGGTCCATGACTTCGGGTTTCGAATCGATTTCCATGCGAATACGCGCCGCAGCCTCGTCGATCAGGTCAATGGCCTTGTCCGGCAAAAAACGGTCTGTGATATAGCGATTGGACAGCTCGGCGGCCGCCACAATGGCCGGGTCAGTAATATCGACACCGTGGTGCAACTCATAGCGCTCCTGAAGGCCGCGCAATATGGCAATGGTACTTTCTACGTCGGGTTCATTGATCAGCACTTTCTGGAAGCGCCGTTCCAGTGCGGCGTCCTTCTCGATGTACTTACGATATTCATCAAGCGTGGTGGCGCCGATACAATGCAATTCGCCGCGCGAAAGCGCTGGCTTGAGCATATTGCCGGCGTCCATCGCCCCTTCGGCCTTGCCTGCGCCTACCATGGTATGGATTTCGTCGATAAAGACGATATTGCTGCCGTCATCCTGCGCCAGTTCCTTGAGCACCGCCTTGAGGCGTTCCTCGAACTCACCGCGATATTTGGCCCCTGCCAGCAAAGCGGCCAGGTCCAGTGACAGCACGCGCTTTCCGCGCAAGGTTTCAGGCACTTCATCATTGACTATGCGCTGCGCCAGGCCTTCCACGATGGCTGTTTTACCCACACCCGGCTCGCCGATGAGCACCGGATTGTTTTTGGTGCGCCGCTGCAGAATCTGGATTGCCCTTCGGATTTCGTCATCACGGCCGATGACCGGATCCAGCTTGCCCGAGCGGGCTCGTTCAGTCAGGTCCGTGGTGTATTTTTTCAACGCCTGACGGTTACTTTCGCCTTCCTGGTCTTCAACGGCAGCGCCGCCCCGAACAGCCTCAATGGCCGCTTCGAGCGCTTTTTTCTGCAGGCCGCAGTCGCGCAGGATGCGACCGGCCTCGCCTTTATCTTCGGCCAATGCCAGCAAAAACAATTCACTTGCAATAAAAGCATCACCCCGCCGGGCCGCTTCCTTGTCTGTAGCGGTCAGCAGCGCATTCAGTTCGCGACTGATCTGCACATTGCCTTCGGCTCCCTGCACCTGTGGCAGAGACTTGATAGCACTGTCCAGGGCCGGGCCGACACGATTGACCGCAACGCCGGCACGCGCCAGCAAACTGCCGGCGCCGCTATCGGCATCGCCCAGCAATGCAGACAGAACGTGAACCGGCTCAATGTACTGATTATCATTTCGGCCGGCAATACTTTGGGCGTCAGCAAGCGCCTGTTGAAATTTTGTGGTTAATTTGTCAAATCTCATGATTCTTCCCATGTCATTCATTACGGCCATACATATCTGGCCAGGTTGCTTAATACATAATGGCAACTACCTACATTTCAAGATGTAATACAACTCAGTTTTTGACTCAACATAAAGACTGGCGCCCAAAGAACGGTGCCACAGCCGGTACAATCAAATTTTAACTGCTCCGATTGACCTTTCAATGAATTCAGGCTTTCCCGACACCGCTGCCGAGTGCGACCCCCTTGTCGCCAGTAACCTGTTGCCTCAGCGTGTCGTACTGGATACCTGTGTGCTCATGTCCACCATTCTGAAGAACCTGCTGCTGCGGCTGGCGCAGGCGGGCATGTTTGAACCTGTCTGGGCCGACTATATCGGTCAGGAATGGCGCCGCAACGCCAGTCGCGTCTGGGCAGTATCCGAGCAAGACATCGCAGCCCACTGGCAGGACATGCAGTCGACCTTCCCCCACGCCGATATGGGGATTGTCAGCGAATTCGAAACGGGGTTATCCAAAAGCGACCCAAAGGATTGGCATGTTATCGCGGCAGGCCGGGCCGCGCTTGCTCTGTATCCTGGCCAATCCGTCTGTATTCTGACCCGAAACCTGCGGGACTTCAACCGCAGCGAACTGCGCCTGCTGGGCTTGTCACTATTTGACCCCGACCCGTTTCTGGTCAAATGCTACCAATTGGATCCCGATTTGCTGATGCAACTGCTGGCCCTGATTCCCGACGATGCCGTAAAGATCGGTCGTCCCCAAGAACCCCTGGAGGCAGTCCTTAAGCGCGAACGCCTGTTTCGCCTGAACAGCCTTATTGCCCAGGACGTCAGCGCGGCTGCCTGATCAACAGGCTCAGACCAATGTTTCATGAAGGACGCTTTCCATGTGCATTATTTATCTGTCCATTGCCAAAGATCCCGACTGGCCACTTTATATTGCCGCCAATCGTGACGAATTTCACGCCAGGCCAGCCCTGCCGGCCGCGCCGTGGGATGCCAATCCTGATATTTTCTCGGGGCTGGATCTGAGCGGTGGCGGCACATGGCTGGCGATCAACAGAAATGGCCGCTTTGCCATGCTGACCAATTTTCGCGATCCGTCCGGCTTTATCCCCCAGGCCCCCACACGCGGCCTGCTGGTAAGCAATTTTGTAGACGGGGATACGAGCGCCAGCGAATACGCCGAGCAGGTATGGAAAATGGGCAATAACTATAATGGCTTTAATCTGATCGTAGGCGATGTCAGCGACGTTTACTACACCGGTAATCGACAGGACGCGCCACCGCAAAAGCTGGCGCATGGCAGCTATATTCTATCCAATCACCTGCTGGACACGCCCTGGCCCAAAGCCGAACGTCTGCGTCGCGGCCTGGATGCGCTCACGCCCGACTACTGTCCCGATGCCCTGCAACAGGTATTCGCGCTGCTTAAGGACACAACCCCTGCACCCGACGACGCCTTACCCGACACCGGCATTGCGCCGGACCGCGAACGGCTGCTGAGCAGCCCTTTCATCATCAGCGACAACTACGGTACCCGCTGCTCTTCGATTATTGCGGTCAATCGCAGCGGACAGGCCACCTTCAGCGAGCTAACCTACGCGCCCGACGCCAGCGAAACAGGACGTCGTGACTGGACCTTCTCCATGCACACCCCCTACCGCTACTGATTGCGCAGCACATCACCATTCGAAGGTACAATGAGCGGATTGTTCATCCAACCTGACTCAAGACGCACAAGCCATGGATCGCTTCACCCAACTGGAAAGTTTTGTCGCAGTTGCCACACTTGGCACCCTGTCGGCTGCCGCCAAGCAGCATGGCATCGCACCTGCCATGATGGGGCGGCGTATCGATGCGCTGGAAGAGCGCCTTGGGGTGAAATTGCTGATTCGCTCCACCCGCAAGCTGACCCTTACGCCCGAAGGCCACGCCTTTGTCGAAGAAGCCCAGCGCATCCTTAAGGATCTGGCAGAAACCGAGAGCCAGATTACGCAAGGCAAGGTAAAAATTGCCGGGCCCTTGCGGCTGACCGCGCCTGCCGGCTTCGGGCGCCAGCATGTGGCGCCGCACATACCGGATTTTTGCCACCGCCATCCCGACATCCGCGTCACACTGGATCTGACCGACAGAATCATCGACATGTTCGAAGAGCAATATGACTGCGCCATCCGCATCGGTGACCTGCCAGACTCCCAACTGATTGCTTTAAAGCTGGCCGAAAACCGCCGGGTTGTGGTCGCCTCGCCTGCCTATCTGAAACGGCACGGCACTCCCAGCACTCCGGCGGATCTGGTCAAACACGAATGTCTGTCGTTCGGCCCGCAAGGCAGTCAGAGCAAGGGGTGGCTGTTCCGCGAAAAAGGCAGTACGCGCGCCTTCAAACCAGCCAGTCGCCTGGCATGCTCTGATGGCAGTGTCCTGCACGAATGGGCCTTGCATGGCTTTGGCCTGTCGTGGCGCTCCTTGTGGGAAGTACAGGCCGATCTGAATGCCGGTCGCCTTGTCACCGTTCTGGACAATTATGCAACTGCGCCCAATGGAATCTATGCCGTATTGCCAAACCGCAAGCACCTGCCCCAGCGCACCCGCAGCTTTATCGACATGCTCAAGCAGCACTACGCCTCAGACGGTTACTGGGACGCAATACACACGCCGCCCGCAGCGGTACTCTGAACAGATGGGCGCAAATAATACGTCCCTTCTCTATTTACCTTCAGCCAATACGTCCTGCGGCAAATCGGTCGCATGATATTTTTTGAAGATGGTATTTAACTGGCCATTTTTCAGATTCTGGCGGATCAGTTCATTGATTTTTTCTTTCAATTCAGGGTTGTTACGGGCGATGCCGATACCCATTTTCGAGGTCGACATCACAACCTTGATATCCAGGGCCTTGGCCGGATCCTTTTTATTGAGCGCTGCAATAATGGAAGGCGCAGTCGAGAAAATATTCGCCTGTCCGCTGGTTATCGCCGTAATGGCTGTCGCATCGTTTTCAAAACGAACAATATTGGTTCCCGGTGGCGCCAGCTTGGTAACGTTCTGATCATTGGTGGTGCCCCTGGCAGTGACCACTGTTTTTCCAGCCAGATCCTTCATTTCCTTGATGGGTGCATCCTTGGGCGCCCCTATCACAGACTGGATTACAGCGTAGGGTAGTGAGAAATCAATCACTTTTGACCGCTCCGGCGTAATCGACAAACTAGAAATCACAATGTCGGCCTTGTTGGTAAGCAAAAATGGAATACGGTTGGCCTGGGTGGTCGGGACAATTTGCAGGGTCACGCCCAGGTCCTTTGCCAGCAGATTGGCCGTTTCTACGTCCGAACCCACTTCCTTCATGGTTTCGTTTTTCATGCCGTAAGGGGGCGCACTCAGATCGATGGCCACCCGCAGCACTTTTTCCTGCATGATCTGTTCCAGGGTATTGGCACAGGAAGGTGCCGCCGTGCCCAACAGTGCCGTGGCCAGGGTCATTGCCGCAAGCGCGGGCTTGAACGAATAAGTCATTATTGTCTCCTGTATGGATTATTGTTTTCTAACGAATCTACAAAAATAAGGGGTATGTTTAATAAAGCGTACGTTTAGCTTCTTTATCGCAAACCGGATTACAGGCCGTTATCCAGGAAGTGCTTCAATTCAGGAGTTTGCGGATTGCGCAGCATATCCGGCCCGCCCTGTTCATGGATTTTGCCCTGATACATATAAACAATGCGATGTGCGACCTTCATGGCAAATGCCATTTCATGTGTCACCAGGACCATCGTCATACCTTCACGCGCCAGTTTTTCAATGACTCGCAGTACTTCGCCGGTTAACTGTGGATCCAGCGCCGAGGTCACCTCATCAAACAACATGAGTTTGGGACCCATCGCCAATGAACGGGCAATGGCAACGCGTTGCTGCTGCCCGCCCGAGAGCTGCTCCGGATACATCTGGCTTTTCTCCGACAGGCCTACCTGCGCCAATACGGTTTGCGCGATTTCCTTGGCCTGGCTCTTGCCCATCTTCTTGACCGACGTTAGCGCAAGTGTGATATTGCGCTCTACGGTCAAATGCGGGAACAGGTTATAACTCTGAAAAACAATACCTACATCCTGACGCAGCATCTTCAGGTCGGACTTGGGGATATCCGCGCCAAAGGTATGTCCGCATACCGTCACCGACCCCTTATCGATCTGCTCCAGATGATCCATGCAGCGCAGCGCCGTGCTCTTGCCCGATCCGCTCTGGCCAATAATGGCAATAATTTCGCCGGGCTTGACACTCAGGTCGATACCCTTGAGTACATGATTGTCGCCGAACCACTTATGTACATTTTCCAGGCGCACGATGTCGCCTGATATTGCCTGACCATCGCGCGACAAGGGCTGCGCGCCAGCCTGCACGCTGCCTGGCGAGACTGCTGCGCCGTCGGGCAGATCGGCTACCGGTTGCTGCGAAGGCACTGAATTCATATTGGCTCCTTTGTGTAATTTTGCATATCAGCCGCGAGATACGTTCAGCTTGCGCTCCAGCTTCAGGCTGAGTCGAGACAGTGGATAACAAATAATGAAATACAAGACCGCGGCAAGCCCGAAGTAAAGAAATGGCTGGAAGGTCGCATTATTGAGTATTTTCGCGTTATAGGACAGCTCGGCAAAGCCGATCACCAAAGAGGCGATTGAAGTATTCTTGACGATCTGCACCATAAACCCGACGGTCGGCGGCACGGCGATGCGCAATGCTTGTGGCAAAATAACCTGGAACATGCGCTGAATACGACTCAAACCCAGGCACTCGGCCGCTTCCCACTGGTTTCTGGGCACAGATTGAATACAGCCGCGCCAGATTTCACCCAGAAATGCCGAAGACTGAATCGTTAACGCCAGCACCGCAGCCGTCAGCGCCGGTACTGACGTAAAACCCAAGATGGTCGGGCCGTAAAAACACACACCCATGAGCACCAGCAGCGGCGTACCCTGAATGGCCTGAATATAGGTAAAGGCTGCGCCACGGGCAATGGGATTGGCAGATACGCGCATCAGTGCGATTATCAGCCCCACGACACTGGCGAACACGAAGGTAAGCACGGACAGCACAAAGGTACCCCAGGCGCCCTGTAACAGAAAAACCAGCTGTTCTTGATTCATATTTGAGCGCTCCGGTTCAAAGCAACGTGCCCAGGCGACGCCTGCGTACAAAAAGCAACTTGGCCAGCATCCAGAAAATGGCCCGGACCATCAGAGACATGGCCAGATAGATTCCCCAGAGAATGATAAAGACTTCAAAATTGCGGAACGTCATGGATTGCACCTGACCCGAAACCCCGAACAAATCTTCGGTCCCCACCGCTGAGAGCACACTGGTAACCAGCATGAGCAAAATGAACTGGCTGGTAAGCGCGGGATATACACGCTCCAGCGCCGGTACAAGAATAATATGCCAATACACCTGCAGGGGTGATAACCCCAGGCACTCGCCTGCTTCCCGCTGGCTGCGCGGCACAGATTCGATCCCGGCACGCACAATTTCACAGGTATACGCCGTAATATTGATGACAAGTGCAAGAATGGCGCCGACCAGAATCGGCATGGTCAGCCCCACGCTGGACATGCCGAAAATCAGAAAGTAGCTTTGGATGATCAGCGGCGTATTGCGAATAACCTCGACATAGGCGCCGACTGTTTTGCTTAGCCACGAAATAGACGAACTGCGAGCAACCGCGCACATGACGCCAAGAATAAACCCGGCCAGCGTGGACCAGAACGACATGATAACCGTCGTACGCGCCCCTTCCAGGAAGAACTGCCAGTAGGCAAAGACAGAGCTGAAATCGAACTCATAAGTCATGTCTGACCCGCTTTTGACTGTGATAAAAGTAAGACATGCTACACGGACTAATTGGTAAAACCACTTATAGAAAACCCTATAAAATGCATATTTACACCACAATTGGTTTGACCACTTAAGTTGAATCCCCTATATTGGGTTTAATTTGATTTCAATTGAAAATATGACTTCCGACACACCGTCTCCATCGCGCAAAATGGCGTCAAGAGCCTATTTGCAGACCGCTGCGCAATTGCGCACGGTTATTGCAAATCTGCACCTCGGTGCAGGCGCCCGCCTGCCTTCGGAAAGAGAGCTTGCGCAACAGTTGGGCGTGTCGCGGCCGACGCTGCGCGAAGCATTGATCGTTCTGGAACTGCAGGATGAAGTTGAAATCCGGATCGGATCGGGCATCTACGTAAAAAACCGCAACGCACAAACCGGACCAACGGGACAGGCGGATCTTGCCGGCACCAACAAAGCGCCGCGTATCTCGCCCCAGCGTGAAGTTCAGGCGCAAGCAGATGACGCTGCCGATAGTCAGCCAGCCCCCGCACAAAATATGTCCGGCGACGATCCGGATGGTTCACCCCTTCTTGCCCACGCCTCCTTAAAGCTGCATAGCATTGCCGAAGACAGCCCGAAAGAGGTCAACCAGATGCGCTATTTTCTGGAATCTGCCGTGGCTGCCGAAGCGGCCCGCTTCATGTCGCCCGGCCTGCGTAAAAAACTCAGGAAAAGCCTGACGGACATGCAGGCGGCCATGGCGCAAAACGATCTATCGACCAATGCCCGCATGGCCGATGCTGATCGGCTATTTCATATGACGCTGGCGCAAAGCACGGACAATCAACTGGTCATACAGACCATCACCGGCTTGTTCGACCAGCGCTACCGGCCGATTGCCCGCACAATGCACCGGCATTTTGACGATCAGCAGGCCTGGCTGGCTGCCATGCAGGAGCATGAGCAAATCTGCCAGGCCATCGAAGAGCGCGATCCGTTGCAGGCGCAGGCCGCCATGCAACGCCATTTGAGCCGCGCCCATCAGCGCCTGATGGCCATCATCGGCTAAAACACCATCCATTATTTCAAAGTGAAATCCAGAGGACCTCAATGAAGAAAACCATACGACTGCATGCCAATGATAATGTCATTATTGCAACTGAACAGCTGATGCAGGGCAATACAGAGGACGGAGTTGCCATCCTCGGACTGGTTCCCGCCGGACACAAGATTGCCACCGTGGATATCGCAAAAGACAGCCCGGTGCGCCGCTACAACCAAATCATTGGTAAGGCGACGCGCGACATCCGCGCCGGCCAGCATGTTCATACCCACAATATGACCATGATGGATTTCGAACGTGATTACGACTTCGGCTCTCACACGAAGGATGTGCCGGTCAACGCAAATACAGACCAGTTCATGGGCTACGTCCGGCCCGATGGCCGGGTTGCGACACGCAATTTCATCGGCATTCTCACCTCTGTCAACTGTTCGGCAACCGCGGCCAAAGCAATTGCGGATCATTTCCGTCGTGATATCAATCCCGCAGCGCTGGCAGACTTTCCCAACGTTGACGGCGTGGTTGCCCTGCCCCATGCCACCGGCTGTGGGCACGCAGCCGAGGGCCTGTTTGTGGAAACCCTACGGCGTACCCTGGTCGGCTACGCAAAACACCCCAACTTTCATTCGGTGCTGATGGTCGGATTGGGCTGTGAGTCCAATCAGATCTCGGCCATTCTTGCGTCCGGCAATATGAAAGAGAGTGTCAACCTGCAAACTTTCACCATTCAGGATACTGGCGGCACCGCGAAAACCGTCGCCAAAGGCATTGCAGTGGTCAAGTCCATGCTGCCTGCCGCCAACGAAGTTCAACGTGAACCGGTGTCTGCATCGCATCTTACCGTGGGCCTGCAATGCGGCGGTTCTGACGGCTATTCCGGCATTACAGCAAACCCGGCGCTGGGTGCGGCCGTTGATCGTCTGGTTCGGGCTGGCGGTACCGCCATTCTTTCGGAAACGCCAGAGATTTATGGCGCAGAACATCTGCTGACCCAGCGCGCCGTCAGCCGCGAAGTTGGGGAAAAATTGGTAGCCCGCATCAAATGGTGGGAAGATTATTGCGAACGCAATTTTGCCGAAATGAATAACAACCCGTCTGCCGGCAATAAGGCTGGCGGGCTGACAACCATTCTGGAAAAGTCACTGGGGGCGGTTGCCAAAGCCGGCACCACCAACCTTAATGACGTTTACGAATACGCGCAGCCTGTTACGGCAAAAGGCATGGTATTCATGGATTCTCCCGGTTTTGACCCGGTATCGGCCACCGGACAGGTCGCCTCGGGCGCCAATCTGATTTGTTTTACAACCGGCCGTGGCTCTGCTTACGGCTGTACCCCCTCGCCGTCGCTCAAACTGAGCACCAACAACGCGTTGTGGCAACGCCAGGAAGAAGACATTGATATCAACTGCGGCACAATCATCAGCGGCGAGGAAACAGTAGACAGCCTGGGTGAAAAAATCTATCGCATGATACTGGACGCGGCATCAGGCAAAAAAACCAAAAGCGAACTGCATGGCTATGGACAGAACGAGTTTGCGCCATGGCCGTTGGGTGTGACGATGTAGGCATAAGTAATAAAGGCTTTAGCAATCAATAAGTAGTGGCCGCTGGCATAGAGCCTGCAGCCACTACCTGGCACCATCTGCATCAATCCAGCCATTCCTGAACCATGACTTCGATCGTGATACACACCGGCGAGCCGCCTTTGATAAACCTGCCGGCAAATACTTCACCCGCATTGTTAGCCACGATGCCATAGAGTTCCACTTCGGTTTTTCCTTCACGATCACGACGCACGTGACCGTTCATGCTCAGAATTTCCACCGCGAACCCTTCCACATTGATATTGCGCGGCACGCCTTCGTCGGTCATGATTTCCAGACTGGACTTGAACAGACTGCCAAGCCCGCCCTTAATAACGCCCTGAGCAATCTCGTGCTCGCGGCAGATATCTTCCATGCCGGTGATAAGATCGTCATTGCAGAAAAACCGGGCATTGACCACACGCCCCACCCGACAGTGCCTGATACTGGATTCCATACATCTGTTCCTTTGCCGTTCAGGGCTAAAACCTCAGCGCTCGGGCGCAGCGGACACTGCAGCACGCTCAGCATTGCCATCAATATGTTCTGCCAATTGCGGATGAAATACATGCATGCCGGAGGTAGCATCCAGTCTGGCGACGAATTCGACGTCGCTTGTCGCCGTGACATAAATGCGTATCCCTGTCTGCCCCACGATACATTGCTGCGTGTCCAGATGACCGCCTTGCGTCTGGCCATTGCCGGTCACAAGACAACCATGGCAATGCAATAGGGGCTTGTCTTGCCTATCCTTTCCGTATATACCCATCGCCGAGATCAGTATTGCATTGCCGATGTGGTTAGGCGCCCCATATTGCGCAATACGCTTGCCAGCCGGATCAGGATATCCGGTATAAAAAATGGCAGAGCGAAGATGCCCACCCATCAAATCCAGATGCGCGCTTTGAATGTCGTACTGCATGAAGGCGGCAGATACCCACTCCCAGATTGATACGCCTTCGGGCACATCAAGCACCCAGTTGCTTTGGCCCTGCCCGGCCAGAGACAGCGCTCTTGAGTTAAGCCGTTGCATCGTCTTGCACCATGCGTCGCAAGTCTTTCTTGACGATTTTCCCATAGCCCGATTTTGGCATGGAATCCCAGAAATAATATCTGGTCGGATACTTGTACCGTGCCACTTTGCCATTCAGATGACGGTTCAATGCCACGGCATCGGTCCTGCAACCGCTTTTGCATACCACTACCGCTACACCCGTCTCTCCCCATTTTTCATCGGGCACGCCAAATACGGCCACCTCAGAAACCGCAGTGTGCGTCAGCAAAGCCTCTTCAATTTCCCTCGGATACACATTGGAGCCACCGGAAATAAACATGTCTGACTGGCGTCCGGTAATGTACAGGAAACCCTGCTCATCCAGATGACCCAGATCACCGGTGTGAAACCAGCCATAACGAAAAGCTTTTTCATTGGCCGCGTCGTTGTTGTCATACCCCATGCATACAGCCGGGCCGCGCACGCAGATTTCACCTGTCATGCCGGCATCGCAGCGCTGGCCTTGCTCATCCAGTATCGCTATTTCCATACCGGTTCTGGCGTACCCGCAGGTGCCAATCCGGGCATCAGCCGCGCTATCATCCAATTGATGCATGTGCGCCGGCAGCACCGTGATATTGCCTGTTACTTCGCCCAGTCCGTAATATTGCACCAGCACCTTGCCCAGTTTGCGCAGTGCATGTTTCTGGTCTTCACGATACATGGGCGCACCCGCATAAATCACGTACTTTAATGACGAATGATCAAACTGGTCCACCGCCGGGTCTTCAGTCAACCGTTTTACAATCGTGGGTACAGTGAACATGTTGTCAACGCCATATTGCTGAACCAGTTGCCATGCTTCGGCGCAATCGAGCCGCGCCGAAGCAGGCAATATGCTGGCGGCGCCACGGGCTGTATTGGCAATGGCATGGATTCCAGCACCGTGTGACAGCGGCGCAACTACCAGGGAGCGCGAATGCTGGTCAATACCGGGCAGCAGATCAGCCAGATGATTTGTAATCACAAACGCCATTTGCCCGTGCGACAGCACCCCTGCCTTGGGAAACCCGGTGGTACCGGAAGTAAAAAAGAACCATAATGGGTCTTCATAATCCACATCGACGGCTTCGAAGCGACCGTCATTTCTGTGCTGCGCCTGCAATGCTTCGTAGCTGAACTCATCCTCTTGCGGCTCGCCTATGGAGATCACGTGTCTGACTGAGTCCGCAGCGTTGCAGCAACTGTTGGCATGACCTGCGTACCCATCATCATAGATGACGATCGAAGCCCTGCTCGCCGAAGCAAGATAGGCGATCTCCGACTCGGTAATCCTCACGTTGGTGGGAACCCAGATAGCGCCCAGCTTGAAGGTTGCCCAGCAGCTTTCGAACAACTGCACGTTATTGGACGAATGGATCAAAATGCGGTCGCCCTTGCCTATGCCAAGTTTCCTTAAGGCATGGGCAAGCGCATCGACCCTGGCGTTAAGCGTACCCCAGCTATAGCTACGGTCACCATGAATTAGACCAGGCAGGTCCGCAAAACGTAAACTGACATCTGTCAGGAAATTACCAATATTTTTTACCGGCTTGAGCATAACAACATTCCAGATTAACCCGATACCTGTTTATCGCGGAATCGCGGGTATATCACACGCGCATCAGGCGCGTTCAAGAATACTTACATAATTGGCAACGGCAGAGCCGCCCATGTTAAAAACACCGGCGCGATCTGCTACCGGCAATTGCATGTCGGCGGCCTGCCCGCTCAGCTGCATGGCGGCCATGACATGCATGGATACGCCCGTTGCTCCGATCGGATGCCCTTTGGATTTCAGGCCCCCCGACGGGTTCACCGGCAAGCGTCCATCACGGGCGCTGACGCCATCCAGAATAACGCGGGCGCCTTCACCTGGGCGGGCCAGGCCCATGGCCTCGTACTCAATCAGCTCGGCAATGGTAAAACAGTCGTGGGTTTCTACAAACGACAGTTCGTTCAGGCTCAGACTACTGTCGGCCAACGCCCGTTGCCAGGCGCGTGTCGCACCTTCAAAAGCAATGGGGTCGCGGCGACTCATGGGCAGATAATCATTGACCTGCGAGGTTGCCAGAAAACGCACGCGATTGTCACTATTGCGGACGTCATCGTCCCTGCAGATAACGATGGCTGCCGCGCCATCCGATACCAGTGAGCAATCGGTGCGCTTGAGCGGGCCGGCCACGAAGGGATTTTTTTCCGACTCTTTGCGGCAGAACTCGAAGCCGAAATCTTTTCGCATATGCGCATACGGATTGGACAAGCCGTTATGGTGGTTCTTTGCGGCAATCATCGCCAGCGCGTCAGACTGGTCTCCGTAACGATCAAAATAGGTCTTGGCAATGACATTGCCAAACAGACCGGCAAAGCCACCGGCGACCGCCGCCTCTTCCCTGGCATAGGAACATTTGAGCAGAACCTCGCCGATTTCCGGGGTAGACAATTCCGACATCTTCTCAAACCCTAACACCAGCGCATAACGACTGCGTCCGCTGGCAACCGCGTTGAGCGCAGAATGTAACGCCGCTGAACCGGTAGCGCAGGCATTTTCCAGCCGTACTGCCGGAATGAATCGCAATGCCGGAAGCGCATTGAATAACAGCGAGGACGGAAAATCCTGGTACAAAAATCCACCGTTGTAATGGCCAACGTGCAGCGAATCTATATCGCTATGCTCCAGACCGGCATGGGCAATAGCCTGTAGCGCTACCTCGCCAATCATCTGTTCCGGATCAACGCCATCCATTTTTCCGAATTTCGAATGGGCCCAGCCCGCCATTGACACACGCATTGGAATCGACTCCCTTAAACTAAAACGATGACAACTATTGAAACCATGACAACTGGCATAACCAGTCAATGTCCGGTAATGCCTGCAGCCAGAAAACCGCCATCTACCGGAATCACATGACCGTTAACATACGATGCAGCCTCGGACGCCAGAAACAGGCAGACCTGGGCAATTTCCTGCGGCGTACCGTAACGTCCCATGGGGATTGAACCAATGAACTCGTCCCGGGTGGCCTGCGTATGCAACTGCTGGGTAAGCGGCGTATCGACCGGACCAGGCGCAATTCCGTTAGTGGTGATGCCAAATTCAGCCAGCTCCAGAGCCATCTGGCGCGTCAGCCCGAAAACGGCAGCCTTCGATGTGCCATAGGCCGCGCGACCCCAGCTTGCTCGCTCGCCGCTCACAGATGCAATATTTACGATACGCCCTGACCGTCTTTTTTGCATCAGCCGCCCTGCATGCTGCGACATCAGAAATGGTCCGGTTACGTTCACCTGCATGACCTTATCCCAATGGTCCTTCGGATAATCCAGATAAGCCACAGTTTTGGCAATGCCGGCATTGTTCACCAGAACATCGCAGCGACCATAATCGCGTTCTACAGTAGTAAAAAACTGTGCAATGCTGTCGGCGTCAGCCACGTCCAGCCTGAGATAGCGTGCCTGTAGCGATTGCTCGTTAAGCGAAGCCTCCAGCGCCTGCGAGTCTGACTCATTGACGTCGGCGATCATGGTCCGGTAACCGGCATGTGCAAAAGCCTCGACAATTGCCCGTCCGATGCCGTTGCCGCCACCGGTAACCACCGCAACACGCGTATCACTTGAAGCACAATCACTCATACTGCACCACCTATACGGAACAAAGGATCAAAGCGGATTCATCAGAGGAACCCGATGGAAAACCAGGGTACAAACGCAATGACAAATGTCGTGACCAGCAGAACCGCCAGATACAGCCACATCTTCGGAATGACCTTGTCCGGGTTGACCTTGCTGATCGCGCTGGCCGAATAAAAGCCCACGCCCAGCGGCGGAGCAAACAGCCCGATGCCCATGGAAAGAATGATCACAATCGCGTAATGCACCTCGTGAATGTGCATGGCTTGTGCCGCCGGGAAAATCAACGGGCCGAACAGTACAATGGCAGGAATGCCTTCCAGGATGCTGCCCAGCAATACGAACAGCACGATACTCACAGTCATGAAACCGAATACGCCGCCTGGAATATGCGTCATGAACTCAACGAGCGTGGTGGAAAATCCTGATTGGGTCAACGCCCAGGCCATCGCAGTGGCAACGCCAATAATAAGCAGAATGGCGCCCGAGAGCGAGGTCGCCTCGATCAGCATGGGATAGATGCGTGATTTGTCCACACCACCTGTGGCCAGTTGCACTATGATTGCATAAATAATGACATACACAATACCAATAGAGGCAACTTCGGTTGCCGTGGCAACGCCTTCGACCACGCACACGCGGATAATAATCGGCAGGACCAGCACCGGCAATGCCCACACAAAAGTGCGGCCAATCTCGGCCGCATTGGCGCGTTCACGCGTATCCTGCGCGGTTTTGCGGGATTTCAGATAGCACACAAAGGCAATGGCCAGCGTGCATACCAGCGCCGGCACCAGCCCGCCAATAAAAAGCGCACTGATGGATACACCGCATACGGCGCCAATCGTAATCAACACCAGGCTGGGCGGAATGGTTTCGGTCATCGCGCCGGTGGCCGACAACAGCGCCGCCAGATCATTCTCGTCGGCTCCCTTGCGTTTCATTTCCGGAAACAACGCCGGAGCAACTGCGGCCATGTCAGCCACCTTGGAGCCGGAAATACCGGAGACCAGGAACATGGCGCCCAGCAATACATAATTGAGGCCACCGCGAATATGGCCAAGGACAGACGACATAAAATCAATCAACTTGCGTGCCATGCCACTGATCTGCAGCAATACACCCAGTACGACGAAGAGCGGCACGGCCAGCAACACGAGATGCGAGGCGCCTTCATCGATACGCGTCACGACAATGGACGGTGGTACTTCGGCAATATTGACGATATAGGCCAGCGTGGCAATGCCGAAGCAAAAGGCAATAGGCACGCCACTCATGACACACGCGCCCAGCACCAGCACAAAGAATATGATAAGGTTAAGATTGCCTATGTCATACATAAAATCGGCAAAATACCAGAGCGCATAGCCCACCACAGCAACAACGGCCGCAGCAGACAAAATGTCCTGCCAGCGCGAGTGCGCCAGCAAATGACTCAGGGCAATAAAGGCAAACAGGCACATGCCCACCGGAATTGCCAATGCCCGATAGCCATCGGGAATGTTGAGCGCCGGCGAGGTAACCACCATCTGGCCGTCGGCATGATGAAACCCGGGCCCGATCAGATACGCGGCAAACAGCAGAATAATTACCAGCCCCAGCGTTTCAAACCAGTCCTGGGCCCGCCTGGAAAAACGTGCCACCACGGCAGTCAGCCGCATATGTTCGTGCCGGTCCAGCGCCAGCGCGGCGCCAAACATGCACAACCAGATAAATACAGACTGCGCCAGTTCGTCTGACCAGATAATGGGTTTATGCAGGAAATAGCGGAACACCACGCCGGTAAACAGCAATGCCGACTCGAACACCAGCATTGCCACCGCCAGCAAACCGACCAACCGCATCACTGCGGTCTTGACGGTAATCACACTTCTGGAAAGCATATGGGTATTGACGCCAGCCGACTGGCTGGCAATGCTTACACTCAAGACAGCGCTCCGGTAAATTGCTCCAGTTTTGACCAAAGCGGATCACCAAAGGATTTCTTCCATTCTTCGTAAAAACCGGCATCTTTCAGTTTGCCACGGAAAGCGTTGGTGTCTACCTCATTAAAGGCCATGCCCTTGCCTTCCAGCGTCTGTTTAACGGTCTGGCTCAATTTGGCAAGATCGTCCCGCTCTTTAAGGCTGGCGTCCATCACGTGCTTGCGAATCACTTCCTGAATATCCTTGGGCACCTTGGCCAGATTGTCCCGGTTGGCAAGGAACCAGAATCCATCCCACATGTGATTGGTCAGCGAGGCATATTTCTGCACTTCATACAGCTTGGCTGTCTCTATTAGCGTAATGGGATTTTCCTGACCGTCGGCAATATGAGTTTGCAGCGCAGAATAGGTTTCAGCAAAATTGATGGTGGTCGGCGATGCACCCAGGCTTTTGAACATGGACGTCCACAGCGGGCTTGGCGGTACACGCAGCTTGACACTGGTCAGATCGTCAGGCGTTTTAACCGGTTTGGAACTGGTGGTAATGATCCTGAAACCATTGTCCCAGATCTTATCGAAAGCAGTCAGGTTGGAGCCCTTCTCGATTTCTTCGCGCACGGCGGCGCCCAACTCTCCATCCATAGCCTTCCAGACCTGGTCGTAGTCCTTGAAGCCAAAGCCGATACCGGAAATCTGTGTTTTGGAGATAAGCGTACCCATGATAATGGGCGAGAGCGTAAAAAAGTCTACGGCGCCGGCACGGATCTGAGAGAGCGTATCGGTATCATTTCCCAGCTGGCTGCTCGGATATACACGAATATCTACTGCGCCATCGGTTTCTTTCTTGATGGCGTCAACCATTTCCTTGGCTCGGATATTCAGGGGGTGCGACACCGGCAGGTTATTGGCAAATTTGAGTCGAAAATCGGCGCGACGCGCCAGAATTACATCCGAATAACTCAGTCCGAAAGCCGATGCCGCTGTAACAGCGGATATCGACTTCAGAAAACTCCTACGTTTTACAGCAGCCATTATTCCCTCCTCCAGGACTAAATATGCTTGTTGTCTCAAATTGCTAGTCTTCTATTCTTTACCCAGTTGCGACACACGCGCGCGTTACCCCGCTTGCCCCCTAAGCGGGTCTCGCCATCTTGTCTGTTGTGTGATCACATCTCTTATAGCACAGATATTGCATTTATTTTGATGAATTTTCAACAGGGGTATGCCCGAATTGCCCCTGGCAAAATGCAAAGTCGGCTGCCGATTGCTACCCTGTCCGTCTGCCGAAGTTGCGGCTGGCAACCTGCTGGCCCGAATCAAACATGAGCGTGCGCTCGGGCCAGCGCATGGCGGCAAGCCGCGTTTGTCCCTGCGCCATCACGCCCGATCGTTCGAGGAACCGAGCGCCGACACAATAATCCACACAGAACACATTACCGCGTGCCCCGTGCCAGTCGTACGGCGCTACACCTGCAAACAGGTCGCGACCACGAGACAGTGCACTCACCGGCGTGTCCTGCGGGTTGCGCCAGTAATGCCCGATCAAGACGGGTACCGCTTCAGTATAGGTGTCCCACCAGCGCGCCCGTTGTACAAAACGCCATTCTCCCCCGCTGAAAAAGGTCTCGCTATCTGCCGTTTCTACGCCGGAAGTCAATACGCGAAGCGGGTTGGCCATTTGTCTGAGCTCGCGCATATAGGCCGTTGCTCCCAGAAAAGGGACAGCTTGCGCCGCGTCGGGAATATGCACGCGCCATTGCTTCTGTTCGGCGACATAATACTGAAATCGGCTATCGCTGCGGATAACATCGTTGGTTTGCCTTTCCCGTTCATCAAAGTATTCAATAATGGATGTCAGCGCCTGCGAGCCGATTTCGTTGACAGAAGGCGTATGCCAGGCCGCATGCACCACCCGCAATTGGCTGTTGCATGCCACAATGGGCAGGCTGGCAAAAAAGTCCAACATGGGCTGGCGCTCGGCCTTGGCAAGGACACGCATTTTGCCGAATTTTTCGTCACCATCAGCCGCTTCGTCCCAGAACCAGCTGTTCCCATCCTTGCGCAACCCGCGCAGGATATTCAGTTCGTGATTGCCCAAAACACAAATGGCATTCCCGGCATTGACCATGCCCTGCACCAGCCTAACCACTGCAGGGCTGTCGGGCCCGCGATCACACAAGTCGCCAATAAAGACCAGTGTACGCCTCGCCGCGTGGCGGCCCAGGCTGTCGTAACCCAGGTGAAGCAACAATTGCCGAAGCGCTTCATATTCACCATGAATGTCGCCGATAATATCCAGGGACGTAGGGGGGAGCGTCACGATAGCCTGGTAGGTATGAAACTTGTTCATTGTGTTTTTGTTGCCTGTGAATAAGAACGCCCATACAGGAATCAGCGCTCAATTGCGTACATCCCTGGCGGCCGATTGACATAATAAAGCCAAGATACCAAATACTTACGGTGCGTAGCGTCTGGCTTATCGTGCCGGGGACAGCCTATTTTACCGATTTCATATCCACTGCCGGCAGCGCCGCCACAAAGCCAACACGGTCCGGCCGCTGGTAACATTCGGATACCGGTCGTAACCCTGCGAACTACACCAGCTACCGTTCTTGTGTTTAACTGAAAACTCCATCTCCATCAACAAGGAAAGTCAATGAAAGCCATCACAACAGGTGCTGTAATTCTTTCTCTGGCCGCCATCACCGGGTGCGCCATGCATGATTCCGACGGTCGGTATTCCAATCGCGATCGCTCTCAATATGGGCAGGATGGTACGGGATACAACAGAACAGACGGTAACCACCGCCCTGGTATGGACGCCCGTCATGACAGCAACTGGAATAGCAGCGACAAGAGCAATCGTCAGAGCGACTGGCGTGACCGCAAGGATAATAACGGTAACAGCAGTAATAACAGAGACTGGAATAATCGCAATAATAACAACAGCGACTGGAACAATCGCAGTAAATAATTTAAATATATCCCGATTCTGCAGCAGACGATTGAACAGTGGCCGCCGGCAAGAAGTGCCCTCCTTCGTGGCCAGGGCGAGACATAACGCAAAAAGTCTGAAAACGACCAATTGCGGCAAATCAACTGTGTGAAAACCAACTGAAACCATTGCGCTATCCGGCCTGGCGGCCAGGTAACGCAATGAAATGGGGTTAACCGTTCAGAAACGATATTGCTCCACGCTTGGCATAATATAGGTAGCGTTATCAACCTGTGTTCGGGAGTATGAAAATGAAACTGCTAAGCACAACCGCAATTTTTTTATCTCTTGTTCTTTTGTCAGGCTGCATCATTCACGACCATGGTCGCGGCGGGCGCTGGAATGACAGAGATGGATACCATAATCGCTATTCTCAATATGACGGCGATCGTTCCTATGGCCATGGTCGCGGTCATTATCGCCGCTGGTGACAAGAGGATACATTGCTCGCCGATAAAGCGCACCGCAACATCATAGCGCCGAATATCTAAGGCAGTGAGATCACAAGCGGCCGCCTGGCGGAACGTCTTTGCATGTAACGGCAGACGTTCCGTTTCCCTGGCAATGACCTCTTCCTAACTAATTAATCACAGAAGGCATAGAGAATGCCCTTGTGTGTTTGTCGATCAGCGTGCCTGGACCCCGCAACGCAGCGCTAGCGACATCTAACATTGCGTCGCAGACGCGACGGCTAACCCATTTTCCTCAGGCTTTCGCGGCCACGATCACACTTGACGCCTTGAAAATAGCCGTCGCCTTGACACCGACGGCCAGGCCCAGATTGTCAAAACTTGCGTTGGTCACCACGGCACTGATCAGAATGTTGTTCCCAGCGTCCATCACCACTTCCGAATTCACCGCACCTTTGCTGGCCTCGGTAATGGTGCCGCTCAACTGGTTTCTGGCAGAAAAGACCAAACCGTCAACATCGGTCGCCAGAATAATGGACGAAGCCTTGATGAGTGCAAATACCTCGCTGCCTTCTGTCAGGCGAAGATTCTGCGTACTGCTTTCAGTAATGATTGCGACGATGTCTTGATCCGGCGAAATGGCAATGACAATCTCATCATTAACCGCACCCGTACGGATGGATTTTATTTTTCCTGGAAACTGATTTCTCGCACTGATTTTCATTTGGCACCCGTTTATAAAATAGTCGTAAGGTGCATTTTATCAGAGGTTCAGCGCATACCCGCGCGTCCACATGAATTGCCCCATTAACCGTAAATGGCAATGGTGAACCATGCGAGCGCGGGTGGCCGCTAATGCGAAGCTGCTTTATTTTTTATACAAATGACGCCCGAGCACCAGGCCGACGGCAGCGGCTGCCAGTAACGCACCCAATGGATTGCTGCGTGTGCCGTCAACAAGGCAGTCCACGAACGAATTCACAGCATAGGAAGCCTGGCCGGACGCCTGGCGCACCTTGCCCTCTGCTTCCATTTCCGGATCATCAAAAACATCACCCAGAGCAGATTGTCCTTTTCCAACAAGTTCTTCTGCTTTGCTCTTGATTGTATTTGCACTGGTCATAGATTCACCTTTCAGCGGAAAAACCAGAGGCTATTTGTCCGCATAGTCTGTAAAATTGCCTCTACTTATATCTTTAACATAGATTCAAGACCATTGTGATGAATCTTGACAAGGATTGACGATAACCTTAGAAAAGCGTTGTGATAATTGTCTGTCCGGAAAGCGAATATTTCAATATTGTTGTCCTGCGCGCGCAGCAACAATTTGCGGGTCGTTCAACAGGATCTGGGCAAACTCACGCACCAGTTCATTCTGTTCAGACGCACCGGCTCGGACCAAATATAAATGCCTTGTGGCCCAGCTATCGGCCATGGGAATCGCCACAACACGCCGATTACGCTCGGCCTCTTCTAATACACTGGCTGGCACGATGGCAGCGCCTACGCCCGATTCAACCATGTAGAGGATAGAACTGAAATTGTGAACATGCATCCGGGTCTTCATGGGAATTCCGGCCAGCCTGGCGTGATTGGCAAGGAAATTGTAATTGCTGCTGCTGCGATCCATGCTGACAAGATCGTATGCCAGCACATCCTCGAAGGAGACGACCGTCGCGCTTGCCAGAGGATGGTCTGGAAACACTGCACATACGAGCCGGTCAATCGCATATAGCTCGCGCATCAGACCGGGTAATTGTTCCAGATCAGCGCCCACGCCTATGTCGGCCTGGCCCTCAACGATGGCATGGCTGATTGTCAGGCTTTCTTTTTCTTTCAGATCAATATCAATACCTGCGTTTGACGTGAGAAATCGCGTCACACTGGGAATGATGAAACTGTTGAGCGCGCTGCTGTTTGCCAAAAGCCGGATACTACCCCGCAAATTACTTGCATAATGGCTTAACTCGGCATGCATCGTTTCCACTTCTGCAAGCAGCTTTTTGGCGTGCTTGGTCAGCACCTCGCCGGCTGGGGTGGGTATCATGCCCTTGGGAGTACGCAAAAACAGCGCACTGCCCACCGTATATTCCAGATTCTTAAGCCTATAACTGGCCGACGATGCGGTCATGTGCATGCGCTCGGCACCGGTAGACAGGTTCTGCGCTTGCACGATCGCCAGGAAAAGGCGCAGATCTTTTAATTCGTAGCGCACAAGCGCTCCTTTTATATGAAATATGCCAGTTACCCTATTATTGTACTGGCTTATTTCAAACCAAAAAGAGAAACGCGATGCGGGGCGGCCCGATGACAGACCACCACGTCAGCTATGCGGACTTGCCTTTCTGTTTGTCTTTGACGAATTGGCCCATGTATTTTTGCGGCTCGCCCGTATCGAACGCATCACCAAACTCACGAACGCTATTTTGTATTGATGTCTGTAGCGGTTCGTTTTGCCATTCGCGCAGCAAGCGCTTTTGCTGGGCAAGCACTTGCGGCCCGCATTGGGCCAGGCCGGTCGCTACCTGCAACAGGTGCGCGTCCAGATCGGCAAGCGCGACTGCAGCGTCAACCAGGCCCATGTCCAGCGCCTGCTGCCCGTTTACTACTTCGCCAGTCAACAACAGCCAGGACGCCCGTGCCCCGCCAATCAGGCGCGGCAGCAGTGCCGCATGAATAATGGACGGGATACCTACTTTTACCTCTGGCATCCCCAAATTGGCACTGGTAGCGCAGATACGCAGATCGCACGCCAGCGCCAGTTCCAGACCGCCTCCCAGGCACCAGCCCGGAATCCGCGCAATAACCGGCACAGGAAGCAGTCTTACCGCCTCACACAGCTGCCGCAACAGATCAATGAATGCGACCGCCTGATCTTTGTCAAACGTAGCCATTTCCTTGATATCTGCACCGGCTATAAACGCCTTGTCTGCCTCGCCACGCAAAATCAGCACGCGCAGGTTTTGGTTGTTGTTCAAATCGGAAAACGCATCCAGCAAGGACGTCACTACCGGTGTTCCCAATATATTGAGCGTGCCGGCGTTTTTGATGCAAAGCGTGCCTATCCCCTTCTCGTCTATCGCAAAAGAAGCATGTGCGTATTCAGTTGCTGTTGTCATTTCATTCTCACAGTTTTTCAAATTTAATATCATTTACAATTTCCTGCCACTGCGCGTTCGAATCGCGGATGATATTCGCAAAATCCTGGCGGGACGTATAAGCGGGAATCGCGCCTTGCTTTTGCAGCGCAGCAATAACCTGCGGATCGGACAGCGTCTTCTTTACGGCACTGTTCAATGCATCCAGTGTCGCGTCGGGAACCCCGGCCGGCGCAGCCAGACCAAACCATGATGGCGTATTCAATTGGGGATACCCAGCCTCTGTATAGGTAGGCGTATCGGGCAGATTCTTCAGGCGGGTGGGTGAAGCCACCGCCAGTGCACGGATTTTCCCCGCTTCCAACTGGCCGGCTGACGATGGATAGTTATCGAACACCACATTTATCTGACCGGCTAGCAGATCGGTCAGCGCCGGCCCCAACCCCTTGTATGGGACATGCAGCATTTTGGTGTTGGTCGCCTTAAGAAACCTTTCGCCGAACAAATGGCTGTATCCGCCGTTGCCGGACGAACCAAACGAGAATTTTTCCGGGTCGGCCTGCAATTGCTTAACTAATTGGTCAAATGTCTTTATATCCGACGACGCCTTGATGTCCAGCACGCCGGGCACATTGGCCAGATTGCTGATCGGTGCAAAATCCTTGATCGGGTCATACATTTGATGCTTCTGCACGCTAGGATTCACGCTATGGGAACTTTCCACTGCCATCACCAGCGTATAACCGTCAGGCGCTTCACGGCTTGCCGCGGCACTGCCGATCGCCCCACCCGCACCGGGCTTGTTAAGAATGACCACAGGCTGTCCCAGAACGTCACCAAGTCCAGAGGCGACGATTCGGGCAACCAGGTCAGTCGTACCCCCTGGCGCGTAGGGAACGATGAGCTTGAGCGGCTTGTCAGGAAAAGCGGCCATGACCGGCAAAGCCGCCATAATCAGACCGGCACATAGGCCGGATTGCAAAATGGAAATTTTCAATGTATGTCTCCTTAACTGTTATTTGTTCGGTTTAGCCAAGCACTGCTTTGGTATGCTCGCCCAGCAAAGGCGGCGGCACGGGGCAAGAGGTTGACCCGGGCGAGAGCATAGGATTTCTGATCAACGGGATTCGCCCCAACCTGGGATGAACCGTTGTCTGCAACATCTGGCGATGGCGCACCTGTTCATCAGCGAAAACGTCTTCAAGCGTATTGACGGCCCCCCAGGAAATGCCTAGATCATCCAGCGCCGCAGTCCAGTAGCTTCTGGGTTCGATAATAAGAATGTCTGCCAGTACGGCCCGCAGGGCTGGCAGATTGCGGATGCGTTCGCTATTGGCCGCAAATCGCTGATCTTCTGCCAGCTCGCTTCGGTTGCAGAATGCGCAGAAGCGTGCGAACTGGGTATCATTACCAATGGCAAGAATCAGATAGCCGTCGCTTGCCCTGAATACTTCATAGGGCGCCAGATTCGGATGCGCGTTGCCACTGCGGGCCGGATTGTCTCCAGAGATCAGATAATTGGCCGCCTGATTCGCATTCATGGCCACTGCCACGTCGAACAAGGCCAGATCCAGCCATGCACCCTGCCCTGTACCGTGGCGTTGAAATAGCGCCGCCAATATGGCGGAGGTGGCATACATGCCTGTTGTAATATCGACGACGGCGACGCCGGTACGCAGCGGACCTGCCCCTGGCTCGCCATCAGCATGCCCGGTATAGCTCATCAGTCCGCCCAGGCCCTGAAATATATAGTCGTAGCCCGGCCTTGCCGATTTTGGGCCCGTCTGGCCATAACCGGTGATGGATGCATACACAAGGCGCGGATTGATGTGCCTGATGCTCTCGTAATCCAGGCCGTATTGCTGCAGGGTGCCGACCCGATAGTTTTCAACCAGGACATCGGCGCCGGCAATCAGCTCCAGCAGTTTTTCCCGGTCAGGGGCATGCTTGAAATCCAGGCATATTGATTTTTTATTCCGGTTGCAGCACATAAAATAGGCTGACATCGACTCCCCGGATTCCGCTTCAAGGTACGGCGGGCCCCACTGACGGGTATCGTCCCCTGCTTCGGGCTTCTCCACTTTAATGACCTCAGCCCCCAAATCGGCCAGATTCTGAGTACACCAGGGTCCTGCCAATATCCGGGACAAGTCGACAACCCGGATACCCGTTAACGCGCCAGCCAGCATAACAATCCTCAACCCACAAAATCCAAAGTGGGTGCAGTCTAGCGTAGCGACTTAAGTCTGATCCAGTTCAAATTTTCGACAGCCTCGTTCGAATATTTCAATCTGAACGAATCGGGTCAGGTTCAATGGCTGGATTCTTGCCATGCTCACTCCGTCTTTCGTCAGGAGGGCGAATTGATTTTATATCAGTGCTTTAGTTAGCGGCACAACAAAATCGTGCCTGGTCTGCTCTGCTTGCCATAAATCATAGTCAGACTGCATCCCCGCCCATAACCCACTGCTGGTTCCAAGCAGAATGGACAGACGCACAGCCATATCTGCCGAAATGGCTGCTTTGCCATTCAAGATGCGAGAGAGTGCGGCGCGAGTGACACCCAACCGCAGAGCGGCTTCGGTTACGCTGGTTTGGCCCAGATATTCGCGCAAGACCAGGCCGGGATGTGCAGGATTGTGCATGCGCATGATGTTCTCCTAATCATGGTGCACCCAGCATCGGCGCATCATGAAAAAAAGGGCCTTTCGTTTAACGCAAGACCCACTTTTCCAATCATTCCCTGTTCCCGGGAACCGCGCCAAAAATTGGATTTAATGACAACGATATATACAAGTGGCTGACTTGAATACTGGTGCCTACTGTTTCACAGGCCTGTTCAGAACCCCCGTCACCTCCAGGCTTACCCGACGATTCGGGGCAAGGCAGGCGATCAAAGACGCTCTATCCAGCGTCTTGCTGCATTGTGCATACGCCGCTGTTTTACCTGCACCCCTTGCGGTCATGACGCTCATGGGAACGCCCAAGGTGCCAAGGTACTGTTTTACCGTCTGCGCACGATTCAAAGACAACTGCTGATTATAGGCGTCCGAGCCGAGACTATCGGTATAGCCAACAATATCAATGGATTGAACCGGGCCGGACTGCCCGAGAACACGCGCCAGGTTTCGCAAGCTTTCCCGGCCTTCAGGCTTCAGATTGGGCAGATCGGATTTGTCGAAATTGAACAGGCCATCGGCCTCAAGATCGAAGCGCTGATTTTTTTGGCCAGACTTTCCAACTGAGCATAGATCACTCGGCTCGCCAACCGGGCGCATGAAGAAGCTTTGCGCAAGATTGTCCTTGTCGAACAAGACCTTGAACTGGCAGCTTACAACGCGATTTTTCCCGGTTGTTCCTGTATTGAAATGGAATAGATAATCCCACTCCTTCACGCCGAAGAGCCCTTCATGAAAATGAGGCCGGCCCAGCAAATAATAGAGCTGATCCTTGGTCATTCCTGCCCTGACTTCATTCAGGGACTCGCGATTCGGGAATGTTCCCTTTGTATTATTGAATGTCACTTTCTGCGGATCCGGGAACACCGGATTTTTCGTTTTCCCGTCGGAAGTCACGTCGCTCAATGTAGAGGAACATCCGGCCAGGGCCATGCTGGCAACGGTCACCGCTGCCGCAATTACACGTTTGCTTATTGAATATTTCATGGTCACTTAAATTCATCAATTTGAAAATCAGCCCCGGCAGCGTTCCGGGGCTGGGCCTTATTTACTGAATTACCACTGGTAACCGATACCAGCGCCAACCATCGTCTTGCCACGGGTATTGCCGCTTACACTGCCCTTGATAATCCAGTTTCCGTTATCAGAAACCTTGGACAGACCTGCCGCAAAGCCCTGCTGCCCTACGTATCGGGCGGTTGCAAGCGCGAACATGCTCTTGCCTGGCAAATAGGCCTGTGGCAGATTGGCCATGGCGCCCGCCGTGGCACTGCCGGCATTGGCATCCTTGGCCACACGATCCAGATTACTCTGCAAGTGGTTGATCGCCGCTGCCGTGCCGCCAGCCAGGCTATACAACTGACCGCCGGTAACCGCATCGGTGCTGCCTTCGGAAATGTCGCCAGGGCCGACATTGGAAATGGGTTTTCCCGCAGCGTCAATACCCTGCTGCGTCAATGCCGGACCATCAATCACACCGAGATATGATTTGGCGGATACCACATCACCTTCCAGCCTGTCGGTTTTGACCGATTCAAAGGTCACGTTCGGCGCGGTGGCAACGGTGATCTGATTGCCATCGCGGGTCAGCTGGATATTGCTACCCTGGTTGAACCCGACCGTGGCACCCGAACCGACTTTCTGGGGCGTATCGTTATTCAGTTGCAGATTCCATCCGCCGTTGGCCACGCGACCGATGTTATCAAGGGCATCTGCCACGCTGTTATACTCGCTGCCATCTACCCGAATCTTCGTCGACAACTTGCCGGTATCCGCATCAAAGTACGTGCCACCGCCCAGCGTGTTTGCAATGCTGTTGCCCAACCCGTACAACTGCTGGCCATTGACCGCCTGCAAGCTATCCTCTGATAACGTGGCCTTGGCAACGTTATTCAGGCTTACCGGCGCAGCCGCATCCTTGCCGACCAGGGTCACGGAATTGGTTACCTCAAACGGAGCGGCAACAGCATTCTGGCCATTTGCGTTCGCGGTGTCGCTATATTGCAAAGGCGAAGCCGCCGTGGACACGGTAACTTTGGATATACCATTTTCCTGGGCCACATTCACCTTCGTATGATTGTCGCCAGCCAGGAACTGCACCTGAGCTCCGGTTGCGACTGAACCCACGACCCCATTGGCGCCTGCAATATCCCAGCCACGAGTAGCAACGGATGTGACATTGTCGTTAATTGCCGTCAACGCGCTGTTTACGTTATTAAACGTCTTATCACCAACCTTCAGTCCGGCCATCACCTTGCCCGTGACCGGATCAAAGGTGCTGTCGCCGCCCAATGCCGTCGCGGTGCTATCACCCACTGCAAACAACTGGCCGGCATTGACGCCATCCTTGCTGTCAGCCGACAGTGTCCCGGCAGCCACGTTGGTCAGCTTCCTGTCATTCATGTTGATACCATCAACATTGAAAACCGGCCCACCATTGTTGATGGTCAGGCTATCGGCCTTCAGATCCGCCCATGTTGCAATGGTCAGGTCATTGCCATTACGGGTCACGTTGATATTTGTACCATCAATGAACTGAACCGTGTCGCCGGGCGCCACTTTAGTCGCGGCATCACCATTGGCTTGCAGGTTCCAGCCCTTATTGACCTCGGCGGTGGTCGATGCCAGGGTGGTGTTCAGATCACCCAGCGCATCGTTCACATTCGTGAAGGTCTTGTCGCCAACATTCAGCGACGGTACAACCACGCCGGTATCCGGGTTGAAGGTGCTGTTGCCACCGAATGCCGCAGCGGTGCTGTTACCCACTGCAAACAACTGGCTGGCATTGACGCCATCCTTGCTGTCGGCAGACAGTGTGCCCGGCGCTACATTGGTCAGCTTCCTGTCATTCATGTTGATACCGTCAACATTGAAGATCAGCCCACCATTGTTGATGGTCAGGCTATCGGCCTTCAGATCCGCCCATGTTGCGATCGTCAGGTCATTGCCGTTGCGGGTCACGTTGATGTTTGTACCATCAAGGAATTGAACCTTGTCGCCAGGGACCACTTTAGTCGCAGTATCACCGTTGGCTTGCAGGTTCCAGCCCTTATTGACCTCTGCAGTGGTCGATGCCAGGGTGGTGTTCAGGTCACCCAACGCATCATTCACATTCGTGAAGGTTTTGTCGCCAACATTCAGCGACGGTACAACCACGCCGGTATCCGGGTTGAAGGTGCTGTTGCCACCGAATGCCGCAGCGGTGCTGTTACCCACGGCAAACAACTGGCTGGCATTGACGCCATCCTTGCTGTCGGCAGACAGCGTGCCCGGCGCCACGTTGGTCAGCTTCCTGTCATTCATGTTGATACCATCAACATTGAAAACCGGCCCACCATTATTGATGGTCAGGCTATCGGCCTTCAGATCGGCCCATGTAGCGATTGTCAGATCATTACCGTTACGAGTCACGTTGATGTTGTTTCCATCAAGGAATTGAACGGTATCACCCAGCGCGACTTTGCTGGCAGCATCGCCATTGGCTTGCAGGTTCCAGCCTTTGGAGGCTTCGGCCAAAGCGTTGTCCGCAACTGTCTTGACGCCATCCAGTTGAGAGAAGTTCACTGCGTCACCTGGTGCGCTGCCATCGGCTACATTGGTGATTTTCTTGCCACCCATGTCAATGCCACCTTTGTTGATGGCAGGGCCATTGTTAATCGTCAGGCTGTCGGCAAGCAGATCAGGTTTTACGCTGATCTTGATTGCACCGCTGTCATCGACCAGTGCAACATTGTCACCAGAAACAAAGTTCACTGTATTGTCATCTTTGTTTATGGTTTTCACATCCGCGCCATCAACTTTTGCCACAATGCTCTGCAAGGCTGAATCCGCCTTGGTCAGGCTGGTCTTGGTCGCATCGCTCAGATCGACATTGTACGTCGTCAGATTGGTCGCATCGTCTGTTGTTGATTTAACAGCAAGGTCAGAGCCTGCGGTAACTGCAGTGCCTTTGGCATTGACCGTATAGATCGACTGCCCGTTAATTCCCGTTGTCTTCTGAACGCTGGCAATATGGGTGCCTGCCGTAACTTCAGTGGCAGACGCGCCTGCTGCAGCATTCAACTGGCTTAGATTGACTGCATCTGTGCCTTCAGTGCCGTTGGCTACGCCAGTGATTTTCTTGCCACCCATGTCAATGCCGGCGCCATTAATAGCTGGGCCGCCATTGATCGTCAGGCTATCGGCTGTCAACGCAGGCGTAGTAGCGATTGTCAGGTCATTGCCATTGCGGGTCACATTGATGTTGTTGCCATCGAGGAATTGAACGGTATCGCCCAAGGCGACTTTGCCGGCAGTATCGCCATTGGCTTGCAGATTCCATCCTTTGGAGGCTTCAGCCAAGGCGTTGTCCGCAACTGTCTTGACACCATCCAGTTGTGAGAAGTTCACTGCATCGCCCGGTGCGCTGCCATCGGCTACATTGGTGATTTTCTTACCGCCCATATCAATGCCTGAACCGTTGATGACAGGGCCACCATTGAGTGTGAGGCTATCGGCGGTCAAATCGGCAGACGTTGCGATTGTTAGGTCATTGCCGTTGCGAGTCACATTGATGTTTGTACCATCAAGGAATTGAACCTTGTCGCCAGGGGCCACTTTAGTCGCGGCATCACCGTTGGCTTGCAGGTTCCAGCCCTTATTGACCTCTGCAGTGGTCGATGCCAGGGTGGTGTTCAGATCACCCAGCGCATCATTCACATTCGTGAAGGTCTTGTCGCCGACTGTCAACGAGGGTACAACCACGCCGGTATCCGGATTGAAGGTGCTGTCGCCACCGAATGCCGCAGCGGTGCTATTACCCACGGCAAACAGCTGGCTGGCATTGACGCCATCCTTGCTGTCAGCCGACAGTGTACCCGGTGCTACATTGACTAGCTTCTGGTCCTTCATATCAATGCCGGCACTGCTGATGATAGGACCGCCATTGATCGTCAGGCTGTCAGCCGTCAGGTCGGGGTTGAGGCCAATCTTGATTGAGCCACTGTCGTCGACCAGCGCAACATTGTCCCCGGACGTAAAGTTCACCTTGTTATCGGCGCCGTTCACTGTCTTGACGTCAGTGCCATCGATCTGCGTCACGATGCTCTGCAAGGCCGAGTCCGCCTTGGTCAGGCTGGTCTTGGCCGCATCGCTCAGATCAACGCCATAAGTGGTCAGATTGGTCGCATCATCTGTTGTTAACGTGACAACAAGCTTATCGGAACCGCCGGAAACCGCTGCGCCTTTGGCATTGACCGTATAGATCGACTGCCCGTTGGGGCCTTCGGTTTTTACAACGCTGGCAATATTGGTGCCTGCCGCAACCTCGGTTGCCGCTGCGCCTGCCACAGCATTCAACTGGCTCAGATTGACTGCATCCGTGCCTTCAGTACCATTGGCTACGCCAGTGATTTTCTTGCCACCCATATCAATGCCGCTATCGTTGATGGCTGGGCCGCCATTGATTGTGAGGCTATCGGCTGTCAGCGCAGGCGTAGTGGCGATTGTCAGGTCCTTACCGTTGCGAGTCACGTTGATGTTATTTCCATCAAGGAATTGAACGGTATCACCCAGCGCGACTTTGCTGGCCGAATCGCCATTGGCTTGCAGGTTCCACCCTTTGGAGGCTTCAGACAAGGCATTGTCCGCAATTGTCTTGACGCCGTCCAGTTGAGAGAAGTTCACCGCATCACCCGGT